>Ga0209758_1000030_pt1:0-507500 | contig 509217 bp, 463 predicted proteins | sample AraplaMF_Col_mMF_FD_184258 | JGI IMG/M metagenome (GOLD analysis project Ga0209758, IMG submission 184258) | Arabidopsis root microbial communities from the University of North Carolina, USA - plate scrape MF_Col_mMF (SPAdes) (version 2) | ecosystem: Host-associated > Plants > Roots >... | reverse complement strand
TCACATCGCTGGCAACGATGGTGTTTCCTTTAAAACGTGTACCGCCGAAGTCTTTCGTCCGGTCCCGATCCAAAAAGCCGAAGCTTTTTAAATGCGAGACCCGCAAGGACTCCGCCGTCCACGTTTCTCTTTCTTCATCTTCACTTGTCAAACAGCCCGAGACCGTGGAGGCCTCAACCTTCCAGAGAGGAAGGGTTCCGACACCCTTACCGACGATGAATGAACTCCAACCGACTTGTGTCGGCTGTTGTGTCACTCAACAAGGTGAGGAGCATCAGTGGCGCGTTCGCTCGCCTTGGTCAGTGACCCGGCGGCGCCGCGCTCAGTGGTTGGGGTTATAGGCCCCACCTTCCGGGCTGTCAACGCCAATCGTCAACAAAACGTCGCACAGTGGATCGTCGCGAAAATTCCAGCAATTCCAGTCGATTAGCAAGGCGCAGGACGCGGCCCCGGCGCCCGCGCCGCAAAAAATCTGAAAAAAAGTTTGCGCACCGGCGGGCTCCGGAGGGCGCTCCAGGGGCCCCTTCGAGGGGCCTTCGCCTCCCCTCTCCCGGCGTCCCCCTTACCCTGGCGCGGCGGATCCAGAAGCGGCCCGGCAATCCCCGGCCAGAGACCCGGCCGGATCAGCCGCTCGGCTCGGGCCGAGCTTTGCCCCCCTTCAGGCCGGGCTTTTACGGCCTATCATTCAGGAAACTTTTTCCATGACAGGCGCCGTACTTGAGCCACAATCCCGCGGCGTTCTGCTAAGAGACGAGCTTGAATCGCGGGGGTGCCGGTGGGGGCCGCCAGCGGTTTTCATGGGGTCAGAGGAAGGCGATCTTGCAGATGACGCGGCCTTCCCCGGACATTCGAGAGACATCGAGAGAGCTTTTTCCGTCCAGCTGTTCGTAATTTCGGCCGGTCCCGTTCTCGGGACCTTCTGAGCGCGGACGCCTGTGCGGCTTGCATTTTCCGGCGATCCCCCTTCAAGAGGGCAACTGGAGAGGCAGGTTCGAAGCGGGCTTCTTGGGTCGTTGATTGGGGGACTTGAGTGAACCACAGGACGTCACGCGGCGCTTACGGGCGTGAGACCGGGATCATCGATCTCGGCCACGAGCCGCCGCTGTCCGTCGATGGTTCCGAGGCCGCCGTGATCGATCGTCGCCGCGTCTCGGTGCAATGGTTCAGCGGCACGATCCTGACCGGACTCTGCGGCGCAGCCCTGATCGGCGGCGCCGTTTTCGCATCGCTCGACGGCGAGATGACCTTCGCCAAGGTGCCGGAGCGGGTCGAGGGCGCGCTGCGCGGAGCATTCGGCGCGGCCGATCGCGCCGCCACGCTGCACAAGAGCGACCGCCTGCCGCCGCCGAACGAATCCACAGCGTCCCGCAACATCGTGCGCGTTTCCACCGTCGCCCGCGTCGGCAATCGCGACGTGATGCGGGTGCGTCCGTTCGTGCGGATCGCCGGCAATCTGTCGATGACGACCAGCGATCTGTCGGCGAAGATTCCGCCGTTCAACGCCCAGCGCCTGCTCACCGACGTCGGCTCCGATCCGAAGGCGGCAGCGGAAGACCCGAACAATCCGGAAGCCGTCGAGCCCGACGCGGAAGTCTCCTTCGTCACCAAGGACCTGTCGGCGGTGCTGCCGAAGGCCAAGATTTCCGCGGTGGTGGCGCTCGACGACATCCTGATGCGGGTGCGCGACGCCGCCAATTGGCGCGGCAATGGCGGGGTGCGCTACGCCTCGCTCGCCAATGCCACCGCCGACATTTCCGGCGCGACCGGCCCCTCCGACATCAGGACCGCTTACGCCGCCGAAGCCTCGCCGTCCGATCCCTATGCCGGCTTTGAGACGCGCGTGGTGCCGGAAAACGTCACGCTGCTGCCCAAGACCAAGGAGCAGATCACCGGCGGCAATCCCAACGGCGAGCGCGTCCATCTGGTCAAGAAGGGCGACAGCGTCGCCGGCGTGCTGCGCGATCTCGGCGCGAACGCCGACGAGATCAAGGCGATCACCGCGACGCTCGGCCCCCGCGGCCGCGACGGCGGCCTCAAGGAAGGCGAGAAGCTTCGCATCCTGATGGCGCCCGCGAGCCCCGGCGCCCGCCTGCAGCCCTACCGCGTCGTCGTCGCCAACGAGACCATGGTCGAGGCGATCGCGGCGCTGTCCGATCTCGGCAAATACGTCGCGGTCGACGTCTCCAGCATGAACACCGTCGCCGACGCTGCGGCCAGCGCCAACAGCGACGACGATGACGACGATGACGGCAGCGGCGTGCGGCTGTACCAGAGCATCTACGAGACCGCGATGCGCAACAAGGTCCCGATGCCGGTCATCGAGGACATGATCAAGATCTACTCCTACGACGTCGATTTCCAGCGCAAGGTGCAGCCGGGCGATTCCTTCGACGTGTTCTACGCCGGTGAAGACGAGGGCACGACGTCGAGCGAAAAGAACGACGTGCTGTTCGCCTCCCTCACCGTCGGCGGTGAGACCAAGAAATACTACCGCTATCAGAGCCCCGACGACGGCGTCGTCGACTACTACGACGAGACCGGCAAGAGCGCGAAGAAGTTCCTGGTCAGGAAGCCGGTCAACAACGCCATCATGCGCTCAGGCTTCGGCGGCCGCCGCCATCCGATCCTCGGCTACGTCAAGATGCACACCGGCGTCGATTGGGCCACCGCCTACGGCACCCCGATCTTCGCCTCCGGCAACGGCCTGATCGAGAAGGTCGGGCCCGAAGGCGGCTACGGCAAATACATCCGCATCAAGCATTCCAACGGCTACGAGACCGCCTACGGCCACATGTCGGCCTTCGCCAAGGGCATGGAGGCGGGCAAGAAGGTGCGCCAGGGCCAGGTGATCGGCTTCGTCGGTTCGACCGGCCAGTCGACCGGCCCCCACGTCCACTACGAGATCCTGGTCAACGGCCGCTTCGTCGACCCGATGCGCGTGAAGCTGCCGCGCGGCCGCTCGCTGGAAGGCCCGATGCTGGCAAGCTTCGAGAAGGAGCGCGACCGGCTCGAGGGCATGATGAGCGGTCGCGGAGGCGCCATCGCCCGCATGTCGGATGCCACCGGCGGCCCGCTGCAGGTCACCAACCGGTAAGTCGGCGACGGCCGACATCGACCGGACATCTCCAAACACGGATCCGAATTCGACGTTGAGCGCGCGAGGCTGCCTCGCGGCGTCACAACGTCAAGTTTCGTTTGCCAAAGCGGCGTGAGGAGCGAATACTTTCCAAAAAACGGGAGGTCTCGCCATGAAGAACAGGCTCGCCTGCGCAGCCTTCGTCGCTGCGCTTTTCGCCGCCACGGGCGCATCGGCCGACGGTTGGGAGGTCACGAAGCTCGTCCCCGGCTCGGCGTTCCATGGCGTGCACGGGCTCGGCATCGACAAGGCCGGCCATCTGTTCGCCGGCAGCGTCGCCGGCGCGGCGCTCTACGAGGTCGACATCTCCAGCGGTACCGCCAAGGTTGCAATCCCTTCTCCCGTGGGGATGGCCGACGACATCGCCTTCGCGCCCGACGGCACCATGGCCTGGACCGGATTCCTTGCCGGCGATCTCTATGCGCGCAAGGGCGACGGCCCGATCAAGAAGCTCGCATCCGGCCTTCCCGGCATCAACTCGCTCGCCTTCCGCAAGGACGGCCGGCTCTATGCCACCACCGTTTTCCTCGGCGACACGCTCTATGAGATCGACGTCGAGGGCGTGAAGCCGCCGCGCCAGATCATGGAAAAGATGGGCGGCCTCAACGGCTTCGAGTTCGGCCCCGACGACAAGCTCTACGGTCCGCTCTGGTTCAAGGGCCAGGTCGCCAAGGTCGACGTCGACAAGGCCGAGCTGACCGTCGTCGCCGACGGCTTCAAGGTCCCGGCCGCGGTGAACTTCGATTCCAAGGGCAATCTCTGGGTCGTCGACACCGCGCTCGGCCAGTTGGTCCGGATCGATCCCAAATCGGGCAGCAAGACCATGGTGGCGCAATTGAAGCCGTCGCTGGACAATCTCGCCATCGACGACAAGGACCGCATCTACGTCTCCAACATGGCCGACAACGGCATCCAGGAGGTCGATCCGGCGACCGGCCAGGCCAAGCAGATCATCATCGGCAAGCTCGCGCTGCCGGGCGGCATCGGCGTCACCAGCGAGAACGGCAAGGATACGATCCACATCGCCGACGTGTTCGCCTATCGCACAGTGGATGGCGCGACCGGCGAGGTCACCGAGAAGGCGCGCATGCACGCCGCCGGCACCACGCTCGAATATCCGATGAGCGCGACGGCGAGGGGCAACGACGTGGTGCTGTCGAGCTGGTTTACCGGCACCGTGCAGGTGATCGACGCCAAAACCGGCGCGACGCGCGACATGCTGCACGGCTTCAAGGCGCCGCACGATGCGATCGTGCTCGCGGACGGCACCATTGTGGTGGCCGAGCTCGGCACCAAATCGCTGGTCAAGGTGAGCGGCGAGCACGGCAAGGACCGCACCACCCTGATTGGCGACCTCGAGGGCCCGGTCGGGCTCGTCCGTGGCAAGACCGACGAGGTCTATGTGACCGAAGCCTTTGCAGGCAACGTCTCCCGGATCGACAGCAACGGCGAAAAGACCGTGATCGCCAAGGAACTGAAAATGCCGGAGGGCATCGCGCGCGCTGGCGACGGCACGCTGATCGTGGCGGAAGTCGGCGCCAAGCGGCTGATCGCGATCGCGCCGGAGAGCGGCACGGTGACGGAGATCGCCGCCAATCTTCCGATCGGCCTGACGGGGGCGCCTGGTGGTCTGCCGACGAACATTCCGACCGGCGTGGCGGTCGGGGCGAGCGGCGTGATCTATTTCTCGTCGGACGTGGAGAATGCGATTTACAAGGTCGTGAAAAAATAGGTCCCGGCGCGCATCTATCGGCGACTGGACCTGGCGAGCTGGCCGCGGCTCGTTCTTTTTGGCCTACGCTGGCGGTTGGCGAAGTAACACTACTCAGCCGCCACAATTGCGCGAAGCCACCCTGGACGGGCAGTGCCGTGCCGTCTGCATGGTTGCAGGCGGACCATCCGCCGGCGGTCCGGTGATAATCGGTGTTAGCAGTTTGCCGGTGCCAGCAATTTATGAGAGGCGCCGCCGGGACACGGCGGCTTTCGCATGCACGACAGCCGGACCGGACTCACGGCTCAACTGATAACGTCCACTTTCCGTCGTCCTGCTTCTCCAAAGTGACCTTGATCGTGTCATCCTTGTCGAGTGCAGCGAAAGCTTCCTTTTGAGCATCTTCTGCGGATAGGTCCTTCTTCGGCGCGGCCACGATTGCCCTCCTGTGATGACTGAAATTCCCGCTTGCTTGCGCTGCACGATCTAGAAAATCGACGGCGATCTAGGCGACCGCCTCGTGCGCTGGATCTTGAACGGTGAATTGGCCCTTATAGCCGATAACGTCTTTCTTAATCTCGATCTTGGTCGTCTTGTCGTGCCCCAAGAAGATCTCGATCAGGACTTTCGCGTCCTCCTTGGACTCAATGTCGACCAACGTCGTGGTTTCAGACATCCCGCAACTCCTTGTGACTCGATGTATCCGAAGTCCGATCTGCCCTATTGCATAGGGTCTCCGTTATTGTGAGCACACGCGATCATCTTGCTTCTAGCGGTCAAGTTGTTTTGGCCGATAGCATAGCTGTATGGATTCGGCTTACCGCCACCAATGGTCTTGAAGTTCGCATTGAACAGACAAGTGCTCATGTCGTTAAACCGCTTCGCTTTGAGGTCCTTATCCGCAACGTTCAGATAGGCCAGTACCAGTTTCGTCGTAACCTCTTTTGGCTGGTACGCGCCGCCCTGGACGATCATGGCGGCTTCCTTTTGAAGCGAAGCGTCTTTCGCCGCCTCTCCGGCTTCGGCTGCAGCCTTGATCAAACCTGCGGTGAGCGTCCCTGCACGATAATAATCTTCGAGATCATGCAGTGCGGCCGAGAGTGGGTAAGTGCGGGGCGGAAAATCAACCTTCCTGAAGATGCGCGCGGCGACGATGTCGCGCTTTGCTTCCATCTGGGCCTGCACGATCTGGATCGTCTTGTTTACAAGCAACTCTGAATCATAGAAGCCCCTGCTCGCATTTACACCGCCCGCGAGCGCGCTCAGCGTTCGCACGGTGTTTACCGGTGTGAACACCGCTCCGGCCGTCGTCAAACCCTGCGTAACCAATGCCGTCGTGAAGCCAAACTCGCCCCGTTCCCTCGTCAGCGCGGTCTCGAACTCGGTGAATTCAGCGTCGATGATGTACATTCGGCGAGCGATGTACTCGTTGCGGTAGAACATCCGATCGTTGTCGGTGCTCGCGAACTCGTAGCTGGTTGCGATACCTGGCAGCGCCTCTCGTGCGTTCGCCACCTCTTCCGCGACTGTGTAAATTCGATCGGGCCTTCCCCGGAAGGTTTCGCAACCTGACAAGATTGGGCCGGCCAACACAAAGGCGGCCACAGCCACATACCGTCGACGCAACGCCGCCACGCTACGCATCACACGCCCCCTTAACTCCCCGTTAGGGATTGTGGCGACGATGTGACGAGTTGTTCAAGAAGATTCGCACAGCCAGAGCGCTAAAGCGCTTGCCGTGTTTCATTTGCACAACACTTCCTTTGCGTGCGGTGCGTCAAAATTGTAGATGGCGTGCATATGCCGGGGAGAGTGCACTGCGAAGCTCGCGCGCCCCGGCGAGCGGCGCTCCGCATCCACAATCAGCGAACGAGCCACCCGCAAAAAATCGCCCCGGGGAGGCTGACCTCTCCGGGGCGGTTTGTCGTTTCAGGCTTCGAACAGCCGCGCTCAGTTCAGCTTGCGCTTCGCCGGCGGCGCCTCGAACTGCGCAATCTCGGCGGTCTGCGGCGCCTTGCCGTTGAAGGTCAGCACGTTGCCTTCGGACGAGATCGCGACGCTGTCGCCGTCCCTGACGTCGCCGGCCAGGATCATCTCGGCGAGCGGATCCTGGACGTGACGCTGGATCACGCGCTTCAGCGGCCTTGCGCCGTAGGCGGGATCCCATCCCTTCGCGGCCAGCCAGTCGCGGCCGGCTGCATCGAGCGTCAGCACGATCTTGCGATCGGTCAGGAGCTTCTGCAGCCGTGCGAACTGGATCTCAACGATCCGGCCCATCTCGCTGCGCTGCAGGCGGTGGAACAGGATGATCTCGTCCACGCGGTTGAGGAATTCGGGGCGGAAATGCCCGCGCACCATTCCCATCACCTGCTCGCGCACGGCCGAGGTGTCCTCGCCCTCCGGCTGGTTCACCAGGAATTCCGAGCCGAGGTTCGAGGTCATGATGATCAGCGTGTTGCGGAAGTCGACGGTGCGGCCCTGGCCGTCGGTCAGGCGGCCGTCGTCGAGCACCTGCAACAGGACGTTGAAGACGTCAGGATGCGCCTTCTCGATCTCGTCGAACAGCACGACCTGGTAAGGCCGGCGCCGCACCGCTTCGGTGAGCGCGCCGCCCTCGTCATAGCCGACATAGCCCGGAGGCGCGCCGATCAGCCGCGAGACCGAGTGCTTCTCCATGTATTCGGACATGTCGAGGCGGACCATCGCGGTCTCGTCGTTGAAGAGGTACTCAGCGAGCGCCTTGGTCAGTTCGGTCTTGCCGACGCCGGTCGGCCCTAAGAACATGAACGAGCCCGTGGGGCGATGCGGGTCCTGCAGGCCTGCGCGCGAGCGGCGCACGGCGGTCGCGACCGCACGCACGGCCTCGGCCTGGCCGACGACACGCTGTCCGAGCTGCTCCTCCATCTTCAGGAGCTTTTCCTTCTCGCCCTCCAGCATCTTGTCGACGGGCACGCCCGTCCAGCGCGAGACCACCTGCGCGATATGGTTGGCGGTGACCGCCTCCTCCATCATCTCGCCGGAGCCTTCGCGCGCCTCGATATCCGCAAGCTGCTTCTCCAGCTCCGGGATCCGGCCATAGGCCAGCTCGCCGGCCTTCTGGAATTCGCCGCGCCGCTGCGCATTGGCAAGCTCGACACGCAAGCCGTCGAGCTCGGCCTTCAGCTTCTGGGCATCGGAGAGCTTGTTCTTCTCCGCGCTCCAGCGCGCCGTCAGCGCCGCAGACTTCTCCTCGAGCTCGGCGAGGTCCTTCTCCAGGGTCTGGAGCCGGGACTTGGAGCCGGGATCGCTTTCCTTCTTCAGCGCCTCCTGCTCGATCTTGAGCCGGATGATCTCGCGGTCGAGCGAATCCAGCTCTTCCGGCTTGGAATCGACCTGCATCTTCAGCCGCGCCGCGGCTTCGTCCATCAGGTCGATCGCCTTGTCGGGCAGGAAGCGGTCGGTGATGTAGCGGTTGGACAGCGTCGTGGCGGCCACGAGCGCGGAATCGGTGATCCGCACGCCGTGGTGCTGCTCGTACTTGTCCTTGAGGCCGCGCAGGATCGAGATGGTGTCCTCGACCGAGGGCTCGCTGACGAAGATCGGCTGGAAGCGCCGCGCCAGGGCGGCGTCCTTCTCGACATGCTTCTGATACTCGTCGAGCGTGGTCGCGCCGATGCAGTGCAGCTCGCCGCGGGCGAGCGCCGGCTTCAGCAAATTGGAGGCGTCCATCGCGCCGTCGCCCTTGCCGGCGCCGATCAGCGTGTGCATCTCGTCGATGAACAGGATGAAGGTGCCTTCGCTGCCGGTGACCTCCTGGAGCACGGCCTTCAGCCGCTCCTCGAACTCACCGCGATATTTTGCGCCGGCAATCAGCGCGCCGAGGTCCAGCGACAGCAGCTTCTTGTCCTTCAGGCTCTCCGGCACGTCACCGTTGACGATGCGCAGCGCGAGGCCTTCGGCGATGGCGGTCTTGCCGACGCCGGGCTCACCGATCAGGACGGGATTATTCTTGGTCCGGCGCGACAGCACCTGGATGGTGCGGCGGATCTCCTCGTCGCGGCCGATGACCGGATCGAGCTTGCCGTCGCGCGCAGCCTGGGTCAGGTCGCGGGCATATTTCTTCAGCGCGTCGTACGCGTTCTCGGCAGTCGCCGAGTCCGCGGTGCGGCCCTTGCGCAGGGCCTCGATCGCCGCGTTGAGGTTTTGCGGGGTGACGCCGCCCTTGTTCAGGATCGTCCCGGCCTCGCTGGACTTCTCCAGCGTCAGCCCGAGCAAAAGCCGCTCGACGGTGACGAAGCTGTCGCCGGCCTTCTCACCGGCCTTTTCGGCGGCATCGAAGGTGCGGGCGAGCTCGGGCGCCAGATAGATCTGTCCGGCGCCGCCGCCGCTGACCTTCGGCACCTTGCCGAGGGCGTCCTCGGTCGCCTTCAGGATTGCGCGGGAATTGCCGCCGGCGCGGTCGATCAGACCGCCGGCCAGCCCCTCGCTGTCGTCGAGAAGCACCTTGAGGAGGTGCAGGGTTGAAAACTGCTGGTGCCCCTCGCGCATCGCGAGCGACTGCGCGGACTGGATGAAGCCCCTGGAGCGTTCGGTATATTTTTCGATATTCATCTTTTCTGTCCCTCGGCCTGCCCTTGGGGCCCCTAAGGCACCCCAAACGGCATCTTCATTGGGTTTCCGATTACCGCATTGACGTTTCTCAACCGGTAACGGTCGTATTTTGCCGACATTGCGCCGGCCTGACGCAGATGTGGGAAGCAAGTCGCGGATGCGAAAGAGGCGCCTTCACAATTTCGTGCGCGGGCGGGCGGGCTTGGCTCCGGCCGGCCGAATCCCTTAAGTAACGGCATGACAGCCAGCCGCTTTGCCGAGATCACCGGCCTCTACCGCTACCCTATCAAGGGCCTGACGCCGGAACGCCTGTCGCGCGCCCCTTTGCGGGTCGGTCAGACCCTACCCGCCGACCGCCGCTACGCCATCGAGAACGGCCCGAGCGGGTTCGATCCGGAAGCGCCCGCATGGAAGCCGAAAATCCAATTTCTGATGCTCGCGCGCAATGAACGGCTGGCGGAACTCGACAGTCGTTTCGACGACGCCACCAATGTGTGGACCATCCGAAAGGACGGCCAAATCGTCGCCAGCGGCGACCTTGAAACCGCGGCCGGACGCACCGCCATCGAGCGCTATTTCGCGGAGAATTTTCAGCCGGAGCTGAAGGGACCGCCAAAGCTGCTATCCGGCCGTGACCACAGCTTCTCCGACGTCGCCCGCAAGGTGGTGTCCATCATCAATCTGAACAGCGTCCACGCCCTCGAGGCCATGCTGGGCGGCACTGCCGTGCATCCGCTGCGCTTCCGCGCCAATCTCTACGTCAAGGGCTGGGCGGCCTGGTCGGAACTCGATCTCGTCGGCCAGACGCTCGCGATCGGGCAGGCCCGGCTGAAGGTGGTCAAGCGCATCGTCCGCTGCCCCGCCACCAATGTGGACCCGGTGACGGCGCAGCGCGATCTCGAGATCCCGCCCACGCTCTCGCGCCATCTCGGCCACATGGACTGCGGCATCTATGCCGAGGTGATCGAAGGCGGCGAGATCGGTGTGGGCGACGCGGTCGCGGTGGAAGAGCCGAAGCTGCTGTGAGCCGGCGCCGCGGCCGTAGGGTGGATTAGCTGAGCGGCTGCGCGAAGTGCAGTCGCTTAGCGTAGTCCACCATGCTTCGTCGATCACCGAGCGAAGTTGGTGGATTGCGCTTCGCTGATCCACCGCACGGCACCTTTCTCAATTCGGCATCACATACGCATAGATGCGGCCGCGCGAGACCGGCGCTTCGCGGACGCGGTTGCCGTTATTGCCGGAGATCATGATCGGATTGCCCTGCGCGTCGATGCCGGTGATGATGCCGACATGACCGCCGCGGCGACCGCGCGACATCACCGCGATGGCGCCGACCTGCGGACCGGAGACGCGCGTGCCGTAATGGGCGAAGGAGTTCGCCATATCCGAGCCGGTGCCGCGATGACCGGTCTTCTCCAGCACCATGTTCATGAAGCGCGCGCACCACAGGCTGCCGCGCCCGGTCGGATTGCCGCCGACGTAACGGCGCGCTTCCGACACCAGGGAGCCGCCGCCGAAGCCACCGCTGCTCGTGGCCTCACTCGCCATGCCGCCGCTCGCGCTCAGCGCCGCTCGACGGCTTGCGCGCGTGACCATTCGACCGCCGCCGGTGATGATCGTTCCACCATTGCCGCTCATGGCGACGCCGGGGCTATTGGTGTTCGGATCATAGCTGGCAAACGTGTTGCCGAAACCGCTCGCCTGCAACTGCGCCGCGCTGCGCTCGAAGCGCGAGCTGCGTGCATGATGCCGGTCATGATGATGTCTGGTGTGGTGCACGTAAGCGTGCCGTTCTGCGCTATGACGATGATGAGGCCGCGCTGAGGCCGGAGAAACGAACGCGGCAACCGCCGCAAGGAAAATCGCCAGCGCGACAACACAACGCGACAGGCGGGACGCAAACAACTCAACCATTCTTCATCCTTCGTTGACACCCCCACTTCCAATCGGCCCGTGCAAGCGCCGACATCCGTCTGGCCGTTAAGCCGCCGGATGTGGCGAGAAAAAGACGCGGGCTGCCTGCGAATAGCTGCGATGATTTTGCGCCGACACTGCTTCAATGCTGCCGCATTGCGGACAACAGCATTAACTGCGATCCTGCAAAAGCGGCTTGAAGAGAGGGAAACGGTTAATGCCCCACGCCACGACCAAGGATAACGTCCGCATCTATTTCGAAGAGGCGGGCCAAGGAACGCCGATACTTTTTCTGCACGAATTCGCGGCCGACTACACCAATTGGGAGCCGCAGATGCGCTACTTCTCGCGCGGCCACCGCTGCATCACCTATTCGGCGCGCGGCTATACACCGTCGGACGTGCCCGAGGGCGAGGTCTACAGCTACACGCATTTCTACACCGACGCGCTCGCGGTGCTCGATCATCTCGGGATCGCGCGCGCGCATCTCGTCGGGCTTTCGATGGGCGCCTATTCGTCTCTGCAGATCGGATTGAACGCGCCGCAGCGCGCGCTGTCGATGACGCTGGCCGGCGTCGGCTCCGGCTCCGAGATCGAGAACCTCGATGCCTGGCGCAAGCAATGCCGTGCCAACGCCGAGCAGTTCGAGACGCTGGGCTCGGTGGAAGTCGCAAAGGTCACGCGCGAGGCGCCGAGCCGGATTCCCTTCCTGGTGAAGGACCCGCGCGGCCACGCCGATTTCTACGCCGCGCTGGCGCGGCACGACGCCAAGGGTTCGGCGCGCACGATGCGCGGCTTCCAGGGCGGTCGCCCCTCGATCTACACCATGACCGACGCGATCGCGAAGGCGACGACGCCGGCGCTGATCATCTGTGGCGACGAGGACGATCCGTGCGTGGGGCCGAGCCTGTTCCTGAAGAAGCATCTGCCGGCCGCGGGCCTCGCGATGTTTCCGAAGTCGGGCCACGTGCTCAACCTCGAAGAGCCTGCGCTGTTCAACGAGGCGGTAGAGCGGTTCGTCACGCTGGTGGAAGCCGGCCGCTGGCCGGTGCGCGATCCGCGGTCGCTGGCGGCGCATTAGGCGAAGGCGCTGCCAAACGCTCCGTCTCGTGGCCCGGATGGAGCGGAAGCGTAATCCGGGATTCTCGAGTGCGGCACGACCTGCCCCGGATTGCGCTCCGCTCCATCCGGGCTACTGGAAACTACTTCCCACCGCCGCGGCTGAGGAGAAACACCGCCTGCTCGCCGAACATGTTCCACACCCACCAGGGCAGGTTCAGCGGCACGGGGCGGCCGTAGAGGTCGAGCGCGACCGAGCGCTCCATCTTGACGTTGATCTCGTCGCAGAGCTGCACGAAATCCTTGATGGTGCAGAAATGGATGTTGGCAGTATCGTACCAGGTCGCCGGCAGGTTCTCCGTGCGCGGCATGTGGCCGCCGATCAGGAGCTGCAGCCGCATCTTCCAGAAGCCGAAATTCGGGAACGAGACGATGGCGCGGCGGCCGATGCGCAGCAGGTTTTCCAGCACCACCCGCGGCTGCCGCGTTGCCTGCAGCGTCTGCGACAGGATCACGTAGTCGAAGGCGTCGTCGGGATAGTTGACGAGGTCGGTGTCGGCATCGCCCTGCACCACCGCGAGTCCCTTGGCGACGCAGCGGTTGACGCCCTCGCGCGACAGCTCGATGCCGCGGCCGTCGATGCCGCGGGTCTCGAGCAGTTGGAGCAGATCGCCCTCGCCGCAGCCGACATCGAGCACTTTCGAGCCCGGCTTGACCATGTCGGCGACCAGGACATGGTCGGCGCGATACTCACCGGACGATCTGGTCGTCACGCCGCTCAGCGGCAGCACTTCTTGTACAGACATCGCTAGCCGTCCTTGGCTGTGAGCCCGCGCGCCTTGCCTGCCGATTGCAGGAAGGCGCGGGAGATGTCGAAGAATTCGGGCACGTCGAGCAGGAAGGCGTCATGCCCGCGATCGGTCTCGATCTCGGCGAACGATACCCGCGCGCTCGATGCGTTCAGCGCGTGCACCAGCGCGCGCGATTCCGAGGTCGGAAACAGCCAGTCGCTGGTGAACGAAACCACGCAGAAGCGGGTCTTGATATCGGCGAACGCCTTCGCCAGCACGCCGCCATGGTCGGCGGCGATGTCGAAATAGTCCATCGCGCGCGTCAGGTAGAGATAGGAGTTGGCGTCGAAGCGCTCGACGAAGGAGGAGCCCTGGTAGCGCAGATAGGACTCGACCTGGAAATCGGCGTCGAACGAGAAGGTCGGCAACTCGCGGTCCTGCATGCGCCGACCGAACTTGCGATGCAGCGCCGCGTCCGAGAGATAGGTGATGTGCGCCGCCATCCGCGCCACCGCGAGCCCGCGATGCGGATGGATGCCCTGATCGGCATAGCCGCCGCCGTGCCAATCGGGATCGGCCATCACGGCCTGGCGGCCGAGTTCGTGGAAGGCGATGTTCTGCGCCGAGTGCCGCGTCGCGCAGGCGATCGCCAGCGCGGAGTAGACGCGGGCAGGATAGGCCGCAGTCCATTGCAGCACCTGCATGCCGCCCATCGAGCCGCCGACCACCGCGAACAGCGTGTCGATGCCCAGCCGGTCGATCAGCATCGCCTGTGCGCGCACCATGTCGGGAATGGTGATGACAGGGAAATCCAGGCCCCAGACCTTGCCGGTGGCGGGATTGATCGAAGCCGGCCCGGTCGAGCCCATGCAGCCGCCGATCACGTTGGAGCAGATGATGAAGTAGTTCTTGGGATCGATGGGACGGCCGGGGCCGACCAGCGTCTCCCACCAGCCGGGCTTGCCGGTGACGGGATGCACATTGGCGACATGCTGGTCGCCGGTCAGCGCATGGCAGATCAGGACCGCGTTGGAGCGATCGGCGTTGAGCTCGCCATAGGTCTGGTAGGCGATCTGGAACGGGGTGAGATCGACGCCGCAATCGAGCCGCAGCGGCTGCTCGGTGCCGAAATGCGCGACCTGCGAACTCGGATGATCCACCTCGTGCGACCGCTCATCGGTGCTGATCGCCGGACTCGGAATCGACTTGACGCCACCCATCTGACCATCGACCTCATTTGCGATCAGACTTGAGACCGCAGTGACATCAGGCCATGAAAAACCCGGCCTGAACGATAGGTTCGGCCGGGATCGAAGCGTCCCCGGCCTGTTTAGCGAGTTTTTTAACGTGGCTGCAAGCCGGCCGGCTCAAATGACCACGGAACAGGTAAAATCTACCGGCTTAGGCGGTTTTCGTCAAGCCGCGAGCCGGATCGACCGGATTTGCCCTCCAGGCCGAGGGCCGAAAAGGCCGTCATTTCTCTTTGCTTTCGCCGCCCTGACTGCCTAATCAGAGCATCCCCCATCGGAACGATCGACAGCCAGATATGTCCCAACGCCCGCCCGCGCCACCATCGCTGCAGGAACTGCGCAAGGAGATCGACGCGATCGACGAGGGCATGCATCGCCTGCTGATGCAGCGCGGCGACATCATCGACCGCCTGATCCAGGTGAAGCAGACCCAGGAGGTCGGCTCGGCATTCCGCCCGGCGCGCGAGGCCTCGATGATGCGCGAGCTCGTGCAGCGTCATCGCGGCATCCTGCCGCTCGACACGGTCGAAAGCATCTGGCGCGTCATCATCTCGACCTTCACCTATGTCCAGGCGCCGTTCTCCGTGCACGCCGACATCTCGGCCAGCGAGGCGGCGATGCGTGATTCCGTACGCTTCAATTTCGGCTTCACCGTGCCTTACGTCGCCCATTTCAGCGCGCAGGCCGCGGTCGAGGCGGTGGCGAAATCCAAGGGCGACCTGGCAATGGTCTCGGCAACCTCGAGCCGCACGCCGTGGTGGCTGGGGCTGGAAGCGGACGGCGCGCCGAAGATCATCGCGCGGATGCCCTTCATCGAGCGCGCCGACCATCCGGCCGCGCTGCCCGTGTTCGCGATCTCGCGCGTCCCCGACAGCGCCCTGGTGACCGAGGTCGAGACCTTCAGCGTGCGCGTGTCCGGGTGGAACGCCGAGGTCGCGCGCGCCCTGTCGCCGCTTGCCGAGATCGTCGCGGTGCCCGACACCGCCTTCGACGGCGCGGCGCTGCTGGTCTCGGTCACGAGCGCGACCAGCATCGACAAAATCAGGGCTGCCCTGATCGAGGCGGGGGCCTCGGTGCGCTCTGTGGCCCTCGTCGGCAGCCACGCAACGCGCTATACGGTGCCCCCGACCGGGGCGAAATCGTAAACCGCGCGCCCGCCCCGCCATTTTCGGAGTTCAAGATGTCCCGCCCCGTGCCGAATCCCGGCATTCTCGATATTGCGCCCTACACGCCCGGCAAGAGCCCGGTCGCCGAGCCGGGCCGCAAGGTGTTCAAGCTGTCCGCCAACGAGACGCCGTTCGGGCCCTCGCCCAAGGCGATCGAAGCCTTCAAGCGCGTGGCGGACCATCTGGAAGACTATCCGGAAGGCACCTCGCGCGTGCTGCGCGAGGCGATCGGCCGTTCGTTCGGGCTCGACCCCAACCGCATCATCTGCGGCGCCGGCTCGGACGAAATCCTCAATCTGCTCGCCCACACCTATCTCAGCCACGGCGACGAGGCGATCTCCACCACGCACGGCTTCCTGGTCTACCCGATCGCGACCATGGCGGTCGGCGCCAGGAACGTCGTCGCGCAGGAGAAGAACCTCACCTGTGACGTCGACGCCATCCTGAAAGCCGTGACGCCGAAGACCAAGCTTGTCTGGCTCGCCAACCCCAACAACCCGACCGGCACCTATGTGCCGTTCGACGAGGTCAAGCGGCTGCGCGCCGGCCTGCCCTCGCACGTGCTGCTGGTGCTGGACGCCGCCTATTCCGACTACGTTTCCCGTAACGACTATGAAATGGGGATCGAGCTGGTCGCCACCACCGAGAACACGGTGGTGACGCACACCTTCTCCAAGATCCACGGCCTCGCCGCGCTGCGCATCGGCTGGATGTTCGGCCCCGAGCACATCATCGACGCCGTCAACCGCATCCGCGGTCCCTTCAACGTGTCGACGCCGGCGATGTATGCCGCGGTCGCCGCGATCGAGGACACCGCGCATCAGGCGATGTCGAAGCAGTTCACCGAGACCTGGCGCAACTGGCTGACCGAGGAGATCACCAAGCTCGGATTGAAGGTGACGCCGAGCGTCGCCAATTTCGTGCTGATCCACTTCCCGACCGAGAAGGGCAAGACCGCCGACGACGCCGACGCTTTTCTCACCAAGCGCGGCCTGGTGCTGCGCGCGCTGAAGAATTACGGCCTGCCGCACTCGCTGCGCATGACCATCGGCACCGAGGAGGCCAACCGCCTCGTGGTCGATGGCCTGCGCGACTTCATGGCCGGCAAGTGAGCGCGCAGCCGCACTTCCAGCGCGTCGCGCTGATCGGCTTCGGCCTGATCGGCGGCTCGATCGCGCGCGCTGCGAAGCTCCAGGGCCTGGCCGGCGAGATCGTCACCACCGCGCGCTCGGAGAAGACGCGCGCGCGGGTGATGGAGCTCGGCATCGTCGACCAGGTCGTGGCGACCAATGCGGAAGCGGTGAAGGATGCCGATCTCGTCATCCTCTGCATCCCCGTCGGCGCCTGCGGGCCGGTGGCGCAGGAGATCGCGGCGCATCTGAAGCCCGGTGCAATCATTTCCGACGTCGGCTCGGTGAAGGGCGCGATCGTCAGGGACATGGCGCCGCATCTGCCGAAGAGCGTTCATTTCGTGCCGGCGCATCCCGTCGCCGGCACCGAGCATTCGGGACCGGATTCAGGCTTCGCCGAGCTCTTCATCAACCGCTGGTGCATCCTCACCCCGCCCGAAGGCGTCGATGCGGCCGCCACCGATCGCCTGCGCGCGTTCTGGGCGGCGATGGGCGCCAAGGTCGAAGTGATGACGCCGGATCATCATGATCTCGTGCTCGCCATCACCAGCCATCTGCCGCATCTGATCGCCTACACCATCGTCGGCACTGCCGACGAGCTGGCGCAGGTGACGGAATCAGAAGTGATCAAGTTCTCGGCCGGTGGCTTTCGCGATTTCACCCGCATCGCCGCCTCCGATCCGACGATGTGGCGCGACGTCTTCCTCGCCAACAAGGAGGCGGTGCTGGAGATGCTCGGCACCTTCACCGAGGATCTGGCAAAGCTCACCCGCGCGATCCGCCGCGGCGATGGGGAAGCGCTGTTCGACCACTTCACCCGCACCCGCGCCATCCGCCGCGGCATCGTCGAGATCGGCCAGGATTCGGCCGCCGCGGATTTCGGCCGGCAGCATGGCCAGCTCGGCAGGAAGCCGCCTCAGTAGCGGCTGTCCGCGCCGGTCTTGAACAAGCGGCCGACCAGACCGGCGCCGACCTGCATGCAGACGCCGAGCGCCCAGGAGAATCCGAGCGCCAGGTTCCAGCCGCCATCGGCGGCTTCGTCGAACACGAACGTATAGAGCGCGAGCAGCCCTGCCCCGGCCGCAAAGAATGTCCCTGCCGCGCTGACGAGGTCGAGCGCAGCCGAGCGGTGCAGGGTGCGCTCCTGCAGCGGCGGCCAGCGCGGGATGTCGATCCCGAGATAGGCGCCGGCAATGCCGAGCACGATGAGCGCGGCCGTGAATTCGACCGTGTCGAACCAGAACAGATCGACACGCATCAAGAGCGCGGCGACGAAGGTCGCGCCTGCCGCGCCCGTCATGGCAAGGCCAAGCCGGGCGATGATCTGCGCGAGCCGAAGGATCAGAAGCCCGTCAGACAATCGTCGCCCTCGCTTCGCCGCACGCGCTTCATGACTAGAACGGGTAGTACCGGATCTGCGTCATGACGACGTTGTCGTCCGTCTTCGGCGCACCACCGACCCCGGCAAACGCGAACCGCTGCGTGTGGGAATACTGCACGCCGGCTTTGAGCGTGCCGTAATTGCCCTGGTAGATGGTGTCGTAGAGTCCGGCCGCGATCTGGCGAACCTCCCTGGTGTTGCCGTTGCAGGTCCCGGCCGGCGAGCTCTCGATGCCGCAGCCGGTGTTGTTGTAGAGCGGATTGCCGTAGCCGAACGGCACCGTGCCGACATCAGCGAAATTCGCCTTGGCTTTCTCCAGACCGGCGTAGCTGTAGAGGTCGAGACTCGGCGTCGCGTGCCAGATCAGGCCGACGGCCGCCGCCGTGATGGTCAGCGGCAGCAGCGTGCCGTCCTGCGCCACCGCGGCGTCGGGGAATGGCGTCGCCGTGAAGCGGCCGAGCACGCCGTGCGAGCCGTAGAGCTGCAGATCGAGGGTTTTCGGAATCAGCTCGGCATAGACGTGGCCGCCGAAGCTGCCGGTGTCGTAAGCATGGTTGGCGTCGTTGAAGCGGTCGAGGAGCTGGCGATAGAGCGCCCAGGCCTCGACATGCAGCTTGTAAGGGCCGAGCCGCGGATCCCATGCCGCCTTCACCGTGACGTCGGGCACCTGGTTCAGGCTGACATTGTTGAGGTTGTTGAAGAAGCTGCCGCCCGGCCCGGTCAGATTGACCTGAAGGTTCGGATTGAGCACGCCTTGCGGACCGACCGCGGGCGTGCCGACGGCCGGCACGTTGCCGCCGAAGAATGCGGTCTGGGCATTCTCGATCGATGCGCCGAGCTTGAATTCAGGTCCGATGTCCTGCCAGACGCGCAGGCCTGGTTGGCGCGCCGCCAGGAATCCCGGAACGGATTCGAAATCGATCACGCCGGGCGCATCGACGCCGCGCGGATCAATGCCCATCTTGCTCGGCGCGTTCAGCGACCATGATTGCCCGGCAAGGAAGTGAAGGCCGAGATCGCTGCGATCGACCTCGAGGCTGAGCTGCCGCATGCGCGGATTGAACGAGTTGGTCGCAACCGAGCTCGCCGTCTGCGCCGCGCCTTCGAAGTCGATCTCGCCATAGCCGGCAAGGTGCGTATCAGCACCCGCATTGCCTTCGGCCAGCACCGACAAGCGGCTCTGACGCGCGGAAAAGCGCGTTTCCGGAATGTTGAAATTACGGCTCTGCTGATAGGGGATGAAGTTGTAGACGGAGCCGGTGTCGGAGGCGAGATTGCGCGAGCGGTAGATGCCGGTGAGATCGACCCAGCCGCCGAATGTCAGCGTGATGCCCTTGTAGCAGACTTTGCTGGCCGCACAGGGATCGACGGGCAGCGCCTTGTAGGTCGCGGGCATCGGAGCCGCCTTCGCCTGCGCTTCAACCTGGCGCGTCTTGCGTGCTTCCGAATCCACCCGTTGCTGCAGCTCCTTCAGCTTGGCTTTCAACAACTGGATTTCGGTTGCGACATTGTCGTCGGCACGCGCCGCGCCCGAACTGGCAGCCGCGATGCCCAGCATCAGTCCGCAAGTGATGATCCGCACTTGAACCTCCCTCCTGTTGGGAAGCAGGTTGGTTTCCTCCTGCCGTCTCCGGCAGCTGCATGCTTCCCTGGTGTGGAGTGATTGGACGTCGGCTGCGGTTATTCGCGGCGAGGCGCATGTTCTGCATCACGTTTTCCTGACGGTCTCGTTCGGAATATTTGCGCAGCCTTGCCGATCGCGTCGCTATTGTCCGAGGTTCTGCGCATGGGGCCCGACCGGGGGCATGGCCGGGCCCGTTCGCGACGGGCAAGCGATGGACGGCGGTTATTTGCCCTTGGTCGCGCGCATCACCGTGGGACGCGGTGATTTCGGTGACGGAACGAACGCCATCGTGTCCCGCGTCGCAGGACTTGCGAGGCTGCGATCGCCGTTCGGATACATCGAGGCATAGGCAGCCGGCTCCTGCATCTGCCACTGCCACTGCGCGAGCGCCGGCGTCGCGGACGCGGCCGAGATGGCGAGCGCGGCAACGAACAGCTTGGACTTGGTCATGGTAATCTCTCCTGCCTGGGCGGCCCGCATCATCGTGCGGCCGACATGGAGAGAGAGCGGCGGTGCAGGCCCCGCATTCCCGCGCATGCAATCACGATCCGGGGAAGCAGGCGTGAGAGCGTAGGCCCGTAGCCCGGAGGGAACGCAGCGTAATCCGGGACAGCGCCGCCGCGATCAAGAACCCCGGATTCCGCCCCGCTCCATCCGGGCTACAGGAATCAATACAGCGGCGGGATCTGGCCGACCTTGACCGGGCCGAGCAGCACGGCGCCGTCGACGAACTTCAACGGGAAGCTGCGCGCCTTCTTGCCTTCCAGCGTGCTCTCGGTGCCGATCGAGTTGATGCCGGCGGCGACGCCCGCATTGGCGTTCTGCTTGATGACCTTGCCGAGGCCGGGCACGGCGCGATCTAGCGCGCCGAAGAGATTGTTGAGGTCCTGCGACTTCACGCCGGGCGCGACGCGGTCGAGCGTTGCCTGCGGCACGCCCTCTTCCAGCATCTTCTCGATGCCGAGCGCGGGGATCACGCGCTCGAGGCCCGTCACGGTCATCTGCAATTCGCCGTCGAGCCGGCCGTTGGCGGAGATGCCGAGCGTGCCGGCCGCGACCGCGATCATCTCGCCCTGCTGGATCCGCGACTGCACGATCTCGATGTGACCGCCGGCGGCCTGGATCTCGCGGAACCGCTGCGGCCAGGGCTTTGGCGTGAGATCGGAGAGGCCGGTGATCTTGGCCCGCGTGTCGGCCTCGAACGGCTCGGCCAGCAAGGGATGAACGCCCTGGATGCTGCCCTGCGCGACATGGAGCACGGTTTCGATCACGGGATGATCGGCCGGCGAGCCGTCCGCAAGGCGGCCGTGCAGTTCGACTTGCTTGGCGCGCGCGAACGGTACCTGCACCGAGCCATCAACGCGATTGATGCTGGGATCGTCGAACACGATGGAGGCGCGGTCCGGCACCGAGGGCAGACCGACCACGCTGCTACGACCCTTGCTCCAGTTCACCACGAAGGTGTTTTGCGTGACGCCGTCGATCAGGGTTGCCGGCGCGGAGAATTCGGCGATGACGAGCTTGGGATCGTAGACCTGGGCGACGACCAGGATGTTGTCGAGCTTCGCCGTGAACGGCGTCTTGCTCGCGTTCTGCGAGACCAGGGCGACGCTGGCGCCGGAGCACTGGACCTCGAAGCGGAACGGGAAGCCGGCGATCGAGCGCTTGGCGCAATCATAGATGCGGCCGGCCTTGGCCTCCTGCGCCCGCCAGGCGTCGGCGGCGACTTCGGCCTGCGACGCCGCATAGAACCAGAAGCAGCTCCACGCCACGGCGAGGATCAGGACGAGGACGGGTGCGATGAAAAGGCCCCAACGGGAGCGGCGGCCTGCGGCAACGGTCATATTGGACATGCGGCGACCCTTTGACCCCAGATTCAGGCAAATGTAAGCGAGGGCGGACTGCGACGAAAGACGGAGAATTCACTTCGCTTGAGGGCGCGGTTCTGGTAGCCGTGCCCGACATGTCGGAAATCACCCTTCCCTCCGTCACCACAGCCAACGGCGATCTCTGGGTGTTCGGCTACGGCTCGCTGATGTGGCGGCCGGGCTTCGCATTCGAGGAGCGCGTCCCGGCGCGGCTGGTCGGCGAGCACCGCGCGCTCTGCGTCTATTCCTTCGTGCATCGCGGTACGCCGGAGAAGCCAGGCCTGGTGCTCGGGCTCGACCGCGGCGGCGCCTGCCGCGGCATCGCCTTCCGCGTCGCCGAGAAGAACCGCGCCGAGGTCGTCGCTTATTTGCGCGCGCGCGAGCAGGTCACCTCGGTCTATCGCGAGGTGATGCGTTCGGTGTGGCTGGAGAACGATGCCCGGCAGCGCGTCTCCGCGCTCGCCTATGTCGTCGACCGCGGCCATGTTCAATATGCCGGCCGTCTCTCGCTTACCGAGCAGCACCGTCATGTGATCCAGGGCCATGGCCAGTCCGGCGCCAATCGCGACTACGTGACCGCCACGGTAAAGGCGATCGAGGCCGAAGGTTTTCGCGACACGCAGTTGCATCAGCTCGCATTGATGCTGCATGGTGATGGGCATTCCGTTCACGCGCCGTCGCCCGCCGAAGACCGCGACAACCGCTAGCCGCCACTCGGCGCATAGCTCGGCGCCGAGCCAATCAATTGCTCCTGCTCTTTTCGGCCCGCTTCGACGAGGCGCCCGGTCGCATCCTCGATGGCGGTTTGCACGCGGGAGAGAAACTCGTCCTTTGGCAGGCCCGGCGGCAGCGGATCGAGAAACTCCACCACCAGCGTGCCGGGATAGCGCATGAAGGTGCGGCGGGGCCAGAACAGGCCGGAGTTGAGCGCGATCGGCAGGCACGACACGCCGCAGGACGAATAGATCTGCGCAAAGCCGGTCTTGTAGTCGGGCGGTGCGCCCGGCGCCCGGCGCGTACCTTCCGGAAAGATCACCAGCTGCTTGCCGCTGCGAACCGCATCGCGCGCTCGCCGTGTCATGTCCAGCAGCGCCTTCACCCCGGCATTGCGGTCGATCGCGATCATTCCGGTCTTGACCAGGAACTGGCCGAATACGGGGATCTGCATCAACTGACGCTTGAGGATGAAGATCGGCCGATTGAAGAAGCCCGGCAGCACGAAGGTCTCCCAGAACGACTGGTGCTTCGCCACGATGACCAGCGGCCCCTGCGGAATCTTCTCCTCACCGCGGAATTCGACCTTGATGTTGCAGACCACGCGCATCAGGACCAGCGTCGCCTTGGCCCACCATTCCGCGACCGTCAGCATGGCGCGCGGCGGCAATGCGAAGGTCGGCAGCGCAACGATTGCGAGGCACACAAGCACGGCATAGAACAGCACGTTGAACACCAGCGAGCGCAGGAAAATCAGGAACATCGACGGTCCGATCAATTGCCTGTCAATTGGGCTGTCAATTTGCTTGGGCGGTGGCGGGCCGCTTCGGCTGCTGACTTGCAGGCTGCTCCGACATCTCGGGCGAAAGGTCAATCCCGAAATCCTCCAGCCGCACCCTGATCTCGGCCGCGATGTACTTGACATATTCCGACAGCAGCAGCCGCAAGGTGGACGCCGAGGTCCACCATGGCTCCTCGCGCCATTTGTCACCGACCACCGCGAACGGAATCAGCGTCGTCTGTGGCATCGCATGCGAGAACTCCACCAGCGCGCGTGGCATGTGATAGTTCGAGGTGACCACGATCAGCGATTGGAAACGGCGCCTCTCGGCCCAGCGTCGCGCCTCCGCCGCATTGCCGCGGGTCGAGAGCGCGGTGCGGTCGAGATCGACGCAACAGGTCATGAAGGACTGGTTCTCCGGCAAGGTTCTGGAGATGTCGCTCGCCGTGGAGGTCGGATGCACGCCGGAGATCAGCAGCCGCCTGCCATAGCCGGCCGCGAGCAGTTCCATCGCATCCGACACCCGGGAGGAGCCGCCGGTCAGCACCACGATGCCGTCAGCCTTGCGCCCCGGCGCGACCTCGGCGCCGCGCAATTGCGACAGGAACGCGATGAAACCCGCCGCGGCGCCGACGAAGGCGAATGCAATCGTCGACACCAATGCCGCGCGCAGCCAGCCGCGCGGCAAGTTCGGCGATCGATCGTCGGTCGGCGAGGTCATGTGGTGTCGGTGATCCCTTCCCTGAGGTGATTTTATGACGTTTTGAGACGAAGTGGAGTCCCGCGTCGCGGTGGTGGGCTCCCTCGCTCCGCTTGCGGGGAGAGGCGAAGGATCCTCAATCCACATCGTTCAGCGTCGCAAACAGCGTCTGGCGCGCGGCCACGGCGGTGATGGCGCCGATCAGCACGGCCTGGACCGCCAGCACGATGTAGCCGGACGGCCGCAGCGAGAAGGTGCCGAGCAGCGCGGCGAACTGGTCGCCGACGGGGGTACCGGAAAACCAGCCGGCGATCGACTCCGAGAAGCCGAACACCAGCATGGCGACGCCGCCGCCGATCACGCCGCCCTCCAGCCCCAGCCTGAGGAAATGGCGCAGGAAGTGGTTGGCGATGTAGCGATCGCCGGCACCGACGAAATGCAGCACCTCGACGATCGGACGGTTCGCTGCCATGGCGCCGCGGGTGGCGAACGAGACGGAGATGATGGTGGCGATAATGACGAGCGCGAGAATGCCGAGACCTGCGAGCACGGTGGCGTTGGTCATCGAACGCATCCGCTCGATCCAGGCGCGGTGATCGTCGACGCTGGCGCTAGGGGCGACCTGGGTCACGCGCGCGCGCAAGGCGCCGAGATCGAGCGGCGTGCCGGGCTGCACGCGCGCGATGATCATGCGCGGCACCGGCAGATCGTCCATCGACAGCCCGGTGCCGAGCCAGGGCTCGAGCAGCTTGCCGCTCTCCTCCCTGCTGAACGGCTTGACCTCGACGATGCCGGCCAGTGCGCGCATCGCCTCCGTCACCGCCGCGGTGTCACGATCGAGATCGCGCCCCGCTTGCGGACGAACCTGAATGGTGATCTCACTCGCGACGTCCGACTGCCATTCGGCGGCGGAGGCGCTGACCAGCAGCACCGCGCCCGTGGTCATCGACGCCAGGAAGGTCATGATGGCGACGACGGCGACCAGCGCGCGGCCGTGGATCGAGGCGCGCGGCACGATCGGCGACATGTTGCGCGCCCTGGCCGGAAGCTGCGGACGCTCCTGTCCGAGATCGACCAGCACGCCGCGCTCGTCGGTCCTATTCATAGACGTGCAACCGTCCCTGGTGCAGCACGAGCCGCCGTGCCTCGTACTGGTCCATCAGGCCGATGTCGTGGGTCGCGATGATGACGGCGGTGCCCGATTTGTTGAGCTCGATGAAAAGCCGCAGCAGGCGGCGGCCAAGCGTCGGATCGACGCTGCCGGTCGGCTCGTCCGCGAGCAGCAGCTGCGGCCGCGAGATCACGGCGCGCGCGATCGCGGCGCGCTGCTTCTCACCGCCCGACAAGATGGGCGGCAGCGCGTCCATGCGCTCGCCGAGCCCGACCCAACGCAACAGGTCGATCACCTCCTTGCGATAGCTCGACTCGCTGCGCCCCATGACGCGGAACGGCAGCGCGACGTTCTCGTAAGTCGTCATGTGATCGAGCAGACGGAAATCCTGCAGCACGATGCCGATGCGCTTGCGCAAATCGGCGATCTCGTCCTTGCCGAGCTGCGAGATGTCGTGGCCGAACAGATTGACGAGGCCCCGTGTCGGCCGATGCGACAGGAACAACAGGCGCAGCAGCGAGGTCTTGCCGGCGCCGGACGGGCCGGTGAGGAACTGGAACGAATGCGCCGGGATCTGGAAGCTGAGATCGCGCAGGATCTCAGGCCCCAAACCGTAACGTAATCCGACATTTTCGAACCGAACCAAGCTCAGCTCCGTTCGAGAGGGGGCGCGGGTCGCACGGCTGCGCTCCGCCACAGGCGATCAACGGGTTTTGCGGCCGTTATGGTTTCCGGTTCGTTAACGGTCGCCTTGTAGCATAAAGGCCGCCCCGTTCTCCGCGACGGGTCACCGTCAACTCCTCGTTCATGCATCAAGGCTCGTCCATGCATATCGTCTGCCCCCATTGTATGACATCCTACGCCATCAAGCTCGCGAGCCTTGGGGCGAACGGACGGGCGGTCCGCTGTTCCCGCTGCAAGGAGACCTGGATCGCCCATGCCGAGGATGCCATCGAGGAGGCATCCGTCCCGGCCATGGCCGCAGCCAGCCAGGCCGACGACCAGTCCGACCTCGCCGAGCAGTGGAACTCCTATGCCAAGGACGATAGCGCCGCTGATGCGCCGGTCGTCGACAGCCCCTCGATCGCCAGCGACTGGCCCGATGAAGAGGCCAAGGAAACCGAGGACGAGTGGACAGCGGCAGCCCGGGAGGCGGAGGAGGAGGTCGCCGGGGTGCAGCACCAATCCTGGTTCCGCGGCCTGTTCGGCCGACGCGGTGCGCGGGTCAGCCGTCCGGTCGCGACCGCGGCGCCGCGAAAATCGCATTTCGGCCTGCCGACCGCCTGCGCCGCCATGGGCGCGCTGGTGCTGGCTCTGGTGATCTGGCGCGGCGACATGGTGCGGCTGCTGCCGCAGACCGCCGCCTTCTACAAGATGGTCGGGCTCGAGGTGAACCTGCGCGGGCTGGCCTTCAAAGACGTCAAGCTGTCCAGCGAGACCGTGGACGGTAAGCAGGTGCTGGTGATCGAGGGCGTAATCGTCGGCGAGGGCAAGAAGCCGCTCGACATCCCGCGGCTGCGCTTTGCCGTGCGCGACGGCCAAGGCGCGGAGATCTACGCCTGGAATACGGTGCTGGAGCAGACCGTGCTGCGGCCCGGAGAGCGCGCCTTCTTCCGCTCCCGCCTCGCCTCGCCGCCGCCCGAGGGCCGCAATATCGACGTTCGCTTCTTCAACCGGCGCGACATTGCCGGCGGCAGCGTATAATCAGCTTGTGGAATCCCGCACGGGAAGGTCGTCCCATGCCGAAGATATTGATCGCCGACGACGAGGATTCGATGCGCACGCTGGTGGCGCGCGCCATCGCCATGGACGGCCATGACACCGTCACCGCGCAGGACGGCGCCGAGGCGCTGGAGATCCTGACCCGCGAGGACGGCGCCTTCGACCTGCTGCTCACCGACATCCAGATGCCCGTAATGGACGGCATCGCGCTGGCGCTCTCGGCCGCGCGCGATTTCCCCGATCTGACCATCCTCTTGATGACCGGCTTCGCCGACCAGCGCGAGCGTGCCTCGAACCTCAACGCGCTGGTGCATGACGTCGTGACGAAGCCGTTCTCGGTCGCGGATATCCGCACCGCGGTGGCGGACGCGCTGGCGGCGAAGAAGGCGTAGCCTGAGCGCCGCCACGGATTCCGCTGTCGTCAAAAATCCTTCAGCAGCCGCTCGATGTAATCGAGCTCGATCTGCGGGCGCGAGCTGTCCCCCAAGCGGCGGCGGAGCTCTTCGAGGATGCGGCGGACACGCTGGGCGTCGATCTCGCCGGGGATCTTGACGGTGTAGTCGTCGCTGAGATCGCGGCCGTGAAGCGGACGCCCCAGGGGATCGGTCTGGTTGCCGCCGCTCTGCTGCCGGCCGGGGCGATTGCCGGGACCATCGCCCTGCCCGTCGCCATCGCCCTGCTGCATCGCCTCGGCCATCTTCTGCGCGCCCTTGCGCATTGCGTCGAGTGCCTTGCCCTGGGAGTCCACGGCCCCGTCCGCATTGCCCTCGCCGAGCTTCGAGCCGGCATCGCCCATGGCGCCGTCGGCGGTGTCGAGGCTGCTATCGTCATCGCCGTCGTCGCCGTCCTGATCGCCGCTCTGGCCCTGGTCGCCCTGCTGGCCTTTCTGTCCCTGCTGGCCCTGCTGCCCTTTCTGGCCCTTTTGTCCCTTCTGCGTGAGGCCGCGCTTGGCGAGCTCGTCCTGGAGCTTCTTCAGGCGGTCGCGCAGCGACTGCTGATCCTGCTGCAGGTCCGACATCGACTGGTCGCCCTGCTTGCCGCGAGAGCGGTCACGTCGGGAATCCTGGCCCTGCTTGAAGGTCTTGTCGCGCAATTGCTGCTGCTTGCGGATCATGTCGCTGAGCTCGTTCAGCGCCTGCTCCATCTCGCTCTCGCCGGATTGCCCGGGCTGCGCCATCTGGAGATTTTCCATGATCTGCGCGAGCTGCTCGAGCAAGCGCTGCGCGGCTTCTTTGTTGCCCTCGCGCGCCGCCTTCTCGATCTGCCGCAACAGGTCGTCCAGATCGCGCTGCGTGATGACGTTGCGGTCGCGGTTGGAGGATTGGCTCCGCTCGGTCGCCCGCTTGTACTCCTCGAGCCTCTGGATGGCGTCGGACTGGTTGCCGAGGCTCTTGCCGGATTCCTTCTGCCTGAGGCTGTCGCCGGATTCCTGCATCGCCTTTTCGGCACTGTCGAGCAGGGCGTCGGGATCCTGATCCAGCTGGGCCGCGGCCGGCGAGACGCCGCCGAGCAGCAGAGCGAGGCAGGCGATCGAGATCGCCTTCAAGACTGGCACGCGCGCTAGCTTCCGCATTTCCGGTCCCGCGTAAACTGGTTGGTCTTGTCGTCCCCCGCCTTGTTGGCCCGGTTGTTCGCCGACTTCCGATAGGCCTGAAGCTGCTCACGCAGCACGTCCTGCTGCTGCGCCAGCTCTGCGAGCTGCTCGGGCGTCGCGTTCTGCGTTTTCTGTCGCAACTCGATCGCCTTGTCGAGGATGAGCTGGACCTCGGCGGGGAATGGCTGCCGGGCACCGAGCGGATTCTGCTCGGCACGACGGGCGAGATCGCGCACCTTGCCGGCCATGGCCTCGCGGAGCTTTTGCGTCAGCACCCTGAGCTCGTCCTCGCTGGCACCGCGGTCCAGCGCCGCCTTGAGCGCGTCCTGCGCCGAGCGCAGCGCGGCGTTGACGCTGCCGGCGACGCCGTCGTCCTCGATGGTGGTCGCGAAGGCCCACATGCTCGCCACCACGTTGCGCAGCGCATCGTCGGTGCGGGCCGCCTCGAGCTGGGTCGCAAGACTGCGGAGGCCGAGATAGCAGCCGGCATCCGGCGTGAACAATTCGGGGGCGATCATCAGCGCGTCGAGCGCGGTGTAGACGTCTGCATTCCTGTTGGCGTCGAGCGCGAGGATGCGGCGTTGCTCGATCAGCGCGCGCGCGAGCGAGTTGGTGAACAGACGCTCGGGCAGTCGCATGTTGAAGGGTTCGCTTCTCGCCTCGTTGCCGGCTTCGTCCTTGGCGGTGAGCGTCAGCGTGACATCGGCACCGGCATAGGGATCCTCGCTGAGATCCTTCACGGTCTGGCCGACGCCGTTGCGGGTGCGCGCGTTCGGCAGCACCAGCGGGAATTGCGGCGGCTCGAACAGCGGCCGCGCTGCGGCCTTGCCGTCGGAATCCTTGGCTCCGTCTTTGGCGTCGGCGGGGCGCAGGGCAATGTGCGCGTCCGCGCCGGTGACGCCGTAATCGTCCTCGATCTTGTAGGAGAGCTGGAGCCCGCCCCGCGCCTGGCGCTCGGGATCCTTGGCAAGCGCGATCGTCGGAGCGCGGTCCGGCGTGGCCGCAAACGCCCATTGCGGCTGGCCGGCGGGCGCGCGGACACGCGCGGTGCCATCAGTGGCGATGGTAAAATGCTTCTCGTTGGTGCCCTTGGGGGCGGCCTCCGCGGGAGCGACCTCCTTGAGGCCGCCGGAGATGGCGACATCCAGGCTGCCGCCCGAGGAGCGCACGATCAGGGTCGATCCTGCGGGAACGGCAAGCGGCCCGGAAGCCGGCAGCGCTGCGGCCTCCTTGTTGGCGGCCGACAGGATGACCGGCGGCTTGCCGGTGTAGATCGGCGGGGTGACCCAGGCATCGACGCGAACATTCGCCGGCGCCAGCACGCCGTTCCAGTCGAAGGCGGCCCCGAGTCGCATCGCGCGCTCGTCGCCGGCGGCGAAGAAGGTGGCAACCAGCATCACCATGACCAGCGCGCGCAGCGCCCAGGGATCGTGCAGCGCCAGCCGCGGATGCGGCAGACCGGCGCGGATGCGCTTGATCGAGGCCAGCGTACGTTCGCGCTGGGCCTGCCACAGCGCCTGTGCGACCGGATCCTGCGAGGACAACGTGTCCGTCAGGGTGGTGGCCGGGCGGTGCCGGATACCGGAGCTACGGTCGAGCCGGCCAAGTGCCTCCTCGCGGCTCGGCCAGCGGAAGCGAATCAGGGGCAGCAGGGCGGCAATCGCAACGCCGGCGAAAACGACGAGACCGATGGCACGGGCGATGAACGGCAACGCCAGCCAGAGGCCGGCCCAGGACACCACCAGGAACAAGCCGACGACGGTCAGAAGCCGCGCCAGGTTCGGCCAGGCACGCTCCCACGCGATGGCATAAATGGCCCGGTCGAGGGCCTGCGCCAGCTTCAGCCGCGACAGAGCGTCACTGTTGCGGATCGGGTCTGACGGGTCGGGGGTGACGCCGTTCAATCAACTCTCCAGGTTGCCCGGGAGAGAAGCGTATCACAACGGCAGCACTGAGGCATCCGTTCCGGTACGGGAGACACTCCTTTTCCCGCATAACACGAGGACGTGACTGGCCCGGCCCAACCCCGTAATTTCCGCGCACCACCTGAGGGAAACGCAAGGGAAGTCAAGGGAAACGCCATGGACAAGAAGATGCACGACAAGGGCCTGGAAGTCCGCAAAGCGGTGCTGGGCGAGGCCTATGTCAACAACGCTCTGAAGAACGTCGACGATTTCAACCGCCCGTTCCAGGAGATGCTGAACGAATATTGCTGGGGCACGGTGTGGGGCCGCGAGGAGCTGCCGCGCAAGACCCGCAGCATGCTCAACATCGCAATGATCGCGATCCTCAACCGCCAGCACGAGTTTCGCGCGCATCTGAAGGGCGCCCTCACCAACGGCGTCAGTCGCGAGGAGATCCGCGAGATCCTGATGCAGGTCGCGATCTATGGCGGCATGCCCGCCGCCGTCGACAGCTTCCGCATCGCGCGCGAGGTGTTCGCGGAGATCGACGGCAAGGCGTGAGATGCGGCGCCGATCTCCGCTGTCGTCCCGGACGAGCGTAGCGAAGCGAAGCGCTGATCCGGGACCCATAGCCACCGGAGGATGTGGTTACGGGGACTCGTAGTAACCGCTTTCGCGCAACGACTCCTCCCTGAGGTTATGGGTCCCGGATCGGCGCGCGCCTGAGGCGCGCTTGTCCGGGACGACACCGGGGATGGAGTGCGCGTCTTTCACAACAACGAAAACCAAACAAGGAAACACCATGGACATCGGATTCATCGGCCTCGGAAACATGGGTTTCCCGATGGCGCGGCGGCTGATTGAGGCGGGGCACAGGCTCGTCGTGTTCGACACGCGCAAGGAGGTCGCGGGCAAGCTCGCGGCGCTCGGCGCAACGGCAGCGAATTCGCCGAAGGACGTCGCCGACCGGGTCGAGACCGTGATGGCGAGCCTGCCCTCGCTGCAGGCTTCGCTCGAGGTGGCAACCGGCGCGAACGGCGTGATCGAGGGCAGCCGCGTCAAACGCTTCATTGATCTCTCCACCGTCGGCTCGGCGATGGCGCTGAAGATTCACGGCCTCCTCGCCAAGCGCAACATCGTGCAGATCGACTGCCCCGTCTCCGGTGGCGTCGGCGGCGCCGAGAAGGGCACGCTGGCGGTGATGGTCTCCGGGCCGAGAGCCGAGTTCGAGCTGCTCAAGCCCGCGCTCGACGTGATCGGAAAAGTGTTCTTCATCGGCGAGAAGCCCGGCGCGGCGCAGACCATGAAGCTCGCCAACAATTTCCTGTCGGCGACCGCGATCGTGGCGACGTCGGAGGCGGTGGTGATGGGCGTGAAGGCCGGGCTCGATCCCGCCGTGATGATCGACGTCATCAATGCCGGCTCGGGCATGAACACCGCGAGCCGCGACAAGTTTCCGCGCGCGGTGCTGCCGCGCAGCTTCGACTTCGGCTTCGCCACGGGGCTGATGGTGAAGGACGTCCGGCTGGCGCTGGAGGAGATGAAGCAGCTCGGCCTCTCGATGGAGGTCGCGGACGCGGTCGGCCGGTTATGGGAGACCGTGATCGCCGCGGAAGGCGCGGAGTCGGATTTCACCGCGGCGATCAAGCCGATCGAGAAGAAGGCGGGCGTTGTGGTGGGCGGAAAAAAATAGCGTTCACTGGATTGTGCGGACGCCGCTTGATTTGCCTGCCGGATCAAGCGGTTCTGCCCGACGGGTCGAACCTGAAGGTCGGTAACTTGGACGGATCTCTGCGCACGCCTAACCCGTTGATTTCACAACGTTGGTCTACTGTGCATGGGGTTGTTTTGCAGGTTTTGGCTCGCCCTTACAACCAGGGCGCCGGCTTATCCATCGCAATGAGCTGCTCGACCTCCACGCGCGGGCGCACCACGGCGTATTGGTCGTCCTTCACCAAGACCTCCGGCACCAACGGCCGCGTGTTGTAGGTGCCGGCCTGCACCGCGCCGTAGGCACCTGCCGTCATGATGGCAAGGAGATCGCCGGGCTTCGGCGTCGGGAGCGTGCGGTCGAGCGCGAGATAGTCGCCGGTCTCGCAGACCGGGCCGACAACGTCGGCCGTGATGGTGGCGGCGCCCTTCGGGGCCTGCGTCACCGGCAGGATGTCGTGATGCGCTTCGTACAGCGTCGGGCGGATGAGGTCGTTCATCGCAGCGTCGATGATGACGAAATTCTTGCCGTCGCCGTGCTTCACATAGATCACCTTGGCGACCAGGATGCCGGCATTGCCGACGATCATGCGGCCCGGCTCGAACATCAGCGTGCAGCCGAGATTGTGGCTGACGCGCTTGACCATGGCGGCATAGGCGGCCGGCGCCGGCGGTGCCTCGCGGTCCATGTAATAGGGAATGCCGAGGCCGCCGCCGAAATCGACGTGGCTGATGTTGTGGCCGTCGGCGCGCAGCGTCTGCACGAATTCGGAGAGGATGCGGAACGCGGTCTCCATGCCCGAGAGGTCGGTGATCTGGCTGCCGATATGCACGTCGGTGCCGGTCACCTCGATGCCCGGGAGTTTCGCGGCGCGCGCATAGACCTCGCGCGCATGCACGATCGGGATGCCGAACTTGTTCTCGGACTTGCCAGTCGAGATCTTGGCGTGGGTGCCGGCATCGACGTCGGGGTTGACGCGCAGCGAGACGCGCGCGGTCTTGCCCATCTCGGTCGCAAGCCGCGACAGCAATTCAAGCTCGGGCTCGGACTCGACGTTGAGGCAGAGGATGTCGGCGGCGAGCGCGGCGCGCAGCTCTTGTTCGGTCTTGCCGACGCCGGAGAACAGGATCTTGTTTGGCGGAATGCCGGCGGCCAGCGCGCGCTTCAGTTCACCGCCGGAGACCACGTCGGCACCGGCCCCGAGCTTGGCCAGCGTGCGCAGCACCGACTGGTTCGAGTTCGCCTTCATGGCGTAGCAGATCAGCACCTTCTCGCCGGCGAAGGCCTCGGTGAAGACGCGATAGTGCCGCTCCAGCGTCGCGGTCGAATAGCAATAGAACGGCGTGCCGACGGTCGCGGCCAGCTCGGACAGGTTCACCGCCTCGGCGTGCAGCACGCCGTTGCGGTAGTCGAAATGGTTCATGGCTTAGGCTCGGTTGTCCCGGCTTATTTCTTGCCGGGAGGTTCGTCCAGGAGCGGGTCGAGAATAAACGGTTTCTTCCGGCCCTTGGCCGCCGCGGGCTCGGCATCCGCACCTGAGCTGGGATTGAACATGCTCGACGTCTTCTGGGCTGCGGTGTCAGGGTTGGTCGGAGCTGCGCCGCTGGCCGCGGGCGCGTTGGTGGCGGTCGGCGGCAAATCCAGCGGACCCTTGCGGCCGCAGCCGGCAAGCGCAAGCGCCGTCAGGCTCAAGACAATGATGGCCCACCCCGAGCCGGCCGGGCGAAACTTTGACGTCACGACGAAATCCCCACTACGCGGGCCGCACCATACAGAGATTGGCGCGCTCTGGCGAGAGCCCGGATGACCATGAAACATCAGCGAAATTTGACCCTCAGCCCAATTTTCGCTCTTTTTCCAGCCGCTTCACCCATGCCTTGGCCTGGGCCGTCACGTTCTTCGGCGCGGTGCCGCCGAAGCTGGTGCGGCTCTTCACCGACGATTCGACCGAGAGCACGCCGAACACGTCCTTGGTGATCTTGGGCTCGATCGCCTGCATCTCCCCAAGCGGCAGTTCGTGCAGCGCGACGCCGCCCTCGGCGGCCTTGGCCACGATCCGCCCGGTGACGTGATGGGCGTCGCGGAACGGCATCTTCAGGGTGCGCACCAGCCAGTCGGCCAGGTCGGTCGCGGTGGCATAGCCCTCGCCCGCGGCCGCCTTCATCTTGGCCTCATCAGGCACGAGGTCGCGGACCATCCCGGTCATGGCGCGGATCGCCAGCGACAGCGCCGCAAAGCCCTCCATCGCGCCCTGCTTGTCCTCCTGCATGTCCTTTTGATAGGCGAGCGGCAGGCCCTTCATCACGATCAGAAGCCCGTTGAGCGCGCCGATGACGCGGCCGGTCTTGGCGCGCACCAGTTCCGCGGCATCCGGATTCCGCTTCTGCGGCATGATCGAGGATCCCGTGGTGAACTTGTCGCTGAGCCGGATCATGCCGACCAGCGGCGAGGTCCAGATCACGATCTCCTCCGCGAAGCGCGACATGTGCACGGCGCAGATCGAGGCGGCCGACAGCGTCTCCAGCACGAAATCGCGGTCGGACACCGCATCGAGCGAGTTCGCCATCGGGCGGTCGAAGCCAAGCGCCTTCGCGGTGGCGTGGCGGTCGATCGGGAACGAGGTGCCGGCCAGCGCGGCGGCGCCGAGCGGCGATTCGTTGAGCCGCTTGCGCGCGTCCTGGAAGCGGCCGCGGTCACGCGCGGCCATCTCGACATAGGCGAGCAGATGGTGGCCGAAGGTCACGGGCTGCGCGGTTTGAAGATGCGTGAAGCCTGGCATCACGGTGCCGGCGTGCTCCAGCGCGCGCTCGACCAGCGCCTGCTGGAACGCGGTGAGCGCGGCATCGGTCTCGTCGAGCACATCGCGGACATAGAGACGGAAATCGGTCGCGACCTGGTCGTTGCGCGAGCGCGCGGTGTGCAGGCGGCCGGCGGCGGGGCCGATCAGCTCGGACAGGCGGCTCTCGACATTCATATGAATGTCCTCGAGCGCGCGCTTGAACGCGAAGCCCCCCTTGCCGATCTCTGACAAAATCGTGTCTAGACCCTTGCCGATATTTTTCGCATCAGAACCCGTGATGATGCCTTGGCTGGCGAGCATCGCAGCGTGGGCCTTGGACGCGGCAATGTCCTGGGCGTAGAGGTGACGATCGACGTCGATGGAGACGTTGATCTCTTCCATGATCTCATCGGGACGTTCCGAGAACCGGCCGCCCCACATCTTGTTGCTCATGATCCCCTGCTCACGCCTTGATCTGCCGCACGTTTGCTGGCCGCCGCCAGCCGTATTAAGAGGCCCCTGATAGCCATATCTGCGACCGGATGACAAACGATATGCTCGACAAGACGCCTTCCGCCACGCGCCGGGTCCCCCTCGTCATCGCCACCGTGGTGGTCGGAGGGCTGGCGGGCTTCGCCGCGTTGTACGGACTGGGCCTGAGCCGGGCCCCCTCAGGCGATCCGACCTGCAAGCCGGCGATGGCGACCGCGCAAAAGATCGCTCCCCTCGCCCATGGCGAGCTGGCGGCACTGACCATGGCGAGCGCCCCGCTGAAGCTGCCCGACCTCGCCTTCGAGGATGCCGACGGCAAGCCGAAGAAACTGTCAGATTTCCGCGGCAAGACGCTGCTGGTGAACCTCTGGGCAACCTGGTGCGTGCCGTGCCGGAAGGAAATGCCGGCGCTGGACGAGCTGCAGGGCAAGCTGTCGGGCCCGAATTTCGAGGTGGTGGCGATCAATATCGACACCCGCGACGCCGAGAAGCCGAAGACCTTCCTGAAAGAGGCCAATCTGGCCCGATTAAGCTATTTCAGCGATCAAAAAGCCAAGGTTTTTCAGGATCTTAAGGCGATAGGTCGGGCCCTGGGCATGCCGACCTCGGTGCTGGTCGATCCGCAGGGCTGCGAGATCGCGACGATCGCGGGGCCGGCGGAATGGGCAAGCGAGGACGCGCTCAAGCTGATCCGGGCCGCGACCGGCAAGGCCGCCGCAGCGCTCTAGGGATTTTCAAGCCGTGACGTTGAGATTGCCGCCGACGCCGGCACCGACATTGGCGAGCGAGGGCTGACCGGCGCCGAGCAACGTCAGGACGGTGGATTTCTCCATATCCGCGTTCTGCTTGCTGAGCGTCGCCGCAATATTCGACTGCAGCGCGCCTTGCTGAGCGGCCAGCATGGTGCTGACCATAGCCATCATGTCCATTACGCGAACCCTCGTACTGGCCGTAACCTAGGCGCGAGAGGTTAACGGGACATGAAATGACACGGATGCTGTGAAGTGGCCGTGTCCCGGACGCGGCGCGGCACGACGTGGCGCTCCGCAGAGCAGGGACCCATGCTTCTGCGTGAACGCGGCTTCTGGGCCCCGGCTCTGCAGCGCATCGCTAACGCGCTGCGCAGCGTCCGGGGCACGAGTCCGCCCTAGCGCGTCGGAACCGGCTTGGCGCCGCGGTAATCATAGAAGCCGCGCTGGGTCTTGCGGCCGAGCCAGCCGGCCTCGACATATTTTACCAGCAGCGGGCACGGGCGGTACTTGGAGTCAGCCAAGCCCTCGTGCAGCACCTGCATGATGGAGAGGCAGGTATCGAGGCCGATGAAATCGGCGAGCTCCAGCGGGCCCATCGGATGGTGCGCCCCGAGCTTCATCGCCGCGTCGATCGCCTCGACATTGCCGACGCCTTCATACAGCGTGTAGATCGCCTCGTTGATCATCGGCAGCAAAATGCGGTTGACGATGAAGGCTGGGAAATCCTCGGAGACCGCGACCTGTTTGCCGAGCTTGGCAACGAATTCCTTGGACGCCTCGAAGGTGGAATCGTCGGTGGCGATGCCGCGGATCAGCTCCACCAGCTCCATCAGCGGCACCGGATTCATGAAGTGAATGCCGATGAAGCGCTCGGGCCGGTCGGTCGCGGCGGCAAGCCGCGTGATCGAGATCGAGGAGGTATCGGAGGCGACGATCGCCTCGGGCTTCAGCACCGCGCAAAGCTCGTGGAAGATCTTGCGCTTGACTTCTTCCTTCTCGACCGCGGTCTCGATCACGAGGTCGCAATCGGCGAGATCGTCGAGCTTTTCGGCGGGCGTGATACGCGCCATCGCCTTGGCCTTGTCGTCCTCGGAGACGGCCTTCTTGGAGACCTGGCGCGCCAGATTGCCGTTGATGGTGGCCATGCCCGACTTGAGGCGGTCGGCCGAGACGTCGTTGAGCACCACGTCGAAGCCGGCCAGCGCCGCCACGTGCGCGATGCCACTGCCCATCTGACCCGCGCCGATCACGCCGACCTTCTTGATCACTGCCGCCATCTTGTCATCCACCGGAACGGCGCGCATGTCGCGCCTGCCTATCCCCCGAGCCGGGAGGTCCGATTTAATCAGAACCTTGGCTCGAAACCTAGATTGGATCGCTTCGAAGGCGTGCCCCACGCCAAAGAAAACGCCTCAGAAATGAAACACCGGCCGGAGTTTATAGCTCCGGCCGGTGTTTTTGGCTCGTTTTACTTGCCGAGCTTGCCGAGTTCGGCCGTCAGCTCCGGAACCGCCTGGTAGAGGTCGGCGACCAGGCCGTAATCGGCGACCTGGAAGATCGGCGCATCCTCGTCCTTGTTGATCGCGACGATCACCTTGGAGTCCTTCATGCCGGCCAGATGCTGGATCGCGCCGGAAATGCCGACGGCGACATAGAGCTCGGGGGCCACCACCTTGCCGGTCTGGCCGACCTGCCAGTCGTTCGGTGCATAGCCGGCATCCACCGCCGCGCGCGAGGCGCCGACACCGGCCCCAAGCTTGTCAGCGAGCGGCTCGATGTATTTGGCGAAATTCTCGCGGCTCTGCATGGCACGGCCACCGGAGACGATGATCTTGGCCGAGGTCAGTTCGGGACGGTCGCTCTTGGCGACCTCCTCGCCGACGAAGGACGACAGGGCCGGATCAGCGGCCGCCGCGACGCTCTCGACCGGCGCGCTGCCGCCTTCGCCTGCTGCGGCGAAGGTGGAGGTGCGCACCGTGATGACCTTCTTGGCGTCTTTCGACTTCACCGTCTGGATGGCGTTGCCGGCATAGATCGGACGCTCATAGGTGTCGGGAGCGACCACCTTGATGATCTCCGAGACCTGCATGACGTCGAGCAGGGCGGCAACACGCGGCATCACGTTCTTGAAGCGCGAGGTCGCGGGCGCGACGATCGCGTCATAGTCGGACGCCAGCGAGACGATCAGCGCGGCCAGCGGCTCGGCAAGATCGTGCGCGTAGAGTTCGCCATCTGCGAGCAGCACCTTCTTCACGCCGGCAAGCTTGGCGGCGGCATCCGCCGCCGCCTTGGCGTTCTGGCCGGCGACCAGGACCTCGACATCCGCGCCGAGCGCGGCAGCTGCGGTCAGCGCCTTGTTGGTCGCATCCTTGAGCGACGCATTGTCGTGTTCGGCAATCAGAAGCGTCGTCATCAGAGCACCCCGGCTTCGTTCTTGAGTTTCGACACCAGCTCGGCGACGTCCTTGACCTTGACGCCCGCCTTGCGGCCCGCCGGCTCCGTCGTCTTGACGACCTCGAGACGCGGAGCGACATCGACGCCGTAATCGGCGACGGTCTTGTCCGCGATCGGCTTCTTCTTGGCCTTCATGATGTTCGGCAGCGAAGCATAGCGCGGCTCGTTGAGACGGAGATCCGTGGTGACGATCGCCGGTCCCTTCAGCTTGACGGTCTGCAAACCGCCGTCGACTTCGCGAGTGACCTTGAAGTCGCTTCCTTCGACCTCGAGCTTCGAGGCGAACGTCGCCTGCGACCAGCCGAGCAGCGCAGCCAGCATCTGGCCGGTCTGGTTCGAGTCGTCGTCGATCGCCTGCTTGCCGAGAATGATCAGGCCGGGCTGCTCTTCTTCCGCGACCTTCTTCAGGATCTTGGCGACGGCGAGCGGCTCGACGCTGCCTTCGACCTTCACCAGGATGCCGCGGTCGGCGCCCATCGCAAGACCTGTGCGGATCGTCTCCGACGCCTGCGCCGGTCCAATGGAGACCACCACGACTTCGGTCGCCTTGCCGGCTTCCTTCAGGCGCAGCGCCTCCTCGACCGCGATTTCGTCGAACGGGTTCATCGACATCTTGACGTTGGCGAGTTCAACGCCCGATCCATCGCCCTTGACGCGGACCTTGACGTTGTAATCGACCACCCGCTTTACCGGCACTAAGACCTTCATCGATCCTCTTTCACTCAATTTGGGAGGGGGGTTATCAACTGGCGCGGAACCTAAAGGCCTGATCTGCCCCGGTCAACGCGCGAGCGGGCCTAATTTTGGGCCTGCTGAAATGCGGCGCCCCGATGGGTCAGCGGTTCTGGCCCGGAACCCAGAGCACGTCTCCGGCACCATTCCCGTTGGCGGCTCGGCTGGCCACGAACAGGAAGTCCGAGAGCCGATTCATATAATGGATGCCAGCTGTGCTGACCGGCTCTCCAGGCCGCGCCGCCAGTTCCACGATCACGCGTTCCGCCCTGCGGCATATCGTGCGCGCCACATGGAGATAGGCGGCGGACGGCGTGCCGCCGGGAAGCACGAAAGAGGTGAGCGGCGCGAGCTTGTCGTTGAGCGCGTCGATGTCGCGCTCGAGCCGCTCGACCTGGCTCGCCACCACCCGCAGCCGCTCCGCCTTGCCCTCACGCTCGGGCACAGCAAGGTCGGCGCCAAGATCGAACAGATCGTTCTGGATGCGGCCGAGCATCGCGTCGAGCTCAGGCATGTCATGGGTATGGAGCCTGACGACACCGATGGCTGCGTTGGTCTCGTCGACGGTGCCATAGGCTTCGATGCGCAGATCGTATTTCGGACGCCGCTCGCCGGTTCCGAGCGCCGTCGTGCCGTCGTCACCGGTCTTGGTGTAGATGCGGTTCAACGTGACCATATCAGCGCCCCATCGCCCAGACCGCGGCCATCGCGATGACGATCGCCACGAACTGAAGCAGCACGCGCCAGCGCATCAGCTTTTGCGAGGTATTGGGCGAGCCGCCGCGCATCATGTTGATGAGACCGAGCAGCAGCACCAAGGCCACAGCGCCGGCAGCCACCGGCAGGATGAAAGTACTCAGGAGGGAAGCCATTGGGGGGTGATAACACCGTGCGCGGCGGTCCGCCATCTCCCCGGTTCGTCATTCCGGGGCGATGCGAAGCATCTAGCCCGGAATGACAGCGTGGCGCTTCGCGAACTGGCTTTTGGACCAATAATATCAGATGGTGGCGCGATGATTTTCGATTTACGCCCGTTGCCCGTCCTCCTGGCCTCTCCCTACGTCCAGGGGGAGAGAGCAGCGGTGTAGGTGCCACGTGAAAGCCATCCGCTACATTTACTGCGTCGTGGAGGACGCGTTCTACACGTTCCTGGCCGATGACGGCTGGGCGATCGCCAGCCACATCGCGCTGTCGACGCTGATGGCCCTATTCCCGTTCCTGATCGTGCTGACCTCGCTCGCCGGCTTCTTCGGTTCCAAGGAACTCGCCGACCAGGCCGCGAGCCTGATGCTGCAGATCTGGCCCAAGCAGGTCGCCGATTCGATCTCGGGTGAGGTCCACGACGTGCTGACCACGACCCGCACCGGCGTGCTCACCATCGGCGCGGCGCTGTCGGTCTATTTCGCCTCCAACGGCGTCGAGGCACTCCGGGTCGCGCTCAACCGCGCTTATGCGGTGGTGGAGATGCGGCGCTGGTACTGGCTGCGGTTGGAATCGATCGGCTATACGCTGGTCGCGGCCTTCACCGCGCTCGCGATGGCCTTCCTGATCGTGCTCGGCCCGCTGTTCATCGAGGCGGCGCGCCGCCATATCCCGCTGTTCGTCGAATCCAACGAGAGCATCCTCACCTGGCTGCGCTACGGCATCACCGTCGGCGCGCTGGTGGTGGCGTTGCTGATCCTGCATGCCTGGCTGCCGGCGGGACGGCGCGGCTTCCTCCAGATCCTGCCCGGCATCGTCTTCACCATCGTGGCCTCGCTGATCTCAGGCATCGTGTTCGGACAATACCTGGCGCGCTTCGCCAACAATTACGTGACGATGTATGCGGGACTCGCCTCGGTGATCATCGCGCTGGTGTTCCTGTACTTCATCGCCGCGATCTTCGTTTACGGCGGAGAGCTCAACGCCGCGATCATCAAGTCGCGACTTCCTCACGGCGTGTCGCTTCAAGCAGCGCAGTCGCTAGCGCCCGCGGAGACACAGGCTTGACCAGGAAGGCGTCGGCGCCGGCCTCACGCGAGGCCGCCTCGTCCTCGCCGCGGCCGGACACGCCGATGATCGGGATCTGAGCCAGCGGCGCGTCCATAGTGCGGATCCGCCGGATGGCTTCGACGCCGTCGATGCCCGGCAGCACCATGTCCATCAGCACCGCATCGAAGGCGCCCTGCGCCAGTCGGTTCACGGCGTCCTCGCCGCGCCCGATGAACTCGGCATGATGGCCGAGCTCGGTCAAAATGGTGTTGAGCACGACGCGACCGAACGGATTGTCCTCGACGCTGAGGACGCGCAGCGCCGCGACCGCATCAGGTTCGGCCTCGCCCTTCCTCTTGCGGGACTTGCCCGATCCCGTCGCATCCAGCGACATCGTCAGCGTGAAGGTGGCGCCGCCGCCGCGGCGTGGCGCAACCGTGATGTCCCCGCCCATCGCACGCGCCAATTGCTTGACCGAGGACAGGCCGAGGCCAGCGCCGCCGAAGCGCGAGGCAATGGTGACATTGGCCTGGGTGAACGGGCGGAACAGCCGCTTGATCTCGGCCATGGTCAGGCCGATGCCGCTGTCGGACACCGCGAACGCAACGCCGACCCTGCCTTTGCCTTTGGCTTTGCCCTTGGCGGGACGCCACGGCTCGACAGCCAGCGCCACACCGCCCTGGTCGGTGAACTTCACGGCATTGTCGATCAGGTTCTCGAGCGCGGCGCGCAGCCGGACGGGATCGCCGACCACGAGGCCAGGGAGCTTGTCGGAGATCTCGACCTGGGCCTGGAGCCCCTTGGCCGCGGCCCGCCCCGCGAGCGAATCGCCGGCGCTGCGGGCGAGCGTCCTGAGATCGAACAGGTCCTGCCGCAGCGTACTTCCGCCCTTCCCGGCCCCCTTGCCGGTTCTGGCGGCATCCACGAACAGCGTGGCAAGGCTCGCCAGATGCTCGGCCCCGGCCTTGATGGTGTCGGCCCAGCGCCGTTCCCGTTCGCCGAGATCGGAGGTCGCGAGCAGGTCGCTGATCGCCAGAATTCCGGTCAGGGGGGTGCGGACCTCATGGGCAAAGGCGGCGAGCGCGGCCTGGACCACGTCGGGCGCGACCGTCTTTGTGCTGCGCTTGCGCAACGGGGCGACCGGCCCGGACCGCTTCCGAGGCGGTCGCTTGGACGTCCGCGTGGTGTGCGCTGCGCGCTTTTTCGCCGCCATGAATCCCCTTCGAAGTATCCCCTTCGAACCCCGGGCTGTCGATCAAGCATGGCACGGCGGAACCCCTGGAGTCACGGCGGCGTTTAGCTAACCCCCAGAGAAACTTAATCTAATCCCACCAACTGGCGGATGCCTGAGGGCGTGATGCCGGCCGCGCGCAAGGCGCGCAGGCCGGTCGAGCCGCTCGATTTCGACAGCTTGCGCCCCTCGTCGTCGCAAATCAGCCGGTGATGGCGGTAGGCGGGTCCGGGCAGGCCGAGCAGGGCCTGGAGCAGGCGGTGCACCGAGGTCGCATAAAACAGGTCCTGGCCACGCACGATCTCACTGACGTCCTGCAGCGCGTCGTCGACGACGACGGACAGATGGTAGCTGGTCGGTGTCTCCTTGCGGGCGAGGATCACGTCGCCCCATGCCGCGGGGTGTGCGGGGACGATGCCACGCTCGCCATCGGGGCCCTCACCGAGCTCATTCCAGCTCAGGCCGGTAACGCGCTGACAGGCGGCCGCCATGTCGAGCCGCAACGCGTAAGGCATGCCCGATGCGACGAGACGATCGCGCGCGGAAGCTGACAGTGATTTCGCATCGCCGGGATAAAGCGGCGCGCCGTCGGGATCGCGCGGCCAGGGGCCATCCGCCTCGCGCGCGGCAACGAGCCTTGCGATCTCGGCACGGCTTTCGAAGGCGGGATAGACGAGGCCGAGCGCAGACAGCCTGTCCAGCGCGGCGCGATAATCGGCGAGATGCTCCGACTGCCGCCGTACCGGCATTTCCCACGCGATCCCGAGCCAGGCAATATCCTCGAAGATCGCCGCTTCGAACTCCGGCCGGCACCGCGTCGCGTCGATGTCCTCGATGCGCAGCAACAGCCGCCCGCCGGTCTCGCGCGCGCGGTCGAAATTGAGCAGCGCGGAATAGGCGTGGCCGAGATGCAGGAAGCCGTTGGGGCTGGGGGCAAATCGGAAAACGGGTGGTGCCATCGGATGAATCTCGTCATGGCCGGGCCTTGACCCGGCCATCCATCTTCCAAGGACTCTGTTACGATAGGAGATGGATGCGCGGGTCAAGCCCGCGCATGACGAGTTGAAACACACCATGACCATCCACCTCGAAACCCAATCCGATCTCGAAGAGGCCGTCGATGCGCTGATCAAGCGCGATCCGCGTTTGAAACCGGTGCTCGATATCGCGGGCATGCCGGCGCTGCGGCGGCGCGAGCCGGGGTTTGCCGGGCTTGCCCACATCGTCTGCGGGCAGCAGCTCTCGACCGCGAGCGCCGCGGCGATCTGGGGGCGGCTGTCGGCGGCGTTCGATCCGTTCGACCATGAGACGGTGGGGCGCGCCCGCGCCGACCGGCTGGGACGGCTCGGGCTCTCGGCCGCCAAGATCAAGACGCTGAAGCACCTGGCGCGCGAGATCCGCGCACAGCGGCTGAACCTCGACGTGCTCGCCGAGGAAGACGCCGACGCCGCGCATCACACGCTGATCGCGCTACCCGGTATCGGCCCCTGGACCGCGGACGTCTATCTGCTGTTCTGCCTCGGCCATGGCGATGCCTGGCCGGCCGGCGATCTCGCCGTGCAGGAAGCCATCAAGATCGGCCTCGGCCTGAAGGCGCGGCCGACGGTGAAGCAGATGGCGCCGCTCGCCGAGCCCTGGCGTCCGCTGCGCGGCGCAGCGGCGCATTTGTGGTGGAGCTATTATCGCGCGGTGAAGAAGCGCGAAGGTGTGCTGGCAGGATCGAACTAGCCGCGCAGCCGCTCGCGATCGGCGCGGGCGCATTCGGCCACGAAGTCGACCACGGCCCGCACCGCAGGGAGCTCGACGAGGTCGGGATGCGCCAGCAGCCACAGGTCGGCCACGCTGGCGAGCTTCTGCGGCGCGACGCGCACGAGGTCGGGATAGCTTTCCGCGACGAAGCACGACAGCGCGGAAATTCCGATCCCGGCGCGCGCCGCCGCCAGCATGTCGCCCTGCGACGAGCAGCGCATCACGACGGTGCCCTGGCGGGTGATCGCATCGCTCCAGCGCGCCAGCTGCGCGTTGGAATCCTGGTCGGCAAAGCCGATCACGCTATGCCCCTTCCACTCGCCGCTGCGCTCCGGCAGGGACCGGCCGGCGGCATAGTCGCGCGAGGCATAGAAGCCGGTGCCGAGCCGGCCGATCTTGCGGCCGACCAGATTTTCCTCGCCGCTGTCGAGCGGCCGCAGCACGACGTCGGCTTCCCGGCGCCGCACGCTGGCCGGAAACGGATGGGTGATGATCTCGAGGCGGATGTGATCATGTGCGCCGAGAAAGGCGTGGAGCCGGGGCATCAGCCAGTGCGAGGCCAGCGTCGCCCCGATCGACAGCTTGACCGTGCCGCGCGCCTGGCGCCCGCCGGCGCCGACGGCGGCCTCGGCGCGGAGCGCGGCAGCCGCCATCGCCTCGGCGTGCTCACGCAGGATACGGCCGTCGGCAGTGAGCACAAAGCCGTCGGCGGCGCGGGCCAGCAGCTTGGTGCCGAGCTGCGCCTCCAGCGCCGCGATCTTGCGGCTGACGGTCGGATGGCTGGCGTGCAGCCGCCGCGCCGCGGCGGTGAAGCTGCCGGTATCCGCCACCGTGACAAAGGTCTTGCAGAGGTCCCAATCCACCGGCAGCCCCGTTCAAAGCTGAATACACCTATGTTCAATCTTGAACGATCCTGCGCGCGCGGTCCAACCCTATAGTGGGGTCAAACCGCGAGGCGGGCGCACCCGCCAACGCGACAATCGACATGGAAGCGCTCGCCCCTTGGCCGGAACGACCGGCGATGCGGGTCGTCAGGAGGATCGAATGGCATTGCCTGCCCTGCTCAAGAACAATCTGGAGCTGCCCGTCGTCGGCTCGCCGCTCTTCATCGTCTCCGGACCGGAGCTGGTGATCGCGCAGTGCAAGGCGGGAATCGTCGGCTCGTTTCCCGCGCTCAATGCCCGTCCGGTCGAGAAGCTCGACGAATGGCTGAGCCGCGTCGAGGACGAGCTCGGCGAATACAAATCGCGCAATCCCGGCAAGAAGGTCGCACCCTACGCCGTCAACCAGATCTGCCATGCCTCCAATGACCGGCTGATGAAGGACATGGAGACCTGCGTCAGGCACAAGGCGCCCATCATCATCACCTCGCTGCGGCCGCCGGCGGAGATCGTGGAGGCCGCACACTCCTATGGCGGCCTCGTGTTCCACGACGTCATCAACGTCAAGCACGCGCGCAAGGCCGCCGAGCAGGGCGTCGACGGCCTGATCCTGGTCTGCGCCGGTGCGGGCGGACACGCCGGCACGCTGTCGCCCTTCGCGCTGGTGCGCGAGGTCAAGCAATGGTTCGGCGGCGCAATCCTGCTGTCGGGCGCGATCAGCGACGGCTACGGCATCGCATCCGCGCTGACGCTGGGCGCCGACCTCGCCTATATGGGCACGCGCTTCATCGCGACGCAGGAAGCCAATGCCGACCCAGGCTACAAGTCTGCGCTGACGCAGCACGCCGCGCACGACATCGTCTACACCAACCTGTTCACCGGCGTGCACGGCAATTATCTCGGCCCCTCGATCGCCGCCGCCGGGTTAGATCCGGACAATCTCCCGGCCGCTGACAAGTCGAAGATGAATTTCGGCTCTGGCGGCAACACGAAATCGAAGGCGTGGCGCGACATCTGGGGATCCGGCCAGGGCATCGGCCAGATCACCGATGTCCCTCCCGTCGCCGAGCTCGTCGACCGGATGAAGGGCGAGTTCGACCAGGCCCGGCAGGATTTTTTGATGCGCGCAAGCGCCTGACGTCTCGGATCGACAGACAAAGAACAACGGGAGGACACCATGAAGCTGGCAGCCGCACTGATCGGCATGTCGCTGCTGACGCTCGCCGGCGGCAGCGTTCATGCCGAAGGCACGGGGGAGATCCGCATCGGACAGACCCTGCCCTATAGCGGTCCTGCCTCCGGCTTTGGCGCGATCGGGCGGACGCAGGAAGCCTTCTTCGAGAAGGTCAACGCCGAAGGCGGCATCAACGGCCGCAAGGTCAAGTTCATCACGCTGGACGACGCCTATTCGCCACCGAAGACGGTCGAGCAGACCCGCAAGCTGGTGGAGCAGGACGAGGTGCTGATGATGTTCGGCTCGCTCGGCACCGCCACCAACAGCGCGGTGCAGCGCTACCTGAACAGCAAGAAGGTGCCGCAGCTGTTCGTGCTCTCCGGCGCGACCAAATGGGCCGATCCGCAGAAATATCAATGGACCATGCCCGGCATGGCCGCTTACGAATCCGAGGGCGTGGTCTATGCCAAGCACGTGCTGCGCACCAAGCCCGGCGCCAAGATCGCGATCCTGTCCCAGAACGACGATTTCGGCCGCGACTATGTCGCCGGCTTCAAGCGCGCGCTCGGGGACAAGGCCGCGAGCCTGATCATCGCGGAGCAGACCTACGAGACCAGCGCACCGACGATCAGCTCGCAGCTCTCGACCCTGAAGGCCTCAGGCGCCGACGTGCTGTTCGGCGTCGTGCTCGGCAAGTTCACCTCGCAGATGATCAAGGGCGTGGCCGAGATCGGTTGGAAGCCTGATCTGTTCTTCGTACCCACCTCGGCCTCGTCGATCTCGTTCCTGGAGCCTGCGGGGCTCGACAACGCCGTCGGCCTGATCTCGTCGAGCAACCAGAAGGACACGATGGACCCGCAATGGGCCAGCGATCCCGGCGTGAAGGAGTACTTCGCCTTCATGAAGCAGTACATGCCGAACGCCGACCTCTCCAATTCCAACTACGCGGCCGGCTATCACTATGCGACGCTGCTGATGACCGTGCTGAAGGCGTGCAAGGACGATGTCAGCCGCGACAACATCATGCGCCAGGCCGCTTCACTGAAAGAGGTGAAGTTGCCGCTGCTGCTGCCGGGCATGAGCGTGAGCACCGGCCCCGACGACTATCTGCCATTCCAGCAGCTTCAGCTCCGGCGCTTCAACGGCAAGAGCTGGGTCGGCTTCGGCGACGTGCTGGATGATCGCTGACACGAGCGAACGAGGACCGACGATGATCATCAGCGGTGAACGCCGGATCGGCTATGACGCGATCCAGGCGCGCATCAAACGCGCGGCGAGCGGGCTGCGCACCCTCGGCCTTGCCGAAGGCGTGCCGGTCGCGATGATGCTGCGCAACGATTTCGCCCTGTTCGAGGTGGTCGCGGCCTCTGCCGCACTGGGCAGCCCGGTGGTGCCGATCAATTGGCATCTCAAGGCCGAGGAGGTCCGTTACATCCTGACCGACAGCGGTGCGAAGATCCTGGTCTGCCACGCCGATTTGCTGCCGCAGATCCGCGACGGCATTCCGGCGGATGTCCGCCTCCTCGTCGTCGCGACGCCGCCCGAGCTCGCGGCAACCTTCGGCATTCTCCCTGATCTGACCGAGGTCCCGGACGGACTGACCGATTGGGACCGCTGGCGCGACGGGCATCCGGAAACCCAGGAGCCGGCGCGGCGAGCGGCGGCGATGATCTACACCTCGGGGACCACGGGCATGCCGAAGGGCGTGCGGCGCATGCCGATGCCTCCCGAGCAGGCCGCCGCCTCCGAGCGCGTCGGCGCCATCGCCTATGGCATCAAGCCGCGCGAGGGCCAGATCGTGCTGATCAACGGGCCGATGTATCACTCGGCGCCGCACTCCTACGGCATGATGGCGTTCCGCAACGGCTGCACCATCGTGCTGCAGGCGCGGTTCGACGCCGAGGAGCTGCTGGCGCTGATCGAGCGCCACCGCGTCACCCACATCCACATGGTGCCGACCATGTTCGTGCGCCTGCTCCGCCTGCCCGAGGCGGTCCGGCAGCGCTACGATCTCTCCTCGCTGCGTTTCGTCGTGCACGGCGCCGCGCCCTGCCCGCCCGAGGTCAAGCGGGCCATGATCGAATGGTGGGGACCGGTCATCAACGAGTATTTCGGCTCGACCGAGACCGGCATCCCGGTGTGGCACTCCGCCGAGGAGGCGCTGAGGAAGCCCGGCACGGTCGGCCGCGCCATCGACGGCGGCATCGTCAAGATTTTTCGCGACGACGGCAGCCTCTGCGAGGTCAATGAGATCGGCGAAATCTACATGCGCCAGACCGCGGTGCCCGACTTCGACTATCACGGCAAGGCGCAGGCCAGGGCCGAGGCGGGGCGCGACGGTCTCGTCAGCGTGGGCGACGTCGGCTATCTCGACGAGGACGGTTACCTGTTCCTGTGCGACCGCAAGCGCGACATGGTGATCTCGGGCGGGGTCAACATCTATCCCGCCGAGATCGAGAACGCGCTGATCGGAATGCCGGGCGTGCGTGATTGTGCCGTGTTCGGCATCCCCGACGCCGAATATGGCGAGCGGCTGTGCGCCTGCATCGAGCCCGATCAGGCCGAGCCGCTCTCCGCCGCCGCGGTGCAGGCCTTTCTGCGCGAGCGGCTCGCCAACTTCAAGGTGCCGAAGGAGATCCAATTCCTGGATGCGTTGCCACGCGAGGCAACTGGCAAGATCTTCAAGCGCAAGCTGCGCGATCCCTATTGGGCGGACCGAAGGCCGGGCGCTTAGCCAGTCTCAAGGCCGGATCGGCGCGAGCGGACTGCCGGCCCATATTCCGTCCGGGCAAGGCCGCATGCCTGCCTCGCTCGGCTCCGCGGCTTTTGGCGGGCGACGAAACCGTATAGCCTTCGACCTCAGAGGAAACGCCGCGAAGACGGCACGAGGTCGCATGCTGGACAGGACGAAGGATATTTCCGTCGCCACGCAAGCCTGGCTCGATGAATTCGAGCGCCTGCTCGGCGAGCCCGAACCCGCCGCGCTGGACCACCTCTTCCTCGCCGACAGCTTTTGGCGCGACGTGCTGGCGCTGAGCTGGAACCTGCAAACGCTCGCCGGCCGCGAGAGGATTGCGCCGGCGCTGGCCGCGCTCGCGCCCAAGGCGGCGCCCACCCATTTCAAGATCGCGCCCGACCGCGCACCACCGCGCTGGGTGACGCGCGCCGGCACCAATACCATCGAGGCGATCTTCAATTTCGAAACCGCGATCGGACGCGGCAGCGGCATCATTCGGCTTCTTCCTGACAGCACCGACGGCGATCGGCTGAAGGCGTGGACACTTCTGACTGCGCTCGACGAGCTCAAGGGTTTTGAGGAGCAACTCGGCAGATCGCGCCCGCGCGGCCAGGCCTATTCCCGCGATTTCCGCGGGCCGAACTGGCTCGATCTGCGCAACGCCTCGCGCGACTATGCGAAGCGCGATCCGGCCGTGCTGGTCGTGGGCGGCGGCCAGGCCGGGCTTGCGATCGCAGCGCGGCTGAAGCAGTTGCAGGTTGACACGCTGATCGTCGATCGCGAGGCGCGCATCGGCGACAATTGGCGCAAGCGCTATCACGCGCTGACCCTGCACAACCAGGTGCAGGTCAATCACCTGCCCTACATGCCGTTTCCGCCGAACTGGCCGACCTACATCCCCAAGGACAAGCTCGCCAACTGGTTCGAGGCTTACGTCGATGCGATGGAGCTGAATTTCTGGACCGGCACCGAGTTCGAGGACGGCAGCTATGAGGAGGCCGAGGGACGCTGGAAGGTCACATTGCGCCGCGCCGACGGCGGCAAGCGCACCATGCACCCGCGGCACGTGATCATGGCCACCGGCGTCAGCGGCATTGCCAACATTCCCGACATCCCGACCCTCGACAATTTCAAGGGCACGCTGCTGCATTCCAGCCGCTACGAGGACGGCGAGAGCTGGACCGGCAAGCGCGCGATCGTCATCGGCACCGGCAACAGCGGCCACGACATCGCGCAGGATCTCTATTCCAGCGGCGCCGAGGTGACGCTGGTGCAGCGCTCGCCCACCCTCGTCACCAACATCGAGCCGTCGGCGCAGCTTGCTTACGCCACCTACAATGAAGGCACGCTCGAGGACAACGACCTGATCGCCGCCTCGATGCCCACGCCGCTCGCGAAGAAGACCCATGTGATGCTGACCGAGCAATCGAAGCAGCTCGACAAGGAGCTGCTCGACGGCCTCTCTCGCGTCGGCTTCAAGCTCGACTTCGGCGAGGCCGGCACGGGATGGCAATTCAAATACCTCACCCGCGGCGGCGGTTACTATTTCAACGTCGGCTGCTCCAATTTGATCGCAGAGGGCAAGGTCAAGCTCAGGCAGTTCGACGATATCGATGGTTTTGTCGCCGACGGCGCGCGGATGAAGGACGGCTCGATCGTTACCGCCGATCTCATTGTGCTCTCCACCGGCTACAAGCCGCAGGAAGTTCTCGTGCAAAAACTGTTCGGGGATGCGGTCGCCGACCGCGTCGGCCCGATCTGGGGTTTTGGCGACGGCTTCGAGCTGCGCAACATGTATGCGCGCACGGCGCAGCCCGGCCTGTGGTTCATCGCCGGCAGCCTCGCGCAGTGCCGCATCAACTCGAAATATCTCGCGCTGCAGATCAAGGCGATCGAGGAAGGGGTTTTGGGGCGGACGTAACCGCAATCGTCATTCCGGGGCGCGCGTCAGCGCGAACCCGGAATCCATGGAAACTCCGGGACCTGCGGCCAAATGGATTCCGGGCTCGCGACTTCGTCGCGCCCCGGAATGACAAGAGGAGAGATCAATGCCAGCCATCCTCGGCAGCGGCGAGCACCGCTACCGCGTCGTCGACAATTTCGCAAAGCTGCCGGACGGCTGGCAGCTCACCGACGTCGCTTCCGTCGCAGTCGACAGCAAGGACCGCGTCTACGTCTTCAACCGCGGCGCCCATCCGATGGTGGTGCTGGACCGCGACGGCAATTTCCTGCGCAGCTTTGGCGAAGGGCTGTTCTCGCGCGCGCACGGCCTGCACATCGATGCAGACGACAATCTCTATTGCACGGATGACGGCGACCATACCGTGCGCAAATGCACCACCGACGGCAAGGTGCTGCTGACGATCGGTATCCCCGCAAAGCCTGCGGCTTTCATGAGCGGCGATCCGTTCCACCGCTGCACCCACACCGCGCTGTCGCCGAAGGGCGAAATCTACGTGTCTGACGGCTATGGCAATGCCCGCGTGCACAAATTCACCCCCGACGGCAAGCTGATCAGGAGCTGGGGCGAGCCCGGCACCGATCCCGGCCAGTTCAACATCGTGCACAATATCGCCACCGATGCCGACGGCTGGGTCTATGTCGCCGACCGCGAGAACCATCGCGTCCAGGTGTTCAACGGGGAAGGCAAGTACGAGACGCAGTGGAACAACCTTCACCGCCCATGTGCGCTGTGCTGCTGCGGCGGGGCGAAGAGCCCGACCTTCGTGATCGGCGAGCTCGGTCCCGGCATGGCCGTCAACCGCAAGGTGCCCAATCTCGGTCCGAGGCTGTCGATCGTGGATGCCAAGGGCAAGCGCATTGCGCGGCTCGGCGGCGAGGAGGGCCCCGGCATTTCCAGCGGCAAATTCCTGGCACCCCACGGCATCGCGCTGGATTCGAAAGGCGACATCTATGTCGGCGAAGTCGGCGTCACCGACTGGAAGACGAGCTTTCCTGACGAGGAGATGCCGGCCATGGTGCGCGCCACACGCTGTCTGCAGAAGCTGGAGCGGGTACGGGAGTAGCTCCACGGCAAATCACGACGCGCGGTAAGCGGCGGTTCCGCGCCAGGCGCGTACCTCCCCCAAATCGCGGCTTTTTGAGCGGCTTCGCCACCCCGCCGCCGTATTGCTTGCGCCTGAATAAGTCGCTCAACGGGCTTCACAATCCCGTCACGCTGCATGTAGTATGTCAGGACATGCTGCTTCGCAGCGTATATTGGAGGCCGGGAGCGTTACTTGAACGCACATGTCTCGCAAGGCAGTTGGCCGGTGTTGGTGCTGAATGCGGACTTCCGGCCGCTGAGTTACTACCCGCTGTCTCTTTGGTCGTGGCAAGACGCGATCAAGGCGGTGTTCCTCGACCGCGTCAACATCGTCGCTCACTACGATCAGGCGGTCCACAGTCCGACGCTGCAGATGCAGCTGCCGAGCGTCGTCTCGCTCAAATCCTTCGTCAAGCCGACCACCCACCCGGCCTTCACCCGGTTCAACGTCTTCCTGCGCGATCGTTTCGCCTGCCAATATTGCGGCTCGCCCGAAGACCTCACCTTCGATCACATCATCCCGCGCAGCAAGGGCGGCCAGACCACCTGGGAGAACGTGGTCGCGGCCTGCTCGCCCTGTAATCTGCGCAAGGGCAATCTGACGCCGGCGCAGGCAAAGATGTTTCCGCGCCAGAGCGCCTTCGCGCCGACCGTCCACCAGCTCCACCGCAACGGCCGCCTGTTTCCGCCGAACTATCTGCACGACAGCTGGCTGGATTATCTCTACTGGGATACGGAGCTGGATCCGTAGGTCGCGGAGCCGGCGATGATGCGATTAGGCTTCTATCTCCGCGCTTGCTCCATATTGATCTGATAGGCGGAAATCCGGTCGATCTCGAACGCGACGCTCGCTGGCGATTCGGCATCGACCTGACTGACGCCCGGAAAAAACTTCGACCCGATCGCCAGATTGACGATCATGTACATGGGATCGTCGAAGCCGATCGGCACCTTGATGTCGGAGACCGGCCTGCGGTCGATGAAATAGACCAGGCGATCCTCCTGCCACAGCACACCGTAATTGTGGAAGGCGCGCGAGGCATCGTCGACCGCGAAATCGAAGCCGCAGGACTGGATCTTCTGGGTCGAAGGAATCCGCCAATGCGTCGTCATCACGAGATCTCCCGGCCGCCCGCCGCGCCCCTCGAGAACGTCGACCTCGGGCGGCCAGCCGCCGTCGTCCGCCAGCATCCAGAACGCCGGCCACACCGCATGGCCGACCGGCACCTTGGCACGGATTTCGAAATAGCCGTGCTTCTGGGCGAAGGTGCCCTGGGTCGTCAGGATGCCCGAAATGTACTCGTTGTTGAACAGCACCGATTTGAGTTCCGGCGGCGTGCGGCTGGCGATGATCGACAACACACCGTCTTTCACCCTGAACGGATCGAGCCCGAGCGGCGCCGCCGCACGGCCGGCATAACGGGGGTCGACGTAGATCTGCTGCTCGCCATTGGCGCTGGTCTTGCGCTTGAAGTCGGAGCCGTCACCGCCCCAATAGCGCGCCTCCGGCCAGGCCGCTCCGCCCGCATAATGCGGGACCCAACGTCCGTTCGACAGGGGATGCTCGTCAAAATCCTCGCTGAACGTCCGTCTCAACGGCAGAAACACCAGAGGGGCTTGATTGACCGCGTCGAGCCGGCGGCACGCGATGGTGGAAGGATCGGTCGTGACCTGCAGCGCCATGCTCGCCGGCGCGCCATCGAGCTCGTCCTGCGCGATGCCAGGCGCAGGCAGCACGCCGAGGCCGATCGCAACCAGAGTGCCGCCCATCCAACGATCGATCATCACCGCACTCGAAAATGCCATGACATCCGCGGAGCTTAGCTCAGCCGTCGTCAAGCGGGCAACCGCGGCATCCCATGCCAGCGGGCGATTTGAAAACCATTCCTCGCGCCTCCGTACCCCCCGGGCGGTTACTGAACTTTACCCCGCTGCAATGCCAGCGTCACGCCACTGAGCGTGAGTGCCATCGCTGTCCATTCGCGGTAGCCCAGCGGCTCGCCGAGGATGATGGCGGCCGAGACCACCCCGATCACGGGCACGATCAGCATGCCGGTCGAGGCCGTGGTCGGCGGCAGGCGGCGCAACGTCTCGAACCAGGTGACGTAACAGACGCCCATCGGCACCAATGTCATGTAGAGGAAGCAGCCGAGCCCCAGCGGGGTGATTGCGGTGATGTCGGGACGCTCGAACAACACGCCGAGGACCAGCATCGTGCCGCAGCCGAGCCCGACCTGCCAGGCGACGACGACCAGCGGCGGCATGGGCAGCGGCTTGCGGTTGAGCACGTTGCCGAGCGCGAACAGGATGGCGCAAGACAACGCCAGCACAATACCCAGCAGCTTGTCGGCGCTGAACGCAAAACCGTTGCCGCTCAGCAGCAGCGCGACGCCGGCGACGCCGAGGACGAGCCCGAAGATGTCCCGCAGGGTCGGCCGCGTGTGCAGCACCGGCCAGGCGAACAGCATCGCCCAGATCGGCATGGTGTAGGCGAGCAGTGCGCCCTCGCTCACCGTGACATATTTCATCGCGACCGTGCCGAGCCCCATCCAGGCAAAGACGTTGGTGAAGGTCGCGAACAGCAGCCGCGGGATCGCCTCGCGCGGAACGGCGAACGATTCCTTCCGACTCAGCACAAGGGCACCGAGGATGAGCGAGGCACAAACGCCCGCAAGTCCGCGCGCGAACAAGGGCGGCCATTGTTGCAGCAGCAGCTTCATCAGCGGCCAGTTCAGCGCCCAGCCGAACGCCGTCACGCAGAGGCAGAGAGAGCCGATCGTCCTGTCGCGTCGCGCCGAATCCATGGACAGCGCTTAGCAGGCGGACGCTGCCCGCTCCACCTCGGCCGGCGCATGCAAGCCATCGCGCAGGCGGGAACTGGACCGCCTGGCGCTCGTTCAGTTGGGGAGCACGCCGCGCCGGTGCGTGCCGCAGCGCAACCGAGGAGGCCATCATGTCTGCAGCTGAGAAAGACCACGTCTACAAGATCCTGGACCTCGTCGGATCGTCCGAGACATCGATCGAGGACGCGGTCAAGAACGCAATCAGCCGCGCCGCCAAGACCGTCCGCGACATCAAATGGTTCGAGGTCGTGCAGACGCGCGGCCATGTCGAGAACGGCGCCGTGCGTCACTTTCAGGTGACGCTGCGCATCGGCTTCACGCTGGAGGAATGACGGCGCTCACCAGCCGTAGCGAAGGCTGCCCTTGCCGGCGTAGCTGCGGGTGACGCTGGAGAACTCGCCTTCGAACGTCGCCGCCATCGACCAGCCGCTTGTCCATTTCATCTCGGCCGAAGCCGTCGTGAGCACGGCATCGCGAGCTTGCGCTGCGCCGTTGACGACGAAGCTTGCGAGCGGTAGCGCCTGAAAGGTCGCGGCGGCCGCACGATCGGGATTGAAATCATGTGCCCAGGCGACACGGCCGCGCAGCGTCATCACGCCATCTGCCAACGCAAGGGACCGGTCGGTACGCAGGCCGAGCTCGCTGCGGCTGTCGGTCATGCTTTTCGCGGCGTAGCTCAAGGCGAACGCCGTCGAGCCGGAGACCGCCTGTTCGGCATAACCTGGGAGATCGAGGGTCGTGGACTGCAACGCGCCATAAGGCGTGAGGCCGATTCCGCCGATCCACGACGCGACCAGGCGATAGCCGCCTTCGAGACGACCGGAATACGCATTGGCATCGAACGCGGCGCGCAGGCGATCGGTGCCGGCGATGGTCACCGTGCGATCAGTGGTGATGCTCTGCCAGCCATAGGCCAGCGCGGCGGAGACATAGGCCGGGCCGTTCGCATGGGACAGATAGGCGCCGGCCTGGAACAGGTCGGAGCGGCCGGAGCCGAGACCGTTCACGTCGAAGCCGGTGCCGCCGCCGGCGAGCGCGAAGCCCAGTTTCGTGCTCGGCGCGAGCCAATAATCCGCGCCGACCGCGGTACCCGCGATGCGGCTCGTCATGTCGCTTGAGCCGTCCGTCGCATTGCCATTGGTCGATTGCGATCCGCCGAAGCCGGCCGCCCACACGCTCCAACGCTGCGCAAATCTCTGCGTCGGCGCCTTGGCGAGCATGGCGAACGCGTCGGTGCGCCGGCCTGCGGCATAGGCGCCTGGTTCGCTGTCTTCGGCAAATCCAGCCGCATTGTTCGGCGCGCCCGTCCGGCCCTCCCGTTGCGCGAAGGGGTCGGTGAGCAGGCCCATGAACTGGCTCATCGCGCTGATCGTCGTCTGCTGCGTGGCCGTGCCTTGCTCGCCGGAGGCTTGCGTCAGTCCTGCCGCGGTCATGCGGCCGTAGGTCAGCGGGATACCGCCGTTGACATCGAAGGAGTGGACCAGTGCATTCGCTACCGCCCGCTGATTGCCATTCAGGCCGGACGCCGGCGGCGGGACGAAGGCGAGCGACAGGTTGAGATAGGCATTGTTCGCATCGTAGCTGAGATCGGTCGTGAAGTTCGCCGGCAAATTGCTGCGGGCAACTGTCGAGGCAAAGGCCCCCCAGAGGCCGCCCGCGCTGAGGATGGTGTATCTCTTCTCGATATAACTGCCGGCCGCAAATACCGCGTTCACGGTGGCGCCGCCGAGAATGGCGGTGCCGGATACGTTCGCGGAGGACGCCGCCGACGGATTGACCTGGACCCGATAGATCGCGCCCGATTGCAGGGCGAGATCACCGACGATGCTGGTCACGCTGCCGGGCGTACCATTGCCGGGCGCGAAGGTGCCGCCACCGGCGATCGTTACCAACAGCGGATCGATCGTGCCCGCTCCCATCAGCACGCCACCGGCATTCACCGTGACGGAAGAGGTGCCGGTGATGGTTCCTTCGACGTCGAGCACTCCGCCATTCACGGCCGTGGCTCCCGTATAGCCGTTATTGCCGAGCAACATGGTGAAGCCGGCCGTCGTCGTCAGGCTCGCAGTCCCGCCGATGCCGTTGAGGACGCCTCCGGTCGACGTGATGGGCGCGTTCAGATTACCGTTGCGGATCGTGCCGCCGCTGAGGTTGACCACGCTCTGGGTCTGCGTCGTGCTGCCCAGATCAAGCGTGGCACCGCTGTTGACCGTGGTCGTCCCGCCGACGTCGCCCAGTGTGCCGGCACCGCTCAAGGCCAGCGTACCGCCGTTGACGAAGGTTCCGCCGCTGTAGGTGTTGGCTCCGGTCAACGTCAGCGTGCCCAGCCCCGCCTTGGTCAGGGATCCCGTGTTGATGATCTGTCCGGATAAGGTTGCGTCGAAGCCGTTGGTGTCGATCGTGCCGCCGCCTGCCAGCAGGGAAATCGTCCGCGCAGTGCTAAAGGCGCCCGTGAAGAGCAGCGCACCACCATTGAAATTGACGTATTGCCCGAAACCCAGCACCGAGAGCGCGGCGTCGCTGCCCGCCGAGACCGCCCCACCCGCAGCAACGATAGCGTTCGGCCCAATGAAAGCCGTACCGGAAGTGCCGTTGTCCACGATCGGAATGGACGGGGAGGCTATGATCGTGTTCGTGGCGGTATCCAGCACGTAAAACCCCGCGCCGGTCGTGATGTAGGCTCGACTTCCGTCGGGCGTCACGGTCACCCCGACGCTGTGGCTGGGCAGGGCTACGTTTGCGGTGACGGTGTTCGTCAGAGCATCGATCACCACGAGCTGTTGAAGCTGCGTCGTCACATAGATCCGCGACCCATCCGGGCTGACCGCGACAATCAGGGGGAGTCCGGAGACCGAAATCGTCGTCACCACCGATTGCGATGCCGCATCGATCACCGTGACGCTACCGGATTGATTGGCCACGTAGATGCGGCCCCCATCCGGAGACACTGTGATCCCGGAGGCGCTGTTTCCGACTGCGACCGAGCCGATCACGGCTTTCGATGCAGCGTCGATGATCGAAACGCTTGCGGAGCCCTGGTTGGCCACATAAATCCTGGTGCCGTCCGGCGAGACGGCAACGCCGAAAGGGATTACACCAACTGCGATGGGTGAACCGACCACGAGATTGGTCGCGGTGGAAATCACCGTGACCGAATTGGCCGCAGAGGACGTCACGTAGAGGCTCGAGCCGTCAGGGCTGAGCGCCAATCCTGCCGGCGATCCGGCGACGGGTATGGTCGCGACAACCGTCCGGCCGACGACGTCGATGACGTCCACCGCGCCGGACATGGCAACGACATAGGCGAAGCGGCCGTCGGCCGAAAACACCGCGCTGATAGGATATGCGTTCGTCGCGATCGCGGACCCGATCGGAGCGTTGCTCAGCGTGCCGAACTCGATCACCTGCCCCGGCGTGCTGTTGATTGCGGTCCAAAGTCCGTAATTGTCGATTTGCGCACGGCTGGCGGAGGTCGAGCCGAGATAGGGCAGGACCAGGATGACGAGCATCCCGCAACCTCTCAGTGTCCCGCATCTGCGCGGAGGTTGCCGACGATCGGCGCACTTCATTCCCATCGACCCCACGCCGTAACCTCATTCCAACGGCGCGTCTCCCGCATGGCGCGCTCGCATTCCAGCAACGAGAAGAATCTCTAACAGGACGGCGGGCCAGACGATGTGCCCGGCGTCTCAGCCAGACAAAATCCACGCAATTCTCGCATTAGTTGCATATGTTAGACCGCGCCATCCTGCCCGCATTCGCTTGCGCGCAGATATCCGAATGGCTACATCCAGACCTGACATCGGTTTGCCGCCGATATCGAGAATGAGTTGCATGCGGTCTTCCCGATCGTGAGGGGATGTGGACGATACAGCGTTGACCGCGAGCATGGTGGTGGACAATCCCGGCCGCGGTCCCGACGCGCTCGCGCGGTTGCGGGCCGCGACGGTCGACATCTGCGAGGTCATTCCGCGCACCGCGGAGGATGATTTCCATGTCACCACGATGACATGGATGACCCGCAACGCCTTGCTGATCGACACGCTCGCCTCCGACCAGGACTATGACCGCACGCCCGCGCATGTCGCCCGCGGCGTCATGGATCATTTTCAGATCACCCTCTGCATCGCAGGCGAGATGCTGTTCAGCTCGGGCCGGCGCGAGGTCACGCTGCGGCCCGGCGACATCGTTCTCATCGACATGGCGCAACCGAACCGGACCGCGCTGCGCGCCGGCGGCGGCCGCACCCACCTCATGACGATCGTCCTGCAGCGCGCGATGCTGGCGCCGCGGCTGGCACATCCGGATGCGGCGACCGCGACCCTGCTGCCGTCGGACCACCCTCATGCCCGCCTGCTCGCCCGCCACTACGCCGCGCTTGGCTCGCCGTTCGAGCCGGAAACGGATAGCGGGACCGGCAATGCCGAAGCCACGGTCGAGGCGATCGCCGACCTCGTGGCGGCTGCGGCTGGCGGGACGGCTGAAATCGTCGCGGGCCTCGAGCGCGCCGAGCGCCATCTCTACCTCACGATGATCAAGCGCCACATCGCCAACAATCTCGAAACAGATGCGCTCACCAGCGAAGAACTCTGCCGCCACTTCCATATCTCGCGCGCGACCCTCTACCGGCTGCTCGAGGCCGAAGGCGGACTTGCTCATTATGTGCAGGAGCAGCGGCTTAATCTTGCATTCCAGCGATTGATATCGCCGTCCGCTCAGAACGTCCGCCTGATCGAACTCGCCGTCGACATCCGGTTCAGCAGCGATTCCACCTTCATCCGCGCATTCCGCCGCAAATTCGGCCTGACACCGGGCGAATTGAGGGAATTGGCCGACACGTGGCTGCGCGAGACCGGGGCGGTGCCGGCCGTCGACACGGTGCTGCACCAACTGGCCCGCCGACGCGCATCGCAGCCCCAGTGAGCATCTACGGAATTTGTCGCACGCGCTCCGGCCGGTTATGACTGCGACCGCGGCCGGATGTTCGGCCGATCCGAGAGTGCTGCCGTGACCGATGCCATCAAGCTCGTCCTCTTCGACATGGACAATGTGCTCTGCCAGTACGACCGGGCAAAACGCGTCGCGCATCTGGCGGAGCTTGCGGGATCGACCACCAAGTTCGTCCACGCGGCGATCTGGGAGAGCGGCTTCGAGGCGCTCGGCGATTGCGGCGCGCTCGATGCCGCGGACTATCTGCGCGGCTTCGGCGAGCGCATCGCCTATCCGCTGTCGCTGGACGAATGGGTCGAGGCGCGGCGCCGCTCGATGCGGGCGAACAACGCGGTGCTGGACATGGCCGCGAGCTTGCGCGAGACCGTCGATATTGCCGTGCTGACCAACAACACCACGCTGGTCGCGGACCACATCGACACGCTGCTACCGGAGCTGCGGCCGCTGTTCGGCTCCCGGATCTATGCCTCCGCGCACTTCAAGACGGCGAAGCCGGACCCGCGCTGCTATCGTCTGTGCCTGTCCGAGCTGCAGGTGGCGCCGGAGACCGCTCTCTTCATCGACGACCTCGCGCAGAATGTCGCCGGAGCGAAAGAAGCCGGCCTCCTGGCGCATCATCACACCACGCCGGAGGCGCTCAGGCAGGCGCTCATGAAGTATGGCCTGCTCGAGGCGCCGTGAGCGGATGCCGGATCAGGCAAGCTCCGCGCCGCGCCGCTCGGGAACCAGCGCGAGCAGCGCCACGACATCGAGCAAATAGAGCAGCGCCAGAGCGCCGATCGCCGTCGGAAAGCCGTAAGACGCGCTGACGAGGCCAACCACCAGCGGACCGAATCCCGCGACCGCGCGGCCGATATTGAAGAACACGTTTTGTGCGGTCGCCCGAGCGGCGGTCGGATAGAGCTCGCTCATGAGCGCGCCGTAGCCGCCGAGCATGCCGTTGACGAAGAAGCCCATCACGGCTCCGCCGACCAGCAGCGCCATTGCGGCGGTCAATTGCGAATAGACCAGCACCATGATTGCCGCACCCAGCATGTAGACCAGGAACGCAGGGCGGCGGCCGAACCGATCGGCCGCGTGGCCAAACAGGAAGATGCCGAGCGCCATGCCGGCAATGGTGACCGAGGTCCAGACTGCCGATTGGGTGAGGCCATAGCCGAACCGGGTCGAGAGATAGTTCGGCAGCCAGATCATGATGCCGTAATAGCCGAAATTCTGCACCGAGCAGAGGATGACCATGGCAAGGCTGATCTTTGTCGTCTCTCTGTCGGCGACCAGCGCGCGAAGCGAGGCGATGGCATCCGTGGCCGTGGCCCGATGTGCCAGGAAGATGTCGGGCTCGTGCAGCCTGCGCCGGATCACATAGGCGGCAAGAGCCGGAAACAGCCCGATCGCGAACATGCCGCGCCAGCCAATGAGGGGCAGGAGAATCGGCGTCACCAGCGCCGCACAGAGCACGCCGAATTGCCAACCGAGACCGACATAGGAGGTCGCCCGCGCCCGCTTGTCCGACGGCCAGGCCTCGGCGACCAGCGCCATGCCGATGCCGAATTCTCCGCCGAGCCCGACGCCCGCGATGGCCCGATAGATCATGAGATCCCAATAGCCCTGGGCCAGGGCGCAGAGTCCGGTGAAGACCGCAAACAGGACGATGCTCCAGGTCAGGACGCGGACGCGACCGAGCCGGTCGGACAGCAGGCCGAAGATGAAGCCGCCGAGCACCGCGCCGACCAGTGTTGCGGTCACCAGCGAGGCGGCCTGCGGCTGCGTCAGATGGAGATCTTTAGAGATCGCGGTCAGCATGAAGCCGAGGATGAGAAGATCGAACCCATCCATCGCGTAGCCCAGCGCGGATCCCCACAGCGCCCGCCGCGCATCGGCACCGACCTCCGTGGTTCGAATCGGAAGCGGCTGCGCTTCCGCTGCGGCGAGACCGGCGTCCTGCATCTGCCTCTCGTTCCCCTCTCCGCGCCGATCCCTTGAAATCGCTGACGGCGTCAGGCCAGATGGCACGCCACGAAGTGTCCGCCCGCACCTTCCTTCAGCGCCGGCGCGCTCTCGGCGCAGCGCGGCTGCGCGATCGGACAGCGGGTGTGGAAGTGGCAGCCCGATGGCGGCTTCATCGGGCTCGGCACGTCGCCCTTGAGGCGGATGCGCTCGCGCTTGAGCTTGGGATCGGGCACCGGTACCGCCGACAGCAGCGCCCTGGTGTAGGGATGCTGCGGATTGCGGTAGAGATCGCTGGCCTTGGCGAGCTCGACGATGCGGCCGAGATACATCACCGCAACGCGGTCGGAGATGTGCTCGACCACGGAGAGGTCGTGCGCGACGAAGAGATAGGTGAGGTTCAGCTCGGCCTGGAGGTCTTCCAGGAGATTGATCACCTGGGCCTGGATCGAGACGTCGAGCGCGGAGACCGGCTCGTCGCAGACGATCAGCTTCGGCTCGACCGCGAGCGCGCGCGCGATCACGATGCGTTGGCGCTGGCCGCCGGAGAATTCATGCGGATAACGCCGCATGTGCTCGGCCTTGAGCCCGACCTTGACCAGCAGGCTAGCGACGCGCTCCTCGCGCTCCTTTGCCGAGGATCCGAGCTTGTGGATGATCAGCGCCTCGCCGAGGATGGCACCGACCGTCATGCGCGGATTGAGCGAGGCGAACGGGTCCTGGAACACCAGCTGCATGTTCCGCCGCATCGCGCGCAGATCGTTGCCGCCGAGCTGACGCACGTCCTGGCCGTCGAAGGTGACCTCGCCGTCGGTCGGCTCGATCAGGCGCAGCACGCAGCGTCCCGTGGTCGACTTGCCGCAGCCGGATTCGCCGACGAGACCGAGCGTCTCGCCGCGGTTGACCGAGAACGACACGCCGTCGACGGCATAGACGGTGCCGACCTGGCGCGACAACAGGCCGCCGAGCACGGGGAAATGCTTCTTCAGGTTGGAGACTTGCAGCAAGGGCTCGCTCATGAGGCGGCTCCCAGGTTCGGATCGCCGAGATGACAGGCCATGCGGTGACCGGGCGCGATCTCACGCAGCAGCGGCTCCTTCTCAGTGCAGACATTCATGGCAAACTTGCAGCGCGGCGCGAAGCGGCAGCCGACCGGCGGATTGATCAGGATCGGCACCGAACCGCCGATCGCCTCGAGCCGCGTCTTGTGCTCGCTGTCGAGATCGATGCGCGGGATCGAGCGGATCAGCCCTTGGGTATAGGGATGGCCGGGATGACCGAAGAGGTCATCGACGAGTGCTTCCTCCACCACCTTGCCGGCATACATCACGACGACGCGCTGCGCGGTCTCGGCGACGACGCCCATGGCATGGGTGATCAGCATCACCGCCATGCCGAAGCGCTCCTTCATGTCCTGCAAGAGGTCGAGGATCTGCGCCTGGATGGTGACGTCGAGCGCGGTGGTGGGCTCGTCGGCGATGATCAGCTTCGGCTTGCAGGCCAGCGCCATCGCGATCATCACGCGCTGGCGCATGCCGCCGGAGAATTGGTGCGGATAATTGTGCACGCGGCCTTCGGCGTTCGGGATCTGCACCAGCTTCAGCATCTCGATGGTGCGATCGAGCGCCTGCTTCCTGGTCACCGCCTCGTGGCGGCGCAGGCTCTCGGCGATCTGCTCGCCGATGGTGAGCACCGGGTTGAGCGAGGTCATCGGCTCCTGGAAGATGAAGCCGATTTCCTTGGCCCTGATCTCGTCGAGCTGGTTGCTCGTCAGGGGCACGAGATCGCGGCCCTCGAAGATGATCTGGCCCGCCGCGATGCGGCCCGGCGGCATTGCGATCAGCTTCAGGATCGACATCGCGGTCACGGTCTTGCCGCAGCCGGATTCGCCGACGACGCAGAGCGTCTCGCCCCGGTTGATGGAGATATCGACGCCGTCGACGGCCTGCAGGATGCCGTCGTCGGTGGAGAAGTGGGTTTTCAGTCCCTTGATCTCGAGCAGCGGCGCCATCAGATCACCCGTCGCGCATCGAGCGCGTCACGCAGGCCGTCGCCGATGAAGTTGATGGCGACCACCGCGATGAAGATCGCGCCGCCCGGAAACAGCGCCCAATGCGGGCCGATGTCGAGAAAGTCCTTGGCGTCATACAGCAGCCGGCCCCAGGTCGGCGTATCCGGCGGGAAGCCCAGGCCGAGGAAGGACAGCGTCGATTCCGCGATGATCGCGGCGGCGACGTCGATGGTGCCGGCGATGATCACCGGGCCGAGCGCATTGGGCAGGATATGCCGCACCACCTGCCGCACCGGGCTGGCGCCGAGCGCGCGTGCGGCCTCGACGAACTCCTTCTCGCGGATCGACAGGAACTGCGCGCGCACCAGCCGCGCCACCGGCATCCAGCGCAGGCCCCCGATCACGAGCACGATCAGGATGAAGATGCCGCCTTCGGGACCGAATACCTGCTTCAGCCCGTCGCGGAACAGATAGATCAGCAGCAGCAGCAGCGGCAGTTGCGGCAGCGACAGGAACAAATCCGTGAGCCACATCAATCCATGCCCGAGCGCGCCGCGCGACATGCCGGCGAGCGCGCCGATCAGCGTGCCGATGAAGACCGAGACCAGCATCGCGGCGAGGCCGACCGCGAGCGAGATGCGGCCGCCATAGATCATGCGCGCCAGAATGTCCTGACCGAGATCGTCGGTGCCGAACGGATGGGCGAGCGAGGGCCCTTGCAGGCCCGCGACGATGTCGATGTCGCTCATCTTCACACGCCACAGGAAGGGCCCGAGCAGGACGGCGAGAATGAGGACAAGCAGCAAGAAGGCGCTGACCACGGCGAGCTTGTGGCGGCTATAACGCCGCCACGTCTCGCGCCAGGGCGAGTAGACGCGCCGCTCAGCGGAGGGAGATGCGAGGGTCAAGCCAGCCATAAAGAACGTCCGCGATGAGATTGAACAGCACGACCAGGCACGCGAAGACGAAGGTCACGGCCATCACCACCGGCGTGTCGTTGGACAGGATCGAAGAGATCAGCAGCGAGCCGATGCCGGGGATGCGGAAGATCTGCTCGGTGACGATGGCGCCGCCGAACACGGCGGGAATCTGCAGCGCGATCAGCGTCACGACCGGGATCATGGCGTTGCGCATCACGTGCTTGACGATGACCTTGGCCTGGCCGAGGCCCTTGGCGCGCGCCGTGGTGACGTAGTCGAGCCGGATCACATCCAGCATCGCCGAGCGCACGAAACGCGTCATCGACGCCGCCTGGAACAGGCCGAGCACCGCCACCGGCATGATCGCCTGACGGATCATCTCCAGCGCCCAATGAATGCCGGTGCCCTTGATGTCGGTGGTATAGACGAACGGCAGCCAGTCCAGCGTGACCGAGAAGATCAGGATGAACAGGATGCCGGTGAAGAAGGTCGGCAGCGAGAAACCGACGAAGGCGAGCGTGTTGGCGATCTGGTCGAACAGCGAATACGGCTTGGTCGCGGCATAGACGCCGACCGGGATCGCGATCAGCAGCGCCAGGATCTGCGCCGAGCCGATCACGAAGAGCGTGGTCGGCAGGCGCTGCAGGATCAGCTTGTCGACGTCCATCCGGCTGACGAAGGAGAAACCCCAGTCGCCGTGCAGCATGGCGTTGAGCCAGTGGACGTAACGAAGGTAGATCGGATCGTCGAGGCCGAACTTGGCCCGAAGCGCGGCCTGCACTTCGGGCGGGACGTTCGGATTGGTCGCCAGTTCCGAGAAGGGATCGCCGGGCGCGAGCGCCAGCACGAAGAACAGCACGGCCGAGATTCCCAGCAGGCTGGGAATCGCGATCAGCAGACGACGCAGGACGTATTGACTCATAGGGAAGTATCCCGATTACGCCCGCGCGATCACGCCTCCCGGTACCAGTCGAACAAATTGTCGGTCTCGTTGGCCCAGCCGCTGACGATGCAGACGAGGTTGTTGGCCGCGGCTTCCACCTTGAGACGATGCTGCACGGGAATGAACACAACTTCCTTGATCAAGAGATCATTGGCCTTGATGTAGAACTCGGCGCGCTTGATCGGATCCATTTCGCCTTCCGCCGCTGCGATGATCGCATCGTAGTCCTTGTTGACCCAGCGCGGATAATTGGTGCCCTGCCACTTGTTTTCCTTGGTCGCCACCCTGTCCGACGTATAGCGGCGCATGTGCTGCGACGGATCCGGCTGGCTCATGGGGATCTGGAACATCTCGAGGTCCGCATAGAACTTCGGATAGGTATCGGGATTGCCGACGTCCGAGGAGAAGAACACCGAGGCGACCACCGACTTCAGCTCGACGTCGATGCCCGCCTTCTGGCAGGCCTGCTTGACGATGGCCTGGGTCTTCTGGCGCGGGCCGTTGATCGAGGTCTGGTACAGAAGCTTCAGCTTCTTGCCGTCCTTTTCGCGGATGCCGTCCGCGCCCGGCTTCCAGCCGGCGTCGTCGAGGAGTTTCGCCGCCTTCTCGACGTTGAATTCCCAGGTGTTGTTCTTGGACACGAACTTCTCGGGCCCGTTGAGGAAATTGGCGGTGGTGCGGCCGGCGCGGCCGTAGATCGCCTTCTTGACCGACTCGCGGTCGACCAGCATCGCCAGCGCCTTGCGCACCGCCGGATCGGAGAACAGCGGGTGCTTGGTCTTCATCGAGGAGCGCTCGCCGTCGACCTCGGTATTGGGGTCGGTGAAATTGAGCGCGATGAACTCGGTGTCGCCGCCCACGGCGTAGACGGCCTTGCCCTTGCCGCCCTTCTCCAGGCGCAGCAGCACATCGTCTTCGACCTGGATGTTGTAGCCGAAATCATATTCGCCGGTCTGGATCACCGCGCGCGCGGCCGAAACGGCGTCACCGCCGCCCTTCATTTCCAGGGTGTCGAAGTAGGGGCGGTTCGGCATGTGGTAATCGGGATTGATCACGCCGCGCACGAGATCGCCGGGCTTGAACTCCACGAATTTGTAGGGACCGGTGCCGACCGGCGACAGGTTGTTCGGAGCCTCGCGGGATTTGGCGCCCTTATAGTCCGCAAACAGATGCTTGGGGATGATGGTATTGGGAGCGCCCACGAAAGCATCGGCCCAGAAGGGCGTCGGCTTGTTGAAGACGATGCGCACCGTGAGATCGTCGATCTTCTCGACCTTGATGTCGCGGTAGGTGCCGATGGTGACGGCTGCGGTCGCGGGATCGCTGGCATATTCCCAGTTGAACACGACGTCGTCGGCGGAGAACGGCTTGCCGTCGTGCCATTTGACGCCGGGCTTGAGCTTCCAGGTCACCGATTTGCCGTCAGCGGCGAGCCCGCCATTCTGGAGCGAGGGAATCTCGGCCGCCAGAACCAGCTTCATGTTGCCTTCGGGATCCCAGGACGCGAGCGGTTCGTAGAACAGGCGCGAGCCGTCCTGGTCCTTGGTGCCGGTGGCGAAATGCGGATTGAGCAAGGTCGGGCCCTGCCACCACAGCAGCTTCAGCGCACCGCCGCCGCCACGCTTGGTCGGCTTGTAGGTCGAGGCACCCTCGGCCATCGCGACGCCGCCGAGCGCGAGGATCTGGTTGGCCAGGGGAGCGGTGAGACCGACCGCGGCCATGCGCGTGATGAAGGCGCGGCGATCCATCCGCCCGTCCTTCACTTGGCCGATCATCGAACGCAGTTCTTTGTCCAGCATGGTTGTCCCCCGTCTGGTTCCCATAGTGATGAGAGCGGCCGCGCAACGCGGCTGCCCATTTGGCTGGCAGTAGATGGCACACCGAATGGGGGGCGCGTCAACTGGGACCGTGTGTATGCAAACGGTCTTCTGGCTGTCTGTTGGGCAAAACTGCGTTCTGCAGCCCATCTGTTCGGCAATCCAGCATCAAAACATGCTGGATTGCACGCTGCAGTGCGAAAAATTTGTTCGCCGGATCAGACGAAGTATCGAGGCGAAATTCTACGCGACGGACATGTCGAGCGGCGGCTCAACATGATCCGGCAGCGGACAGACATACGGAGTCTTGGCCGTCCGCTTTTTCAGATCGGCCTTGGCGGCCTTGATCAGCTCCGGATCCATCAGCGCCTTGATGCCGAGACCGGCCATCGCCTTGGCCGCCTGCACCATGGCCTTGTGGGCATGCGGGCTCTTGCCCTGTGCCACCACTTGCCAGGTGTGGAACGGCGTTCCGATTGCAACCGTGGGTGCGTGAACCTGCACGGTCGGCACCACCCAGCTGACGTCGCCGACATCGGTCGAGCCGACCAGCGGATTGCGCTTGGCATCGAGCGGCACCAGGAAGTCGGCCAGCGGCCGATCGGTCGGCTCCATGCCGATCGCGTAATAGACCGACGCGATGTCCTTGTCGCTCAGCGTCGCGCGGATCTCGCCGGCAAAGCTCTTGTCCGCGTCGTCGAAATGCGGCGGTCCGAGCTCTTCCATGACCCGGTGCAGCGCCTGCTCCAGCGGGGTGTTCGGCAGGATGTTGGAGACCGCGGAGATGATCTTCATCTCGACCTTGGTCTCGGTCATCAGCGCCGCACCCTCGGCGATCTTGCTCACGCGTCCAACCAGTTCGTTCATGCCGGGAAGATCGCGGGCGCGGATCGAATAGCGCACCCGCGCATGGGCCTGGACAACGTTGGGAGCGATGCCGCCGGTGTCGAGCAGCGCATAATGCACGCGCGCATCGCTCGGCATGTGCTCGCGCATGTAGTTGACGCCGACATTCATCAGCTCCACCGCATCGAGCGCGGAACGGCCGAGATGCGGCGAGGCCGCGGCATGCGAGGTGCGGCCGGTGAAGATGAAGTCCGCGCGCGTGTTGGCGAGCGACGGCGTCACCGCGACCTCCCAGAAGCTGTGCGGATGCCAGGTGATGGCGATGTCGGCGTCTTCGAACGCACCGGAACGCACCATGAAGGCCTTTGCCGCGCCGCCTTCCTCGGCCGGACAGCCGTAATAGCGCACGCGGCCGGGCACCTTGTTTTCGGCGAGCCAGTCCTTCACCGCGGTCGCGGCGAGCAGTGCGGCGGAACCGAGCAGATTGTGACCGCAGCCATGGCCGTGCCCGCCGGTTTCGACCGGACGATGCTCGGCGACACCCGCTTCCTGGCTGAGGCCGGGCAGCGCGTCATATTCTCCCATGAAGGCGATGACCGGACCGCCCTCGCCCCACTCGCCCATCACCGCGGTGGGAATGCCGGCGACCTTCTCCGTGATGCGGAAACCCTGATGACGCAGCTCGGCGAGATGTTCGGCGGCGGACCGTGCCTCGGTGTAGCACACCTCGGGCATACCCCAGACCTTGTCGCTGAGGTCGATGAAACGCGCCTTGATCGTGTCGACGCCACGCCAGATGTCGCTGCGGTTATCCATGCTTCGATCCGTGATCTCTTGGTCAAACGAAGCGACAATCGGTAGCAGCTTCATTGCACGCCGCCTAGCACCTCGCGGGACAGCAGCCATGCGGCCGGGGCCGGAATGAGTGGCCGCCTGCCTTCGGTGCACGGACCGTTCCCGCCCCTTGCGAAGATTTCACGCGGCCTCCTCCGGAATAGTTGGGAACAAGCCTTTCAAGACGACCGCCGCCAGCCTAAATTATACGTGCTTCGCGCGCCGCTCCTCTGCAATCGCGGAGCGATGCACTCAGCCAGGAGAACTCCATGCCCGCCCTGACCGAATGGAGAGTGCCGCCGGCCAATCAGCCGCGTGCGGGCGACTACGGTTTCGATCTCGACCGTGCGCTCGCATCCGTCGTCGGCCTGCACGCCATCATCCCGCCGGATGCCTTCAGCGCCGAGACGCTGGGCACCGAACGCGCCGGCAACGGCGTCGTGATCGACGACGGCCTGGTGCTCACGATCGGCTACCTCATCACCGAGGCGGAGTCGGTCTGGCTGCACCGCGCCGACGGACGCGTGGTAGAGGGTCACGCGCTCGGCTTCGATTCAGAGACCGGGTTCGGGCTGGTGCAGGCGCTCGGCGAGCTCGACGTCGAGCCGCTGCCGCTCGGATCGTCGGCGGCAACCCGTATCGGCGACCGCGTCGTGGTCGGCGGCGCCGGCGGCCGCACGCGCTCCGTCGCGAGCCAGATCGTGGCCAAGCAGGAATTCGCCGGTTATTGGGAATATCTGCTGGACGAAGCCATCTTCACCTATCCCGCGCATCCGAACTGGGGCGGCACCGCGCTGCTCAACGATCGCGGCGAGTTGATCGGCATCGGCTCGCTTCAGCTGGAGCGTGAACGCGACGGCAAGGCCGAGCACGTCAACATGGTCGTGCCGATCGATTTGTTGAAGCCGATCCTGGAGGATCTGCGCAAGTTCGGCCGCGTCAACAAGCCTGCGCGGCCCTGGCTCGGACTCCTTTCGACCGAGGTCGACAACCGCGTGGTGGTGATCGGGATCTCCACCAACGGTCCGGCCGCGCGCGCCGAGCTCAAGACCGACGACATCATCCTCGCCGTCGACGGCGACAAGGTCACGAGCCAGACCGCCTTCTACAGGAAGATGTGGTCGCTCGGCGCCGCCGGCGTCGACGTGCCGCTGACCGTGCATCACCAAGGGGTCACCTTCGACGTCACGGTGACCTCGACCGACCGCTTCAAGCTGTTGAAGGCGCCGAAGCTGCACTGAATCCACGTTGAAGGGATCCGCAATGACCGAGGCCGTTGTGGACGACATCGTGGTCGTGCTCCCGCCGCTGCTCAATGCGCTGGAAGCGCTCGGATTTTTCCAGCGGCATCTGCATCCGCCGGCGTTTGCCTCCGTCATGAACGAGATCGGCGCGCCGGACGATGCGCTGCGGGCCGCACGCACTTCTATCGGGAATTGGCCGGACCAGTTCGCCGAAATGCGCGAGCGACTGGACCGCGCCTGCGACGAGACGCTCGCCGCCTTTGCCGGCATCCGTGAGGTCGAGCGCGGTAATGGCGATCTCGTCGCGGTCTTCCGCGCGCTGCGCCATGTCCCGCGCGCGCAGGAGGCGCTCTATCCGCTGGCGCTGCGATTCCCACCGGTGAGCAGCTTCTTCCTCAACGCCGCCAATCGCGACAATTCGGAGCTGTTGTCGCGGCTCGAAGTCGGCGCGCGCGAGGACGCCGGCATCTTCCACGAGCACAACGAACCCGGCAGCCGCGGCGGCTTCTCGGTCTATGTGCCCGAATATGACACGCCAGGTCGCGCCATGCCGCTGGTGATGGCGCTGCATGGCGGCAGCGGCAACGGACGCAGCTTTCTGTGGAGCTGGCTGCGCGACGCCCGCAGTCTCGGCGCGATCCTGGTGGCGCCGACCGCGACAGGCCCGACCTGGGCGCTGATGGGCGACGATGCCGATACGCCCAATCTCATGCGCATCCTCGAAGCCGTGCGCAGCCGCTGGACCGTCGATGCCGCGCGCATGCTGCTGACCGGCATGAGCGACGGCGGCACCTTCTGTTACGTCAGCGGGCTCGACGGCGCCTCGCCCTTCACCCATCTGGCGCCGGTGTCCGCAACCTTCCATCCGCTGATGGCGGAGATGGCCGATGCCACACGCCTGCAGAGGCTGCCGATCTTCATCACCCACGGCAAGCTCGACTGGATGTTTCCGGTGCAGACCGCGCGCCAGACGCAGGCAGCGCTTGCAGCGGCCGGCGCTGACGTCACCTACCGCGAGATCGACGACCTCAGCCACACCTATCCGCGCGAGATCAACGCGGAGCTGATGCAGTGGCTGAATGCGACTCGACCGCCGTCATAGTAGGCCCTGCTTGAGAAATACATCGGGTAGCGTGCCCAAGCCCGAGGGCATGTTGGTCGAGACCACCAACGTATTCGGCGCATCCTGAAGGACGGCGGCGCCGTTGACGAAGCCGAACTGCGCACGCACTTCCTGCTTGTTCAGCGGGGCGGAGCAGAAGAAATCGAAATCGAGCGATTCACGATGCCCCAATCGAAGCGCAACGGCCGTTCCGCCGTAGAGGACGAGTTGGAGGCTCTGCGACGGAGCAAGCAGCGGCCAGATTTCGCGTTGAGCGGCGGGCAGGATCGACAGTTTTGGCTCAAAGCGTCGCGGCATCGAAGGCTCTTCGTGGCGCCTTCTCCGGCAGTTCGGAGCCGGTCGCGAATGACAGGCGGCCGCGCCAGAACTCCCAGGATCGATCGCTGAACCAGCCCGGCTCAGCGTGAAGCATGACGCTTGCGAGACGCGCGTGCCCCAGCGCTTCCTCCAATTGCAGCACGTCGTCATACGTCCCGAGGTTCATGATCTGCGCCACGATGCGATCTTCGGAGAAAGGCAATCCGTCGACCGGCCGCCACCAGAGATATTTGCGGCCGAGCTTATCGATCAGGCTGGCGGAGGCGTTGTTCGTCATCAATTCATTTATAGCCAATCCGCGATCGTTAATCCACGACCATAGGTCCGATCCGGGCCAAACTGCCCCTCTGCGATGATCAAGCGCAGGGAACCGTCCATGGCGGCGGACGTTAGTGCCGGTCACCGGAGGTTGGACATGCGAACTCTTTTCGGAATGATCCTGGGCGCGCTGCTTCTCGCGGGCGGCGTCTACGTCTATGATTCCATGCAGACGTCGTCGGTCGCCAACGGCGAGGTCGCGACCAGCAATCGCACGATCGTGAACTGGGACGTCGCGAAGGCCGATTGGGACGCGCTGCGCGATCGCGCGCACAAGGACTGGGTCCGGATCTCGTCGAAGTAGCGAGGTTCGATCACGAACGAGGCGCCGTCGCGGTCCGCGGCGGCGCCTTTGTGTTGGCTGCAATCGACGCCGCACGGATCAATTCATCTTGGCCTTGCGCGCATCGGCGATGACCTGCTCGAACTCGGCCATGCTGAGCACGCCGGGGACGCGATACTTGCCGACGATGAAGGCGGGGGTGCCGCGGAAGCCGAAGGCTTCGGCCTGCTCGTTGTTGCGCTTGAGCAGGGCGTCGATGTCGCTGCCGTGGTCGGTGAGATCGCGCTTCAGCCGATCCATGTCGACACCCGCGGCCGCCAGCAGCTCGTTGATGCGCGGCTCGGTCAGGCGCGAGCTGACGCCCATCATCGCGTCATGAGCCTGATGATACTTGTCCTGGAACTTGGCCGCGAGCGCGGTCCGAGCGGCCGTGACCGAGACCGGCCCGAGGATCGGCCAGTCCTTCATCACCAGCCGCACCTTGCCGTCGTCCTGGACGACTTGGCGCAGCTCGGGCTCGAGCTTGCGGCAATAGGGGCAATTGTAGTCGGACCATTCGACGATGGTGACGTTGCCGTTGGGATTGCCGGCGACGGGCGTGTCGGGATCCCGCAGCACCTTGGCTTCCGTCAACACCTCGTCATCGCTGGCGGCTGCGAGCACCGAAGTGATGCCACCCGCCGCAAGGGCGCCAGCCCCAATCAGCGTCAGCGCCGCGCGCCGCGTCGGCCTGTAACCCTTATTCCCAAATCCAGACATATCTCGTCCCGTTTCGGTCCCATCTCCCGAATACGGTTCGGGCCCGGGAATCGTTACGCGTCATATAGAGTGTCACGGCGGCGATGTCATCGCACCAGCAGCGTGACCGCCAGGGGGACCAGAAATGAGGTCACCAGAGCGTTCAAGCTCATCGCGAGGCCGGAGAACACGCCGGCAATCTCGTCGACCTGGAACGCGCGCGCTGTTCCGATGCCATGCGCGGCGAGGCCGGCTGCGAATCCGCGCGCCCGGTAGTCGGTGACGCCGGTGCGGTTCATCAGCGGCGTGACGATGATGGCGCCCATGATACCGGTGAGAATGACCGCAACCGCCGCCAGCGATGGATCGGCATGAAGGGATTCGGCGATGCCCATGGCAACGCCGGCGGTGACCGATTTCGGCGCCAGCGAGAGCACCACCTCGCGCGGCAGGCCGGCAAGCTCGGCCAGCAGCACCACCGAGACAACGGCTGTGACCGAGCCCGCGAACAACGCCACCAGCATCGGCACGATCGATGCAGCCACGCGCCGGCGGTTCTCGTACAACGGCACGGCCAGCGCGACGGTCGCGGGCCCCAGCAGGAAATGCACGAACTGCGCGCCGGCGAAATAAGTCGTGTAGGAGGTACCGGTCAGCAGCAGGAACGCACCGATAATCCACATCGCGTGCAGCACGGGATTGGCCAGCGGATGGCGCCGCGTCGCCAGCGACACCGCGTCCGTGGCCGCATAGACCAGCAGCGTCACGGTCAGCCACAACAGCGGGGACTGCGAGAGATAGACCCACAGCGAAAACGGATTGTCCTTCATCGCGCATCCCCGTGCTTCAACAGGCGGCTGACGAGGCGGAAGGTCAGCACCGTCGCGAGCAACGTGACGACCACCGACAGCGCGAGCACCAGGACGATCGCGACGCCGTGGGACGCAAGCAGGTCGAGCTCCTGCACGACGCCGACGCCGGCCGGCACGAACAGCAGCGACAGATGCGCCAGCAAGCCCTTGCTTGCCGTTTCCACGCCGCCCTTGCTCAGCGGCCCGTATGCAAGCCCCGCGAAGCGATCGCGCGCAAGCAGCAGGATCAGGAGCAGCAGCAGACCGAGCACAGGGCCTGGCAACGGCAAGCCGAGGCCGCGCGCAACCGCCTCGCCGATCAGTTGGCACAGCAGGATGATACCGAGACTCGCAAGCATGACCGGCGCATCAAGAGATGCGCGGACAGGCTTGTCAATTGCCGCGCGATGCGGGGGACATGCGCGACGGCTGCGGAGCTTCGCGGGGCAACATCGCCATCAGCGTCCCGGTCATGGTGGCGATCAGCGTGGTCTCGCCTTCGTGCTCGGCAAAGGCTCTGGCCTCGCAGAATGTCAGCGTGCGGCCGGGCTTGACCACCTCGGCCTTGAAGACGAAGCGTTCGCCCCGGGCTGGCGCGAGCAGCGTGGTCTTGAACTCGACGGTGAGGATGCCGGCCTCGGCTGGCATCAGGGTGAAGGCGGCGACACCGCAGGCATTGTCGAGGCCTGCGGTGATGATGCCGGCATGGACAAAGCCGTTCTGTTGCGTGAAGGCCGGCGCATGCAGCATTGCCAGCTCGACCTCGCCCGGCGCGAGGCGGACGATCACGATGCCGAGCGTGTGCATCGCCGGCTGGCCGTCGAACAAGGCAATGGCAGCCGCGCGATAGCCCGGGTTCTTCGGCTCGAACGCGGCCATGGCTCAGACCTCGGCCGGTTCGGCAAGATGCATCGAGGCGGTTTGGCGGACGGCATCCGCGAACGGCGCCGACTTCCGCAGCCCACGATCCATGTGCACACCGGTGATCTCGCAAGTCGCGGCGATCTCATCGGTCTCGGCATTTCTCATCTCGTGCCGAAAGCGGAGCGATTTGTCGCCGATCTCGAGCAGGCGGCTGTGGATCTCGACGATGTCGCCGGCGAGCAGCTCGCGCTTGTAGGTGATGTTCTGCTGCACCGCCGCCATGCCGCGGCCGGAACTGCGCAGGTAACTCGGCGTCAAGCCGAGCCGGGCGAACAGATTCCAGTTGGCCTCGTCGAATTTGCCGACATACCACATGATGTTCATGTGACCGACATGATCGCATTGCCACGGATAGACCGTGCCGCGATAGGTCGCCTCCTGCTCCATCGTAATTCCTCCTGCCCTGTTCTGCCTGTGCCGGCGTCTTGATACGGTAGCGTATCAGGGCTCCGTCGCGCTAGCAATACGGCACCGTATCAAGAATCGGCGAGGCTTCCTTCATGAGCGACGGCAAGGGCGATGTCTGGGTCGAGGCGGCGTTTGCCGAGCTTGCCCGCTCGGGGGTCGAGGGTGTCAGGGTCGAGGTGCTCGCCAAGAGCCTCGGCGTCACCAAGGGCGGCTTCTACCGCCGCTTCGCCGACCGCGCGGCGCTGCTCGATGCCATGCTGCAACGCTGGCGCGAGGGACGCGCGGCATCGATCGCGCAGCAGACCCGCCTCGACGGTGAGGCGCCCCGCGAACGGCTGAAGACGGTGATCCAGCTCTATTCGGAGCGGCTCAATCCGGAAGCCATGGCGATCGAGCTCGCGATCCGGCAATGGGCCCGCTCGGACGAGAGTGCCGCGGCGGCGGTGGCGAGCGTGGACGCCGCGCGGCTCAAGCACGTCGCCGAGCTCTATCGCGCGACCGGGCTTGCGGCCGAGGAGGCCGACGCGCAGGCCTTCCTGTTCTACTGCTTCATCTTCGGCCAGAGCCTCTTGTTCGTCGAGCGCGGCCCGCGCAAGCGGGCGCAGCTGGTGGCGAAATCGGCCGAAAAGCTGCTCGACTAGGCGCGAAAAAGGCCGGAGCGCCGCTCCGGCCTTCGCATCGGTTCGAAGCTCAGGCGGCGCCCTTCAGCTTCTTGTTGCATTCGCTGTAATAGCCGCCGCCCTTCTCGATCCACTTCATGCCGCCATTGCCGTTGGTGGTCTTGTTGGCGTTGTACTGGTCGACGCAGGTGTGCAGGCGCCCTTTGCCGGGAGTCTCCTTGGCGTATTTGGGATCGATCGCGTTCGGATAGACGGCCGGTCCGGCCGGCAGGGTCGGCGCGGCGGCGGGGGCCGCCTCCTTCTTCGCCTGCTTCGGCTCGGCGGGAGCTGCGGGCGCAGCCGCAGTGGGCGCAGCGGCCGGCGCAGCAGCAGCGGGCGTTGCATCCGCGCCGCACTGGGCCTTGCGGAAGTCATTCCACTTCATGGTGCCGAGCGAGCCGTCCTTCTTGGCCGCCTGGTATTTCGCGCTGCACTCCTGCGACGTCAGCGCCTGCGCCGGCGCCGACACCGTCAGCGCAGCAAATCCCGACAACGCAATCGCGCACAGCATTTTTGATCGAATGGTCATCCCTGTCTCCTCCTTGGCTTCCCCCGACGGGGAAGTGAATTGAGAATTGCTATCCTAGCGTGCCAGCCATTTGCGACAAGGAAGCGATGGCTCCGACGGCCAAAATATAGTGTCCGCGCCGTTCAGATTATTCATGTGGCATTCAGCAACGCGAGCCGACGTTCGAACCCCTTCGCAATTCTCGCAAGATGAGTGCAACATCATGACCCCAGCCTCCCGCCTCGCCGCCGTCGCCCTCGCCGCCCTGCTCGCCACCGGCGCCGCCTTCGCGCAGACCGCCGCGCCGGCTGCCAAGACCGAGACCAAGACCGATTCCGCCGCGACCGCCGACAAGAAGGCGCCGAAGGAGCGCTCGTCCGAGTCGCTCGAATGCTCCAAGCAGGCGGACGCCAAGGGCCTGCACGGCAAGGAGCGCAAGAAATTCCGCTCCGAATGCATCAAGAGCGCCAAGGCAGGGACCGCCGCGCCCGCCGCCGACAAGAAATAACCCGACGCGATCTTCCGCCCGCCTAGGGCGGCAGGCGCACGCATTGCGGCATGACGAGCCTGCAATTGTGCGCCTGCCGCCGATTTGCGATAAGGCGGCGTGAAGCACATCACCGCCTCCCTGCCGTTCGAATGGCCGAGCCGCGCCAAGCTCTTGAGCACGGCGGAGACGCTCATCATCGGCACGGGCGGAGGCCTGGTGTTTCTCCTTGCCGGTCTTCCCGGCGGGCTGATCTCGGGCTCGATGATCGCGGTGGCGATCGCCGCCATCGCCGGCCGTCAATTGTCGCTGCCGCCGCTCCTGACCCAGACCGTGCTGGTGCTGCTCGGCATCTCGCTCGGCTCGGTGGTCTCGCGCCATCTGCTGCAGCAGGTCGGCGCCTATCCCCTCACCATCGGCCTGCTTGCACTCGCGACCTTCTGCTCGACCTTCGGCTCCAGCTATTACCTCCAGCGCGTCCATGGCTGGGATCGCACCTCGGCCTTCCTGGCCGGCAGCCCCGGTGCGCTGTCGCAGATCACGATTCTGGCGGTCGAGCGCGGCGCCGACCTGCCCGGTATCGCGGTGGTGCAGACCATGCGCGTCATCATCCTCACCGCGGCACTGCCGATGGTGCTGGCGATCGCGGGCGTGGCGCCCTCCGCCGCACCGACGCTGGCGACGACGATCGCCTCGCCGCTCGGCCTCGTGGAGCTGGTCGCGGCCTCGTTGGCGATGGCGCTGTTTCTGCGTCTGATCAAGTTTCCGGCGAGCTGGATGTTCGGCGCCATGATCGCCTCCAGCGTGCTGCACGGCACCGGCTGGGTCGAGGGCGGCCTGCCGGATTGGGGGCGCGGCGTGGCACTGGTCGGGATCGGCGCGCTGATCGGCAGCCGTTTCGCGCGGATGCGGATCAAGACGCTCGCCGGCCATATCAACGCGGCACTGGGCTCGTTCACGGTCGCGATCGCCGTCTCCGCCATCTTCGTCGGCATCGTCGCGCTCACCACGCAGGTGAAATTCTCCGACGTCGTCGTCGCCTTCGCGCCGGGCGCGATGGACGCGATGCTGGCGCTGGCGCTGACGCTGCACATCGACCCGATCTTCGTCGGGGCCCATCATTTGTCGCGTTTCGTGTTCGTGACGATCGCAACGCCCGGCATCGTGCATCTGTTCGGACGCACCCAGGACGACGTGGACGATTGAGCTTTTAGCGCTTCGCGGTCGCCACAAATCCCCACGCGGCGATCGCGGCCATCAGCAGCGAGATCAGCACATTGTAGCCGGCGAGCGAGAGGCCGAGGAAGCGCCACTGCACCTCGTCGCAACGCACCACCTTCACGGTGTCGAGCCGTGAAAAAAGATCGCCGGCGTTGCCGAGGTTGACGACAGGACCGGTGCAATCGGTCGGCCCTTTCCAAAACCCCCATTCGACGCCGGAGTGATAGGCGCCGAGGCCGGCATTGGTGAGCGTCGCCAGCGCGAGGATCGCGAGCCCCGCCAGCAGCAGCGGCCGCGGCGCGCCGCTTCGTGCCGCGATCGCCGTGAGCGCACCGAGCGGGATCGCGAGGTAATAGGCGTAGCGCTGCTCCAGGCAGAGCGGACAGGGCAGGATCTCCAGCACCAGCTGGAAGAACCACGCGCCCGCGATGGTCGCGGCCGCAATCAGCGTGACGAGCAGCGAGGCCGTCAGCGCCGGGCTCGCAGCGGCCGGCTTGAACGCAGGTATGGCGGCACTCTGGGTCGTCACGGCAGCCTCTTTCGGGTCGATCGCGCCCTATGCCTCTAGCCCCGGTCCATGCGGCTGTCGAGAACGGGCGGGATCACTTTGGCGCGGGTTGACCCCGCTTTGCCCATGGCTATAGTCCGCCCGCTTCGCGACGCTCCCTCAAGGGCCGACCGAGGGCCCCTGTGGCGGAACTGGTAGACGCGCTCGACTCAAAATCGAGTTCCGCAAGGAGTGCTGGTTCGATTCCGGCCAGGGGCACCACGCTTCGCCCTTCGGGCTACGCGTGGCGCGGCCACGCTGGACCGAAGGGTGAAGCGTGTCCGGCGAAGCCTCTTGGCGAAGACGGACCGTCTCAACACACTCCGCTCCCCTCCCTAGCCACCCCCACATCCCCCCTGTATAAACCGGTAGCTTCTTCCATCATTCGAAGGAGCTCATATGAACGACCTGCACGCATGGCTTTCAGAGCAGCACCACGGCCTGCGCACCTTCCAGACCTTTCAGCAAAAGCTCGAGACGCTCGGCCGGCGCGATCCCGCCCAGCGCGGCCTGTGCCGCCTGCTCAGCGGTATCGTCGGCAGCTATATCGAGGCCTTTGACGAGGCTCCGCTGCCGGTCGAAGTCGCCGACGGCGCCTATCATCGCCTGTTGACGCTGGTCGAAAGCCTCGATCTGCAAGGCGACGCCGCTCGCCGCCTCACCGACATCAACCGCGTGGCGACCTGCGAATTGTGGCGCTGACCGGCACGACAACGCGCAGCCCGGTTTTCAAATAGCAAGACGCGCTTCCACAGCCTCGCGACGCATGACGCCCGAGTCTTGTGCTTCTCTTGACGCCCCTTCCTTGGAAAGGGCGCAGGGAAGGCCGGGCGCCGGCTGGCACCCGCGGTCCGCTGTGCGCAAACTGCGCGAAAACAGATGCACAGCGGCATACAGGGCAGCCCGGACATCCCGGCCTTTCCCTGCGCAGTGGTTTGACGGCTTATGGCGCGCTCTCCCCGGGGAGCGTTGCACTATTGCCCCCGTCGCCTTGCGGATCATTGATGGGCGCCCCGGTCGGGCCGCCGCACCACCGCAAGCCTTGACGCCAGAACCCCGGGCGTCAGGACCACACGCTTTTGCCGTACGCGGACCGCACCGGTCGTGTGCGCGCCAGTTAACCGCTCACGGGCCAAGCCCGCCCTGCAATTGCCGGCGCGCCGATGCACTCCACGTCCACCGCCACCCGGCCCGCGCATCGTGAGGATCGCGAAACGCCCCTTAATCCTTGGGCCGGGATGCCGACCTAGATACGACATTTCCGAATTTCGGTCAAGCAGAATTTTGTAGCCATGAAACGGCGGGCGTTCGGGTTGGATGGTCCTGGACTGAAAATCATCTTCTGCAACCCAATAGCTTCATTTTTGCCCCGCCTGTATCCGCACCGTCATTGCGAGCGCAGCGGAGCGATCCAGGACTGCATCCACGGGGGTAGTCTGGATTGCCTCGTCGCAAGGGCTCCTCGTAATGACGCGAAGGTCAGATTACGCTCCCCGGCGCCATTCGACTTCGCCGCATCAGTCCCCATATCCTGTGCAACCGACCTGACGCAGCGGACAGTTTGATGGCCAGGACACGCCCGACGGAAGCCGACGACCTCCCGCGCTATTTCGTCTGGGTTAGGGGCCTCGAAGGCCCCGAGCCGCAAAAATGGACGGCGATGGATTTCGGGATCGGCGACTGGAAGCGGCCGCTGGTGCTGGCCTATCTGGAGCTGCCGGTGGACGAGCGGCGCCTGTCGCTGTCGATGCTGGCCCGGCGCTATCCGCCGCCGCGGGTGGATCTTTCATAGGCCGCATTAGCCCTGGCGCTGGCGTCAGCCCACGGCGCAGACAAGAACAGCGCGATCCCGCTTGCTACCTCAACGGGATTGTGGGCACAATGCACCCGCATTTTATGACGCAACCATTGATAAATTCCGGGAAGCGCTGCCCGGTTTGGGTCGGGCGCCTTCGCGGTTGAATTGCCGGAGGGGCCCATGACGCATCGTGATGTCGGGCAGAGCGCCGATTCCTCCCGACCTGAAAGCGCGCCCGATAGCGGGAATGCCGGCGGAAGCGCGAGCGCGGCGCCGTCAAAACGCAAGCTGGTGCTGTTCGCCGACGGCACGGGCAATGCCTTCACCACCCAGGAATCCAGCATCTGGCGTCTCTATGAGGCGCTCGACCACACCAGGCCGGATCAGATCGCGCACTACATCAAAGGCGTCGGCACCGCCGGCTGGGCGCCACTCGCCGCGCTCGACGGCGCCACGGGCTTCGGCGTGCCCTCCAACGTCCGCAAGCTCTATCGTTTCCTGTGCTGGACCTGGCGTCCCGGCGACGAGATCTACATCTTCGGCTTCAGCCGCGGCGCCTTCACCGCGCGCACGCTGGCGGCGCTGATCGCGAGCCAGGGACTGGTGCCGGCGGAGATCGAGGGCGAACCGGTCTCGCACGCCGAGATGGAACGCAACGCCATGGCGGCGTGGCGGCAGTACCGCAAGAAGTCGGTCGGCTATTGGAGCCTTCCGACGATCTGGATTGCACGAATCATCCGCGACGTCCTGCTGTTCATCTATCATCGTCTGTTTTTTCACCGCTCCTACCGCAAGGTGCGCAAGGCGATGGGCGGCCGCAGGAAGATCAAGATCGAATTCCTCGGACTGTTCGACACGGTCGAGGCCTACGGCGTTCCGATCGAGGAGTTACGCGTCGCGATCGACTGGTCGGTCTGGCCGATCTCGTTCCGCAACCGCGAGCTCTCGGGCGCGGTCAAGCGCGCCTGTCACGCGCTCGCGCTGGACGACGAGCGCACCACCTTCCATCCGCTGCGCATCGACCAGAGACATCTGGAACGAACGCATCAGATCGTCAATGAAGTGTGGTTCGCCGGCGTGCATTCCGACATCGGCGGCGGCTATCCGGAATCGACGCTGTCCTTCGTTCCACTGGTCTGGATGGTCGACCAGCTCGGCGGTCAATTGCGCTTCCAGGAGGGCACGATTGAGCGGTTCCGCGACTATCAATCGGCAATCGGACCGCGGCATGATTCACGCAGCGGCGCGGCGGTACTGTACCGCTACGATCCGCGCCCGATCCTCGAAGGCAAGGCAAACGGCGGCACGCCGGTGGTTCACTTCTCGGTGGTCGAACGGATGCTGTTCGGCTGCGACGACTACGCCCCGATCATGCTTCCCGCGAGCGCGCGCGTGCTGATGCCGGATGGAAGCATCCAGGAGCTGACCGACGACGGCACGCACAAGGCCATGCAGGACGCCTATCGCGAAAAGACCAAGGGCCCGGTGAGCAAGGAAGAAGCCGGCGCCTTCACCGCGATGGCGGCACCCAACGCGGAGATGGTCGATCTCGCGCACGGCGCCGTGTGGTGGCGGCGCGTGGCCTATTTCTCGCTGCTCGTCATGGCGGGCGCGATCGTTGCCTGGCCGTGGATCGCACACAAGATCGTCGAGCTGACGGTGGATCACGGCCTGCGCGATACCGCCGTGCTGCGCTTCATCACCGACATCGACTGGGGCCTCGGCGCGGTGATCGGGTCGATCGCCAATTTGCTCAAGAACGTCTTGCCGTCCTATGCCGGGCCGTGGCTCGACATCGCGCTCTACTATCCCTCCCTAACCTTGCTCGTCGTGTTCTTGACGTGGGTCGTCTGGCGCACGAACTCGCTGCTGCGTGACGGCATCCAGGAGCGCGCGCGGCTCGCCTGGTACCGGCCGGATCGCAAGGCGAGCGTGAAGAACCTCAGCAGGCTTAACATCCTGTTCAGATTCGGCGGCTTCATGCAGAGAAACGGCAGCTGGATACACTTCCCGTTCGCCAAGATCGTCTTTCCGATCGTCTCCATCATCGCGATCTACAGCTTGGGCCTTGTGATCGGCTCGAGCAGCTTCTTCACCTGGCGCCTCGCCACGGGGCAGGTCTGCGAGAGCCCGGAAACCAAGGCGGAGAGGGCCAAGAGAGCGGGCGGAAAGGTGCCGGCGAATATCGCACCGGCGCAGCCGGTCGGCGACGACGCCGCCCAGGCCACCGAGCTGTTCAAGGTCGACCAGTTCTGCTGGGCGAGCAGGCTCGCGGTCGAGAAGGGCCGCAAATACCGCGTCTGGGTCGACATGGAAGACCCCTGGTTCGACCGCACGATCCTGACCGGCGTCAACGGATTCCAGACCTACGAAACACATCACTATTTCGCCTTGCCGCTTCGGCGGCAGTTCGGCGCGGATTGGTTTCAGCCCTTGGTGCGCGTCGGCGAAAAGGGCCTGAACGATCAACCGCTGCAAGCCGTGAACACGATGGCCGCCGATGAGCTGCCCCGCCGCATGCATCCGGATCTCCCCGCGGAAAAGGACAATGACAAGTCGAAGAACAGATACCCGGTGCATCTCGAAGATGCGACGGAGCTGCCAGATCCCGCCGACGCGGAGAAGCTGAAGAAGCTCAAGAGCGACGTGGCGGGGATGAGCACATTCGACGCGCTTGCGAAGAGCGATACGGCCCGCAAGGTCTGGGACGCGCACCGGCTGGCAAGCCGGATGGTCGCCGAGTTCGTGGCGCCCGATTCCGGCGAGCTGTTCTTCTACGTCAACGACGCCGTGCAGATCCTGCCGGGCTTCCTGCGATGGGTCTTCCCGGCAAAATACGCTGCCTATTTCGGACCGGACGACCAGTACTACAAGAACAACAGCGGCACCGCGCGGATCACGGTGCAGCGGCTGCCGGCACCGGACAAGCCGGCGCCCTCGGCAACGAACAAATAGCCGTGGCCGGCGTGATCCGCCGCGCGACGAAAGACTTGCCGCCCCCATGACAAAGACTTGCCGCCCCCATGATTATGGGTGTCGCGGTATGTCCGCTCCGGTTAAACTTGCTTCGCGCCGCGGGGGACACGCGGGTGCGGGACCATGATCATGACCGAACAGGGCGAGACGGGTGAAACCATCACCATCCTCCTCGTCGAGGACGACGCGCCGACCTGCTGGCGGCTGCAGGATGCGTTGACGAAGGCCGGCTACGAGGTGCGCAGCGCCGGCACGCTGGGCGAAGCCCGGTCGGCGCTTGCCGGCGGCGCGCCGCGCGTGCTGCTGACCGATCTCAGGCTGCCCGACGGCCACGGCATCGAGCTGATCCGCGAAATGAGGCAGCGCTTTCCCGACACCGAGATCATGGTGATCTCCGCGCTCGGTGACGAGGAAAGCGTGATCTCCGCGATCACGGTCGGTGCCACCGGCTATCTGCTGAAGGATGCCTTCCCCACCGACATCGCCACCACCGTGCGCGATCTGGTCGCGGGCCATTCGCCGATCTCGGCCTCGATCGCCCGCTTCATCGTGCGCAGAACCCAAGGTGCCGCGCAGAGCTCGACGGAGTCGCCGCCCGGCCCCGTGCTCAACACCGCCAGGCTGACACCGCGCGAGATCGACATCCTCTGGGGCATCGCCAAGGGCTTCAGCTATGCCGAGATCGCCAGCCATCTCGGCCTGTCCAAGCAGACCGTGCCCGGCCATATCAAGAACATCTATCGCAAGCTCGAAGTGCACACGCGCAGCGAAGCGGTGTTCGAGGCGGTGCAGCAGGGCCTGATCAAGCTGTGAGCGAGATCGCGGCCAAAGCACCCGCGAAGGCACCGACGCGTCCGCGGCGCCAGCTGATCGCCTCGCGCCTCGTGCCCTACCTGCTGTTCCAGGCCCTGATCGTGATCGCCACCGTTCTCGGGCTGCGGCTGCTGCAGCCGAGCGACCCTGATGATCTTGCGCTGAGCGAATTTTCGTTGCGCGAAGACGGCGTGACGCGCCCCGTGACGCTGCCGCATTTCACGGCGTCGCGCTATTCGCTGGCCGATCCGCCGCTCTACACCGGCGTCTTCACGTTTCATCGCAGCGAGGCGGCGTCGGGATGGTCGGTCTACCTGCCGCGCTTCAGCAATGCGGTGGAGGTCGCCGTCGACAGCGTCGTCGTGCTCGACTCCCGGCGCGATGCCAATGCCAACCGGCCCGACCGCAACACGCCGCAGATCGCAGCGATCCCCGCCTCGCTGCTGCGCGAGGGCAGCAACGAGATCACGGTGCGACTGTTCGTGTGGGGACCGTTGAAAGGCTTTCTCGACACGGTCTATGTCGGACCGGATGCGGCCTTGCGCCCGGCCTATGAGACACGCACGCTGCTGTTCGTCACGCTGCCGGTGGTGTTCTCGGCCTGGCAGTCGATCCTGGCCGTCATCCTCGCGATCATGTGGCTGATGCGGCGTCACGAGCCGGTCTACGGCGTGCTGGCGGCCGCGATGGTGCTTGGCGTGGTGCAGGCGTTCGCGCCGCCGCCAGTGCCGCCGGCGACGGTCTCCCGGCTCCCCGCCGTGCTGCTGGCATCCGCGCCGACCGAGAGCGCGCTGATCGTGATGTTCGGCGTGCTGTTCTTCGGCTGGCGCTGGCCGCGCTATGCCACGCTGCTGTTCGTGCCCGGTGTCGTCGTGTTCGTGGTCGGGCTGATCGGAGGCCCGCCGCTGCCGCGCATCCTGTTCCTGGTGCTCGGCATTCCCACCGTCGGGCTCTGCCTGATCCTGATGGCCTGCGTCACCGCCACGGCCGTGGTGCGGCGGCAGGATGCCGCGAGCTTCACGATCGGCTGCGCGGTGACCATCGTGCTGGTCTGCTGGATCCAGGACATGCTCAACGTGCTCGAGATCGTCAGCAACGATCGCATCTTCGTCTCGCGCCTGTCTTATTCGGCGATGCTGGTCGCGATCGGCGCCGGGCTGACCTGGCGCTTTGCCCGCGCGTTGAACCAGGTCGACAGTTTTGCCGGCCAGCTCGTGACGCGCGTGCGCGAGGCCGAGGAGCGGCTGAAGGCGAGCTTCGCCCGTGAGGAGGAGCGCGCGCGCGCCGCCGCGCTCGCCAACGAGCGCACGCGCCTGATGCGTGACCTGCACGACGGCCTCGGCGGCCAGCTCGTCAGCATCGTCGCGCTGTCCGAACGCGGCCACGAGGGCGCGTCCATCACCGACGCCGCCCGTGCCGCACTGAAGGATCTGCGTCTCGTCATCGATTCCATGGACGACATCGGCGGCGATTTGATGCTCGCCCTCGGCTCCTGGCGCGAGCGCGCCAGCGCGCAATTGCGACCGCACGACATCACGCTCGACTGGCGCGTCGCGACGCCGCAGGGCCTGCCGCTGCATCCGGAGCTGCGGCCATGGCACGTGATTCAGATCGTGCGCATCCTCGACGAGGCGGTAACCAACGCAGTCAAGCATGCGCAGGCCCACCGCATCGCCGTCACCATCGACACGCTCGACACGGGCCAGGGGCCGTACGGCGTGATCAGCGTGACCGACGACGGCCATGGCTTCGCGCCGAGCGGCAATGGCGAGGCCGGACGCAACGGCCAGACCGCACGCGGCCTGCGCAACATGAGGAGCCGTGCCGCGCGCTGCGGCGCGGTGCTCGATCTGAGCTCCGATGCCTCCGGAACGCGCGTGCGGCTGCAATTGCCGCAGCGGTTTCCCGACAGCGACATGGCTGCGGGCTGAAAAGCCCCCTCTCCGAAACGTGTGGGACGCACGGAGAGAGGGAACGGGCCGGGTGATGTGCCGGCGGAGGACGGGGGGTTCGTCCGCAGGGCGCCCTGGGCCCGAAGCGATGCAATCAACTCAACGGAAAGATCAGCGCACGCCGACGCGATTGACCGGGCCGCCGCGATTCATCGGTGTTCCCGCGCGCACGCCGACGCCGGGTGCACCTACGCCGGGCGTCGCGACCGCCGCCGCGGCCACCGGCGCTCCGACGACCACCGCCGCCGTCGGCCGCACCACGCAGCCCTTGGGCACGCCGACCGTCTTGCAATAGACCACCGCCTGGGCCGGGCTCGTACCCAGCGACACCATCGCCACACCCGCCAGCGCCATGACCGTCAGTGCCATGACCGTCAGCCTTGCACTCAGCGCTCCAGCTCTCTTCGACATTCTTGCTCTCCTGCTTCCGTTCGGCGTCCCGATGCAATCACCGGATTTCGCAGCCGAGGTACAGCCTGAATGACAAAAGACGGCGCGCGGATACATGCCATGAAGATGGGGGTACCGCACTCCCTGGGGCTTGCCGGTGCCATGAACATGGCATGGACCCCGGCCCGGCCGTTGCGGGATGGTCCGGCCCGATTGGCCCCGGTCGGGACCAACGAGGATTCCAGAAGAGGTGCTTTATGAAGATTTCGGTTCTTGCCGCGCTGCTGCTCGCCGCTGCCGCCCTCCCCGCTGCCGCGCAATCCGGCCCGTCGGTCCAGGAGCAGATGGCCTGCCGCGGCGATGCCAGCAAATTCTGCGCCGAACATATCGGCCAGCCGCCGCAGATGAATGCCTGCCTGCGCGAGAACAAGTCGAAGCTCTCGGACAGCTGCCGCAAGGTCGTCGAATCCCGCGGCGGCTAGTCTGTCGTCGTCCTTCCTTGAAGAATAAGAGGGCGGCGCACCGCCGCCCTCATGATTCCGGCGCCGCTATTCCTGCATCATCTCGCCGCTGCCGCCGAACTCGGCCGGGAAATCCTTCAGCTTGGGCAGGCCGTCGCGCATCGGCAGCACGGTCTCGGCATAGTTGACGTGAACGCCGGGCGCGAAGGCGAGCGTCGGGATGGTGGCGGTGAACACGTCGATCAGGCCGAGCGGCGGGTGATTGGTCATGAGATGGCCGCCGCACTTCTTGCAGAATTTGCGCTCGCTGAGCGGCGTCTTGGCGAACGTCTCGACGTTCTCGGCGCCTTCGGTGACGCGCACGGAATCAGGCTTCCACAGGCTGAAGGCGTTGACGGGGCCGCCCGACCAGGAGCGGCAGGAGCGGCAATGGCAATAGCCCATCGCCTCCGGTGCGCCCGTGACCTCGATCGTCACCGCGCCACAGAAGCAGTTTCCGACATGTTTCATTTGGTCGTCTCCGTTTGATGAAGGGGAGAAATCCTCCCCCCGCCCCCGCTCCACGATATCTCGGGAAGGCGGGATGCGGGGAGAGGTGTCGGGGTGAAGGGGGAGATCACCCCGGGGGACGTTGAGAGGACGGACGCGTGCGATGCTCGCGTAACTCACCCAACGCGGCCGGACGTCCTCCGTTCGGGGGACGCGCGGCGCCACGCCTGGTCTAGTGTGACCGGCGCCAGGGAATAAGCATCGACACGCGTTGTTTGTACTGCCGGTACTCGTCGCCGAAGAGCGCGACGAGGTCGTGCTCCTCCAGCGCGATGCCGACGAAGATGTAGATCGTGGTGACGGCCGCGAACAGCAGGTGGCCCGCCGTCATGGTCGGCGCCGCCCAGAACGCAATGATGAAACCGAGATAGATCGGATGGCGGACGAAATTGTAGAGCAGCGGCGTCCTGAAGCGCGGCGCCGGCGTCTCCTTGCCGAGCAGATGGTTGGTCACCTGATGCAATCCGAACAATTCGAAATGATTGATCAGATAAGTGCTGGTGAACACCAGAACCCAGCCCGCGAAGGACAGCGTGACCAGCGTCACGGCAAGCTCCGGGTTCTCGACGTTCCATATGACCGCAGGCAACGGACGCCACTGCCAGAACAGGAGCAGCAATGACAGGCTCGCCAGCAGCACATAGGTGCTTCGCTCCACCGGCTTGGGGACGAATTGCGTCCACCACGCCTTGAACTGCTGCCGCGCCATCACGCTGTGCTGAATGGCGAACAGCGACATCAGGAGCAGATTGACGATGACGGCTTCAGTCGTTCCCGTCTCGGTTCCAGTGTCGATCGACTTGGGCACAACCAGGCCGCTCACGAAACCGATGGCATAGAGAACGGTGACGAAAAACACGAGATACGCCGCAATTCCGTACAAAAAGGCGATGAACTTGAAAATGCGCAAGCCCGCAACCTCCGGGCCGACAGAATGAACCTGATGATCGAGTTGGGTCATGAAATAAGCTCCGTTGTGCCAGACCGCCGGCACTTCGTTGGTTGCTCCACCATGCCTTTCGGACGGGCCGGAAGCTTTCGCGGACGGTTGATTTTCGCCTGAGACGCCTTTGATTTTTGCTTGAGATGGTGACGTGCGATTTCGCTTTGAAAACAACGTGCTCGACGGCGACCTGCGGGAACTCACCTGCGGCGGGGCCCCCGTGCCGTTGCAGCCGCAAGTGTTCGATCTCCTGCTCTATCTCGTCGGGCAACGCGCGCGTGTGGTCAGCAAGGATGACCTGATCAGCCAGATCTGGAGCGACCGGATCATCTCGGATTCCGCGCTGAACAGCCGGATCAACGCCGCGCGCAAGGCGATCAGCGACGACGGCGCGACACAGCGGCTGATCAAGACCATCCCGCGCAAGGGCTTCCGCTTCGTCGGCGAAGTCCGGGAGGAAATGGCAAATTCCATCGTGCCGTCCGCCGCCAGCCCCGCGCTCCCGCGCGCGGCGGACCGACCGGCGGTCGCCGTTCTGGCCTTCGAGAACATGAGCGGCGATCCCGCCCAGGATTATTTCGGCGACGGCATCAGCGAGGACATCCTGACCGCGCTATCGAAGCAGCGCTGGTTCATGGTGATCGCCCGCAACTCGTCCTTCACCTACAAGGGGCGCGCGGTCCATATCAGGCAGATCGCCGAGGAGCTCGGCGTCCGCTACGTCGTCGAAGGCAGCGTGCGCAAGGCAGGCCGCCGGGTGCGTATCACCGCGCAGCTCAACGACGCCAATTCGGGCAGCCATCTCTGGGCCGAGCGTTACGACCGCGAGCTGGTCGACGTCTTCGCCGTCCAGGACGAGATCACCAACGCGATTGCCGCGGCGATCGAACCGCAGATCCATGCTGCGGAGAGTTTCCGCGCCCATAGCAAGCCGCCTGCGAGCCTGGACGCCTGGGATCTCCTGATGCGGGCACTGTCGCATTTCTGGCGGGTGACGCGGTGCGACTACGAGACCGCAACGACGCTGCTCGAACGCGCGATCGCGATCGATCCGAACTACGGCCAGGCGCTGTCGCTGCAGGCGGCCAACCACATGTTCGGCGCGCATCTCGGCTGGGCCGGGCTCGCTGCGGTGGCCCCTTTGGCGGAAGCCGCCGCGCTGGCCGCGGTGCGCTGCGACCACGAGGATGCCTGGGCCCATGTCGGGCTCGGCAGCGTCTATTTCTCGACGCGCCGGCTCGCGGACGCGCTGTCCGAATTCGAGCAGGCGCTCACGCTCAATCCGAACTTCTCGCTGGCGCAGGGCTATTACGCGCTGGCGCTGTCCTATGCCGGACGCTCGCAGGAAGCGTTCGACGCCGCGCAGAGGGCGATCCGGCTGTCACCGCGCGATCCGTCGCTGGCGATCTACCAGGGCATCGCCGGCTATGCGCGCTTCACCGAACGTCGTTATGACGAGGCCATCGCGCTGGCGCGCGAGGCGATCCGCCATCGCGGCGATCTCACCGGCGCCTACCGCGTGCTCGCGGTCTCGGCCGGCATGACCGGCGACGAGGCACTGGCGGAGACGGCGCTGGGCGAGCTCCGCCGCGCCCAGCCGGGCATCTCACTGCACTGGATCGCGACCCAGCTGCCATGGGCGAACGACGCCGATCGCGCGCACTATCTGGAAGGATTCAGGCGCGCGGGATTGCGGTGAGGCACGGCGCTAGGTTCGCTTGCGGCGCAGATGGACGATGACGTCGAGCCGCGCGATCTCGTGGCCGGGAAGCGCCTCGGGGATCTTGGTGAAGGCGAGGCCGTCGGCGACGTCGACCAGCATATCTTCGCCTTCGAGATAGAAGTGCGGATGCACCGATGTGTCGGTGTCGAAGAACGACTTGATGCCGTCGGCCGCGATCCGGCGCAGCAGGCCGGCCTCGGTGAACTGGTTCAGCGTGTTGTAGACGGTCGCGAGCGACAGATACGCGTTCGCCGCCATCGCCTCTTCGTAGAGGCTCTCGGCGGTGACATGACGATGGCCGTTCAGGAACAGCAATTGGCCGAGCGCGAGACGCTGGCGCGTGGGGCGCAGACCGGCATTGCCCAGCAATTGCAGGCAGTGCTGCACGCCCGCGTCCGGCGTCGCCTCGATGCCGACAACATCAGGTCCGCTCGCGTCAACCGCAGGGATATTGGTGGCCTGAATGTCCATCGATCGTCTCACGGCTCAGGGGAGCAGGGACGCCCTGTGCCGGGTCCCGCCAGTTGCTATTGGATCGCAAAAGCGGCGAGCTGACTTTGATCCGGATCAAATCCGTGAGCCGCCTCTGACCTATCGCAAGGCGGTCCGGTTTATTCCCGGCCAGATTCGCCTGATCAAGATGAGGCTCATATGTCCAGGCCGGTTCCCGACAAGGCAGAGGTCGCGCTCGAATACCCCGACAAATTCTATGTCGGCACCTTCGAGCATTCGTCGAAGTTCGAGGCGAAGCTCGATGGCAGCGGCGTTGCGCTGGTGCTGCAACATCCCGGCTCGGCCGACGAACGCAAATCGGTGCACCTGCACATCAATTTCGGCCTGCTCGCCGGCATCCTGCGCGAGCTCGCCGGCAGCGTCGCTGGCATCCCCAAGGACGATATTGCGCACCGCGAGCAGCTCGCAGACGCGCTCGACGAATTGCGACGGGCGCTGCGGACCTCCTGAGCGCTACTTCGCTTTCGCCTGCAGCGGTTTGGGGGCCGGCACCGCCGCCCATTCCTTGTCGGCGCGCGGGCCATTGAGGTCGCCGGTGAGGCCGACCAATTGGCCGGGCAGCACGTCGAGGGTCTGCTGCCAGGTCTGGGTCTGGCACAGGAATTTGATCAGACAGCCTTTCAGCTTCAGGCGATCGGCGGATTCACGCCAGATCGATACCGAATAGAATTTGCCGTCCTCGGCATTGTAGATGTCGCCGGCAAACCGCCCCTCGGACGTCGCTTGCAAGCCCATGATGAGCTGGTGGCCGAGCAGCGTGCGGGCGCGCTTGTCCGGATCCGGATTCTGGGTGTCGCGATAAGGCTGGCCGCGCTTGTCGGCCGGCTCCTTCATCCAGACGATGAAGCCGCAAAGGCGGTCGCGCGAGGGGCCGCAGCGCTCGAGGCGAATGCGGGCGCGGCCGTCCTCGACCAACCAGGTGCCGCTGGGATCCGCCGGCGTCACGGCGCCGGCGCGGCCGCCAAAGGCCAGCATCATGATCGTGATCGCGATGCGCAGCACGAAGCGAAGGAGAATGTTCATCAGCAGCACCTTTCGTTGAATGGATCTCGCAGCGTCAATGCAGTTGCGCCATCAGCGCGTCGGCACCCTTGTCGAGACCGGCAGTGGCGGCCGCGAGCGCGCCGGCGGTGGCCTTGATGTCGTAGGCAGCCGGATATTGCTTGGTGACGTAGGCCGAGAGCAGTCGCGCGGTCGGGGCATCGAAGATCTCGACGCCGTAGATGACCGAGCCGGTCATCGTCCCCTCGCCGTCGCGCGCGGCCTGCACGCCGTTGTAGATCGCGCCAGCCATGTCGAAGCGCGAGAGCGTGCCGAGCACCGGCGTGTTGGCGACGGCGCCGGTGAGCGTCAGCCTGACCCGCAGCGTGTTCGGTCCGCGCTCGCGCACCAGCGCGAAGCGGCCGCGCAGCCGGTCGGCGAAACAGTTCTGCATGTAGGCCGCGAGCGTCGCCTTGTCCCTGTCGGACATGTCGCCGAACTGGTGGTCCCGCCCGCGATAGACCACGACGGGATCGAGAATCACCTTGTCATAGGCGCGCCAGTCGACCGGCGTGGAGTAGCGGTAGGGTACGCGGCCGGAGGCGTCCGACTTGTCCGGAGCCATGTAGGCCGAGGACGCCAACTCCGAATACGGCACCGGCGCAACCGAGGCGCAGCCGCCCATGCTCACGCAAAGCACCAGCGTTCCCAGACCGCGCGCGGCGATCGAGCGTTTCATTCCAGACTCCTCTTGGCGCTGTTCAGGCGATGGCGGCCGCAGCCGCGCCAGGAACCGGACGCGGCTGCGGGGCTCACCATGGCCAACCCTCGGCTTCGTCCGGGGCCATGTCGGAAGCTTCGGGTTGCCTCAGTGGCCGGATTTATAAAACCGACCAGACGGTTTGTAAAGAGCGAAACGGACGGCATGACGCATTTGGCCGCAGGCGCGGCTTTGTGCAGGCCATCCTCGGGTTTCGTTAACGATGAATCAGGCGCGCTTGGGCCGGCTTGCGGCCTTCGCGACCGCGACCGTTCCGGATTTGGCGGTGCGCGGCGCGGCCGGCTGAGTGAGGCCGACCCATTGGGAATCGTCGAGCAGGCGCGCGAACAGCCGCTGATGCTCCTCCTTGCCGAGCGGCGACATCCCGAACAGCGAGCTCAGCAACAGACCCATCGCCCCGGCCCAGCGCAGCATCGCGAGATCGGGATCGGTGGCCTCGTCCCTGATCGCCGCCATCCGCTCCGCCTCGCGCTCGCGCGGCAGCGCCATCAGGCGAGGGTTTTCCACCATCGCCGCAACCAGCGCCAGCGCAGCCGAATTCGGCGAGCTCGCCGCTTCCCTGATCGTTGCGAGCTGGGTCGCCAGATTGGGATTTACCGAGGTCGCGCTGACCTTCGCCATATAGCGTGTCGAGAATTCCTCGAAGTGCCCCAATTGCCGCTCGAGCAACGCCTTCAGCACCGCCTCCTTGGTGCGGAACTGATGCATCACGCCGCCCTTGCTGAGGCCGCTCTCGCGCGCGATCGCATCGAGCGTCAACCGGCCCGGCCCATCGCGCGCGATGATCGCAATCGCCGCTTCGAGTGCAGCATTGCGGGACCGTTCGGAGCGGCTGGCATTGTCCATGGCCGACTTGTCTCCGTGACACGTCGATGAATCAAGAGAAAACAGGACGCGCTGTACATTTTTTGTGCGAACGCTGTCGAGACTTTCATCTTGCGGCGCCGAACGAGACTGTGTGAGCCTCGGCCCCGGATGGGGACTGGGATGGGCTGGCCACAGCTTTGCGCGCGAGGACGTCGCGAAGCGCTTTCGGCTGGTCGCGCTTGAGAAAGATACGACATGCCAAAACGAGTGTTGCTTGGTCTCCTCCTGGCTTGCGGCCTTGCGGCCCCGGCGCTTGAACCAGTTCTTGCGCAAGAGCCTAAAACGGGGGGCGTGATCAACGCGGTGATCCAGCCCGAGCCACCCGGCCTCATGCTTGCGCTGGTCCAGAACGGCCCGACCCAGATGGTTTCGGGCAACATCTTCGAGGGACTGCTGCGCTACAGCCCCAAGCTCGAACCCCAACCCGAACTCGCCGAAAGCTGGAGTGTCAGCGAGGACGCCAAGACCTACACCTTCAAGCTCAGGAAGGGCGTGACCTGGCACGACGGCAAACCCTTCACCGCCGCGGACGTCTTGTTCTCTATCGAAATGCTGAAGCAGACGCATGCGCGTGCCCGCACCAATTTGGCGCAGGTCGACAAGGTCGAGGCGCCCGACGATTACACAGTGGTGTTCACGCTGAAGCAGCCGTTCGGACCGTTCCTCGGCATCTTCGAGGTCGGCTCGATGCCGATGGTGCCGAAGCATCTCTATGAAGGCACCGACTGGAAGACCAATCCCTACAACAACGCCCCGGTCGGCACCGGCCCCTTCATGTTCAGGGAATGGCAGAAGGGCTCTTTCATCCGCCTGGTCAAGAACCCGAACTATTACGAGAAGGGCAAGCCCTATCTCGACGAGATCTACTGGCAGATCATCCCCGACGCGGCCGCGCGCTCGGTGGCGTATGAGACCGGCAAGGTCGACGTGCTGCCCGGCGGCTCGGTCGAGAATTTCGACGTGCCGCGTCTGTCGAAGCTGAAGGACACCTGCGTCACCGGCGCCGGCTGGGAATTCTTCTCGCCGCTGGCCTGGCTGTGGCTGAACAACCGCCAGGGCCCGCTCGCCGACAAGCGCGTGCGCCAGGCGATCATGTACGCGGTCGACCGCGATTTCGCCAAGGACGTGATCTGGAACGGGCTCGGCAAGGTCGCGACCGGCCCGTCCGCCTCGACCATCAAGTACTACACCGACGACGTGAAGAAATATCCCTACGATCCGGCCAAGGCCAAGGCGTTGCTGAAGGAAGCCGGCTACAAGGGCGAGAAGATCCGCCTGTTGCCGCTCGCCTATGGCGAGACCTGGCAGCGCTGGGGCGAAGCGGTGAAGCAGAACCTCCAGGACGTCGGCATGAACATCGAGACCATCGCCACCGACGTTGCCGGCGGCAACCAGAAGATCGGCGACTGGGACTACGACATCGCCTTCACCTATCTCTACCAGTACGGCGACCCCGCGCTTGGCGTCGGCCGTAACTACATCTCCAGCAACATCGCCAAGGGCCAGGTGTTCAACAACGTCGAAGGCTACTCCAACCCGGAGATCGACAAGCTGTTCGCCGACGGCGCGGTCGCGACCCCGGACTCCAAGCGCAAGGAGATCTACGAGAAGGCGCAGAAGATCCTGGTCGAGGACGTGCCGGTGGCCTGGATGCTCGAGCTGCAATTCCCGACCATCACCCGCTGCAAGGTCAAGAACCTGATCACCACCGGGATCGGGGTCAATGACGGCTTCAAGGACGCGTGGCTCGACAAGTGAGGGATTCCATGCGACGCCGCGGCAGATCTGCGCCGCGGCGTTCCAAGGACCGAACTGCTTCACGATGAAATCCTATCGAGACGCTGAGGCATCGGCGGTGCCCACCTCTCCCCGTTGGGGAGAGGTGTTCGTCGCGGCGAGACCGTCTCAGTCAACCGACATACGGGTCTAGATGCTCTCCTTCGTTGCCCAGCGTGTCCTCAAGGGCGTGATCGTCCTGCTTGCGATCGTCGTCCTCAATTTCTTCCTGATCCGGCTTGCGCCCGGCGACCCCGCGGTCGTGATGGCGGGCGAGGCCGGCGCTTCCGACCAGGTCTTCGTCAAACAGCTCCGGGAGAAGTTTGGCCTCGACAAGCCGCTGCCGGAGCAGCTCTTCATCTATGTCAAGGGCGTGGTCAGCCTCGACCTCGGCTTCTCGTTCCGCCAGCAGGCCCCGGTCGCCAAGCTGATCGGCGAGCGGCTGCCGGCGACGCTGCTGCTGACGCTGACGGCCTTCGCGATCTCGCTCGCCCTCGGCGTCCTGTTCGGCACCTTTGCCGCGCGCTTTGCCGGAACCTTTCTCGACACCGCCATCACCGTCTTTGCGCTGATCTTCTACGCCATGCCGCTGTTCTGGGTGGCGCTGATGGGGATCCTGTTGTTCTCGGTCACCATGGAATGGCTGCCGAGTTTTGGTTACGAGACGGTCGGCGCCAACCTCACCGGCCTTGCCCATGCGGTCGATGTCGCAAAGCACCTGATCATGCCGGCGATGACGCTCGGACTGTTCTTCATGGCGACCTACACCCGCATGACGCGCGCCTCGATGCTTGAGGTGAAGCGGCTCGACTTCGTCAAGACCGCGCGCGCCAAGGGCCTTAGCGACGCCGTGATCCAGCGCCGCCACGTGCTGCGCAACGCGCTGCTGCCCGTGGTGACGCTCGCCGGCGTGCATTCGGGAACGCTGATCGGCGGCGCCGTCATCACCGAGACCGTGTTCGCCTGGCCCGGCATCGGGCGGCTGATGTACGACGCCCTGCTGCAGCGCGACTACAATCTGCTGCTCGGCGTCTTCGTGATCTGCTCCGCCATGGTGCTGATCTTCAACCTCATCACCGACCTCGTCTACCGACTGGTCGATCCGCGCATTGAATTCGCCGCATGAAACAGTTCTGGACATCGATGCTCAAAAGCCCGAGCGGCGTCATCGGGCTCGTCATCCTCCTGCTCGCGATCTCCGTCGCTTTGTTCGGACCGATGCTGTTCCCGAACTCGCCCTGGCGCATGGTGCAGCGGCCGTTCCTGCCGCCGTTCACGCTGTCGACCGTGCCGCTCGGCACCGACGCGCTCGGCCGCGACGTATTCGCCGGCATGATTTTCGGCGCACGGGTGTCGCTCCTGGTCGGCCTCGTCTCGACCCTGGTCGCGCTGGTGGTCGGCATTCCCATCGGCGCCATGGCCGGCTATTTCGGCGGCAGGGTCGACGACGCCCTGATGCGCTTCACCGAGTTCTTCCAGACCATTCCGAGCTTCGCGCTGGCGATCGTGCTGGTCGCGATCCTGCAGCCCTCGATCTATTCGATCGTGACCTCGATCGCGCTGGTGAGCTGGCCGCCGGTGGCCCGCCTCGTGCGCGGCGAGGTGCTGTCGCTGCGCACGCGCGAATACGTCCAGGCCGCGATCGTCACCGGCCAGAGCAACAGCTGGATCATCCTGCGCGAGATCCTGCCCAACGCGCTGTCGCCGGTGATCGTGCTGGCCTCGCTGATGGTGGCGACCGCCATCCTGCTGGAATCCTCGCTGTCCTTCCTCGGCCTCGGCGATCCCAATCTGATCTCCTGGGGCTACATGGTCGGCGCCGGCCGCACCGTGATCCGGCAGGCCTGGTGGATCACCGTGTTTCCCGGTGTCGCCATCCTGATCTCCGTGCTCGGATTGAACCTGATCGGCGAAGGCCTCAACGACGCGCTCAATCCGCGCCTGTCGCGGGAGGGACGCTGATGACCGCCCCGCCCGCCGTCTCCATCAAGAACCTCAGGATCGCGCTGCCCAAGGGTGCCGAACGTCCCTTCGCCGTCGACGGCGTCTCGCTGGAATTGCATCCCGGCAAGATCGTTTGCGTCGTCGGCGAGTCCGGCTCCGGCAAGTCAATGTGCGCCCATGCGCTGATGGGCCTGTTGCCCGATACGGTGGCTGTCACCTCCGGCGAGATCCAGTTCGAAGGCCGCGACCTGCTCAAGCTCGACGACGCCGGCTGGCGCGATCTGCGCGGCCGCCGCCTCGCCATGATTTTTCAGGAGCCGATGACGGCGCTCAATCCCTTGATGCGGATCGGCGACCAGATGGCCGAGATGTTCGAGGCGCACGGCCTGCTGACGCCGAAGGAGCGCCGCGCGAAAGCGTTGTCGCTGGCGCGCGAGGTCGGCCTGCCCGACCCCGAGCGCATCGTCCGCGCCTATCCGCACCAGTTGTCCGGCGGCCAGCGCCAGCGCGCCATGATCGCGATGGCGCTGGCACTCGAGCCCGCGGTGCTGGTCGCGGACGAGCCGACCACCGCGCTCGACGTCACCACGCAGGCGCAGATCCTCAAGCTGATCCGCAACCTCCAGCGTAACCGCAACATGGCGGTGATGTTCATCACCCATGATTTCGGCGTGGTCGCCGATATCGCCGACCAGGTGGTCGTGCTCCGCCACGGCAAGGTCGTGGAGGAAGGCCCGGCGGCGACCGTCTTCAGCGAGCCGCAGCACGACTACACCAAGGCGCTGCTCGCAGCTGTCCCCTCGATGGACCCGCCGGCGCGCAGCCCCCTCGACGACCAGGCCAAGGCGGTCGAGGTGATCGGACTGGACAAGACCTATGTCACGTCAGGCGGCTGGTTTCGAGAGGACCGCCGCGTCGATGCCGCGCGCGCGGTCAATTTCGACATCTTCAGGGGCGAGACGCTCGGCCTCGTCGGCGAGTCCGGCTCCGGCAAATCATCGGTGGCGCGCCTCGTAATGCGGTTGATCGAGGCCGACCGCGGCACGGTGCGGATCGGCGAGACCGATCTCACCTCGCTCTCCGGCAAGGCGCTGCGCATCGAGCGCCATCGCATCCAGATGATCTTTCAGGATCCGTTCGCTTCGCTCAATCCGCGGCGCAAGATCGGCCACATCATTGCCGACGGCCCGATCGCGGCCGGCACTGATCCCAAAGCTGCCTTCGACCGCGCCCGCGATCTCCTGAAGATGGTGGGGCTCGATGCCGGCGCGCTGGAACGCTATCCGCACGAATTCTCCGGCGGCCAACGCCAGCGCATCGGCATCGCCCGCGCGCTCGCGCTCGAGCCCGAGATCATCGTTGCGGACGAAGCCGTCTCCGCGCTCGACGTCTCCGTGCAGGCGCAAGTCTTGAGGCTGCTCGAAGACCTCAAGGCGCGCCTCGGCCTGTCCATGCTGTTCATCACCCACGACTTACGCGTCGCCGCCCAGATCTGCGACCGCATCGCGGTGATGCAGCGCGGCGCCATCGTCGAGCTGAAGCCGACGGCGCAGCTGTTCGCCGCCCCCGAGCATGCCTATACGCGCGAGCTGCTGGCGGCGGTGCCGGGACGCAAAGAGCGCGCGCCTGCGGCGTGATCGAACGCGTGCGGCAGCCACATTCGAGATCGTTCCAAAACTTGCGCGCCGCCGAACGAGAAACATTTTCGGTTGAGCGGCATTTGCTTGGCGAGACTGTCCTTTGCTGGCCGCAGCAAGGGGAAAATTTGTCACTGCCCTCGCGCGTTATGAGGCGGTACGCGGCCTCGCAATTCACGCGAGAGAACAACCGGGACATCGGACCGCCGGAGTGCGATCACGCGCTTTTGTTCCGACGTGACCGGCTGCGCCGTTTCGAAGCCGAAACGGCGCCATAGATCGAAATGGAATGATCATCGTCATCTGATGACGGATTGCCAACTGATATTCGGAGCCACCATGGGCGAAGTTATTCAATTTGTCTCGAAGTCCGAGCGCGAGCGCGTGCGCCTCATTCAGGAAGCCCGCGCCATCTACGACAGCATCTTCCCATCGGCTGATTCGGCCAGCGAGGGGCAGGACAAGGCAGCAATCGGCCGCCGCTTTATCGGCCGCGACGGGAGTAACCTGTCGTGATCAAGATCATCGCCGTGCTCTGCAGCCTCGCCTCACCGACCAATTGTCACGAGCAGATCGTCACCACCTCCGACTTCGCCGAGGTCTCGGTGCAGTCCTGCCTGATGGGCGCCCCGCAGCTCGCCGACTGGATGAACCAGCATCCGGCCGAGCGGCTGGCGGCCTGGCGCTGCGTGATCGGCCAACAGGCCCGGCGGGGAATCTAGCCATTCCCGGCTCGCCGATGCCGGCCGATCAGCATCGCGCTATCGGGTGGTGTTGCTCCAGGTCGGAACGGAATTGGTCACGCCGACCGACGGCCAATTGTACGATCCGATCGACGGTGCCGTGACCGTGCCGACCGGCTGTCCTGACGACCCGTAGGACGCCCGCGGCTGCGCAGCGGATGCCGGCGCGCCGCCATAGCTCGGCGCCACCGCGCCTGTGCTGTAATGCCGGCTCGATCGCGCTTTCTTGGCTTCAGCTGCGAAAGGCGCGGCAAGCAATCCGGTCGTGATGAGCGCGGCAATGGCGAATTTGATGGCTTTCATGGCTGATCCTTTCGGCCGCTGCACGCCCCGCCATTCCATCTGTACATTGGCCGGACAATGTCCATAGGTCTCGGTTCATAACTCCGTGCGCGGACGAAGGTGCCGAGCGCAGGAAGCTCGCATCCGACGCCTTCGGATGGACCCGAATCAGCGTTAGTGCATTGCGTCCAGTGACTTCCCTGGACGCGAGCAGCATGACCGGCGCCGAACTGAAGCAACTCCGCAACGACCTCTCCGATGCCCTCGAGCGCAAGCTCACGGCGGCAGACATGGCAAAGCTCTGCGGATTGCCGGAGCAAGGCGGCGGCGACACCATCCGGCGCTGGGAAGTCAGCGGCCCGACGCCGTCGGCGACCAGGGTGCTGCGCGTGCTCGCGATGGCGAGCGAGCGTTACCCGATCCTGGAGAAGTTCGACATCTTCGATCGGCATGACGTGCGCGAGGAGGATCGTCCCGCAAAGCGCGCCGCGTTCCGCCAGCAGATGCGCGATGAGGCGCGACGGCGTCTTGGTTAACGAAGCCCGCGCAGAGGTTACCGGCAGGCCTTTACGTTAAGCCTTCCTTCAGCATTTCTTAAGCCGGCATTAAGCACGAAAATCATTTACGGCCCAATAAGTTAGGTTGGCTCCTGCTGTGCCACGGATGTGACAGCATTTTCGTCAAAAGCGAGCTATCTGCAAAACCAACGCGGCGCGGAAAGCGCGCCTCCCGGGGACATTGAGTGCTGGAGTTCAAGACGATGAAGAAGATTCTGTTTGCGACCGTTGCGCTGCTCGTGGTGGGCGCGGCTGCGCCGGCCGTCGGTGCCGATCTCGGCAACCGCAACTATTACAAGACGCCCGCACCGGCCTATGCCGCGCCGATCTACAACTGGACCGGCTTCTATGTCGGCGGCCATGTCGGCGGCGCCTTCTCCAGCGACAACAATTTCAACGGCCTCTCCACCGGCAACAACGGCAACGGCCGTTTCCTCGGCGGCGTGCAGGCCGGTGCGGACTGGCAGTTCAACCCGAACTTCGTGGTCGGCGTCGAAGGCCAGTATTCCTGGCTGTCCGGCAGCGTCGGCGCGGTGTTCCCGGGCGGCATCGCCTACACCAACGACCAGCGCGGCCTCGGCTCGATCACCGGCCGCGTCGGCTACACCTGGGGCCCCGGCCTGGTCTATGTGAAGGGCGGCTACGCCTATTCGAACAACAACGAGAAGGTGACTGTCGGCGGCGTGCCGACCGCCTTCGTGATCACCGGCGATCACCGTAACGGCTACACCGTCGGCGCCGGCCTCGAATACATGTTCGCCCCGAACTGGTCGGCCAAGGCCGAGTACCAGTACTACAATTTCGGCGACGCGAGCTTCACCGGCGGTCCGCTCACGGGCACCGGCAGCTTCACCACCGACGACCACACCATCAAGGCGGGCGTCAACTACCGCTTCAACTGGGCAAGCACGGGCGTCGCGCGTTACTGATCGGTTACCACAACTTTACCATGACGATGCGGCCGGCGATCTCGCCGGCCGTTCTTTTTTCGCCCTGCGGAACATCCGCAAGCGCTTGCGGAGATTGCGAATTTTTAACCGGCGGCGCCGATACTGCCGGCCACAAATAGAAGCAAGAATGGTTGGGGGAATTTTCGATGGCGATCCGTCTGGGCGTTGGCCGTTTGCTTGGTCGATTGAAGCCGCGATTCAAGATGCCGACATGGGGCGTGCGGGGCAGCCTGTTCGCGGCCTTCGCGGTGATCGCGGGCATGGGCCTCGTGATCTCGGCCGGCGCCGGCCTCGTGCTGCAGAATCTTGGCGGACGCATGACCGAACTGAGCGGGCGGGACATTCCGCGCCTTGCCGCCAGCCTGCAATTGTCGGCACTGAGCGCGAGCCTTGCGGCGCAGGGACCGGCCCTGCTCGCGGCGCAAACCGAGGACGCCCTGAAAGAGCGTACCGCCAAGCTCAAAGAGCTGCAGGAGCAGACGCAGAAGAAGCTCAACGAGATCATCGAGTTCGGCGGCGACAAGACCGTCGTCTCCGGCCTCAGCGAGACCATGAAGAGCATCAACGAGGCGGCGCAGAGCCTGGCCAAGGCCGCCCGCGAACGGCTCGATATCGCCGCCCTTCACGACAAGCAATATGACGCGCTGCGCAACGCGCAGGGCGCTTTCGTCGGCGCGGCCAGCCCGGCGATGCTCGACGCGCAGACCCGGGTCAACGCCATTCTCGGCTCGGCCGATTTGTCCGCCGCGGATGCCTCCGACGCCGCGCAGACCGTCGGCCAGCTCGGCAACGTCGTCGCCAGCGGCAATCTCGCTGCCGCCGACATGAGTGCGGCGTTGTCGGCCAACACCAGCGACAAGCTCGACGACATCCAGAAGGAATTCAAGACGGCCCAGGGCCGCCTGCGCTCCAACCTCGATCTGTTGCCGGACAATCAGGGCAACAAGATGCTGCGCGAGACGGCGGAGAAGCTGCTCGCGCTCGGCACCGGCAAGACCGGCGTGTTCAATCTGCGTGAAAAGGAACTCGATTCCGTCGACTACGGCCAGACCATCCTGGACGAGACCCGCAAGCTCAATGTCGGCCTCGGCATCAGCGTGCAGCAGCTCGTCGACGGCGTGCAGAAGGAGACCAACATTTCGACCTCCCAGGCGCAGCAGGAGATCTCGCTCGCGACGACCGCGATGCTGGCCTTCGGGGCCTTGATGCTGGTCGGCTCGGCGCTGTTCGTCTGGCTCTATGTCGGCCGCAACATCCTGCGCCGCATCCGTGAGCTGCAGCGCGCCATGCAGCTGCTGTCGGCCGGCGACCTCGACACCGAGATCGTCCGCTCGCGGCAGAACGACGAGATCGGCGTGATGAAGGAAACGCTGACCGTGTTCCGCGACAGCATGATCGAAGCCCGCGCGCTCGCCAGCGAGCAGGAAAAAGACCGTGTCGCCAAGGCCGAGCGAGCCGCGCGCATGGAAGCCAAGATCGCCGAATTCGAGAACACCGTGCGCGCCGCGCTCGACAATCTGGCGCAGTCGGCCAATTCGATGCAGTCGACCGCGCAGAGCATGTCGACCACCGCCGACCAGTCCAACGCGCTGGTCAACGCGGTTGCCTCCGCCGCCGAGGAGACCTCCGTCAACGTGCAGACCGTATCCTCCGGCACCGAGCAGCTGTCGTCCTCGATCGAGGAGATCAGCAAGCAGGTCGTGACCTCGGCTGCGATCGCCAAGAAAGCCGTCGACGAAGCCGGCGCAACCGACGCCACGGTGCAGAGCCTCGCCGACAGCGCGAGCCGCATCAGCGTCGTGGTCGATCTGATCCAGACCATCGCCTCGCAGACCAACCTGCTCGCGCTCAACGCCACCATCGAGGCGGCGCGTGCGGGCGAGGCCGGCCGCGGCTTCGCGGTGGTCGCCTCCGAGGTGAAGAGCCTCGCGAGCCAGACCGCCAAGGCGACCGAGGAAATCCGCACCCAGATCGCCAGCATGCAGGACATCACGACATCGGCGGTCGGCGCCATCCAGGGCATCGGCCGGATCATCGGCGAGATCGACAACGTGACCACGACGATCGCAGCCGCGGTCGAGGAGCAGGGCGCCGCCACCCGCGAAATCGCCCGCAACATCCAGCATGCGGCCGGCGGAACCAGCGAGGTCTCCAGCAACATCGTCGGCGTCTCCACCGCCTCGGCCGAGGCCGGCGCCGCGGCGAACGAAGTGCTGGGCGCCTCAGACGCGCTCCGGCGCGAAGCCGACATGCTGCGCGGAGAGATCGACGCCTTCCTCAACAACATGCGGGCGGCGTAAGGACGCCGTCCCATAGACTCCGGTCCCGTAGCCCGGATGGAGCGCAGCGCAATCCGGAATTCGTGCCCCAAGCGGGGAAGTCCCGGATTGCGCTGCGCTCCATCCGGGCTACGGAAAAATGCTCCGGTATGACCGCCATGCGGAGACCACGCCCCGCCCTTTTTCGGCTGGCGCGCCGCCCGCGGCGGGTTTAAGCCGGTAGCATGAACGCGAAAACCGACAATGTGCAGTCCTCGGCCGAGGCCCTGCGCTATCCCTGGGAACAGCATCCCGGCCACGACGAGATCGTCGAGGTCCGCCCCGGCGTGTTGTGGGCGCGGCTGAAGCTCCCGTTCCGCCTCAACCACGTGAACATCTACCTGCTCGCCGACGGCGACGGCTATGCGATGGTCGATACCGGCTTCGGTAACGAGGAGACGATCGAGGCCTGGACCAAGCTGTTCGACGGACCACTGAAGGGCGTCACCATCACGCGCCTGATCGTCACCCATTCCCACCCCGACCATGTCGGACTTGCGGGCTGGGTCGTCGAGCGGTTCAACTGCCCGCTGGTGATGTCGCAGGTCGAATATCTGCAATCGGTCTATCACCAGAACCGCGGCACCGCGGAGCGGCAGGAAGCGCAGCGGCTGTTCTTCCGTCGCCACGGCATGGACGAGTCGCTCACCGAAAAGCTGCTGGGCCGCGGCCAGGATTATCTCAAGCGCGTCTCGGTGCTGCCGCCCTCCTACCGCCGCATCTCCCATGGCGAGGACGTCGTGATCGGCACGCGCCGCTTCAGGGTGATCACCGGCGGCGGCCACGCGCTCGACCAGGTGATGCTGTATTGCGCCGACGACAAGCTGTTCCTCTCCGCCGACCAGGTGTTGAGCAAGATCTCGCCCAATGTCAGCGTCTGGGCGGTCGAGCCCGACCAGAATTCGCTCGGCGAATACCTGGCCTCGCTCGCCAGCCTCACCACCACCCTTCCCTACGACGTGCTGGTGCTGCCAGGCCACGGCGTGCCGTTCTACGGATTGAAGACTCGCATCAAGCAGCTCGCCGATCACCACGAAGAGCGCTGCCGCCTGATCGCGGAGGCCTGCCGCGAGGTGCCGCAGACCTCGCGCGCCTTGGTGCCTGTCGTGTTCAACAAGCATGTGCTCGACGAGCACCAGATGGGCTTTGCCGCCGGCGAGCTGGTCGCCCACGTCAACTACATGATCGTCGAGGGCCGGCTGACAGCGGAGACCAAGGACGGCGTGCTGCAATTCCGGACGACGTGAGCATTGTCGTCACCTCGCCCCGCTTGCGGGCGCGACCGGCTCGGCCATCACGGACGGAGCGCGCCACATGGACAAAATGTCCAAGCCGGATGCAACGGTCCCTGCTGTCCCGGGAGCCCCGGTCCGCGCCGGCGCGTGCGTGTTAGGCGTTTGATCCACATCAACTATCGCCGACGATAGGCCGCTATCAATATACCCGCGCCCCTCGCCACAAATGTGGGCGGGCGCATGGACATTGGAGCTGGAAAAGCTCTAAAAATGAGCGGCCGCCGTGGCCGGGTTCCGTTGCAGGTTTTGCCGATGGATTACAACCAGTTCTTCGATTCCGCCCTCGATCGTCTCCACGCCGAGCGACGCTACCGCGTGTTCGCAGACCTCGAGCGCACGGCCGGCCGATTCCCGCACGCAGTCTGGCACTCGCCCAAGGGCAAGCGCGACGTCGTGATCTGGTGCTCCAACGATTATCTCGGCATGGGCCAGCACCCGAAGGTGGTCGGCGCCATGGTCGAGACCGCGACCCGCGTCGGCACCGGTGCCGGCGGCACCCGCAACATCGCCGGCACGCATCATCCGCTGGTCCAGCTCGAGGCCGAGCTCGCCGATCTCCACGGCAAGGAAGCCGCGCTGCTGTTCACCTCGGGCTATGTCTCGAATCAGACCGGCATCCCGACCATCGCCAAGCTCATTCCGAACTGTCTCATCCTGTCGGACGAGCTCAACCACAATTCGATGATCGAGGGCATCCGCCAGTCCGGCTGCGAGCGGGTCGTGTTCCGCCACAACGATCTGGCGCATCTCGAGGAGCTGTTGAAGGCCGCCGGTCCGAACCGACCGAAGCTGATCGCCTGCGAGAGCCTCTATTCCATGGACGGCGACGTCGCGCCGCTCGCCAAGATCTGCGATCTCGCCGAGAAGTACAACGCGATGACCTATGTCGACGAGGTCCACGCCGTCGGCATGTACGGTCCGCGCGGCGGCGGCATCGCCGAGCGTGACGGCGTCATGCACCGCATCGACGTGCTGGAAGGCACCCTCGCCAAGGCGTTCGGCTGCCTCGGCGGCTACATCGCCGCCAACGGCCAGATCATCGACGCCGTGCGCTCCTATGCGCCGGGCTTCATCTTCACCACCGCGCTGCCGCCGGCGATCTGCTCGGCCGCCACCGCCGCGATCAAGCATCTGAAGACTTCCAGCTGGGAGCGCGAGCGCCACCAGGATCGCGCCGCCCGCGTCAAGGCGATCCTCAACGCCGCCGGCCTGCCTGTGATGTCGAGCGACACCCACATCGTGCCGCTGTTCGTCGGCGATCCCGAGAAGTGCAAGCAGGCGTCCGACCTGCTGCTCGAAGAGCACGGCATCTACATCCAGCCGATCAACTATCCGACGGTCGCCAAGGGCAGCGAGCGGCTGCGCATCACGCCCTCGCCCTATCACGACGACGGCCTGATCGATCAACTCGCCGAAGCCCTGCTGCAGGTGTGGGACCGCCTCGGCCTGCCGCTGCGCGCAAAGTCGCTGGCGGCGGAATAGGTCTCGCTTCCACCCTCCCCTGCAGGGGTCCGGGACGAGCGGAGTTCGCCCGTGGGTCGGCTCACATTGAGCGCAGCGAAATGTGAGACGGGGTGGGGTGACGGTGTCTCCTCATCCAACAGTGCCCGAGTGGATAGATCACCCCACCGCGCTCGCGCTTCGCGCGATCGACCCTCCAGGGGAGGGTAGGGCCAGTGCCTCAAGCGAGGCACCTTAACGACATCCTCGGTTCCCGCCCTCACCCGGCATTTCGCTGTCGCCTCGCCCTGTCCAAAGCGCTAGATTTGCAGGGAAAATGAGCACGGGCGCGGCCAGCGCCCCGGGAGAAGCGCACCTCGCCATGCTGCACGATTGGGGCGTGATCGCCGCCGCCTTCGGCTATATCGGCTTCCTGTTCCTGGTGGCGAGCCACGGCGACCGCCGCTCGCCGGCCGGGCGCGGCCGCGCCTCCGGGTGGATCTATCCGCTGTCGCTGGCGATCTACTGCACCTCCTGGACCTTCTTCGGCTCGGTCGGTTTTGCCACGCGCACTTCGACGGACTTCCTCGCCATCTATGTCGGCCCGATCCTGATGATCGGGCTCGGGGCCGGCGTGCTGCGCCGCGTGATCCAGCTCGCCAAGGCTCACAACATCACTTCGATCGCCGATTTCATCGGAGCGCGCTACGGCAAGAGCCAGGCGGTGGCGGCCACGGTCGCGCTGATCGCGATCATCGGCTCGGTGCCCTACATCGCGCTCCAGCTCAAGGCGGTGGCCTCCTCGCTCGAAACCATCCTGAGCGAGGACCAGGCCTTCTCCCACATCCCGATCCTCGGCGACATGGCGCTGATGGTGACGCTGGCGATGGCGGCCTTCGCGGTGCTGTTCGGCACGCGGCAGACCGACGCCACCGAGCACCAGCACGGCCTGATGCTGGCGGTCGCGACCGAATCCATCATCAAGCTGGTCGCCTTCCTCACAGCCGGCATCTTCGTCACCTTCTGGATGTTCTCGCCGCACGAGCTGATCGAGCGCGCCATGAAGACGCCGGAGGCGGTGCGCGCCATCAATTATTCGCCGTCGATCGGCAACTTCCTGACCATGACGCTGCTGTCGCTCTGCGCGATCATGCTGCTGCCGCGCCAGTTCCACGTCAGCGTGGTCGAGAACTCCTCGGATGCCGAGGTCGGCCGCGCACGCTGGCTGTTTCCGCTCTACCTCGTCGCCATCAATCTGTTCGTGATCCCGATCGCGATCGCCGGCCTCGTCACCTTCCCGTTCGGCGCGGCCGACCCCGACATGTACGTGCTGGCGCTGCCGATGGAGGGCGGCGCAGATCTGCTCAGCGTCGCCGTCTTCGTCGGCGGCCTGTCGGCGGCGACCGCGATGGTGATCGTCGAATGCGTCGCGCTCTCCATCATGGTCTCGAACGACCTCGTGGTGCCCCTGGTGCTGCAACGACGGCCCGAGGGCCGCACCGGCGGGGCCGATTTCAGCGACTTCCTGCTGCGCTCGCGGCGGCTCGCGATCTTCGCCATCATGGTGATGGCCTATTTCTATTACCGCGCGCTCGGCAACACCCAGCTCGCGGCGATCGGCCTGCTCTCCTTTGCCGCCATCGCCCAGCTCGCGCCGAGCTTCTTCGGCGGCCTGCTCTGGCGGCGCGCCACCGCGCGCGGCGCCATCGGGGGCATGCTGGTCGGCTTCGCGGTGTGGCTCTACACGCTGTTCATGCCGAGCTTCATGGATTCCTCGACATCGGGCATCCTCTTGCTTCAGCACGGCCCGTTCGGCATCGAGGCGCTGCGGCCGCAGGCGCTGTTCGGCGCCGATCTGCCCCCGCTGATGCACGGCGTGATCTGGTCGCTGTCGCTCAACATCCTGACCTACGTGCTGCTGTCGCTGGCGCGAAGGCCCTCGTCGATCGAGCTGCTGCAGGCCGATCTGTTCGTCCCCAACACGCTCGCGCCGATCTCGCCGGGTTTCCGCCGCTGGCGCACCACCGTCACCGTGCAGGACATCCAGACCACGGTCGCGCAATATCTCGGCCCCGACCGCGCACGGCATTCCTTCGAGGCCTTCTCGGCGCGGCGCAATGTCCGCCTGGAGCCCGGCGCCCCCGCTGATTTCGAGCTGTTGCAGCACGCCGAGCACCTGATCGCCTCCTCGATCGGAGCGGCCTCCTCCCGCCTCGTGATGTCGCTGCTGCTGCGCAAGCGGACGGTGTCGGCAAAAGCCGCGCTAAAACTGCTCGACGATTCGCACGCGGCGCTGCATTTCAACCGCGAGATCCTCCAGACCGCGCTCAACCACGTGCGCCAGGGCATCGCCGTGTTCGATGCCGATTTGCAGCTGATCTGCTCCAACCGGCAGTTCGGCGATCTCCTCAACGTGCCCCCGCACATCGTCCAGTTCGGCACGCCCCTGCGCGAGATCCTGGAATTCATGGGCGTGAGCGATCCGGACCATCAGGCCGACCGTGAGGCAATGATCGAGCGGCGGCTCATCGCCTACACCACCGACAGCGAGCCGTATCTCGAGCGCCTGCCGGAACGCCACATGGTGATCGAGGTGCTCACCAACCGCATGCCCGGCGGCGGCTTCGTCATCACCTTCACCGACGTCACGCCGACATTCGAAGCGGCGGAAGCGCTGGAGCGCGCCAACGCGACGCTGGAAAAGCGCGTGCGCGACCGCACCGAGGAATTGACGCGGCTGAACTCCGAGCTGGCGCTGGCCAAGAGCACGGCGGAAGACGCCAGCATCTCCAAGACGCGCTTCCTCGCCGCCGCCAGCCACGACATCCTCCAGCCGCTGAACGCGGCGCGGCTCTATGTCACGAGCCTGGTCGAGCGCCAGCACAGCGGCGAGGAGACGCGGCTGGTCGAGAACATCGACGAATCGCTGCAGGCGATCGAAGAGATCCTCGGCGCGCTGCTCGACATCTCCAGGCTGGACGCCGGCGCGATGACGACCTCGATCTCGAGCTTCAAGATGGCGGACCTGATGCGCTCGCTGGAGATCGAGTTCGCGCCGATCGCGCGCGCCAAGAACCTGGAGCTGACCTTCGTGCCCTGCTCGCTGCCGGTCGAATCGGATCGGCTGCTGCTGCGCCGCCTGCTGCAAAACCTGATCTCGAACGCGATCAAATACACCCCGCGCGGCCGCGTGCTGGTCGGTTGTCGCCGCCAGGGCCCCTCGCTCAAGATCTGTGTCTACGACACCGGCGTCGGCATCCCGCCGGTCAAGCGCGGCGAGATCTTCAAGGAATTCCATCGCCTCGAGCAGGGCGCGCGGATCGCGCGCGGGCTGGGGCTCGGCCTGTCGATCGTCGAACGGCTGGCGCGGGTGCTCAAGCACGGCATCGCCATCGACGGCAACAAGAGCGGCGGCTCGGTATTCTCGGTGACGGTTCCGACGGCGAAGGCGATCACCCACACCGCCGCCGTGACCAGCGCGACGCCGCTGGCGCGCACGCCGATCTCGGGCGCGCTGATCGTCTGCATCGAGAACGACGCGGCGATCCTCGACGGCATGCGCACGCTGCTGAAGGCTTGGGATGCCGAGGTGATCGCGGTCGCCGACCCCGAAGGCGCGATCGCCGCGATCGAGAGCGCCGGACGACGCGTCACCGGCCTCCTGGTCGACTATCATCTCGACCGCGGCAACGGCATCGCCGCGATCCGCGAGATCCGCCGCCGTTTCGGCGACGGCATCCCCGCGATCCTGATCACCGCCGACCGCAGCCCCGCCGTGCAGGTCGCCGCGCGGGACGAAAACGTCGCGGTGCTCAACAAGCCGGTCAAGCCGGCCTCGCTCCGCGCGCTGCTCGGGCAATGGCGTACGCAACAGATGGTCGCCGCGGAATAGGACGCCGTCAGTAGTCGGTCGATACGCTGAGCGCGCGCCATTTCTCCAGCTCGTCGAGACGCTGCCGGTCCGTCGCGGCGATAGCGTTGACGGCATCGCTGCCGAGCCCGATGCGCAGGGGCGGGTGATCCATGTTCGCGAGCTGCAATACCACGTCGGCCGCCTTGGCGGGATCACCGGGCTGACGGCCATCGTAGTCGCGCTGCATCCTGACGGCGGCACCGACCACCGCGTCGTACTCCGGACGTCCTTCGTCGGTCTCATGCGAGGTCTGGGCAAAGCCGGTCCGGAAGCCGCCGGGCTCGACGATGGTCACATGCACGCCGATCAGCGCCATCTCGCGCGCCAGCGATTCCGAAAAGCCTTCGATACCCCATTTCGCCGCCGAATAGGGCGCGCGGGCCGGCGCGCCGATGCGGCCGCCGACCGACGAGACCTGTATGATGTGCCCACGGCGCTGCTTGCGCAGCACCGGGATCGCCGCCTTGGTGACGATGATGGTGCCGATCAGATTGGCCTCGATCTGCTGCCGGAACGAGGCGAGGCTGGTATCCTCGACCGAGCCGAGATCGCCATAGCCGGCATTGTTCACGACGACGTCGAGACCGCCGTAGGCTTCCACCGCGAGGTCGATCGCCGCTTGCGCTGCCGCTTCGTCGGTCACATCAAGCGTTGCCAGCCGCAGTCTTTCCCCGAAACGGTCGCACAGCGGTTCGAGCGGGTCGAGCTTGCGAGCCGTAGCCACCACCCGGTCGCCCGCAACGAGTGCGGCTTCCGTGATGGCGCGCCCCAACCCGCGCGAACTGCCGCTGATGAACCAGGTCTTCATGCCAGTCTCCGAAAGGACTTAAGGCGCGAGCCGCGTGAACACGTAATCGTGGCTCTTGGCACGGGCTTCGTGACAGCCCCAGCAGGTGCGGTGCTGGGCCTCGTCAACCGGCTTGCCGTTGATGAAGCGGCCAAAGCCCCAGCCTCCAGTGGAGGCATATTTCTTGGAATCCTTGACCATCACCTGGACCGTCGTAGCAGCACCGGGGATCGTCGCGGATGCAAATTCAGGTGATTGCTTCCGCTTCCAAGCGCGCTTGACCAACACGGTCCCGTCGGGGAACGGAAGCTTGCCGGCCTGGTAGGCATCGATGGCAGTCTGGTTGCCGACGACCGCGCGCAGTTCGTCGAGCGGCGCAGCCTCCTCCGCCGGCGCGATCAGTTCCCACTGCTTGTAGCCGGCGGGGATCGTGACGCCGAAGATCGGCGAGGCGTTGGCGGCCGCGCTTTCAGCCGGCGTCTGCGCCGAGACGATCGTGGCGAGATACGGCACGCAGGTCAGCAGAATGACGACGAGAACCACGGCAAGAACGATCATTGTGGAGAATGCGAAGGTTTTCTTTTCGGGCTCGGGCGGGGTCATGATCTCTCAACAGGCTCGGGCGACGGATATCCTCCGGTCCAGCCGGGCTGGACCGAAGGCGGACAACATCCTCAGGCGCCGCCGTCGGCGTCGATGACAGCCTTGGCAAAGGCTTGCGGCGCTTCCTGCGGCAGATTGTGACCGATACCGCCGGTGATCCGGCGAAACTCGTAGCGGCCTGAAAACTTCTTGGCGTAGGCACTCGGCTCGGGGTGAGGTGCGCCATTGGCATCGCCTTCCATCGTGATCGTGGGAACGCTGATCACCGGACCGGCCGCGAGCTTCTTCTCGAGATCCTCGTATCTCGCCTCACCCTGGGCGAGCCCGAGCCGCCAGCGGTAATTGTGGATCGTGATCGCGACATGATCCCCGTTGTCGAGCGCCGCCGCGCTGCGGGCGAAAGTGGCGTCGTCGAACTTCCACTGCGGCGAGGCGAGCTTCCAGATCAGTTTTGCGAAATCGTGCGTATATTTCTCGTATCCGGCCCGGCCGCGCTCGGTCGCGAAATAAAACTGATACCACCATTGCAATTCGGCCGATGGCGGCAGCGGCGCATTGCCGGCAGCCTGGCTGGAGATCAGATAGCCGCTGACCGACACCAGCGCGCGGCAGCGCTCCGGCCACAGCGCCGCGATGATGTCGGCGGTGCGCGCGCCCCAGTCGAAGCCGGCCACGACGGCCTTCTTGATGTCGAGCTTGTCCATCAGCGCGATGATGTCGGCGGCCATCGCCGCGGGCTCGCCGTTGCGCGGCGTCTCACTGGCGAGAAAGTGCGTCGTGCCGTAGCCGCGCAGATGAGGGATGATCACGCGATAGCCGGCCTTCACCAGGATCGGCGCGACGTCGATGAAGGCGTGAATGTCGTAGGGCCAGCCGTGCAGCAGGATCGCCACGGGGCCGTTCGATGGCCCCGCCTCGGCATAGCCGACATTGAGGACGCCGGCATCGATCTGCTTGATTGCGCCGAAGGATGCGTTCGATGCGGCCTGCCGCGCGCCGGTCTCGGCGCGCGCGAGGTCGATCACGCCGAGACCGACGGCGACGGTTCCCGCCGCGATGCCAAAGAAATTGCGGCGCTGCTGGTCGATGATTGGCTTCATGATGTTGCTGCCTTGTGATGATTGGTGATGTTCGTCAGATCAGCGCGACCGTGACGTCGATATTGCCGCGAACCGCCTTGGAATACGGACAGGTCTGATGCGCATCGTCGACGATGCCGCGCGCGATCTCGGGGTCGAGGCCAGGCAGGCTGACATTGAGGCGTGCCCGAAGCGAATAGCCGCCGTCGTCGAGCACGAGATCGATCTCCGCGTCGATCGCGCTCTTCCTGGGCAGCTCGATCTTGCGCTTGCGCGCGGCGATCTCCATCGCGCCTTCGAAGCAGGCCGACCAGCCGGCGGCGAACAATTGCTCGGGATTGGTGCCGGTGCCCGCAGCGCCGGGCGGCGACAGCTTGACGTCGAGGCGACCGTCGGAGCTGCGCGCGATGCCGTCGTGCCGCCCGCCGCTGGTGTGGGTCCTGGCCGTGTACAGTAACTTCCCCGCCTGCGTCATCATGGTCTCCTCGTCGTCACGCCACTGACTAGCAGCGGCTGCGACGGCACACCCGTTTGGACTTGTGAGAAGTTGTGAGGTCTCGCCTGGCGCCTCACAAAGGCCCGCATCCGCGGTCTGATGCCGATGCAGGAGCGGCCTTGCCGGATCGCGATCATCTGGCTATCGGGGCCTTCCGAAGGGACCAAGATTTCGCCATGACAGAGCCGGCCGTCACCGCGACGGGAACATTGTCGTTCGGGCCATTTTCCGTGACGCCGCATGAAAGGCTCTTGATGCGCGACGGCGTCGCGTTGCCGCTCGGCGCGAAAGCCTTCGACACGCTGATGGCGCTGATGTCGCGGCCGAATGAAGTCGTCAGCAAATGGGACCTGATGGCGCTGGTGTGGCCCGGCATCACCGTCGAGGAGACCAATCTGCGCTTTCATGTCGCAGCGCTCCGCAAAGCGCTCGGCGACGGCAAGGACGGCGCCCGCTACATCACGACGCTGTCCGGCCGCGGTTATTGCTTCGTGGCGCCGATTTCGCAAACGAATGTCGCGCTGACCCAGCGCCCCGCGCCGCAACCGGAATTGCCGCCCGTGAAGCTGCCGAACCGGCTGCAGCGGATGGTCGGGCGTGACGATGCGATCGCCGCCGTCTCCGACAAGCTCGTCACCTCGCGCTTTGTCACGATTGCGGGGCCCGGTGGCGTCGGCAAGACCGCGGTCGCCGTGGCGATCGCCCACGAGCTGCTCGAATCATTCTCCGATGCCGCGCACTTCGTGGACCTTGCCTCGCTCAGCGATCCCGATCTCGTGATCACCTCGATCCTGCTGATGCTTGGCCTGCCGGCCGAGACCGACGATCCCCTGCCCGCGTTGCTCGCGCATGTCAGGGACAAGCGGATGCTGCTGATCCTCGACAATTGCGAGCACGTCATCGCAGCGGCCGCACCGCTGGCCGCGGAGATATTCCATGCGGCGCCGCACGTCCATATCCTCGCGACCAGCCGCGAAGCCCTGCGCGTCGAGGGCGAGCAGGTCTATCGATTGGCCCCGTTCGCCGTCCCGCCCGACAACTCCGGGCTGACCGCCGCCTCAGCACAGACCTATCCCGCACTTCAACTATTCCTCGAACGTGCCACAGCCGGCGGCGCGCAGATCACGCTCGACGATGCAAATGCCGCGCTCATCGCGAGGATCTGCCGCAAGCTCGACGGCATGGCACTGGCGATCGAGCTCGCCGCGGGCCGGGTCGAAGCCTACGGCCTCGCGCAGACGGCCGCATTGCTCGACGAGCGTCTCAACCTGCTCTGGCAAGGCCAGCGGACGGCGCCGCCCCGGCAGAAGACGTTGCAGGCCACGCTCGACTGGAGCTACGGGCTATTGTCGGATCGCGAACGCCTGGTGCTGCGCAGGCTCGCGGTCTTTGCCGGGCATTTCACCCTCGACGCGGCCCTTGAGGTCGTGCCGGACGAGCGCGTCGACCACGCCCGTTTGTTCGAGGCCATCGACAGTCTCGTTGCCAAATCGATGGTCGCCCCGCGTCCGATCGGCGCCATGATGCGCTATCGCCTGCTCGACACCACGCGCGCCTATCTGCGCGAGATCGAGCCTGATGACGCCGCGCTCGCCGTCCGCCACGCGACTTACTACCGGCGATGGCTGGAACAGGCCGGCATGACCTGGGCCAATGTGCCGAGCGCGGACGAACGGGCGGCTCACTTCTCCGCGCTTCACAACGTGCGCGCCGCACTCGAATGGTGCTTCGGCGTGGGCGGCGATCTCGGCGCCGGTATCGTGCTCGCCGCCGCCGCGGCGCCGATCTTCCTGGCGATGTCCCTGTTGATCGAATGCCGGCGCTGGTCGGAACGTGCGCTGCTGGCGATGGCCCCCTCCGCGCGCGGCAGCGCCGAGGAAATGCACATCCAGGCCGCCCTCGGACTGACCTTGATGTTCACCCGCGGCGGCAGCGAAGCGGCGCGCAGCGCCCTGAGCCGGGGCCTTGCGATCGCCGAGGCGCGCGGCGACCAAATCAACCAGCTCCAGCTGCTCGGCCGGATGCATATCTTTCACGAGCGGATGGGAGAGTTCGACGCCGCGCTTGGCTACGCGCAGCAGAGCATCGCCGTCGCAAGGTCGCTGGGCGATGCGGCCTCGATCGCCCTCGCCCATTCCCTCCTCGGCGTCTCGCTGCATCTGGCAGGCCGGCATCGCGACGCCCTTGAGATGCTGCAGATCGCCTGGCAGGGACCCGGCACGGAACGAATCAGCACGGTCTATGGCTTCGATCATCGCAACCGTGCCGGCATCACGCTGGCCCGCGAGCTCTGGCTGCAGGGCCGGCCCGCGGATGCGCTGCAACTGGCGCGGCAGACGGTCACCGAGGCCGCGCAGATGGATCATCCGATCACGCTCTGCATCGCGCTGATTTGGGCGGTCGCGATCGAGCTCTGGAGCGGCGACCTCGACGGCGCGGAGGAGGATATCGATTGCTTCATCGCGCACGCCAATTCGCGCTCGATGGGGCCTTATCTTGCGGTCGGCCGCGGCGTCAAAGGCGAGCTGGCGATCCGGCGCGGCGATGCCGCCGGTGGCGTCGAGACGATCGCGACTTGCCTGCGCGAGCTCCACGATGCCGGCTACGAGCTGCTGACCACGACCTTCAACATCGCGCTGGTCCAGGGCTTGCTGGCGCTCGGACAGTTCGAGCAGAGCACGCACCTCATTGACGATGCGATCCGCCTGGTCGAGCGGAGCGGCGACCACCTCTACATGCCCGAGCTGCTGCGCATGAGAGGCAAGGTCCTGTCACACCAGCCGGCGCCGCGGATGCAGGACGCAGAGGCCTGCCTGATGCAGGCGCTGGACCTCAGCCGCGCCCAAGGCGCGAAAGCCTGGGAACTGCGGGCCGCGGTCGATCTCGCCGGGCTCATCAGCAAACGCGGCCGGCGCGAGGAAGCGAAGGGATTGCTGCAATCGTCGCTTGAAGGCTTTGCCGAAGGTTCGGATACTGCGGATATCCGGGCTGCCGATGCGCTTGTGAAAATATTGTAGCGAGGCTCACCCCGTCGGCGTGCCCTGCTTCCACTGGCCGCCCGCGATCTTGGCGGCGGCGATCACGGCCTGGGTGCGGCTCTCGACGCCGAGCTTTTGCAGGATCGCCGAGACGTGGGCCTTGATGGTGGCCTCGGAGACCCCGAGCTCGTAGGCGATCTGCTTGTTGAGGAGGCCCTCCGACAGCATCATCAAGACCCGGACCTGCTGCGGCGTCAGGGTCACCAGGCGGTCGCGCAGGCGCGTCATGTCGGGATCGCTAGCTGCCGACAGGTCAGTGTCGGCGGGAACCCAGACGTCGCCTTCCATCACCTTGAGGATGGCATCGCGCAACGTCTCGACGCCGAATCGCTTGGGGATGAAGCCCGAGGCGCCGAAATCGAGCGAGCGGCGGATCGTGGCGCTGTCGTCGGACGCCGAGACGATCACCACCGGGATCGCGGGATATTGCGCGCGCAGATAGATCAGGCCGGAAAAGCCCGAGATCCCGGGCATCGAGAGGTCGAGCAGGATCAAATCGACGTCCGAGGTCTGTTCCAGGAGCTTGGTCAGATCCTCGAACGATCCGGCCTCGTCGATCTTGGCCAAGGTCAGCACGCCCGCCACCGCCTGTCGCAGCGCGTCGCGGAAAAGCGGATGGTCATCGGCGATGACGAGATGGGTCGAGGGAGCGTTCATCGTTCTCTTGCTGTCGTCCGCGGGCCAACGGACAGATCCCGGGTTGTCCAATTCTTCCCCGAGCGGCCGTGGCATGCAAGTGCACATTATCCCTTTGCTGCAAAGGGGTTAATCCGGGAGCCGCCGTGACTGCCGGCCGGTGCCCGATACCGCGCGTCAGCTGCGCGTCAGTGCGCAAGGCCGAAAGTCGTATTGGGGCAGGTTTCACGCCGATGTTACCTTGCGGGCAAGACCTGGGTTGATCCGGCACGTCCGGACATCCGGGGCGCGAGGAAACGCATTTTCGGGGAGCGACTCAACATGTCGACAATGGCCGTATCTCAAGCAAGCGCGGGAGGGATGACGAAGGACGAACGGTTCGTCATTCTCGCCTCCTCGCTCGGTACCGTCTTTGAGTGGTACGATTTCTACCTCTACGGTTCACTGGCCGGCATCATCGGCGCCCAGTTCTTCTCGGCCTATCCGCCGGCCACCCGCGACATCTTCGCACTGCTTGCGTTCGCAGCCGGCTTCCTGGTGCGTCCGTTCGGCGCGATCGTGTTCGGCCGCGTCGGCGACATCGTCGGCCGCAAATACACCTTCCTCGTCACCATCCTGATCATGGGTCTGTCGACCTTCATCGTCGGCCTGCTGCCGAACGCGGCGACCATCGGCATCGCGGCTCCGATCATCCTGATCGCGCTGCGCCTCGCCCAGGGCCTGGCGCTCGGCGGCGAATATGGCGGTGCAGCGACCTACGTCGCGGAGCACGCGCCGAACGGCAAGCGCGGCTATTACACCTCTTTCATTCAGACCACGGCAACGCTCGGCCTGTTCCTGTCGCTGCTGGTGATCCTGTTTACCCGCAGCGCCCTCGGCGAACCCGACTTCGCCGCCTGGGGCTGGCGCATCCCGTTCCTGGTCTCGGTGCTGTTGCTCGGCGTCTCGGTCTGGATCCGGCTTCGCCTCAACGAATCCCCGATCTTCCAGAAGATGAAGGACGAGGGCAAGAGCTCGAAGGCTCCGCTGACCGAAGCCTTCGGCAATTGGCAGAACGGCAAGCTCGTGCTGCTCGCGCTGCTCGGCGGCGTGATGGGCCAGGGCGTGGTCTGGTACACCGGCCAGTTCTACGCGCTGTTCTTCCTGCAATCGATCCTGAAGGTCGACGGTTACACCGCCAACCTGCTGATCGCCTGGTCGCTACTGCTCGGCACCGGCTTCTTCATCGTGTTCGGCATGCTGTCCGACAAGATCGGCCGCAAGCCGATCATCCTCGGCGGCTGCCTGATCGCGGCACTGACCTTCTTCCCGATCTTCAAGATGATCACCACCAACGCCAACCCGGCGCTGGAGAAGGCCATCGAGCAGACCAAGGTCGAGGTGGTGGCCGATCCCGCGGGCTGCGGCGACCTGTTCAACCCGGTCGGCACCCGCGTCTTCACCGCGCCTTGCGACACCGCCCGTGCCTTCCTCGCGCAGTCGTCGGTCAAGTACTCGACCGCGCCGGGAGCCGCCGGCTCGGGCGTGAAGGTGATGGTCAACGGCAAGGAAGTCGCCTACGCCAACGCCAAGGACGGCAACCCGGCAGTTCTCGCCGCCGTGCAGGCAGCCGGCTATCCGAAGGCCGGCGACGCCGGCATCGTGAAGATGGCACATCCGTTCGACATCTTCCGTCCGCAGGTGGCTGCGGTCGTCGGGCTGCTGTTCGTCCTGGTGCTGTTCGTCACCATGGTTTACGGCCCGATCGCCGCGATGCTGGTCGAACTGTTCCCGACCCGTATCCGCTACACCTCGATGTCGCTGCCGTACCATATCGGCAACGGCTGGTTCGGCGGCCTGCTGCCGGCAACCGCCTTCGCCATCGTGGCCTCGACCGGCGATATCTATGCCGGTCTCTGGTATCCGGTCATCTTCGCATCGATCACCGTCGTGATCGGCTTGTTCTTCCTGCCCGAGACCAAGGACGTCGACATCAAGGCGACCTGATCGAGAGCACCGATCTCAACAAACACGAACCGGCCGCGGCATCCCGCGGCCGGTTCTGTTTTGACTAAAGCGCGATGCGATCAGGAAGAAGCGCCATCGCGTTTTGGGTTGTTGTTTGAGCATGATCTTTCCGGAAAACCGCTGCGCACTTTTCCGGATCATGCTTTAGCGCGACGCGCCGACGAATTGCAGCACGACCTCGCGGCGATGCGGACGGGTCCGATGCTCGATCAGATAGATTGCCTGCCAGGTCCCGAGCGCGAGCTTGCCGTCCAGGACCGGCACGTGGAGCGAAGTCCCCGTCAGCATGGTCTTGACGTGCGCCGGCATGTCGTCCGGCCCCTCGGTGTCGTGAGTCCAGCCTGCATCTTCATCGTCGGGCGCGAACCGCGCCAGCGCCGTGGTGAGATCGACGAGCACGGACGGATCGGCATTCTCCTGGATCGTCAGCGACGCCGAGGTGTGACGGATGAACAGCGTCAGCGCGCCGTCGCGCGCGCGGATCTCGGTGGCGAACTTCGCAGCCTCGCCGGTGAGATCGATGAAGCCGCAGCCCGGCGTCTGCACGGTCAGCAGCGACGAGGCGATGGTGGTGGCTTGCACTGACGATGGCGCCGAGCGCGTGATGGATCTGGCTGATGTCATGGAAGGTCTCGCTGCATCGGACACTGCCGTAGGATGGGGCAAAAGCGCGAAGCGACGTGCCCGCGTCTTTCTTCACCGCCGTAGAGACATCATGGGCACGGCGTAACAGCGCCTTTGCCCACTCTACCGGAGCTCAACGCGCGGATGGCGCGAAGGGGTCCTCAAATCTTCCCCGACACGTCCTTCTGGACGCGGTTGGCCATGTCGATCAGCCGCCGCCAGGCCTTTTCCAGAAACGACATCACGCGATCGACGTCCTGATCGCTCGGCAGCGGAATCTCGATCTTGCGCTCGCCCTCGGCGGCCCGAGGCTCGGCGTTTTTGGGCTCGGCTTTCTTCAACGGGTCGGATTTCGGCAGCGCCTCGTCGATCTTGCCCGACACCGTCGGGGCCGCCGCGAGCTGCCCCTTCAGCCTCTCGACCTCGGCCTGGAGCCTGCCGATCTCGGCGTCGAGCGCGGTCCGTTCGTCGGGCACCGCGTAGCAGGCCCAGCCGGTGCCGTTCTTGGTGCAGGTCGATACCGTGCCGGTGCGCGTGTCGAGCCGCAGCACGCCTTCGGGAATGGGCGTCATGCTGTAGCGACCGTTTTCGCCGTCGGGCGCGGGTTGCGCGGCCTCGAGACCGCCACCGACGGCCATCGCCGCGGCAAATGCCGCCGCCGCAAGCCAGGATGTTGTGGATGGCGTCACAGGTCTCATCGCGCTCTCCGCCACGAGGTGCAGGTGGCAATCCGGCAAATTCTACACCCCGCTGAGCCGATCCGCCGCCCAAAACGCGTCTCGACATCAACGATCCCAGCGATGTCTTTGATCCCGGCAACGCGGCGAAAGGGCGGCCGCGTTCACCGAGCGCAGGGCGAGCTGCTGCGGTGCGGCGTCACGCTGTGTGCAGCGCTGCCGCACGCGCCAATATCATCAAATAAATCAGACACATAACCGAAAGCGACGCAATCGTGACTTGGCTTGACTTGATTATGGGCCATCAGTATGGTCCGCGCGGCTTTTGAGGGTGGCGGGCGTAATTTCCATTCAGCCGCGGCGTTTCGGGTCTTCGTTGCATGACACAGGGCACGGGACACGGCGAGAATGGAGATCGCGGTAAATCGTCCGAGGAAGCTGCGCTTTCCGAACGGCTCGGAAGTCTTGATCAGAGGTTGTCCGAATTTCGCGACCGCCGGATCAAGACCGAGCAACCCGCAGGTGACGGTGGAGACGGAGCGGCCAGAGCCTCGGCGATGGCGCTTGGTTTCCGGTTATCCTCCGAGTTGATCGCCGGTGTCGTCGTTGGAGCGGGGATTGGCTGGGGGTTCGACCGCTTGCTGTCGACGTCGCCTTTCGGGTTTATCGTGTTCCTGTTGCTGGGCTTCGTCGCCGGCGTGGTGAATGTGGTGAGAACGGCGGGCGCGGGTCAGAACAGGCGCGGTGGTTCGTAGGCCGTCCCACCAGGAGAGGAATGATCGTACCGGTTTCGCCGGTACGGGCCGGCCCGGCCGGCAGACCGAGACCCGCCGGCATCGCCCGGCAGACCAAGAGATGCCGCGCTGATGAAAATCGATCCGATCCACCAGTTCAACATCGAGCCTCTCTTCACCCTGGGCCATATCGGCAATCACACGATCGCCTTCACCAATTCGTCGCTCTACATGCTGGTGGCGGTCGCGATCATCTCGCTCCTGATGCTCGCCAGCGGCACCCAGCTGGTTCCCGGGCGCCTGCAATCGGTCGCCGAGATCTCCTACGAATTCGTAGCCAGCACCATCCGTTCGACGGCCGGCGCGGAGGGCATGAAGTTCTTCCCGCTGATCTTCTCGCTGTTCATGTTCATCTGTGTCTCGAACCTGGTCGGCATCATCCCCTATACCTTCACGATCTCGAGCCATCTGATCGTCACGGCAGCGCTTGCGCTTCTGGTCTTCTTCACCGTTCTGATCTACGGCGTCGCCAAGAACGGCATGAAATTCTTCTCGATCTTCGTCCCCCACGGCGTCCCCGGCTACATCCTGCCGCTGGTGATGTTCATCGAGATCCTGTCTTTCTTCCTGCGTCCGGTCTCCCACAGCGTCCGTCTGTTCGCCAACATGCTGGCCGGCCACATCGCGCTGAAGGTGTTCGCGGGCTTCGTCGCCATGCTGGGCTTCTCGCTCGGGGCGCTGGGCTGGGTCGGCGGCGTGCTGCCGCTGGCGCTCACGGTCGCGCTGTACGCCCTCGAGATCCTGGTCGCGTTCCTGCAGGCCTATGTGTTCGCGATCCTGACCTGCATCTACCTCAACGACGCCATTCATCCGGGACACTGAGCGGTCCGGGGAATTTCCACCCACAACCCAATCTTTCTTCCAAGGAGTCTAAAATGGATCCGGCAGCAGCAAAACTTATCGGCGCGGGCATCGCATGCATCGGCATGGGCGGTGCGGGCGTCGGCGTCGGCGTGATCTTCGGCAACTACCTCGCCGCAGCCGTTCGCAACCCCTCGGCCGCTCAGGGCCAGTTCGGCAACCTGATCTTCGGCTTCGCGGTGACCGAAGCGCTCGGCATCTTCTCGCTGCTGATCGCGCTGCTGCTGCTGTTCGTTCCGCTCTGAGGACGACGTTTTTCGCGCCGTTCCATTCCCTTGGGACGGCGCGTGTGACAGCAACAGGAGAACTCCGTGGCTGAAAGTCATGGCGGCGCAAAAGGTCCGGCGGCGGGCGCTCACACCGAGGCTGACGGTGGTCACCACGGTGGCGGTTTTCCGCCGTTCGAGAGCAGCAACTACGCTTCACAGCTGGTGTCGCTCGCGATCTTCTTCGTCCTGCTTTACGTGATCGTGTCCAAGCTCGCTCTGCCGAAGGTCGGCGGTGCGATCGAGGCGCGTCAGAACAAGATCGACGGCGACCTCACCGAGGCGCAGGCGCTGAAGGATCAGTCCGACGCCGCGCTGAAGGCCTATGAAACCGAGCTCGCTTCGGCGCGCACACGGGCACAGGCGATCGGCAACGAATCCCGCGACAAGGCGAATGCGCAGGCAGACGCCGAGCGCAAGACGCTGGAAGAACAATTGGCGGCCAAGCTCGCCGGGGCGGAGAAGACCATCGCCTCGACCCGCGCCGCCGCCATGAGCAACGTCCGCGGCATCGCGGCCGATGCGGCAGGTCAGATCGTGCAGCAGCTCACCGGCGTCGTTCCCGACGCCGCGTCGGTCAATGCGGCGGTCGATGCGTCCCTGAAAGGTTAGTCGAGATGTTCTTCGATCCTGAAACCTGGGTCGCCATCGCCTTCGTGATCCTGATGGTCCTGTTCGGCTATCTCGGGGTCTTCAAGTCGGCGATGTCGGCGCTCGACAAGCGCGCCGAGCGCATCAAGACCGAGCTCGACGACGCCCAGCGCCTCAAGCAGGAGGCAGCCAAGGTGCTCGCCGACTACAAGGCGCGCACCGCCTCGGCCGAACGCGAGGCCGCCGAGATCATCGCCAACGCCAGAAGCGAAGCCGAGCGCATCGCGACTGAGGCCAAGGCGAAGATGGAAGACTTCGTCGCCCGCCGCACCAAGACCGCGGAGAGCAAGATCGCGCTCGCCGAGGCCCAGGCGCTGGCCGATGTCCGCGCCGCAGCCGCGGAAGCCGCCGTCCAGGCCGCCTCGACGATCCTGTCGCAGTCGGTCAAGGGCCAGCTCGCCGACGACCTGCTCGCCAAGGGCATCAGCGAAGTCCGGCAGAAGCTGAACTGAGGCGTTTGCCTTCACCCATCAAAAAGCCGGCGCGATGAGCGCCGGCTTTTTTGTTGGGCGAACTGCAGCCGTAAACTGGGTGTCATCACCCGCAAAGGCTGGTGATCCAGTACGCCGCGGCTTATCGGTTCAAGCACCGCGGCCTCTGGAATACTGGATTGCCCGCCTTCGCGGGCAATGACAGCTGAGAGTGCCGCAACAGCTTGCCCTACTTCTTCTTCCGCCCCTTCGGCTCGGGCGCGAGCGCCTGCGGGTCGAAGCCGACATAGAAGATGTAGCTGTCGGCGGCCGCGGGCGCGGGCACCGGATAGGACATATCCTCGACGACGAAAGTGAAGGGCACGCTGCCGCCCTCGGACATATCGACCGTGGTCCGGTAGGCCTTCGAGGCAATCACCTTCTCGCCGACGCCGCCCTGCACGACGGCGATGCGCAGGGGCACCTCGACGGTCGCAGGTGCCCCGGCGGGGCCGGCGATCACGCGGCCCTGGATGCCGATCCGGGCTGTGATGCCGGCGCTGCTGCGGGCACATTCGCGCGCCATCTTGGTGATCGTCGCCTGGAAGCGGATTTCATTGCCGACGGCCGGCTTGCCGGTGGCCCCAACCGCGTAGGTCGAGGCCCCCGCGCGCACCGTCACCTGCGGGCAATCGAGATCGTCTTCGGCCGGTTGGCCCGGCGCAGGCGCCGGCTTGGGCTCCGCCGGAGCGTCGGACTTGCCGCCGAACAGGCTCTTGAAGCGGTCGGTCAACGACTGCGCGGCGACCGGCGAAACCGCCGCGAACGACACCGACAATACCAGCGCGATCGCCGGCATCCGCCGCAGCACATTCCGCGACGACCGAAGCTGCTTCACAATCAAAGCCCGTACTCCATGACAAATCCCCGGCCGATCGCCGGGAGGCCTCGCGCGTTATATCGTCAAAATCGGCGAACCCAAGGCAGCAAACGAGGCGATGCCAGGCAGACTTTGGTCACATGAACGAATGGGCTCAGCCGCGGAAATCCTCGTGCAGGAGGCCAAACAGCAAATGGTCCTGCCAGATCCCGTTGATGCAGAGATAGCGACGGGCCAGCCCCTCGCGGGAGAAGCCGCACTTCTCCAGCACCCGGATCGACGGTGCGTTGGTGGGGATGCAGGCGGCTTCCACCCGGTGCAAATTGAGCTCGCCGAACAGCGTCGGCAGCAGGACCCGCAACGCAGCCGTCATGTAGCCGCGATGGGCATGGGGTTGACCGACCCAATAGCCGATGGTGCCGGCCTGCACGATGCCGCGCCGCACATTGGCCAGCGTGATGCCGCCGACCATCGCCCCGTCGAGCTCACGGAAGATCAGAAACGGATAGGAACGGTCCGCGGCGATGTCCTCGGAATAGCGGCGCAGGCGGCGGCGGAAGCCGGAACGGGTGAGATCGTCCGACGGCCAGATCGGCTCCCAGGGCGTCAGGTAGTCGCGGCTGGTTTCACGCAGATGTGCCCATTGCAGGAAGTCCGACATCTGCGGCGCGCGCAGCAACAAGCCATTGCCGCGCGGCGCGAGGGCGGCGGGTCCACTGGACGGCAGGCGAAAGAGGGCCATGGTGATGCTTTCCGGGGGCGGTCCCGCCGTTCCGCGGCTCCTAGTGCAGCCGGGCCTTGGCGCGCGCCCGGGTCAATCCTTCCGCAAAAGACACCGCCGTGTCCAGACCCCTGCCGCTGCCTAACGCGACAACGGCAGGCCGGCTCCGCGACAGCAGCGCACGGGCCGCGTCCCGGGTCGATTCGACGCTGACGGCGTCGATCCGACCGACCAGCTCCTCGACCGTCTGCGGCCGGCCATAGGCCAGCACATGCCGGGCGAGTTGCTCGGCCCGGGACGAGCAGCTCTCCAGCGCCATCAGGAGGCCTGCCTTCATCTGCGCCTTGGCCCGCGCGATCTCGGCCTCGGTCAGCGTCTCCACCGAATCATTCATGATGTCGACCACGACCTCCATCATTTCAGGCGCGTCAGCCGGATCGGTGCCGGTGTAGAGGCCGAAGAAGCCGGTGTCGGTATAGGGCGCGTGGAACGAATAGATGGAGTAGCAGAGGCCGCGCTTCTCGCGCACCTCCTGGAACAGGCGCGACGACATTCCGCCGCCGAGGATGTTGGTGAAGACCTGGAGCGAAAACAGCGAGGCATCGTTCTGCGGCACGCCTTCCAGCGCCAGCGTTAGATGCGCCTGCTCCAGCTCGCGATGCACCACCTTGGTGCCGCCCTTGCCGAACTGGGCGGTTTGCGGCTTCGGGCCCGGCGTCCCTTCGAAGCTCGCAAAGCGCTTCTCGGCCTCGGCGACCACTTGGCTGTGATCGACCGCGCCAGCCGCCGCCACCACCATGTCGGGCCCGCGATAATGCGTCGAGAGATAGCCGCGCAGCATGTCGCGATTGAAGCTGCGCAGCGTCTTGGCCGTGCCCAGCAGCGAGCGGCCCATCGGCTGGTCGGGATAGCAGAGCTCGTTGAGATGCTCGAACACGACGTCGTCGGGCGTATCCTGCGCGGCACCGATTTCCTGCACGATGACGTTCTTCTCGCGCTCCAGCTCGTCGGGCTCGAAGGCGGGATTGGCGAGGATGTCGGCGAGCACGTCGAGCGCCAGCGGCACGTCGGCCTTCAGCACCCGTGCGTAATAGGACGTGGTCTCGGTCGAGGTGCCGGCATTGAGGTCGCCGCCGACCGCCTCGATCTCCTCGACGATCTCGCGCGAGGAGCGCTTGGTGGTGCCCTTGAACGCCATGTGCTCGAGCAGATGCGAAATGCCATGCTCGTTCGGCTTCTCGTCGCGTCCGCCGACGCCGGCCCAGACGCCGAGCGCCGCAGTCTCCAGGTGAGGCATCTTGTCGGTGACGACGGTCAGGCCGGAGGCAAGCTTGGAAATCTCGACGCTCATCCGGCAACTCCCTGCTTTGCGGCGCGGCTGACCGACAACACGAACCGCTCGACCTCGGCCAGATCGTTCTTCATCACCTTCATGTGTTCGGATTTGGTCATCAATCCGTCGAGCCAGGCCGGCAGTTGCGGCCGCTGGCCGCAGGCCGCCTCCACAGCGTCGGGGAATTTGGCCGGATGGGCGGTCGAGAGCACGATGCTCGGCACCCGCGTGTCGGTGGTGTCGCGGTCGGCGACGGCGAGCGCCACCGCCGTATGGGGATCGACCAGCTCGCCTGCCTCGCGCCAGCCGGCGCGGATCGCAGCCGCGGTCTCGGTCTCGTCGGCGCGCCCGGCGTCGAACTCCTCGCGGATCGCTGCCAGCGTCGCATCGGGCAGCACGAAACGTCCCGACTGCTTCAGCGAATCCATCAGGCGGCGCACGGCAGCGGCATCGCGCTTGCCGGCTTCGAACATCAGCCGCTCGAAATTCGAGGAGATCTGGATGTCCATCGAGGGCGATGCCGTGGCGTGGACCTCGCGCACCTCATAGATTCCCGTCTTCAGCGTGCGCGCCAGGATGTCGTTGACGTTGGCAGCGATGCGCAAGGTGCGCACCGGCAGGCCCATGCGCTTGGCGACGTAGCCGGCGAAGATGTCGCCGAAATTGCCGGTCGGCACGACGAAATCCACCGCGCGCGCCGGCGCGCCGACGGCAACGGCGGAGGTGAAATAATAGACCACCTGGGCGACGATCCGCGCCCAGTTGATCGAATTGACGCCGGAGAGCGAGGTCGCATCGCGGAAGCGATGGTTGTTGAACATCCCCTTCACCATCGCCTGGCAGTCGTCGAAATTGCCTTCGATGGCGAGCGCGTGGACATTGGCCGCGCCCGTCGTCGTCATCATCCGCCGCTGCACCTCGGAGATGCGGCCGTGCGGAAACAGCACGATGAGATCCACGTTCTCCAGGCCGGCAAAGGCCTCGACCGCGGCGCCGCCGGTATCGCCTGACGTCGCGACCACGATGGTGGTGCGCTGGCCGCGCTTGGCGAGCACATGGTCCATCAGCCGCGAGATCAGCTGCATCGCCACGTCCTTGAAGGCGAGCGTCGGACCGTGGAACAGCTCCAGCACGAACTGGTGCGGTGACATCTGGCGCAGCGGCACCACAGCGGGATGGCGGAAGGTCGCGTAGGCTTCGTTCGCCATGCGGCCGAGCTCTGCGTCGCTGATCTCGCCGCCCACGAAGGGACGAATCACCTCGACCGCGACCTCCCAATAGGGACGGCCGAAGAAGCCGGCGATGGCATCCGCGGAAAGCTGCGGCCAGACCGTCGGCACATACAGGCCGCCATCGCGGGCGAGCCCGGTCAGCATCACGTCGCAGAAGCCGAGTTCGGGGGCCTCGCCCCGGGTCGATATATAACGAGTCAAACTGCCCTCCAAAGGCCGGCCGGCCTGAGCGCGATCCATAAGCCTTTGATTTTACGAAACTACTTGTTAACAGCCAGAGGCTTTGGGCCACCATAAAGTGTTTTGCGGCATCGGGAAACCGCTTCCGACCTCCGCCCGGCCCAGCGAAAAGGGGCTGCGGCGATGCCGCAGCCCCTCTCTTGGAAGGTCTGTCGTTGATGTGTGCAGACCGGTTTGGCTCTCGGGGTCGCCTCCCCTCAAAACTGTTCGCGCAAGCTTTCGTCGCCTGTCACGAAACCGTCAAGGGCGAAAACGATGAGCGCGAGAAAATGTTCCTATTTTTCCCGATCCCAGATCCGGCTCTCGCAAACATAGTCGAGCACCGGCACGTCGCGCTTTGCCAAATCTTCCCGAATCCTCGAGACATGGCAGGAACGAATTCCGCCTCCGTCCATTGGGGTCGGCGGATGAGTGTCGGCGGTGTCCATGCATTGCCCGGCTGCGCGCCGACACCGATCCGTCCCGCCGAACCGGCTGCATCCTGGAGTAGCCGGTTCGGTACGCCCGGGCCGACAGTGCCCGGGCCGACGACAGTGCCCGGCCCGATAGTGCCCCGGGCCGTCAATTCATCCCGATTTCCACCGCGATCCTGATCAGGTCGGAATGGTTCTTGGCCCCCAGCTTCTGCTTGAGCAGAGACGTGGTGTTGGCGACTGTCTTGTAAGAGATGCCGAGCGCCTCGGCGACTTCCACGATCTTGTCCCCGCGTCCGAGCAGGCGGAGAATTTCGAGCTCTCGCGGCGTCATCTGCGAGGCCGGGTTGGCCTTGATCGCGGCGCCCGAGAACGTCACGGCTTCGGCGAGCTGCGGTGAGATGAAATTGTCGCCTGCGACCACCTTGCGCACTGCTTTCAGCAGGATCCTGGGATCGTCGCCCTTGGAGACATAGCCCTGCGCCCCGAGCTCGACTGCCCTCACCACGAAGGCCGGATCGTCGTTCATGCTGAACATGATGATCTTGGCGTCGGGATCGTCCTTGCGGATGCGTCGCATCAGCTCGAAGCCGGAAACATCGGGCAGGCTGATATCGATCACGGTGACGTCGGGCCGCTTGCTGACATAGGCGCGATGCCCGGATTTGGCGTCCGTCGCCTCGTCGATCCGGATCGAATGGTCCGAAGCGAACAGGGTGCGGCAACCGGACAGCACCACGGGATGGTCGTCGACGATCAGAACCCGGGTCCCCGGTTTGGCGGTATCTTGCATCGCGCACTCGCTTTTTTTTGACTCTTAGACCGACGGGAACAAATGGAAAGAGCAAATCCCGCCGGTGCGCGTTAGAATTGACCTAATGTGGCAACGACTCTCTTTCAGAACGCAACTGTTTCTTCCGCTCGGCGCGAGTTTTCTCGCAGCCCTGATCCTCGGCGGGGTGCTGCTCCAGATCTTCGCAAGCGGTCAGCTGGTCGACGAGAACGAGCCTGCGCGACGTTCGACCCGAACCATCGCCACCGCACTCAACAACACTTTGCGCGCGTCGGACAATCCGCAGAAGATACTCGACGCCTTTGTCCAATCCTTGACAACCTCCTCGGACATCCAATTCCGTTCCGCGGAAGGGGCGCCTGCACCATCGCCAAGGAGCGACACGCACAACCTGCAAGGAATACCGCAGTGGTTCATCAACCTTCTGGCGGTGCCGGACACGGACGCTGCGGCCCCGGTGCTGATTGATGGCAGACGTATCGGCGATATCGTGTTCCTGCCGGACCTCTCAGCCGACCTGTTCGAGAAATGGATCGGCTTCCTGGCACTGACCAGCCTCGTCGCCGTGCTGACGGTGCTCACTGGAATCATCGCCTATGTCTTCGCGGGATCGGCCCTGCGTCCGCTGCAACATCTCGGTGAAGGCCTGACACGGATGCGGCGCGGCGACTACGCAAAGCCGATCCCGGTCGGAGGGCCCCCGGAGATTCGGCAGAGCTGCGCGGAAGCAAATGCGCTGGCTGCAACGCTGGCGCAATTGAGCCAGGACAATCGCGATCTGATGCACCGCCTGGTGTCGCTCCAGGACGACGAGCGGCGTGATCTCGCCCGCGAACTGCATGACGAGCTCGGACCGCTGCTGTTCAGCATTCGCGCCGGCACGATCGCGCTCATCGACGCCGCGTCGCAAGCAGGAAATCTCGGCAATTCGGCGGAGGAGGTGCTGCAATCGGTCGAGGCGCTGCAGCAGACCAACCGGCGCATCCTCGACCGGTTGCGGCCGCTCTACATCGAGGAGCTGGGCCTTGCGACCAGCGTGCAGACGCTGCTGCGGAACTTTCGCAAGCAGGCACCGCATATCGCCCTGACGGATACGATCGATCCGGACCTCAACGTGATCGACGGGGCGTTGGCCCGGACCGTCTATCGGGTGATCCAGGAAGCACTGACCAACGTGCTGCGCCACGCCAAGGCCAGCGGGGCCCATGTCCAGGCCACCATCGCCGGCGAGACACTGGTCATCGAGATCTCCGACGACGGCGGCGGCTTCCCCGCCGACAATGCCTTCGGCCGCGGCCTGACCGGCATGCATGAGCGCGTGCGCGCGCTCAGCGGATCGCTGTCACTGCTGCGCGTGGACGAGCGAACCTATGTCCGTTGCCACCTTCCGGCCAAGCCGGCACGCGAGGCGCTGGTCAATAGCTAGCAGGTGCAGCAGCCGTCATGCGCGTTCTGCCGCGCCGGCTCGCACAGCGTGCTGCGGATCTTGCCTTCCGGGCTGAAGCGAAACGAAGCGTGAATACGCAGCGAACCCGCAACGGAATATTCGAGATCGATTCCATATGGCACCGGATTGATCTCCTCGAGGCCAAAACCGGCCGACAAGAACGTGCTCAGCCGCGGCCCCCAATAGGCCTCGAGCTCGCTGCGGCCGCGATAGCGCTGCGCGCCGTTACAGGCGCACTCGACCTGGGCATCGTCCGCATAGAGGTCGAGCAACGTCGCGAGGTCGCCCTTCCGGCAGGCGTCCACCCAGTCGATGACAATTCCCATCTGATCGAAATCGCTCACGCCGCAATCCTGTCTGCCGCGGGACATCACCGGCGGCTTAGAACCACACTCGTGAATGTGCGCTGAATAATAAACCCCGGGCGATACCGGGTTCCCCTCGGGGACCTTCGACGGGGTCAGTTCTGTCGCCGGCCTCGTGCCCACACCGCGAAGGCGATCAGCACGGCGCCTGCGAGCATGAACCAGGTGATGGCGTATTGCAGGTGATCGTCCTTCAGATGCACGTCGAGCGGCCCCGGGCGGGGAATGCCGTTCTCGGGCACCGGCTGCTCGAGATCGACATAGAACGGCGCGACCGCACCCCAGCCGAGCGCGCCTGCGATGGCCAGATGATCGCGCACGAACCAGAGCCGCTTGCCGCGATTCTCCGCCGGCGTCAGCCAGCCGGACACCTCGGGAAAGCGCAAATAGCCGGTGAATGCGACCGGCTGTCCCGTGACGAGCTTCTTCACCGCGCGGTCCTCGACGCTGCGGTCCTGCATGGTGTTCTCGACGAAGCCCGCATCGATCACGACCGTCTCGCCGCCGGGAAGCCGCGCCGGCAGGAACGCCCAGGTGCCCGGGCCCGAGGCGTCCTTGCGCACGGCGGAGCCGGAGGAATAGACCATCGCATCGGGCAGCGCTGCGTAGGTCGCGGTGAAGCTGACGCGCCGGAATTCATCGCGCGCGGGAGCGAGCGCAGCCCATTGCGCCGGCGGCGGCAGCGCGATGGGCGCCTCGGCCAGGCGCTCGGTGAGCGCCGCGACCAGCTCGTGCTTGGCGGTCCGGCGCTGCAATTGCCAGACGCCGAGCGCGACGAACACGGCCGTCAGAAAGAGCGTGAACAGCGCGAAGCCGGCCACGCGGGGCTTGCGCGCAGGCTCGATCATTTCGCGCGGTCGACCAACCGGCCCGGCGCCGCCTTGTGGTGGAATTGCAGCGCGATCAGCAGCGACTTCATCGCACGCAGCGGCAGAAGCGTGGTGACCAGGATCAGCGGCAACCACAGCACCGCATGCAGCCAATATGGCGGCTGGTATTTGACCTCGACGATCAGTGCGGCGGCAACCACGATCCCGCCGGCCAGCATGATGATGAAGATCGCCGGACCATCGCCGGTATCGATGAAGGCGTAGTCGAGACCGCAGCGGTCGCAGGCGGGCGCGAGCGTCAGAAAGCCCGCATAGAGCTTGCCCTGGCCGCAGCGCGGGCATCTGCAGGCGAGCCCGCGCAGCGCGCTTTGCAGGACGGTGGTCTCGGACTCGGATTTCCCGGCGGTGTCGTTCATGATCGTCGCACTCTATCACAGTTCTCGCCGAAACTTCCGGCGGCCCAAAAGCGAAAGGGCGGCCCAGCGGCCGCCCTTTCTGATCTCATCGTCGCGGCTCAGTGCGCGCCGTGGGCCATGGTCTCGGCGCCGTGTCCCCAGACGTAGATGCAGAGGAACAGGAACAGCCAGACCACGTCGACGAAGTGCCAGTACCAGGCGGCGAACTCGAAGCCGAGATGCTGCTTCGGCGTGAAATGGCCGGCATAGGCGCGGAACAGGCAGACCAGCAGGAAGATGGTGCCGACCAGCACGTGGAAGCCGTGGAAGCCGGTCGCCATGAAGAAGGTCGCGCCATAGACGTTGCCGCCGAACGAGAACGCCGCGTGGCTGTACTCATAGGCCTGCACGCAGGTGAACAGCGCGCCGAGCACGACGGTGACAATCAGGCCGTATTTCAGACCCTGACGGTCGTTCTCGAGCAGCGCGTGGTGCGCCCAGGTCACGGTCGTGCCCGAGGTGAGCAGGATCAGCGTGTTGAGGAGCGGCAGATGCCAGGGATCGAAGGTCTCGATGCCGTGCGGCGGCCAGGTGCCCGGCACGGCGCAGGCGCCGGCCTGAGTGCCGAGGCCGCAGCCAAACACCGCGTCGCGGGTGGCGTGGACGGCGTCGGCCGGAAACAGTGCGGCGTTGAAATAGGCCCAGAACCAGGCGACGAAGAACATCACCTCGGAGGCGATGAACAGGATCATGCCGTAGCGGTGATGCAGCTGCACCACGCGGGTGTGGTCGCCCTTGTACTGGGCTTCCTTGATCACGTCGCCCCACCAGCTCGCCATGGTGTAGAGCACGCCGACGGTGCCGACGCCGAACACGATCGGCGCGGCCGAGAACATGTGATGCATCCAGGAGATAGCGCCGACCGCCATGATGAAGGCCGAGAGCGAACCGACGGCCGGCCACGGAGAGGGATCGACCAGGTGATAGTCGTGATGCTTGGTGTGCGCCGTTGCCATTTGCGGTCTCTCTCCTCAATCCCGTGCCTGTCGGGCACTTATCCCCTTGTTTCCGACCTTTCGAGCGCGCGCCCGCCGATCAGAGATTTCCCTTGCGCTTGTCGCCTTCGCCCGATGCCAACGGCTTCACCACGGGATCCTTCACCGGATAGAAGGTGTAGGACAGCGTGATCGTGTTCAGCCCGTCGTTCTCGTGATCCTCGGCGATCGACGGATCGACGTAGAAGACAACCGGCATCTCGCGCTTCTCGCCCGGAGCCATGGTCTGCTCGGTGAAGCAGAAGCAGTTGATCTTCTGGAAGTAGGAGCCGACCGTCAGCGGCGCGACGTTGTAGGCCGCCTGGGCCGCCGTGGTGCGCGCGGCCTGGTTGGTCACGGTATAGAAGACGGTCACGACCTGGCCGATATTGACCTCGATCTCGTTCTGCTCCGGCTCGAACTTCCAGGGCAGGCCGGGCGCGACATTGGAGTCGAAGCGCACCGAGATTTTTCGCGCGATCGGGCCCGTCGCCGGCGCGGCGTTCGCCACTTGCGTCGTGCCGTTGAAACCGGTGGCGCGGCAGAACCAGTTGTAGAACGGCACCGCCGCGTAGGAGGCACCGACCATCAGCGCGACCACGCCGCCGCAGATGGACGCGACCACGACATCACGCCCCAGCCCGCGGCGCTTGGCCGGTTGACCATTGGCCGGCTTGGCACTGACATCCTGCGATATGGTCGGCTCGTGATCCATGTTTCCTACATCGGCCGCACGAGAACGGCCGGTCCCTTGACCATGGTGACGGCGAAGAACAGCACCACCAGCACGCCGAGCGCCAGGGCAATGGCGATCGAGCGCTGACGACGGCTCTTCTTCTGCGCCTCGGTGAGGACGATTCCGTCTGTCTCGGGTTTGTCGGCCATCGCTGTGATCATGCGCCCCCAACCATCGGAGCCAGTGCCCGGAACACGACCTCGGCCAGCAGGGTCGCGAACAGCACGAACAAATAGAGGATCGAGAACGCGAACAGCTTGCGGGTCGCGCGCAGCGAGGCAGCTCGCTCGCGGCGCACATAGACGTTGATCGCGAGCACCAGCATGCCGGCCCCCATGATCAGCGAGACGATGCCGTAGATCGCGTCGAAATAGCCGAGCGCCCAGGGCGCGGCGGCGACCGCGATCAGCACGATGGTGTAGAGCAGGATCTGCAGGCGCGTCGCATCGGGACCGGCGACGTTTGGCAGCATCGGAATGCCGGCGCGCGCGTAGTCGTCGGAGCGGAACAGCGCCAGCGCCCAGAAATGCGGCGGGGTCCAGAAGAAGATGATGGCGAACAGCAGCAGCGGCTCGACGTCGACGGTGCCCGTGACGGCGGCCCAGGCCACCACCGGCGGCAGCGCGCCGGCGGCGCCGCCGATCACGATGTTCTGCGCGGTCCAGCGCTTCAGCCCCATCGTGTAAATCACGACGTAGAAGAAGATGGTGAAGGCGAGCAGGCTGCCTGCGATCCAGTTGACGAGGATGCCGAGCGTCATCACCGAGAAGAAGGACAGCGTCAGGCCGAACGCCATCGCCTCGGGGCGGGTGATGCGGCCGCGCGGGATCGGCCGGTTCGCCGTGCGCGACATCTTGGAATCGATGTCGCCTTCGAGCGCCATGTTGAGGGCGCCCGAGGCGCCGGCGCCGACGGCGATGCAGAGCAGCGAAGTGAACGCGAGCACCGGGTGGAAGTGTCCCGGCGCCATGGCCATCCCGACCAGCGCGGTGAAGATCACCAGCGACATCACCCGCGGCTTCAACAGCGCGATGTAGTCGCCGACCTCCGCCTCGGAGATGCGGGGATTGATGTCGATGGCGTTCTGATCGAGGACGGACACTAAATTCAACTCGCTTCGTTATAGAGTCGCGGCGCCCGTCACGGGCGCCGCGGGATGTCGCTTACTGCACGCGGGGCAGCACTTCGAACTGGTGGAACGGCGGCGGCGAGGGCAAGGTCCACTCCAGCGTGGTCGCACCCGCACCCCACGGATTGTCGCCGGCCGGCACCTTCTTCATGAAGGCGTCGAGCACGCAGTAGAGGAAGATCAGCACGCCGAAGCCGGAGATGTAGGAGCCGACCGACGAGACCAGGTTCCAGCCCGCGAACGCGTCGGGATAGTCGACGTAGCGACGCGGCATGCCCGACAGGCCGAGGAAGTGCTGCGGGAAGAACACCAGATTGACGCCGATGAAGGTCACCCAGAAGTGCGCCTTCGCGAGCGTCTCGTTGTACATGTAGCCCGACATCTTCGGGAACCAGTAGTACCAGCCGGCGAAGATTCCGAACACCGCACCCAGCGACAGCACGTAGTGGAAGTGCGCGACGACGTAATAGGTCTCCTGCAGCACGCGGTCGACGCCGGCATTCGCCAGCACGACGCCGGTGACGCCGCCGACGGTGAACAGGAAGATGAAGCCCACCGCCCAGATCATCGGCGCCCGGAATTCGATCGAACCGCCCCACATCGTGGCGATCCAGGAGAAGATCTTCACGCCGGTCGGAACCGCGATGACCATGGTCGCGGCGACGAAATAGGCCTGTGTCGCCGAGGACATGCCGACCGTGTACATGTGGTGCGCCCACACCACGAAGCCGATGCCGCCGATCGCGACCATGGCGTAGGCCATGCCGAGATAGCCGAACACGGGCTTGCGCGAGAAGGTCGAGACGATCTGGCTGATCATGCCGAAGGCGGGCAGGATCAGGATGTAAACCTCGGGGTGGCCGAAGAACCAGAACAGATGCTGGAACAGCACGGGGTCGCCGCCGCCTTCGGGGTTGAAGAACGTCGTGTGGAAGTTGCGGTCGGTGAGCAGCATGGTGATCGCACCGGCAAGCACCGGCAGCGACAGCAGCAGCAGGAACACCGTCACCAGGATCGACCACACGAACAGCGGCATCTTGTGCAGGGTCATGCCCGGCGCGCGCATGTTGAAGATCGTGGTGATGAAGTTGATGGCGCCGAGGATCGACGAAGCGCCCGCCAGATGGAGCGACAGGATCGCGAAGTCGACGGCCGGACCCGGATGGCCGGAGGCCGACAGCGGCACGTACATGGTCCAGCCGGCGCCGACGCCGTTGGCGCCCGGCTCGCCCTCGACGAAGGTCGACATCAACAGCAGCGCGAACGAGGCCGGCAGCAGCCAGAACGAGATGTTGTTCATGCGCGGGAACGCCATGTCGGGCGCGCCGATCATCAGCGGCACGAACCAGTTGCCGAAGCCGCCGATCATCGCGGGCATGACCATGAAGAAGATCATGATCAGGCCGTGAGAGGTCACGAACACGTTGTAGGTGTGCGTCTCGTGGAAGATCTGCACGCCCGGGTACATCAGCTCGGCACGGATCGCGATCGACATCGCGGCGCCGATGACGCCGGCGATGACCGCGAAGATCAGGTACATCGTGCCGATGTCCTTGTGGTTGGTCGAATAGACATAGCGCCGCCATCCGGTCGGATGGGCGTGCTCGTCATGTCCGTGGGCGTGATCGCCGTGTGCCGCTGCGCTCGTTGCCATTTTCAAATCCTGCCTTGCGTCCCGTTCGGACCTCCAGGAGGTCCCGCCCTTATATCGCTTCAGTCCCTGTCAGCCGTCACCCGACGCTTACTGCGTCGGGCCGGCCGCGGAGGCGTAGGTGCTGGTGCCGCCGCTCGCGAATTTCTTCTTCGCGGTCTCGACCCAGGAGGCGAATTCCTGGTCCTCCACGACGCGAATCGCGATCGGCATGAAGGCGTGGTCCTTGCCGCACAGCTCCGAGCACTGGCCGTAGAACATGCCGGTCTTGGTGGCCTTGAACCAGGTCTCGTTCAGCCGCCCCGGAATGGCGTCGATCTTGACGCCGAAAGCCGGCAGCGCAAAGGCGTGGATGACGTCCGCGCCGGTGACCTGGACACGAATCACCTTGTTGACCGGCACCACCATCTCGTTGTCGACGCCGAGCAGACGAGGCTGCTTGTCCTGCGCCATCAGCGAGTCGAACTCGAACTTGCCGTTGTCCGGATAGGCATAGGACCAGTACCACTGCTTGCCGGTCGCCTTGACGGTGATGTCCGCCTTCGGCACGTCGAGCTCGAGGAACAGAAGCCGGAACGACGGCACCGAGATGCCGACCAGGATCAGCACCGGGACGAGCGTCCAGGCCACCTCGATCAGCGTGTTGTGGGTGGTGCGCGACGGCACCGGATTGGCCCGCGCGTTGAACTTGATGACCACCACCACGAGCAGCGCCAGAACGAACAGCGTGATCAGCGTGATCAGCACGAACAGAAAGTTGTGGAACCAGACGATGTTGTCCATCACCGGGGAACCGGACTCCTGAAGCGTCCACTCCCACGGCTTCGGCTGCCCGAGCTCGGCGAATGCCGAACCGCCGGTCGCCAGCGTCAGACCCGCCACGGCCAATCCCAGCAACTGCCGGCCCATCCGGCCCATCGACATCCTCATGCCGTTCGCGCTCCCCTTACGAAATCACCCCAAGTGCGCCGCCCTATGTCCGGGAAACGCTTATTCGACCCGTCCGCCTGACAAACCGCCGCGCAAGAATACCTCTAAGAGGAATTGGGGCCAGATCGCTAGAACGCCGAAATCAAGCCTCTCAAACCATAATTTTTGATCTATCGCAATGCAGTCTTGAGCCCCGACTGCCAGCCATCACCCGCAAGATATTTCCTAGTAACATCAGACAAAAATACCGTTGGCCGGGATGCTGCGGCTTGACAGCGGAATTGCCCGCGTTAGGCACTGGCGGATGACCGCGCAGGAACCTGATTCGTGCGGGCGGCGGCGGTGCGAGGCGGCGTGGAATTTGCTTGGGAATCGCCTTCAAGACGCCGTCATTCCCGTATCAGTCCGCCAGATTAGTCCGCCGAGCGCGAGCGGCCCAGGCGAGCAAAGGGACCGACCCGATGGGGCTTTCGAAATCGATGGCAAGGCAGGCGAAAGGGCGGGCTGACCGCCTCCCGGCGCTGGCAGGCCTGCTGGCGGCGATCGTCCTTCTGGCGCTTCCCGGCCTTGCTCATGCGCAGGGCGCAGTGCGCTCCGTCCATGGCGACTGGCAGATTCGCTGCGACACGCCCCCCGGCGCCCAGAGCGAGCAGTGCGCCCTGATCCAGAGCGTGGTGGCGGAAGACCGCTCCAATGCCGGCCTGACCGTCATCGTGCTGAAGACCGCCGACCAGAAGAGCCGCCTGATGCGCGTGGTGGCCCCCTTAGGGGTCTTGCTGCCCTCCGGCCTCGGCCTCAAGCTCGACAACCAGGACGTCGGCCGCGCCGGCTTCGTCCGCTGCCTGCCCAATGGCTGCGTCGCCGAGGTCGTCATGGACGACAAGCTGCTCGGCCAGCTCCGCACCGCCAAGACCGCCACCTTCATCATCTTCGAGACCCCGGAAGAAGGGATTGGCTTTCCGCTCAGCCTGAACGGGCTGGGTGAGGGGTATGACAAGCTGCCGTAGGGCTGTGTTACGCCGATCCAGATCTAGTAGATCTCGAGGCATGCCGCGCTGTCATCGCCCTCGAACGACCGAATCGCTTCTGCCTGGCGGCGAAGTAGGTCCGCGATCACCGCAGTCATTTGGTTGCCCGTCCGGAGCCAGATCACCTTAGGCGGAGAGCCAAGGAGAGCGGCCAGTTCGGCAAAATCGGCATCCTGCGTCACGATCGCAAAGCCATTTGCCTTCGCGAACTCCCAGAGTGCACGGTCCGTAACCTCCGCCAGCCCATGGGACTGAACATGACTGGATTGCGGGAACAGGTCGCCAACGATCTGGCAAAGCTTGAAGCTGAGATTCTGGTCGAACAACAGCCTCATATCGGCGCTGTCACCAATCGCCTTTCGCGGTCGGCTGCATAAGCCAGGCAAGCGCGGATATCGTCCTCGGTCAATTCAGGGAAATCATCGAGGATCTGAGCATGGGACTGACCGGCGGCGAGCCAGCCGAGCACATCCGCCACCGCGATCCGCATATGGCGGATGCACGGTCGCCCTCCACGCTTGCCGGGCTCAATCGAGATGATGTCTCGGTAATCCATCGCCATAGGATAGCATCGATCCGTGTCTGATGCAGCATCGGTGTAGCGTCTCGCCCCTTCCTATAGTTTCGGTAATGTGACGCCCCGCCCCCTCGCGGAACCGCCGGGAAACCATTATCTTGCCCCACATCTTCCGCTAATGGACGGACGCATGACAAACCCTGCCACGACCTCCCTGCTCGACCGCGCCAATCTCGATCGCGACCAGGTTCGCCACGAGGTCGCACGCGGGCTTTCCGGCGCCGACGATGGTGAGCTGTTCCTGGAGTACAGCCAGACCGAAGCGCTGATGTTCGACAATGGGCGGCTGAAGCAGGCGACCTACGACACCTCGCAGGGGTTTGGCCTGCGCGCCGTCAAGGACGATGCGGTCGGTTACGCGCATTCCTCCGACGTGTCGCTGCCCGCGTTGATTCGCGCGGCGGACGCGGTCGCGGCCGTGCGCGGCGGCTATTCCGGCAGCTTTGCGGCCCCGCCTCCGCATACCAACGTGCGCCTCTATGGCGACGACAACCCGCTCGATGCCCCGGGCTTCGAGACAAAGGTCAAACTGCTCGCCGAGATCGACGCTTACCTGCGCGACAAGGATCCGCGGGTGCGGCAGGTCAGCGTGAGTCTCGGCGCGACCTGGCAGGTGGTCGAGATCCTGCGGCCCGACGGCGAGAGCTATCGCGACATCCGCCCGCTCGTGCGCGTCAACATTTCCGTCGTCGCCGGCCAGGGCGACCGCCAGGAGAGCGGCAGCAAAGGTTATGGCGGCCGCGCCGGCTATGCCGAATTCATCGAGAGCAAGAACTGGCGCGACGCCGCCGATGGCGCCCTGCGCGAGGCGCTGGTCAATCTGGAATCGATTCCCGCCCCCGCCGGCGAGATGGACGTCGTGCTCGGCGCAGGCTGGCCGGGCGTCATGCTCCATGAAGCAGTCGGCCATGGCCTCGAGGGCGACTTCAACCGCAAGAAGACGTCGGCCTTTGCCGGCCTGATGGGCCAGCAGGTCGCGGCCAAGGGCGTCACCGTGGTCGACGACGGCACCATGGCCTCGCGGCGCGGCTCGCTGTCGATCGACGACGAGGGCACGCCGACCAATCGCACGGTGCTGATCGAGGACGGCATCCTGGTCGGCTACATGCAGGACCGCCAGAACGCGCGCCTGATGAACATGAAGCCGACCGGCAACGGCCGCCGGCAGGGTTACGCCCATGTGCCGATGCCGCGCATGACGAACACCTACATGCTCGCCGGCGATCGCGATCCCGCCGAGATTCTCGCCTCGGTGAAGAACGGCGTGTTCGCCGCGAATTTCGGCGGCGGCCAGGTCGACATTACCTCAGGCAAGTACGTGTTCCAGTGCACCGAGGCCTACAAGATCGAGAACGGCAAGATCGGCGCGCCGCTGAAGGGCGCCATGCTGATCGGCAACGGGCCGACCGACCTGCATCGCATCCGCATGATCGGCAACGACCTTGCGCTCGATACCGGCATCGGGACCTGCGGCAAGAATGGACAGGGCGTACCGGTGGGCGTCGGCCAGCCGTCGCTGCTGATGGAACGCATCACGGTGGGTGGAACAGGCGCATGAGCGTAGAAGAAAAGATCACCGTCACCGCCAAGCGGAAGAGCAGCGGCTGGGCCGGGCAGATCGCTCAACTGGCCGGCATCGTCGCGGCGGTCTTCATCGCCAAGGGCGCGCTCGCCGAGCCGTTCTACGTGCCGTCGGGCTCGATGGAGCCGACGCTATTGATCGGCGATGCGCTGCTCGCCTCGAAATTCCCCTATGGCTACGGCACCTCGTCGCTGCCGATCCAGATCAGCCTGCCCGAGAGCGGCCGCGTGTTCGCGGAGACGCCGAAGCAGGGCGACGTCGTGGTGTTCCGCTGGCCCGGCGATCGTTCGCAGGCCTGGGTCAAGCGCGTCGTCGGTCTGCCCGGCGATCGCATCCAGATGCGGCAGGGCCAGCTCTTCATCAACGACCGTCCCGCCGAGCTGAAGCCCGACGGCGTCGGAGCTGCCGAGGACGACAATGGCGGCAGCGAGCCCGCCTACCGTTATGTCGAGAAGTTGCCGAACGGCGTCTCGCATCTGATCTTCAAGATGCGCGACAACGGGCCGCTCGACAATACACAGGAAGTGACGGTGCCGGCCGGCCATCTCTTCGTGCTCGGCGACAACCGCGACAATTCCGCCGACAGCCGCGTGCCGCTGCGCTCCGGCGGCGTCGGCCTGTTGCCGATCGACAATCTGATCGGCCGCGCGGATGCGGTGCTAGGCTCCTGGGATCTCGGCATGCGCGGTCAGCCGGTGTGGACCTGGCTGTCCGGATTCCGGCTCGCGCGGTTCTTCACCGCGGTGCATTGAGCCTCCCCGTCGCGCCATGAAGCGTGACGAATTCCTCGCGCTCGCGCTGAGAAATCCTGTCAACGCCGCGGTCATCGATGAACTCGATCGCCTCGCACTGCCGGATGCGTGGCTGGTTGCAGGCTGCCTCGTGCAGTCGGTGTGGAATGGGCTCACGGGCCGCGCGGTCGATCACGGCATTGCCGATTACGACGTGTTCTATTTCGATTCCGACACGTCGTGGGAGGCGGAGGATGCGGTCATACGCAAGTTGCATGCGCGGCTCGCGCATCTCGGCGCCAAGATCGAGATCCGCAACCAGGCGCGCGTGCATCTGTGGTACCCCGCCAAGCACGGCCTGCCCTACCCGCCGTCGACGCGCTCCACTGACGGCATCGACCGCTTCCTCACCGAGAATACGCAAATCGGGATCCGACGCACGGGCGATGATTACGACGTCTATGCACCCCATGGGTTTGACGACGTCGCGAGATTGATCGTGCGTCCCAATCGGGCGCTGAATTTCTCGGTGGCGAATTACGAAGCAAAGGCCGCGCGCTGGAAGGCGTTGTGGCCGGAGCTCACAGTGATTGCAGGGAGTGAGGTCCGTAGGGCGTAATCCACCTCTTCGCTTCCGCGGAGACAGACAGCGGTGGGTTACGCCGCGCGGCTGCGCTTCGCGCAACCGCACAGCTAACCCACCCTACGGCACCTTGCCTATCGCACCACGCCCGACGTGAACCCTGCCTTCCTGCGCGGCGGCTTGATTTCCTTTTTCAGGAAGCAGCGCGCCTCGCGCCCGGTGTAACCGGGGCGGGCATAGGTGAAGGCGCGGCATTTGTTGTCGGCGGTGCACGCCGCCTTGCAGGCCTCCACGCCGTCGCCTTCCTTCAGCTCGAAATTGCGCAGATCGCCGCCGGGACGGTCGATCGACGTCTCCACGCCCTCGACCCGCGGCTCGATCACGCCGGCGCCGCGCACACCGGAGATGCAGCAGCTGCCCGGCACGCGCGCCGGCACGGTATTCTTCAGCCAGCACACCGCCGAGCCGCCTTCGACGTCGGGATAGCTGAAGCTCCACGAGCGGCAGCGGCGATCGCGCTCGCACAGCAGCGCGCAATCCTCGGGGTCGCCCGATGCCACCGGCGCGCTGAAATAGTCGCCTCCGGGCCGATCGAACGCAGTCTGGGCGCGCACCGGCACGCTCGCGAAGGCGAGCGACAGCAGCGTGACACATGCCACGGCGCTGGCCATGACGGCCCCGGACAGGCGGCCCTTCCACATCGGAACAGCTTTCGAGTTATTGACGACGCTCAGGTTTTTTCAGCCGGTCATTTGATCGCCGCAAACCTGTATGGGCGATGAACGGCTGAAATCCGGTCGTTGGTCTATGGTCTAGAAAGCGTATTCCGCGTAGGCCGGTTCCACCGAGCCTTTCCAGGGGCCGTTGAACTTGTCCAACATTTCCTCGGCCGGCGTCCTTCCGCAATCGATGATGTGGTCGAGCGGCTCCAGGTGCCGCGTTTCGTCGCGGCCCAGCTGGTCGATCCGGCCGCGCCGGCGCAGGCCCGCATGTGCCAGAACGAGGCATTCCTTGGCGATCTCGAACAGATAGCGGTCCTTGATCCGCGCCTTGAAGCCGAAGCGCGGCACGTCGTCGCGCAGGGCCTGACGCTCGGCCGCGGTCCAGTGCTTGACGATCTCCCAGGCCGCATCGAGCGAGACGTCGTCGTAGAGCAGCCCGACCCAGAACGCCGGCAGCGCCGGCAACCGTCCCCACGGACCGCCGTCGGAGCCGCGCATCTCGAGGTAGCGCTTGAGCCGCACCTCCGGGAAAATCGTCGAGAGATGGTTGGCCCAGTCCGACAGCGTCGGACGTTCGCCGGGAAGGTTGTTGTTGCGGCCGTCGAAGAACGCGCGGAACGAGGAGCCCGAGACGTCGATGTAATCCTCGTCACGCTTGACGAAATACATGGGCACGTCGAGCGCGTAGTCGACATAGCGCTCGAAGCCCATGCCGTCCTCGAACGCCCACGGCATCATGCCCGAGCGCGCATTGTCGGTGTCGCGCCAGATCTCGGAGCGGAAGGAGAGGAAGCCGTTCGGCTTGCCTTCGGTGAACGGCGAATTCGCAAACAGCGCGGTCGCAACCGGCTGAAGCGCGAGCGACACGCGCAGCTTCTTGACCATGTCGGCTTCGGAGGAGAAGTCGAGATTGGTCTGCACCGTGCAGGTCCGGTACATCATGTCGAGACCGTACTGGCCGACCTTCGGCATGTAATTGGTCATGATCTTGTAGCGGCCCTTGGGCATCATCGGGATGTCCGCGCGCGACCAGGACGGCGTCATGCCGAGACCGAGGAAGCCGATGCCGAGCGGCGTTGCGATCTCGCGCACCTGCGCCAGATGCGCCATCAGCTCGCTCTGGGTCTGGTGCACGTTCTCGACCGGCGCGCCTGACAGTTCGAACTGTCCGCCGGGCTCGAGCGAGATCGCACCGCCCCCGGTGACGTCGTAAAGGCCGATGATGTTGCCCTTCTCCATGATCGGCTCCCAGCCGAGCAGGAGCTTCATGCCCTCGAGCAGCGCGCCGATGCCGCGCGCGCCTTCGTAAGGCACCGGACGGTGGCCTTCGAGCGTGAATGGCGTCTTCTCGTGCTCGGTGCCCATGCGCCACTCGGAGGCCGGCTTGCAGCCTTCCTCGAACCACGCGACGAGTTCGTCGCGCGATTGCAGCGGCGTCATATCGATCTGGTCTCGCGCCATATCAAACTCTAATCAAAAGGCGCTTCGACCGAATGCGCGCGGGTGACGGGATGGTCCGCGAACCCACCGGGCGCACGGACGAGTTGGTGTGCCGCGCAATCATCGCGACGGCGAGGTTTCGTTGACGTTGGCGACGGGCGGCAGCTTCATCTCGCCGCACGAGCAGCCCAGCCGGTCGAGCAGACCGCTGAGCTTGACTGCGTCGGCATCGGACAGTTTCGAACCGACATATTTCTCGATCGCGGCCGAATAGGCGCCCCACATCCGCTTCTGCAGCTCGCGGCCGGCTTCGGTGATCTCGACGAACTGGCCGCGCTTGTCGATCTTGCATTCGCGCCGCGAGGCGAGGCCCTCGTCGACCAGGCGGTCGATCAGGCGCGAGGTGGAATATTGCGGAATCAGCATCTGCCGTTCGAGCTCCACCGGCCGCAGTTCGCCCGACGGAGCCCGCGACAATTCGAGCAACGCGTCGTACCATGCCAGCGGCGGGAAACCGGCCTTCTTCAAGTCCTGCTCGACGCAATCGAGCACGCGGCTCTGCACCCGCATCAGGCGGATCCAGGCCGAAGTCGCCTCGGTCGATGGTTTGCGTTTCATGGTCCCGCTCAAGCTCGTCGCCCGACTCTTACCCTATTTGATGCAGCTGCATCAATCTTGACTATTCCAAGCAGCTGCATGTAATCGCTCTTTCGGCCGAACCAAGCACAAGAGAAGGAAATTCCATGAAACTGTATTATTCGCCCGGTGCCTGTTCGCTGTCCCCCCACATCGCGCTCCTGGAAGCCGGCCTGCCCTATGAGCTGGTCAAGGTCGATATCCGGGCCAAGAAGCTCGAAAATGGTGAGGATTATCTGAAGCTGAACCCCAAGGGCCAGGTCCCTGCGCTGGGCCTCGACAGCGGCGAGATCGTGACCGAAGGCCCGGTGATTGTCCAGATGATCGCCGATCAGGCAGCGGCCAAGGCGCTTGCTCCGGCCCACGGCAGTCCCGAGCGCTACAAGCTGCTGGAGTGGCTGAACTTCCTCACCTCCGAGGTGCACAAGAGCTTCGGTCCGATGTTCGCGCCGGCGCTGAACGACGAGGCCAAGGCCTTCTTCAGGGATCGCGTCATGGGCAAGCTGAAATACATCGACAGCCAGCTCGCCGGCCGCGACTACCTCATGGGCAAGCAGTTCACCGTGGCCGACGGCTATCTCTTCACGATGCTGACCTGGGGCGACCGGATGAAGTTCGACCTCTCGGCGATGCCGAACCTTGCCGCCTACAAGGCCCGAGTCGCGGCGCGGCCGCAGGTGCAGGAAGCGCTGCAGAAGGAAGGGCTGGCGCAGGCGAAGTGAGGCAAAGTTCTCCCAAAACAGTGAAAAGACCGGATCAATGATCCGGCCTTCTTGATTCTGCGTAGCCCGGATGGAGCGCAAGCGTAATCCGGGTCACTGCATCCGAGGAGATGCTGTCCCGGATTTCGCTGCGCTCCATCCGGGCTACAAGATCAGATCAGGCCGCCGCCTTCTTCGGCGCGAAGCGGCCGTAGAAGGTCTCGCCCTTTGCCGCCATCTCCTCCAGCAGCTTCGGCGGCGTGAAGCGCGAGCCGTATTTCGCTTCCAGCTTGTGGCAGAGCTCGACGAACTTCTTCGTGCCCATGAAGTCGATATAGGACAGCGTGCCGCCGGTGAACGGCGCGAAGCCGAAGCCGAGGATCGAGCCGACATCCGCCTCGCGCGGATCGGTGATGACGTGGTCCTCGACCGTGCGCGCGGCTTCCACCGCCTGCACCACCAGGAAACGCTGCTTCAGCTCCTCGATGTCGAGCGTGTCGGGGTCGAGCTGCTTCGGCTGCAACGCCGAGAGGCCAGGCCACAGGCTCTTCGAGCCCTTGCCCTTCTCGGGATAATCATAGAAGCCCTTGCTGTTCTTGCGGCCGAGACGTCCCTGCTTCTCGACCATCTCCACCATCAGCTTCTTCTGGTCGGGATTGATGGCGTTGGGGCCGAGATCGGCTTCGGTGGCCTTCATGATCTTCAGGCCAAGGTCGAGCGCGACCTCGTCCGAGAGCGAGAGCGGGCCGACCGGCATGCCGGCCATCTTGGCGCAGTTCTCGATCATCGCAGGCGGCACGCCCTCGAGGAACATCTCGTTGCCCTCGGCGACGTAGCGGCCGACGCAGCGGTTGGCGAAGAAGCCGCGGCTATCGTTGACCACGATCGGCGTCTTGCCGATCTGGCGGACGTAGTCGAGCGCGGTCGCCAGCGCGAGATCGCCGGTGTTCTTGCCCTTGATGATCTCGACCAGCATCATCTTCTCGACCGGCGAGAAGAAGTGGATGCCGACGAACTTGCCCTGGTCCTTGAAGCTCTCGGCCAGCGAGGTGATCGGCAGCGTCGAGGTGTTGGACGCGAAGATCACGTCCGGTTTCATGTGCTCCTGCGCCTTGGCAAAGGTATCGGCCTTGACCTTGCGATCCTCGAACACGGCCTCGATGACGAGGTCGACGTCCTTCAGCGCGGCGTAGTCCGCGGTCGGCGTGATGCGCGCGAGCAAGGCTTCGGCATCGCTTGCCTTGGCGCGGCCCTTCTTGATCTGCTCTTCGATCACCTTCTGCGCATGCGCCTTGCCCTTGTCGGCGCTTTCCTGGTCGCGGTCGATCAGGACGACGTCGAGGCCGGCGCGGGCCGAGACGTAGCCGACGCTGGCGCCCATGAAGCCGGCACCGATCACGGCGATCTTCTTCACCTTGGTCGCGGGCACGTCCTTCGGACGGCGCGCGCCCTTGTTGAGCTCCTGCATCGACAGGAACAGGCTGCGGATCATCGCAGCCGCTTCCTTCGAACGCAGCACCGAGGTGAAGTAGCGCGACTCCACACGCAGCGCCGCGTCGATCGGCAGCTGCAGGCCCTCATAGACGCAGCTCATGATCGCGCGCGCGGCCGGGTAGTTGTCATAGGTCTCGCGGCGATAGATCGCGTTGCCGGCCGGGAACATCATCATGCCGGCCTTGGAGAACACCGGGCCGCCGGGCAGCTTGAAGCCCTTCTCGTCCCACGGCGCGACGGCCTTGCCGCCGCCCTTGATCCAGTCCTTCGCGGCCTTGATGAGGTCGGCCGCCGGAACGATGGCGTGGATCAGGTTCAGCGCCTTGGCCTTCTCGACCGTGACGGGATCGCCCTTGAGCAGGATCGTCATGGCGTCCTGCGGCGGCACCAGGCGCGGCACGCGCTGGGTGCCACCGGCGCCGGGGAACAGGCCGACCTTGACCTCGGGCAGGCCGAGGCGCGTCTTGGGATTCTCCGCGGCGACACGATAGTGGCAGCACAGCGTGATCTCGAAACCGCCGCCGAGCGCGAGGCCGTTGATCGCGGCCGCCCACGGCTTGCCTGACGTCTCGATCGAGCGCAGCACCAGCGAGAAGCGGCGGCTCTGGTCGAACAGCATCTGGTTCGCGGCGGTCTCGCCCTGCTCCTTCAGGACCTTCGCATAGGCCTGGTTCATGCCTTCGAGCATGGAGAGATCTGCGCCGGCGCAGAACGCGTCCTTGGCGGAGGTGATGACGACGCCCTTCACCGCGGCGTCCGCCGTGGTCGCCTTGACGATGGCGTCGAGCTCGTTGGTCGAGGTCTCGTCGAGCACGTTCATGGAACGGCCCGGGATGTCCCAGGTGACGAGCGCGATGCCGTCGGAATCGGTCTCAACCCTGAAGTTCTTGTAAGCCATGTTGGTTGCTCCCTACCCTTAGACGCGCTCGATGATGGTCGCGGTGCCCATGCCGCCGCCGATGCACAGCGTGACCAGGGCGGTGGATTTGTTGGTGCGCTCGAGCTCGTCGAGCACGGTGCCGAGGATCATCGCACCGGTCGCACCAAGCGGATGGCCAAGTGCGATGGCGCCGCCATTGACGTTGATCTTGGCATTGTCGATGTCGAAGGCCTGGATGTAGCGCAGCACGACCGAGGCGAAGGCCTCGTTCAGCTCGAACAGGTCGATGTCCGACTTCTTCATGCCCGAGCGCGCGAACAGCTTTTCGGTGACGTCGACCGGACCGGTCAGCATCATCGCCGGCTCCGAGCCGATATTGGCGAACGCGCGGATTTTTGCACGCGGCTTGAGGCCGTATTTGCTACCTGCTTCCTTGCTGCCGAGCAGCACGGCGCCGGCACCGTCGACGATGCCGGAGGAATTGCCGGCATGGTGCACGTAATTGACGCGCTCGATCTCCGGGTGCGACTGCAGCGCGACGCCGTCGAAGCCGCCCATCTGCGCCATCATCGTGAACGACGGCTGCAGCTGCGCCAGCGACTGCATCGTCGTCGAGGGACGCATGTGCTCGTCCTTGGCGAGGATGGTGAGGCCGTTGATGTCCTTCACCGGCACGATCGACTTGTCGAAGCGGCCCTCTTCCCAGGACTTCGCCGCGCGCTGCTGGCTCTGCACCGCATAGGCATCGACGTCGTCGCGAGAGAAGCCGTATTTGGTGGCGATCAGATCGGCCGAAACGCCCTGCGGCATGAAGTAAGCGGGGACCGCCATCGACGGGTCCATCGGCCAGGCACCGCCGGAGGCGCCGATGCCGACGCGGCTCATCGACTCGGCACCGCCGCCGATCACGAGCTCATGCTGGCCGCTCATCACCTGCGCGGCGGCAAAGTTCACGGCATCGAGGCCGGAGGCGCAGAAACGGCTGATCTGCACGCCGGGGACGGCTTCGCCGAGGCCGGCTTTGAGCGCCGCGAAGCGCGCGATGTCGGAGCCCGCTTCGCCGACCGGATCGACCACGCCGAGGATGACGTCGTCGACGGAATCCTCAGGCAAATTGTTGCGGTCCTTCAGCGCCTTCAGCGGCACGGTCGCGAGTGCGAGGGCGGTGACCTCGTGCAGCGAACCGTCGGCCTTGCCGCGGCCGCGGGGAGTGCGAACGTGGTCGTAGATATAGGCATCTGCCATGGGGAGCCTCCTGATTGCAGTTATTGTTGCGGCGACCGCTGCGCGGTCGCGATCATTCGTGGGGCGAAAGACTCAGAACGCTTCCGCTGGCAATTCCATGATGGTGGCGCAGCCGGCCTGGATGCGCGCGAGATTGGCGGCGGTCTCCGGCAGCATCCGCTCCATGAAGAAACGGCCGGTGACGAGCTTGGTCGAGAGATAGGGCGTCGCCCCGCTCTCGGCAATCTTGGCATTGGTCACCTTGGCCATCTTCGCCCACATGTAGCCGAGCGCGACGAAGCCGAACAGATGCAGGTAATCGGTTGCGGCGGCGCCGGCATTGTCGGGCTTGGCCATCGCGTTCTGCATCAGCCAGGTGGTGGCCTGCTGGAGATGGCCGAGCGACGTCGAGAGCGGGGTGATGAAGGGCTTCAGCGCCTCGTCGCCGCCGTTCTCCTTGGCGAAGGCCATGACCTCGCCGAAGAAGGCCATGATGGCGCGGCCGCCGTCGCGCGGCAGCTTGCGGCCGACGAGGTCGAGCGCCTGGATGCCGTTGGCGCCTTCGTAGATCATGGCGATGCGCGCATCGCGCACGAACTGCTCCATGCCCTGCTCGGCGATGTAGCCGTGGCCGCCATACATCTGCTGCGCCTGCACCGCGTTGGCAAAGCCGTAATCGGTGAGGAAGCCCTTCAGCACCGGGGTCATCAGGCCCATGTGGTCGTCGGCGGCCTGGCGGTCCTTCGGGTCCTCCGAGCGATGCGCGACGTCGCTCTTCAGCGCGGTCCACATCACGAAGGCGCGCGCGGCCTCGTTGAAAGCGCGGATCGAGAGCAGCGTGCGGCGCACGTCGGGATGCACGATGATCGGATCGGCCTGCTTGTCCGGCGCCTTGGCGCCGCTCAGCGCACGGCCCTGGATGCGCTCGCGGGCGTAGGCGACCGCGTTCTGATAGGCCACTTCGGACTGCGCGAGACCCTGAACGGCGACGCCGAGCCGGGCCTCGTTCATCATCACGAACATGCCCTGCATGCCCTTGTTCTCTTCGCCGATCAGCCAGCCGGTGGCGTTGTCGTAGTTCATCACGCAGGTCGAGTTGCCGTGGATGCCCATCTTGTGCTCGATCGAGCCGCAGACGACGCCGTTACGCGCGCCCACCGAACCGTCGGCATTGACCAGGAATTTCGGCACCACGAACAGCGACACGCCCTTGATGCCGGCCGGTGCGCCCTCGATGCGGGCCAGCACGAGGTGGATGATGTTGTCCGCGAGATCATGCTCGCCGGCCGAGATGAAGATCTTGGTGCCCGTGATCTTGAAGCTGCCGTCGGCCTGGCGCACCGCCTTGGTGCGGAGCATGCCGAGATCGGTGCCGCAATGCGGCTCGGTGAGGTTCATGGTGCCAGTCCACTCGCCCGCCACCATCTTGGGCACGTACGTTTTCTTCTGCTCGGGCGTGCCATGCACGATCAGCGCCGCGGTCGCACCCATGGTGAGGCCGCCATACATCGAGAACGCCATGTTGGCGGAGATCTGGAATTCGTTGACGGCTTGCGAGAGCGTCACCGGCAGGCCCTGGCCGCCGAACTCCGTCGGCGCCGACAGGCCGAGCCAGCCGCCCTCGGCGACCTGCTTGAAGGCATCCTTGAAGCCCTTCGGCGTGGTCACGCTGCCGTCGTCGCTGCGCTTGCAGCCTTCGAGATCGCCGACGCGATTGAGCGGCTGCAGCACCTCTTCGGCGAGCTTGGCGGCTTCGCCCAAAATGGCTTCGCGCACGTCGCTCGACGCGTCGGAGAAGCCGGCGAGATTGTCGTAGCGATCGATCTGGAAGACGTCGTTGAGCAGGAAGTTCACGTCTTCGACGGGGGCTTTGTAGATCGGCATGGGGGTCTCCCGGCAGGGGGCTAGAAGGGATGATGTTGGGCTTATGATTGGGCGGCGGCAAGCTGCTCCGCCATCAGGCGGTGCAGCATGTTGATCGCCTTGAGCGGACGCACCATCACCTTGAAATGGGTGATGCGTCCCTCGGCATCGAAGCTGATGATGTCGACACCGTTGATCTCGATGCCGTCGATGACATTCTTGAATTCGAGCACGGCGCCGTTGTCGCTGCGCCATTCGCCGACATAGGTGAAGCCGGGTCCGCCGAGCACCTTCTCGGCGCTGGAGAGGTATTTGAAGGTGATGTCGCGGCCGCGCTGCGGCGAATGCACGACCGGGCTTTCGAACACGGCGTCGGGGTGCAGCAGGTCCCAGAGCGCTGTGCGGTCGTGAGACTTCATGTAGGCGTACCAGGAATCGAGACCGATCATTCTCAGGTGCCTCCCTAGGGCAAGGGCAAAAAGTGCGAAAACAACCCCATGCACAGTAGCGAGGAGATTGATTTCGCTGGATTTTTCAGTCGAGCCTGTGACCGGCCCGCAAGCTGCCTCATATGCACATTGACGCATATGCGCCAATGCGCATAAAGTCAAGCTGGTTGGTTAGGGTCGAAGAAGAAGGAGGCCGGCCATGGCGCTGGGCGACGCAATCCTCGCATGCCTGACGGAACGTCCGATGACGGGTTACGAGCTCGCCAAGACGTTCGATTCCTCGATCGGCTTCTTCTGGAAGGCCGACCACCAGCAGATCTACCGCGAGCTCTCCAAGCTGCGCGACCGCGGCCACATCCAGGGCCGCGAGGTCGTGCAGACGGGCAAACCCAACAAGCTGGTTTATACGCTCACGCCCGAGGGTAGAACAGCGCTGCGGCACTGGGCCGCGCGGCCAAGCACGCCGGCCTCGACCAAGGACGACCTCTTGGTCCGCCTCCACGCCCTCGACAGTATCGACATCGAGCCGCTGCGCGCCGATCTGATGGCCCGCCTGGAGCACCACCGCGACCGCCACGCCAATTACGAGCGCATCCTGAAGAAGCGCTTTCCCGACGGCACCGCCGAGGGAAGGCTCGACCTCGGCAATCTGCTGCTGCTCCGCCTCGGGGCCCGGCATGAGCAGATGGTGGCCGACTTCTGCGAGGAGACCCTGGAAGCGCTCTCGGCGATGACCGGCAAGGCCACGGTGGTGCCGCTGGAGGAAGCAAAGCGGGAGAAGGGCTGAGAGCTCGATCAGCGACGGCGGTGCCAAAACCTCTCCCGCTTGCGGGAGAGGTCGCGCCGAAGGCGCGGGTGAGGGCTTTCTCCTCTTGGGGGCTGTCCCATCGCGGAGGCACCCTCTCCCCAGCCCTCCCCCGCAAGCGGGGGAGGAGCGCACCGGTTCCGTGGCTGGCATCCCCCGCCCAACTTTAAGACACCGGCGACGCGTTCCTTAACTCGTTATTTACCGTAACGGACAAAAGTCGGTTTTCGAGGCAGACGACCCGCGCAAAATTCGATTGTCTTTGCAACCGGCACGCGTGGGGAGACTGGAGGCGCCGGGTGGGGCGCCGGAGTCGGAACCGGACAGAGTCATGAATTCGCGCGTATCGTGGAGTGTTGACGGCATCGACCCATCCGTCCGGGAGCGGGCCGAAGCTGCTGCGCGTCGTGCCGGCATGTCCCTCAACGATTGGCTGAACTCCACGCTCGGCGAAACCGCGCCACCGAACTTTCGCGGACCTTACGATCAGCGCCAAGATCAACGTCAAGATCCGCGCCAAGATCCACGTCAAGATCCACGTCAGGATCAGCGTTCGCAGCCCATGCCGAGCCAGGAAAGCCGCGAAGTCGCCGACATCCACCAGCGGCTGGACGCGATCACCCAGCAGATCGAACGGATTTCAAAGCCCGCCCCGCGCCAGGACGCATCGTCGCGGCCAGAGGTCTCGCGCGAGCAGGGCGTCGCGCGCCAGCTCAACGATGCGATCTCGCGGCTCGATGCGCGGCTGTCGCAGATCTCGAAGCCGCAGCAGCCCCCGGCGCCGCGGCCGGCACCCTCGCCTGCACCGTCTCCCGTCGAGACGCGCCAGCGCCAGGCCGACATGGTCGAGCGCGCGGCAGCTCAAGTCTATCGCAACGCCCCTCCCCTGAGCCCCGCTTCGTTCGACGTCGCCGTCGCCGAGATCACCGCGCGGCAGAGCGAGCTCGACGGCTTTACGCCGCGGCAGATGCCGCCGCGTGCCGCGCCTTCCATTGCGCCGGCCGCCGCTCCTTACACGCCTCCGATGGCGCCGCCCGCGCCTGCCTATGCGCCGCCGCCGCCGGGCCCGGATTTCTCCTCGCTCGAGCGCCATCTGCTCAAGATCACGAGCCAGATCGAATCGCTGCAGCGTCCTGACAATACCGAGCAGGCGATCAACGCCTTCCGCAGCGAGCTTGCCGAGATCCGCACCGCCATCACCGAGGCGATGCCGCGCCGCGCGATCGAATCGATCGAGAACGAGATCCGTTCGCTGCATCGTCGCATCGACGAGACGCGCTCCAACGGCACCGACGGCCAGGTGCTGTCGGGCATCGAGCACGCGCTGTCCGACATCAAGCAGGTGCTGCGCACGCTGACGCCGGCCGAGCAGCTCACCGGTTATGACGAGGCGATCCGCAATCTCGGCGCCAAGCTCGATTTGATCCTGCGCGCCAATGACGATCCCTCGACCGTGCATCAGCTGGAAAGCGCGATCTCGGCGCTGCGCGGCATCGTCTCCAACGTCGCGTCCAACGAAGCGCTGGCACGCCTGTCGGAAGACGTGCAGTTGCTGTCGTCCAAGGTCGACCAGGTCACCCGCGCCTCCGGCCAGGGGGACAGCTTTGCGGTGCTGGAGCAGCGCATTGCGGCGCTCACGGCGGCGCTGGAAACCCGCGAGCGGCCGCAGCCGTCCGAAAGCACCGAGCATCTCGAATCCGCCATCCGCGCGCTGTCCGACCGCTTCGATCGCATGCAGGTCGGCAACGATTCCGCCTCGACCTTCGCGCATCTCGAACAGCGCGTCTCGTATTTGCTGGAGCGGATCGAAGCCGCATCCGACCCGCGCAACGGCAATCTCAGCCGCGTCGAGGACGGGCTGCACGACATCCTCAGGCATCTGGAGCGGCAGCAGGCGACTTACTCCGCGCTGGCGGAGAGCCGCAGCTCTGCGCCGCAGGCCGATTCCGGAATGGTCGATCTCGTCAAGCGCGAGCTCTCCGACATCCGCTTCAGCCAGGCCGAGACCACCCGCAGCACGCAGGACTCGCTCGACGCCGTCCATAGCGCGCTCGGCCATGTCGTCGACCGCCTCTCCATGATCGAGGGCGATCTGCGTGCGGTGCGCACCGCGCCGCCCGCTGCACCGCAGCCGATGCCGATGGCCGCTCCCATTGCTGCTTCCATGGAGCCCGCGCCAGTCGCGCGTGAGCCGCGGCCGCAGGCCCAGCAGCCGAAATACGATCCCAAGCCCGAGCTTCCGAATCCCGCCGCGCAGCAGCAGCCCCAAGGCGCCTTCGCCGCCGCGCCGCGTGAATTCCACGCCGCTGCCCCCGCCGCGCCGCCGCCCATGCCGGCGGCGCCACAAGCCGCACCGCCCTTGCCGCCGCGCGCGATCAGCGAGATCCTGGAGCCGCACACGGCGCCCGCACGCGCTGCGCTCGCGCCCGAACTGCCGCCGGATCATCCGCTCGAGCCGGGCACACGGCCGGGTGCACGCGCCGCCACGCCGTCGGAGCGCATCGCCGCATCCGAGAGCGCGATCAGCGGCATCCCCGCTGCTGCGAAAGAGCCGGTTTCCTCGTCGAGCTTCATCGCGGCCGCACGCCGCGCCGCCCAGGCCGCCGCCGCACAGCCGGAAAAGCCGGCGCGTGGTGCCAAGGGGAGTGCCGATCGCGGCAAGGACAAGAGCAAGGAAGGCGGCTCGACCATCACCTCGAAGATCCGCTCGCTGCTGGTCGGCGCGAGCGTGGTCGTGATCGTGCTCGGCACCTTCAAGATGGCGATGAATCTGCTCGAAGGCAGCAGCGCGCCGCCGGCGCCGCAGGCCATGGACAATACGTTGAGCCAGCCGGCGCCGCAGGCCCCGCCGCCACCGCCGGTGATCGAGAACAAGCCCGCCACGCCCGAGCAGGTCACGCCCTCGATGACCTCGCCGACGCCGATCGGACGGCAGTCCCAGAACAATTCCGCGCCTGTGCCTGGCCCGGCCAGCTCAGCCTCGGTCGAGATTCCCCAGGCGCCCGCTGCCGCCGTGCCGCCGCCTGCCGCAAGCGGCGACGTGACCGGTGCGCTGTCGGGCACGAGCCGCGCCAAGCTCAGCCTGATCCAGGTGCCGCCGAGCGAGAAGCTGCCCGACGGCATCGGCGGCCCGGGCCTGCGCACCGCCGCGATGAAGGGCGATGCGACCGCGGCCTACGAGATCGGCGTGCGCTTTGCCGAGGGCAAGGGCGTCGCCACGAATTACGACGAAGCCGCCAAATGGTACGACCGCGCGGCGCAGGCCGGCGTGATCCCCGCGACCTTCCGCCTCGGCACGCTCTATGAGAAGGGCTTGGGCGTGAAGAAGGACGCCGACATCGCCCGTCGCTACTACACCCAGGCCGCCGAGCGCGGCAACGCCAAGGCGATGCACAATCTCGCGGTGCTCGATGCCGATGGCGGTGGACGCGGCGCCAATTACAAGAGCGCGGCGCAATGGTTCCGCAAAGCTGCCGATCGCGGCGTCGCCGACAGCCAGTTCAACCTCGGCATCCTCTATGCCCGCGGCATCGGCGTCGAGCAGAACCTCGCCGAATCCTACAAATGGTTCAGCCTCGCCGCCGCGCAGGGTGACGCGGATGCGTCCGGCAAGCGCGACGACGTCGCCAAGCGCCTCGACCCGCAATCGCTCGCCGCCGCCAAGCTCGCGATCCAGACCTTTGCGGCCGAGCCGCAGCCGGATGATGCGGTCAACGTTCCCGCCCCGAACGGCGGCTGGGACAGCGCACCGCAGGCGAGCGCCAAGCCCGCGCCGAAGCAGGTTGCGACGAAGAAGTCGGCCTCGGCCGCGCATTAAAGGCGAACAGCTTTAGACGGACGGTACGAGCCACGCGCTCGGTGTGCACCTCTCCCGCTTGCGGGCAGGGGCTATCGCTTAGGCGCGCACGATGTCGCGGCATCGGCAGTAGGCTCCCTCTCCCGCTTGCGGGGGAGGGCTGGGGTGGGGGCTCTCTCCTCTTGGGGAGTCCCACTGCGGAGGTACCCTCTCCCCAACCCTCCCCCGCAAGCGGGGGAGGGAGCGCACATTTCGTTGTGGCGACGATCGCGGATAAGACGCTCAAGCCCATTCACCACGCCTAAAATTCCAGGGTCCCTCCCGCCAGCAAATTCCGCTATTGAAGGGCGCGGCAATCGGTCCGACCCGTCCGGCGGGCATTGCGCAATCGATCCGTCTCGCCGGAGCGTGGTCCCTCGATGCAGCTCTACCTCCCCATCGCCGATCTTCCGGTCAACGTCTTCCTGGTGCTCGCGATGGGTGCCGCGGTTGGCTTCGTCTCGGGCATGTTCGGTATCGGCGGCGGCTTCCTGATGACGCCGCTTTTGATCTTCATCGGCATCACGCCGGCGGTCGCGGTGGCGTCGGTGGCGAGCCACATCGCGGCCTCCTCCTTTTCCGGCGCGCTGTCCTATTGGCGGCGGCGCGCGATCGATCCGGCGCTGGCAAGCGTTCTCTTATGCGGCGGCGTGACCGGCACGGCGCTCGGCGTGTGGACCTTCACGCAGCTGCGCGCGCTCGGCCAGCTCGATCTGATGATCGCGCTCTCTTACGTGGTGCTGCTCACCACCGTCGGCAGCCTGATGTTCTCGGAAGGCCTGCGCGCGCTGATGCGGACCCGCCGTGGCGCGCTGCCCCCGCGCCGCACGCACAACTGGATCCACGGCCTGCCGCTGAAGATGCGCTTCAAGCGCTCGAAGATCTACCTGTCGGTCATCCCCGTGGTGGTCGTCGGCATCATGATCGGCTTCATCGGCGCCATCATGGGCATCGGCGGCGGCTTCATCCTGGTGCCGATCATGATCTATCTGTTGCGGGTGCCGACCTCGACGGTGATCGGCACCTCGATGGTGCTGACTCTCGTCACCATGCTGTTCGCAACCATGCTGCACGCGGTGACCAACCACCTCGTCGACGCCGTGCTGGCGCTGATCCTGATGGTCGGCGGCGTCACCGGCGCACAATTCGGGGCGCGCGCCGGGCAGAAGATTCGTGGCGAGCAGTTGCGGCTGCTGCTCGGCCTGCTCATCCTCTCGGTCGGCGTTCGCTTCGCGATCGAGCTGGTGATCCAGCCATCGGACCTCTTCACCATCCGCGAGCTCGGGGTGAGCGGCTGATGCGCGCAGCTCTCGCACTTCTGCTCGTCCTGCTGCTCGGCTCGGTCGCGCGCGCCGAGCGGCTGATCGTGTCGGTCTCCAACCACCGCGTCACGGTGACGCCGAACTATTCCGGCGAAGAGCTGGTGCTGTTCGGCTCGGTCGAGAAGGACGCCACCACACCCGCCGATCGCACCTCCTATGACCTCGTCGTCACCGTGATGGGCCCGCGCGCCGACATGGTGACGCGGCGGAAGGAACGCACCTTCGGCATCTGGATCAACACCGACTATCGCCAGTTCCTGCAGGTGCCGAGTTATCTGGCGCTGTTCGCCAACCGCCCCTTCGACGCCATCACCTCGCCCGAGATCGCGCGGCGGCAGCAGATCGGGCTCAACAACGTGCTGCTGACGCAGCGGGTCGGCGGCGATTATGCCGACGTGGTGCCGAACGATGCGTTCCGCTCGGCCTTCATCCGCCTGCGCACGCAGCGCGGACTCTATCGCGAGGATGGAAGCGCGGTGACGTTCCTGACGCCGACGCTGTTCCGCACCGGCATTCCCTTGCCGGCGGAGGTGCCGATCGGAACGTATGAAGTCGAGATCAAGCTGTTCGCGAACGGCGCGTTCCTCGGCAAGACCGAGACCGCGTTCGAGATCGTCAAGGTCGGCTTCGAGCAGTTCGTCGCCACCACCGCGCGGCAGAACGGGCTGATCTACGGCCTCGTCACCGCCGCGATGGCGCTGATGACGGGATGGATGGCGTCGATTGTGTTCAGGAAGGATTGAGGGGCGCTGTCATTCCAATGAGGGAGGTTGTGTTTATCGCGCTCCTTCCTCTCGTGTCCCGGACGCGGCGCAACGCTCTCGCGTTGCGGCGCGAGCCGGGACCCAGAAAGCCCGTGATGGAATGCGGAGGATGGGCCCCGGCTCAGCAGCGCACCGCCGAAAAGGCGCTGCGCTGCGTCCGGGGCACGAGACCTGCGTTCGTGCATGAATGGCGGCAATGACGGCCGCGGCAGCTATGGCGCTTCCACCACCGTCGGCACGCCCGGCTCCAGCAGACGCAGTCGCGTGCCGAAGCCGAGCACGTCGAACGTCTTGCGCAGATCCTCGCTGTTCTGGCGGAAATGTGCCCAGCCTTCGGTGTGCACCGGCACGATCACCGCATCGGGGAAGGCGCGTGCGGTCTCGATGGTGTCGTTGGTGTCCATGGTGAGATGGAACGGCCCGCGCGTCTGCGCGGCACCGGCGAAGGGCAGCACCACGCCGCATTTGAAGCGGCGCGCGACTTCGGCGACGCCGTCGAACCAGGTGGTGTCGCCGCTGATATAGACCGACGTCGTATCCTTGCGGCTCGAGGACACCACGAAGCCGATCACGTCACCCGACAGCGGCTCGATGCCGGCCGGGCCATGGCGCGCCGGCGTCGCGGTGATGGTCAGCGTGTTGCCGTCGCGATCCTTCAGATGCGAGGTGGCCCAGGGCGCAAGACCCTCGACATGGCCGCCGAGGCGTTTGGCACCGGCTTCGGTGGTCAGCACGCGTTTGGTATGCTTCAGGAATTCACGGCCGGAATTGTCGAGATTGTCCGAATGCTGGTCATGGCTGAGCAGCACGGCATCGATCGGGCCGATCGCATCGGGCTTCAACGCAGGGCCGATGGTCTTCTCCAGCTTGACATGCGGCAGCTGGTAGGCGCCGGGCGCATCGAAGGTCGGATCGGTGAGCAGGCGGAAGCCGTCGATCTCGATCAGCGCGGTCGGGCCGCCGATCAGGGTGATGGAAATGGGCATGAGACAAACTCCTCTTACGGGACGGGCTTCGCCGGCCGCGTCACCAGATGGATGCCGAGCGCCACCGGAATGATGCCGAGCAGATCGCGCGCCTCGACATGCTCACCAAGGACGAGATACGCGAACAGCATGCCGAGCGGCGGCATCAGGAAATGATAGGCGCTGGCGGCGGTGGCGCCGCACACTTTCAGGAGATGGAACCAGAGCCAGTAGGCGAGGATCGAGCCGCCGAGCACGAGGAACGCAAAGGCGCCGATCAGGCCCGGCGTAAAATCGATCGCGTGGACATCGGCGAAGGTGAGCGCGACCGGCGTCAGCGCGATGCCGGCGGCGAGGTTCTGCACGCCGTTGCCGGTCCACAAGGATCCCTTCGGCGATAGCAGCTTGAACAGGATGGTGCCGGCGACGAGCGAGGCCAGCGAGGCCAGCGTGAAGACGATGCCGTGCAGCGAGTCCGTGCCGACCGACAGGCGATGCCAGACGATCGCGGTCACGCCGATGATGCCGAGCAGCAATCCGCTCGCCTTGCGCCAGGTCATGTTTTCGCCGAGCAGCAGCGCGGCGAGCGCTGCGGTGAAGACCGGATTGGCCGACACGATCAGGCCGCCGAGACCGGCGGAGACCGATTGCAAGCCGGTGTAGCCGAGCCCGAGATAGAGCGCGTTGTTGGCGATGCCGAGCACGGCGAAGATCGCGGCATCGCGCCAGGACAGGGACCAGCCCTCGCCACGGATCAGGGTGGCGCCCAGGATCAAGATGCCGGCAAGCGAGAAGCGCGCGGCGAGCAGGATCAGCGGCGGGCAATGGGTGACGCCGATCTTGCCGGCGACGAAGGCGTAGCTCCAGAGCAGGCAGAACAGGCCGATGGCGAGCGGCAGCGTGTTGAAGCGGCGGCCGGGAACCGAAATCGAGGGCGCGAGCGACATGAGGGACATTCTCCTGAGCCCTCGATCTAGGGAGGCCGCTTGTCATTTGGAAATTAAATGATTAACTTGAGATCATTCGATATTCGAATGGAGGCGGCCATGCTCGATCTCGAGCTGCTGCGCAGCTTCGTCTCTGTGGTGGAAGCCGGCGGCTTCACCCGCGCCGGCGCACGCGTCCACCGCACGCAGTCGACCGTGAGCCAGCAGATCAAGCGACTGGAAGAGGATGTCGGCCAGGTGCTGCTGCATCGCGACGGCAAGACCGTGCGCCCGACCGACGCCGGCGAGCGGTTGCTGTCCTATGCGCGCCGGCTGCTCTCGCTCGCCGAGGAGGCGCGCGACGTGCTGCGCCAGCCGAACAGCGAAGGCGCGATCCGGCTTGGCATTCCCGAGGATTTCGCGGCCTACCGGCTGACCAAATTACTGGGCGCGTTCTCGCGCTCGCATCCCGGCCTGCGGCTCGACGTGCGCGCCGACCAGAGCAAATACCTCGCGCGCGATCTCGAGCGCGGCGAGCTCGACCTTGCGCTCTACAAGCGCGAGGCCGGCGCCAAGGATGCGATCGCGGTGTGGCCGGAGCGGGTGCATTGGGTCACCAGCAAGAGCCATCCGGTCGATGTCGGCGTATCCTCGGTGCCGCTGATCGGCTTCCCGCTCGGCTGCATCTATCGGGCCGGCGCCATCCACGCCTTGGAAAGCGCGGGCCGCGCCTGGCACACCGCCTATACGTCGTCGAGCCTCGCCGGCATCCAGGCCGCGGTTGCCGCCGGCATGGGCCTCAGCATCCTGTCGGAAATGTCGATCCAGTCCGACCACCGCGTGCTGACGGCGAAGGAGGGTTTTGCCCCGATCAACAGGACCGAGGTCGCGCTGATGGCCTCGCCGGACGCGAGCCCGGCCACGCTGCGGCTGGCGGATCGTCTCGCCGAATTTTGCAATACGGTGCAGGCCAAAGCGGCTTGAATTCGCGAAGGCTGCCGCCCGCCGCTCAATTCGCCGCGGACATCAGCCTGGTGCCGCACGCATTCGCATAGAACTTGCCGCCGCATTGGCGCTTGATGGCGGCGCAGCGGGCCGCGGGCGAGGCGTTCTGCGGCACCGTGAAGCCGCAGCTCAGGCCGTCGGCGCTTCGGCCGGGCTTGCCGGCGGCGAGCGCAGCGCTGGAGGCGCTGATGCAGACGACGAGCAGGGCCGCGGCGGCGATTTCAATCAGCAGTCTCATGAAGATGTTCCTCCACACTGATGGCTGAATTGATCTGCAATCTAGCACGGAAACCCGGTTTCTCCGTGCTCGTCCGGGTTCCCAAAGCGGCCCATTCCTTGCATAATTTTACCTCCGTGCAGTTTACGGCGCGCCAGCGATGGTTTCGGCACAGGAGCACGGTGCGTAGAGTGAGTAGCGGTTCTTCGACCAGGAAATGACAGCCTTGCAAGATTCATCGTTCCAGCCCACTTCGTCCGCTCCCACGCAGCCCATCGACGAGCTCGCGTTGGCTGAGATCAAGGGTGTGATCCTGGCGAAGCTGCGGCTTGCCATCGGCAAGGATGCCGGCATGGCGACCAAGCACGACTGGTACCAGGCCGCGGCGCTCGCGCTGCGCGACCGCATCGTGCATCGCTGGCTCACCGCGGAGAAGCATAGCTACGACGCAGGCCGCAAGCGCGTCTATTATCTCTCCCTCGAATTCCTGATCGGCCGCCTGTTCAGCGACGCGCTCAACAACATGGGCCTCCTCAAACTCTTCGAGGTCGCGCTCGGCGATCTCGGCGTGTCGCTGCCGGAGCTGCGCAAATGCGAGCCGGACGCCGCGCTCGGTAATGGCGGCCTGGGGCGGCTTGCCGCCTGCTTCATGGAGAGCATGGCGACGCTGTCGATCCCCGCGATCGGCTACGGCATCCGCTACGATTACGGCCTGTTCCGCCAGATCATCAACCAGGGCTGGCAGCAGGAATATCCGGACGAATGGCTGAGCTTCGGCAACCCCTGGGAATTGCAGCGGCCCGAGGTGATCTACGACATCAATTTCGGCGGCGGCGTCGAGCATGTCGACGACAAGGGCCGCGACCGCGCGATCTGGCATCCGGGCGAGACGGTGCAGGCGATCGCCTATGACACGCCGATCGTCGGCTGGCGCGGACAGCACGTCAACGCGCTCCGCCTGTGGTCGGCGCGCTCGCCCGATCCGCTCAAGCTGGATGCCTTCAACAAGGGCGACTATGTCAGCGCCAGCGCCGAGCAGTCGCGCGCCGAAGCGATCTGCAAATTCCTCTATCCCAACGACGAGAGCCCGGCGGGCCGCGAGCTGCGGCTGCGCCAGGAATATTTCTTCGTCTCGGCCTCGCTGCAGGATCTGATCAAGCGGCACCTTGCCTCCGACGGCCAGCTGCGCAGCCTGTCGTCCAAGGTCGCGGTGCAGCTCAACGACACCCATCCGAGCCTTGCCGTCACCGAGCTGATGCGCATCCTGGTCGACCTCCACAATTTCCGCTGGGACGAGGCCTGGAAGATCACGGTCGCCACGCTCTCCTACACCAACCACACGCTGCTGCCGGAAGCACTGGAGACCTGGCCGGTCGAGCTGTTCGAGCGGCTGCTGCCGCGGCATCTCGAGATCATCTACCGCATCAACGTGCAGCATCTGGCGCTCGCCGAGGCGCGCTGCCCCGGCGACATCGACTTCCGCGCCTCGGTCTCGCTGATCGACGAGAAGAGCGGACGCCGCGTGCGCATGGGCCAGCTCGCCTTCGTCGGCTCGCACCGCATTAATGGCGTCTCGGGCATGCATTCGGATTTGATGCGCGAGACTGTGTTCCACGACCTCAACCATCTCTATCCCGGCCGCATCACCAACAAGACCAACGGCATCACCTTCCGCCGCTGGCTGATGCTGGCGAATCCGAAGCTGACCGACCTGTTGCGCGAGACCTGCGGCGAGGCCGTGTTGGACGATCCGACCCAACTGTCGCTGATCGAGGCGCGCGCCAGCGACGTCGAATTCCAGAAGAAATTCCGCGCCGTCAAGCTGCACAACAAGGCCGCGCTGGCGCGGCTGATCGGCGAGCGCCTCGGCATCAAGGTCGACCCGACCGCTTTGTTCGACGTGCAGATCAAGCGTATCCACGAATACAAGCGCCAGCTGCTCAACGTCATCGAGACGGTCGCGCTGTACCAGGCGATCAAGGACGATCCCAACGGCAATTGGGTGCCGCGGGTGAAGATCTTCGCCGGCAAGGCGGCGGCGAGCTACCGTTACGCCAAGCTGATCATCAAGCTGATCAACGACGTCGCCGAAGTCGTCAACAACGATCCCGCGATCGGCGGCAAGCTCAAGGTCGTGTTCCTGCCCGACTACAATGTCAGCCTCGCCGAAGTGATCATTCCCGCGGCCGACCTCTCCGAGCAGATCTCGACCGCGGGCATGGAAGCCTCCGGCACCGGCAACATGAAGCTGGCGCTCAACGGCGCCATCACGATCGGCACGCTCGACGGCGCCAATATCGAGATACGCGACCATGTCGGGCCTGAGAACATCGCGATCTTCGGCATGGAGGCCGGCGACGTGATGATCCGCCGCAAGCAGGGGCTGGATGCCTCGGACGTGATCCGCAATTCGCCGAAGCTGCAGCGCGCCATCAACGCGATCGGTGTGGGCGAGTTCTCGCCGGGCGATCCCGGCCGCTTCGAATCCATCGCGCACGCGCTGCGCTATCTCGACCATTACATGGTCAGCGCCGATTTCGATTCCTACTACGAGGCGCAGCGCAGCGTCGACGCCCGCTGGCAGGTGACGCCGGCCTGGACCCGCGCCTCCATCCTCAACGTCGCGCGCATGGCGTGGTTCTCCTCGGATCGCACCATCCGCGAATATGCCGAGGAGATCTGGAACGTGCCGGTCAACCCGACCACGCCGCTGCTGCCCAACCTGCGCGACGTCGCCGGCTGATTTTCCGCGGCGTGGAAACGGGGTTACGCCGCAGGTAATTGCGCTAGCCGGCGGCGGACGTGATATGACGTCCGTCATTGAAGCCGGAAACAACAATGCACGCCAAGCTCCCGCACCCCTTCGACGACGCCACCCGCGTCACCGCCGGCGATTCCAGCTGGCTGGGGCACACCAGCGACGATTACTGGGCCTTTGTCGGTCCGTTCGGCGGCGTCACCGCCGCGACGATCTTGCGCGCGCTGATCGAGCATCCGCAACGCGCCGGCGATCCGCTCGCGCTCACCGTCAATTATTGCGCGCCGATCGCCAAGGGGCCATTCGATCTCGACGTGCGGCTGGTGAAGGCCAACCGCTCCAGCCAGCACTGGAGCGTCGAGCTCAGCCAGGGCGGCGGCGAGGTCGCAACGCTCGCCACCGCGGTGTTCGCCGAGCGGCGGCCGTCCTGGGAGCACCGGGTGGCGCAATATCCCGAGGCCAAGCCGTTCGAAGAGACGCTGCCGTTCCCGAAGATCGCGGCGTCCTGGGCCAACCAGTACGAATTCCGCTTCGTCGAGGGCGAGATGCGGATCGGCCCGCCGCAGGCCGAGCTTGCCAGCACCTATTCGAAGATCTGGATCAGCGACCGCACGCCGCGCAAGCTCGACATGCTGTCGCTGATGTCGATGTCCGACGCCTTCTTCGGCCGCGTCTTCCACGCACGCCGCGAGCTGGTGCCGTTCGGTACGGTGTCGCTGACGACGTATTTTCACACCGACAGCGAAGAGCTCGCGCGCGAAGACATCACGCGCGTGCTGGCGACGGCGGATTCCAAGATCATGCACAAGAGCTACGCCGACCAGAACGCCGAGCTGTGGTCGCCGAACGGCCGCCTGCTCGCGACCAGCACGCAGATCGCGTATTTCAAGGCGTGAGCTGTCTCCACCCCTCGTCCCGTTCTTGCCGGGTTCCTAACTCGCCATTCGCTGTCTCAGGCTCTGATAAAACGCCGTCTCGAAATTCATGTAGCCGATGAACGACGTTGGATCCCCGAACGGAAGAATTTGCGTGGCCCAGAATCCGCCGAACCCGTTCTGCCGGTCGATCCAATAGAATAGATTGGCAAGGCCCGCCCAGCCGAGGGCGCCGGCGGGACGCCCGGTGGGTGCTTCCTGGTCGTTGATCATGAACGAGAGCGCCCAGGATTTTGATTGGCCCGGGAAGAACTCGGCATCGTTGCACAGCGTCGGGATGACGCCGGTGATCGGTGTCACCTTCTTGTCTCCGAGATGATTCTTCTCCGCCATGCGCACGGTCTCCGCCTTCAGCACGCGGCCATGCTCGCCGGCACCGTCATTCAACCACATCCGGATGAAGCGCATGTAATCGCCGACCGTGCCGTAAAGACCGTGGCCGCCCATGTGCACTTCAGGCTTGGCGGGGAGCTCGAAATCCATCGGCGTCAAAGAGCCGTCGGCGCCGCGCGCGTGGATCCCCGCCAGCTTGCTGCGCATGGCGTCGGTCAGCTCGAAGGTCATGCTCTCGATTCCGAGCGGCTCGAAGATACGCGTCTTGAAAACCTCTCCAAGCCGGCGCCCGGCGATGGCCTCGACGATTTGGCCGCACCAGTCGAGATTTGTGCCGTAATCCCAACGCTCGCCCGGATCGAACAGCAGCGGCGTCATCAGGCAGGCCTTGGAGGCGGTGATGACGCTGGGCTGGCCCTTCTCCTCGGCGAGGCGGTTGTAGGTGCGGTTGATGAAGTCGTAGCTGAGGCCGGCGGTATGCGTCATCAGCATCCGCGTGGTGATGTCCCGCTTGGGCGCCCGCAGCATCGGCTCACCCGCGGCATCGAAGCCCTCGATGACCTGGAGCTTGCCGATATCCGGAGCGTAGCGCTTGGCCGGCGCGTCGAGATCGAGCTTGCCCTCTTCGACGAGTTGCAGCACGGCCGTGCCGGTGATCGCCTTTGTCGTGGAGAAGATGGCGAAGATACTGTCGGTCGTCATCCCGGCTGGCTGGTCGAGACGCCGCTTCCCCGCTGCGCCTTCGTAGATGTTGCGATCGCGGTTCGTCACCATCGCGACGACGCCGGGCACACGCGGCGTGGACGTGACGACGCCGTCGAGAACGGCGTCTGCGGCGGCACCGAAATTCGTGCTCATGGTTGTCCTCCCGTTGTATTGGATGAATGCCGTCGATGCTTCGCCTTGCGAGCACTCAATTCATGTTGAAACCCTGGTAGCCGCTGGCAGCGACCTCGTCGCATTTCTGCCGATAGACGCCGACGCCCCCGCAATAGGACAGAACGCGGCGCGGTTTGCCCTCGACGTTCGATCCCAGGTACCAGGAATTGGTCTTCGCGATCAGCGTCGCATTGGCGGTCTCATCGTGATGCGCCACCCATCCGTCTTCGATATCCTTGGTCGGCTCAACCACATTCAGGTTCTTGCTACGCACGAACCTGATGCAATCGTCGATCCACTCGACCTGCTGCTGGAGACAGGTGGTCATGTTGCAGAGCGCCGCCGACGGGGCCAGCGGCACCGCGGTCGTGAACAGGTTCGGATAGCCATGAACCTGCAGGCCCATGGTGGTGCGGATATCCTTGCTCCAATCCTCCTTCAACGACCGCCCGCCGCGGCCCCTGATATCGATGCGCGTCAACGCGCCGGTTCCCGCGTCGAACCCGGTCGCCAGAACGATGACGTCGAGCTCGTGGACCGTCCCGTCCGCGGTCTGAATACCCGTGGGCGTCACGCGTTCGATCGGATTGGCCTTGACGCTGACGATCTCGACATTGGGCCGATGGAAGGCCTCGAGAAAGTTCTGCTCCAGTGGCACCCGATGCGTCCCGAAACCGTAGTCGGCCGGAATCAGGGCATCGCACAGCTTTGGATCCTTCAGTCGTTCGCGCATCTTCTCGCGCACGAAGTCCGAGATTTCCGCGTTGACCTCGGCGTCGAAGAACAACTCTGCGAAGGACGATATCCATAGCTTCAGGGAGCCGTCGTTCCAGCAATCCTCGATCACCTCCCGGCGCCGCTCCGGTGTCAGGTCGGCCCAGGCGTGCTCGAAATCGTATTCGAATCCGGTGAAGGTATGCGGCAGACGCTCCGTGAGGTGCTGGAATTTCGACTTGTAGGCCTCCGCGTCTTCCTCGCTGTATTTGGGATTCTTCATCGGAATCATGTATTGCGGCGTGCGAACGAAGACCTTCAGATGACCGACCTCGCCGGCGATCGTCTGGATGACCTGGATGCCGGTTGCGCCGTTGCCGATAACGCCGACGCGCTTGCCGCCGAATTCGACCGGCTCCCTGGGCCAGCGCGCCGTGTGGAACAGCTGCCCCTTGAACGTCTCCTGTCCAGGAAACGATACGTGGGGCGCGGAGAGCATGCCGCAACAGGTGATCAGGAACTGGGTGTCGATCACGTCGCCCCGGTCGGTCGTGACCAGCCAGCGCTGTGTGGCGTCGTTGAAATGGGCGCTTTTGACGACCGTCCCGAACTGGATGTCCTTGCGCAGATCGAGGCGGTCGGCGATGTAATTGAGCCAGCGCTCGATTTCCGGCTGGCCGGGGAATTTCTCGCTCCAGCTCCATCCCTTATAGAGCTCCTCGGAGAACAGATATTGGTAGATGTGGCTCTCTGAATCGAAGCGGGCGCCGGGATAGCGATTCCAATACCAGGTGCCGCCCACCCCTGCAGCTGCGTCAATCGCCCTGACCTTCAATCCCTGTTCGCGCAAACGATAGAGCTGATAGAGCCCGGCGACGCCGGCTCCAACAACCACCGCGTCGAATTTCGCCGTTACCTGTGCGCCGTTGCTTCCACTGAGTTTGGTCGCCGCTTCTGCCATTTTTCCTCCCAGGTCTTTCCAGAGCGCGCGCCTTCCCACCCGTCGTGCGATCGGATGATCGTGCATCGCGTCATTTGCCGGTCCCGCGATGGCTTGCGGCTCTTCACCGTTCTTCCGCACTCGCCGGGAACGCGAGGGAGGCTATGAGGCGGGCTGCGTTCCCGGCTTGAACAAAACCGACAATCCTTTGAATGAAGCCAGACGCCGGCGCCGACCGCGCCCGAGCTCGCTTGGCAAATGGCAAATCCGGCCTATGCTCTGCCTTGCTGGTCGGCCAATGAGAACAACAAGCAGCCGACCATGCCAAACTCCAGGGAGGAGGCTCGCGCGATGGGGCAGTTCATCACGGTCGAGGAGCTGCCACGCTATGCTCCCGGCGAAATGAAGTTGGACAGTCTAGCGGTGGGAAAAGCCGATTTTCGGCTCCGCGTGTTCCGCTATGGGCCATCCGATATCTGGGTGCCGCCGTCCGAGAACTTTCTGATCGTGATCTATCGCGAAGGCACCACGGCGATGAACCGCCGCGTGACCGGATCCTGGAAGCAGGATCAGGTCGGCCGCGGCGTCACAACGCTCCTGACGCGCGCGGAAGCTTCGAACTGGCGATGGTGCCATGACGTCGAGGTCAGTCATTTCTACATCTCGCCTGGTCTCATGGCGAAGACCGCAAGCGAGGCTTTTGACCAGGACACCGAAAGTGTCGAACTTCACGATCTGCTCAAGATCGAGGATCCGGTCCTGACCTGGATCGCGGACCAGATGGTGCAGGAGGTTTCCGCAGGAGGTCCTGGCGGTCGGCTCTGCTACGACGCCCTGGCACTTCAGGCGAGCGTCCACATCCTGCGCAAATATGCCTCCGTGCAGTTCAAGCTGCCCTGTGCGCAAGGGCGCTTCAGGCCGGCACATGCGCGGATGATCGAGGACTATATCGAGCAGAACCTCTTCCGGAACATCACGCTCGACGAACTGGCCAGCATCTGCAACTGCACGCCGGTGCAGTTCACCCGCAAGTTTCAGGTGCATTATGGCATGCGACCGCACGCCTACGTTCTCGCTCGCAAGGTGAAGCGCGCCTGCGAACATCTGCGCAAGGACCGCCTTGCACTGAAGGAGATCGCCCTGCTGAGCGGATTCTCAGACCAGAGCCATCTCAACCGGATCTTTCGCAGGCACATGAGTGCGACGCCCGCAGAATATCGCAAGCAATGCACGGGCTAGCCTTAGCGCGGCCGAAGAAGCGGCGCCCCCGGGGTGACGGCGAGACATTGCAGCCAGGCTGCCTGACGATGCACAGGCCGCAAAAGTAAAGGGCGGCTGTTCAAGCCGCCCTTTCTCAGCAATCACATCCTGCGAAAACTCACTCCGCCGCGAGCTTCACGTCCGGCGCGGCAGCGCGGACCTCGGCGTCGACCTGGGCTTCGAACTTGGCGAAGTTCTTCTGGAACATGCCGACCAGGGCGCGGGCGGTCTTGTCGAACTCGTCCTTGTCCTTCCAGGTGTTGACCGGGTTGAGGATCTCGCTCGGCACGCCCGGCAGCGCGGTCGGGACCGCGAAGCCGAAATATTTGTCGGTGCGGAATTCGACGTTGCGGAGCGAACCGTCGAGCGCGGCGGTGAGCAGCGCGCGCGTCACTTTGATCGGCATGCGAGAGCCGACACCGTATTTGCCGCCGGTCCAGCCCGTGTTGACCAGCCAGCAATCGACATTGTGCTGGGCGATGAGGTCGCGCAGCATGTTGCCGTAGACGGATGGGTCGAGCGGCAGGAAGGGCGAGCCGAAGCAGGTCGAGAATTCCGGCTGCGGCTCATTGCCGAGGCCGCGCTCGGTGCCCGCGACCTTGGCGGTGTAGCCGGACAGGAAGTGATACATCGCCTGCGCCGGCGAGAGCTTGGCGATCGGCGGCAGCACGCCGAAGGCATCGGCGGCGAGCATCACCACGTTCTTCGGCTGCGGCGCGCGGCCGGTGCGCGAGGCGTTCGGGATGAAGTCGAGCGGATAGGCCGAACGCGTGTTCTCGGTCTTGGAGCCGTCGTCGAAATCCACCACGCGGGTGTCCTCGTCGAGCACGCAATTCTCGAGCACCGCGCCGAAGCGGGTCGAGGCCGCGAAGATCTCGGGCTCGGCTTCCTGCGACAGCTTGATGCACTTGGCGTAGCAGCCGCCTTCGAAATTGAAGACGCCGTTCGGGCCCCAGCCGTGCTCGTCGTCACCGATCAGCGTGCGGTTGGGATCGGCGGACAGCGTGGTCTTGCCGGTGCCGGAGAGGCCGAAGAAGATCGCGGTGTCGCCCTTGGCGCCGACATTGGCCGAGCAGTGCATCGGCATCACGCCGCGCTCGGGCAGGTAATAGTTCAGCGTGGTGAAGACCGACTTCTTCATCTCGCCGGCATAATAAGACCCGCCGATCAGGACGATCTTGCGGGCGAAATCGATCGCGACGACGTTCTCCGAACGGCAGCCGTGACGTTTGGGATCGGCGCGGAAGCTCGGCATGTCGATGATGGTGAGCTCCGGCACGAAGGTCGACAGCTCGATCGCCTCGGGGCGGATCAGCAGCGTGCGGATGAACAGCGAGTGCCAGGCAAGCTCGGTGAAGACACGCGTCTTGATCCGGTAGGCTGGATCGGCGCCGCCATAGAGGTCCTGCGCGAACAGCTTCTTGCCTTCGGCGTGCTTGAGGAAGTCCTGATAGAGCGTCTCGAACTGCTCCGCGGTGATGGACTGGTTGCCGGCCCACCACATCTTCTTGTCGGTGGTGGCGTCACGCACCGTGAACTTGTCCTTCGGGCTGCGCCCGGTGAACTCGCCGGTGTCGGCGCAGAGTGCGCCGTCAGCGGACAGCACCGCCTCGCCCGCGGCGAGGGAGTATTGATAGAGTTGCGGCGCACCAAGATTCCAGTGAACCTGCTTGAGATTCTTTAAGCCGAATTTGTCGGCGCCGAAGGCACCGTTGCGCACGCCCGTCTCTTGCACGAAAAAATCCTCCTAGAACCCGCGACTTTCAGCGGACCAAGTTTGGCGCCGTCGCGGTCACCGTGATGTAAAGGGCCATTCGGCCTCGGCTGAACGACCTAATAATCATGAACGCTGGCGTTGCCAAGCTGATCCCGCAGGATTTGGTTTATTCAAGGACCGCGCCAAACGTCGCGCATGTCAGCTCTGAGCAGCGGCAACCAGAAAACACAAATGATCGCGCAACCAAATGCATGTTTGCGCGTTACGTCAGGTTATTGCGACGCACAATCCCTGAGAAATCGTGTCATTTCACCTCGCCTTCGCCAATCAGCGCGAACGGTCCCCACATGGCTGGGTAGGCGTTGCGCGGCGAAGTGGCGTCGTCGACAAACGTTAACATCGCACGGCGCAAGGCTTCGGCACGACCGATTTTTGGTTCGTTCTTGAGCAGCTCGAATGTCGACGTGGTCAGGCGGGTGGCGGCTTCCGAATCCACGGCCCAATGCGAGACCAGAAGCGCGCGGGCACCTGCATAGAAGAACGAGCGCGCCAGGCCCGACAGCGCCTCGGCACCGGGCTTGTCGCCGGCGATGGTGTTGCAGGCGGACAGCACCACCCAATCGGCGTTGAGCTTGAGCTGAGCCACCTCGCTCGCGGTCAGAAGACCGTCATCGAGTTCGGACGGCTGATCGGGAATGGACAGCGCAAGCGAGGGCTCGCCCAGTCCCTTGACGTCACCGGCCACGAGGCCGTGGGTGGCGAAGTAGATGATGCCGTATTGAGCAAGCGCTGCACGCTTCAGCGTCGTCTCGCTGGCATCGCGTCCGAGATGGATGTCGGCATCGGCAGCGCCGACGTCCCGCGCCACCGCGTTAAGCTCGTCGGCGGTGTCAGGCAGTTGCGGCAGCGCTTTGGCAAGCTGCGCCCGATCGACGCCGGCACCGCGCCAGAAATCTGTATAGGCGATCGTCGCGATGCTGCGCGCGGCGACCTTGCCGCCGGCCACGCGTCGGTCAGCGGGGCCTTCGGTTGCGGGGTTGAAGACGGGGTCGCCGAATCCGGTCATCGGCTTTACGCCTTGATCCCTGCGCGCGAAGGCACGCAGCGACTTCAGGGAGATCACCGACGGCAGCACCGAGACGGCCTGACGCCGCAGCAGCCACGCGGCATCGCGATAGCCTTCGATCTTGTCCGGAATCGCAGCCTGCGGCTTCTCCGTCACCAGCAGATGAAACGGCAACGCGGTCAGCGCCGCCGATGGCACCACCAGCAAATTGCGCTTGTCCTTCGTCAACGCCTCGACCGGCCCGAGCAGCGCGACATAGAGCTCGTTGGCGAGCGCAAGATCGAACAGGCCGGATTTGCCGGAGGCATCGCGCGCCTTGCCGACATCCAGCCCCTTGCGGAACGCCGCCACCTTCCGTGCCATCGCGTCCGCGCCGAGCGGGATCTCCTTCCACTCGGCGCCATCGCGCGTGATGGCGATGACGTAGCTCTGCTTGTCGACGACGGAATAAATCACCATCGCTTCGTCCTCCGACAGCAGAGGCTGGATGTCCTTCACCGCCAGCGGCAGCGGGTTGGAGAGCGAGGCGTAATCGGGGAATTCGCGCGCGAGCGTCTTCTGCAGGCCCGCACGCTCGCTCGCGATCGCAGCGATCCGCGTGCGGCTGCGCTGCTCGGCGGTGGCATCCCGCTGCGCCGAGGGCTTCGACACCGCGGCGATGATCGCCTTGTCGAGCACCTCGGCCTCGGCGGTAAGATCCTGGTCCCGGCGCACCAGCTCGGCGAGCCGGTCGCTGCCGGCGGCCATCCGCACCGCGAGCTTGTTCACGGCCGATGCGGCCGAGGATTGCGTGCCGCGCTGGATCGCACTGAGCGCGTCGTCGAGCGCCTTGTCGCTCGCCAGCAGCGCCTGCTGCCGCGCGGCGAACAGAACCGGCAGCACGACACGCAACTGCGCGCGGTTGGCCGCAAGCGTCTTCTGCGCGAACGGCAGGGCGTCGGCGGTCCGGCCCGACACCTGAAGGAAATACGCGAGATTGTTCGTCGAGGTCGCGACATCGGGATGGTCGGGTCCGAGCGCGCGTTCACGGATCGACAGGGCGCGGCGATACAGCGGCTCGGCCTCGGCGTAACGCTGCTGGTGCTCGTAGAGCCCGGCGAGATTGTTCAGCGAACGCGCGACGTCGGGATGATCAGGTCCCAGCACTTTTTCGCGGATGACGAGCGAGCGCTTGATCGGCGCCTCGGCATCGGCATCGCGGTTGAGGTCGCGATCGACCTGGCCGATGTTGTTCAGAACGGTGGCGACCGCGGGATGCTCGGGCCCGGCCGCCTTCTGGTAGATCGCCAGCGCCCGCTGGAACAGTGGCTCGGCGTCGGCAAAGTGCTCCTGCTTCACGTAGAGCGTGGCGAGGTTGTTCAGGGCACGGCCGACATCGGGATGCTCGCGCGACAGGCTCTTTTCGCTGACGGCCAGCGCGCGCTTGAACAGCGGCTCGGCTTCGGTGAAGCGACTCTGCCGCTGATAGAGCGCCGCAAGATTGTTCAGGAGCGGTGCGATCTCGACGCTGCCCTGCCCGGTCCCCTTCTCCATCAGCGCAATGGCACGCTTGTAGAGCGGCTCGGCCTGATCGTCGTGGCCCTGGTCGGCGTGGATTTGCGCGAGATTGTTGAGCGCGGCGGCGAGATCGCGGTTGTTGCTGGTGTTCTCGAGCGAGGCCACCATCGCCTGTGCCAGCGGCAGCGCCTCCGCATATTTGCCGGCGCTGCGAAGCGCGTTGATGCGCGCGCTCTGCGCCGACAGATCGCCCTTCTGGGCAAGTCCGGGCGCGGCAAACGAGGCGGTGATCGCGAGGGCCAGACCCGCAGCCAATGCCAAACGACGACGCACCATGAACCCTCTCGCTGCGAGCCTCAAGATCTACCGTCTTGGGTCGCAGCCATGGGGCGCGGCGTTCAATTTGCTGCGTTCTAGTCCACCTTGCTGCGCGCTTCGCCAGCGAGGCGCACCAGCATCTTGCGCAGCGACGTGCCGTCGGTGACCCGCTCCGGGAAGTCGAGCCGCAGCGCGATCTGGCCGTGCTGCATGTCGAGGCCTTCCGGATCGCAGCCGGTGCAGCGCCAATCGCCCGCGGCCGCGCCCAGGAGCCTGGTCGCGTAGAGGCCCATGGTCTCGCGATGGTCGGCATTCATGTGTTCGACAGCGCCCTCCTCCGCCGCCAGCAGGTCCTCGGCGCCGGTGAGGTCCGTGAGGAACCGCTCGGGTTGCTTGAGATCGACGATCCGGCCGAAGCCGGCGACCAGATGGGTCCCCGTGGGACGGATCCGGAAGAACGAGAAATCCTTAAAGGAAACAAAGTCTTCGGCCGAGGGATGGGCATTGAGATACCGCCGCTGCAGCAACTCCTTCTCGGCATCGGCCTGCTCCGCCCGGCCGGACAGCATGATCCGGGCGCCTTCCAGCGGATCGCCCGCCGCCCGCTCGTCCAGCATCAGGGAGACCCGGCTGTCCGCCAGGATGTTCCTGGTGTGCACGGCAAGGCCCGAGATCAGCAGGATGGGCGAGCCGTCAGGATGGCTGGCCAGATTGACCAGGGAACAATAGGGATCGCCGCTGCCCGCCATGAGGGTTGCCAAGGCCCCCTGCCGCGATCGCCGCAGCAGGGATTTGGCCAGCTTTCCGGGGTCGAAATCAGGGGTCGGTTGCATCGGCTTTCTCGGCTCAGGTGGTTGCAAGGGGGGCCATTTTTCGGGTAAACGGGGGCCCGGTTATGGGTCGACATGCGGCGAATCTGCTGCATTTCGTGGAACTTGGTCACACTTCAGCCTAGCTTGCATTGCTCGGTGACAAGGTTCGTACGCCGACATCGGCACCCATCTATGCGGCGCATCAGTGGATTGCTCGCCGTTTCAAGCCACGACCCAAACGGAAAGCAGAAAGCAGAGGCTCATGCCCACAATCGCTTTGGTCGACGACGACCGCAACATTCTCACATCCGTCTCGATCGCGCTGGAAGCCGAAGGCTACCGCATCATGACTTACACCGACGGCGCCTCCGCGCTTGACGGTTTCCGCACCACCCAGCCCGACCTCGCCATCCTCGACATCAAGATGCCGCGCATGGACGGCATGGAGACGCTGCGCCGCCTCAGGCAGAAATCCGACCTGCCGGTGATCTTCCTGACCTCCAAGGACGAGGAGATCGACGAGCTGTTCGGCCTCAAGATGGGCGCCGACGACTTCATCCGCAAACCGTTCTCGCAGCGCCTGCTGGTCGAGCGCGTCAAGGCCGTGCTGCGCCGCTCGGCGCCGAAGGACCCGACCGTCGCGCCGAAGGAGAACGACGCCAAGGCGCTCGATCGCGGCCTTTTGCGCATGGATCCGGAACGGCATACCTGCACCTGGAAGAACGAGCCGGTGACGTTGACCGTCACCGAATTCCTGATCCTGCAGGCGCTGGCAACCCGGCCCGGCGTGGTGAAGAGCCGCAACGCGCTGATGGACGCCGCCTATGACGACCAGGTCTATGTCGACGACCGCACCATCGACAGCCACATCAAGCGGCTGCGCAAGAAATTCAAGGTGGTCGACAACGAGTTCGAGATGATCGAGACGCTCTACGGCGTCGGCTACCGCTTCAAGGAAGCCTGAGGCTCACGCAGCTTCACGAACGACTGGGAGCATCTCCGGTTCTGATTCCATCGGGACCGGGATCGCTCTAGAATGCGGGGACCTCTCGACGAACCGTCCTAACGCGGGCGTAAGCATTGCTGGACCGAACGCAGCCTGATCCGAACCAGAGCGCCGGGGATGTCACGTCCGACGGGGTTCAGGAGCACGTCGCCGACGACAAGCCGCACGGCTTCCGGCCGCTGAACTGGCTGAAGCGCGCCGGGCAGTTCTTCTTCGCGCTGTCGTTCTCCAGCCTGACCCGCCGCATCGTCTCGCTCAACCTCGCCGGCCTCGTCGCGCTGGTCGCGAGCATCCTGTATCTGTCGCAATTCCGCGCCGGCCTGATCGACGCGCGGGCGCAGAGCCTTTTGGTGCAGGCCGAGATCATCGCCGGCGCGATCGCCGCCTCCGCCACCGTGCAGACCAACGCCATCACCATCGATCCCGACCGGCTGCTCGACCTCAAGCCGGGCGAGACCTATGGCGGCCCGGACGAATATTCGCCGCTGGACTTCCCGATCAATCCGGAGCGCGTGGCGCCGGTGCTGCGCACGCTGATCTCGCCGACCAAGACGCGCGCCCGCATCTACGATCCGAACGGCAGCCTGCTGGTCGACAGCCGCAACCTCGAAAACGTGCTGCGCTACAATCTGCCGCCGCCGGCAGACAAGCCCGGCCTCGTCGAGCGCGGCATGGTGGCGGTGCGCACCTGGCTCAATCGCGGCGACCTGCCGCTCTACCGCGAGCTCGGCCCCGAGAACGGCAACGGCTATGCGGAGGTGGCCGATGCGCTGCAGGGCCAGAAGCGCTCGATGGTGCGGGTCAATGCGCGCGGCGAGGTGATCGTCTCGGTCGCGGTCCCCGTGCTGCGCTCGCGCGCCATCCGCGGCGCCTTGATGCTCTCGACGCAAGGCGACGACATCGACCAGATGGTCACCGCCGAGCGCCTCGCCATCCTGAAGGTCGGCGGCGTCGCGGCCGCGGTCATGATCATGCTGTCGCTGCTGCTCGCGAGCACGATCGCCGGGCCCGTGCGCCGGCTCGCCGACAGCGCCGAGCGCGTCCGCCGCCGCATCAAGGCCCGCATCGAGATTCCCGATTTCACCCGCCGCCGCGACGAGATCGGCCATCTCTCGGGCGCGCTGCGCGACATGACCAGCGCGCTCTACAGCCGCATCGAGGCGATCGAGATGTTCGCCGCCGACGTCGCCCATGAGCTGAAGAACCCGCTGACCTCGCTGCGCTCGGCGGTCGAGACCTTGCCGCTGGCGCGCAACGAGACCAGCCGCGCGCGCCTGCTCGAGGTGATCGAGCACGACGTCAAGCGGCTCGACCGCCTGATCTCCGACATCTCCGACGCCAGCCGCCTCGATGCCGAATTGCAGCGCCAGGACGCGATCCCGGTCGATCTGCGCCGCCTGCTGACGACGCTGGTGTCCGTGGCCAATGAAACCAAGCTCGGCCACGACGTCGCGGTCGAGACGCGCTTCGAAGGCCGCAGCGCGTCCGACAATTTCGCCGTGACCGGCCATGATTCACGGCTCGGGCAAGTGGTCTCCAACCTGCTCTCGAACGCGCAATCGTTCTCGGAAGCCGGCAGCAAGGTGCGCCTCACCTGCCGCCGCGTCCGCGGAGAGATCGAGATCGTGGTCGACGACGACGGCCCCGGCATTCGCGACGACGCGCTGGAGCGCATCTTCGAGCGCTTCTACACCGATCGTCCGCATCAGGGTTTTGGCCAGAACTCCGGCCTCGGCCTGTCGATCTCCAAGCAGATCGTCGACGCGCATGGCGGACGCATCTGGGCCGAGAACCGCGCAGGCCCGCCGGATGACGAAGGCGCTCCGACCGTGTCGGGCGCGCGCTTCGTCGTGAGGCTGCCGGCGCTATGAGCGACGGCAACGGGCCCAGCGTTCACGCCTCCGCGGTCAAGGTCGGGCAGCGGGCGGTGCTGATCCGCGGGCCCTCGGGCTCGGGCAAGTCGCGCCTTGCCTTCGATTTGATCATGGCGGGACGGGCGGGCGTGGTCGAAAGGGCCGTTCTGGTCGGGGACGACCGTGTCCATCTGGCGACACTCGGCGATGAAATTGAGGTCCGGCCCGCGCCTCGCCTGGCGGGCCTGATCGAGATCCGGGGCCTCGGAATCCGCCGCTGCGACTTCGTGGAGCATGCGACCGTCGGTCTCGTGGTCGACCTGGACGCGGCGGACGCGGAACGGCTGCCGCCGGCGGAATCCCTGAAAACCAGCATTTTTGGTGTCGAAATACCGCGAATTCCGGTGAGCCGCGACACTTCACCGCTCTCCTTGGTTGTCGCGGCCTTGACCACTACCAAGAGTTCATCTTCCGTTAACCCTTCAGGCGATTGTTTGAAGGGAAATGGTAACCATATGAACCCCACTATCGCGACCGAATAGACCGGCGCAGCTCCCCTCGTCCATCCGTCTAGATTCAGGGAGATACGCAACATCCCCTCTTGCGCAGGGGCTCTGGATGGTCAAAGTGGCGCGTTCGTGCGGTGCACCAAAAGCGCCCGCGAGGAGTTTTCCGATGATTGGTCTAGTACTTGTGACCCACGGGCGCCTTGCCGACGAATTCAAGGCAGCGCTTGAACATGTCATGGGGCCACAAAAGCAAATCGAAGCGATCACGATCGGCGCCGAAGACGATTCCGATCTTTGCCGAAGCGACATCATCGAGGCGGTTAACCGCGTCGATTCCGGCGACGGCGTTGCGATCCTCACCGACATGTTCGGCGGCACGCCGTCGAACCTCGCAATATCCTGCATGAGCCGGCCCAAGGTCGAGGTGCTCGCGGGCATCAACCTGCCCATGCTGGTGAAGCTCGCCAAGGTGCGCGAGGAGCGTCCGCTGCCGGACGCGATCGCGATGGCGCAGGAAGCGGGCCGCAAATACGTCACCATCGCCAGCCGCGTGCTCGCCGGCAAATGAGCGAGGAGGCGCCACAAGCGGGGACAGGCGTGCCCGCGGGCGCGATCTCCAAGGACCTCCTGATCATCAACAAGCGCGGCCTTCATGCGCGCGCCTCGGCGAAATTCGTCCAGGCGGTCGAACGCTTCGAGGCGCAGGTCTGGGTGACGCGCGGCGGCGAGACCGTCGGAGGCACCTCGATCATGGGCCTGATGATGCTCGCGGCCGGCCCCGGCACGACGATCACCGTGGCCGCCGCCGGCCCCGACGCCGAAGCCGCGCTCGCGGCGATCACCGAGCTCGTTGAAAGCAAGTTCAACGAGGAAGGGATCTGAGCCGCAGGCTCGGTTCCGTAGGGTGGGCAAAGCGAAGCGTGCCCACCATCTCTATCAATCAGTGAAAGAACGTGGGCACGGCGCTTCGCGCCTTTGCCCACCCTACGAGATCCCGCTATTTCGCCGGGCCTACGATATAGACGTTCCAGCTCATCGCCGGGCCGGCCTTGCCGTGGGTGAAGCGGCGCGTGGTCATCACCATGCGCTCGGCGTTCGGCGCGGTTTCCGAGATCCATTTCTCGAACTTGGGCAGGCGTTCGTCGGCCGCATCGACCACGCCGATGAAGCCGTATCGCTTGACGTCGTCGAGCGAGGTCAGCCCGGAGGCCCAGGCTTCGTTCGGCGTGAACGGGCTCGGATGATCGGGGCTGTAGAACACCATCGGCTGGATCGTCTCCATGGTGCCCGCGACGACGGCCCAGCGCGAGGCGAAGCGCGCGTGCCAAGCCTGGGTCAATTCGCGCGCCAGATCCGAGCGCGCGCCATAGGTCGCGGTGTTGCCGGCATTGGCCGCCATCTCGCGCGCGGCGATCCAGGGCGAGCCGGCCAGCGTCGCGGCGCTGAGCACGAGCCAGATCGCGGCGATGTTGAACAGGCTCGCAGCTTGCACCCGCAGCGTGGGAATCGCGACCAGCGCCAGCGGCACCAGGAAGAACAGCGAGATGCCCCAATCGGTCTTCATGTAGATGCTGAAGAGGAGCGCGCCGAGCGGCGGGCCGAACGCGACGATGACCTGGATGATCCAGACGTTCAGCGCCTGCGAAACATTGACGCCCGGATTGGCGCCACGTGCCCAGGCGCGCGTGACGATGCGCAAGGGCGCGCGCCGCAGCAGCGTGAACCAAGGCGGCACCAGCGCCATCGCGAGCCCGGCCAGCGCCACCGGCAATGCCAGCAGCCCCAGATTATGCAGCAGATAGCCGGCGACGAGCTGATGCACCTGGCTTTTGTCCTGCAGGCTGTAGGTGTCGCCGGCATAGGTCAGCGGCACGAAATGCGCATCCGCCAGCCAGACGATGTGCGGGATCATCGCCGCGACCATCGTCGCGATCGCCACCCACGGCGCCGGCGACAGCAGGAATTTCATGCGCTCGGGATGGATCAGCGCGGCAAGGCCGATGGCGCCGATCATCGTCAGCACCCAATATTTGGTCATCAGCGCCAGCGCGCCGGCAAGGCCGAGCAAGACTCCGGATTGCCAGCTCCGCTTCTCGAACGCGTTGAGATAGGCCAGCACGAGCAGCGGCAGGGTGACGAGCTGCAGCAGGTCTGGGTTGTACTTGAAACCCTTGAAATTGAAGATCGGGTAGAGCGCGACCATCACCACGACCAGGAACGCGCGCCGCGCATCCACCACGCGCAAGGCCACCAGCCAGCAGATCACCATGCCGACGCCGACGGTCGCCATCGCCAGCGCGTAGGTCGCCCAGTCCGTCGCGGGGAAGGCCATGAACCAGAGGCCGGCGACCCAGCCCGACAGCGGCGGATGCTTGCCGTAGCCCCAGAGGAATTTCTGGCCCCAGCCATAGGCTTCCGCGACGTCCATGTGAACGTCCTGCGCCGCCTTCAGATTGATCAGGATGAAGGTCCAGAGCACCGCATGCAGGATGGCAAGCTGGATCACCAGCCACAATCTCGCCTCGGGGCGGACCGCGCAGGCCACCAGCCAGGCCCGGAAGCGGTTGAAGCTCAGGCGGGACTTCGTGCGCGCCCTGACGGTGGGGATCGAGGTGGTCGACATGGCCGTTGCCTAGCGCGTTTTGGGCGACGGTGGAATCAGCTTGGCGTGAACAAAGGCCCTGAAATTACAGCAATATGGTTGCCGCACGGGGATGTGAGTGGTATCCCGCGCCCATGACGACCGTCCCCATTTCGAACATCCGCAATTTCTCCATCGTCGCCCATATCGACCATGGCAAATCGACGCTGGCCGACCGCCTGATCCAGATGACGGGCGGCCTTTCCGACCGCGAGATGGCGGGCAAGGAGCAGGTGCTCGATTCCATGGACATCGAGCGCGAGCGCGGCATCACCATCAAGGCGCAGACGGTCCGCCTCGCTTACAAAGCCAAGGACGGCAAGGACTACATCTTCAACCTCATGGACACGCCCGGCCATGTCGACTTCGCCTACGAAGTCTCACGGTCGCTGGCGGCGTGCGAAGGTTCCCTGCTGGTGGTCGACGCCAGCCAGGGCGTCGAGGCGCAGACGCTCGCCAACGTCTACCAGGCGCTCGACAACAATCACGAGATCGTCCCCGTCCTGAACAAGGTCGACCTGCCCGCGGCCGAGCCCGAGAAGGTCAAGCAGCAGATCGAGGACGTCATCGGCATCGACGCCTCGGACGCCGTGATGATCTCGGCCAAGACCGGCCTCGGCGTGCCCGACGTGCTGGAAGCCATCGTCACCCGCCTGCCGCCGCCGAAGGGCGACCGCGACGCGACCTTGAAGGCGCTGCTGGTCGACAGCTGGTACGACGTCTATCTCGGCGTGGTCGTCCTGATCCGCGTCGTCGACGGCGTCATGAAGAAGGGCAGCCGCGTGCGCATGATGGGCACGGGTGCGGCCTACGACGTCGAGCGCGTCGGCTTCTTCACGCCGAAGATGACGCAGGTCGACGAGCTCGGCCCCGGCGAGATCGGCTTCATCACCGCCGCGATCAAGGAAGTCGCCGACACCCGCGTCGGCGACACCATCACCGACGACAGGAAGCCGGTCACCGAAATGCTGCCGGGCTTCAAGCCGGCGATCCCGGTGGTGTTCTGCGGCCTGTTCCCGGTCGATGCCGACGATTTCGAGACGCTGCGCGCCGCCATGGGCAAGCTGCGGCTCAACGACGCCAGCTTCTCCTTCGAGATGGAAACCTCGGCCGCACTCGGCTTCGGCTTCCGCTGCGGCTTCCTCGGACTGCTGCACCTCGAGATCATCCAGGAGCGGCTGTCGCGCGAATTCGATCTCAATCTGATCGCGACCGCGCCGAGCGTCATCTACAAGATGAAGCTCACCGACGGCACCGAGATCGAGATCCACAATCCGATCGACATGCCCGACGTGGTCAAGATCGAGGAGATCCAGGAACCCTGGATCGAGGCGACGATCCTCACCCCCGACGAATATCTCGGCAGCGTGCTGAAGCTGTGCCAGGACCGCCGCGGCTCGCAGAAGGAGCTGACCTATGTCGGCTCGCGCGCGATGGTGAAATACGATCTGCCGCTCAACGAGGTGGTGTTCGACTTCTACGACCGGCTCAAGTCGGTCTCCAAGGGCTACGCCTCGTTCGACTATCATCTCACCGACTACAAGCCGGCCGATCTCGTCAAGATGCAGATCCTGGTCAACAACGAGCCGGTCGACGCGCTCTCGATGCTGGTGCATCGCACCCGCGCGGAGGGGCGCGGCCGCGCCATGGTCGAGAAGATGAAGGACCTGATCCCGCCGCACATGTTCCAGATCCCGATCCAGGCGGCGATCGGCGGCAAGGTGATCGCCCGCGAGACGGTGCGCGCGCTGCGCAAGGACGTCACCGCGAAATGCTACGGCGGCGACATCACGCGCAAGCGCAAGCTTCTGGAGAAGCAGAAGGAAGGCAAGAAGAAGATGCGGCAGTTCGGCAAGGTCGACATCCCGCAGGAAGCTTTCATTGCCGCGCTGAAGGTGGATAGCTGAGGCGAGGCTCGGCACGGCCGACCCCCGCTTCGGACCAGCCAACAAAAATTGCGAAAACAACCCCATGCACAGTAGCCGCCCCCTTGGCGGCATTGCGTTTTTTGGGAGCTTACAAAATCCGGTTGCTCCGTCGGGCAAAACAGGACGATGGTGGCAGCATCGCAAATTGTGTGACGCCGCCATCCGTCAGCACGACCGAGTCCCAATCGATTACGCCTTCTGCTTCGCCGCGACGTACCGTGCGAAATTGTCGAGGATCGCTTGCCAGCCGCTCCGTTGCTGCTCCTCCGAGTGCGTCGTTTCGCCGTCGAAGGTGACGCGGACGACGACGCCGTTCGGGCCGGGCACGAACGCGACCTCGGCCTTGCGATCGCCGAACGCATATTCGATCCGCTCGTGCGCGATGATTTTCGTGTAGGTGCCGGCAAAGTCGAAACCCATGCTGCCGTCCTTGGCCTCCATGCGGGACGAGAAGGCGCCGCCTTCGCGCAGGTCGACCGTCGCCCTGGTTGTATGCCAGTCGTCGGACGCCGCATTCCACTTCACGATGTCGGCAGGCGTCGTATAGGCCTGCCAGACCTGATCGATGGGGGCTGCGACGCTGGTTTCGACGGTAATCCTCATGGGCATTGCTCCGGTTCGGCTTTTGGCGCGAGACGTCGGCATCACGTCAGGCGCGATCCACGGCCCTGGGACGTCTCCATCCAAGGACGGATGAGACCAGTCCGTGCCGACATGGTCCAGCCGTCAATGTTCAAAAAACCCATCCGGCGAGCCGACCTTGATTGTTACCGGCCGCTGCCCTCCCCCGGTGACAGGATTGGCGGGTGCCCTTCAAATCGCGGCGGGGCCGCTATATATTGGGATCGCTTCAGCGGCTTGCCACGGGAATGACGTCATGGCCGACATCACGGTACATCTCGACGACGAGCTTTACGACAAAGCTTCGCGCGTTGCTCGACTGGACAATGTGAGCGTGAAGGAACTCGTCGAGGACGTCATGCGCCGCCATCTGGACTATGTCGAGGTGGTGCAGGATTTTTCGAAGATGCCACCGCTCTCGCTCGAGAATTACGAGCTTCATCGCGATGCAGACGAGAGCGATGAAGACTACGCGTTCAGGCGCTCACTTTTCCAGTGAGGCTTGAATGGCTCCGCCCTTCCGACGCGGCGACATGGTCTGGAGCTACTTTCCGTTCGCCGAGACTCCGGACGTGCCCGCGCGGACGCGGCATGCGGCGATCATCGTAGGCGCTTTTTCCGCAATCGACGCCTCCAAGATGCTGGGACACCCGGCCCCGGCGTACGGCGCCGCGGTTGCTAATAATTCGATTTTCCGAATTGTTTTTCCGTCGGGCAAAACTGGGCATAATCACGGTGTGCGAGCGGCTAAACTCGGTGCGCCATTCCGGAGCACGCGTGGCGCGAGCCCGGCATCCATCGTGCAGCAAACAAGGCGGACAAATGGATTCCGGGACCGCGCTAACGGCGCACCCCCGGAATGACTCGCCGTCTCAACGTCACCTCTCCTATCGCTGATGGGAACCGGCGCCCTTGCCCTCTGCTGCCAGATAGGCCACCATCGCTTCGCGCAGACTAGAAAATATTAACAGCGCGAGGAAACGCATAAGCCGCTGCCGCGGATCGACTGTTGCTAAGCCGAGTCAGGTAGCCCAAGTAAGACTATTTCAATTAGGGCATCGAAACGATCATGACAGCGAAGGACGATATCTTACAAGAGATGGCCTTTTTCCGAGGCAACGGTGAGGGGATCGAGTCCTGGTTCTCCAACAAGATTTCGGACGTTGCGGTTGACGTACTCGCAAACTGCGAGAAACGGCCGATTGGCTTAGAAGTGCTAAATCAACTTCTAATCCTTTCCCACGAAGGTGGAATGAGCAAAGGCTTCTTCAGGTTTTATTTCCATACGAATCCACATTCGCAGGGAGGATACTGGTACAATCCAGAAAAATTGCCCGAGTACGATCCTACGTTCCTCAATTCTTCGACGCTGAAGAATCTACAGCATCTTAAGTGGGGACTTAAGCGTCTCTATATCGACGGGTTATTATACTTCGGAAACATCAGGCAGTGCTACCGCACGCTGCGCGGCCTCACATTTGAGCAGCTTGATGCATTCTTCAGAAGTAAGGCCTTTGACGCCAGCGCGCTGACCAGGCGAGATGAACCGCTTCCTCTAACAACCATTGCGAAAGACGATCGATATCTTATCGCGGAAACGGCTTGCAAGACGTACGCACCCGCAGACGACTCTCTGCCGGACCTTATCGAATTCATCAAAGGTCGCTATTCTGAATCAGTCGCCTCGGGCAAGCCTAGAATCAAGATCAAGGAATTGATCGCACCGAGCGGCAGTCCAAGCCGTTACGATTCGGATCGTCGTCGCAGCGGGCGCGCTGATGACCTGTGTCGGGTTCGGCACGATGCTGTCGCTGGCGGTGTTCCTGCAGCCGATCTCGGAAGCGATGGGCTGGTCGCGTGCAGGGGTGTCGGCGGCGGCGACGCTGGATTTCCTCTGCATGGGATTTGCAGCGTTCCTGTGGGGCGCGCTGTCGGACCGGTTCGGCACCCGCATCGTGGTGCTCGCGGGAAGCCTGCTGCTGGGGCTCGGTCTGGTCACCGCGAGCCAGGCGACGAGCCTGTGGCAATTCCAGCTCTTCTTCGGCGTCTTGATCGGCATCGCCGCCGGCAGCTTCTACGCACCGATGATGGCGCTCGCGAGCGCCTGGATCGAGAAGAACAGGAGCCTTGCGGTGGCGCTGGTCTCGGCCGGCATGGGCATGTCGCCGGTGACGATCGCGCCGACCGCGAGCTGGCTGATCACCGCCTATGACTGGCGCACCGCCATGCTGGTGATCGGCTGTGCGGCCTGGGCGCTGCTGATCCCCGCCTGCTTCCTGGTGCGGCCGGCACCGCCGGCCGCGGGCCGCGCGGCGGCGGACGCCGCGCCGGAGGTCGAGCTGACCGCGGCGCAGGCGCTGCGCACACCGCAATTCATCGCGCTCGCGGCGGCGCATTTCGCCTGCTGCGCCGCGCATTCCGGCCCGATCTTCCACATGGTGTCTTATGCGATGGTGTGCGGCATCGCCCCGCTCACGGCGGTGACGGTCTACAGCGTCGCCGGCGTCTCCGGCCTCGGCGGGCGCCTGCTGCTGGGCACGCTCGCCGATCGCATCGGTGCAAAGCCGGTGCTGGTCGGCGGCCTGTTCGTGCAGGCGATATGCATCGCGACCTATCTCGCTGTGACGCAGCTCGGCGAATTCTACGCACTCTCGGTGGTGTTCGGCCTCGCCTATGGCGGCGTGATGCCGCTCTACGCTGTGCTGGTGCGTGAATATTTCGGCGCGCGCATCATGGGCACGGTGTTCGGCGCAGTGTCGGCATTCGCCAGCCTCGGCATGGCGCTCGGGCCATGGGCAGGCGGGCTCGTGTTCGACAATTTCCAGCGCTACACATGGCTGCACGCCGGGTCCTTCGCGATCGGGCTCGCCGCCGTCGCGGTGGCCTTGAGCTTCCCGACCAGACGCAGATCATCGCTCGATCTCGGCCGCGCGGCGGCCTGACGAGATGCCGCACCGACCGACCACGCTCAGGGCACGGCCGGGCCAGTGACCGCGGCAGCCGGCGTCGTTTCGCGCGGCGCGCGACGGCCATTCAGCAGCACACCCACGAAGGTGAAGCGCACCATCAGGTGATAGCTCGCCAGCATCGGGAGAAGCGCAGCGATCAGGATGATCGCGAATTTGAACGGCCCAGGCCAGTCGAGTTGCGATAGCGCGACCTGCAGCGCCATCACGATCGGCATATGGATCAGATAAAGCCAATAGGAGGCATCGGCGAGGTAGCGCCGGGTCGGGCTGAAGCCGGACATGAAGCGGAGCGCGAGGCCGATGAAGGCGAAGGTCGAAATCCAGATCGCCGGTGCGTACAGGACGGCGGCGATGAGCCTGAGCGTCTCGGCGCGGACGGGCAGCTTCGGCGCACCCGGCGCTGACGTCATCACGCCCGACAGCACGAAGCTGGTCAGGATCAGGCCTACGGCAAGCACGACATTCCAAAGCCAGCACCGCTCCAGGATCCGCAGCAGATCGGGCTGCCGATGCAACAGCCAGCCAACACCGAATGAGGTACCGAAGCCGATCCACGCCTGTGCATTTGTGATGAGCGATTGATCCGGCGTCCTCACGCCGACCGCGCCGGCCCATCTTGGATCGAGGCTGAAGGCGATGCCGATCGGGACCGCCAGAACCAGCGGTGCCAGCGGACTTCGCATGATCCCCGAGAAGAGACGATCCAGCACCGTTCGGAGCGCGCCTGATGCATCGAGCCGAACGAGGAGACCGCGCAGCAGGAGCATGGCGGCATAGAGCTCCAGCAACACGTAGAGAAACCAGAGATGGGCGAGCGGGAAATTCGGCAGCGCCGGCGGCCAGTTGCGCATGCCGGCGGTCGGACCGCCATTGGGAAACCGGGAGGCCCAGATCACGACCACCACCATGGCCGTGAACACGATCGGCCAGCCGATCACCAGCGGCAGCCCGATTCGCTGCAGCCGATCCTCGATGAAGCCTCTTATCCCCCGGCGATGAAAGCTCATCCGGGCAAAGAAGCCGGCCATCAGGAAGAAGGTCGTCATCCGGAACACGTGGATGGAGAACGACAGAAAGCCCACGGCAAGGCTCGGCTGGGCGTCCTGGATGAACCAGAACCGGGGCGAGGCCGGCACGAACGACAACGCTGCGTGCAGGACAATGCCGAGCAGCAGGGCGAAGGCCCTGACCGCATCGAGAGCGTGCAACCGTTCCGAAGCGGGGGCGGCAGCGAGTGAGGACATGGACGGGCTCATGCTGACTGGAGGGGACTTGTTGGCGGGACTCGCCTGCCAGTCTGCCCACTCAATTCGGAGCTCTCTCGCCTGATATGGAAATCGGCCAGCCGATTTCTGACGTCGCTAGCCGATATTGCGGTTGCGATCGACCTCGGGCGCCGTTTGCACCGAAGTCAACGCCTCGCGCCGAAACTCGCTTGGGGTCATGCCGCTCTCGGCCTTGAAGGCGCGGTTGAACGGACCGATCGACTGGAAGCCGGCATCCATGGCAATGGTCAGCACCGGCACCTCGCGCTGCGCCGGATCGGCCAGCGCCGCCTTTGCGTCCTCGATGCGGTAATGATTGAGGAACGCATTGAAATTGCGATAGCCGAGGCCCTCGTTGATCGCCTGTCGAAGCCGGTACTCGGGAACGTCGAACCGCGCGGCGAGCGCCCCGATCGCAAGTCCTTCCTGCCGATAGATGCGCTCCACCGTCATCACATGATCGAGCCGCCGGAGCAGGAGGGGATCGACCGCGATGCCGGCCTCGGCACGATCGGCCCTCCGGGCTTGGGGGCTGATGTTAGCCGGCGCGATCGCAGCCGTGGCATCGCTGGCCGTGACGGCCATCGGTGCGCCAAAGGTCCCCAAGCCGGCGAGCATGGCCACCACGAACAGGCAGAGCGCGGTCGGAAAGCTCCCGGCCCCACCAGGGACGACGACCGGAATCGCCGCAAAGCCGGCGCCGGCCACGACAGCAATGAGCCCGACATTGATCGCGAGCATCGCCAGCCGCAGCCGACGTCGCCGCGCGACCAGGTCGACGCGCCAAGTCTTGACCGTCTGGACCGCGGCCGCAATCGCCAACATCAGGGCGACCACCGACAGGACCTTGCCGCCCGCCGTGGCCAAGGCGGGCCAGCTCGCCCAACCCAGGGTAAGTGCAAAGCCGAAGGCGACGATGACCAACCAAAGAGCGCCGTGCCATCGCTTGAGCACGAAATCATCGTCGAACGCCACGCGCGCCCACAGCCAAAACACGGCGGGTTGCGCCGACAAAACCGGCAACACCCACCACCAGGATGACTTTGGAAAGAATGGCGCGGTCGTGATGGCGTAGAGCACGCCACCTGCCGACATCGCCATGCCCAACAACGCCTGCTGGTTCGTCGCGCGGCGCATCAGGGTAACGAGGATGATCAGCAGGAACACGCCGCACGTCGCGCCGCGCAGCCCGAGATCAATGGCCGTGAGCCCCATCGCGGTCACACCCTGCATGTCCTTAGGTCGATAGCCCAGTCTCGCATCGCCACCACCGGCATACAACCCAAACTTGCGCCGGGATCGATCGACGGGCTCTGCCTCCGCTTTCGCTCCTTGAGGAGCCGTACCCGTGCCGGCGAACTAGGCGGAGTTCGCGTCTCGGCCTAATATTCCGACGTGCCGCTCACGAGCTCAATCAAGCCCTATGATCCGACCTGGCCGCAGCAATACGCGGCGGAAGAGGCGCGGCTGAAGCCCGTTTTCGGCTCCGGATTGATCGGCATTCATCATGTTGGCAGCACCGCCGTATCCGATTGGCGGCGAAGGGACTTGAAGTTGAGGCTCGAGCGCGAGAATACATCGGTTATCCAGCAATGATCGACATGGATCCGTTTCATCCAGGACGTTCTCACGCAACTCGATTGACTGCCCGTTTATCGGGCGAAGCGCATCGATGGATTCGATCCATGAACATCACGATCAGGCCCGCTCACGAAGATGACGCCGATGCCATCAGCGGCGTCATCCTGCGGGCGCTGCGCGAGACCAATGCGAAGGATTATGCGGACGAGATCATCGCGAGGATCGGGCGCAGCTTCAGCCCGGAGGCGGTCCGGGAGCTGATCGCGAAACGCACGGTCTTCGTTGCCCTCGACGGCAACCGGGTCGTCGGAACGGCCAGCCTCGACGGGAGTGTCGTCCGTACCGTTTTCGTGGCTCCAGATGTCCATGCGCGCGGGATCGGCAAGCTACTGATGGGCGAGGTCGAACGCACGGCACGCGGGCGAAACATTCAAGCGTTGACGGTCCCGTCATCGATCACCGCTGAGAGTTTCTATGCAAAGCTCGGGTTCATTGCCGTGCGCGACAGCCATCATGGCGACGAACGCACGATCATCATGGAGCGATCGCTCACTGACCGGTCCTAGGGCGGCCGCTCCGTTGCAGCACGACGCGATCTCCGGCGACGAGCCCTGAGAGATTTTGGTCATGCGGTTGGCCGACACACCAACCTTCACGGCGGTGCCGGGAACAGACGGCGGAAGCAGCCGATTCAATTCAGCATCGAACCGGCCCGCCGCCTCCGTTCGTTCAGCCGAACATCTCCCGGTCGGCGCAATGCAGATCGCGGGTGTCGAAATACTTCTTCGTCCAGCCGTCGGTCGTCGACAGGAACCATTTGGCGTCGAGGGCAGCCTGCGCCTTCGACGCCTTGGGTTTGGCCTTCTTGCCGCCGGTCGCCGTGCTGTCGAGGAAGTTGAAGTGATCGACCAGCGCGAGCGCCTCCACCGCGAACACGGTCGCGATGTCCTTGTCGCGGATGGTCAGGAGATTGTCGCCGTTGTTCTCCTCACCGCCGGAGGCGAGGTTGGACGAGCCGCAGAACACGACGGGATCGTCGCCGTTGAAGCCGCAAACGACGAATTTGTGGTGGATCTGGTGCTTGACGCCGGCGATGTTCGGCACCTGGTTGAACGGCGGCGGCAGTTGGGTCTGCACCGGCTTGCCGGTGACGAGCACCCCGGTCTTCTTGCCGACGGGATAGAGATAGATGCCATTCGGGTTGTCCGAGATGCCGTAGCTGAAGACCTTGTCATTGGCATGGATCGTCTTCAGCGCCTCGTAGACGGGGCTGTTGCCATTGGCCATCTCCATCACGGCGAACAGCACGCTGCCGGTGCCCTTGGGCTTTTTGGCTTCCTTCGCGATCTGGGCGACCACCGGGGCGAGCGCCTTGGCGGCGCCGTCCTCATCGTGCGGCGAAAAGGTGATGCTGGTCTTCGGCGTCTTGCTCGAGGTCGAGACGAACGGCGCTTTCGACCAGTCAGACTTGATGAACGCAGCCTTCTTGGCGCCGTCGGTCCACGCCTGCTCGAACACGCCGGCATAGAAGCCTGCAACCTCGGGATCCCTGTAGACGAGGACGTGGTTCGAGTTGACGTAGAGGCCGGTGATCGAGAAGTTCGTCGAGCCGGTCAGCACCTTCTGCGGAGAGTTCTTTTTGGCGCCCTTGCGGTAGACGATCATCACCTTGTCGTGGGAATAGCGGCCGAACTTGCCGCGCAGCAGCAGATCCTTGCCCTTGGCGGCCTTGTTGAACGCCTGCTCGAAACGGTCCTCCGGCGTCGGCTTTGCCTTGTTGTGATGCAGCGCGGCGTTGTCGAGAATGATGCGGACGCGCCCCTGCCCCGCGAGTTTCAGCAACAGGCCAATGATGTCGGATTCGCTGAGATCGTAGGCGAAGACGTCGACGACCAGGTCCTTGTTCTTCACGACCTCGGTCAGAAGACCGATGATCTTCTCGCGCGCGGTAAAGCCCATCCATTCGTATTCGTCGGCGAAGGTGAACTTCTCGCCGTGCGCGTTGGTTCCCGCGACCTCGGACGTATCAAAGACGAGATCGTGCTTGCTCGGCTGGATCGGCGCCGTTTTGCCGAAGTGATTGACGAACGCCTGCGACTGCACGAAGCCGCGCGTGAATCCGAGCTCGACGCTCTGCTTTGAGAAGCTGTCGACCAGGATCGTCGTGGAGACGCTCGTGTCCGGATCGAGCGGGGTCAGCACGCCGTTGTCGAAATAGCGCGGCGTCACGGTGTAGGTGTATTTGCCGCGGAACGGCTTGACGCCCTGGTGCACCGAGCCCGGCACATGGAGCCAGCGGAATTTGTGGATCGGCGCGTTGATGCTCGAACGCGCCGGCTCCTTCGAATCCTGGGCGTGATCGGCGGGTCGTTCGAACTGCAACTCGTTGTAGATGTAGTAGGCGGGCTGGCCATCGGGCTTGCACTGGATCGTGAACCCCGCGAGGTCCTTGGCCTGGGACTTGTCGAGGTTGAAGGCCAGCAATGTCTTGGCATCGCCGCGATAGGCTTTGAGGACCATCCGGCCGCCGTTCGGCTTCTTCGCCATCATCAATCTCCATGAATGAAATCAAGACAGGTCGGGGAAGGAATCGCTATAAGATTGTTTTAATCGGGATATCCTACCCGGAATTGTGGACGCTGCCAACTCGTTGACGCCGGGATCCTCGCGCCGGCTTCCTCACGCCAGCGTGACACTTGCTCCACGCCGCCCGAGAGATCACGATCCTCCGACAACAGAACAGGGCGAGGAGACCCGGATGCAGCAGCTTCCCGGATTTGGTCTGGTCGAGCGTGCCCGCGCACTCGCGCCGCTGATCGCGCGCGAAGCCGACGAGATCGAGCGGACGCGGCGGCTGACGCCGGCCGTGGTCGCCGCCCTGGTCGAGAACGGCCTCTATCGCGCGCTGCTGCCGCAGAGCCTCGGCGGCACTGAAGCTTCCATCGAGGCTTTCATGCAGATGCTGGAGGAGATCGCGAAGGCGGACGCTTCGACCGCCTGGTGCCTCGGCCAGTGCAGCGTCTGCGCGATGATCGCTGCGTCGCTCGATCACGATACGGCCCGGGAGATCTTCAACACGCCGCCGGGCATCCTCGCCTGGGGCGCGATCGCGCTTGAGGCGCGCAGCGTCGAGGGCGGCTACCGCGTCACGGCGCGCTGGGATTTTGCCTCGGGCTCGCGGCAGGCGAGCTGGCTTGGGGCGCATGTGCGCATCGTCGGTGCCGACGGCACGCCGCGCAAACATGCCGATGGCTCGCCGGAGGTGCGCACCATCCTCTTCCCCGTCGCAAGCGCGACATTGCACGACGTCTGGCAGGCGATCGGCCTTGCCGGCACCGGCACGGATTCCTACGAGGTGAACGACCTCTTCATTCCCGAGCGCTTCACCGCGTTTCGTGACGTGACGGCCGCGCTGCGCGAGAGCGGGCCGCTCTACAGGATCGGCACCGGCGCGACCTTCAGCCTGGGTTTTGCCGCGGTCTCGCTCGGCGTCGCGCGCGCGACGCTGGATGCCGCGATTGCGCTCTCGCGTGGAAAGCATCCCTCGCTTGCGGCCGGCGCGATGCGCGACAACGCGGCGGTCCAGGGCCTGATCGGCCGCACCGAGGGCGATCTGCGCGCCGCGCGCGCCTATCTCTATGCCACCGCGCAGGCGATGTGGCGCGAGCTCTGCGCGACCGGCGAGTTCAGCACCGCGCATCGCAGCGCGGTCCGCCTGGCGGCGACCTGGACCATCCATCAATCGACGAAAGTCGTCGACACCGCCTATCACATGGCCGGCGCGACCGCGGTGTTCCGAAAGCATCCGTTCGAGCGCCGCTTCCGCGACATGCACGCCATCGCCCAGCAGATCCAGGCGCGCGATACGCATTATGAGGATGTGGGGAAGACGATCCTGGCGGGCGGCATCGACGCCAGGTGCTGAATTCGCCTAAGCCTTGCGCGCGCCGGGCAGCCGGCCGCGCCAGCCCATGACGACGACCAGGGCAATCATCAGGAGGAGCGCCACAGCTGCCGCGGAATCGACGATGTGATCGCTGCCGTTGCAGATGTCCTGGTAGAGGCACGCGCGCGACATTGCGCCGACCCGGACCAGGACGGCGAGCACGCCGAGATAAAGGAACAGGCTGAGCGCCAGATAGATCGCCGTCACGAGCGCGCGCCGCAGCCGCGAGGGCATCGTTGGATCCTCCTCACGCCGCTCGGTGATGAATTGGCCCGGCTTTGCCTTGGCGGGATCGCGGATCTGGACGGTCGAATGCGTGAGCAGGTCGTGCACCGCCTGGTTGCGGCGCGTGGCCGCCATGACCACGAACGAATACCAGCCCAGGACACTCTTGACGGCAAAGCGTGCCAGCGCCTTGGCAAAGCTCAAATTGCCGCCGCGGTCGTCGACGACGCGCAAATTGGTCCAGATATGCCCGAGCGTACCGCCGATGCGCCAAACCAGCACGGGCTCATAAAGCAGCAGGATGAAGACGACCGCGATGCCGAGACTGCGGCTGAGCCCATCGCTCGCGACGTTGCTGGCGAGCGCCAGGGCGCCGAACAGCAGGGCCGTCGCCAACATCCAGTCGACCACAACGGCCTTGAACCGCCTGGAGAAGCGGGCGTAGTGCGGTCCGGGCAGCGGAGGCGCATCAGAGGTCATGGAGCCGCATCCGTTCGATCGATCCACTCATGAGACGTCGGCAGGACGAGGCAGGTTCGATTGCCCCGCGGCAGCGCCTCACGCCACCAGCGCATCTTCATCGCCGTCGATGCCGCGCTGCGCGGCGAGCAGGCTGACGATCTCGGCATGGGGCCGCGCCTTGCTGAACAGAAAGCCCTGGCCTTCGTCGCAGCCCTCGGTGCGCAGACAGCTGAGCTCGGCTTCGGTCTCGACGCCCTCGGCGGTGATGGTGACGCCGAGGCCCTTCCCCAGGCTGACGATGGAGCGGATGATCGCCTGCGCCTCGCGATTGGCGCCGAGATCGCGCACGAAGGACTGGTCGATCTTGATCTTGTCGAAGGGGAAGCTGCGCAAATAGCTGAGGCTGGAATAGCCGGTGCCGAAATCGTCCATGGAGATGCGCACCCCGAGCGCGCGCAAGGCATGCAGCGTCGCCAGCACCTGCGCGCTCTTCTCCAGCAGCAGCGTTTCGGTGATCTCGAGCTCGAGCCGCCGCGGCGGCAGGCCGGAATGCTTCAAGGCGTCGGTGACGATCGAGAGCAGATTGCCGCTGCGGAACTGCAGCGGCGACAAATTCACGGCGACGCGGACGTCGTCCGGCCAGGCCGCGGCGTCCAGGCAGGCCCGCCGCAGCATCAGCCCGCCGAGCGGATTGATCAGGCCGGTGTCCTCAGCGACCGGAATGAACTCGGCCGGCGAGACCATGCCGCGCTCGGCATGCGGCCAGCGCACCAGCGCCTCGAAGCCGGTGATACGGCCGCTCTGGAGGTCGATCAGCGGCTGGTAATAGGGACGCAGCACGTCGTTCTGGATCGCGTCGCGCAGCTCGACCTCGATCTTGCGGCGGCTCTGCGCCTTCGCATCGAGCGCGGCCTCGAAGAAGGCGAAGGTGCCGCGCGAATCGGCCTTGGCGCGTGACAGCGCCATGTCGGCGCTCTTGAGCAGCTTTTCGGACTCGTCGCCGTCGCCCGGCGCCATCGCGATGCCGATCGAGGCGCCGATCACCACGGAATGGCCGTCGAGCAGATAGGGATCGGCGATGGCCTCGAGCAGGCGCTTGGCCAGCACAACCGCGTCTTCGGGCCGCGCCAGACCGCTCTGCACGATGGCGAACTCGTCGGAATTGAGCCGCGCCAGCGCGTCTTCCTCACGCAAGGTGGAGCGCAGCCGCTTGGCGACGCCGCGCAGCAGCTTGTCGCCGATCGCATGTCCCAGCGTGTCGTTGACCGACTTGAAACTGTCGAGCCCGAGGATGAGCAGCGCGACCTTGTCGGTGCTGCGCCGCGTGTGCAGCAGCATCTCGTCCACCTGCTGGCGCAGCAGATTGCGGTTGGGCAGGCCGGTCAACCCGTCATGCTGGGCCATGAAGGCAAGGCGCGCCTCGGCGCGCTTGCGCTCGGTGATGTCCATCAGCGCGAGAAGCACCGCGGGCCGCTCGGCATAGGTCAGTTCGCGCGAATAGATCGCAAGGTCGATCAGCGCGCCGTCGGCCTTGACGTGCTTCCAGGTGCGCCCGGCGTGCTCCTCGCCGGTGGGATCGGCGGTCCAGGGCGGCTCGCTGTCGAAGGCCTGCAGGGAGCGGATCGTCAGGCGCTCGAACTCGGCGCGGCTGTAGCCGTAATGCGCGACCGCGGCGTCGTTGACGCCGAGGATGCACTCGTCGTCCAGCGCGCAGACGATCATGGGCACGGGATTGCCGTCGAACAGCAGGCGGAACGAGGCCTCGCGCTGCTTCAGCTCGGTGATGTCGACGCGCAGGCCGACCACGCCGCCGTCGTCGGTCAGGCGCTCGTCGATCAGGATGACGCGGCCGTCCGACAGCTTCTGCTCGTGGCGCGCGCCGGGCTGATACAGCCTTCGCAGGCGTTCGGCGATCCACTCGTCCTCGTGGCCGAGGGCTTCGGGATAATCACCGCGGGCGACGCCGACGCGGAGCGTGTCCTCGAGACGCGCACCCTCTTCGAACAGATCGGCGGTCTTGCTGTAGATCTCGGCGTATTTCTTGTTCCAGAGCACGTAGCGGCCGTCGGCATCGAGAAATACGATGCCCTGCGGCAGGATATCGACGGCCTGGCGCAGGCGCTCGTGGGATTTGCGCGCTTCCGCGATCGCGGCTTCCGCCTCGGCGCGACTGCGCAGGACTTCATCGCGCTCGGACAGGATGCGCGAGGCGCGCGCGAAGCGCGGCTTGCGCGGGGATTGGCCGGCCCGGGCAAGCACGCTTGGCTTTCGTTTTCTTGGTTTTCGAGACCCCAAACCCAACTTCACTCGTCCCAGTCGCGCCCAACCGCGCAAGTTTTGGGGCAAGTGTCTGAAAGAAAAGTAATCTTGGGTGGCCGCGCCGGCCGAGGCGCCGCCTTGCAAGCACGTCGAGCCCGGCTCTGGTGCCTGTTTGCGAGGCGCAAGCGGGCCAAGTGGCGCGCCAAACCCGCGGCTTCGTCGCAATCGACGAGACAGGTGGCACAAAAACGCGCGCTCTCCATGAATCAATTCCGAAGCCGGACGCGATTGCATACCGGAGGGAGACAATGCCGGTTCTTCGCTCGAATTTTGGTCAATGCAGGATACGGTTATTGCACCGTTAAGAATCGGGCTTCCGCCACGAAAACACTACGACTTTCGAACAACCTCGTTGGCTTCCCTTGAGGTCGCCCGCCGGATTCTTAACCCCGAGGCGGGGTTAGGCTATAAGGGCTGCGCATGAGTCCCCGCCACATCGCCCCTCTCCTGCTCGTCATGACGCTCCTGGCCGCCGGCGGCGCGCTGGCCCAGGACAAGGGCAGCGTCAATCCGAAGCCGCTGCCGCCGCTGGCCAATCCCAACGACCCCGACCTCGCCGCGAAGGAACTGTTCGCGCGAAAACTGCTGCCGTCGAAGGGACCGGCCCATGTCATCGGCTCCTACACCAGGGGCTGCATCGGCGGCGCCGAGCAGATCCCGGTCAACGGCGACCATTGGCAGGTGATGCGGCTGTCGCGCAATCGCAGCTATGGCCACCCCGACATGATCGCGTTGATCAAGCGGCTCGCGGCCAAGGCGCACAAGGACGCAGGATGGCCGGGCATCCTGGTCGGCGACATCGCCCAGCCGCGCGGCGGCCCGGCGTTGTCGGGCCATGCCAGCCACCAGATCGGTCTCGATGCCGACATCTGGCTGACGCCGATGCCGGATCGCCGGCTCTCGCGCGAGGAGCGCGAGGACATGTCGGCGGTGATGATGGTGCGCCCCGACCGGCTCGACATCGACCCCAAGGTGTTCACGCCTGGCCATGTGCTGGTGCTGCGCGATGCGGCGCGGGAGCCGGCGGTGCAGCGCATCTTCGTCAATGCCGCGATCAAGAAGGCGCTGTGCCGCGAGGCCAAGGGCGACCGCGCCTGGCTGTCGAAGATCCGCCCCTGGTGGGGCCACGACTACCACTTCCACATCCGCATGCGCTGCCCCGCAGGGGCCGGCGAATGCGAGGGCCAGCCGTCGCAGGCCGAGGACGAAGGCTGCAAGCCCGCCGACCTCGCCTATTGGTTCTCCGACGCCGTCCTGCACCCCAAGCCGCCGCCGGAGCCGCCGAAGCCGAAACCGCCGATGACGCTGGCGCAGATGCCGGCCGCCTGCAAGGCGGTGCTGCACGCAGGCGACGCAAAGCCGTAGGGCGCGGATGGATGCTGTCGCCGCCCGATCGGTGTCATCCCCGCCAACGTGGGGATCCATAACCACAGGATGTGGTTGTGACACGAGCTGGTAACTCCGAATCCCCGTAACCACCGCTGCCTGTGACTATGGGTCCCGGATCGGCGCTGCGCTTGTCCGGGACGACGACGGTGATGCGGCGCGCTTGTGGGGATGACGAACTCGTTGGTTGGTTCACGTCACAATGATGCGCTAAGATCGCCCTCGCCGCCCTGCCGTAAGCGCGCGGCATTCCCGGGACGCGCCTCCCAACAAGCCTGACCGCAAGCCCCGCCCCCTTCGCGTGGCCAACGATGGAAGTTCTCATGCGCGTCCTCACCCTCCTCGCCGCGCTTGCATTCGGCGCGACCTCGGCTCTTGCCGCTGAGGAGCCCAGCGGCTGCGACAAGTTCAAATGGCCGATCGAGCGGGAGCGCGCCGCGCTCACCGCGCCGGACCTTGCGAAGCTCGCATCGGGCAGCGAGCAGGCGGCCTTGCCGTCCTCGGCCATCTCGCTCGGGCTCGTCGCCCCAAGCGAGGCCAAACTGCCGACGCCTCCGGAGCGCGCACCAAAGGACGACACCTTTGCCGGCTTCATGCGCATCAAGTCCGCCAAGGCCGGGCTCTACACGATCAGCCTGTCCGTCGGCGGCTGGATCGACCTGATCCAGGACGGGCACGTCCTCAAGCCCGTCGCCTTCAGCGGTGCGACTGATTGCAGCGGTATCCGCAAGACCGTGAAATACGAGCTGTCGGCGCAGCCTTTCGTCCTGCAGGTCAGCGGCGCCAGGGACAATTCCGTCGCGATCGCGATCCTCCCCGTGCAATGACGCTGCTTGCCAGGCAAACAACCACCCTTTGACCTGAGGCCGCAGCCCCTGCTATCCTCTCCATTGCGATATCCCTGCCGGCCGTAAGCCGCAGCCGGGCCTCGTGGAGCAGCGCTTCCACCCGTCGCGACCACCCCACCAACGCCAGTCCAGCGCGTGCCTTTTGCTTGCGCGGATTCGCACGGAGCGCTCCCCATGCTACGTATTTCAGGACTTTTCGCCGCTTTCGTGATCCTCGCGGGCGCGAGCCTGTCGCCGGCCGCCGCCGAGGACAAGACCATCACCGTGTTCGCCGCGGCCTCGATGAAGAACGCGCTCGACGAGGTCGATGCCGCCTACACCGCCAAGACCGGCGTCAAGTTCAGCGTCAGCTACGCCGCAAGCTCGGTGCTGGCCAAGCAGATCGAGCAGGGCGCGCCGGCCGATGCGTTCGTCTCCGCCGACATCGACTGGATGGACTACGCGATCGCCAAGAAGACCATCAACGAGCCTTCGAGAGTGAACCTGCTCGGCAACAGCATCGTGCTGATCGCGCCGAAGGATTCCAAGGTCGACAACGTCACCATCGCGCAAGGCTTCGACCTCGCAAAGCTCGCCGGCGACGGCAGGATCGCGACCGGCGACGTCAAATCGGTGCCGGTGGGTAAATATGCCAAGGCGGCGCTCGAGAAGCTCGGAGCCTGGCAGGCCGCCGAGCCGAAATTCGCGATGGCCGAGAGCGTGCGCGCCGCGCTGACGCTGGTGGCCCGCGGCGAGGCCAATCTCGGCATCGTCTATGCCACCGACGCCAAGGTCGAGCCCGGCGTCAAGATCGTCGGCACATTCCCGGCGGAGTCGCATCCCGCGATCATCTATCCCGTCGCCGCGACCACGACGGCCAAGGGCGAGACCAACGACTATCTCGCCTTCCTGCGCTCGACCGCGGCGAAAACCATTTTCGAAAAATACGGCTTCAAATTCCTGCTCAGTCCCTCGACCTGATGCGCGCGACCTGATCCTTCGTGTTCGACATCTCTCCCGCCGAATGGACCGCGATCCTGCTCTCGCTCAGGGTCGCGGTCATCGCAACGCTGGTGGCGACGCCATTCGGCATCGCGCTGGCGTGGCTGCTGGCGCGGCGTGATTTCTGGGGCAAGTCGGTGCTCGATGCCGTCGTGCACCTGCCGCTGGTGCTGCCGCCGGTCGTCACCGGCTATCTGCTGCTGCTCACCTTCGGCCGCCGCGGCCTCGTCGGCGGCTTCCTCGCCGACTATCTCGGCATCGTGTTCTCGTTCCGCTGGACCGGCGCGGCACTGGCCTGCGGCGTGATGTCGTTTCCGCTGCTGGTGCGTCCGATGCGGCTGTCGATCGAGGCGATCGACCGCCGGCTCGAGCAGGCCGCCGAGACGCTCGGTGCGGCGCCGTGGAAGGTGTTCTTCACGGTGACGCTGCCGCTGGCGCTGCCCGGCGTGCTCGCCGGCATGGTGCTCGGCTTCGCCAAGGCGATCGGCGAGTTCGGCGCGACCATCACCTTCGTCTCCAACATTCCCGGCGAGACCCAGACGATTTCCTCGGCGATCTACTCGCTGATCCAGACACCGGACGGCGATGCCGCCGCGGGCCGGCTGGTCATCGTCTCGATCGTGCTGGCGCTGGGCGCACTGATCGCCGCGGAGTGGTTCGCCCGCCGCGCCACCGCGCGCTTGCACGGGAATTGACCATGCTGCGGGTCGACATCGAAAAACGGCTCGGCGATTTCTCGCTGTCCGCAAGCTTCACCGGCGAAGGCCGCGTCATCGGCCTGTTCGGCGCCTCCGGCGCCGGCAAGACATCGCTGGTCAACATGATCGCCGGGCTGCTGCGGCCCGACCGCGGCAGCATCGTGATCGACGGCGAGACCGTCGACGATACCGCCGCAGGCATCCATGTTCCCACTTATCGCCGCCGCATCGGCTATGTGTTTCAGGACGCGCGGCTGTTCCCGCATCTCAACGTCGCGCAGAATCTCGACTACGGCCGGCGCATGAGCGGCCTCGCGCCCGATCCTGCCCATCATCAGCGCATCATCGACCTGCTCGACATCGGCGCGCTGCAGGGCCGGCGCCCCGGAAAACTCTCCGGCGGTGAGCGCCAGCGCGTCGCGCTCGGCCGCGCGCTGCTGTCGAAGCCGCGGCTGCTACTGCTCGACGAGCCGCTCGGCGCGCTCGACGAGGGCCGCAAGCTCGAGATCCTGCCCTATCTGGCGCGGCTACGCGACGAGGCCAACGTACCGATGGTCTATGTCAGCCACGACGCCGCCGAGCTGCGCCAGCTCGCCACGCAGATCGTGATGCTGAAGCAGGGCCGCGTGACGAGTTTCGGTGGGGTGAAGGTGCTGGCGTGAAAGGGGTTTTGTAGCCCGGATGGAGCGAAGCGCAATCCGGGATTCTATCGCGCCGATACAGCAGCCCCGGATTACGCTTCGCTCCATCCGGGCTACGCATTGTCGTCCAGGCGAACGCTTCCCTAAACCCCCGCCACCGACGTCCAGACATCCGCGAGCTTCCTCCGCAGCGCCTGCGTGCGCGTCAGCGGCGGCGGCGTCTCGTCTTCTTCCGGCAGGCGGAGGCCAACGACGTTGACGCGGCCGCCGGAGATACTGCGCGCGACCAGCACGATCTCGTCGAGGGCAAGCTCGGCGCCCTCCTTCGGCGCGCGGTCGAGATGGACGTCGAAATAATCCGCGAGCGTGAGCTTGGCTTCGTCCTCGCCGACCTTCACGCCGTAGATCTCGGCGAGCTCCGCCAGCGTGTGCTCGGCGGAGACCATGAAGTCGCCGAGCAGATGCGGATCCGGCGCCGAGCTCGGCTGCATGTCGACGAAAAAGCGATCGAGCGACTCGGCCTTTTCCGGCGGTGCCAGCAGATAGATGTAATCGCCGGGCGCGACCGGATCGGCTTCCGCAGGCGTCAGGATGTTCTCGTTGCGGATCACCAGCGTCGGCTTGGACCAGGACGGGATCAGGCCGCGGCGGAAATACAGGCTCTTGGGCCGGACGGGATAACCGACCAGCTGCTGCTCGAGCTGGCCGGGCAGATCCAGCTCGACGCGGCGCGGGCCGCGCTCGGCGCGCGGCAGCGCGACATGCAGCTTGCGCGCCGCCGGCGCCAGGGTCCAGCCCTGCAGCAGCAGCGAGATGATGACGACGACGAAGGCGACGTCGAAATAGAGATAGGCCTTGGACAGGCCGACCAGCATGGGGATCGAGGCCAGGAAGATCGCGACCGCGCCGCGCAGACCGGTCCAGGCGATGAAGATCTTTTCACGCCAGTTGAAGCGGAACGGCGCCAGGCACACGAACACCGCGATCGGCCGCGCCACCAGCATCAGCACGAATGCGACACCAACGGCCGGCAGCACGCTGGTGCCGAGCCGGCTCGGCGAGACCAGGAGGCCGAGCAGCACGAACATCACGATCTGCGCCAGCCAGGTCGCGGCGTCGAGGAAGGCCACCACCTGGTTATGCGCGCGGGTCGGCCGGTTGCCGATGATGATGCCGGCGAGATAGACGGCGAGGAAGCCGGAGGCGTGCATCATCTGCGAGCCGCCGAAGATCACCAGCGCGGCCGTGGTCACGAACGGCGCATGCAGGCCCTGCGGCAGCGCCACCTTGTTGAGGGCGATGACGACGAGGCGTCCGCCGATGACGCCGACGATGGCGCCGAGGATCGCCTCCTGGACGAACTCCATCACGACGTGGCTGGCCGAGCTCGATCCCAGCGAGATGTATTCGACCAGCATCAAGGTGAGGAAGATCGCGAAGGGGTCGTTGGTGCCGGATTCCGCCTCCAGCGTCGCGCCGACGCGCGGGCGCAGGCGCAGGCCCTGAGTGTGCACCAGCAGGAACACGGCCGCCGCGTCGGTGGAGGCCACGACGGCGCCGACCAGCAGCGATTCCGTCCAGTTGAGATCGAGCGCGAATTTGGCGAACGGCGCCGTGATCAGCGCGGTCAGGAGCACGCCGACGGTCGCCAGCACCACGGATGGCGCCAGCACGGTGCGGATGCTGGCAAAGCGCGTCCTGAGACCGCCGTCGAACAGGATCAGGGCCAGCGCCACCGAGCCGACCAGATAGGTGGTGCGGACGTCGTCGAACTGGAGCTGGCCGGGGCCGGAATCGCCGGCGAGCATGCCGACCGCGAGGAAGACCAGCAGCAGGGGCGCGCCGAAGCGGAGCGCAAGCAGGCTCGACAGGATGCCGGCCATGACGAGGACGGCGCCGAGCAATATGGCGAGGCTGACGGAGTCGAGAGAGGCCATCCACCTTCCGGGTTAAAGGAGCGGGAATGGCATCCTTATCGTCGGGGGACTCCTGCGCCAACCCATTTTCGCCTCTCGCGGCAATCTGCCCGTATTATACGGCCTTAACGTCCATCACATGCCGGTGTATCGATGGCCCGGCCGCGCCCTTTGTGGGATTCTGCAGCGCCCTCGAATCAATTCCTCCCCCCGCTTGCCGACGAGACCGATGGACATGGACCTCAAGGACTTCATGGAGTTCGTGCAGACCACCGCGCGCAGCGTCGGGGCGGAAATCTCCTCGCCCTGGTTCTACCTGCAATTCGGCCTGATTCTGGCCGCGGCCGGCATTGCCTATGCCGCCGAGACCGCCGTCCGCAGCCGCATCGACATGACCTCGCTGGCGATACGCTGGCCGCTGCCGCTCCGGCACTTCGCCCGGGTGATGGTCTCCAGCGCCTCGACGGCGGTGTTCACGCTGCTCGTGATCCTCTCCCGCTTCGTGATGTACCACGCGACCTGGCCGAGCCGCTCCTATCTGCTGATGGTCGCCGCCAAGCTCGGGCTGGCCTGGCTCGCGATCCGGCTCGTGACCTCGGTGCTGCGCAATGCCTTCATCGTCAAGCTGGTGTCGATCACGGCGTGGTTTCTCGCCGCGCTGTCCATCCTCGGCCAGCTCGATACGACGGTCGACCTGCTCGATTCCTACGCGATCGTGCTCGGCGGCCTCAGGCTGACCCCACTGCTGGTACTCAAGGCGGGCGCGCTCCTCCTCATCGCGCTGTGGGGAACCAACATCGCAAGCAATTTCGCCGAGAGCCGGATCAACGCGACCACCGATCTGACGCCATCGGTGCAGGTGCTGCTGGTCAAGATCATCCGCATCGGGCTGCTTGCCGTCGCGATCGTGATCGCGCTCGGCGCGGTCGGCATCGACCTGTCGGCGCTCGCGGTATTCTCCGGCGCGGTCGGCGTCGGCATCGGTATCGGCCTGCAGAAGATCGTCGCCAATTTCATCTCGGGCATCATCCTGCTCGCCGACAAGTCGGTGAAGCCGGGCGACCTCGTCACCATCGGCGACAATACCGGCCGCATCAGTGCGATGAAGACGCGTTATATTTCCGTCGCCGCCGGCGACGGCCGCGAGTTCCTGGTGCCGAACGAGGATCTGGTGACGCAAAAAGTCGTCAACTGGACCTATACCGACAAAAACACGCTGGTGAAGATCGCCTTCGGCACCAATTACGACGCCGATCCCCGCCTCGTCTGCACGCTCGCCGCGGAGACCGCCGCCGCCCATCCGCGCGCGCAGAAGGGCAAGCCGCCGACCTGCATCCTGACCGAGTTCGCCGAAGCCGGGATGAAATTCTCGCTGACCTTCTGGATCGCCGACCCTGATGGCATGGACAAGGTCAGGAGCGACGTGATGCTGGGGCTGTGGGACGCCTTCAAGCACGAGGGTATCCGGGTTCCCTATCCCGTCCGCGAAATCCGCATCCGCGGCGGCGCGCTGCCGGTGGAAACCACCGTAGAAGTCCCGAATTAGGCCGCTTTCGGGCGCCAGGGAGTAGGCTCGGCTTGCATGAAGGCCGGCAATCATTAAATTAGGGCCTGAAATCAAGCCTTTCCGCCGAAATCGAGATCAGCCCGAAAAGATCGCACAAGAATGAGCTACGTCGAAGCCACCGATACCTCGCTGCGCAAGACCGGACAGATCAAGCTGCATGGACCGGCCGCCTTTGCCGGCATGCGCAAGGCCGGCGCGCTGGTGGCGAAATGCCTCGACGAGCTCACCGACATCGTCGGGCCGGGCGTGCCGACTTCGCGCATCGACGAATTCGTCCGCGACTTCGCCTTCAGCAACAATGCCTATCCGGCGACGCTGATGTATCGCGGCTATCGCTATTCGACCTGCACCTCGCTCAACCACGTGGTCTGCCACGGCATGCCCGGCGACCGTCCGCTAAAGGAGGGCGACGTCGTCAATATCGACGTCACCTTCATCGTCGACGGCTGGTACGGCGATTCCAGCCGGATGTATGCGGTCGGCCCGATCGCCCGCAAGGCCGAGCGGCTGATCGAGGTGACGTATGAAGCGATGATGCGCGGCATCGCCGCGGTGAAGCCCGGCGCCACCACCGGCGACATCGGCCACGCCATCCAGAGCTTCGTCGAGCCGCAGGGCATGAGCGTGGTGCGCGATTTCTGCGGGCACGGTCTGGGCCGTATGTTCCACGACGAGCCGAACATCATCCATATCGGCCGGCCCGGCGAAGGCGTTCAGCTCAAGCCCGGCATGTTCTTCACCATCGAGCCGATGATCAATCTCGGCAAGCCGCACGTGAAGATCCTCTCCGACGGCTGGACCGCCGTGACGCGCGACCGCTCGCTGTCGGCGCAGTTCGAGCATTCGGTTGGCGTCACCGCCACGGGGGTCGAGATCTTCACGCTGTCGGAGCGGCATGGCGAGAAGCAGATCGGGTGAGCTTCTAGGGCTGCCCGCCCGTCATCAACCGAAGGCATTGCCCCGCAATTGACGGTTGCAAAAGCGCGGGGCCCCGGCGATGCTGACGGCCGATGCCCGCCAAATCCGACCGCGACAAGAGCAAACCTGACGAGGTGCCGCATTATGTCGGCCATCGCGAGCGGCTGCGCGAGCGCTTCTACAGTGCCGGACCGGATGCGCTGAGCGACTACGAACTGCTGGAGATGGCGCTGTTTCCGGCGCTGCCGCGGCGGGACACCAAGCCGCTGGCGAAGGCGCTGATCAAGATTTTCGGCTCGTTCGCCGAGGTCGTGCATGCCCCGGTGGCGCGCCTGCGCGAGGTCGACGGCGTCGGCGAATCCGCGATCCACCAGCTCAAACTGATTGCCGCGGCAGCGAGCCGCGTGACCAAGGGCGAGGTCAACAGCCGCAACGCGCTGTCGTCCTGGAACGAGGTGATCGACTATTGCCGCTCCAGCATGGCGTTCGCCGACAAGGAGCAGTTTCGTCTGCTGTTCCTCGACAAGCGCAACCAGCTCATCGCCGACGAGGTGCAGCAGACCGGCACCGTCGACCACACCCCGGTCTATCCGCGCGAGGTGATCAAGCGCGCGCTGGAATTATCGGCGACCGCGCTGATCCTGGTGCACAACCACCCCTCCGGCGATCCCTCGCCGTCGCAGGCCGATATCCAGATGACGAAAGCGATCATCGACATCGCAAAGCCGCTCGGCATCGCCGTGCACGACCACATCATCGTCGGCAAGGGCGGACATGCGAGCTTACGCGGGATGCGGTTGATCTAGGACAGAAATGATCCCACGGCATGTGGTGCGAACCAGCCGTGCGGGTGCGCCTGGCACGTCGCGCCAACCTCACTTGTCGACCGCGAAGGCGAGCACGATGTGTTCGGGCGTCTGTTTGAAATCCTTGGCCACAGTGTCGCGAACAAGACCTGCGAGCTGGTTCAGGGGCTTGTCCTCATAGAGGCGCGGGAACTGGATCGTGACCGATACCAGGCGCCCATTGTGCCAATTAAAACCGACTTCCGGCTTAACGCCGGTCGATTGTTCGAGGTCGGCCGCCACGGCCTTCGAGTGCTTGACCCCTTCCGTCACCGTGCTGAGAGCATCGCAACCCGCGAGGGTCGTCGCGCAGACGAGCAGCAGCACAAACCTGGACATGAAAGATTCCCTACCGGTGATGATCGCCGAACATGATTGGCGACAAAGTCCGGATCGTCAACGAATGGTTGCAGTGACGAATCGAGACTCACCGATGGCAGGGCGGGAGCGAGCCTATTCTCACGGCTCGATCCAGCGCAGCACGGCCTCTGCAGTATCCGCGGGCGTGGTGTTGAAGCAGATCGCGGCCTCGGGTGCGAGGCGGTGGACGAGGTTGAGCACCTTCTCGAACAGCACGAGGCGCGGCTTCGGTTCGCGCAGGCCGGCACCTATCACGATGCAGTCGAAGCGCTCGTCGCGCAGCGCCGCGGTCACGACAGCCTCGGCGGTCTCGTCGAGATCGATCAGGCAGCTGGTGACCTCGAAGCCGAGATCGCGCAGGCGCAGCAGCTGCGCCTCGATGTAGTTACGAACGAGTTCCGGCGTGAGCTGCGGGAATGCGCTGTAGTCGGCACTGCCGGGTTCGATGCCGATCGCGAGGATGCGCTTGGCCATGCGAGACTCCTTGTCGGACCGTCGGCTCGCTAACGGACGGACGAGCGCGCCGGTTCCCGGGCAGGCCGTCGCTTCCCGACGCTGCCGATTTCCCATCCAGGCTGTAAGCCATTTCACATGCGACGGACCGGCGACCTGCCAGATTTGCGGGAGATCACGCTGGCGTCGCGCCCCGATCGCGCCAGCCGATTCACTTGGCAGTTCACTTGGCAGTTCACTTGGCGATTCACTTGGCGTGCACGAGATTCGATCATTCATTTGCGGGAGCGGACAATGATTTCATTCGAGAGTTTGAAAGCCGAATATGAGCGGAATTGGGCCAGTCTCGACATCCGGCCCGGACGTCTCACCGAAGCGAATGCGGTTGCCCGAAAGGCCCTCAACGGCAAGGCGACCTATCAGCAGATCGAGCGGTTGACCGGCGTGCCCTGGCACTTCACTGCGCTCTGCCACTACCGCGAATCCAATTTCGATTTCGACACTTATCTCGGCAACGGCGAAACGCTGCATCGCGCGACCACCATCGTGCCGAAAGGGCGCGGACCGTTTGCCACCTTCGTGGACGGCGCCGTGGACGCGTTCAGGGTCGAGAACTTCATCGGCGCCCAGGATTGGGGCATCGCGCGGATGCTGTTCCGGCTCGAAGCGTTCAACGGCTTCGGCTATCACGCCAAGGGCGTCAATTCGCCCTATCTCTATGGCGGCTCGACATTGTACGGGCCACCCGAGGCAAAGGCCGGAAAGTTCGTCCGCGACCATGTGTTCGACACCAATCACGTCGATTCCCAGCTCGGCACGGCGGTGATCCTGCATGCGATGATGGCGCTGGATTCTTCGATTGCGCTCGACGGCAGCCCGCAATTCGCCGGCCGCACCGAGCCGGAGGACGATGCAGCCTCGACGGTCATTCTCATGCAGCAGGCGCTCAACAAGCTCGGCGCCAATCCGCCGCTCGCCGAGGACGGGATCAGCGGAAAGAGGACCAGGGCCGCCGTCTCGCAATTCCAGCAACAAAACGGCTTGAGGGACACCGGGCTTCTCGACGCCGCCACGGTCGCCGCCATCACCCGCGCGACGCAGCAGCCGGGTGCCGCCGGGCAGACCGCCGATCTCTCCCACGTCCTGAGCCGGCTGGAAGATCTCGCGAAAGTGCTGCGGCCGCCTGCGGGCGGCACGACGCTGCCTGCGACGATCCCGGGCAGCGCATTGCCAACCACGACCAACGATCCGATCAGCCTGTTCGAACGGCTGTTCTCTCTCGTCAACAAGGCGGCCCCGATGCCAGGACCAGTCAGCCCGACCAACCCCGCCCCCGTCGACCAGCTGAAACAGGTCGTCGACCTGCTCAGCACGCTGCTCAACAAGGACGGCAAGCCCGTGCTCGGCCAGGTCAACGGGGCGCTCGGCGAAACCATCGGCAAGCTGCTCGACGGCAAGAAGACCGCGCTCGGCATCGGCGGTTCGGTGCTCACCGCGCTGCTGTCGTCGGTGACGGCAAGCCCCAATGCGGGAGGACTTGCCGGGCTGCTCGGGACTGTCGTGTCGGCGGTGCCTGGCCTCGGCCAGTTCGCGATGCCGATCTCGCTGGCGCTCGCGGCCTGGGGCGCGCTCGGCAAGATGGAGAAATGGGCGCAAGGCACCGCACCGCCGCCGAAGCCGACGACGTAGAGCGATGAGATCGTAGTTCGATGCTCGCCACAGAACAGGTGCGCTCCCTCCCCCGCTTGCTGGGGAGGGTTGGGGAGAGGGTGTCTCCACAACGGGGCAATCCCCAAGAGCAGAAGCTCTCACCCGGCGCTTCGCGCCGACCTCTCCCGCAAGCGGGAGAGGTTGCAGCGAGCATGCTGCTCCCTCAGTTCAACGCACGTCGTCCACGCCTACTGCCGCAGCAAGATCAGGGGATCGGCGGTGTCGGGGACGCGCCGCCATTGCGCGTTGTCGTCGGCCTCGAACTGCCAGACATCGCCTGATTTCGACATCAGGATGATCTGGCCGCGCTCGAGCCGCCATTGCGTCGGGTTGAACTGCGCGATGGCCGCGTCGCATTTCGGCTTGAGGAAGACCTGGAAATTGTCCGGGCTCGCCTCGGTGTTGGTCAGCGTCAGCCCGCAGATCGGCTGGCCGTTGCCGCGCACCATCGACCAGTCGCCGATCATCTGGTCCATCGACTTGGCCATCGAGCGCGCGGCGGCGAGATCCTGCAGGATGTAGACGCCCTCGCCCTGGCGCAGGCCCTCGAAGATGCCGGCCTCGACCTCGGTGAAATCGATCACGGATTCACCGGTCGCATCCTGCAAGCGAACGATATCGAGCCCCCTGACGTTCCAGGCGACGATGTCCTTGGTGAAAGGCAGCGCGATCTTGCAGGCGGGTTCGAGCTCCAGCTTGAAGCCCTGGCCCGCGGCGTCGGCCTTCAGGGTGACGACGCAGGTCTTGCTGCGTTCGGTGGTCGAGAGCTCCCATTGCCCGGGCATCGATTTCTTCAGGGTCGTCGCATCCTGCGCGTGCGCGATGCCGATCGCAGCCAAATGGGTCGCGACGGCGCCGATCGCGGCCAAAAAGGCCGCGACGGCGAATGCAACGACCCGAAGAGCTGTCATCAGCGCCCCTTGAACGGCGTTTCGGCGACCGGCGTCAGCGGCGCCTTGCCTGAGAACCATGACTTGAGGTTGTCGACCACGAGCTGGTCCATCGCGTTGCGCGTCACCACCGAGGCCGAGCCGATATGCGGCAGCAGCACGACGTTCTGCATGGCCTTGAGCTCGTCCGGCACGGTCGGCTCGGCCGCGAACACGTCGAGGCCGGCGGCGAGGATGGTGCCCGATTTCAGCGCCTGCACCAAAGCCGGCTCGTCGACCACGGAGCCGCGCGCCACGTTGATCAGCACGCCGCGCGGGCCGAGCGCCTTCAGCACCTCGGCATTGATCATCTTGTTCGTCGCCGCGCCGCCGGGCACGATCACCATCAGCGTGTCGACGGCTTTCGCCATCTCGATCAGATCAGGATAGTGCTTGTAGGAGACGTCCTTGGACGGATTGCGCGAGTGATAGACCACCGGCACCAGCGAGGCATCGAGCCGGCGCGCGATGGCCTGGCCGATCCGGCCCATGCCGACGATGCCGACCTTGCGGTCGCGCAGCGAGCCGACGCTGAGCGGATAGTTCTGGGTCTGCCACAGCCCGGAGCGCACGTAGCGGTCGGCCTTGATGAACTCGCGCAGCGTCGAGATCAGCAGACCCATCGCGACGTCGGCGACCTCCTCGGTCAGCACGTCGGGCGTGTTGGTGACGATGATGTTGTGCTCGGCGGCGTATTTGGCGTCGATGTGGTCGTAGCCGACGCCGAAGCTCGCCACCATCTCGATCTTGGGCAACTGCGACAGCGACTCCTTGTCGGCACGGACGGTGTGATAGGTCACCGCGACACCGCGGATCTTGTCGCGGATCGCCGGCGTCAACCGCTCGAGGTCGCCGCGCGTCTCGGCCTTGTGCACGACGAAATGGTCGGAAAACCCGTTCTCAAGGATCGGCCGCACCGGCCCATAGATCAGAAGGTCGATCTTTTCGGACGAAATCGAACCGGCAGCCATCAGTTTTCCTTTCCAAGCGCGCTTTCATGCCAGCGCCGTAAAACGAGGTGGGAAACTACCGCCAGCACCCCATAGATGACAATCCCGGCGAGCGACAACAGCAGCAGGCTTGCGAACATGCGGGGTATGTTCAATCGGTAGCCTGATTCCGCGATCCTGTAGGCAAGCCCGGAGCCGGCGCCCGCCGTTCCCGCCGCGATCTCGGCCACGACCGCGCCGATCAGCGACAGGCCGCCGGCGATGCGCAGGCCGGCCAGAATGTAGGGCAGCGCCGCGGGCAGCTTGAGGAAACGCAGCGCCTGCTGTGGCGAGGCGCCATAGAGCTGGAACAGGCCGGCGAGGTTGCGATCGACCGAATTGAGGCCGAGCGTGGTGTTGGACAGCACCGGGAAAAAGGCAACGATGGAGGCACAGACCACGACCGCGGTCTGCTGTTCCAGATAGATCAGAAGCAGCGGCGCGATCGCGATGACAGGCGTCACCTGCAGGACGATGGCATAGGGGAATAGCGAATATTCCACCCATTTCGACTGGTTGAACAGCAGCGCCAGCGCGATGCCGCCGATGCTGGCCGCGACGAAGCCTTCGAGCGTGGTCAACAGCGTGGTCGCGAGCGATTGTGACAGCACCGTCCAGTCCTTGATCAGCGTCAGGATGATGACGGACGGGGCCGGCAGCACGTAAGGCGGGATGTCCTTGAGGCGGACCACCCCTTCCCAGGCGATGAGGCCGGCCGCGAACACGATCACGGGCAGCACCAGGCGCAGCGCACGTTGCGCGCCGCGCGGCCTGGACGTGGACGGGACTGGCGCGCTCATAGCAGCGACTGCCCCGAATAGGACGGCGCCAGCGCGCCCGAGACCTTACGGCAGTAGTCGCCGTAAGCGGTCGACGTGCGAAACGCCTCGCCGCGCGGCTCGACCGTCTCGATGCGGATATCGGCCTGGACGCGGCCCGGCCGCGCCGTCATCACCACCACGCGCTGCGACAGATAGACGGATTCGAACACCGAATGGGTGACGAAGATGACGGTCTTGCCGAGGCTGCGCCACAGCGCGAGCAGATCATTGTTGAGACGAAAGCGCGTGATCTCGTCGAGCGCGGCGAACGGCTCATCCATCAAAAGGATATCCGGATCGGTGACGAGTGCACGCGCCAGCGACACCCGCATCTTCATGCCGCCGGAGAGCTCGCGCGGAAAGCTATCCGCGAAATCGGCGAGCCCGACGCTGGCCAGGGCAGCGTCGGCACGCGCACGCCCTTCCGCCTTCGGAACGCCGCCGAGCTTCAGCGGCAGCCGCACATTCTCGCGCGCGCTGGTCCAGGGCATCAAGGTCGGCTCCTGGAACACGAAACCGATGCCGTGTCCCGGCTGCACCTCGCCCTCGTGACGCGCCACCCGCACGGTGCCCGACGACGGCGCGCTGAGCCCGGCGATGATCCGCAGCGCGGTCGACTTGCCGCAGCCGGACGGGCCCAGCAGCGAGATGAACTCGCCTTTGCGCACGGCAAGATCGAACGGGCCGAGCGCCATGACGCCGCTGTCATAGGTCTTGGTCACGCCGCGCAGGCTGACGGCAAGTGCCGTCAGGCTGGCCTCGACGGCTGATGGCGTTGAGCGCTCTACCATTGCGCGCCGGTTCTGATGAGAATCGGTCGAGCGGCGCCCCACACCTCTTCCCAACGGAGAGAGGTGAGCCCCAGCCGCACCGGTGCGCCCAATCCCAGCATGCGCTACGGCTTGTTCGGGCGCAGCTCGACGCCGACGCCCTTGTTGACGAAGCGCAGCGTGTAGGATTTGCGGAAGTCGAGATCGGCCTTCACGACGCCGGCCTTGACCATCTTGTTGAAGAAGGAAGTGTAACGCTCATCGCTCATTGCACCGATGCCGTTCTTCACGCTGTCGCCGGAATCGACGATGCCGTACTCCTTCATCTTGGCGACGGAATAGGCGAGCAGATCGTCGGTCATCTCCGGATTGAGCTTCTTGATCATGGCGTTGCCGGCAGAATTGTCGCGGTAAATGTAATTGTACCAGCCGATCATGGAGGCATCGACGAAACGCTGCACGAGGTCGGGCTTCTTCTCGACCACGTCGCGGCGGGTCTCGATCAGGGTCGAATAGGTGCTGAAGCCGTAATCGGCAAGCAGCATCACATTGGGCTTGAAGCCGGCGGCCTTCTCCACCGCGAAGGGCTCCGACGTGACATAGCCCTGCATGGCGCTCTTGGGGTTGGCGATGAAAGGCTGTGGATTGAAATTATAGGGACGGACGTTCTTCTCGCTGAAACCGTATTCGGACTTGAGCCATTGGAAATAGCTGCCCATGCCCTCCTTGGAGACGAACAGCGTCAGCGGCTTGAGGTCCTCGAGCTTCGCAACCTTGGCATCCGGCTGCGTCAGCATCACCTGCGGATCCTTCTGGAAGATCGCGGCGATGGTGATGACGGGGACGTTGTTGGCGACCGCGTCGAACGACATCAAAGTGTTCGCGGCCATGAAGAAATCGATCTTGCCGGCGATCAGGAGCATCCGGTTGTTCTCGTTGGGCCCGCCGGGGACGATGGTGACGTCGAGGCCGTATTTCTTGTAGGTGCCGTCGGCGACGGCCTGGAAGAAGCCGCCATGCTCGGCCTCGGCGACCCAGTTGGTGCCGAAGGTGACCTTGTCCAGCGTTTCGGCGCACGCCGGGACGCCGCAGACGAAAGCGGCGAAGAGGCCCGCCGTGAACGCTCGCCGCAGATGAAAGGGGGTCATAATGGCACTCCGTCGATCGCTTTTGGCCAAACGCGTCTGGCTCATGTGAACACAACGCGATAGAACCGCATGACATCAGGGGACGCGAGCCGGCTGGCTCCGCATCCCCTGATAACCCAAATTACGTGACAAATTCGGGCAAAGAAACCTCGATGACGCCGTCCCGCGACTGGACCGAGATCCGCTGGGCCGATGCGCCGCTCGCGCAGATGTCCCGCTGGATCGCGGTGCTACCGCTGGCGGCGACCGAGCAGCACGGCCCGCATCTGCCTGTGACGACCGACGTGCTGATCGCCAACGCCTATCTGGCGCGCGTGCGCGAGCTGTTGCCGGAAAGCGTTCCAGCGACGCTCCTGCCCGTTGAACCCGTCGGGATCTCCACCGAGCATATCGATTATCCCGGCACGCAGACGCTGGCGACGGAGGTCGCGCTTAAGCGATGGACCGGAATAGGCGAGGATGTCGCGCGGCGCGGCATAAAGAAGCTCGTCATCATCACCAGCCATGGCGGCAACAGCGCAGCCATGATGCTGATCGCGCAGGATCTGCGCGCGCATCAAAAACTGTTCGTGGTGACGACGTCCTGGTCGCGGCTGTCGGGTGCTGACAAATTATTCCCGGCCGACGAAGTGCGACACGGCATTCATGGCGGCGCCGTCGAGACCTCGATCATGCTGGCGCGCTATCCGGATCAGGTGCGTAAAGACGCCGTCGCGGATTTTCCCGCGAGCAGCATCGCACTGGAAAAGCAGTATCGCTGGTTGTCGACGCAGCGGCCCGCCCCGTTCGCCTGGCAGGCGCAGGATCTCAACCCCAGCGGCGCGGTCGGCAACGCGACATTGGCCGTGGCCGAGAAGGGCGAGCAGCTCATCGATCAAGGTGCCCGTGCTTTTTGCGAGCTGCTGAGCGAGGTCGATAACTTCGACGTGAACAGGCTCGCCAAGGGGCCTCTCGGCTAGGCCGTATCCATCTGGAATTGTTCAGGAAAAAGCTTCGTTCCGGAAGCGGATTGGCCGCATTCGAACCGGACGCTGGGAGCCTCCGTCAAACTGGGCACGCGGGCCACAACGGACCGCCTCAACCCCGGATGGAGTTTCACATGTCGATCAAGACCAAGATTGCCGCCGTCGCACTCGCTGCCCTCGCCGTCACCGGCAGCATCGTGTCCACCACCTCTTCGGCCGAAGCCAAGCAGCCCGGTTGGGTCTGGGGTGTCGGTGCCGGCATCGCCACTGCCGCCGTCGTCGGCTCCGCGATCGCCGCCAACAACGACCCCTATTACTACGGCTATCACCGCTGCGGCTGGGTCGCCCAGTACAACGCCTTCGGTCAGTACGTCGGTCGCGTTCGCACCTGCTACTAACTTGAGTACCTGAGGCCGATCTCACGTGGATCCTGCGTCCGACACGGGCGCCTCATCCACCCCGTGTCGTGCCCAGACCCCGCCCGGCTGTTCCCCCCGGGCGGGGTCATTCATTTTGGGCGCTCCTTCGAATTTGTTGCAGTCCCGTCACACAGCGGTGCGAACCACTCCGTGCGACAATCTACGCCAGTTGCTATTGCGAATTAATCGCAATAGAGTTCGTAGCATGATCTGGAACCTTGGAAGAAACCGCGTCGAATCGAGATCATCTCGACAGATCGCGTGAACAGGCCAAGGACCTGATGACAGGATCGTCGCGAATCGGCAGGGATGTCGGCTGCGGCGAATAGGGACCATTCGCGTGTGGGGGCGGCGTTGTGACGTTGAGGGGCCATCGTTTCAGGTACTTGCGGACAGCCGCGGCGATCGCCTCGGGCGTGCTGGCTGTTCCCGCCGCCGGCCGTGCCGCCGATCTGCCGCTGAAGGCGCCGGCGCTGAAAGCGGTCTATGACTGGACCGGCCTCTATATCGGCGCGCATGTCGGCGTCACCCGCGGCACCTCATCGGCGACGCTGACCGACCCCACCTTCGCAACCGATAACCACGTCTTCACCGGCGCGACCGGCGGTGTGCAGGCCGGCTACAATTGGCGCCTCAATTCGGGCCTGCTGCTCGGCGTCGAAGGTGACATCTCGTTTCCGAACTATCTGCCCTCCAACCACGTGGTGTCGTCGGCGGCGACCGCGCTGTCGAGCGCGGAGGAACGCTGGGACTATGTCGCGAGCCTGCGCGCGCGGCTCGGCTACGCCAGCGGCAACTGGCTGTTCTACGCCACCGGCGGCGCGGCTTTCACCGGCGAGCGCTTCCTCTCGACGCCGAACGGCGGCATCGAAGAAAAGGAGCTGCACACGCGGCTCGGTTGGACCGCGGGCGGCGGCACCGAGTACGCCTTTGCGCCGCATTGGACCGCGCGGCTCGAATATCTCTACAGCAAGTTCGAGAACGCCAACGTCACCTTCCCCTCCGGCGGGCAATATGCCTCGTCGATGGATTTTCACAGCCTGCGGCTCGGCCTCAATCGCAAGATCGACTGGCCGGGCGTGCCGACCTACAACCCAAAGTCGGACGTCATCGACACCGAATCGAACCGCTGGGAGATCCACGGCCAGTCGACCGTGCTGGGACAGGGCTATCCGGCGTTCCGCGCGCCCTATACCGGACCGAACAGCCTGCTTCCGTCGGCTGATTTCCAGCAGACCTGGAGCAACTCGCTCTATCTCAATGCGCGGCTATGGGATGGCGGCGAGGTCTATTTCAATCCCGAGCTGCTGCAGGGTTTTGGTTTCAACAACACGACAGGCGCTGCGGGCTTCACCAACGGCGAAGCGCAGAAGTCCGGCTTCCCCTATCCGCATTTCAATGCCTCGCGGCTGTTCGTGCGCCACACCTTCGGCTTCGGCGGCGAACAGGAGGAGCTTGCCAGCGGCCAGCTTCAGCTCGCGAGCAAGGTCGACGTCTCGCGCCTGACCTTGCAGGTCGGCAAATTCTCCGTGGTCGACGTGTTCGACGGCAATTCCTATGCGCATGATCCGCGCAAGGACTTCATGAACTGGTCGATCTGGGCGTCGGGCGCCTTCGACTATGCCGCCGACAAGCTCGGCCTCGGCTATGGCGCCACCGCCGAATTGAACCAGAAGCAGTGGGCGCTGCGCGCCGGATACTTCCTGGTGGGCGCGGTTTCCAACTCGAACAATTTCGACATGACTATCGGCCGCCGCGGCGAATATGTGATGGAGCTCGAGACACGATATTCGCTGTTCGGCATGCCCGGCAAGCTGCGCACGCTCGGCTTCGTCAACAGCGCGTTCTCCGGCAGCTATCGCGAGACGCTGGATAATCCGGCGTTCGGCGTCGATATCACCCAGACCCGTCGCGGCCGTATCAAATACGGCTACGCCTTCAACGTCGAGCAGGCGATCACCGACGACGTCGGCGTGTTCGGCCGCTGGAGCTGGAACGACGGCCGCAACGAAATCATGGCCTTCACCGATATCGACCGCAGCCTGTCCGGAGGCGTCTCGGTCAAGGGAACGAGATGGGGTCGGCCCGACGACGTCGTCGCCATCGCAGGCGCCGTCAATGCGCTGTCGCAGGACCATCGCGACTTCATCGCCGCCGGCGGCCTCGGCCCCTTGATCGGCGACGGCCAGCTCAACTACCGCAGGGAACGCGTGCTGGAGACCTATTACGCCTATGCGCTGAACAAGGCGCTGACCTTCACCGCCGACTACCAGCTCATCGTCAATCCCGCCTACAACGCGGATCGTGGCCCGGTGTCGGTGTTTTCAGGACGGCTGCACGGCGAGTTCTGAGCGCGGCTCAGGCGCGACCTGAGCGCGCGCCTCAAAGAATGGGCCGCCGCGATGTTGCCATCGCAGCGGGGATAGTTCTCGAAGCCCTAGGCCGCCCGGATCGCGTCCAGGAATTTGCCGACCTCGGTCTTGAGACGGCTGCTCTCGCCCGACAATGACCTTGCCGACGCCAGCACGTTGGACGATGCCGAACCGGTCTGGCTCGCGCCGCGCTGCACGTCGACGATGCTGGCGGAGACCTGCTGGGTGCCGCGCGCGGCCTGCTGCACGTTGCGGGAAATCTCCCGCGTCGCCGCGCCCTGCTCCTCGACCGCCGAGGCGATGGCGGAGGCAATCTCGGACATCCGGATGATGGTGTCGCCGATCGCCTTGATGGCGCCGACGGATTCGTCCGTCGCGGCCTGAATCCCTGCGATCTGCTGGCTGATCTCGCCGGTGGCCTTGGCGGTCTGCTCGGCCAGCGCCTTGACCTCGGAGGCGACGACCGCGAAGCCGCGCCCGGCCTCGCCGGCACGCGCCGCCTCGATGGTGGCGTTGAGGGCGAGAAGATTGGTCTGGCCCGCGATCTGGCTGATGAGCTCGACGACGTCGCCGATCCGCCCCGCAGCCCTTGCGAGCTCGCCGACATGGTCGTTGGTCCGCCCCGCCTGCTGCACCGCCTCGCCGGCAATGCGCGCGGAATCCTGCACCTGCCGGCTGATCTCGTCGACCGACGAGGCCATCTCCTCGGCCGCCGCGGCGACGGTCTGCACATTGGTGGAAGCCTGTTCGGAGGCGGCCGCAACGGTTGCGGTGACCTTCTCCGATTGATCGGCCGTGCTCGTCAGCGTTCCCGCGGACACTTCGAGCTCCGAGGACGCCGACGACACCGTGTTGATCACGTCGCCGATCATGGCCTCGAATTCGCGTGCGATCTGGTCCATGCGCTGGCTGCGCCGGAGCTTCGCATCGGCCTCGACCGCGGCAGCCTCCTCGGCTTGCTTCTTGGCGAGCAGTGAATCCTTGAAGTGCTGCAGCGAGCCCGCCACCTGGCCGATCTCGTCATCGCGGCCCGTCGCGGGGATCTCGACCTCGTGCTGTCCGCCGGCGAGCTTGCCGATCACGTCCGCGATCCGGCCGAGCGGTGTCACCACGCGCCAGCGCAGCATCATGGTCACGGCACCGAGCGTGCCGAGCAGGGCGAGCACCGCCACGCCCGCCACCGCGAGCATCGCCAATGCGCCGCTGCGCGCAGCGGAGGCGCGCTCGGCCGCTTCGGCCAGCGCGGCGTCGCGCACGCCGTAGAACATCTGGATGGCGGGGACGATGACGGTCGCCAGTTCCTCGGCGTTGGTGCCGTACTTGCCGTCGCTCCGAGCCGCAGGCATCTCCTTGTCCACGATCGGCGCGGCTTTGCCAAAATAGAATTCCGTCGCCGCCTTCAGCGCATTGGCGATGCGGGGCGGATTGCCGAGCTGCTCCATGCCGGCTTCGATGCGTTCGCGGTCGGCTTCCACGCGCCCCTGCATCCGATCCATCAGCGAGAATTCGGCTGCCACGAGCGGACGACGCGCGGACAACGCCGGCGACAGCGTGGCGGCGCGGCTGCCGGCCGAGACGCGCAGATCCTGCGCCGTCCGTGCCAGGCTCAAGAGCGAGGCGAGCGAGGAATCGGAGTTGACGACCTGTCCTTCGAGCCGGTTCATGATGGGCTCGATATTGGTGATGACCTCGGCGACGGCCGGCAGGAAGCCCTTGACGACAGCGCTGTCGCGCGCCGCCAGGGGAACGCTCATCGCGCGATCCGCCGCCGTGGTGATGTCCTTGAGCCGTCGCGCGGCGCGATCCAGGCTTTCAACCATCGCTGCGTTGTCGTCGAGCACCATGAGGACGCGCCTTGCCGCCTCGAAGCCGGCATCGGCCGCTTTCGCAGCCTTCCTGGCCGCTTCGCTCTGGGCCTGCGTCGCGACGCCTTCCTGGAAAATCGGCGAGATGTAGGGCGCACGAAGTCCAGCGACGTGCTGGCTGACGGTCAGCATCGCGCCAAAGGCATCGACGGTCTTGATCGCGTCGGAGCGGTTGGTGAAGATGCGCGTCTGCGGTATCAGCACCTCGGCACCGAGGATGACTGCGAACACCGTCACCGTCAGCATCGACAGCACGAAAAGTTTCCCGATGCGCATCCTGGGTCCCCCGAATTCATTTCTGCAATGTCGAAAACTAGCCACCGGCCACTAAGAGCCCGTTAAACAACGGCAGTCCCGTAGTTCCACGGGCCCGGACGCGAGCTTGTCGGAGGAGACGTTTCGGCGGCGCAGTTCCGGCGGGCGCCAGATGCGGCAAAATTGACGGCATTTCCTCGCAGAATACCTATATCAAGGCATGTGCCGTCCGTCCGGCCGCACTCCCTTACCTCGGAACGTCAATGCTCTCGGTCGAACTCGTCATCGTCGTCGTCCTGATCGTCATCAACGGCCTGTTGTCCATGTCTGAGCTGGCCGTGGTCTCGTCCCGCCCGGCCCGGCTGTCGCTGCTCGCCGCCAAGGGCGTGCGCGGTGCCGAGCGGGCGCTGACACTGGCCGCCGATCCCGGCAAATTCCTCTCGACGGTGCAGATCGGCATCACGCTGGTCGGCGTGCTCTCCGGGGCGTTCTCCGGCGCGACGCTCGGACAGCGGCTGACACAATGGCTGGTCGAACTCGGCCTGTCCTCCGGCGTTGCCGACATCGTCGGCGTCGGCCTCGTCGTCACGCTCATCACCTACGCCACCCTGATCGTCGGCGAGCTGGTGCCGAAACAGGTGGCGCTACGCGACCCCGAAAGCATCGCGGTGAGGGTCGCGCCGGCGATGCACATTCTCGCGAAGGTCTCGCTGCCGCTGGTCTTCCTGCTCGACCTCTCCGGCAAGCTGATCCTCACTTTGCTCGGCCGCGGCGGCAAGGCCGAGGAGAAGGTGTCGGAGGACGAGATCCATCATCTCGTCAGCGAAGCCGAGAGCGCGGGCGTGCTGGAGTCGGGCGAAAAGGAAATGATCGCCGGCGTGATGCGGCTCGGCGACCGGCCGGTCGGAGCGATTATGACGCCGCGCACAGAGGTCAACGAGCTCGACCTGAACGATGCACCAGAGAGCATCCAGGCGATCATCGCGAAGAGTCCGCATTCGCGCTTTCCGGTCTCCGACGGCGACCGCGACAAGCCGATCGGGGTGCTCCAGGCCAAGGACCTGCTGGTCGCCTACATGAACGAGCGTACGCCGGATTTGCGCGCACTGGTGCGCGAGGCGCCCGGCATTCCTGCGTCGGCGGATGCCCGCGACGTGCTGGCGATCCTGAAGGCTGCACCGGTGCATGTCGGCCTCGTCTATGACGAATATGGCGGCTTCGAAGGCATCGTGACGACGGCCGACATCCTCGAATCGATCGTCGGCGCGTTCCATTCCGAAGAGGGCCCGCCGGAACCGGCCTACGTCAAGCGCGCGGACGATTCACTGCTGATCTCCGGCTGGATGCCGGTCGACGAATTCGGCGAGTTGCTCGGCGTTGAATTGCCGCCTCACCGCTACAACACGGTGGCGGGCCTGGTGCTGCAACAGTTCAACGCGCTGCCTGACGCCGGTGACGCCTTCGACTTCGGCGGCTGGCATATCGAGGTGATCGATCTCGACGGACGAAGGATCGACAAGATCCTGGCGAGCCGGTTGAGCGAGGTTGAGACGGGGTGAGTTGAACGATCGCAAACCACAAAGTGAGCTGTCGTCCCGGATAAAGCGCGCGCAGATCCGTCACGACAGTTGAGCTTGCAGCACGCGCGCGTGACAACTCCCCCCTCACCCGAACCTCACCCCGATCCGCTTTTCCTTGCGCCAGACCACGGTGCAGGGCAGATGCTTGCCGTCGGCCGGGACGAACAGGGTGAAATGCTCGGGGATGCCGACGGGACTGGTGACGTCGAGCGCTGCGCCGGCGTCGGACAGGTTGCGAACGGTGCAGTCGATCGCGCCGCCGCCGAACTCGATCGTTCCGGCCTTCAGCACACGGTGTCTGGCTTTGTCGCGTCGCTCGTCCATAGGGACAATCTACACCCGAAGCTGACACGTACATTAAAGGCACGGTGCATTGGCGACGATTTTATGCCGCCGCAAGGTGCGGCGGTATCATGCGGTGGACGCCCCCTACAGCGCGGGCTGGAATGTGTCGGCCTGCGCCATCCGCCAGGCGTCGCGAAAGCGCGGGTCTTCCGTGCCCTCAAGCAGCTCGCCCGGGCGCAGCGCCGGATAGAGCTGGGCGAAGGACTGCACCTGGGTCGTCGACGTCCGTTGGCTGAAATGGATCGGGCGCAGCTGCTGCGGATGTTCGAGGCCGGCCGCGGCGATCAGCTCGGTCAACGAATGCAGCGTCGCGTGATGATAATTGTGCACGCGGTCGATCTTGAGCGGCACGTAGAGCGCGCGTGCCCGCGTCGGGTCTTGCGTCGCAACCCCGGTCGGACAGCGGTCGGTGTGGCAGCTCAGCGACTGGATGCAGCCGAGCGAGAACATGAAGCCGCGCGCCGAGTTGCAATAGTCCGCGCCGATCGCCATCGCCCGCGCCATGTCGAAGGCGGTGGCGATCTTGCCGGACGCACCGATCCTGATGCGGTCGCGCGCATCGATGCCGATCAGCGCGTTGTGGACGAAATTGACGCCCTCGCGCATCGGCATGCCCAGATGGTCCATGAACTCCAGCGGCGCCGCGCCGGTGCCGCCCTCATTGCCGTCGACGACGATGAAATCAGGATAGATGCCGGTCTGTAGCATCGCCTTGCAGATCGCCAGGAATTCCCAGGGATGGCCGATGCACAGCTTGAAGCCGGCTGGCTTGCCGCCGGACAGGCGCCGCATCTCGGCGATGAACTGCATCATGCCGACGGGGGTCGAGAAGGCGCGATGCGAGGCCGGCGAGATGCAATCCTCGCCCATCGCGACGCCGCGTATTTTCGAGATCTCCTCCGAGACCTTGGCCGCCGGCAGCACGCCGCCATGACCGGGCTTGGCGCCCTGGCTGACCTTGAGCTCGACCATCTTGATCTGGTCGTCGCAGGCCACGCGCGCGAAGGCTTCGGGATCGAAGGTGCCGTCGAGATGACGGCAGCCGAAATAGCCGGAGCCGATCTCCCAGATGATGTCGCCGCCCATCTCGCGGTGATAGGGGCTGACGCCGCCCTCGCCGGTGTCGTGCGCGAAGCCGCCTTTCTTCGCGCCGGCATTGAGGGCCCGCACGGCGTTGGGGCTGAGCGCGCCGAAGCTCATTGCGGAGATATTGAACACCGAGGCCGAATAGGGCTTCGGGCAGTCGGGACCGCCGATGGCGATGCGGAATTTTTCCGTGGCATGCGTCTTCGGCGCGACCGAGTGATGCATCCACTCATAGCCCTCGCGATAGACGTCCTCCTGGGTGCCGAACGGACGCTTGTCGAGCTCCATCTTGGCGCGCTGATAGACCACCGCGCGGGTGTCGCGCGAGAACGGCATGCCGTCCTTCTCGCTCTCGAAGAAATATTGCCGCATCTCGGGGCGGATCTCTTCGAGCAGGAAGCGGATATGCGCCGAAATCGGATAGTTGCGCAGCACCGCGTGGCTCTTCTGCAGGAGATCGCGGACGCCGAGCAACGTCAGCGCGCCGAAAATCAGGATCGGGACCAGCAGGATGTCGAAGATCTTGCGGTCGACGATGCCGATGCCGATCAACAGCGCAGTGACGACCGCGCAGATCGTCAGTACGATGAAGCGCGGCGAGAATGGCAGCAGCAGGGTTTCCATGATCCCCTCTTCCGCCAGCGGCAGCCGTTTGGGGGATGCGTGTTGGGAGGCGTCCTGCGTCTTGGTGTCGTCGGCCACGATTCCGATCCTCTCGCCAGCATGAGGCGGTACGATACGCCCTCGCCTGTCATACGGATATGACGCGGCCCTTGTTTCAGGCTAGCGAATTCGGCCAAGACAAATCAATCAGCCGGATGGCCGGGTTTTGCGGTGCAGCAAGAAATGGAGAGGGGCGGGCGTAAGCAACAGTCGACGCAAAAAGCCGAGCTGTCGTCCCGGGCAAGCGCCAGCGCAGACCCGGGACCCATAACCACAGGAGTTTGAGGTTGGGAAAGCTGGCACTCCGAGTCGTCGCATAACCACGGCCTGTGGCGATGGGTCCCGGATCGGCGCGCGCTGAGGCGCGCTTGTCCAGGACGACGAGCTGAGTGTGGCGTGCAAGTATGCCACGTCTTCAACAGAGCTCAGCGCTCGACGAACGCCTTCTCGATCACAAAATGGCCGGGCTTGTTGCCGCTGCCTTCGATGAAGTCGCGGCCTTCGAACATCACCTTCAGCTCTTCCAGCATCGCCGGGCTGCCGCACATCATCACGCGGTCCGTGGCGATGTCGAGGGGCGACTGCCCGATGTCGTTGAAGATCTGCTCGGAGTTGATGAGGTCGGTGATGCGGCCGCGGTTCTTGAAAGGCTCGCGGGTCACGGTCGGGTAGTAGATCAGCTTGTCCGCGAGCAGCTCGCCGAACAGCTCGTCCGCCCGCAGGGAAGCAACCAGCTTCTCGCCATAGGCGAGCTCGGAGACCTGGCGGCAGCCGTGCACCAGCACGATTGACTCGAACTGCTCGTAGACGTCGGGGTCCTTGATCAGGCTCGCGAAGGGCGCAAGGCCCGTCCCGGTCGAGAGCAGCATGAGCCGCTTGCCCGGAAGAAGGTTGTCGGTGATCAGCGTGCCGGTCGCCTTGCGGCCGACCAGGATGGTGTCGCCTTCCTTGATCTTCTGCAGGCGCGAGGTCAGCGGGCCGTCCTGCACCTTGATCGAGAAGAACTCGAGCTCTTCCTCGTGGTTGGCGCTCGCCATGCTGTAGGCGCGCAGCAGCGGACGGCCGTCGATCTCGAGGCCGATCATGGCGAACTGGCCGTTCTGAAAGCGGAAGCCGGTGTCGCGCGTGGCGCGGAAGCTGAACAGCGTGTCGGTCCAGTGCTGGACGGAAAGAACCTTCTCTCGGTAAAACGCGCTCATGATTTTCGATATTCCGAATAATTGCGGTTTTAGGGCAAAAGCGTTGCCCGGCCCTGAAACGGGGCGGACACCATTGCCATGGCGGAGGATTTCGCGTGTGTGATCTACGCCATTGAGACCAATAATCAACCTCGTTTCGGGTGCAATTGATGCCGATCAAACCGGCATTTGCGGCGGAAATGGCCGCATCATTAATGAATGTGCTGCCCTGCACGCCAGGAGGGCAATTTCTTTTCCCTCGAGGGCTCGATTGCAGCACTTAATTTCCGTCGCGCTCGCGAGAATTTCATTAAGAATAGCTCTGATAATCACCCGGCTTGGCGCCGTTTCCCGCATTTTTGCGGCTTTTGGCGACAGGGACGATTGAATCACATGGCAGACGGCGAGCGGATCTTCGTCCAATCCATCAGGCGCTATTGCGCGGACCGCGGCATCGCCGTCGATGTCCGCGCCGGCGGCTGGCTGATCGCGATGCACAGGGGCGATCAGCGCCGCTTTGCCTTCGGCTACGACATCGGGCTCAACAGCGCCATCGCGCACCGTCTCGCCAACGACAAATCGGCGGCAGCGGAGGTGCTGGCGCTCCAGGGCGTGCCCTGTGTCCCCCATGACCTCTTCCTCAATCCGAAGCTCGGCAGCAACGTCGTCGGCGCTGGGTGGCGAGAAGCCATGCTGGACCTGCTCGCGAAGAATCCGCAAGGCGTGGTGGTGAAGCCGAACGAGGGAACGTCGGGGCGTTCGGTGTTCAAGGTCACGACGGAGGCAGAACTCGACCGCGCAGTCGCCGAGGTGTTCTCGATGAGCACGGGGCTCGTGTTCTCACCCTATGTCGCGATCGAGGAGGAGGTCCGCGTGGTGCTGCTCGGCGACGTGCCGCTCGTCGTCTACAGCAAGCAGCGTGGTGCGGATTGGCGGCACAATCTCGATGCCGGCGCACAGCCGGTGCTGCTGGAGGGCGGCGAGGTTCGCGCGGCCTGCGTCAAGCTCGCGATCGAGGCCGCGAACGCCATCGGCATTGTCTTTGCGTCAATCGACCTGGCGCGCGTCGATGGGGCGTGGCGGGTGCTCGAGATCAACTCGGGCGTGATGATGGAGGCGCTGGCGAAGCTGCATCCGGAGCTGGTACAGGCGACGTACGACGCGGCGCTGGACCGGGTGTTTGGGGAAAATTAGCGGAGCACTGGCTGCCCCTCTCCCCTTGTGGGAGAGGGTGGCTCACCGCGAAGCGGTGAGACGGGTGAGGGGTTCTCTCCGCGAGTCCAACTCTCATCCGAATGAGCGGAAAGATACCCCTCATCCGGCGCTTCGCGCCACCTTCTCCCACAAGGGGAGAAGGGAAGGCAGCGAGTTCGCGGCGCGAGCGTGGACTAATTATTCGCCCCCGCCGAATCGTCCATCGCCTTGAACGCTTCTTCCAGCTGCAGCGAGATCGGCACGTTCAGGCGTTCGCCGGTGGGGAGGCGTGCGGTGAACCATTTGTTGTAGAGCGGGACGAGATCGCGGTTGGAGCCGAGCTTGCGGAAGGCGCGCTCGACCACGGCCGCGAGCTGCGGCTCGCCCTTGCGGAACATGATGCCGTAGGGATCGTAGGACAGATAATCGCCGGTGACGCGGAATTTATCCTGCGCCTTGTGGCGCGCGATCAGGCCGGAGAGCAGGATGTCGTCGGTCGCGAACGCATCGGCCTTGCCCTCGGCGAGCATCTGGTAGGATTGCTCGTGGTCGGGCGAGCTGACGATGTTGAGGCCCAGCGAGAATTTCTTGTCTGCCGCCTGGATCGCCTGCTCGTTCGTGGTGCCTTTCGTCACCACGATGGTCTTGCCCTTCAGATCGGTCAGCGACTGGACGCCGGATGCCTTCGGCACCATCAGCTTGGTGCCGGCGACGAACATCAGCGGCGAGAAGGCGACGCGCTTGCCGCGTTCGGCATTGGCGGTGGTCGAGCCGCATTCCAGGTCGATCTTGTTCTGGAGCACGGCGTCGATGCGGTCGTCCGAGGTGACCTTGACGTAGTCGATCCTGAGATTGGGATCGTCGACCTCGACGCCGATCTCCTCGACGATGGCCTCGCAGAGCTCGAGGCTGTAGCCGATCGGGCGGCCCGACTGGTCGAGGAAGGAGAACGGCGGCGAGCTCTCGCGATAGCCGAGCCGCACGGTGTGCGCCTTCTTGACGGCCGCCAGCGTCGGGCTGAGCCCTTCGCCGGCGGTCTGGGCGAACGCCGACGTCCCGAACAAGGACATCGCAAGCAACAAGCAGCCTGAGGTCAGCGACCTCGCCAAGATCTGGCCCATGGTTCGCTCCTACCCATGGCCTGCCATCGCGGGCACCTCGCCGGGAATCATGTCGTCAGGCACGGCATCGCCGGGTCCCATCGCATGTTCAGGCCCGAGCTCGCCTTCCCATTTGGCCACGACCGAGGTCGCCAGCGTGTTGCCGATCACGTTGGTGGCGCTGCGGCCCATGTCGAGGAAAGTGTCGATGCCCATGATCATCAAGAGCCCCGCCTCGGGAATGTTGAACTGCGCCAAGGTCGAGGCGATCACGACGAGCGAGGCGCGCGGCACGCCGGCGACGCCCTTCGAGGTGATCATCAGCGTCGCCAGCATCGCGAGCTGGGTGCCGAGCGACATGTCGATGTGATAGCTCTGCGCGATGAAGACGGCCGCGAAGGTGCAGTACATCATCGTGCCGTCGAGGTTGAAGGAATAGCCCAGCGGCAGCACGAAGCTCGAGATGCGCGACGAGGCGCCGAAGCGGTTGAGCGCCTCCAGCGTCTTCGGATAGGCCGCTTCCGAGCTCGCGGTCGAGAACGCGATCATCAGCGGCTCGCGCACCAGCTTCAACAGATGGCTGTAGCGCGGACCGATCACGATGAAGCCGACAACGACCAGGATGGCCCACAGGATCATCAGCGAGAGATAGAAGCCGCCCATGAAGACGATGAGCTTCCAGAGCACGGCGAGGCCGTTCTTGGCGACTGTCGCGGTGATGGCGGCCCACACCGCGAGCGGCGCGAACAGCATCACATAGCTCGTGACCTTGAGCATGATGTGGCCGACGTCGTCGATCATCGCAAGGATCGGCTTCGAACGTTCGGGCATGGAGCCCATCGCCACGGAGAAGAACACCGCGAAGATCACGATCTGCAGGATCTCGTTCTGCGCCATCGCGTCCGCGATCGAGGTCGGGATCAGATGGGTGAGGAATTTCTCGATCGAGAAGGCCGACACCGGCAGGCCGGTCGATTGCCCGGCCTGGGGCAGCGTGCCCGGGAAGTTCGCGCCGGGCTGCAGCAGGTTCACCATCACGAGGCCGAGCAGCAGCGAGACGAAGGAGGCGCTGATGAACCAGCCCATGGTCTTGGCGAAGATGCGGCCGAGCTTGGAGCCCGAGCCCATATGCGCGATGCCGCCGACCAGGGTCGCGAACACCAGCGGCGCGATGATCATCTTGATCAGGCGCAGGAACATCATGGCGATCAGGTTGATGGCGGAGGCCCATTCGGCGCGCGTGTCGGGCAGGAAATTGTAGATCGCCGTGCCCATGACGATGCCCAGCACCATCGCGGCCAAGATGTATTGCGTAAACCTGTTCGACATCGCTTACCCCCACGTACACCGGCGCTTCATGATGTCGCAGATACGACAGCGACGCAACACGCTTTGCGTGTGATCGCGTTTTCAGGATGTTCCCGTTGTGAAATGGAACGCCGCGCTCTAGCCTTCATGCAGCGCACAACGCATGCGGCCTGCACCTTTTGTTTGCGGCGGCTGCATCAATAATCGTCAAGACAATCGGAGAGGAAAACGCCATGAGCGGCAACGTCAATCGCCAAATCCTGCTGGTCGAAAAGCCCAGCGGCAAGCTCGGCCCGGAGCATTTCAAGATGGTGGACGGCGCAGTGCCGGAACCGAAAGACGGCGAGGCCTTGCTGCGTGTACGTTACATCTCGCTCGACGCCGCCAACCGCGCCTGGATGCACGGCGCCACCTATCGTTCGGCGGTCGAAGCCAACAGCGTGATGGCTGGCGGCGCCATTGCCGAGGTCGTCAGCTCGAAGGCCGAGGGCCTGGCTGCGGGCGACATCGTGTTCGGCGACACCGGCTGGCAGGAATATGCGGCGGTGCCGGCGAAGCATCTCACCAAGATGCCGAAGCTCGAGCCGATGACGCATCTGCTCAGCGTGTTCGGCATCGCCGGCCTCACCGCCTATTTCGGCCTGCTGGAGATCGGCAAGCCGAGGGAGGGCGAGACGGTGGTGGTTTCCGCGGCGGCGGGCTCGGTCGGCTCGATCGTCGGACAGATCGCCAAGATCAAAGGGTGCCGTGTCATCGGCATCGCCGGCGGCGCGGACAAGTGCAACTGGCTCACTTCCGAGCTCGGCTTCGATGCCGCCGTCGACTACAAGGACGGGGCGGTGTTCAAGGCGTTGCGCGCGGCGGCGCCGAAGGGCATCGACGTCTATTTTGACAATGTCGGCGGCGACATTCTCGAAGCCTGCCTGCCGCAGATGAACAATTACGGCCGCATCGCCTGCTGCGGCGCGATCTCGCAATATGACGGCACGCCATCGGCGCATGGTCCACGCGGTGTGCCTGGCCTGATCGTGGTGAAGCGGCTCGTCATGCAGGGCTTCATCGTGATGGATTACATGAAGGAGAGCCCGCGCGCGCTCGCCGATCTCCAGGCCTGGGTCAAATCCGGCAAGCTGAAGGTGCAGGAAGACATCATCGACGGATTGCAGAACACGCCGAAGGCGCTGATCGGATTGCTTGCGGGTGAGAACCGCGGCAAGCGCATGATCAGGCTCTGACGTCGTCGGCACACCGCATTCGCGCCGGCATAATCTACTTGCGGTAGCGACCGAAGCGGCCAATGATATCGCTCGCAAGGCATCACTCGCGACGATTGCGATTGCGCGACTTTGATTGAGCGTCGAACAATATCGACAGGGCAGGAATTCATCCCAATGTTCAACACGTTGAAACATGTCTCAACGCGCACGGCGTTGCTGGCGGCGGCACTTTTCGCAACTGCAGCAGGCGCATTCGCGCAAGCGCCCACCGAGGCGCAGAAGAGCGCCATCCGCTCCGCGTGCCGCTCCGACTTCATGGCGCACTGCTCGAGCGTGACGCCCGGCGGCACCGAAGCGTTTCAATGTCTGCAGAAGAACATGTCGAGCCTCTCGGGCGGATGCCAGACCGCGGTTCGCGCGATTGCGCCGCCCGCGGCTGCGAAGCCCGAAGCTGCTCCCGCCGCGCCGAAGACCGAAGCGGCCCCCAAAGCGGAGCCGACGCCGACTCCTGCCGCGCCCAAGGCTGAATCGGCTCCCGCTACCAAGCCGGCCCCCGCACCAGCGCCGAAGGCCGCCGCCGCCAAGCAACCGAGCAGCGCGCAGGTCGCGGCGATCAAGAGCGCCTGCCGCTCGGATTATCCCAAGGTCTGCGCCAGCGTGCCACCGGGCGGCGCCCCCGCGCTCGAATGCCTGGAGAAGAACAAGGCCAAGGTCTCACCGTCCTGCCAGAGCGCGCTGGGCGCGGCATCCGGCGGCGCGGCAACGACCGCCGCGCCGGCGGCCGGAGCGACAGCAGCGCCTGCCGCAGCGCCCACCGTGCTCGTGCTGCGCCCGATGCGGCCGCGCGAGGAGCTTTTCGTGGCGCGATCAGCCTGCGGCGCGGACATCCGCACGATCTGTGCCGGCGTCGAGGTCGGGGCCGGCCGCATCATGCAATGCCTTGCCAACAATGCTGCATCGCTGTCGCCTGCGTGCAGGGACGTGCTGGCGCCCTTCGCCGTTCGCTGAGGCGCGCGCCATGATGGACGGCGTGCGAAGAGTGAATTTTCGCACGCCTGAAACGACAAACCTTTGCAGATATCCGATTTCGATCACGACAAGACGGGAGGACAACATGCGTTCATTGCTGCTCGTTGCTTCTGCGCTCCTCGCCTTCGGAGCGACCATGACCCTCGAGTCCACCGACGCCAATGCGGTGGTGTGCGCCCGTGGCGTCTATCGCGCCGGTTGCGCCGGGCCGAACGCGGCCGTCGTGGTCCGCAAGCCGGTTCCGGTCGTCCGCTGCACCCGGGTGCTGGTCAACGGCGTCTACGTGAAGCGCTGCGTCTGAACGGGCGGATGGCCAAGCCGGCGCGGTTTGGCTATGATTCGAACCTGACGGTTTCGGACGCGCGCAAAACGCGTGCCCGAAGGTGAGTTTCGACACGCCCGCGCCTGACCGATAATTCCGCTGGCGCGGGACGCCGGAGCACATTAGTCTACCCCTAGATAGTAAGTATACTGTCAATTAGGGAGGCAGACGTTGCGGATCGCCGTGATTGGCGGGGGGCCCGGTGGGCTCTACTTCGCCTATCTCTGGAAGAAGCGTCACCCCGAGGATCAGGTCGACCTGTTCGAACAGAACCCGGCCGACGCGACCTGGGGCTTTGGCGTCGTGTTCTCCGACCAGGCGCTGGAATTCCTGCGCGCCGACGACCCCGAGACGGTCGACGCGATCGCGCCGCACATGGAGAGCTGGGAGAACATCACGCTGAACCTCGGCGGCGACAGCGTCGCCATCGACGGCGTCGGCTTCTCCTCGATCGGGCGGCTCGAGCTGCTGCGCTTCCTGCAGCAGCGCGCGCTCGACGTCGGCGTCACGCCGCGCTTCGATACGCCGATCCACGCCATCGACCAGCTCAATGGGCACGATCTGATCGTCGCCGCGGACGGGCTGAATTCGCTGGTGCGCCGCGCCTATGAGGGCGATTTCGGCACCTCGCTGTCCTACTCCTCCAACAAGTTCGTCTGGTACGGCACCTCGAAGCGGTTCGAGACGCTGTCGCAGACCTTCGTGAAGACCGACCGCGGCGCCTTCAACGCCCATCACTACCGCTACTCGCCGGCCATGAGCACCTTCCTGGTCGAATGCGACCACGCGACCTGGCAGGCCTACGGCTTTGCCTACAAGGACGTCGAGCAGTCCAAGGGCGTCTGCGAAGAGGTGTTCGCCGACACGCTCGGCGGCCATTGCCTGGTCTCCAACAAATCGGTCTGGCGCAACTTTCCCTGGGTCTGGAACGAGCATTGGTCGTTCAAGAACATGGTGCTGCTCGGCGATGCCCTGCATTCCGCGCATTTCTCGATCGGTTCGGGCACGCGGCTTGCGATCGAGGACGCCATTGCGCTGGTCAAGGCGCTGGAATCGGATGCGCATCTTGCCACCGCGCTGCATCGCTACCAGGCCGCGCGAAAACCGGTGGTGCAAAAGCTCGTCAATGCCGCGCGCACCTCGGCGTTCTGGTACGAGCATTTCGCCCAGCACATGCAGCTCGACCTGATGGACTTCGCCTACAGCTACATCACCCGCTCCGGCCGCATCGACGATTCCCGGCTGCGCGCGATGTCGCCGGCCTTCATGGCCCGCTACGAGGCGGCCAAGAACGGCGGAGACGAGGCATGAGCAACGAAATCCGCGACCAGGTGCCCGCCGACAGCGCGGGGGCACGCGAGATCGGCTTTGCCGTTCCGGAAACCTACAACGCCAGCCGCGTGCTGTTCGACAATCTCGGCAAAGGCCGGGGCGACAAGCTCGCACTGATCGGTCCCGCGGGCACGCGGACCTATGCCGAGCTCTGCGATGAGGCTTACCGCTGGGGCAACGGCTTTGCATCGCTTGGTCTGAAGCGCGGCGACCGCGTGCTGCTGTTCCTCGACGATACACCCGCCTATCCGGCCGCGTTCTTCGGCGCGGTGCGCGCCGGCTTCGTGCCGCTCCTGATCAACACGCTGACGCCGCCGGACCTCTTGCAATTCTATCTCGCCGATTCCGGGGCTGAAGTTGCGGTGGCGGAGTCGGAGTTCTGCTCGCGCTTCAATGCGGAGGCTTGCAAGGACACGAAGCTGGATACGCTGATCGTCGTCAATGGCGAGGTGCGCGACCATGCGGCGCCGAAAGCGGTTGCGGCGGCAGACTGGCTCGCACAATTCCCGGCCGAGTTGGCCGAAGCCCCCACGCAGCGCAACGAGATGGCGTTCTGGATGTATTCCTCGGGGTCGACCGGACGGCCCAAGGGCATCGTGCATCTCCAGCACGACATGGTCTATAGCGAGGCCGCCTTTGCACGGAGCGTGCTGAAGCTGACTCCTGACGACATCTGCTTCTCGGTGCCGAAGATCTTCTTCGCCTATGGCTTCGGCAATTCCGTCACCTTCCCGTTCTCGGCGGGAGCTGCGACGCTGCTGTTGCCGGGCCAGCCGAAACCCGCGTCGATCTTCGCCGCGATCGAGCAGTACAAGCCGACGGTCTTCTTCGGCCTGCCAACGCTCTACACGTCGCTCACCAAGGCCGACGGCGCGGACAAGACGAACTTCTCGTCATTGCGCATGGCGCTCTCCGCCGCCGAGGTGCTCTCGGCGGAGGTCTTCAACGGCTGGAAGACGCTCACCGGCCTCGAGATCGTCGAAGGCCTCGGCTCGACCGAAGTGCTGCACATCTATCTCTCCAACACGCCCGAGCAGAAGAAGCTCGGTGCCGCAGGCCTGCGCGTGCCCGGCTACGAGGTCGCGCTGCGCGACAAGGACGGCCGCGACGTCGCCGACAACGAGGAAGGCATTTTGTGGGTGCGCGGCGATTCCAACACGCCGCTGTACTGGAACCGGCCGGACAAATCCGCCGAGACCATCCGCGAGGGCGGCTGGATCTACACCGGCGACCGTTTCATCAGGGATGCCGACGGCTTCCACTTCTTCCGCGGTCGCGCCGACGATCTCATCAAGATCTCCGGCCAATGGGTCTATCCGCTCGAGGTCGAGCTCTGTCTCGCCGACCACCCCGAGATCCGCGAATGCGCGGTGTTCGCCGCCGAGCTGCCGGACCGCCGCATGACGCTGAAGGCCGTGGTGGTGATGAACAACCACGCGGTCAACGAGGGGGAGGCGACGCGGCGATTGCAGGATTACGTCAAGGGCAAGCTCTTGCCGTACAAATATCCGCGCGAGGTGATCTTCATCGACGAGCTGCCGAAGACGGGGACGGGCAAGATCGATCGGCAGGCGTTGTTGAGGATGTGAGCCGACGACGGCAAGGACGCACACAATCGCCACCATCTCGGTGTCATCCCCGCGAACGCGGGGATCCATAACCACAGGGAGTGGTTGTGGGGTTAACTGGTAACTCCGAGTCCTCGCCAAACTTCTGCTGCGGCGTATGGGTCCCGGATCTGCGCTTCGCTTGTCCGGGACGACGGCGGTGTTTGACGCGCACGCGTCGCCCTCACCCCGCCTTGCCCAGATGCTCCAGCGCGTCCTCGGCGCGCAGCGGCACGCGTGATGCCTCGTTGTTGAGATCGACGAGCTGCGCCATCAGCCCCAGCAGCTGCTTGCGGTCGGCGGGCTTGAGCGGCTCCAGCATGCGCGCCTGGGCGCGCTCGACCGCGGGGATGATCTCGCGCAGGACTGCGGCCCCCGATCTGGTCAGATGGAGCAGCTTGATCCGCTTGTCCTCGGGCGCCGGCTTGCGTTCGACATAGTCCTTGGCCTGCAACCGCTCGATCACGCTGCCGAGCGTGGAGCGGTCGAAGGCGATCACCGCCGACAGCCGTGTGGCGTCGATGCCGGGATGGGTGTGGATCGCGATCAGCGCGGCATATTGCACCGGGGTCAGGTCGAACGCCTTGCACTCCTCCATGAAAATCGAGACCGCGATCTGCTGCATGCGCCGGAACAGATAGCCCGGCGCGGCATAGACCGCATCGATCGTGATCGGAGGAGGCGGCTTACTCGGCATCGGGCTGCTTCTCCGGTGCGGCCTCGGCGAACGCCGGCAGCGCCTTGGCGGCGGCCTCGGCCTTGAGCAAGCGCGGATAGGCGGAGACATCGACGCCGAAGCGGCGCGCGTTGGCGAGCTGCGGCACCAGGCAGAGATCGGCCAGCGTCGGCGCATTGCCGAAGCAGAACGGGCCGGGCTCGTCCTTGATCAGCGTCTCGCAGGCCGACAGCCCTTCGCGATTGACCCAGGCGGCCCAGTCCTGAACCTTCTCCTCGGGCAGGCCGAGCTCGCGCAGCCGCGCCAACACCTTCAGGTTCTGCACCGGATGGGTGTCGCAGGCGATCGCCAGCGCGAACGCCCTCACCTTGGCGCGCTGCAGTGCATCTTTCGGCAGCAGCGGCGGATTGGGGTGTGTCTCGTCGAGCCATTCGATGATCGCGACCGATTGCGTCAGCACCGCACCGCCATCGTTCTCCAGCGCCGGCACGAGGCCTTGCGGGTTGATGGCGAGATAGCTAGGGGCGCATTGCTCGCCCTTGCGCAGATGATGCGGCAGATGCGCGGCCTTGAGGCCCTTCAGGTTCAGCGCGATCCGCACCCGATAGGCGGCGCTGGAGCGGAAATAGCCGTGCAGCTTCATGGGGACCCTCCCTCTATCGTCGGTCATTTTGGGCCTTGTACGCCATCCCCTGCGTTGACGCTACCTAGATCGTCAGTATACTGTCAATCAACAAAACGAACGGGAGCGCCGCCATGGAAGCCGTGACCAAGACGCCGGAACGAGAGGCCTTCTACAAGAAGATCGACGGCGAGAACCTCACCGCGCTGTGGACGGTGATGAGCGATCTGATCACGCCGGAACCGAAGAGCGCCTGCCGCCCGCACCTCTGGAAGTTCGACGTCATCCGCGATTACATGACGGAGGCCGGCAAGCTGATCACCGCCAAAGAGGCCGAGCGGCGCGTGCTGGTGCTCGAAAACCCCGGCCTGCGCGGGCAGTCCAAGATCACGACCTCGCTCTATGCCGGCGTGCAGATGGTGGTGCCCGGCGACGTCGCGCCCGCGCATCGCCACAGTCAGTCCGCGCTGCGCTTCGTGCTCGAAGGCAGGGGCGCCCACACCGCGGTGGACGGCGAGCGCACCGCGATGGAGCCCGGCGACTTCATCATCACGCCGTCGATGACCTGGCACGATCATTCCAACGAGACCGATCAGCCGATGTTCTGGCTCGACGGCCTCGACATTCCCATGGTGCAGTTCTTCGACTGCTCCTTCGCGGAAGGATCGAAAGAGGACCAGCAGAAGATCACAAAACCCGCCGGCGACAGCTTTGCGCGCTACGGCCACAATCTGCTGCCGGTCGACGTGAAGCGGAGCTCGAAGACCTCGCCGATCTTCAGCTATCCCTATGCCTACACGCGTGAGGCGCTGGAGAAAGCGAGAACGAGCCAGGAGTGGGACGCCTGCCACGGGCTGAAGCTGAAGTTCAGCAACCCCGAGACCGGCGATTTCGCGATGCCGACCATCGGCACCTTCATCCAGCTGCTGCCGAAGGGCTTCAAGACCGCGCGCTATCGCGCAACCGACGCGACCGTGTTCTGCCCGATCGGGGGCCGCGGCCGCAGCCGTATCGGCGACGCCGTGTTCGAATGGGGCCCGCGCGATTTGTTCGTGGTGCCGAGCTGGCACTGGGTCACGCATGAGGCGGATGAGGATGCGGTGCTGTTCAGCTTCTCGGACCGTCCCGTGCAGCAGAAGCTGGATCTGTTCAGGGAAGATCGCGGCAACGCGTGAGACTCCACTCTATCCTCCGTCATGGCCGGGCTTGACCCGGCCATCCACGTGCCGCCCGAGGAAAGACGTGGATGCCCGGGTCAAGCGCGGGCATGACGACCTGGTTTGTGGCGCTCGCCTGCGTCCTCATCATTTTTGCGTTTGTGGCTACCGCCAGTGCAACAACCGCACCTCCAGCCAGCCGATCACCTTGCCCACCGCGAGGCCAAATATTGACAGGATCACGACGCCGGCCAGCAGTTGATCGGTCTGCATGAGATTACCGGCCTGCAGCACGAAGGCGCCGATGCCGTATTGCGCGCCGATCATCTCAGCGCTGACGACGAGCAATAGCGCCACCGAGGCCGTGATGCGGAAGCCGGCGAGGATCGCGGGCAGCGCGCCCGGCCAGATCACCTTGCGCACGATGGTCGCGAAGGGAACGTTGAAGCTCTGCGCCATGCGGATGAGGTTTCGCGGCACCGCATCGACGCCGCTGTAGACCGAGATCGCGGTCGAGAAGAAGACGCCGAGCGCAATCGTCGCGATCTTCGGCTCTTCGCCGATACCGAGCCAGAGAATGAGCAGCGGCAGCAGCGCGATCTTCGGGATCGGGAACAGCGCCGAGATGAAGGTGATGCCGACGCTGCGCGCCAGCCTGGACAGGCCGATGGCGAAGCCGACGGCGACGCCCGCCGCCGTGCCGAGCAACCAGCCGACGCCGATGCGCAGCAGCGAGGCCGACAGATGCTGCCAGAGCGCGCCGGAGATCGCGAGCTGATAGATCGCACGGACAATTGCGGCGGGTGTCGGCAGAAACAGCGCATTGACGAGGCCGGCGCTGCCCGCGGCCTGCCAGATCGCGATGACGATGGCGAGCGCGATCCAGCCGCCGTAGCGGCTCGAGGCCGGCACGAAGCCGGCGCCGCGGAAGCGGACGCGCCGGGTGGCAGCGTCTTTCGCAATTTCGGCCGGCGCGCGATCAAGCATGCTGGACCTCGCGCTCGGCATCGATCGCCTCGTTGCGGATCAGCGACCAGATCTGGTTCTGCAGCGCCAGCAGCTTTTCGCGTGCCGCAACTTCCCCGCGCTCGATGCGCGTCATCGGCACGGTCACGACCTCGCGGATGCGACCTGGCCTACGCGACAGCACCACGATGCGGTCGGCGAGCCGCGCCGCCTCTTCGAGATTATGCGTGACATAGACCGCGCCCATGCCGCCGTCGGCGAGCAGGCGGACGAAATCCTCCATTAGCAATTCGCGGGTCTGCGAGTCCAGCGCCGATAGCGGCTCGTCCATCAGCAGGATGGCGGGCTTGACTGCGAGCGCGCGCGAAATGCCGACGCGCTGGCGCATGCCGCCGGAAAGCTGTTTCGGATAGGCTTTACGGAAATCAGTCAGCGTCGTGCGGCGCAAGGCGTCCTCGACCAGCGCGCGTCGCTGCACGGCCGAAAGTTGGGTGTGCAGCAGCGGGAATTCGACATTCTCCTCGACCGTCGCCCAGGGCAGCAGCGCAAAGTCCTGGAACACGAATGTCAGCGGATTGAGGCTGTCCGCCGGCGGCGAGCCCCGGAGCTCGGGCGCGCCGGAGGTCGGCTGCAACAGTCCGCCGAGGATCGACAGCAGCGTGCTCTTGCCGCAGCCGGAAGGCCCCACGATCGCCACCACCTCGCCGGCGCCGACGGTGAAGGAGACATCGTCGAGCACGGCGAGATCGCCGAAGCGGTGGGTGATGTGGCTGGCGATCAGGTCCATGAACTGGTTTCTGCTCTCAATCCGCCTTCACATAGTCCTTGGCGATGATCGCCTCCGCGTCGAAACCCTTGTCGGCAAAACCCTGCTCCTGCAGCCATTTGATCTGGTTGTCGACGTTCTTCACATCCAGCTTGCCGTCGGGGTCGATATAGGCGCAATTGCCGACCACCTGCTCGACCGGCAGGTTGGTGTACTTGGCGATGATCTCCAGGAGCGGCTTCGTCTTGTCGTTGATCGGCGCGACGCCGTCCTTCATCGCGGCGAGGATGACGTCGTGATATTCACGGTCGGCCTTGGCGAGCGCGCCGAGCAGCTTGGTCACCAGCGCCTTGTTGGTCAGCGTTTTCGGCGAGGCGAACACCGCGCCCAGCTGCCACGGCGTCTCGTCGCCGACCCAGCCCAGGAACTTCGCGCCGCCCTCGTCCATCAGCTTGCGCGCGGTGGAGATCGGCAGCAGCGCCGCATCGACGGTCTCGCCCTTCAGCGCGGCGGCCGCATTCGACAGCGATTGCAGCGGCACGATCTTCACGTCCGCGAGCTTGAAGCCGTATTTGTCGGCGAGCAGGCCGAGCGAATAGTGAAAGCTCGATCCGACCTGCGTCATCGCCACGCGTTTTCCCGCAAGGTCCTTCGGCGTCTTCAGCCCGGCGGCGTAGGCGTTGTTGCTGGCGAAATAGCCGATCAGGGGATAGCCGGCTTTCTCGCGGCTCATGCCGCCGATCACCTTCAGCGTGCCCTTGCCGGCGAGGTTGTAGAGACCGGCGGTGAAGGCGGTGATGCCGAAGTCGACGTCCCCCGAGGTGGTCGCGACCGCAATCGGCTGCGCCGCGTCGAAGAACTTCAGCTCGACATCGAGGCCGGCCTCGCGGAAATAGCCTTTGTCCTGCGCGATGAAAACAGGCGCGGAGGACGACAGGCGCAGCACGCCGATCCTGGCCTTCAGCGCGTCCTCGGCCCGCGCCGTACCGATCGCCGTGATCGCCATCAGGCCCGCAAGCGCGAGCCGCACCATCCCGATCATCCCGTTTCCTCCGCCGTCGTTGTCTTGGTCGTTCTATTGCAAGCGCGTCACAAACCTTCAGGCACCGCCTGGTCCCGGCCGATGAAGGCGCCCTGTTGTTTCAACGTTTCCTGCAACTTTTCAATGGGGATTTCGCGCGGGATCCGGTTTCCGGAGAGCGCCAGCGCGGCGGCGGAACCGGCAGCCTCCCCCATCGCAAAACAGGCACCGGAGACCCGCGCCGCCGACTGGCCCTCATGGGTCATGGAGGCGCAGCGGCCGGCGACCAGCAGATTGTCGACCCCATCAGGCACCAGCATCCGGTAAGGCAGCTCGTTATAGCCGCGCGATTCCGGGATCGGCGGAAAGGTGAAAACGACGTCGCCGGGAACATGGGCCTCGATCGGCCAGCCATTGACGCCGATGGAGTCCTCGAACGAGGCGCAGCCGAGCACGTCCTCGCCGCTGAGCTGGTAGCCGCCCTTGATGCGGCGAGTCTCGCGGATGCCGAGCTGTGGCGGCAAATCGACGATGTAGGACTTTTCAAAGCCCGGCACCGTGCTGCGCAAAAACTCGTAGGCGGCGAGCGCCTGCTTGCGGCCCTCGATCTCGCCGCGGGTGAGATCGTCGGGCTCGACGCCATTGATGGCGTGACCGTCCTCGCGCGCCACTTGCGTGAAATTCACCCGCCATTCGATGCCGGATTTCTGCGGCCGCACGATCGCGCTTTTCCGAGGAAATTTGTGGGTGCCGGCCGCGGTCGCCTTCTCCATCAATTGCGGGATGGTACGCCAGGCGTCGCCCGCCCTTTCGGGATCGATGCCGTTGAGACGCAGCATCATCGAGGGATAGAGCGGATGACCGTCCGCGTCGCCGATCTCGAAGGGCGCGCCGGCCCACACCGCGAGGTCGCCATCACCGGAGCAGTCGATGAAGATCTCAGATCGCACCGCTTGGCGGCCGGCCTTGGTCTCGACCAGCAGCGCGTCGATACGGCTGTTGTCGCCCATCACGACGCCGGCGCCGAGCGCGTGAAAGAGGATGTGCACCTTGTGACTGGCGAGCAGTTGATCGGCCGCGATCTTGTAGGCGGCGGTGTCGTAGGCCTGGGCGAAGACCTTGCCGAGAATCAGATGCGGCGTGTTGAGGCCACCCAGCCGATCGATCCGCGCCAGCAGCTCGGACGCCATGCCCTGCACCAGCCGCCGGTGCTCGCCATGGACATTGCCATGCAAGCCGCAGAAATTGGTGACGCCGGCCGCCGTTCCCATGCCGCCGAGAAAGCCGTAGCGCTCGATCAGCAGCGTCTTCCGTCCGGCCCGCGCAGCTGAGGCCGCCGCGACGATGCCGGCGGGACCGCCCCCGAGCACGACGACTTCATATTCGCCATAGAGCGGCACCTGGCGTGCCGGTTCTTCGATCGTCGTGGCCCGCATAGCGCGTCCCTTCCCGAATTTCCTTTGCTTGAGGCGACTATGAATTAACGCGCAGCGGGCTACAATCCACCAAAATAGGCGATGAGCTTACGCGAATCGAGAAAGGTCGAGATGGACATCCTGGTGAACCTGCAGGCCTTCCTCGCCACTGCGGATGCCGCCGGCTTCTCCGCCGCCGCGCGAAAGCTGGGGGTCTCGACCTCGGTGGTCGCAAAACGCGTCACGCAGCTGGAGGCGCGGATCGGCACGCCGCTGTTTCACCGCTCGACCCGGCAATTGCGGCTGACTGAGGCCGGGCAGCGCTACGTGCATCGCGCACGCGGCGTGGTGACTGACGCCACCGACCTGCTCTCGCGCATGGGCGAGAAGGGCCACGATCTCGTCGATCACCTCCGTATCAAGGCCCCGACGTCGCTGACGGTGGCACGCCTCGCCGATGCCTTCAGCGCGTTCCAAACCCAGAACCCGAAGCTCAAGCTCGATATCGTGCTGATCGATCGCCCGGTCGATCCCGTCACCGAAGGCTTCGACATCGCCATCGGCGCCTTCCCGCATTCCTTTGGCGGCGTGGTCGATGAGCCGCTGTGCGCGCTGAAGCGGCTGCTCTGCGCCTCGCCAGCCTATTTGAAGAAGCACGGCACGCCAAAGCATCCGCGCGATCTCGTCGAGCATCGCTGCCTCAGCTTCCTGCCGACCGGCCCGGAATGGGTCTTCGACGGACCGCGCGGCCGCATCAGCATCCAGGTCAGCCCGCTGCTCTCCTCCAACGAAGGCCACGTGCTGGCGCGCAGCGCCATCGCCGGCAACGGCATCGCGCTGCTCTCGCATTATCTCGTGGCGAATGCGCTGCGCGACGGCATGCTGAAGCCGGTGCTGCGCGACTTTCCGATTCCGGAATTGTGGGTGAAGGCCGCGATTCCCGAGCGGCGGCGTAATGCGGCTGCAGTGCAGGCGCTGCTGACGCTGCTGAAAACGTCACTGGCGCCGTCGCTGTAGATGGCGGTGCCGTAGCCCGCATGCAGCGCAGCGGAATGCGGGGACCTGGTCCCGGATTGCGCTTCGCTCCATCCGGGCTACAGGCCTGGCGCAAGATGGTTGCTTGGGAATGGCGAACCTGAGAGAAGGGCCGCCATGGATTCGATCGTCGTGAAATTCGCCCTGCCTGCCCTCGCCGCTCTCGCGATCTCAACCGCTCCGGCCGCGGCCGTTGAGCAAAACTGCCGCTTCATCCAGGCCAAGCCGGAGCGCGAGGCCTGCTACAAGCGTCAGGAGGACGAGCTGGCAGCGAAACACAAGCCGGCACCTGCCGCGGCCGAGAACAACACACTCGAGACGCTGCGCCAGATGCGGCAGGACGACGATGCCGTCTATCGCAGCATCAACAACATCTGCCGCGGCTGCTGACGTTCAGCCCTTCGCACCGCCCCACCTACCTGCCCGCTTCTCGGCGAACGAGGCCAGTCCCTCCGCGGCTTCCGCGCTCTGCCGCTTCAGCGAATGCAGCTGCACGAGCCGCGTATACGCCGCGTCGTCCACCGCCATGCCGCCGAACGAGCTCTCCAGCGCAAGCTTTTTGGTCTCGGCCATCGCCTCCGGCCCGTTGGCGAGCAGTTGCTCGACCACCTTGGCGCCTGCGGATTCGAGACCGGCGAGCGGCACCACCTCGTGGACGAGGCCGATGCGGCGGGCATCTTCGGCACCAAAACGTTCGCCCGTGAGCGCGTAGCGGCGGACCTGACGGACGCCGATGGCATCGCAAAGCTGCGGGATGATGATGGCCGCCGTCAGCCCCCAGCGCACCTCGGTGATGGAGAACAGCGCGTTGTCCGCGGCGATCACGACATCGCAGGCCGCGATCACGCCCGTGCCGCCGCCGAAGCAGCCGCCCTGCACCAAGGCCACGGTCGGGATCGGCAGCGTGTTGAGCCGCTGCACGGCTTCGAAGGTAGCACGGGATGCCGCCTCGTTGGCCTCTGCCGATTGCGGCCGCACGCCGTTGATCCATTTGAGGTCGGCGCCGGCCTGGAAGTGCTTGCCGTTGCCGCGGAGCACGACGATGCGCAGGTGCGGCTGCTTCCCCAGCTCGTCCATGGCCGCGAGCACGCCCGCGATCAGCGCGCCGTCATAGGCGTTGTTGACCTCCGGCCGGTTCAATGTGACGGTTGCAACCCCACGCTCATCGAGGCTCCACAGGACGGGGCTGGCAGTCATCGGCGATCCCTCCGCTTCGTTGTTGGCTTGCACTATGGCCGAGGCGGCGCATCCCGATCCATATCTTTCCAGCGTGGGGCGGTCGCGTCCATCGCATGGCGGCTTGTGTCATGGTGACGCCGGGCGGCACCACGGGATCAGGGACAGGAAATATATGCGCATCTGCATTTTCGGCGCGGGCGCCGTCGGCAGCCATATTGCGGTCCGGCTGGCGCGGGCCGGCCATGACGTTTCATGCGTGATGCGGGGGGCGCATCTGGAGGCGGTGCGCGCGGGCGGCCTCAAGCTGCGCGTCGGCGATTCCGAGGTCAGCGCCAAGGTGAACGCATCGGGCGATCCGGCCCAGCTCGGCCCGCAGGACGTCGTGATCTCCACACTCAAGGCGACGGCGCTGCCGGGACTGGTTTCCAGCATCAAACCGCTGCTGCAGGACGACACCGCGATCGTGTTCGCGCAGAACGGCATTCCCTGGTGGTACGGGATCGGCCTGCCGCCGCGGCACCCGACGCCGCCGGACATCTCCTTTCTCGACCCCGGCGGACGCCTGCGCGCCTGCATCCCGAAGGAGCGGATCATCGGCGGCGTCGTGTTCTCCTCCAACGAGGTGACCGCCCCCGGCGTGGTGCAGAACCTGACCCCGGATCGCAACCGCCTGCTGATCGGCGAGTGCGACGATCGCAATTGCGAGCGGATCACCAAGCTCCGCAACGTCTTCAACGACGCACGGCTGGAATCCCCGCCGGTGGCCGAGATCCGCGAGGCGATCTGGTCAAAGCTGCTGACCAACATGTCGCTCTCGGTGCTGTGCCTGCTGACCGGCCAGACCGCGCGCGGCGTGCGCGACGACCCTGCTTTCGCCGAGGTCATCCCGCGCATGCTGAACGAGGCCAACGACATTGCCCAGCATTTCATTCCCGAGGTCAAGCGCGTGACGCGCAGCGGCCCTGCCCCCAACCACAAGCCGTCGCTGCTGCAGGATTACGAGCTCGGCCGCGCCATGGAGATCGACGTGCTGGTGAAAGCGCCCGCCGCCTTCGCACGCACTGCCGGCCTGTCGACCCCGACGCTCGACCTGATCGCCGCGCTCGCGATCCAGAAGGCGCGCGACAAGGGGCTCTATTCCGCCTGAACGTCAGGCGAGTTGGTCGATCCAGGCCGCGAGCGTATCGAGCACTTCCGTGAGCGCCTCCTCGTTGCTGCGGCCGGACTTCTTCAGCACGGCGAAGGAGTGATCGCCGCCTTCGACTTCATGCAGCGTCGCCTGCGCACCAAGCGAGGCGATGACAGGCTTGAGATGCCCGAGATCGGCGAGCTCGTCGCGCGTGCCCTGCAGGAACAGCATTGGGATGGTGATACCGGCGAGGTGCTCGGCCCGCTCGGACGAAGGCTTCTTGGCGGCATGCAAGGGGAAGCCGAGGAAGGCCAATCCCTTCACACCTGGAAGCGGCGCCTTCGACTGCGCCTGCGAGGTCATGCGCCCGCCGAAGGATTTGCCTCCCGCGACGAGCGTCGCGCGGGGACATAGCCGCGCCGCCTCCGCGACCGCCGCACGGACAGCCGCGTGCGCCACCGCCGGCTGGTCGGGACGCCCCTTCTTCTGTTCCATGTAGGGGAAATTGAAGCGGAACGTCGCGATGCCGCGGCCCGCGAGACCGATTGCAGTCTTCTCCATGAAGGCATGCCGCATGTCGGCGCCGGCACCATGCGCCAGAACGTAGCAGGCACGCGCCTTGCCCGGCTGCGTCAGGATGGCCGAGACCGTCCCGATGCGCTCGATGTCGAGCTTGAGTTCGCGCGCCTGGGTCAAGACTGAATGTTCCCGATGAGCCCCGCAATGCTACCTGCGGGACCGCGATCTGAAAACAGAAGACCTCGCGCTTGTCCCCGGCATGCGCGCGGCCTGCGCGAACGCCGGCCCTAGCTGACCCGCCGTTCCCGCCCTTCCCAGAACGGCCGGCGCAGTTCGCGCTTCAGCACCTTGCCGGCGCCGGACAGCGGCAGCGGCGTCTCGGTGATCTCGATGCTGCGGGGGCACTTGTAGCCGGCGATCAGCGTCTTCGTGAACTCAATCAGCTCGCCGGGCGAGACCTCCACCCCGCCGCGCCTGACCACGACGGCATGAACCTGCTCGCCCCATTGCTCGTTGGGAACTCCGATGACCGCGCATTGCAGCACCGAGGGGTGCTGCGCCAGCGCGTTTTCGACCTCGACCGAGTACACATTCTCGCCGCCCGAGATGATCATGTCCTTCACGCGATCGACGACGTAGATGAACCCGTCCTCGTCCATGTAGCCGCCATCGCCCGTATGCATCCAGCCGTCGACGACAGCGCGCGCGGTCTCCTCCGGCCGCTCCCAATAGCCCATCATCACGGTGTCGCCGCGCACCACGATCTCGCCGACCGCACCCGCCGGCACGGGCTGGTCATTCTCGTCGACGATCCGCACCTCGCAGCCGAGCGTGGCGCGGCCGGCACCGCGATGGCGGCCCTTCCTGCGCCCTTCCCCGACATGCTCGCCGGCATGCAGCAGCGTCGCGATCGGCGACAATTCGGTCATGCCGTAAGCCTGCGTGAAACGCACATGCGGCAATGCGCGCGCGGCACGGTCGAGCACCGCTTCGCTGATCGGCGAGGCCCCGTAGATGATGTTCTTGAGCGGCGACAAATCGTAGTTTCCAATCGCCGGGTGATCGACGAACATCTGGATCATCGTGGGCACCAGCAGCACGTCGGTGACGCGCTCGTTCTGCATCGCGGCCATCACGCCTTCGGGCGTGAAGCCCTGAACGATCACGTTGGAGCCTCCGGAGAGCAGCAGCGAATACATCGCCGCCCCGTTGGCGAGATGAAACATCGGCGCGGCGTGCAGATAGATCGCACTCCCCGGAAACAGCCCTTCACCGAGAGCGTTGAGCGCGTTGGCCATCAGATTCTGGTGGCTGAGCATCACGCCCTTCGAACGTCCGGTGGTCCCGCCGGTGTAGAAAATGCCGGCGAGATCATCGCCCTTGCGCATGGCATCGGCGACCGGAGCGCTGCCCGCGACCAGATCCTCGTAGCTCTCCATTCCGGCCGGCACCTCGCCGTCGTCGGCGTAGATCAGCTTGAGCCCCGGAATCGCGCCGGCGAGTTGCGTGCCAACCTGCGCAAAGGCCTTGTCGACCAGCAGAACCGAGGCACGGCAGTCGCGCAGCGCGTCCTCGTTTTCCAGCGCGCTCCAGCGGATGTTGAGCGGCACGATCACGCCGCCCGCCCAGCCGGTCGCCAGATAGAGCTCTAGATAGCGATCCGAGTTGAACGACAGGATCGCGACACGATCGCCGTCCTGGACGCCGCGCGTCCGCAGGCCACCGGCCAATCTCGCGACGCGCTCGCCGATTTCCGCCCAGCTGCGCCGCCGCTGCCCGTAGACGGTGGCGAGCCCGTTCGGGTTGATCTGCAGCGCGCGCCGCAGTCCATGCGTGATGTTCATCGCGGTCCTCCTGTACGCTTCTTCCCTGATGTTGCGCGTCCTGAGTTGCGCCGTTGCGGCGCCCTCGGCGTCTTTTTTGTTATCTGCTGCCGGCTCTCGCTCGCCAGACCTTCCGTCAGGCGAACCGTGAACTCGTCGGCGATTTCGGTCGGCGACAGCTCACCGTCGCGGCGATACCAATGGCCGATCCAATTGAGCGCGCCCGCGATGGCGAAGGCTGCGAGCTTGGGATCGCAGGGCCTGATCGAGCCGTCCGCCGTGCCTGCGGCAATGTATCGCCGGAAGGTGGCGTCGATCCGCTTCTTGGCGGTGCGCGCGACAGCGGCGTTGCGCTCGGTCAGGTCTCGCAGATCGAACCGCACGAGGCTCGCCCCGAAATCGGTCGCCATCAGCGCGGCATAGGCGTGCACCAGCTTACGCAGCTTGGCGAGGCCGGAGCCGCCGCCGGCGTTGATCTCCGTGATCACGCTGTCGACGAGCTCGGCGCCCATCGACCAGCATTCGAACAGGATCTCGTCCTTGCCCCGGAAGTAATTGTACAGCGCGGGCTTGGTGATGTTCAGCCGCTCGGCGACCTCGTTCAGCGTCACGCGATGATAACCCTGCTCCAGGAACAGCTGGACGGCGGCGTGCAGCACCGCCTCGCGCTTTTCGTCGCGAGCGCGGCGGCGGCTCTCGAACGGCAGCCAGGGCGAAGACGGCGACGAGGAAGGAGCGGGCGGCGCTGAATCCATGTGGGATCGGTTGACTCTGGAGGACATCGACCGATATGTTACCCATGGGTAAGAAAAAGTCCAATGGGTAATTTATTTGGAGGAAGCGATGTCTGACGTCATCGTCGCAGGGGTCGGCATGATCCCCTTCGCCAAGCCGGGTGCCAGCGCGCCCTACCACGAGATGGGAACGGAGGCGGTCAAGCTGGCGCTCGCGGATGCCGGTCTTGGTTACGACGAGGTCGAGCAGGCCTATGTCGGCTACGTCTACGGTGATTCCACCTGCGGGCAGCGCGCGCTCTACCCTGTCGGGATGACCGGCATCCCCATCGTCAACGTCAACAACAATTGCTCGACCGGCTCGACCGCGCTGTTCATGGCGCGGCAGATGATCGCAAGCGGCGCGCTCGATTGCGTGCTGGCGGTCGGCTTCGAGCAGATGAAGCCAGGCGCGCTCGGCAGCGTCTATACCGACCGCCCGAGCGCATTCGAGGAGTTCGACGCGGCTGCGGACGAACTGATCGACGCGCCCGGCATCCCCCTTGCCCTGCGCTATTTCGGCGGCGCCGGGCTCAGCCACATGAAGAAATACGGCACCCCGCTCGACGCCTTCGCCAAGGTGCGCGCCAAGGCGAGCCGCCATGCCAGGAACAACCCGCTCGCACTCTTCCGCAAGGAAGTCACCGCAGACGACGTGATGAACGACCAGGTGATCTGGCCGGGCGTGATGACGCGCCTGATGGCGTGCCCGCCGACCTGCGGCGGCGCCGCGGCAGTGTTGGTGTCCGAGCGGTTCGCGGACAAGCATGGCATCGGCAAGCAGGTCCGCATCGCGGCGCAGGCCATGACCACCGACACGCCCTCGACCTTCAAGGCCGGCGACATGATGCAGCTGGTCGGCTATGACATGGCAAAGGAGGCGGCAAGCCGGGTGTACGAGAGCGCCGGCATCGGGCCTGACGATCTCGACGTGGTCGAGCTGCACGACTGTTTCGCCCACAACGAGCTCATCACCTACGAGGCGCTCGGCCTCTGCGGCGAGGGCGAGGCCGGCAAGTTCATCAATGACGGCGACAACACTTATGGCGGACGGATCGTGACCAACCCGTCCGGCGGATTGCTGTCGAAGGGGCATCCGCTCGGCGCCACCGGTCTTGCGCAGTGCTATGAGTTGACGCGGCAGTTGCGCGGCACGGCAGGCCCCACGCAGGTCGAGGGTGCGAAGGTCGCGCTCCAGCACAATCTGGGCCTTGGCGGCGCCTGCGTCGTCACCCTCTACAAGCGGCACTGACATCCATGGTCGATCAGTCCGCCGTGGGGCGCAGCTTCACGCCCGTCACCGCGCATGTGGAGCCGGGCCGCCTCCGCTACTTCCTCAACACGCTGGGTGAAGAGAACCCGGTCTACCGCGACGCAGATGCTGCGCGGGCGGCCGGATTCACCGGCATGCCGGTGCCGCCGACCTATTTGTTCTGCCTGGAGATGATGGACGTCGACGACCCCTTCGAAATGTTCAGCGCGCTCGGCATCGATCTTGCCCGCGTGCTGCATGGCGAGCAGAGCTTCGCCTATCACGCGCCGGTCCTGGTCGGCGACACTCTGACGTTTCGGCCGCGCGTGACCCACGTGACGGAGAAGAAGGGCGGCGCGATGACGCTGATCGGCATCCGGTGCGAGGTGACCAATCAGAACGGCGTGCACGTCGCCGATACCGCGCGCACGATCGTGATCCGTAACGAGGTGGCGGCATGACGGCATCCGGAGACATCAAGGCCGGCGACCGCATCGTCCACAAGGTCTTCCCGCCGATCACCCGCCACACGCTCGCGCTCTATTGCGGCGCATCGGGCGATCATAATCCGATCCACGTCGATATCGACTTTGCCAAGGCGGCCGGATTCCCGGATGTGTTCGCGCACGGCATGCTGGTGATGGCCTATCTCGGGCAGGCCCTCACGGATGCTGTGCCACCGTCGAGGCTGCGCCATTTTTCGACCCGTTTCGTCGCCATCACGCAGCTCGGCGCCAAACTGACCTGCGAAGGCACCGTGACCGAGCTCTTTGCGGAAGCCGGCGAACGGCGCGCAAGGCTCGCGCTCACCACCAGGGACGATCGCGGCGAGATCAAGCTCGAGGGCAGCGCCATCGTCGCGCTGTGACAGCAACAGGACACATGCAAATGGCAAAACTGCAAGGAAAAGTCGCGCTCGTCACCGGCTCGGGCCGAGGCATCGGGCGTGCGATCGCACTCAAGCTTGCGCGCGAGGGTGCCAGGGTCGCCGTCAACGATCTCGATGCCGAGCCCGGCGATGCCGTGGTCGCCGAGATCAAGGCGCTCGGCGGCGATGCGGTTGCCGTCAACGGCAGCGTCGCAGAGCCGGGTTTCGCCGACCGCTTCGTCGGTGCCGCGCTGGACAAGTTCGGCGGGCTCGACATCATCGTCAACAATGCGGGCTACACCTGGGACTCCACCATCCAGAAGATGACGGACGAGCAGTTCCAAGCCATGCTCGACGTTCATCTCGTTGCCCCCTTCCGCCTCCTGCGCGCAGCCGCCGAGCCGATCCGCGTCTTCGCCAGGAAGGAAGCCGAGGAGGGCCGCGAGGTGTTCCGCAAGGTCGTCAATATCTCGTCGATCGCAGGCCTCTACGGCAATGCCGGGCAGGCCAGCTATTCCTCGGCCAAGGCCTCGCTGGTCGGGCTGACCCGCACCATGTGCAAGGAGTGGGGCCGCTACAAGGTCAACGTCAATTGCGTCGCCTTCGGCCTCATCAACACCCGCCTGACCCAGCCGATCGAGGCCCAGCAGAAGACCATCGACGTCGCCGGCCGCGACATCAAGGTGGGCGTGCAGCCGCAGATGCTGGAGGCGATGTCGCGCATGATCCCGCTCGGCCGCGGCGGCACGCCGGAAGAGGCGGCCGACGCCGTCTATCTGTTCTGCAGTCCGGAATCCAATTATATCAGCGGGCAAGTGGTCGTCGCCGGCGGCGGCCTGATTGTCTGAGAGCGAGGCGCTGATGCATTACCGATCATCGTGGATGACCGAAGAACTGGACACGTTCCGCGACCAGTTCCGGAAATACCTCGCCAAGGATCTGGCGCCGCATGCCGAGAAATGGCGCGAGCAGAAAATGGTCGACCGCTTCGCCTGGCGCGGCCTCGGCGAGATGGGCGCGCTGCTCGCCAGCGTGCCGGAGGAATATGGCGGGCTGGGCGCCACCTTCGCCTATGACGCGGCGGTGCTGGACGATCTCGAAAGCACCGTGCCGGAACTGACCACCGGCGTCTCCGTGCACAGCGCCATCGTCGCGCATTACATCCTCAATTACGGCTCGGAGGAGCAGAAGAAGCGCTGGCTGCCGAAGATGGCCTCCGGCGAGATGGTCGGCGCCATCGCCATGACCGAGCCCGGCACCGGCTCGGATCTGCAGGCCGTCAAGACCACCGCGAAGAAGCAGGGCAATTCCTACGTCATCAACGGCCAGAAGACCTTCATCACAAACGGCCAGGCCGCTGATCTCGTCATCGTGGTCGCGCGCACCGGCGAGGCCGGCGCAAAAGGCATCTCGCTGATCGTGGTCGAGACCGCGGGCGCGGACGGCTACAAGCGCGGCCGCAACCTCGACAAGATCGGCCTGCACGCCTCCGACACGTCGGAGCTGTTCTTCGACAATGTCACGGTGCCGCCGGAGAACCTGCTCGGCAAGGAGGAAGGCCAAGGCTTTGTCCAGCTGATGCAGCAATTGCCGCAGGAGCGCCTCGCGCTCGCGGTCGGCGCCGTCGCCGCGATGGAGCGCGCGGTCAAACTCACCGTCGACTACACCAAGGAGCGCAAGGCGTTCGGTAAGCCGCTGATGGATTTCCAGAACACCGCCTTCACGCTCGCCGAGCGCAAGACCGAGGCGATGATCGCACGCGTCTTCGTGGACTGGTGCATCGAGCGCCTCGTCGCCGGGGATCTCGACACGGTCACCGCGTCGATGGCGAAATATTGGTGCTCGGACAAACAGGTGCAGACCGCCGACGAATGCCTCCAGCTGTTCGGCGGCTACGGCTACATGCAGGAATATCCGATCTCCCGCATCTTCATCGATTCCCGCATCCAGAAGATCTACGGCGGCACCAACGAGATCATGAAGCTGTTGATCGCGCGGTCGCTGTGAGTCGCGTCACTGTAGCGCGGCTATTTCGCTGACGGCCTTCGGTAGCGCATCGCATAGTCTGGCGTGGGAATACCCGGCTTGAGATCCGCGCAATTCCTGGGCTCGCCGGCCACCAGCTTGAGCGGTACGACACCGGCCCAGACGTCAAGGGCGTGGTCTTCCTCCGGGTCGACCACGCCGTGATTTCTGATCTTCGCTGAGGCCTCCGAAATCGGGAAACGGAGGAAGACCGTTGCGGCCAGCTCCTTTTTCTTTGGCGGACGAACGATATGGCCCGGTACGATATCCTCGACGAAGGCCGCGACCAGTCGCTCTTTTTCGTCGATATCCTCGATCTTCTCGGCCGTTCCGAAAATCATGACGGAACGATAGTCCATACTCATGCCGAAGCCGGAGCGGCCGGCCACGACGGAATCGACTAGCGTGACCGTGATGCACGCGGGGGCTCCCTCCGCCAAGGCCGTCAAGAGCTGATTGTTCGGGCTGCCGTGAACATACACATGTTCGCCAATGCGAATGATCGCGGTTGGAATGACGCGCGGCCCACTCTCCGTGGCTACCCCAATGTGGCACACTAGCGCTTCATCGAGGATGTCGTGAATGGTTTGCAAGTCATAAGCTGCGCGCTCGGGACGTCGTCGCACGCGGGTCTTCTCGGTCGGAGTAATGATTGTCACGACGAACCTCCTACGCGGGCTGATGGGCCATTGTGGATTTGCTGTGCGTGAGGTGATCCCCTTCGTAGTCGTTCCGCTCGTCGACGCGCTTTCCAGCGATATAGGCCCTGATTCGTTCGTGCAGGGAGGCGGGTACCTTGACGCCCTCCCGTGCGGTTCGCTCGCGCGCTTCGTACCGTCGATCCGAAGGAAGCCTGGCTCCGTCCTGCTCAAGCATGCGCGAGAACAGCATCTCCGCATGCTTGAGCTGTGCGACACGATCACCGTTTTCGACACATCGGACCGGATCGATGGCGATGATCAATTCGCCGCCGCAGGGCGCGCCGGTATTCGCCTGGTCACGTTCGCCGGCTTCAAAGCTGAGTACATCGCCGACAAGAGGACCGGCCAACAGTTCAACCATCATCGCGATGTTCGAGCCCTTGAAGCCGCCAAAGGGCAGCTGGGCTCCCGCAAGGGCCTTGGCCGGATCGGTCGTGGGCTTACCGTCAGGGCCGATCGCCCATCCGTCCGGCAGAGTCTTGCCATCGCGTAGGCGAAGCTGGATCTCGCCACGCGCAGAGGCACTCGACGCCTGGTCGAAAACCACCGGTGGCTTGTCGTGCCGTGGCCATGCGAATGCCATCGGATTGGTTCCGAAGAGCGGTTTCGTCCCACCCGCGGGCGCCACGTAGGGACTGGCTGCGACGAATGCAAAGCCAACGAGACCGCGCTCAGCAAGGCGCTCGACTTCCGGCCAGAGTGCAGCAACGTTGAGTGCGTTCGTGACCGCGAGCGCCGCTATACCGTGCTTCTTCGCCCTGTCAGCCAACGGCTCGTCGCCACGCTCGAGAGCCAGCGGAGAGAAGCCATATTTCGCATCGACTTTGATCACGCTCGGCATCAGTTCGACAAGTGCAGGCTCGGCGTCTCCGGAGGCCTGCCCCGACAGCAGACCGTTCATGTAGAACGGCAGCCTGAACAGGCCGTGGTGGCGGCACTCGTCGCGCTCCGCCGCGGTGATGGTGTTCGCGATCGCCTGCGCGTGCGTCTCGTTGAAGCCCTGCGACAGCAAGGCGGCCTTGGCCGAACGGTGCACGTCGCTCAGCGACAGTTGAACGAAATCCTGCATGAAGCCTGCTCCTTTGTGGTGGCCGGAGTGCGATCCAGCGACAAAATTCAATATCCACGAATTTGCATGATATGCAAATTCAATCTCGTCGCAATGCTTGCCCAGGTTTGCCGTCAGGGCTTCAGCGATTTATCAAGAGGACGACTTGGTCGGAGCGAGATCGACTGCCCCGGAGGGCGTCACTACCATCAGCATCTTGGCCGGCTTGTTGCCGACGTTCCTGCCCATATGGGGCTTGTCGCCGAGCAGGTGCACGCAATCGCCGGCGTCGAGCGTCAGGCGATCGGCTCCGATCTGGAATTCGATGCGGCCCTCGAGGATATAGAGCACCTCCTCGCCTTCATGGGAGAGCAGCTTGACGTCGATCTCCGACACGACGGGAAACTCAAGCAGAAACGCATTGAGTCTGGGCTCGGTCAGATCACCCGACAGCCAGTGGTAGTCGTAACCATTGGCCGACATCTGCTCGGAATCAGTGCGATCCTTCTTCCGAGACACCGAATAATGCTTCGGAACGTAGGCCTCGTTGGTGTCTTCAAAGAGATCCCGCAGGGGGACGTTGAGGCGGGTCGCGATCGAGATGAGATTGGCGATCGACGTCGCCGTCTCTCCCCGTTCGATTCGAGAGAGATAGGCGGCCGACAAATTGGTGTCGGCCCCCAATTGCTGTAACGTGAGTTTACGAAGTTGGCGCGCCGCCCGGATACGAAGTCCCAGCTGGCGCGCGACAAATCGCGCCTGATCCAAAACGCGCTCCCCGACCTCTTGGAACGTTTAGAGGTTGGCTCTAGAGGCAATTTGCGCGGCATGCAAGATTGGAGAGGCGTTTACCGGCCGCCGGCCACAGGGCCGTGCACTATTTCCGGATCAACGGGCAATCGCTCTGCTCCAGACTCGGGAACGCCTGGTCGGCGGGAATGGTCGCCAGAACCTTGTAATAATCCCATGGCGCCTTGGATTCCGAGGGCTGCTTGACCTCGACGAGATACATGTCGTGCAGCATCAGACCATCTTCCCTGACCTTCCCATTGCGCGAGAAAATGTCGCTGACGGGGAGCTCTTTCATCTTGTTCATCACAGCCTGCCCAGCGTCTGTCTGCGCGGCCTCCACCGCTCGCAAATAATGCCGCACAGCCGAATAGATCCCGGCTTGAGTCATGGTTGGCATGGCATTCCGCTTCGCGAAGAACTTCCTGGACCAGACCCTCGTCTCCTCGTCCCGATCCCAGTAGAACGCCGTCACGAACTTCAGGCCCTTGGCCGCCGCCAAGCCGAGCGAATGGACGTCGGTAATGAAGACGATCGGCGCAACGAGCGATTGGTCGGAGATGCCGAACTCGGCTGCCTGCTTGATACCGGTTGCCATGTCCGCGCCCGCGCTCGCCAAAGCGACGACTTTTGCCTTCGATGATTGCGCCTGGAGCAGGTAAGAGCTCATATCGGATGTGTTGAGCGGGTGTCGCACTTCGCCAAGAACCTGGCCGTTCCCCTCCGAGACTGCCTTGCGGATATCGGCGGCGAATGCCTGCCCGAAGGCATAATCCACGGTCACCAGAAACCAGCTGCTGTAACCCGATTTGACGAGCGCCTTCGCCAGCCCGTATCCGTTCGAATAGCTGGTGTAGACCCACTGGGCGGAGGTCGCCGAACAGGCTTTGCCGGTGAAATCTGACGAAGCTGCCGCAATCAAGGTCACCTTGCCGCGGTCCTTGGCGAGCGACTGGACCGCAAACCCTACGGACGAATTGGAAAAGTCGGCGACCACGTCGACACCGGCCCGATCGAACCACTCGCGCGCCTTGGCAAGCCCTATGTCCGCTTTGTTCTGATGATCGGCAGAGAGCAGCTCGATCTTCTTGCCAAGCACGGTTCCGCCGAACTCGTCGATGGCCATCTGCGCGGCCACGACCGACCCCTGCCCGGAAAGATCGGCGTAAGGCCCTGACTGGTCGTTCAAAATGCCGATCTTGACCGCGTCGTCAGAGATTGCCGGTCCGGCGGATGCCGGGAGGGCCAATAGGATCAGCGCCAGCCCTGCGAGGGCCCCGCCAAGAGTGGCATTCGTTCTGAACATGGATCGAACCTTCCTTCGAATGACAATAGGCACGATACGCAAATTTGCATAACATGCACTATTGCACAAAGGATAATTTTTAGGCGGCTTGTTCAAAGAATTAGCGGCGGTAATAGCGGACCGGACGCAATGCGTTCACCGCATGCGCAGGCTCAGTCGCCTCCCGCACACGCGGACATGAAGCGGCACAGAGTTCGAATCTTGAGCAGATGCGGCTCGCGCCCGACCGAGCCCTCAACGGCAGAAAAATGGATCCGGCGCGGGCGCCACGCTCAATTCGGATGCCACCAGCGGCCGCCGATGACGACGCCTTCGAACACGATCTTGCGGTCGCCGATCAGGTGCTCGCCGACGACGTCCTCGTAGTCGAACTGGCCCTGCTTCACCGAGATCAGCGTGGCGTCGCCGACGCTGCCGGGCTTGAGGCTGCCGAGCTCGGGGCGCCGCAGCGCCATCGCGGCATTCACAGTCGAGGCCGCAATCACATCCGGCAGCTCCATGCCCATGCACAGAAATTTCGACAGGGTCGTCACCTGGTCGAAGGCCGGGCCGTCGATGCAGAGTTGGTGGATGTCCGAGGAAATCGTGTCCGGATAGAAGCCGTTGGCGAGCATGGCGCGCGCGGTCTTGAACGCGAACGAGCCCTTGCCGTGGCCGATGTCGAACAGCACGCCGCGCTCGCGCGCATCCAGCACCGCCTTCTTCACCGTGCCCTGCGCGGTCGCCGGCGTGTTGGGGAACGGGCGGAACGCATGGGTCAGCACGTCGCCGGGACGCAGACGCGCCAGCACCTCCTCATAGCTCGGCGGCGGATGATCGATATGCGCCATCAGGGGCATGCCGACCTCGTCGGCAACCTCGAGCGCGATGTCGAGCGGCACGGCACCCGACGTCCCCGAAGAATGCAGGCCGACGCGCACCTTGATGCCGACGATGAGGTCGCGGTTGGCATCGGCCACTTTCGCCGCCTCGATCGGATTCATCAATCGCAGCTCCTCGCTCTCGCCGACCATGATCCGGTGCGAGAAGCCGAAGATGCCGGCATGCGAGACGTGCAGATAAGCGAGGATGCGGACCTGGCTCGGCTCGATCACATGCTTGCGGAAGCCGGCGAAATTACCCGGCCCGGCGCTGCCGGTATCGACCGCCGTGGTCACGCCAGAGAGCCGGCAGAACTCTTCCGCATCGATGCCGAGCGAGGTGCCGCCCCAATAGACATGGGTATGCAGATCGATCAGCCCCGGCGTGACGATGTATTTCGAAACGTCGCGCACCTCGGTGCCCGGATCCGCCTTCAGCGCGCTGCCGACCGCCGCCACCTTGCCGCCGGCAAAGGCGACATCGGTCACGGCATCGAGCTTCTGCGAGGGGTCAATCACGCGGCCGCCGCGCAGGATCAAATCGAAAGGCATCACGGTCTCCGGAGGTGGCGGCCAATGCAGGCGGGATCAGTTGGCCAGACAGGAGGTATCCCTCTGCACATCGATAAACACGACATGATTCATGTCAATGTCGGAGCCGGGTGCAATCCTATGATCCGATCGAGCGGCAAGTCGACAACGGTCTGGCTTCCGCCAATCTCCCCCCACCAAGGACGACGGATATGAGCTACGCCACCATCAATCCCTATACCGGCGAGACTCTGAAGACTTTTCCCAGCGCGAGCGACCAGGAGGTCAGTGCCGCCATCGATCGGGCGGACGCAGCCTTCCACGCCTGGCGCGAGGTCCCGATCTCGGCACGGACCGCAGTGCTGCAAAAAGCGGCAGACATTCTGCGACGGGATCGCGATGCCTATGCGAAGCTTCTGACGCTTGAAATGGGCAAGCTCTTTGCCGAGGCCAAGGCGGAAGTCGAGCTTTGCGCGCGCATCTTCGAATATTACGTCAACAACGCCGAGCAGTTGTTGCGACCGGAGAAGCTTCCCGTGGCAGACCCCGCGGAAGGCGAGGCGATGATCGTGCACGATCCGCTTGGCGTCATCCTCGCCATCGAGCCGTGGAATTTTCCCTATTACCAGATCGCCCGCATCATCGCGCCGCAACTGTCGGCCGGCAACACCATCCTGCTCAAGCACGCCTCGAACGTGCCGCAGAGCGCAGCAGCGTTCGAGCGCATCATGCGTGAGGCCGGCCTGCCCGAGGGATGTTTCACCAAGCTCTACGCAACCCGCTCGCAGGTCGAGATGATCATCAACGATCCCAGGGTCCATGGTGTCGCGCTCACCGGCTCCGAGGACGCCGGCGCGATCGTCGCCGCCCAGGCCGGCAAGGCGCTGAAGAAATCGACGATGGAGCTTGGCGGCGCCGACGCGTTCGTCGTCCTGGCCGATGCCGATCTGGACAAGACCGTCAAATGGGCCGTGTTCGGCCGGCACTGGAATGGCGGCCAGGTCTGCGTCTCCTCCAAGCGCATGATCATCGTGGACGAGGTGTACGATGAATTCCTGGCGCGCTATCGCAAGGGTGTCGCCGCCCTGAAGGCGGGCGATCCCTTCGATGCCGAGACCACGCTGGCGCCGCTCTCGTCACAGCACGCGGCCGACGAGATCCGGGAGCGGATTCAGCAGGCCGTGAAGCAGGGCGCGAAAGCCGAGGAGGTCGGTCCATCGGTGCCCAACCAGGGCGCGTTCGTGCAGCCCACGATCCTCACCGAGGTGAACGAGGACAATCCGGCCCGCTATTGGGAATTCTTCGGCCCGGTCTCCATGCTGTTCCGCGCCAAGGATGAGGCCGACGCAGTGCGCATCGCAAACGATTCCCCCTTCGGCCTCGGTGGCTCGGTGTTCACGTCCAACCCGAAACACGGGGCGGAAGTCGCGCGCAAGATTTCGACCGGCATGGTGTTCGTCAATCATCCGACCAAAGTCGAGGCGGACCTGCCGTTCGGTGGCATCAAGCGATCGGGCTATGGCCGCGAGCTGCTCGGGCTCGGGCTCAAGGAGTTCGTCAACCACAAGCTGATCGATGTCGTCGATATCGACGCCCGTTTCTGATCCGTCGCTCCGGATCAGGGGCGCGGGCCGAGGCGGGCCCGCGCCTGCATCTACTGCTGCGCTTGAAAGCTCGTCGAGCAGAGCCGATGGCTCATGGCAGGCTGGCGATCCCGGGAAGACTCGAACTTCCGACCTACGGTTTAGGAAACCGTCGCTCTATCCGGCTGAGCTACGGGACCGCGGAACCCACGTCAGTGGGTTGCCTGTGGGTGTACATATCAAAGCGACGGCGGGATCGGAAGCCCTCGCCTCGCCGAATGAGGAAGATCTCCCGCACCCTAAGCCTGATGTCCGAGCGTACCGATGTCGACGGAGGCATATTTCACCGCGGGCCGGGGCGCCTTGCAGGCCGCCGCAACGCCGGCAAAACTCACGTAAGGACGGCCGGAGCCACTGTGCCCTGGCAAATCAGCTTCTCGCCTTGGCTTTGAGATCGCGATACTCAAAACAAGGTCATCTCGCCCACCAGACCGTTTCGAACGAGCCACGGCGTTTGCCGGTTATCGGTTTCCTTCATCACCGAGCTCTTTACGCGGCCGTAAAACTCTCCCAAATCGAGCGCTTCCGAGCTTCCTTGTTTGGCCGACAAGAGCGCCGAAACGACCGCATTGGTGAAGCGACCGCCTTTGCTGTCAGCTTCCTCGCTGAGCTGGCGTCCCTTTGAAGCGGCAAGGATGATCATCGGGCCGCCGGCCTCCGTTAACATCGCCGCCGCCGCGTCATCATTCGAAAGCGCCTGCTTCTTGCCCGCGAAACCGGCGTGGCAGGCATCAAGCATGATGATTGTCGTTCCCTTGGCACCGGCGAGGGCTTTTGAGATCTCCTTCCACGAGATCGCGGTTTCTCTCACATTCTGCAGGGCTGTATCGGTACCCACCAGATACAAGCCGGAGTCGGGATCGCCAAACTCTTTGCCATCGACGCCATGCCCGGCGAAGAACAGCACCAGCCGATCGTTGACACCCGTGTTTTCAGCGGCCGCGCGCACCTGGTCGAGGATGCCCTCTCTTGTCGCCTGAGCATCAAGGATCAGAATTGGATCGACGTCGGAAAACGTTCGCCCCTTGAGCGTCGACAGAGCTCCGGCCAGATGTTGCGCATCATATTTCGCCTGCTTGAGCGGGGAAATATTCTTGTCCGCGTAAGTATCTATCCCGACAAGCACCGCGTTCAACTTCCCTTGCGCGGCGACCTTGCCAGGTATCTTCACGGCACTCGGGAGGCTAACCAGCCCTGTGTCGGACACAGCCACGGCTGAAATCCAGTGACCGGAGCCTGGATCAGGTATCGTGAAAGGGATTTCAGCTCGTTTGGAGTTGACGTCGACGCTCGACAACTGGCGACCGTCGGAAAATATCCTGACACGGGCGACCGAGGAATCCGATTGAACCCGGACATTGCCTTTTCTTTCACCCTCGCGCCCCGGCTTCTGCTCAACCGCCAGAGTAGCGAGCGGTGGTGCCGCAAGCGGCTTTTCCAGCGAGGCCGATTGACCGGCCATGACCAAACGCGCAAGACCGGGCCGATGCAATATCGCCTCGAATTGGCTGAAGTGATGCAGACCCGGCATGCCGTCGAAACGAACATTGGCGAGTTGAGCGCCTTCGAAGGTGGAATCGTAAAAGCCATCCTGTGTTGCCAGCAGAACCTCGTCATCGATATACGAACCTGTCAGCATGCGCTTTCCATCCGACAGCCGGCTCACGAAAAACCGATCGTCCCCGTTGTATTGAATGACGTGCTGCTCATCTGCCGAGATCCGAGTGGCGGCGAAAATCGGCGCGTCCAACATCGGTATTTGCACCGGCTTGGCTTTCGGCTTCGTCAGGTCGACGATCGTTATCGTCTCCGATAGTGGAACCGCGATGCTAACGAACTTCTCCGTCAGTCTTTGAACACGAGCGCGGCCCACATCGGTAAGCCAACCCGTCATACCGGACTCTCCGAAAGAGCCCTCAATTGCACTGATTTCGATGGACCTGGCCGCTCGGCTGATCAGGAAGACCTCCCCGGTGGTGCTCCCCACCCCCGACCCTCCGCCCTTATATGTCTTGCTGACAAGCCAATAGGAGGCGCCCCTTTGCTCCCAGAAATAAACTCTATCGACAGAATCAAGGAAATAGCTCGGTGAGCGTTCCGTCCCGTCGGATAGCTTGATCTTTGTCTTGCCGCTCTTGATGTCCTCCCAAACCGGGGACAGCAATTTCTCGAGTCTTGCTGATCCGCCAGAGCCTTGGTTCGCCCCTTCAGTTGCTTCGTATTGCAAGGTAATCGGAAGAGGACTAAGGACGCGCATACCCAGATCCGCCGACCTCTCGATGATCGCATCAACCCTTGGCTGAGCCTGCGGTGCGCGCACGTTGCTTGCGGTTCTCAAGCCGTCCCTGCGGTCAGGTCGTCCCGACCGAAATGTTCCGATGAGCTGATTCGATGCGGTGGCCAACGTCCCCGCAGCCACTGGTCGCGGGGTATGGCTCACAACCAGAGCCACGCGCTCCGAGAATGCCTTTTTTCGGGCGATAGTATCGGCACGGTCCGGCTTTCCTTTGGCATCAAAGCGCGCGATCTGAGAGACGAAATTGTGCGACAGCTGGATCGGACCACCAAGGTTCCACCCGGATGGAATGCCGACGAAGGCTGAATCGTATCTTGAGCGAATGTGCGCTACCAGATTCCTCTGTTCAATTTCTTCAATTGGTTCACGCTGAAAGAGGTCCGCAATACGCACCACTCCGTCATCATATTTTGACGAAAGCGAAGCCGCGAACCCTCTATCGACGTCAAGAACCAGGCGAAGGGACTCCCAGGCGCTGCAGGCATTGCAGGCATCTCCACCGCGGAATAGACCTTCGCCCGAGTCAACTGTGATGTTGTACAGGCCGAGCATTCCCCACCGGCTTCCCAGACCGACGACGTAACTATCGTTGAGGCCCCAGATCAGGACCTCGTTGTATATGGGGTCGATGAACGGCAGGGGCTCACGGTCCCCGAGCAGATCTGTGATCTCGAACGACGTATCGACCTCACGCCGCGAGGCGAGAAAACGGCCAGTCGGTGAGAAGTTGGGGTCCACGCCCGCCCTGGAGAGCAGCAGATCTCCCGACACAGCGTCGTAGACTTCGTAACGAGCAGAAAACACGTGCAAATCGTAGCGCCCGTTGAGCGAGCGTATGACCTTTTGCGGAGCACCTGCCGAATAGCGGTCCTGGACGGTCAGGCGAGCCACTCCCGCAAGAACATCTACCGTGAATTCATGCTCGAACAGCGCCTGCTCGCCACAACTACCCGCGTAGATAATCGCCGCGTGAATCTCATGTCGCTTTGCGATCTGCGGTCGGATTTGAATTTCGCGCTTCGTACCCGCGGACATTTTCCAGTGCAGCGGAATGAGAATCCGCGAATGATCGGCTTTGTAGGCAATGTCCCAGGGCGCTGCGGCTCCCGGTGTAAGTGCCATAAATCCGGCACCGCGGAAACGGGTTGCTTCCTCCGTGGCCATCACGAGGTAGATAGGCGCCTTCAGCGAAAGCGTTTGCGAAAATTGCCACTCGAGGGCGATGCTTTCCCCAACCTTCACCGGACCCGGCGTCTTGAGGGCAACAGTCACCGCGCCCGCGGCTTGCCTGCTCTCAAGGAGTTCCTGAGCACAATCGGGCGCTGCCGAACTGACGTTCGACCAGAGCGTTGCGATTAACAGCGCAGCCACCCCGACCACGGCCTTGTAGGACAACATACGCCCTCAAATTTATCAACTCATGGATGGAATGAGACTACAATCGAATCCTCCGAAAGACGTGACCTAAATCACTGACCCACAAGTTTGCATTTCCATCTGCATGTCCTTTAATGCAGACGTGACGAAGCCAACGTGAGGCGCCAGCTGGTGGCGGATGGCCCGCGATCTACCGCCCCCCTACGCCCTGATATTATTGTCCTTCACGACCTTGCCCCAATAGGCGACCTGCCTGTCGAAGAAGGTCTTGAAGGCGGCGCCATCCTGTAGCAGCAGCGTCATGTGCTGGGTCTCCTTGAGCTGGGTGGCGGTCGCTGGCTCGCTCAGGATCTCCTTGGACGCTGCCGCGAAGGCTGCGACGATGTCCGGCGGCGTGCCTGCGGGCGCGAAGATGCCCCACCAGGCCAGCGTCTCGAAATCGGGAAAGCCCGCCTCGATCGCGGTCTGCGTGTCCGGCAGCGCCGGCAGCCGCTCGCGGCCGAGTTGCAGGACCGGATGCAGCATGTTGGTGCCGAGCTGGGCGGCGACCAGCGCGGCCGACCCCGCGATGAGATCGACATGGCCGCCGAGCACGTCGTTCATCGCCGGCCCGCCGCCGCGATAGGGCACGTGCATGATCTCGACGCCGGCCTTGCTGCCGAGCACGGTCATGGCGAGATGGCCGAGCGTGCCGATGCCGACGGAGGCATATTTCACCGCGCCAGGGGTCGCCTTGCAGGCCGTCACCACATCCGCGAATGTCTTGTAGGGCCGGCCGGCGCCGGCCGCGATCACATAAGGCGCGGTGCCGATCAGCAGCACCGGCATCAGTTCGCGCTCGACGTCGACCGGCGGCTTGTCGAGGATCGACGGGATCACCGCGTGGGAATCGAAGGTGACCAGGAACGAGGTGCCGTCCGCCGGGCTCTTGGCGACCTGCGCCGCGCCGAGCGCGCCGGCGGCGCCGGACTTGTTCTCGACCACGACGATGCGATTGAGCTTTGTTTGCAGGCTGGCCTGCAGCAGCCGCGCCATCGCGTCGGTCGAGCCGCCCGGCGGAAACGGCACCACCAGCGTGATCTTGCCGGCCTGCGCGCTTGCCGGTGCCATCGCTAGGATGGCGGGCGCAGCGAGCAGCGCCCGTCGTGTGATCGTCATGGTCCCCTCCCTTTTGATTCTGCGCCCGGCTTTTTGCTCTTTGGCGCTTAGGTCGTGCCGAAGCCCGACCCGGCTTTTCTGTATTCTGGACGAGGCGGACTGAAAATGTCCAGCACGCGGGCGCCATCGGGGCCGGCGCGCATGGTGTGCGGCACGTTGCCGGGCGTCCGCCAGAAATCGCCCTTCTTCACGGCGATCTCCTCATCGCCCTGGACGCGGATGGCGGAGCCGTCGAGCAGGACGCCCCATTGCTCCTCGGGATGATGATGCAGCGTGCCTTGCGCATGCGGGGCCAGCGTCACCACCGACAGCATCGCCTGCTCGCCGGAGAAGATGCGCGTGGTGACGCCGGCCGCGAGCTCGCGAAACAGGCCATCGTCGGGATTATCGATATTGTGAAACTCGTCCTTCTGGCTCACGTCATTCTCCCCTCTACGTTCATCTTGCGGCAGACTGGCTCACGACAGTCAGTAGCCGATCTTTGAACTCGCCCTTCAGGGTCACGTACACGCTGGACCAACGCCCAGCCTTGAACTCGCAGCCGCCTTTCGGACAGTAATCCTTATCGTGATGGTCGCCACTCAGAACGCCAAACAGCGTCATTCGATTGTCGCGCATGCGAAACAGGGCGCTGCCGGACGCCCCAAATTCAAACTCGCAGTTCGTTTGGAATGTCGCCCAGTCCATGGCCGCGCGCACCTGACACTCCTGCATCGTCTTGTTGAACTGCCCGTACTTGTCCTTCTTTCCCGTGGCTTCGATATCGTAACCGACAACCGCCAGAACATGCTCCAGCTCGGCCAGAACTTCCGTCCGTTCGTAAATCTGGTAAGGCGTCACTTCCGCGGGAAACGCGAGTTTTGCGATAGCCCAATCGTTGACGGCCGCTCTTGGGGCAGCATCGGCGCAGGAGCCCATCCATAAGGTTGCCGACAAAGGAATGAATCGCCTCTCCGTACCCCGATAGTACTCAAAGATGCACCTCTCAGGTAACGTATGTGGCTTGCAAAGATCCCGAAACGAGTGAGCCGCCGTCGTGATCACGTCGCGCGCTCCGGTGACTTGAGCGCTGCTAACTCCCCCTGGGCACCGCAGGGCGCCACTCGCCGCAAAGCGCTCTCCTATCTCACTCGGAGAGAGACCGTTGGCCTTTGCGTACGCCTCTTCCGTCATTCGCCGCACTGAATCCGTCGAAGAGACAGTGACGAACAGCGACCGGGCAGAATTGCCGCTGGCCTCGCGCATGTCCCGAGGACCAACCTCGTTGTTTCCAGATACCAATAAAAGGAGAACAGGCAGGACGAATGCGTAGTTTCTCATCATCTAAAGTAACCCCAGCATCAAGCAGCATGAGAGAACTTTGGCCGAAACAAAGGTCGTGAAATCACTTTGGGAAATGGCCGGGCCGACTTCGACTTGCGCTCAAGTTCAGCCATGGCCTTGACATCAGCCCGCCTGGTCAAGACTTTCCGTAAGAACCCTGATAGCGCCCCTCGCGGATTGCCTTCAGTGTCTCCTCCTCGCGCGCGACCTGGATGCGCACGGCCTCGAGCAGCGCGGCGGCACCCGCGGCGGGAAACGACACCACGCCATCCTCGTCGCCGACGACGATGTCGCCGGGCGCGATCACGCTGCCGCCGATCGTGACGGGCACGTTGATCTCGCCGGGACCGTTCTTGTAGGGACCGCGGTGGATCACGGCGCGGGCGTAGCAGGGAAAGTCGTCGGCTGCGAAGGCGGCGACGTCGCGGATCGCGCCGTCGATCACATAGCCTTCGGCTTTGCGCCATTGCGCGATGTTCTTCATGATCTCGCCGACCAGCGCGCGCGTCTCGTCGCCGCCGCCGTCGACCACGATGACGTCGCCGGGACCGACCAGCTCGAGCGCGCGGTGGATGGCGAGATTGTCGCCGGGGCGGGTCCGAACGGTGAAAGCCGTCCCGACCAGCTTAGCACCGCGATGATAGGGCTTCAGGCCCACCGCGCCCGGCAGCCGGGCGAGATTGTCTGAAATGACCGAGGTTGGCGCACCGCGAAAGCCCTCGATGATTTCGGCCGGCGGCTTCGGCACGCTGTTCGCTGCGATGGTGATCGTCATGTCGGTCCTTCCGGGTTTGCCTTACTCGGCGTGCGCCCTCGCCGGCCAAATCCGGAAGGCGCGTCCTTCTTTCAACCACGCTGCACGTTCGTCGCGCAACAGCGTGCGGCGGACTTTGCCGAAATCATCGCGCGGCGAGGCGCTGACGATCTCGCAGCATCGCAATCCAATCGCCGGGCTTGACGCCCGCGGCCGAGAGCATTGCCAGTTCGTTTTCTGGGCTCCCCTCGAATGAGGCGCTCGCGGGGCCAAGTGTGGCAGCGCCGGGCGGCCGCTGTGACTCCTACGCCACGTCAAGCACAAAATGTCAGCATTGCAGCCACGAAATTCCCGGGTTCCATGGGTGACAAGCCGGCGATAAAGAGGCAAAAATCCGGCTCGACTCAGTTCGGGTTGAGTTAGGCAAGGAATGCTCTCTTAGAATGTCGTCCCTGATTGCATTGCGTCGTGCGGCGCTGTTTCCCGTTGCCGCGGCAGGCCTTCTTCTGTCGACGCTGCCGCATGCCCAGGCGCAATGGTGGAAGCGCGCGCCGGTCGATTTCGAGGCGTGCGCCGACGCCGCCGAGAAGGCCGCGACCAAGGCCGAGAAGACATCCGCTCTTGCCGATTGCAACGCCAAGTTCGCCGGCCGTCGCAAGCCAGGCGGCGGCTATTCCTATTACGACTTCCTGCAGGATCGCACCTTCGACATCGCCGGGCCCAACCCGACGCCGGAGGAGCAGAAGAAGATCGACGAAGCCTACACCGCCTATCTCGCCAAGGAGCGTCGCAACAACGAAGCCGCCCAGGCGACCGCGCGCCAACAGCGCGAGCAGCAGGAGCAACAGGCGCGGCAACTCCAGCAGGTGGCATTGCGAACCGAGGTGGAGCGCGTGCCGGTGCCGGTCGAGCGACCGAAGGTGCAGCAGACCGTGGGCCAGCGAAAGGGCGCAGCCTGCACCAAGGGCTCGTTCTCCTGCGAATGGCCCCGGCTATCGGAAAGCCTGAACGATCTGAAGAAGCTGTTCAGCCCGACCCCGAGCAAGCCGGCGAAGAAGGGCTGAGTTGCGCTGTTTCGTTCGCGTTGTCGCCACAAACTCGACTGTCGTCCCGGACAAGCGTCAGCGCAGATCCGGGACGGAGGGTGGGGCGTCAGTTTGCGTGCTTCTTCTTGCTGCGCTTCGGCTTGACCACCGGCGCTGTTAACGTCGGCGTACTACCCAACTGCGACCTGCTCTCCTGCAGCCGCCTGTCATAGCCGGGCGAGGTCACGACCGTCGGAGGCCTCGCGTGGGCAAGCGTCGAGGCGCCGCACAGCGCGATGAGTGCGAACCCGATCTTCAAACGATGCCTCATCGCATGTCTCCTTGCACACAAGCGCTAGCCGCGGATCTGCTGCGGCGTCAGCCCGGGAGGGCCCTTGCCGGCAACTTCAGCCTCCTTCACCAGCGCAACAATGCGGCGCATCAGCGGCACCTCGACATGGTTTTGTTCGGCGAGCACGATGACGGCTCCTTGCAGATAGTCGATCTCGGTCTTGCGGCCCTGCTTCAGGTCCTGCCACATCGAGGAGCGCGCCTCGGGATCGATCTTCATGGTCCGCCCCAGGATTGCGTTGAAGATCATATCGGGCAATCTGAGCAATGTCGGGGACCAGTTCATCGGGATCGGCGTCGCCGAGACCGGTGCGATTCCGGCGGCCTTCAGCGCGGCAAGCCCCTCGGCCATCTGGTCGGCGAACAGCCTGCGCCAGTCGCGGTTGGCCAGTTGCGCGGCGAGCGGCATGTCGGACAGCGCGCTCAGCGCATTGTTCAGATTGATGATCAGCTTGCCCCATTGCACGCCGGTGATGTCACCGCTTGCGCGCATGGCAAGGCCGGGCACCGAGAGCGCCGCCGCCGTGTTCTCGGCGTCCGCCCCGATATGAATGTCGCCGGAGGTCGAGCGATGGAAGCGCCCTTCGCCCATCGCGATCACGTTGAACGGCACCATGCCGGCGAGAACGCGGCGGCCGGCAAGACGCTCGCGCAGCACCGCGACATTGCCGATGCCGTTCTGAAGCGAGACGATGACGGCATCCTCAGGCGCGTGCTGCGCGATCTGATCCGCGACATCGGCGGTGTCGGCGCTCTTCACCGCGACCAGCACGATGCCTGCACTGTGGAAGATCGCAGGATCCTCCGACAGCGCGAGCTGGCCTGCGCCGAGCTTCGTCTCGGAGCCGTCGAAATCAGTCAGCCGCAGGCCGAACCGCTCGATTTCGGTCTTCACACGCGGCCGCACCAGCAGCGCGACGCGGCGGCCCGACACCGCCAGCATGCCGCCGACGAAGCAGCCGATGGCACCCGCGCCGGCCACCACGATCGGTCGATCCGTAACCACTGAGCTTGCTCCCTGAACGCCCAGCCTTCGATAGCAGAGGCGAGGCCGGCAACCAATCGCGTCGCATCCGACTTGTAACGGTCATGACGGCCCCATATGTTTTCGCCCCGGGGGCAGTCAGCGGCGAGCGCTCGCCGGACGAGACGCCAAAGGAGAGCACCATGGGTCTACTCGACGTCCTCAACGGTATGCAGAACGGCCCGCGCGGTCCCTCGACGCCGAGCTCCGAGAAATCCTCCGGCGGCATGTCGCCGATGACCATGGCGCTGCTCGGCCTTCTTGCCTGGAAGGCGTTCAAGCACATGACCGCGAACCAGTCCGGCACGGCGCCGCAGCCGTCGCCGACGCCGGCCCCGCCGCCGGTGAACGCGGATAGCGGCGGTCTTGGCGGTCTCGGAGGCCTGCTCAAGGGCGGGCTGGGCGGCTTGCTCGCCGGCGGCGCGGCCGGAACCGTGCTCAGCGGCGGCCTCGGCGATCTCCTCAACCAGCTCCAGCAGGGCGGCCACGGCGAAGCCGCGAATTCGTGGGTCGGCAAAGGTCAGAACAAGCCGATCGCGCCGGGCGATCTCGCCAGCGCACTCGGCGCCGACCAGATCGAGAGCCTGTCCGCTCAGAGCGGCCTGTCGCGCGAGGAATTGCTCAACGGCCTCAGCCAGTATCTGCCGCAAGTGATCGATCATCTGACGCCGGACGGACGGCTGCCGACCGAGCAAGAGCTCTCGGGCAAACTTTAATCGGACCTTGGTCGAGCCGTTTTCGGAAAGGAAAACACACTCATGAGCATGGGCGGCCTGTTGTGGATCATCGTCGTCGGCTTCATCGCCGGCCTCATCGCGCGCTGGCTGGCGCCGGGACCGAACAACCCGAGCGGCTTCATCCTCACAACCATCCTCGGTATCGCCGGCGCGTTTCTCGCCACCTTCATCGGCCAGGCGATCGGCCATTACAGCCCCGACCAGGGCGCCGGCTTCATCATGGCCACGCTCGGCGCAGTGGTGGTGCTGTTCATCTGGCACCGCCTGGTGGCGAGCGGCGTGATCAAGGGGTGACGCTTCAAATCAGCGAAGGGGCACACCGCCTCTACACCGTCATGCTCGGGCTTGACCCGGGCATCCACGTCTTTTGATCTGCGCGGTGAGGCGTGGATGGCCGGGTCAAGCCCGGCCATGACGTGGAGCGAGCGCAGCGCCAATCCCGCCATCACGTAATCAAATGCATCCCCGCATCCATGCGCACGACCTCGCCGGTCATGTTGCTGGAGGCTGGCATCGCCAGGAAGCAGACGAGCTGTGCGATGTCCTCGGCTGACGAGGCGACCTTCAACGGCACTTTCGCCACAACGCTGTCGCGCACCTGCTTGGCGCCCGCCTCGCCGCGTCCCTTGGTGAACCAGGGCGTGTCGATATAGCCGGGGCACACCGTGTTGACGCGGATCAGCGGCGCCAGCGCGCGTGACAGCGACAGCGTCATGGTGTTGAGCGCGCCCTTGCTGGCGGCATAGGCGATCGACGAGCCGACACCGCTGATGCCGGCGACCGAGGACACGTTGACCACCGCGGAGGGTCGGCCCGACGCCTTCGCGCCGGCCTCGAGCAGGCTGCGCGCGGCGCGCACCATCTGGAACGGACCGATGGTGTTGACGCCGTAGAGGCGCTGGAAATCTTCCGCCGACAAGCCGTCGAGATCGGCGTGAGCCACATGCTTGGTGGTGCCGGCATTGTTGACGAGAATATCGAGCCGGCCCCAGCCGCTGGCGGCCGCGACGATCTTGCGGCAATCCTCGTCCTTGGAAACGTCACCCTGCGCGACCAGCACCTCCGCCGCGCCGGCCTTGCGGCAGAGCTCAGCCGTGGCCTCGGCCTCGGTCTTGCTCGACGAATAGTTGATGACGAGCCGCGCCCCGCTGCGCGCAAGAATTTCCGCGGTTGCCGCGCCAAGGCCAGAGGCCGATCCCGTCACGATTGCGCACAGATTGTCCTTGGCCATCTTGATGTCCTTCCCCGTGGCTCTGATCTTTCGCGTCCTGTTTAGCGAGTTTGCGGCGCCCTGCAAATCGAGCAAACTCCGCTAAGCGGAATTAGCTTGGCGCCCATGCCCGCGCTGCAGGTTGACCTGCGATCAACGCTTGTCAGGGCCATGGCTTTTTCGGATCATCGGGCGCAAGAAGACCTGCGCGGCACGCTCACCAGGCGGGACGCGCCAATGGCAAAATACGGGGAACGCTGTGGCGGAGAGTGACAATATCGTCGTCGAGACCGCGGAGAAAATCTTCGCCGATCTCGCCGATCCGCAGACTATCAACAACGACAAGAAGGGCGCATGGCAGGCGCCGCTGTGGCAGGCGCTGAGCGAAGCCGGCCTGCCATTATCCTGGGTGCCCGACGATCTCGGCGGCTCCGGCGCAAGCCTGGCCGACGGCTTTGCGCTGCTGAACGCCGCCGGCCGTTTCGCCGTCGCGGTTCCGCTGGCCGAGACCATGCTGGCGGGCTGGCTGCTGGCGCAGGCGAAGATCGCTTCCCCCGAGGGCGAGATGACGGTGCTGCCGGCCTCGCCGAAGGATCGCATCGCGGTGGACGCCGACGGCTCACTCTCCGGCCGCGCCCGGGGCGTGCCGTTTGCCAAGGCGGCCAGGCATTTTGCGGTGCTGGCGCACGGCAAGGACGGCGCCGTGATCGCGCTGGTCGACGCGGCCAAGGGCCGGATCGAGACGGGGCTCAATGTCGGCTACGACCACAGCGACACCGTGACGCTCGATAAGGCCCAGCCGATCACGCTCAAGCCCGCGCCGAAGGGCTTTGACCAGACCAATCTGATGCTGATGGGCGGCGTCGCGCGCAGCCTGCAGATCGCGGGCGCCCTGGAATCGATGCTCGACATCTCCGTGCGCTATTCCAACGAGCGCGTCGCCTTCGAGAAGAAGATCTCGAAATTCCAGGCGGTGCAGCACAATCTCGCCCGACTCGCCGGCGAATCCGCCGCAGCGCTTGCCGCCGCAACCTCGGCGGCCGACGCCATCGCCAACGCCACCGCGTTCGACGACGCGGTTTATCTCGAAGCCGCCTCGGCCAAGATCCGCTGCGCGGAAGCTGCGGAAAAAGGCGGCGCCATCGCCCATCAGGTGCACGGCGCGATCGGTTTCACCATGGAGCACATCCTGCACCGCTACTCGCTGCGGGCGCTGGCCTGGCGCGACGATTTCGGCTCGGAAAGCCATTGGGCCGTCGAGCTCGGCAAGCTGGTTGCAGACCGCGGCGCCGACGAATTGTGGCCGCTCGTGGCATCGCGCTGATCAGGGAGAGAAACACATGACTGCTGCGCTCCGTTTCGACCCGATCCGCCTGCCCGAAAAGTGCGAGCAACTCCGCAAGGAAGTGCGCGCCTTCCTCGCCGAGGAGATCGCCGCCGGCACCTTCGATCCGCACAAGCCCAACCGCGAGGACACCGACGCGCCGGAATTCTCCCGCCGGGTCGGCGCCAAGGGCTGGCTCGGCATGACCTGGCCGAAGAAATATGGCGGCCAGGAGCGCTCCTTCCTCGAACGTTACGTGGTGACCGAGGAGATGCGCGTTGCCAACGCGCCGACGCGGCGCTTCTTCGTCGCCGACCGCCAGAGCGGACCGGTGCTGCTGAAATATGCCCCTGAACATATCAAGATGGAGATCCTGCCGCGGATCTGCCGCGGCGAGATCTGCTTTGCGATCGGCATGAGCGAGCCGAATTCCGGCTCCGACCTGTTCGCCGCGAAGACGCGCGCGACCAAGACCGACGGCGGCTATCTCATCAACGGCACCAAGATCTGGACCTCGTCGGCACACATCGCCGACTACATGATCGCGATCTTCCGGACCTCGCAGCCGACCAAGGAAAACCGTCGTCACGGCCTGACGCAGTTTTTAGTCAAGATGAAGCAGCCGGGCATCCAGGTGAACCCGATCGGCCAGATCACCGGCCAATACGAGTTCAACGAGGTCGTCTTCACCGACTTCTTCGTCCCCGACGATCACGTGCTCGGCGAGGTCGACGGCGCCTGGAAGCAGGCAACGAGCGAGCTTGCCTATGAGCGCTCGGGCCCCGAGCGCTTCCTCGAAACTTATTACGTGCTGACCGAGCTGGTCCGTGCGGTCGGCCCCAATCCAGACACGCGCAGCGCCGAAGGCATCGGCCGCCTCGTCGCGCAGCTGCACACCATGCGGCGCATGTCGGTCTCGGTGGCCGGCATGCTCGAGGCCGGCAAGGAGCCCGTGGTCGAGGCCTCCATCGTCAAGGACATCGGCACGGTCTGGGAGCAGCAGCTTCCGCACCGCGTCCGCGACCTCGCTGCTTTCGTTGAGGAGACCGCGACCAACCGCGAGACGCTGGAGCGGCAGCTCGACTTCGCGATCAAGACCGCACCGAAACTCACCATCCAGGGCGGCACCACTGAAGTGCTGCGCGGCATCATCGCCCGCGGATTGGGCCTGCGCTAAACCTTCGAGGACATCATGAGCACCTATAAAGACATCGGCGTCGAGAAAGTCGGACACGTCGGCACCATCGAGATCCGCCGCCCGCCGCTGAACTTCTTCGACATCTCGCTGATCAACCAGATCGCGGACGCGCTCGACGAGTTCGATCGCGACATCGAGATCCGCGCCTCCGTTCTCTCGGCGCAAGGCAAGGCGTTCTGCGCCGGCGCCAACTTCCAGGATCCGGCGCGGCAGGCGCAGGAAGCGCGCGAGGCTGACAAGAAAGGCGATCCCGCCGACAATCTCGGCCCGATCAATCATCTCTACATCCAGGCCGTGCGCATCTTCCGCGCCAAGAAGCCGATCGTCGCCGCCGTGCAGGGCGCCGCCATCGGCGGCGGATTGGGCCTCGCGGTGTCGGCGGATTTCCGCGTCACCTGCCCCGAGGCGCGCTTCTCCGCGAATTTCACCAAGCTCGGCTTCCATCCCGGCTTCGGCCTGACGACCACGCTGCCGGAGCTGATCGGCAAGAACAACGCCGAGCTGATGTTCTACACCAGCCGCCGCGTCACCGGCGAAGAGGCCTACAAATGGGGCCTCGCCAACGAGCTGGTGCCGCAGGACCAGGTCAAGGCAGCCGCCATGAAGCTCGCCGGCGAGATCGCAGAATGCTCCCCGCTCGGCCTGCTCTCCACCCGCGCCACGATGCGCGCAGGATTGGCCGACCGCGTGATGGCCGCGACCAATCACGAGCTCGAAGAGCAGACCCGCCTGCGCGCCACGGAAGACTTCAAGGAAGGCGTGAAGGCTACGGAAGAGCGGCGCGCGGCGAACTTCAAGGGACGGTAGTCAGCGCATTGCACTGGCGCCGCTACATTCTCCCCTGTCGTCCCTGCGAACGCAGGGACCCATAACCACAGGAAGAGGTTGTCGCGTAAAGCTGGTCACTACGAGTCTTCGCCAAACTACTCCCTGGGGCTATGGGTCCCGGATCTGCGCTTCGCTTGTCCGGGACGACAGCGGTAGGTGAGGCAACCGCTCAAGCCACAAGCCGAAACGTCACCCCGCCCAGCAAAAACTCGTTGCCGGCCACCGCGAGCCCCCTGGCCTTGGCGGCATGCAGCACCTGAGCCACGTCGGTCACCCGAAACTCCAGCGCGCTCATGATCTCGCTGACGCCTTTCGCGAAACGGAAGGTCGCGTTTGGCAGCTTCAACTCGGAGCCATCAGCCGCAATTCCAATGATCTTGCCCCAATGCGCCGCCAAGCCGTGCGGATCCGGGCTTTGCATCTCCACCGCGACAAGCGCGTGCGTCACGTCCTTGCGGATGAACTTCTGCCAATCCGGCCCGGCCGGCGGGTACGGGCCCAAAATATCGTCGCTGCCTTCGGTGTGGTTGAACTCGATGAAGGCGGCGCGGCAGTCGCGGGGGTGGAGCTGCACGCCGTGATAGGGCGCGTGGTCGATGACGTTGGCGGTGCGGACGCCCATCGCGTTGGCGCTGCGGCCGCGCTCGTCGGGATCGTCGCAGCAGAAGATCGCCATGTAGCCGCCGCGGCCGCCGGTCTTCTCGATGAAGCGGCCGGCCGTGGTGCCGTCCTTGAAGGGCGCGACCACCTCCAGCAGGATCGTGTCGACCGGGAGCAGCGCGTTCTCCAGTCCGTATTTGGCGACATTGCCGTCGCGGTAGCAGACGGAAAGGCCCATGATCTCCGCGATGTCGGAGACGACGGGCGCGAGCTGCGGCGCGACCAGGCAGATCTGCCGCAAGCGCATATAGGGCGCCACGGTCATGCGCCCTTGAACGTCGGCTTGCGCTTCTCCACGAAGGCTTTTGCGGCCTCCTTGTGGTCCTCGGTATCGCCGCAGCGGGTGTGATGGATCGCCTCGCCGTCGAAGCAATCCTCCAGCACCAGATGCTCGGCATTGTTGATGTTGCGCTTGATGAAGCCGAGCGCGATCGACGGCCCCTGCGCCAGCGACAGCGCTAGCTCGTGCGCGGCGGCGTCGATCTCGGCGTCGGGCACCACCTTGGTCACCATGCCGATCGCGTGCGCCTCCTTCGCGGTCAGCACCGGCGACATCAGATAGAGCTCGCGCGCCCGCGCGCTGCCGAGCAGCTGCGTGAGGAAATAGGTGCCGCCGTAATCGCCGGAGAAGCCGACCTTGGCGAAGGCCGTGGTGATCTTGCAGGATTCGGAGGCGATGCGCAGGTCGCAGGACAGCGCCATCGACAGGCCCGCACCAGCCGCCGCACCGTCGAGCTGCGCCACCACGGGCTTCGGCATCTGGTGCAGGATGCGCGAGACCTCCATGCCGCGGCGCAGATTCGCCATCTTCACCTCGAACGGCAGCGGCGCCCGGCCGGCCGCCATCGACTTGACGTCGCCGCCGACGCAGAACGAGCCGCCGGCGCCCTTGAACAGCACCGCCCGCACCTCGGGATCGTCGGCGGCGCGGCGCGCCGCCTCGACCAATCCTGCGACCATTTCGGGATTGAGCGCGTTCTTCCGCTCCGGGCGGTTCATCGTGATGGTGAGCAGCCCGCCTTCGAGCTTCTGCAGGACCATGTCGTTCATGGGGGCGTCTCCTTGTTGTTTTGCTCCGTCATTCCGGGGCGCGCCTTGGCGCGAACCCGGAATCCATTTCTCGACCGTCACTGGCGCCCGATGGATCCCGGGCTCTCGCTTCGCGAGCCCCGGGATGACGACCTATTGTTGGGCGCGCTTGTCGTCACAACGACTCACGCCGTCACTTCTTCACCAGCGGGCAGCGCGACTGCTCGAGCGGCTGGAAGGCTTCGCTGCCGGGCACGGTGGCGAGCAGCTTGTAATCGTCCCAGCGGCCCTTGGATTCCGAGGGCTTCTTCACCTCGAACAGATACATATCGTGGATCATGCGGCCGTCCTCGCGGATCTTGCCGTTCTTGGCGAAGAAGTCGTTGATCGGCGTCTCCTTCATCACCTTGATCACGGCGGCAGCGTCGGTCGTGCCGGCCGCCTTCACGGCTTTCAGATAATGCGTAATGGAGGAGTAGACGCCGGCCTGGGCCGAGGTCGGCGGCCGCTTCACGCGCTCCTGAAAGCGCTTGGAGAAGGCGCGCGTCTCGTCATTCATATCCCAGTAGAACGCTTCCGCCAGCAACAGCCCCTGCGCGGTCTCGAGCCCGATCGAGTCGATGTCGGTGACGAAGGCGAGCAGCGGCGAGACCTTCTGGCCGCCCTTGGTGATGCCGAACTCGGCCGCCTGCTTGATGGCGTTGACGGTGTCGCCGCCGGCATTGGCGAGGCCGATCACCTTGGCCTTGGAAGCCTGGGCCTGCAGCAGGAACGACGAAAAGTCCGAGGTGTTGAGCGGATGGCGCACGCTGCCCAGCACCTTGCCGCCGGTCTTGGTGACGACGGCGCTGGTGTCCTTTTCCAGATCCTGGCCGAAGGCGTAATCGGCGGTGAGGAAGAACCAGGTGTCGAGGCCGGTCTTCACGGCCGCGAGGCCGGTCACGTTGGCCTGGCCGTAGGTGTCGAACACGTAGTGGATGGTGTAGGGACCGCAGGCTTCGTTGGTGAGACGGATCGAGCCCGGACCGTTGAACATGATGATCTTGTTGCGCGCCTTGGCGATCTCGCCGGCCGCCAGCGCGGTCGCGGAGGCCGCGACGTCGTAGATCATCTCGACGCCCTGGTTGTCGAGCATGTCGCGGGCGATGTTGGCGGAGAGGTCGGCCTTGTTTTGATGGTCGGCCGCGAGCACCTGGATCTTGCGTCCGAGCACCTCGCCGCCAAAATCCTCAACAGCCATCTTGGCCGCAGTCTCGCTGCCGGGGCCGGTGATGTCGGCATAGAGGCTCGACATGTCCAAGATGCCGCCGATCTTCAGCGGTGGCTTGTCCTGGGCCTGCGCGGCGGCGCTCGCACTCAATGCAAACGCAGCGGCAAAGATGCCCGACATAATGTGTTTCATGGAAAAGACCTCCCGTTATCGCCTGTCTCTGAATGGCGGCTTCGTTATTGGTGTTGCCGCAATCATGCCGCATGCGCAACAGCGCAGCAAGCACGAGGTGCGATGAAGATGAATGATCATTGCGCGCTTTCCGCAAAGCGGAATGGCGAGAAGACGCAAAATGTTTCCGCGTCATTGCGAGCGCAGCGAAGCAATCCGGAGTCTTCCGCGGATGGACTCCGGACTGCTTCGTCGCTCCGCTCTTCGTAATGACGGAGCGCGAGGAAAGCGTCTTCGCGAAGCGCTACACTTGAGGTAAAGCTAGAGCGTAACGCAACCTCTCCGGGTCACGTGACGCGACTGTTTCATATCATCGTCGTCTTCCTCATTGCCGCGGCCGATGCGGCGTGCGCGACACCGTGCCAATTCGAATCTCAAGGTGAAGGTCGCGTCGCCACCATCGTCGACGCGCGCAGCGTCCGTCTCGATGACGGACGCGAGATCCGCCTCGCCGGCATAGAGCCGGCCGCAACGACGAAGCAGGCGCTGACATCATTGCTCACCGGCCGCGATGTCACGCTCCGCAGCGCCGACGACACGCCCGACCGCTACGGCCGCCAAGGCGCGCTGGTCTTCATCGGCGAGAGCGACACGTCCGTGCAGGCCATGCTGCTCGCTCAGGGCGACGCCTTGGTCTCCGCCGAGATCACGGACAAGGACTGCGCCGCCGCCCTGATGGCGTCGGAAGCAGCGGCACGGCGCCAAAAAAAGGGCAGCTGGGCTGACCCGTCGGCCATAAAAAACGCGGAAAGTCCGGACGATATTTTGGCGGGGATCGGGCGTTTTATGGTGGTCGAGGGCAAAGTCCTGTCGGTCCGGCAAGCTGGGGCAATGACCTACCTCAACTTCGGACGAAGCTGGACACGTGGCTTTACCGCGACTATTTCAAAGCGCACGCTGCCGGCGTTTGAAAGCGCCGGCATCTCCCTTAAGTCCTTGGAAAATAGACGTATTCGAGTCCGGGGCTGGGTCGAGGGGAATACGGGGCCGCGGATCGATGTGCGGCTCATAGGGCAAGTCGAGTTGCTGGGCGCAAACGAGCCGACAGGGGAAAGGCCCTAACGAGGGGCCAGGCACGGGTTAAGCGACGTGAATGGGGTGCTAGAACGGCACGTACGGAACGAAGGCCGCTGCCTGCGGGCGGCGCCGGCCGCGCTTTGCCTCGTGCTGGGCACGGCGCTGGCGGGCTGCGGCGACATGGGCCGGTTCCAGACCGCCGCTGTTCCTGCGACCGTCGCCATGCCGAAGCCGAAGCCGGCCGTTGCCCAGACTCCCGCCACCGAGAAGGAGCACGAGCGCATCCTGGCGAGCTATGGCGGCGCTTATGACGATCCCCGGCTCGAATCGCTCGTCAGCAAGACCGTCGACCGGCTCGTCGCGGCCTCCGATCGGCCCGACCAGGGCTACAAGGTCACCATCCTCAATTCCGGCGCGGTGAACGCCTTCGCGCTGCCGAACGGCCAGCTCTATGTCACGCGCGGCCTGCTTGCGCTCGCCAGCGACACCTCGGAATTGTCCTCCGTGCTCAGCCATGAAATGGCGCATGTGCTGTCCAAGCACGCCGCGATGCGCGAGGACCAGGCGCGCCAGGCCGCGATCGTCACCCGCGTCGTCACCGACATGAGCAACGACCCTGATCTCACCGCGCTCGCGCTGGCCAAGACCAAGCTCACCATGGCGAGCTTTTCGCGCAAGCAGGAGTTCGAGGCCGACGGCATCGGCGTCGGCATTTCCGCCAAGGCGCATTTCGACCCCTACGGTGCGGCGCGCTTCCTCTCGGCGATGGAGCGCAATGCCGAGCTGAAGGCCGGCAAGTCTTCGCTCGACCCGCGCGCGCAGGATTTCACCTCCTCGCACCCGGCGACCCCGGAGCGCGTCCAGAACGCGCAGACCATCGCGCGGCAATATACGGCGCCTGAAGGTGCCGAGCGCGACCGCGAGAGCTATCTCGCGGCGATCGACAACCTCGTCTACGGCGAAGACCCCAGCGAAGGTTTCGTGCGCGGACGCAGATTCCTGCATCCCAAGCTCGGCTTCACCTTCCAGGCGCCGGACAATTTCACGCTCGACAACACCGCCCAGGCCGTGATCGGCGTGCGCGAAGGCGGCGCACAGGCGATGCGCTTCGACGTGGTGCGCGTGCCGGCCGAGCAGTCGCTCGGCGACTACCTGAATTCCGGCTGGATGGAGGGCGTCGAGAAGGCGTCCACCGAAGACCTCACCATCAACGGCTTCCCGGCCGCGTCCGCCACTGCCAAGGGCGACCAGTGGCAGTTCAAGGTCTATGCACTGCGCTTCGGCAGCGACGTCTATCGCTTCATCTTCGCGACACGGCAGAAATCGACCGAGAGCGAGCGGAATGCGCGCGAGACCGTCAATTCGTTCCGCAGACTGACGTTGGACGAGATCCAGGCCGCTCGCCCACTCCGTATCAAGGTCATCACCGTGCAGCCCGGTGACACCGTGGAGTCGCTGTCCCACCGCATGGCCGGCGTCGATCATCCCGCCGAGCGTTTCCGCGTGCTGAACGGCCTCGATCGCACGGCGCAGGTGAAGGTGCGCGATCGCGTGAAGATCGTGGCGGATTGACACGGCAGACTGTCGGCGTAGCCCGGATGGAGCGCAGCGAAATCCGGGAATCGTGCGCGCTGCAACGCTGTCCCGGATTGCGCTACGCTCCATCCGGGCTACAGACGACGTGTTGACTTGCCTAACCGCCCGCGTCCATGTCGCCCTTCTCGCGCTGGCCGCTGAGCCAGAGCGCGAGCAAGGTCCAGAACGCGCCGGACAACAGATACGCGCCCGAAGCGATGACGCCGAGATTGGTGGCGAGCAGCAGCGCGACCAGCGGCGCGAAGCCGGCGCCGAACAGCCAAGCCATGTCCGAGGTCAGCGCAGATGCCGTGTAGCGGTACGTCTGCTTGAAGTTCGAGGCAATCGCGCCGGAGGACTGGCCGAAGGACAGGCCGAGCAGGATGAAGCCGATCACCATGTAGATGGTCTCGCCGAACGCGCCGGCGTCCAGCAACTGCGGGGCAAAGCCGCTATAGATCGCAATCGCGATCGCCGATCCCATCAGCAGCGATTTGCGGCCGACGCGGTCGGCGATGATGCCGGAGACCACGATCGCGCCGACGCCGAACACGGCGGCGACGATCTCGATGATCAGGAAGCGCACCGGGCTTTCGCGGGTGAACAGGAACACCCAGGACAGCGGAAACACCGTGACCATGTGGAATAGCGCGAAGCTCGCCAGCGGCGCGAACGCGCCCAGCATGATGTTCTGGCCTTCGCGCGCGACCGTCTCGGAGATGCGCGCCGGCTGCAATTCGCGGGTCTCGAACAGCGACGAATATTCCTCCGTCGTCACCATGCGCAGGCGCGCGAACAGCGCCACGACGTTGATGGCGAACGCGACGAAGAACGGATAGCGCCAGCCCCAGTCGAAGAAATCGTCGGCCGAAAGATTGCCGGCGAAATAGGCGAACAGCGCGCTCGCCACGATCAGGCCGAGCGGAGCGCCGAGCTGCGGCACCATCGCGTACCAGCCGCGTTTGGAGGGCGGCGCATTCAGCGCCAGCAGCGAAGCCATGCCGTCCCAGGCGCCGCCCCAGGCCAGACCCTGCGCGATGCGCGCCAGCGCCAGCAGCCAGATCGCGGCAACGCCGATCTCGTGATAGCCGGGCAGGAACGCCAGCGCGACTGTGGCAGTACCGAGCAGGAACAGCGCCGAGATCAGCTTGGCCGTCTTGCCGTAGGCACGGTCGACCGTCATGAAAATGACGGTGCCGATCGGACGGGCCATGAAGGCCAGCGCGAAGATCATGAAGGAATAGAGCGTGCCGGTCAGCTCGCTCGCGAACGGGAACACCAGGCGCGGGAACACGATGACCGAGGCGATCGCGAAGACGAAGAAGTCGAAGAATTCCGAGGTCCGGCCGATGATGACGCCGATGGCGATCTCGCCCGGACTGGCCTGGTCATGGCCGTGCTCGCCCGAGTGGAGGTCTGCCATTGCGGGGGTCTGTGCCGTCGCCATGCGTGCGCCCTTAACGTCTTGAAAACCAAAGCCGACCGCCCGGCGGGGCGCCAGGCGATCCCGCCCTGTCTGGCCCAACATCTTGCAGTGCAACATTGGACAAATTGTCCAATGTCCGGATTGTTGCGCCGCAGCTACCCGTTGGCCCCGCAAAAGAAACTCATTCTCAAAGGCTCGGCCCGTGTCTCGTCTCAAGATCCTGGCGCTACTACCTCTGGCTGCCGCGCTCAGCGGCTGCGACTACGTCGTGCTGGCGCCAGCCGGCGACATCGCTGCCCAGCAGCGCGACCTCGTCATCATCTCCACCGTCCTGATGCTCCTGATCGTCGTCCCCGTGATGGCGCTGACGGTGCTGTTCGCCTGGCGCTACCGCCAGTCCAATAACGAGGCCCGCTACGAGCCGGAATGGGATCACTCGACCGCGCTGGAGCTGGTGATCTGGTCGGCGCCACTCTTGATCATCGTTTGCCTGGGCGCGCTGACCTGGATGGGCACGCATCTGCTCGACCCCTATCGCACCCTCGGCCGCATCCATGCGGACCGCGCGGTGGACCAGTCCAAGGCTCCGCTGGAGGTCGACGTCGTCGCGCTCGACTGGAAGTGGCTCTTCATCTACCCGGACTACGGCATCGCCACCGTCAACGAGCTCGCAGCTCCCGTCGATCGCCCGATCAACTTCCGCATCACCGCGTCCTCGGTGATGAACTCGTTCTACATCCCCGCGCTCGCCGGCCAGATCTATGCGATGCCGGGCATGGAGACCAAGCTCCACGCCGTCGTCAATCACGCCGGCACCTATAAGGGTTTCTCGGCGAATTACAGCGGCGCCGGCTTCTCCGGCATGCACTTCAACTTCCAGGGCCTCGACGACAAGGGCTTTGACGCCTGGGTCGCGCAGGCCAAGTCCGCCGGCGGCTCGCTCGGCCGCGCCGAGTATCTCCAGCTCGAAAAGCCGAGCCAGAACGAGCCGGTGCGCCGCTGGGGCACCGTCGATGCCGATCTCTACCGCCTGATCCTCAACATGTGCGTCGAGACCGGCAAGATGTGCCAGAGCGAGATGATGGCGATCGATGCCAAGGGCGGCGCCGGCCATCAGGGCCTGAACAACACCCTGCCGCTAGCCTACGACAAATACGCCCGTCGTGGCACCGCGCTTGGACCGGAGCCGAGCTTCGTCGCCGGCACCTGCACGCCGGATGCGCCGCAGGGTCGAACCACGGCGTCGATCACGGCCCCCGTCGACACCGCGCCGCTCACCGGCGCCGGCCTGAAGCGGCCAAGCTTCACGCCGCTCAAGTCCTCGTCGTTCTTCCTCGGACAGCGTCCGAAGTCAGACTCCTAAAGAGAGTTCACATGTCTCCTGATCTTCTCAAGCTCATCTTCGGCCGGCTCGGCTTCGAATCGCTGCCGCTGCACGAGCCGATCGTCGTCGGCACCTTCGTGGTGGTCGCGCTCGGCGGCGCCGCGCTGCTCGGCGGTCTCACCTATTTCCGCCTCTGGGGTTATCTCTGGCGCGAATGGTTCACCACCGTGGACCATAAGCGCATCGGCATCATGTACATGATCCTCGGCATCGTGATGCTGCTGCGCGGCTTTGCCGACGCGCTGATGATGCGCGGCCAGCAGATGCTGGCCTTTGGCGGCTCCGAAGGCTATCTCAACGCCCATCACTACGACCAGGTCTTCACAGCCCACGGCGTGATCATGATCTTCTTCGTGGCGATGCCGCTGGTCACGGGCCTGATGAACTACGTCGTGCCGCTGCAGATCGGCGCGCGCGACGTCTCGTTCCCGTTCCTGAACAATTTCAGCTTCTGGATGACGGTCGGCGGCGCGGTGCTGGTGATGGCCTCGCTGTTCATCGGCGAATTCGCCCGCACCGGCTGGCTGGCTTATCCGCCGCTGTCGAACATCGGCTACAGTCCCGACGTCGGCGTCGACTATTACATCTGGGCGCTGCAGGTCGCCGGCGTCGGCACGACATTGTCCGGCATCAACCTGATCTGCACCATCGTCAAGCTGCGCTGCCCCGGCATGACCATGATGAAGATGCCGGTGTTCACCTGGACCTCGCTCTGCACCAACGTCCTGATCGTCGCCTCCTTCCCCGTTCTGACCGTCGTGCTCGCGCTGCTGTCGCTCGACCGCTACGTCGGCACCAACTTCTTCACGAACGATTTCGGCGGCAGCCCGATGATGTACGTGAACCTGATCTGGATCTGGGGCCACCCCGAGGTCTACATCCTGGTTCTCCCGGCCTTCGGCATCTTCTCCGAGGTGACCTCGACGTTCTCCGGCAAGCGGCTGTTCGGCTACACCTCGATGGTCTACGCCACCGTGGTCATCACCATTCTGTCCTACCTGGTGTGGCTGCACCACTTCTTCACGATGGGCTCGGGCGCTAGCGTCAACTCGTTCTTCGGCATCACCACGATGATCATCTCGATCCCGACGGGCGCGAAGATGTTCAACTGGCTGTTCACGATGTATCGCGGCCGCATCCGCTACGAGCTGCCGATGATGTGGACGATCGCCTTCATGCTGACCTTCGTGATCGGCGGCATGACCGGCGTGCTGCTGGCGGTGCCGCCGGCCGACTTCGTCCTGCACAACAGCCTGTTCCTGATCGCGCATTTCCACAACGTGATCATCGGCGGCGTGGTGTTCGGCGCCTTCGCCGGCATCTCCTACTGGTTCCCGAAGGCGTTCGGCTTCAAGCTCGATCCGTTCTGGGGCAAGCTGTCGTTCTGGTTCTGGGTCACCGGCTTCTACCTCGCCTTCATGCCGCTCTATGTGCTCGGCCTGATGGGCGTGACCCGCCGCCTGCGCGTATTCGACGATCCGTCCTTGCAGATCTGGTTCGTCATCGCCGCGATCGGCGCCGGCCTCGTGCTCCTCGGCATCATGTGCATGCTGGTGCAGTTCGCGGTCAGCTTCCTCAGGCGCGAACAACTCAAGGACGTCACCGGCGATCCCTGGGATGCGCGCACGCTGGAATGGGCGACCTCCTCGCCGCCGCCGGACTACAACTTCGCCTTCACCCCCGTCGTTCACGACAATGACGCATGGTGGGACATGAAGCGCCGCGGCTACCAGCGTCCGCTCACCGGCTTCCGGCCGATCCACATGCCCAGCAGCACGGGCACCGGCATCATCCTCGCCGGCCTCGCCACCGCGATGGGTTTTGGCCTGATCTGGTACATCTGGTGGCTGGCGGCGTTGAGCTTCATCGCGATGCTCACCGTCGGGATCGGTCACACCTTCAACTATCACCGCGACTTCGACATTCCGGCTGACGACGTCATCCGGACCGAGGACGCGCGCACCAAACTGCTCGCCGGAGCCAAGTAAATGACTGTCGCTGTCAATCCCTCACAAACCGGCGAGCCGATCTTCTACGTCGCCGAGGAGCATCCGCATCCGGAAGGCTGGAGCACCTCGCTCGGCTTCTGGATCTACCTGATGAGCGACTGCCTCATCTTCGCGATCCTGTTCGCCACCTTCGGCGTGCTCGGCGGCAATTACGCCGCCGGACCGGCGCCGAAGGACCTGTTCGACCTGAACCTGGTCGCGGTGAACACCTCGATGCTGCTGCTGTCGTCGATCACCTACGGCTTCGCCATGCTGACGATGCAGCAGAACAAGGTCGCGCAGACGCAAATCTGGCTGGCGATCACCGGCCTGTTCGGCCTCGCCTTCATCGGCATCGAGCTCACCGAGTTCGCCCACATGATCCATGAGGGTGCCACGCCGCAGCGCAGCGCCTTCCTGTCGGCGTTCTTCACCCTGGTCGGCACCCACGGCCTGCACGTCTCCTGCGGCTTGATATGGCTGGTGACCTTGATGGTGCAGGTCGGCAAGTTCGGCCTGATCGAGGCCAACCGCCGCCGTCTGATGTGCCTGTCGATGTTCTGGCACTTCCTCGACGTGGTCTGGATCGGCGTCTTCACCTTCGTCTATCTCCTGGGAGTTCTGCGATGAGCACCGATACCCACGCCGCCCATGCGGACGACCATCACCACGACGGCGGCCATTCCCACGGCACGTTCTCGAGCTACATGCTCGGCTTCGTGCTCTCGGTCGTGCTGACCGCGATCCCGTTCTGGCTGGTGATGAGCGGCGCGCTGCCGAACAAGCAGATCACCGCCCTCGTCATCATGGCCTTCGCGGTCGTGCAGATCGTCGTGCACATGATCTACTTCCTGCACATGAACACGACGTCCGAGAACGGCTGGAGCATGATGGCGCTGATCTTCACCATCGTCATGGTGGTGATCGCGCTGTCGGGTTCGCTGTGGGTGATGAGCCACCTCAACAGCAACATGATGCCGATGCACCAGATGAGCGGGATGAATTGAACGAGATCGGGACCGTGACGGACAAGGACGGCGCGTCGCGCGGCAAGGCTGCGCGCGCGCCCTCCCTGTGGCTCACGGTCCTCTCGCTGATCGCCTTCGTCATCCTGATCGCACTCGGCGTCTGGCAGATCGAGCGCCGGGCCTGGAAGCTGGCGCTGATCGACCGCGTCGAGCAGCGCGTCCATGCCCCGGCGGCGCCGATCCCCTCGCCCGCCTCATGGCCCGCGGTCAGCGCCACCAACGACGAATACAGGCATGTCCACGTCACCGGCCGCTTCCTGCATGACCGCGAGACGCTGGTGCAGGCCGTCACCGAGGAAGGCCCGGGCTATTGGGTGCTGACGCCGCTTCAGCGCGGCGACGGCACGCAGGTCCTGATCAACCGCGGCTTCGTGCCGTCGGAGCGGCGCGACGCATCGAGCCGCCAAAGCGGCAATCCGGACGGCCAGGTCGAGATCACCGGCCTGCTCCGCATCACCGAGCCCAAAGGCGGGTTCCTCCGCAACAACGTGCCTCAGCACAACCGCTGGTATTCGCGCGATGTCGCCGTGATCGCGATGGCCCGAGGTCTCCACGATGTCGCGCCCTTCTTCGTCGATGCCGATGCGGGATCACAATCCGGCGGCGGGCCGATCGGCGGATTGACCGTGATCCGCTTTCCCAATAACCACCTGATCTACGCGCTGACGTGGTTTGCCCTGGCCTTCATGCTGGCCGGCAGGCTCTTCGTCACATTCGGCGGCGGGCTGTTCCGCCGCAAGCGCTTCGTCCACGACAAGGCCGGCGGCCGGGATGCCGCCACGCGCAGGACGGGATCAGATGCTGGAACGATCGTCGAACAGGCCTGACGACGGGAAGACGCATTCCCAGACATTTGCGCGTGACGGGGTGGCCGTCACGCTGCAATCGCAGGCGGATGCGCGCAGCGAGCTGGTCGGTGCTGCGCCGACTGACGACGAGACCAATCGCAAGAACATGGCGCTGCTGATCCAGCTGCGCTGGACCGCGGTGGTCGGCCAGATCGTGACCATCGGCGGCGTGCATTTTGGGCTCGGCATTCCCCTGCCCCTGGAGCGGATGGGCGCGGTGATCGGCGCGCTGGTGCTGCTCAACGTCTCCAGCCTGATCTGGGTGCGCCATCGCGCCGCGATCACCAACAACGAGCTGCTGGTCGCCCTGATGCTCGACGTCGCCGCGCTGACCGCGCAACTTTACCTCTCCGGCGGCGCCACCAACCCCTTCACCTCGCTGTTCCTGCTCCAGGTGACGCTCGGCGCGGTGCTGCTCGATGCGCGCTCGACCTGGTCGCTGGTCGCGCTGACCTGCGCGAGTTTTGTCTGGCTGACGCTGGCGTACCGACCGCTGGACCTGCCGCCGAACCCGTTGAGTGAGACTTATTCTCTCACCGTGCTCGGCATGCTACTCGGCTTCGTGCTCAACGCCGTGCTGCTGGTCGTGTTCGTCACCCGCATCAATCGAAACCTGCGCGAGCGCGATGCGCATCTGGCGGCGTTCCGCCAGCATGCCGCCGAGCAGGACCACATCATACGCATGGGCCTGCTTGCCTCCGGCGCGGCGCATGAGCTCGGCACGCCGCTCGCCTCGCTTTCGGTGATCCTCAGCGATTGGCGCCGCATGCCGGATCTCGCCGCCGATCAGGAGCTCGCCGAGGATCTCGCCGAGATGGAAACCTCGCTGCAGCGCTGCAAGTCGATCGTCACGGGCATCCTGGTGTCGGCCGGCGAAGCGCGGGGCGAAGGCTCCTCGCCGACGACGGTGACGGCCTTCGTGACCGCTTTGGTCGACGAATGGCGCGACGCGCGCTCGGCGCGGACGCTCTACTTCGTCAATACGTTCGGTGCGGACGTTGCGATCGTCTCCGACGTCGCCTTGAAGCAGGTCATCTTCAACGTGCTCGACAACGCCTATGAGGTCTCGCGCGACTGGGTCGAGCTCGTGGCCGAGCGCGAGGGCGACAACCTCGTGCTGTCGATCAGTGACCGCGGCCCGGGCTTTGCGCCGGAGATGCTGGCGCAGCTCGGCAAGCCCTATCAGTCGAGCAAGGGCCGCGCCGGCGGCGGGCTCGGGCTGTTCCTGGTGGTCAACGTCGTGCGCAAGCTGGGGGGCAGCGTCACGGCTGAGAACCACAGGAAACGCGGCGCCACCGTGCGCCTGACGCTGCCGCTCGCAACGCTGGCGATCGGAGGGAATTTTGACGCCTGACCGTTCGCTCATCGTCGTCGAGGACGATGCCGGCTTCGCCCGCACGCTAAAGCGCTCGTTCGAGCGCCGCGACTACGAGGTCGTGCTGGCCGCCTCGATCGAGGACGTGCGCAAAGCCCTGGAGGAGCGAACCTTCGGCCATGCCGTGGTCGACCTCAAGCTCGGCGGCGCCTCCGGCCTTGCCTGCGTCGAGCTGCTGCACGCGCATGATCCCGACATGCTGATCGTGGTGCTCACAGGCTTTGCCAGCATCTCCACCGCCGTCGAGGCGATCAAGCTCGGCGCTTGCCATTATCTGGCAAAGCCCTCCAACACCGACGATATCGAAGCCGCCTTCACCAAGGCCGAGGGCAATACCGAGGTCGCGCTCGATGCGCGGCCGACCTCGATCAAGACGCTGGAATGGGAGCGCATCCACCAGACGCTGATCGAGACCGATTTCAACATCTCGGAAGCAGCGCGGCGATTGGGCATGCACCGGCGCACGCTGGCACGGAAGCTCGAGAAGCGGCCGGTGAAGTAGGCCGTCCGCAACTTCTCACCGCCGTCATTCCGGGGCGTGCGAAGCACGAGCCCGGAATCCATCGGGCGACAGAGACGGTGACGAATGGATTCCGGGCTCGCGCTTCGCGAGCCCCGGAATGACGGCTGTGTCACACGGCTGCCCCCTCCGACCCCAAACAAAAAGCCCGGCCGAACGGCCGGGCTTTTGATTGCTTGCGCGGAACGAAAGCGCTTACGCGGCCTCGTCGGCGACGGAGGTGTCGCCGCCATCGGTATCGTCGGTATCGCCCTCGGCATCCGCATCGGCTTCACCTTCGGCTTCCGCCTTGGCGTTACGGCGCGGGCTCTTGGCGAGCTGGGCTTCGATCTCCTTGACCGCTTCGGTCTCGGTCGAGTGCTGCACCACCGCGATCTCGCGGGACAGGCGATCGAGCGCCGCTTCATAGAGCTGGCGTTCGCTGTAGGACTGCTCCGGCTGCGATTCCGAGCGATAGAGGTCGCGCACGACTTCCGCGATCGCGACGATGTCGCCCGAATTGATCTTCGCTTCGTATTCCTGGGCGCGGCGCGACCACATGGTGCGCTTGACGCGGGCACGGCCCTTGAGGGTCTCCAGCGCCTTCTTCACCAGCACGGGCTCGGACAGCTTGCGCATGCCGACATTGGCGACCTTGGCGGTCGGCACGCGCAGCGTCATCTTGTCCTTGATGAAGTTGATGACGAACAGCTCGAGCTTGGCACCGGCGATCTCCTGCTCCTCGATGGCCAGGATCTGGCCGACGCCGTGAGCGGGATAGACGACGAATTCGTTGGCCTTGAAGCCCTGGCGCTGGGTCACGACCTTCTTTTCCTCGACCTTCGGCGCAGCAACGGGCTTCGCGGCCGGCTTGGCAGCGGCGACGGGAGCCTTGGCAGGAGCAGTGGCAACGGGAGCCTTCGGCGCGGCGGGCTTGGCAGCGGGAGCCTTGGACGCGGGCGCCTTGGCAGTCACAGGCTTGGCAGCAGGCTTTGCAGCGGTCGCTTTCGCGGCCGGTTTGGCAGTCTTGTTAGGCATTGCGCTTCTTTTGTTCTTCGAGGACTTTGCAGCCGGTGCCTTCGTCGCGGTCCGACCCTTGGATGCGCTACGGCTGGCCGCGGCGACTTTTTTGGCCTCCTTATGGGAAGCCCTCGCTGAAGTACTCTTTTTACGCGTTTTCTGTGACACAGCCTGCGCGCGGAAACTGCCACGCCCCTGTTCGACATTTGGTTTCACGGGAACCCAGAGGGGCCAACGGGGCTGACGGGGTTCGGCTTAATGTGCCCAATATAGCACATTTCCCGCAAAAATCAATGATTTAGGGGTCTTCAGGGCTGGTTTTCGGCGGCAGCGCCGCTATTAGGGTTAAGTTTGGGCCCGATTTAGTCGCCGGAGCCCGGGTTCGGAGAAAAATATTTCTCGAACTTGCCTTCCATGCCGTCGAATTCCTTGGCGTCGGCAGGTGATTCTTTCTTCTGGGTGATGTTCGGCCAGCTCTTGGCGTACTGGGTGTTCACTTCCAGCCACTTCTCGAGGCCCGGTTCCGTGTCCGGCTTGATGGCGTCGGCGGGGCATTCCGGCTCGCACACGCCGCAATCGATGCACTCGTCGGGGTGGATGACGAGCATGTTGTCACCCTCGTAGAAACAGTCGACCGGGCAGACCTCGACGCAGTCGGTGTACTTGCACTTGATGCAGTTTTCAGTGACGACGTAAGTCATCCAACGCTCCGAAAAGCTCTTTTAAAAGTCGCGGCTTGCGTAGCGCGGATGGCCCGGCGCCGCAAGGTCGGGAAAGCCCGATCATGACACTTGTGTGCGTTTGATCGACCAAGAAATGAATGCGATGCGCAATTAATTGCGCGCACCGAGCTCCTCGTAGAGCACGCGGGCCGAAGCAGCATCGCCGCGGCGTTCGCTAAAGCCTGTCACTCTCAACACGCGGACGGTGCGATCGAGCGCGATGGTGATGACGTCGCCGAGCTTGATCGCGTGACCAGGCGACTTTTCGCGCTCACCGTTGACGCGAACGTGGCCGGTCTCGACGAGCTCAGCGGCCGAGGTGCGCGCCTTCACCACCCGCGCGTGCCACAGCCATTTGTCGAGGCGCTGCCGCTCGGTCGTGGGATCACTCCTTGCGGCCGGACAGCTGCTCTTTCAACGCGGCGAGTTTCGCGAAGGGCGAGTTCGGATCGGCGGGACGATCGCGCTCGCGCGGGTTCGCGCTCGAGGCGTAGGGGCGCAGCGACGGACCGCCCTGGCGGTCGCGGCCCTTGTCGCGGTCGCGGCCACGATTGTCGCGGCCCTTGTCGCGATCGCCGCCGAACTTGCCCTTGTCGCGATCGCGGCCCTTATTGTCGCGGTCCTTGCCCTCGAAGCGGCGCTTGTCGTCGCGCCCCTCGGGACGCGGCGCGCCGCCCTCGCCACCTTCGCGCGGCTTTCGGAAGTCTCTGCCGCCGTCGCGACGATGACCGCCATGACGGCGCTCGCCCCGCTTCTCACCATCGGCCGCTTGCGCAGCTTCGCCTTCGGCGGGCGCGGCGCCGGCCTCGGCACCGGCCTGCGGACGCTGGTTGTTATGGTGACGCTGATGGCGATGGCGCTCGTGGCGCGGCTTGCGGTCCTCGTGACGGCCGCCGGGACGCCAGACCTCGACCAGTTCGGGCTCGGCGGGCGCGGCTGCCACCTCAGGCGCAGCGGCATCGGGCGATGCAGCAGCTTCGGTCGCGGCCGTCTCGGCGGCAGCAGCTTCAAGGCCTGCAGCTTCCGGGGCGGCAGCGGTCTCTTCGGCCGGCGGCGCGATGCCAGGGGCGTCTTCGGGCGTGACCGGAGCTTCAGGCGCAGCTTCCAGCGCGGGCTCCGCCTGCGCGGCCTCGTCCTGCTGCTCCATGCCGGGCGCGTCTTCGACGGTGACGGCTTCGACAGCGGCCTCCGTGGCGGTCTCGGTCGAGGTCTCGGCGCTACCTTCAGCCGGCGTCTCTGCCGCGACCGTTTCGGTCACAACAGGCTTCTGCGGCAGCGGCGGACGCTTCTCCATGCGATAGCCGAGCGCGCGCAGCACCGAGGCGAAATCCTCGCCGGCCGATCCCGTCAGCGAGGTCATCGCCTGCGTGACGACAAAGCTGCGGCCGTCGAAGGCGCCGGCCGGCTTTTCGCCGGAGGCGTTCTCGCGCCAGGCCAGCGCCGGGCGGATCAGATCGGCAAGGCGCTCCAGAATGTCGACGCGCACGGCACGCTCGCCGGCCTGCTTGTAGCCGAGCACGCGATAGGCATCGCGCGGCAGCGCCTTGTCGACCGGGAACGAGGTGCGCCCCGAGGAGGCCAGATGCTGCGCGCCCGACAGGGAGGACAGATCGACATTGTCCTGCTTCAGCGCCCACAGCAGCGCGGCGAGCGCGCGCGCGGCGGGCTTGAGCAGGCCGGGGAAATAGATGTGATAGGCGCCGAAACGGACGCCGTATTTGCGCAGCACCGCGCGCGAGGGCTGGTCGAGATCCTTCAGCTCATTGGCGATCTTCGGCCGTTCCAGTACGCCGAGCGCCTCGACCAGCTGATAGGCGATGCCGCGGGCAATGCCCGTGACATCCTCGGCCTTGGAGAGCTCGAACATCGGTCCGAGCAGTTTTTCGATATGGGTCTTGAGCCAGAGCTCGAGCCGCGCCTGCACCTTGTCACGCGGCGCGCCGGTCAGGCGCTCGTCGGAGATGATGCGGATGCGGGGATGCAGCGCGTCCTCTGCGGCAGACAGTCGCGCCACGGCATCGCCGGTCCAGCGGATGATGCCTTCCGAGGTGAGCACGAACTGGTCGTCCGGCGCATTGCCCAATCGTTCGGCGCGCGTGTTGATCTCGCCGGCGAGCACCGCTTGCGCTGCAGCCTGCAAGGCTTTCGCATCGGAGCCCGCTTCCGCAGCGTCCGGTGCAAAGGTGAAGCCGTCGAGGCGGCCGATGACATGGCCTTCGACGATGACTTCGCCGGTCTTGCCGATTTCAGTATTCAAGCTCGTGTTCTCCCGCAGGCGGCGCATCAATACACTGGTCCGGCGATCAACGAAACGCTCAGTCAAGCGTTCATGGAGCGCATCCGATAATTTATTTTCGACCTCGCGGGCGATCCCCTGCCAGCGTTCGGGGTCTTTCAGCCAGTCCGGACGGTTGGCGACGAAGGTCCAGGTGCGGATTTGCGCGATCCGGGCCGACAGCGTGTCGATGTCGCCGTCGATGCGGTCGGCCTGGGTGATCTGGGCTTCGAACCAGGCATCGGGAATGCATCCCTTGCGCATCAGGAAGCCGTAAAGCGTGGTCACCAGCTCGGCATGGGCCGCCGGCGACAATTTCCTGTAGTCCGGGACCTGGCAGGCCTCCCACAGCCGCTCCACCGCCTCTTTGCCATGCGCGATATCGCGCACCTCGGCGTCGCGGGCGGCATGGTCGAGCACGCGCATGTCCTCGGCAACAGGCGCGCGCGTCAGCGCCTCGTGGCCGGGGCCGAGGTTCAGGGAGACCTGCAGCGCGCCGAGCGAGGCGAAATCCAGCCTGGCGTTGCGCCATTGCAGCATCTTCACGGGATCGAAGGTGTGGTTCTGCAGCGCGTTGACGAGCTCGGGCTCGAACGGCGCGCAGCGGCCCGTGGTGCCGAAAGTGCCGTTGCGCGTGGCGCGGCCGGCGCGGCCGGCGATCTGCGCGAATTCGGACGGCGTCAGGCGGCGGAACTGATAGCCGTCGAACTTGCGGTCGGAGGCAAAGGCGACGTGGTCGACGTCGAGATTGAGGCCCATGCCGACGGCGTCGGTGGCAACGAGATAATCGACGTCGCCGTTCTGGAACATCGCCACCTGCGCATTGCGCGTGCGGGGCGAGAGCGAGCCCAGCACCACGGCGGCGCCGCCGTGCTGGCGGCGGATCAGCTCGGCGATGGCGTAGACTTCATCCGCCGAGAACGCGACGATGGCGGTGCGGCGCGGCTGGCGCGTGATCTTGCGGTCGCCGGCGAATTCGAGCTGCGACAGGCGCGGCCGCGTGATCATGGAGACGCCGGGCAACAGTCGCTCGATGATCGGGCGCATCGTCGCAGCGCCGAGCAGCAGCGTCTCGTCGCGGCCGCGGCGATTGAGGATGCGGTCGGTGAAGACATGGCCGCGTTCGAGATCGCTGGCGATCTGCACCTCGTCGACGGCGAGGAAGGAGACGTCGAGGTCGCGCGGCATCGCTTCGACGGTCGAGACCCAATAGCGCGGGCTCTTCGGCTTGATCTTCTCCTCGCCGGTGACGAGCGCGACCGCCTCAGCCCCGACCCGCGCGGCGATCTTGTTGTAGACCTCGCGCGCGAGCAGGCGCAGCGGCAGGCCGATCATGCCCGAGGGATGCGCGAGCATCCGTTCGATGGCGAGATGGGTCTTGCCGGTGTTGGTCGGCCCGAGCACCGCGGTGACGCCGGCGCCGGGCACGCGATCAGACAGCGCGCGCTCGGAAGCGAAGGGGGAGGAGGAAAAGGGCATCTGGGGGATTAGGTAGTGGCGAATTGGGCGAATGTCAGTGCCGGATTGGGGCGGGGAGATGCACGGCGCCAAATGCGCTAACCGCTGTCATGCCCCGGCTTGACCGGGGCATCCAGTACGCAGCGGCCCATCCGCTTCACCACAACCGCCTCGGCGTACTGGATCGCCCGGTCAAGCCGGGCGATGACACCGTGGATGTGGGAACCACTCCCCAAACCTCCCGCAACTGTCTCACTTTGCGACGCTTTTCCCGTTCGCTTTAAGCTTCGGAACGACTCTAGAACGAATCGCGGCCGAATCGCTGACTCCAGATTGAGTCCCGTTCCGTTCACGCAACATGTCGCGGGAGTCTTGTGGGGGGCGACTAGATGGAGTTTTCGGTTGCCGCACAAGCGGCGTTTCGAGGGCGGAAAGCCTTAAGTTGGGGACGGCGCGGAGTCGAATCAGAATCGCCGAGGAGTCAAATGGATTCCCGGAGCGGCGCCCTGCCCAACTCATTTTTGCGAAAACAACCCCATGCACAGTAGGGATGTGGTTGAAATTGCTGGATCTTTCTTACCCTCCCCTGGAGGGGGAGGGTCGGCACGCGATCGAGCGAAGCGAGATTGCGAGACGGGGTGGGGTGATCTCTCCCCGCGGGCAGTCTTGATGTTGAGAGATCACCCCACCCCGCTCGCGCTGCGCGCGATCGACCCTTCCCCTCCAGGGGAGGGTAAACGGCCCTACTGCGTCTTCGCCACCCGCGGCGGCTGGGCTGTCGTGATGAAGCTGGTGGCTTCCAGCATGGCAGGCCCGAGCGGCGTCGGCACTTTCAGCCAGAACGGGACCAGGATGCGGGTGCCGGCGATCGGGGCAAACGCGATCTCGATGTTGCGCTGGGCGGCGAGGTATTTGATCACGGGGCGATCGGGGATGTAGCCCGCGACGGGCACGAAATAGAGCGAGCAGACCACGACCGGGCCCTTGTAGCCCTTCTCTGCCTTCACGGTTTCCATGCGCTTGAAATCGAGCTTGAGCTCGTAGCGCATGCGGCCGTCGAACACGGGCGCCGAGTTGTGGCAGGCCTCCGGCGCAACGGGATCGCCGGTGCCGGGCACGCGCAGCAGCGAGGCCGTCATGGGGTCCCAAACGCCGCGGCGATGCGCGTCGGTGACGACGATACGGTCCGGATCGACCGGCGGCTCGGGCAGGATCGCAAAATCCTTCACATTGCCCTTGTCGAGCGTGATGCGGATTTCCTCGGTCTTCTTCTGGGTGGTGGTGGAGGCCTGGTAGCCGGTCGCGACCAGCGCGCCGTTGACGACGCGGCCCTGCGAGGCGCCGGTGCCGGAGCCGCCCGTGAACGACTTCAGAAGCCCCGAGGTGCCGCCCGCGGCCGCCGCCGAGAACACATCGTCCTGGATATCGATGTTCCAGCCGCCCTTGCCGACGGGAATGCCCGACAGCGAGGCCTCATATTGCGCCTCGAGCTTGCCCTGCGCCGCCGCCGGCACCGCGCCCCAAGCCAGCGCCAGGCCGCAGAACGCCGCCACCCAGCCGGCAAAACGCGGGCTGGCGGAGCGCAAGTTGCGCGCATGAGATGGCGTTGTGGGCACGAAGCAATCCAATCGGGGCCGCGATGGCCGTTACTTAAGCGAAAAACTGCGGCAAACAATGTGTCCCGGCATGTCCGCCGGGGAACTCCACCGGAGTCTTCAGCGGCGAATACGCCCTTTATGTGATGGTAAGGCGCGACAAACATTGCCGTTTTGGTGATTGGGAAGGTGCCGCGGGTGCGCTAACCTCTTCCCGCCTTCCGCCGTCATGCCCCGGCTTGACCGGGGCATCCAGTACGCTGCGGCCCCTCTAGTCAGCTGCGCTGCCTCGGCGTACTGGATCGCCCGGTCCTCGTGCGCAATTGCGCACTGGCCGGGCGATGACACCTGATTTGCCGCCTGAGATCCCGGGTTCGCGCTCGCGCGCGCCCCGGGACGACGGGCCAAAAATGGCCCGTCGCCTTGACGTCCCGCCCCTTCCCCCCTATACGTCCGCCCGCTCCCTGCAAGGACAAAAGAATTTGCCCCCGTGGCGCCCAGAATGGCGGCCGCACATCGTTGGGGGTTCGAACTCAAGGATTGATACCATGTCTCGCCGCTGCGAACTGACGGCCAAGGGCCCCCTCGTCGGCCACAAGGTCAGCCACTCCAACATCAAGACCAAGCGCCGCTTCCTGCCGAACCTCGTCAACGTGACGTTCCAGTCGGAAGCCCTGGAGCGCAACGTGCGCCTGCGCGTCTCCACCAACGCGGTGAAGAGCGTCGACCACAATGGCGGCCTCGACGCCTTCCTGCTCAAGGCCAAGGCCGACGCCCTGTCGCCGCGCGCCCTCGAGCTGAAGCGCGCCATCCAGAAGAAGGTCGGCCCGTCGACCGCGCCGGCGAAGAAGGCGAGCTAAGAGTTTTACCGTTAGGGCGGGGGCTAGGTTGCGTCGCGTGGCGTAGGCTTAGCCAAGTAGAGTTTGCGTTGCGGCCGGATCGGAAGATCCGGCCGTTTTTGTTTTGGGGTCACGTTCCTTACCACCGGTGACTAACTCCGCCGAGGCTGCTTTCGCGGGTTGTACAACACATACGGAATCGCTGATTATAACATTACGTGCGCTAAAATGCGTACTCAGCCGTTGTACCATTCCATGAAACACTTGACTGCGATCGACCTTTTTTCAGGGTGCGGCGGTTTAACGCTTGGCCTTAAGCGCGCGGGATTTGGAGTGGTCGCAGCAATTGAGAGCGATCAACTCGCCGCAACCACGTACAAATCCAATCATCCTCACGTACGCGTTTTTGAATCAGATATCCGGAAGGTACGTCCTCGGGGCCTGATGAAGGAGCTTGGATTGAAGCCTGGCCAGCTTGACCTGCTGGCCGGCTGCCCACCGTGCCAGGGCTTCTCAGTCTTGCGGACACGCAACGGGGCTACTAGGCCCCGTGACAAGAGGAATGGCTTAATCTCTGAAATGCTTCGCTTCGCTCGCGCGTTGCGACCGAAGTCAATTATGGTCGAAAACGTTCCAGGTCTAAGTGAGCACCAATCCTTTAGAGATTTTTGTCGAGACCTTCGCCGCTTAGGCTACATCGTCGAGTGGGATATCAAAGATGCGTCCCACTACGGCGTTCCGCAAAGGAGAAAACGGCTAATACTTGTCGCTGGGCAAGGATTCGATATTCCATTCGCCAACAAATCAACAACGACCAAGACAGTGCGGAGTGCCATCGGACACTTGGCGCCCACGCACAAGAGTCGCGATAGACTTCATAGTCGCCCCCAAAATCGAAGCGATAAAGTTGTTAAACTGATAAGGGCTAAGCAAGTCTTTCACAACGATCTGCACGCTGGAAATATTATTATTGAGAAGCTGCGGAAGGAGAGCTATCGCGCCGACGCAATCGACTCATCTATTAGGGCTGTCGCCATTGATTTAGGATCAGCGGCCATACAGACGAAAAGCGACCCTAAAAAGCAACGCGAAGGCGATATAAGCAGAATTGCAGAGCATATAGCACGGCTGAGTGCCGGATTGTTGACTGATCCGGACGGGGTGTCGGATCACGATTTTCGACTCGCAAGCACGCTTCAAGATATCTTCCAAGTTCTCGCCGCCCCAGCCGAGAATACTCGCTTCCCAAGCACTCACGATTTGGTCGTTCAGGTAAAGCTCGCATACGAAGTAATTCCTCGGCACTCTTGGCGATCATGGCGACAGCCGCTCGCTCTGACGAGCTTCGGCGCTGCATATAACGCGCTAACGTTAGAGCCTTGGCACGTTCCGGCGCTGTTAATTGATCCAGAGGGGAGCTGGCTGAATCAGATCAGCACTCCCGGTCCTCAAATAATTACTGGCATGCGCGGATGCGGGAAGACGATGCTCCTTCGCGCTCTGCAGTTTCATGCTCGGGCGTCCCAAGCGCGCGGAGAGAGCACAGAAGCGGTCATCAATCGCATTGGCGATGATGGATACATGGGTCTATTCGTCTCGGCGCAGCGGCTTATTGACCGACCTGGCCCCGACCACGCCGGTGCCGATCCGTTCACGAGATTGATCCTGGCGTACGCGGTAGAGGCTGTGCGTTCGATCATGCATATGCAGGATATTTCGCCAGAAAGCGCGGACAATAGAGCTCACAGATTTATCGGAAAGGCGCTCGCAAATATCTTCCATGGGGCCGAGCCGCTAAGCGATTCTCTCGATCTCGATGATTTAGATGCTCGACTTAGCCGAGCGCTGGTTCAGCATAGCCGACCTGGTGGCACGTTGCGGCTTCAAGTGAATCCTGACGACGCTTTCATTCACTTGGCCGAGGCGGTACGAACTTGCTCACCGTATTGGATGAATTGTCGCATACTTTTCCTACTAGATGACGTCTCCACCCGCTACTTAAAGGGCGGTCCTATTCGCCAATTGCTCTCGGCCCTGCTATTCCAGCATCCAGCGTGCGCCTTCAAGATTACCTCCGAGGTGCAAACCATGGAGTTAGAGCTAAGAACTCCGGGAGAGAATTTTCTGGCTCGGGAAGGACGCGATTATTCGGTCTTCGACCTTGGCTCCGAAGTCTACGACAAGATCAAGGGCGCCGAAGGAAAGGACTTTGTCGAGAAGATTTTGTCTCAACGCGCGGCTCATTTCTCCGCGCATCCGCGCACGACTCCCTCGCAAATCCTCGGCGATGAGAACATGGAGACAATCGCACGAGAGATTGCTGAGACCACCTCTACGTCAAGCAAACGTAAGGAGGTCTACTCAAACCGTGTCGAGCCAGGAAACGACAGCGGATGCGCCGGATCGCGCTACTCTCGTAGGCCATTCCATCCACGTAGCATCTCTGGACAAGAAACAAGCGAAACTATTCGCCCCACGAGAAGTAGTTCTTGGTTTGGGCTTTGAGGAGCGAACGCTAGCCTCGGCAAGGGAGCTGTCTCGCACTTACCCACCGGCCAAGGTCATTGCAATTCAGTATGAGGATCCCGGAAAGTCCGCCGAGATACTTGAGATCTTAGCCAAATGGGGAGCCGATGTTAGGATAGTGCCTTATGGAGCAGCGCTAGCTCATGGACTTAACTTGTCCGGCGAAGCGACCCTGATTGACGTGACCGGCCTTGCGAAGCCAATGATCTTTCACACGGTTAGAAACTGTCTTCGGGCTTCTGGCGCCGTGATGATTACGCACACACAAGCCAAGAGCTATTATCCGACCGACAACGATATGAAATCTCTGCTGAAGGCCGAGGATCAACACAATCGAGAGAGGTTTTTCGACACCCTCTCAGATGTGCTCACCGGCGAGATTGGTCCCTACCAGTGCATTCCGCTGCTCACGACTGATGCCGACGAAACTAGACGGAGCGTTATGTTTGCTTTTGCTTCTCCTAAGCATGAACGCTTGCTATCGTTGACAGACGGAAGAGTGATCGATCGTCTCGAAGTGGTCGCCCCCGATGGCGACAGCCCTCGAAATAGAGTAGCAAAACAGATCGCGGAGATTGCTGCCACTGACAGCCCAAGCGCTGACGTAACATTGATCAATTCGGATGATCTCTCGAGAACCACCTCATTCCTCTTGAACGGCTTCGCTCAATGGTATGTTCGAAAGGGGTTCAACTTTGAGATCGGATTAACCGGCTCAAAGATGGAAGCTGTCGCTGCCGCAGCCGTCTCGTCGATCTGCAAGGTGACGCAATGCTGGTACGTTCGTCCTGCCGAGTTCGATGCAGCAAGATTTACAAAGGGCACAGGCGCCACTCGGCACTTCCGACTTACCGTAGAAGGAGAATCGGCGCAGACCCGAACTGCAGCAAGTGCAAAGGGGGGCCGCAGCTCGAAGAAATTGGCCTAAGTTCGATAAAGGATGAGTTCATTCACCTGAGGCGGAGATTTCCGCTATACTCGCCCCGGTAGCATCACCCCGAGGCGCATCCCATGGACCACGCCGCCACCCCCGACCGCAAGCCCGAGCCGAAAAACCTCGTCATCTGCTGTGACGGCACCGGCAACGAGATCAGCGAGAACATCTCCAACGTCCTGAAGCTGTATCGCTGCCTGCGCAAGACCGACAAGACGCATCCGCGGCAGATGGTGTTTTACGATCCCGGGGTCGGCACGGTGACGGAGCCGACGACGTGGCACCGGCTCAAGGCCAACGTGAACCTGGTGCTGGGGCTCGCCACCGGCTACGGGCTCGATGACAACGTGCTCTCGGCCTATTGCTTCCTGGTCGAGCATTACGCGCCCGGCGACAAGATCTATCTGTTCGGCTTTTCGCGCGGGGCCTATACGGTGCGCGTGCTGGCGGGGCTGATTCACAAGATCGGGCTGATCTCGCCGGAGCAGGCCAACCTCGCCGGCTCGGGCCTCGTCGCCTACAAGCAATATTCCGGCACCGGGCGCGGCAACGACATCGAGGACCTCAAGGATATCGCGACCGACGAGAGCGGGCCGCTGCCGAAGGACGCGTTCGACCTCGCCGCGCAGTTCGCGCGCATCACCTCGACGCGCTGGCCGACCATCCACTTCATCGGCGTGTGGGACACGGTGGCGAGCGTGATCGTGCCGCGGCGCGACAACTTCTTCTTCCTGTTCAGCCTGGAGGAGCTCGCCTTCACGCTGCGCAACCCCAGCGTCAAGACCTTCCGGCAGGCGATCGCGATCGACGAAGAGCGCTGCATGTTCCGCCTGAAGCAATACCGCGAGCCGCAGGAGTTCTGGAGCAACCGCTACGTGCCCGACGAGAAGAAGGTGGCGCAGGACATCCTGCAGGTGTGGTTCGCCGGCGTGCACAGCGACGTCGGCGGCGGCTATCCGGAAGCCGAGAGCGGGGATTCGAAATATCCGCTGATCTGGATGATCGAGGAGGCGGAGAAGGCGGGGCTGAACTTCAACCCGGCGACCATCAAGCAGCTCGCCTGGGGCATCCAGCGCAAGAACTCGCCGTTTCAATATGTCGCCCCGGCCTACACCGGCAAGACCGGCGTGCTGCACAATTCGATGACAGCGGGCTGGCGGCTGCTGGAGTACGTCCCCAAAAGCGCGAAGTACAAGGAATGGCCGGAGCGGAAGGTGTTTCTCGGCTTCTACATCCCCGATTGCGAGCCCCGCCTCATCCCCGAAGGCGCGCATGTGCACGAGAGCGTGCTGAAGCGGATGGAAGTGGAGCCGGAGTACCGGCCGGTGAACATGCCGAAGGAGTATGTGACGGTGCCGATGCCGGTGCCGCCGGGGGTGGAGGCGGTGGCGGAGACGGAGAGCGTGACGGGATGATGGGGGGCTTTCTTACCCTCCCCTGGAGGGGGAGGGTCGGCTCACATGGAGCGCAGCGGAATGTGAGACGGGGTGGGGTGATCTCTCAACGCGAAGACTGCCCGTGTTGAGAGATCACCCCACCCCGCTCGCGCTGCGCGCGATCGACCCTCCCCCTCCAGGGGAGGGTAGCACTCCGCTACCGTCGCTTTCCTTCTTCGCCGACACTTTTCATTAAAATTCTCCCGCGCGGCTTAGCCGGATGGCATCAACTCATCTGCATCATCCTGCACATGTTCGCTGCGAAACCTGCGGAGCTGGAGGAGACGTGCCGCAATTCCCACGCAAATACGCCCGCGTGAAGCCCGCAGGGCTGGTGTCGCGCCAGGCCAAGATCATCACCGACGCGCGCGCGCCTGTCATCACCTGCACGCTGATCGACTATTCGCCCGGCGGCGCCTGCGTCGATCTCGGCGGCCAGGTGAAGATTCCCGACCGCTTCGAGCTGCTGCACGTCAACACCAGAAAGCGCTGCCGCATCGCCTGGAAGCGCGGCACGCGCGTGGGCGTGGTGTTTTGAGGGTCTTTACCCTCTCCCCTTGCGGGAGAGGGTGGATCAATCGCGCTCCGCGCGATTGAGACGGGTGAGGGGTCTGTCTCCGCAATCTCATCTCTCACGGCTGAATTCGCGGAGACAAACCCCTCATCCGGCGCTTCGCGCCACCTTCTCCCACAAGGGGAGAAGGAAGAAACACTACTTCCGCATCCTCGCCTTGGCGCCGGCGACGATCTGCATGGCGACGCCTGCGATCCAGCCGAAGAAGACGAGCCAGGTCCAGCCCATGTGCGGATCGAGGCGGAGCACGATGACGAGGACGGAGACGAAGGCGGCGAGCGTGGCGCAGAGCGTGCCGGCGGAGCTCATCAGTTCGGCGGCGTCGATCTGGCTGTGCGCGTCGTCGAACGGCAATTGCGGCGTGTCGATGCCGAGATAGAAGCCGACGAAGCCGAGCAGCATCATCACCAGCAGGAATCCCTGCGTGGTGAGCTGCGGGATCGCCGATCCGACATAGGCCCCGACGAACAGCCCGCACGCCGCGCCCGCCATCGCAAGGCCGACGCGCTCGAAGATGTGAGCGGTTTTGCGAACACGAAAACGCATGGCGTGCCTCCGTCGCGGAGTTGAGGGATGGAGGTTAGGCCAGATTTGCGGGGCGTGGAAGCTGAGGGGATTTACGGATGCGGGAAGGGAGTGAGGCCAACGCGCGCGCCCCACATACCGCTGTCGTCCCTGCGAAAGCAGGGACCCATACCCACAGGGAGCAGTTTGGCGACGGCTCGTAGTTAAAATTGTCAACGCGCACCGCGCCCCATCGAGAGATCACGCGGTATGGGTCCCTGCGTTCGCAGGGACGACAGCGGGGAGTGTGGCGCAGCCATCGCGCCACATTCCTGCGCGTCTACCGCGCCCCGAACGTCGTTTTTCCGAACAGCGCCTTTTGCGTGGACGGCTGCGAGCGCCAATATTGCGGGGGTGCTTCGACCTCGCCGCCGAGCTCGGCGGCGGCGTGCCAGGCCCAGCGCGGGTCGTAGAGCATGCCGCGGGCGAGCGCGACCATGTCGGCCTTGCCGGATGCGACGATCTCCTCCGCCTGCCTGGCCTCCGTGATCAGGCCGACGGCGATGGTGGGCAATCCCGTCTCGCGCTTGATGGCCTCCGCAAACTGCACCTGATAGCCGGGGCCGAGCGGAATCTTCTGCAGCGGCGAGACGCCTCCGGAGGAGGCATCGATCCAGTCGACACCGCGCGCCTTCAGCGCGTTGGCGAAGGCGATGGTCTGCTGAAGATCCCAGCCGCCCTCGACCCAGTCGGTCGACGACACGCGCATGCCCACCGGCTTGTCGGCGGGGAATACCGCGCGCACGGCATCGTAGATCTCGAGCGGGAAGCGCATGCGATTTTCGAGCGAGCCGCCATATTGGTCGGTGCGCTTGTTGGAGATCGGCGACAGGAACTGATGCAGCAGATAGCCGTGCGCGCCGTGCAGCTCGATAGCGTCGATGCCGAGCCGCGCCGCGCGCTTCGCGCTGTCGACGAAGGCCTCGCGGATACGCGTCAGGCCCGCGGCATCGAGCGCGAGCGGAGCCGCCTCGCCCTCCTTGTGCGGCAGCGCTGATGGCGCCACCGTCTGCCAGCCGCCCTGCTCGACCGGAATCAGCTGGCCGCCGTCCCAGGGCCGTGCGCTCGACGCCTTGCGGCCCGCATGCGCGAGCTGCATCGCGATCGCGGTGGAGGAATGCTTGCGCACCGAGGTGAGGACCTGGTGCAGCGCGGCTTCGCAGGCATCGCTGTAGAGCCCTAGACAGCCCGGCGTGATGCGGCCGATCGCCTCGACATGGGTCGCCTCGATGCAAAACATCGAAGCGCCCGACAGGCTGAGATTGTTGATGTGGGTGAAGTGCCAGTCATTGGCGACGCCGTCGTCGGCCGAATATTGGCACATCGGCGACACCACGACACGGTTCTTCAGCGTCAGGCCGCGCAGCTTGATCGGGGAAAACAGGACGGACATGCGGGGGAGTTCCGGGATGAGAGGGATGGAAGCAATTGCATGGAGTGTAATGGGCGGACGGCAGATTGCCAGCCCTCGCGGGCGGCATGGCGGCGGGCAGGGCCATGCATTGCCGCTCGACGGCGGTTTCGTGCCCCGGACGCGGCGCAGCGCGCAGCGATGCGCCGCAGAGCCGGGGCCCATGCAACAGCGAACGCGCGGCTTCCTGGGTCCCGGCTCTGCGCAGCAACGCTCGCGCGTTGCAGCGCGTCCGGGACACGCGAGCGCAATGGTGGCTACGACACGGCCTACTCCGCCAGCGTGAACTGCAGCAGCAGGGTCCGCTGCAGCATCGAGAAATTGTCGTCGGAGATCAGCGTCAGCACGGTCTCGCCCTCCGGCGTGACGTGGGCGTCGATGCCTTCCATGTTGTCGATCTCCTGGCCGAGATCGGCGACGAACAGCGCAGGACCGTCGACCAGCGCGCCCGGCGCGATCGATTTCAGCGGGATCGCGCGGATGCGGATGTTGACGCCGGTGAACCAGGAGAATTTGCGCTCGAGAATCAGGAGCTCGCCGGAAGGCAGCAGCACGGCGTCGCTGATGTCGTATTTCTCGATGCGGCGCACGCTGAACTGGCCGGGCGTGGGGCCGCCGATCAGGAAGGCCGTGAGATTGCCGTCGGCATCGAGCCCGCGCTCGGAGAAGGCGATCAGCGTGCCCGCGAGCGGCTGCCCCTTGGGCACGACAACCAGTGCCTCGAGCCCCTTGTTGGACGGCAGCTTGCGCACGCCCGGCGGCACCGGCATCACCTCGCCGCGTGCGCGCGTGCCGCCCTTGGCAAAATCATAGCGCAGGATCTGGTTGACGCGCTCGAGCCCGACATAGACGAGGCTGCCGTCGCGCGCGATCGATTCCGAATCCCACCACAGCCGCTTTTCCGTGATCGGCCGCCCTTCCGCGCCTAACAGCGGCGCGGCCTCGACGTCGTCGAGGCCGGTCATCTTGCCGTTGGTGTAGCGGATGCGCCCGGTGAACCAGCCGCCCTGGTCGGAGACGGCGAGGAAGCGCTCGCCCTTGGCGTCCAGCCGGAGGCCGGACAGGCCGCCGAAGCCGCGATAGGGCGAGGTCAGCACGAGGCCGCTGCGATAGTTCAGCGAGCCGAAGCGTGTGCGCGTGCGATCACGCGGCTCGAAATGGGGAATGGCGCGCGCATTGACCTCGATGCTGACGGGGTCGGCGACGGCGTGCTCGAGCTGAAGCGGGCGCGGCGATGGCTCGACCGTGGCTTGCGCCAGCGCGAGACGAGAGGTTGCGATGGTGGAAAATCCCGCCGCAGCGTATCGAAGAAAGCTGCGGCGGGATGAATGCGTGCTCACGAATGCAGTTTGCGTCGCGGGCGACCGGCCGGCTGGGTTGGCGCGGTGTTGGTCTCGCTGAAGAGTTCGGCGAGCTTCTCGGTGATGGCGCCGCCGAGCTCTTCGGCGTCCACGATCGTCACCGCGCGGCGGTAGTAGCGCGTCACGTCATGGCCGATGCCGATCGCGATCAGCTCGACCGGCGAGCGGGTCTCGATCTCCTCGATGATGTAGCGCAGGTGCCGCTCGAGATAATTGCCGGGATTGACCGACAGCGTGGAATCGTCGACCGGCGCACCGTCCGAGATCATCATCAGGATCTTGCGCTGCTCGGGCCGGCCGAGCAGGCGCTTGTGCGCCCAGTCGAGCGCCTCGCCGTCGATGTTCTCCTTGAGCAGCCCCTCGCGCATCATCAGGCCGAGATTTTTTCGCGCACGACGCCAGGGAGCATCCGCCGATTTGTAGATGATGTGGCGGAGATCGTTGAGGCGACCGGGATTGGCCGGCTTGCCGGCGGCCAGCCACGCCTCGCGCGATTGCCCGCCCTTCCAGGCCCGCGTGGTAAAGCCGAGAATCTCGACCTTGACGCCGCAACGCTCCAGCGTGCGCGCGAGGATGTCGGCGCAGGTCGCGGCGACCGTGATGGGCCGTCCGCGCATCGAGCCGGAATTGTCGAGCAGCAGCGTCACCACGGTGTCGCGGAACGTCGCCTCCTTCTCGTGCATGAAGGACAGCGGGTGATAGGGATCGGTGACGACGCGCGACAGCCGCGCGGGATCGAGGATGCCCTCTTCGAGATCGAACTCCCAGGCGCGGTTCTGCTGCGCCATCAGCTTGCGCTGCAGGCGGTTGGCGAGGCGGGCGACGATGCCCTGCAGATGCGCGAGCTGCTTGTCGAGATAGGCGCGCAGCCGCTCCAGCTCGTCATGGTCGCAGAGATCTTCGGCCGCGATGACCTCGTCGAACTTGGGCGCGAAGGCGTGGTATTCCGGCCCGCGCGGCTCGTTCTTGCCGTGCGAATTCGGACGCGTCGCCTCGCCCGGCGTCTCGTCGTCGCCGAGCTCGCCGTCGTCGAAGGTGTCGGAGGTCGAGGCCTGCGCGCTTTCCATCGCGCTCTCGCTCATCTCTTCGCTCGAGGCCTGCGCCTGGTCGGCGCTCATCTCCTGCGCGGCGTCGGAATCGGGCGAGCCCTCGGCGCCGGACTGGTCGTTGTCGCCGTCCTGGTTCTCGTCGTCGTTGTCGTCGTCCTCGCTGTCGGCGTTACGCTCGTCGCCGAGCTCGAGCGCGGAGAGCAGATCATGCACGGCATCGCCGAACCGGGTCTGGTCCTCGACCAGCGTATCGAGCCGGTCGAGCCGCTTGCCGATCTTGTCTTCGAGAATCGGACGCCAGAGATCGACCATCTTCTTGGCGGCCGTCGGCGGCGCCATGCCGGTCAGGCGCTCGCGCACCAGCATCGCCAGCGCATCCGCGAGCGGCGCATCGGCGCGGTCGGTGATCTCGTCGAACTTGCCGCGATGGAAATGATCGTCGAGCATCGCGGTGAGGTTTTTCGCAACGCCCGCCATGCGGCGCGCGCCGATCGCCTCGACCCGCGCCTGCTCCACCGCCTCGAACACGCCGCGCGCCTGCGGATTGCCCGGCATCAGCTTGCGATGCAGTTTTGCGTCGTGACAGGCGATCTTCAGCGCGATGGAATCGGCATGGCCGCGCACGATCGCGGCGTCGCGCTTGGTCATTTTTCGCGCGGGTTCGGGCAGCCGCGCCTTGCCGGGCGCAAGGCCCGGGCGCTCGGCCGCGAAGGAGACGTCGAGCTCCGGCGTCTTGGCGATCGCCTTCAGGCAGGAGGCAACCGAGCGCTTGAACGGCTCGGTCGGCGCTTCCTTGGTGCTGCGGAATTTGGAGTTGGAGGTGGTGCTCATCTCGATCTCACCGTCGTCCCCGCGAAGGCAGGGACCCATAGCCACAGGGAGCAGTTAGTGAGCACACTGATGGCCCGATCTTCGCAAAACCACGGCCTGTGGTTCTGGGTCCCGGATCTGCACTTCGCTCTCGACAACGCTTCGCGTTGCCAAGAGCTGCGCTTGTCCGGGACGACACCATTGTTGCGTCAGCTCAGCGCCACGTTCACCGCCGATTCCGGCAGCTCGGCGTTGAAGCAGCGCTGGTAGAACTCGGCAACCAGCGGACGCTCGAGCTCGTCGCACTTGTTGAGGAAGGTGACGCGGAACGCAAAGCCGATATCGCTGAAGATGTCGGCGTTTTCCGCCCAGGTGATCACCGTGCGCGGGCTCATCACCGTCGACAGATCGCCGTTGGCGAAGGCGTTGCGGGTGAGATCGGCAAGGCGCACCATCTTGTTGACGATGTCGCGGCCCTCGCTGGTGCGATAGTGCTTGGCCTTGGCCAGCACGATCTCCACTTCCTCGTCGTGGCTGAGATAGTTCAGCGTGGTGACGATCGACCAGCGATCCATTTGGCCCTGGTTGATCTGCTGGGTGCCGTGATAGAGGCCCGAGGTATCGCCGAGGCCGACCGTGTTGGCGGTCGCAAACAGGCGGAAGGCCGGATGCGGCTTGATCACCTTGTTCTGGTCGAGCAGCGTCAGGCGACCCGAGACTTCCAGCACGCGCTGGATCACGAACATCACGTCCGGGCGGCCGGCGTCGTATTCGTCGAACACCAGCGCGACGTTGTTCTGCAGCGCCCAGGGCAGGATGCCGTCACGGAATTCGGTGACCTGCTTGCCGTCGCGGACCACGATGGAGTCCTTGCCGACGAGGTCGATACGGCTGATGTGGCTGTCGAGGTTGACGCGCACGCAGGGCCAGTTCAGGCGGGCCGCGACCTGCTCGATATGGGTGGATTTGCCGGTGCCGTGATAGCCGGTCACCATCACGCGGCGGTTGCGGGCGAAGCCGGCGAGAATGGCGAGCGTGGTGGCACGGTCGAAGCGGTAGTCGGAATCGACTTCGGGCACATGAGGATCGACTGCGGAATAGGCGGGGACTTCGAGATCGCTGTCGATCCCGAACACCTGGCGCACCGACACCTTCATGTCGGGCAGACCGGAAACTTCCTCAACTTTGGACATGGCGGCGGTCGTCATCAATCCTCCGAGGTCCCGGGCGGTCCCGAAACCGGTTATTCGCACGTTGGCTGCGGCTGGGTGCTGAAAATCAACCTATCAGAGACAACGAGCCGGCAGAAGCCCGCCCGCCAATCAAAGTTCCGTTGTCTTTTCATTTAGATAGGCAAGGAACGCAGTTTTTGGAGGGCTGCCTTGCGAATCACGCCCAAATTCGGGCGGATCACGCCCGTTCCGTGCGAATGGCACTTTGGCCGTATGCGGTTACTTATGTAGGGTCCGAAGCCCCCATGCTCCAGCCCTGGCAAGAGACGACGTGACGTCCTTTCTCGATCCCCTGATATCCTTCGTTTCCGCCCATCCGTGGCTGGCCTATCTGACCCTCTTCCTGGCGGCGCTGCTCGAGGCGGTGCCGGTGGTGGGCTCGGTCATCCCCGGCTCGACCATCATCCTGGCCCTCAGCGCCCTGGTCCCGGGCGGCGAGCTGGCGCTGCCGTGGGTACTGCTGGCGGCAGCGAGCGGCGCCGTGCTCGGCGACGGCTCGGCCTATTGGATCGGGCACCGGCAGCAGCGCGAGATCCTCAACACCTGGCCGCTGACCAATTATCCGCGCGTGGTCGCCGAGAGCGAAAGCTTCTTCCACCGCTTCGGCACCTGGGCCGTGTTCTTCGCCCGCTTCGTCCCGCCGATCCGCGCCTTCGTGCCGGTGACGGCGGGCGCGCTGGGCATGGCGCCGGCGAAGTTCTACGCGGTGAACATCCCGGCGATCCTGGTCTGGGCGCCGGCCCATGTGCTGCCGGGCGTGCTGGCGGTGTCGGCGCTGCACGAATATGCCGGGCTGCATCATCATGGGCATGTCGGCAAGCACATCTGGATGCTGACCGTGGTGGGCGTTGCGATCGTGGGCGGCGCCGCGGTGTGGCTCTATCGCCGACGGAATGGCGGCGTCGCTGAGGCGAAGCCGCGATCTTAGAGGCGACGATGTTATTTGCCCTCAGGCGCATTGAGCAGCACCCATAACCGGGCGATCTTGCCGCCTTCAATCTCGGCGACGTCCGCCCCCGTCACCGCGACCGGGCCGTCCGCAGGCCCTGCGTGCCAAGCCAGATGCGCCAGGCCGTGATGCCCGACGGCGACACCGTCGGGGACAAAGCGGAACGTCGGCCCGAACTGCTTCAAAAGGTTAGCGGCAACACGGGAAATCTCCTCCCGTCCCTGAACGATAGCCGCCGGCTCGTACATGACGGGCTCTTCAACGTATAACTCGCCTATGGCGGTTCGACGTTTGTCGTCATTCCGCTCGTTGAAAACGCGCTCCAGATTTGAGCGCAGCAGATGGTCGAAATCGACATCATTGGTGGTCATATCGCAGCCTTTCATCGCATTGTGTTGGAGAGCATCATCGAAGCCATCAGCCGAACTTCACCAGATTCAGTGCCGGAAGCGGACCACCCGGAAACTGGGTCAGCCTGGCTCCGACAGCGAGCGACCCAAGGTCGATGCCGAAGAATCCGAGGCGTTCGATCAGCGCGCCGATAGCGGCCTTCGCCTCAGCATTGTCACCCGAGTAGAACAGCACGCGCTTGCCACCATTGCTCGCCGGGTCTGTTGCGAGGAGCTCAGCCAGCAGATGGTTGAACGCCTTCACCACCCGCGCACCGGGCACCAGATCGGCGAAAACCTCGGACGAAGCGCGACCACCGAGCTCTGCCGGCTTGAATAGCGGCGCCTCGATCGGGTTGTTGGCGTCAATGACGATGCGGCCGCCGAAGGGCGGCAGGCCGGCAAGCGCATCGGGCAGCTTCGACCAATTGACCGCGACGAACACGATATCCTTGGCGGCGGCTTCCTCGCGGGTGCCCGCGGTCACGAGCGGACCGATCTCGGCCGCGGTCGTTCTAAGGCTGTACGGACCCCGGCTGTTGGACAGGGTCACGGCGATGCCGTTGCGCGCCAGCGTCTGGGCGATTGCGCGGCCAATATTGCCTGCGCCGATGATGCCGATGGTGGACATGGAGATGCTCCGAGTTGATTGGGATCAGGCGAGCTGATCGGTGACCCAGAGATGCCCTAAACATTCCCCTTTGATTAGGACGTTATGGCTCGTAAGATTATCAATGATCCCTTGTAAATGAGCCCATGGAAACGCTGGCCAACCTGGAATCTTTCGTTCGCAGCGCCGAATGCGGCAGCTTTTCCGAGGCTGGCCGACGCCTTTTGCTCACTCCGGCGGCCGTCAGCCGCAACGTCGCCATGCTGGAGCGCAATCTCGGCGTCCGATTGTTTCATCGGTCGACAAGACGGCTGACGCTCACCGAGGCTGGCGAGTCGTTCCGCACGGCGATTGCCGGCCACCTCGAGGGGCTCCAGGCCGCAATCGCCGGAGTGTCGACCGGACGCGAGGAGCCGGCGGGCGTTCTCAAGATAAGCCTGCCGCCGACATTCGGCGCCGCCCATATCCTGCCGCTGCTTCCCGCCTTCCTGGCCCGTTACCCGCAGGTCCGCCCTGAGTGGCACTTCGAGAACCGCCAGGTCGACCTGGTCGGTGAAGGCTATGACGCCGCGATCGGAGGTGGGTTTGAATTGTTGCCGGGCCTCGTCAGCCGAACCCTGGCGCCGGCACACATCGTCGCCGTGGCCTCTCCAGTCTACATGTCGGGACGGACATTACCGACCGAGCCGGACCAATTGGCCGCGCTGGATGGCATTGTCATGCGCTCGCTGCAGAGCGGGCGGATCCGGCACTGGTCGATGCGCGATGTTTCGGGACGCGAGGTTCAGGCCCCCCTGTCTGAGTCGATCGTGGTCAATGACCCCGCCGCGATGCGCGAGGCCGCACGGCTGGGCCTGGGAGTTGCAATGCTCGCTACCGCCGACATTCTTCCAGCGCTCGAAGACGGGTCGCTGCTACGCCTGGTGCCACGCTGGTATTGTGACGCCGGCGCGATCTCGATTTACCACGCATCGCGCAAGCTTGTGCCGGCGAAGACGAGAGTCTTCGTGGACTGGGTCGCCGAGGCATTCAAGAAAAACAGGCTCGCCGAACGCTTCGCCGGAAGCCTCAGCTGAGGATTCGGACGGTGTTCTAGGCTCTGGGTTCCGCGCTCCCCACCCTCTTCCCCGGCGCCGGCCCCACATACCTTGCCCGCGGCCTGATCAACTTTCCGAACTGCAACTGCTCGCTGGCATGCGCGATCCAGCCGACGCTGCGGGCCATGGCAAAAAGCGCGAGCTCGCTGCCGGCGGGCAGGCGCAGCGCGTGCACCAGTACGGCGAGAGCATAGTCGATGTTGACGAATTCGCCGGTCGCTTCCGCGATCCGCTCCGGCACCTCGCGGGTGAACTTTCGCGGCGCGCCGGCGCGCGACAAGGCATTGAGCAGCGATTGCGCGCGGGGATCGCCGCGTTTGTAGACGCCATGGCCGAAGCCGGCAAAGCGCTCGCCGAGCGCGACGCGCTCGCGCACAACAGGGGCGACGTCGCGATCGATCAGCGTCTTGACGAGCTGCGAGGCCAGCACGCTGGCGCCGCCGTGCTTGGGCCCCTTCAACGAGGCGAGACCGGCGATGACGGCATCATAGAGATTAAGGCCGGTCGAGGCCGCGCAGCGCGCGGTGAAGGTCGAAGCGTTCAGCTCGTGATCGGCCAGCAGCACCAGCGCGCGGCGGATCAGGTCGGGCGCATGCTTGTTGTCGGCCGCCCAGGCGTTTGCGATCTGCTGATGCAACGGCTCGGCCGAGGGCTCGACATTGAGCATGGTCGCGACCAGCAGCCGGACGATTCGTCCGCCGACCATCGCGCGACCATCAGGCGCACGCGTGAACGCGCGGGGATCGACGCTCGCGGCCAGTGCCAGCACGGCGATGGCGCGATCGATCGGTGCCGCCCGGCGCGCGGCCTGCCCGATCGTGCGCATCTCCTCCGACAGCGCGGGCTGATTGTCCGAAGCAAACGGATCGACGTCGGAGACATCCCAGAGCAGCGTCGCGGTGTGCTCCAGCGTGTCGTTCTCGGAAAGATCGACGCAGTTGACACCGCGATAGATCGCGCCCTCCTCGGTGATGGTCGAGATCTCGGTGTCCATCACCGGCAGGTCCGCATCGAAGCTGCGCAAGCCACGCGGCTCCGGCGACGGCACGCGGCGCTCTTTCAGCGCCCGGACGTCCTCGGCCCGGTAGCGGTTCTTGCGCGAGTCCGGCGTCGGCTCGGAGCGGATCAGGCCGCGGCTGACATAGGCGTAGAGCGTGGCCGGCGAGATCGCGAGCTCGGCGGCGGCCTCCCGGGCGGAGAGGTAGAGGCCAGCGGAATTATTCATATTGATTTATGTAATCAAGATTGATCAATCTGTCGAGAGGCCCGACCTTTCCGCCCGTGCAGTGCAAAAGGGAGATTGGGCCATGAATATCCACCTCACCAAAAGCCAGATCGGGCTGGACGGCGTTCCCGCAGCCGAGACCGTGCTGAGCCATGTCGACGGCGAGCGCGGCGAGTTGATCATTGCCGGGGAGCATGTCGGCCGGCTGGCGAGCCAGTCGAGCTTCGAGGGCGTCACCGCCCGGCTCTGGAACGGCGCCAGCAAGTCGACCTTGAGCGAAGCCAATGTGCGGGCGAGCCTGGGCACGGGGCGCGAACGCGCCTTCGCGCGCTTGCCGGATCTGTTGCCGGCGACGCGCGGCATGGGCGTCATCGACGGATTTCGTGCGGCCGTCGCCGGCCTTCGCGCCGAGCCTGGACTGGAGCACGAGGCGACGATCGTCGGCGCGTTTCCGGTGATCGCAGGCGCGTTGGTCCGGCGCGCCAAAGGGCTCGAGCCGGTCGCCCCCGATCCAACGCTGAGCCATGCCGCAGACACGCTGCGCATGCTGCACGGACGCGCGCCCGCCGCGCGCGAAGTCACCGCGCTCGACGCCTATCTCGTCACCGCCAGCGATCACGGCATGAATGCCTCGACCTTCACCGCGCGGGTGGTGGCCTCGACACAGGCCGATCTGTTCGCCGCGGTGACCGCCGGCTATTGCGCACTCACGGGTCCGCTGCACGGCGGCGCGCCGGAGCCGGTGCTGGAGATGCTGGACGCGATCGGCACGCGTGAGCGCATCCAGCCCTGGGTGGATGCGGCGCTCGCCCGCGGCGAGCGGATGATGGGTTTCGGTCACCGCGTCTATCGCGTGCGCGATCCGCGCGCCGACGTGCTGAAGGCCGCGGTCGAGGCGCTGGCATCCAACGGCACCGATCTGCCCTTTGCCGGCGAGGTCGAGGCGTATATCCGCGCCGCCTTGCGCAAGAAGAATCCGGAGCGGCCGCTGGAGACCAATGTCGAGTTCTTCACCGCGATCCTGCTCGACGCGCTGGCGATTCCGCGGCAGGCGTTCACGCCGATCTTCGCTGTGGCGCGCGCCGCAGGCTGGACCGCGCATGCGCGCGAGCAGCAGCGCACGGGGCGGCTGATCAGGCCGAGCTCGTCCTATGTGGGCGCGATGCCGGAAGCTTGAGAGCGGATGTCTCGGCGACTCCAAAAATCGCAGGGTGGGCAAAGGCGCACTTGCGCCGTGCCCACCATCTCTCTCGATCGCAAGGAATGCGTGGGCACGCCTGCGCTTTGCCTACCCTGCGAGACCGCCGTTGTGGAGATACCGCAACCGATGCGACGAAAGGACTCATCGGCGAAGGGGAACGTGGAGGCTCGCGGCGCATTCATGCTCGCCCCAATAAACTCTTCAGGGGCGAACAAGAAAAGGACTGATAATGAAGAAACTCGCTTGCGCCCTCGCTGCAGGAACGCTGCTCGCCCTCTCGTCGCTCGCCGGACCAGCCAATGCGTTGCCGGCCCAACCTTTGCCCGGCGCAGCGGTGTCCGATGACATCGTGAACGCACGCTATCATTACGCGCCGCGCCGCGTGTGCACCGTACGCACGGTGGTCACGCGCGGCTATCATGGCCGCCGTATCGTCAAGCACGTTCGGGTTTGCCGGGGCAGGTGACGTCTTTCGGTGCCGTCCGCTTTGGCGGACGGCATCACATCACGGCGCGAGAACGGCCTTACGCCTCGCGCACCACCGTCTTCAGATAATTATACGCCTTGATGATCTCGATCAGGCGATCTTCGGTCGAGCGGTCGCCGCCATTGGCGTCGGGGTGGTGCTGCTTCACCAGCGCCTTGTACTTGCTCTTGACGTCGGCGAGCGTGGAGTTGGGGCCGAGGCCCATGACCTGGAGCGCCTTGCGCTCGGCGTTCATCACCTTGCGCGTCTCGGCCTTGGGCTCCGCCTCGGGGCCCTTGCGCCAGCTGGCGCGACCGTTGATCTCGCTGAACATGCTGAACGGATCGGACGCCATGTCGATCTCGGCTTCCGCGCCCTTCTTGCCGCCATTGGCGCCCATCTTCCAGGTCGGACGGTGGCCGGTCAGCGCATCCTTCTGATAGCGCGCCACGGCGTCGGCGTTCATGCCCGAGAAGAAATTGTAGTTCTGGTTGTACTCGCGCACGTGGTTCAGGCAGAAGTGCCAGTACTCGCGCTGGTTCTCGCGGCCCTTCGGCGCGCGATGCGCGCCCTTGTTCTGGCACCCGGCCCATTCGCAGCCGACGGCGGTGTCGCGCGGCTTCACTTCCGGCTGCTTGCCCCGCGGCTTGACGCGGATGGAGTCGAAGAACTTTGATGAATCGATCGGCATGGCTGACTTTGACTACGCAATGCAAAAACCTTCAAGTCTTGACATTGCAATTAGCTGCAAACCCGTAGCCGAAGTTTCACTTCGGCGTACTTGACGTACGGCCGCCAGAGGCGGCCTATGCAATTGACGGAGTGTACGCGCACCCAGATGGCACACACATGGCTATGAGAGACACTATCAGCAACAAGTTGCAGGAAGCTTTCACGCCGGAAAGCCTGCAGGTCGTCGACGAGTCACATTTGCATGAGGGCCACGCCGGCCATCGGCCCGGCGGCGAGACGCACTTCCGCTTACATATCGTGTCGGCCGCCTTCAAAGGGAAGAGCCGGGTCGAGCGCCACCGCATGATAAATTCGGCGCTGGCCGCGGAACTCGCAGGCAGCGTGCACGCGCTGGCGATCCAGGCCAAGGCGCCGGGGGAAGGTTGATACTTTTTACCCTCCCCTGGAGGGTAAGAGAACTAGAACGACGTCCCCGCCCTCCGCGGCTTGGCCCCTTCCATTTCCGCCTCGCGCGGCACCGGTGAAATACGGAGTGCGGTGATGCGGTTGCGTTCGCGGCGCAGGACGCGGAAACGGAAGCCGTGGAACGTAAAACTCTGGCCGCGGTCGGGGATCGAGCGCGCCTCGTGAATGACGAGGCCGGCGACCGTCGTTGCCTCTTCATCAGGCAGGTGCCAGTCCATGGCGCGGTTGAGGTCGCGGATCGGCACCGAGCCGTCGACCACGACGGAGCCGTCCGGCTGGGCGCGCACGCCCGCGACAACGACGTCATGCTCGTCGGAGATGTCGCCGACGATCTCCTCCAGAATGTCTTCCAGCGTGACCAGGCCCTCGACCTCGCCGTACTCGTCGACGACCAGCGCAAAATGGGTCTTGCGGCGGCGGAACGCCTTGAGCTGCTCGGCGAGCGGCCGCATCTCTGGCACGAACCAGGGCGGCAGCGCGATGGTGGAGACGTCGATGCGCGAGGTGTCGCCGTCCGACGCGCGGATCGCGCGGAGGAGATCCTTGGCGTGGAGCACGCCGATGATGTTCTCGGGCTTCTCGCGCCACAGCGGGATGCGGGTGTATTCGGTCGCCAGCACCTCGCGCACCAGCTCCTCCGGCGGCAGATCGGCATTGATCATCATCATCTCGGTGCGATGGATCATGACGTCGGAGACCTGGAGCTCGCGCAGATCGAGCAGGCCGCCGAGCATGTCGCGGTCCTGCTTCTCGAACTTGCCTTCGTGATGCAGCAGGTCGACCGCCCCGCGCAGGCGCTCGGTCGGCGACAGGATCGCCTGGTGCTCGCCGGCGAGGCCGAACAGGCGCATGAGCAGGCGCACGATGACTTCGACGATGCGCAGCAGCGGCCCCAGCACGTACATGGTCAGCCGCATCGGACGCGCGACCGCGAGCGCGACCCGATCGGGCGCGTTGATCGCGATGGTCTTGGGCAGCACCTCGGCGAAGATAACGACCAGCGCAGTCATCACGCCGGTCGCATAGAGCACGCCGACATCGCCGAACCAGGCCGTGAAGATGGCGGTCGCGATCGCGGAGGAGCCGATATTGGCGATGTTGTTGCCGAGCAGCAGCGCCCCGATCAGGCGCTCGCGCATGTCGAGCAGATCAGAGACGACGTCGGCGTCGCCATTACCCTGCTTGGAGAGGCGCAGCATGCTGGCGCGCGAGGCGCCGGTCAGCGCGGTCTCGCTGGCGGCGAAGAACGCCGAGACCAAGAGGCAGAGGACGACGATGGTGAATCCGAGCCAGTCCATGCACCACTCAACAGAACTTGCGTATCACGCCTCGAGGGCGAGCTTGTCTTTGAGGAAATCGCGCACCGGGGCCGGCTCGACGTCCTTGGCGATCACCGCGCGCCCGACCGCTTCCAGCAGGATGAAGGTGAGCTTGCCGCGCTTGACCTTCTTGTCCTGCGCCATCAGGGCCATCAGCGCGTCGGCATCGGCAAGACCTTCCTGCGCGAAGCCTGCGATGTCCTGCAAGCGGGTCGGCAGGCCGGCCTCGATGAGATGCCGTTCGACGCGCGCGGCGTCCTGCTCGCCGATCATGCCGAGCTTCGCCGAAAACTGCGCCGCCAGCGTCATGCCGATCGCGACGCCCTCGCCGTGGAACAGGCGGTCGGAGAAGCCGGTCGCAGCTTCCAGCGCGTGACCGAAGGTGTGGCCGAGATTGAGCAGCGCGCGCTCGCCGGTCTCGCGCTCGTCGCGGGAGACGACACCGGCCTTGGCCCGGCACGAGGTCGCGATCGCGTGCTCGCGCGCCGCGCTTCCCTTGAAAATGTCGGCATGGTTCTTTTCCAGCCAGGTGAAGAAGGCTTCGTCCCCGAGCACGCCGTATTTGGCGACCTCGGCGTAACCGGCGCGGAACTGGCGCGGTGACAGCGTGTCGAGCACGGCGGTGTCGGCAATGACCAGCACCGGCTGATGGAAGGCCCCGAGCAAATTCTTGCCCTGCGGCGAGTTGATGCCGGTCTTGCCGCCGACGCTCGAATCGACCTGCGCCAGCAGCGAGGTCGGCACCTGCACGAAATCGACGCCGCGGCGCAGGATCGCGGCGGCAAAGCCGGCGAGATCGCCGACCACGCCGCCGCCGAGCGCGATGACGAGATCGTTGCGCTCGATCTTCGCGGCGATCAGCGCCTCGCTGACCTTCTCCAGGCCTGCATAGGTCTTGGAGATCTCGCCTTCCTCGACCACGATGCGCGAGGTCGGGATGCCGCTTGCCGCGAGCGAGGCCTCGGCCGGCTCGAGCCAGTGCTTTGCCACGGTGCGATCCGTCACGATCGCGGTGCGCACGCCGGGCCGCAAACGCGCCACGCGCTCGCCGAGCGAGGAAAGCACGCCGCGGCCGATGACGATGTCATAGGCGCGATCCGCCAGCGCGACCTCGACATTGACGGGATCGGAGTGTTTCAACGGCGCAGTCATCGGATGGCACTCGCAACGTCGGCAGATGGTGAAGCGGCCTGTTCGCCGCAGAGATGGGCGCGCAGCGCCTCGATGCATTCCTCGACGATCTTGTCGTGCGGCACGTCGCGCGAGGCGATGGTGAGGTCGGCATGGCCGTAGAACGGCTCGCGCTCGGTGAGCAGGCGCGTGACGGTTCCTTCGGGATCTGCAGTCTGCAGCAGCGGGCGATCGGCACGGCGGCGCACGCGGCGCATGATGACGTCATGGTCCGCCCGAAGCCAGATCGACACCGCCTTGGCCGCGATGCGCGCGCGCGTCTCCTCGCGCATGAAGGCGCCGCCGCCGGTCGCCAGCACCACCGGCCCGCCGTCGAGCAGCCGCGCGATCACCCGCGCCTCGCCGTCACGGAAATACGGCTCGCCGTGGCGCTCGAAGATCTCCGGGATGGACATCTGGGCCGACGTCTCGATCTCGGTGTCGGCATCGACGAAGGGCAGCTTGAGCCTGAGCGCCAGGCGGCGGCCGATGGTGGATTTGCCCACTCCCATCATACCGACGAGCACGATCGAGCGCGTCCCGAGCGCCGACAGGATGTCGGCCTCTAGCGAAGCTGGTATCGGCAACGCGGCGTCGGACATGTCTCGCTCGAATGGATCGATCTGCCGCCAAAGGCGGCACGCTTTGGCCATAAGGCTTGGGCCACCTATACGACCCCAACGGGGCCCTCGCCAGTGGACTCTTGCCACGAAACGGCGAACATGTTGGATGATTTCATTGGTTAATTTGCCCGCCGAGACGCTAGACACGACCCCGATAGAGACCCCAGCACGATGCCCAGCCTGTTCCGCTTCCTGACGGCCGTCGCCGTGATCGCCGGCATCGTCTATGGCGTGGTCTTCGCGCTGGCGAACTTCGTCAATCCGAAGCCGCGGGAAATGACGGTGACGATCCCGCCGGATAAGTTTCTCAAGAAATAGGAGCTAGCCTCCAGGGCATGCGCAACAAGCCCTCCGATAGCAAGCTCACCGGCCTGTTCCTCGACATGCTCGCGGCGGAACAGGGCGCCGGGCCCAATACGCTCGACGCCTATCGCCGCGACCTCACCGATTTCTCGGAATTCCTGGGCCGGGTCGGCCACACTTTCGTGGACGCCGAGACGCAAACGCTGCGCGACTATCTCGCCGATCTCGACACACGCGGCTTCAAATCCACCAGCGTCGCGCGGCGGCTGTCGGCGATGCGGCATCTCTATCGCTTCCTCCTCAACGAGCGCATCCGCGCTGAGGACCCCGCCGCGATCCTGTCCGGCCCCAAGCGCGGCCGCGGCCTGCCGAAGGTGCTGTCGATATCGGATGTCGACCGCATGCTCCGCCGCGCCAAGGAATTGAGCGAGGCGGAGGATGCTTCGCCCGCCAAGCGGCTGCGGGCCTTGCGGCTCTACTGCCTGCTCGAGGTGCTCTACGCTACGGGCCTGCGCGTCTCCGAGCTGGTGGCGCTGCCGCGCTCGGCGGCCAAGCGCGACGCCCGCATGATCGTGGTGCGCGGCAAGGGCAACAAGGAACGCCTGGTGCCGCTCAACGAGGCCTCGCGGCAGGCGATGGCGGATTATCTCGCGGCGACGGAAGCTGCGAAAACCGAGAAGAAGAAGGACAGCCTCGCCGCCTCGAAATGGCTCTTCCCCTCGTTCGGCGAGAGCGGACATCTGACGCGGCAACATTTTGCCCGCGACTTGAAGGAGCTCGCGGTCGCCTCCGGCCTGCAGGCCCGGCTGGTCTCCCCGCACGTGCTGCGCCATGCCTTTGCCAGCCACCTCCTGCACAATGGTGCCGATCTGCGCATCGTGCAGACCCTGCTCGGCCATACCGATATCTCCACGACCCAGATCTACACCCATGTGGTCGAGGAGCGCCTGAAAAGCCTGGTGCGCGACCTGCATCCGCTGGCGGAGAAGTAGGAAGGTCTCCTGCCCCGGACGCGAGAGCTGGGCCGGAACGACCCATGAACCGCCTTGACTTCGGCCACATCTCCGCAGAAAGAGCCGTGGCCTCACGACTGATTTGGCCGGCTCCGAGGGTACACAAGCCAACCCATTGAAGAAGCTATACTTCTCTCCGCCAATCGAAATCCGCTTCGCTCGTTAGCCCCGTCCTCCCTATATTGAGTTGATGCAAGACCAAATGCGCAGCTATCTCGACTTCGAAAAGCCCGTCGCCGAGCTCGACTCCAAGCTCGACGAGCTCAGGACGTTAGCTGCCTCCGGCACCGACATCTCCGATGAGATCGGGCGCATCGAGGACAAGGCGGCGCAGGCGCTGGCCGACCTCTATACGAACCTGACGCCGTGGCAGAAGACGCTGGTGGCGCGGCATCCGCAGCGGCCGCATTTCAACGACTTCATCAAGGGCCTGATCACCGAATTCACCCCGCTCGCCGGCGACCGCAAGTTCGGCGAGGACGAGGCGCTGGTGGCCGGTTTCGGCCGCTTCCGCGGCGAGCCGGTCTGCGTGATGGGCCAGGAGAAGGGTGATTCCACCGAGAGCCGCATCAAGCACAATTTCGGCATGGCGCGGCCGGAAGGTTATCGCAAATGCGTGCGGCTGATGGAGATGGCCGAGCGGTTCGGCCTGCCCGTGCTGTCGCTGGCCGATTCCGCCGGCGCCTATCCCGGCATCGGCGCCGAGGAGCGCGGCCAGGCGGAAGCCATCGCGCGCTCGACGGACGCGTGCCTGGCCCTGACCGTGCCGAACGTCGCCATCATCACCGGCGAGGGCATGTCGGGCGGCGCCATCGCCATCACCACCGCCAACAAGGTCTTGATGCTGGAGCACGCGATCTACAGCGTGATCTCACCGGAAGCGGCGTCCTCGATCCTCTGGCGCGACGGCACCAAGGCGCAGGAAGCCGCCAACAACATGAAGATCACCGCCCAGGACATGCTCCGCTTCGGGGTGATCGACGCCATCCTCAAGGAGCCGGTCGGCGGCGCCCACCGCGACCCCGCCGCCATGATCGCCACCACCGGGGACGCCATCGCCAAGGCCTTCGACGAGATGCGCGGCCTCGACGGAGACGCCATCCGCAAGCAGCGCCGCCAGAAATTCCTCGATATCGGCCGGAAACTGGGCTGATTCGCCGCGATTCCGGTGCATCGACGGCGGTGCGCTCCCTCTCCCGCCTGCGGGGGAGGGTTGGGGAGAGGGCTCTCTCCCCTCGCGACACTCCCAATGCCGTGCGAGCCCCCTCCCGGCCTCCCCCGCAAGCGGGGGAGGTGAAGAGCCCCCGGTAACCCCGCATTAACCCTTTTTTTGCCCAAATCAGCGATCTGAGTCCCCAGTAGGCCGAAAAGCCCAAGTTCCGTCTCAAGTGGCGTCCATTCAGTCTTCGTTGACCATGCCAATGGGCCAACGGCCTCGTGATCCCCGCTCGGGTTGCGACCACATGACCCAGAGGTTAGAATTTTAATCAATGGCTTCAGGGCATAAGCGCTGGGGCGTGAGCTGAAAAAGCCCGTCATGACGGGTCCGGTTCTCCGGTCGGATCATGCTCCACAAGAATTGGGGTTCGCGCGCTCTGCCCGGCACGTTGTGGGGTCCATCTTGATTTCTCGTTCGCTTGCTCGCGCGCTTTTGGCTTCGGTTGCGCTGATGACGGCCGGCGTTGTGCTGTCCGGCTGCGACACCGACCAGGTCTCGCTCGCGACCAACGCCAAGGCCAACCAGCCGGTGCCGCCGAAGCTTCTCGCCGCGATGGTCGAGAAGGACATGGATCTGCAATCGCCGATCCTGGTGCGCCTGTTCAAGCAGGAGGCCGAGCTCGAGGTCTGGAAGCAGACCCGGAGCGGCCAGTTCGCGCTGCTCAAGACCTATCCGATCTGCCGCTGGTCGGGTGACCTCGGCCCGAAGGTGCGCGAAGGCGACCGCCAGGCGCCGGAAGGATTCTACTCGATCAATCCGAGCCAGATGAATCCGCAATCGGCCTACTACCTCTCGTTCAACACCGGCTATCCGAACGCATTCGACAAGGCGCTGGGCCGTACCGGCTCGCAGCTGATGGTGCACGGCGACTGTTCGTCGCGCGGCTGCTACGCCATGACCGACGAGCAGATCGCGGAGATCTATTCGCTCGGGCGCGAGTCGTTCTTCGGCGGCCAGAAGGCGTTCCAGCTGCAGGCCTATCCGTTCAGGATGACGCCGGTGAACATGGCCAAGCACCGCAACAATCCGAACATGCCGTTCTGGAAGATGATCAAGGAAGGCTACGATCATTTCGAGGTGACGCGGCAGGAGCCGAAGGTCGATTTCTGCGAGAAGAAATACGTGTTCGATGCGACCCGCGCGCCCGATGCGAAGCGCGATCCCGTGTTCGACGCCTCCGCGAAGTGCCCGGCCTATGTGATCCCCGAGGACGTCGTCGCGGCCGTGCGCGGCAAGCAGGCCAAGGACGAGGCGGAATACGCCAAGCTGGTCGCCAAAGGCACGCCGGTGGCGCGCATGAACACCGGCATCGACGGCGGCATGAACAAGATCTTCGCCGCGAAGATTCCGGAAGGCTCGACCGGCCTGTCCGAGGGCGCCGAAGGCACCACGCTGCAGATGCTGGCGATGGCCAAGGCCCCGGGCACCATCCCCGGCCACGTCAATCCGCCCAAGCCGAATCTCGACAGCGTGGCGTCCGCGCCCGCGCCGCAGGAAGAGCCTGTCGTCGCCGTGCCCGCGAGCACCCGCGTCGCCACGGCTCAGCCTGCCGAGAAATCCGGCTTCTTCTCGAATCTCGGCCGCAAGATGGGCATGGGCTCATCCGACACCACGGCCACCACGCCCCCGCCGCAAGCGACTGCCTCTGTCGCTCCAGCCGCCACGACCACGACACCCACGACCGCGGCGTCGAGGCTCAAGGCCGCAGTCACACGCTTCGTGCCGGGACACGACAAGTCCAAGGACATTGCGAAGGACGCCCCGAAACCGGCCGTTGCCGCCGCCAAGCCGGCCGAGCCGGCAAAGCCCGACACGCGCCTCGCCCAGACGCGGCCAGCGCTGAAGCCGTCGGTGAGCGACGGCGCGGGTGAAGCGACGCAGATCATGGGCGCCGCGCCGGTGGTGTCGGCGAACTCGTTCGAGAGCAGGTTTGGGGCGGTGAAGTAGGCGGGCGCGTGATGCGCTGCTCTTCCGGAGTAAGCCAAGCACAACGAACGAGGTGATTGCGCTGCCCGCGCATGGGCTTGCCGCTGCAATAGCCGCCTGCGATCCGCCAACTTTGTGCATGGTAAGGATTGGTTCCCAACAAGGATCCGGGGCGCCTCTCGATGTGCGGATTGCGTCGCCCCATCGCCCAGCTATAGTTCCGCCATGAACTCTTCGCGCTCCGCATGAGTGGATTTGGGCATCTCGATCATCTGATTGACCGCATCTACGAGGCCGGTCTCATACCGTCATTGTGGCCCGAGCTCCTCGGAGAGATCGGTAACGCGATCGGCGGGAATGGCGGACTGCTTTTCGCGGTCCGCGACGGCTATGTCAGCGGGATCAATTCGGTCAATCACGACGAGACCATGTCCCGTTTCCTGCAAGAGGGATGGAGTGAGCGCGATCCGCTGCTGCCGCGTGCCGCCGCTCTCAACTACGCCGGCTTCCTCAATGATGGAGACCTTGTATCGGAGGAAGAGATCGCGACCAACGACGTGTACCGCAACTTCTACCGCAGGTACGGAATCGGCTACAGAGCCGGCACCATCATCTCAATACCGAGCGGCGACTCGATTGCGATCGTCATGCCACGACACCAAGATAACGGACCGGTGCCGCGCGACGTGGTCTCGTTTCTTGACGGCCTGAGGCCTCATCTGGCTCGGGCTTCCCTGACTGCAAACCGGCTTGGCTTCGAGCGGGCGCGCGCGCAAGCCGACGCACTGCAGGCTATCGGACTGCCCGGAGCCATATTGCGCGAACGAGGCAAGTTACTTGCAGCGAACGGCCTATTCGAAGCGCTGATGCCGTCGCTGTTCCAAGACCGCGCAGAGCGATTGACCCTGACCGATGTCACGGCCGACGGATTGTTCTTGGCGGCGCTCGGGACTCCGTTCGCTGGCAACAGCCCGGCCGTCAAGTCCCTCGCCATTGCGGCGGCGATGGATCACGTACCGATGGTCCTGCATGTCGTCCCGGTGCGCGGATCGGCACGCGATATCTTCACGCTGGCCACCTTCATGCTCATCATAACACCCGTCGATCGCGGCGCGGTCCCGAGTGCGGAAGTCCTGCAAGGACTGTTCGACCTGACGCCGGCAGAGGCCCAAGTTGCACGTGGAGTCGCACAGGCCGGATCGATCGATGCGCTCGCAGCACAAATTGGCGTGACGCGAGAGACGGTGCGCACGCAGCTCAAAGCCGTGCTTTCAAAGACCGGCCTTTCCCGTCAACAGGAGCTCGTCAGCTTGCTCGCTGGCAAGGCCTTGCGCGGCGGCTAGAACGCTCATCCATCCCCAGCCAAATCCCCCATCACCCTTGGGCCTCGACGGCCTGGATCAGACTTTTTGCCAAGCACTCTTTCACCCAAATGGGTGAAGACAGGGGTCGAACCGCCGGGTTCAGCTTGTCTGGCTGGATGCATGGCGAGAAACGGCGAGAATGGTCAGACCGGAGTTTCCGACATTCGAAATGACGTTGGTGCCGCGCAGGCGAAAAAGATGGGCCTGGAGCATCTGCAACGGCCAAGGAGCAATCGTGGCGCAGGGCCGGGAATCAAGCCGGTCTGCCGCAAAGTACCAAGCCGAACGAGCATTTTTCATGCTGCTTCTGACCGCGCCCTATCGGTCGCGACTTCCCGTATAGCAAGCAGGCTCCCGGCGCGGTGCTGCGCACCGCCCCACTCGCGCCTCAGGATTACGGAACACCCAGGGGGCCCAAGACAGATGGTGTCGGCAGCACTTGCTTACGGCGCCAGATACCGCACCAGTTCCGGGTTGTCCCTCACCTCGCCCGCCTCCCCTTGCAGCGCCACCCTTCCGCGATCCAGCACATAGGCGTAGTCTGCGACACGCAGCGCGAGGTCGAGGTGCTGCTCGACGATGATGACAGCGATGGACTTGGCGAGCTCGATCAGGCGCTCGGTGATCTCCTCGATGACGCCGATCCAGACGCCTTCGGTCGGCTCGTCCAGCAACAGCAGTTTGGGATCGCCGAGCAAAGCGCGGCCGATCGCGAGCATCTTGCGCTCGCCGCCGGAGAGCGTGCCGGCGGGCTGATCGAGGCGCTGGCCAAGCTTGGGGAAGATGGTCAGCACGTGGTCGACGGCGTCGGCCTTGCTGCTCGCGAGCGAGCCGACGGCGAGATTGTCGCGCACCGACAGGCGCGCGAACACCGAATGCTCCTGCGGCACGTAACCGATGCCGGCGCGCACCCGCTCCTGGGTGGCGCGGCGGCTGATGTCGCGGCCGTCGAAGGCGACCTCGCCCTTCCACGCCGGCAGCTCGCCGACGATGGTCTTCATCAGCGTGGTCTTGCCGGCGCCGTTGCGCCCGAGCACGGCGACACCGCCGCGCCAGGGAATGCCGAGCGTGACGTCGAACAGAACCTGGCTGCGGCCATAGCCGGCGTCGAGATGCTTGATGTCCAAAAATTCAGGCACGGCGAAGATAAATCTCCTGGACGGCCTTGTTGGCCTGGATCTCCAACACCGTGCCTGATGCCAGCACCTTGCCCTGGTCGAGCACGGTGAGGCGATCGCAGATGTCGCGGATGAAATCGAGATCGTGCTCGACGATGACGAGCGAGCAATGCTGCTTGATCGGCTGCAGCAATTCGCCGGTGACACGGCGTTCCTCCAGGCTCATGCCCCCGGTCGGCTCGTCGAGCAGCAGCAATTTCGGCTTGCCCGCCAGCGCCATCGCGATCTCCAGCCATTGCTGCTGGCCGTGAGACAGCGCGGCGGCCGCATCGAAGGCGCGGTCGGCCAGGCGAAATTGCCTCAGCATGGCCATGACCTGGTCGTGCAGGAGCCCGCGCGTGCGCGAAAACACGAGGTCGAACAGCGAGGACTGCGCCTGCAACGCGAGCAGGATGTTGTCGTACAGCGTCAGTGACGGCAGCACGGACGTGATCTGGAATTTCAGGCTCATGCCGGCGCGCGCCCGCTCGGTCGGCGTGAATGCGGTGATGTCGGTGTTGACGAAGGAGACCTTGCCCGTGGTCGGCACCTCGGCGCCGGCGATGCACTTCATCAAGGTGCTCTTGCCGGAGCCGTTCGGGCCGATCAGGCCGTGGAACTCGTTCTCGCCGACGGTAAGCGCCGCGCCGTCGAGCGCGGTGAGCTTGCCGAAGACCTTCTTGATGCCGGCGGCTTCAAGGAGCATTGCGCTTCTCCTTGACGTTCTCCTTGACGTTTTCCTTGGGTCTCGCGCCGAAGCTGCCGACCCGCTCGCGCTCGCCGAGCACGAAGCTGATCAGGCCGAGCGGCCGGAACAGGATCACGAGCAACAACAGCAGGCCCAGAATGATCGGCCAGATGTCGCGGTAATTGTCCGAGAGCCAGAAGCTGACGCCCTCGACGACGACGGCGCCGATGACGGCGCCGATCAGCGTGCCGGAGCCGCCGAACAGCACGTAGAGCACGACTTGCGTCGAGACCACGACGCCGACCATGTTGGGCCAGACGAAACCTTCGTGAAAGGCATAGAGGCTGCCGGCGAGCCCGGCGACGGCGCCACCGATGGCGAAGATGATCGCCTTCAGATGCTGCGCCTTGTAGCCGAAGAAGGCGATGCGCTGCTCGTTCTCGCGCAGGCCGGCGAGCGCGAGGCCGAATTGCGAACGCACCAGGAAGCGGCAGAGCAGATAAACCACGACGAGGATGCCGAGCACGAGATAGTAGAAGGCGGGGCCTTCGGTGAATTCGTAAGAACCGAGCGACATCGGCGCGATCGAGGGGATGCCGTTCTGGCCGCCCAGATAGTACCAGCCGCGCGCCAAGCGGTCGGCGGCGTAGGAGCCGGTCAGCGTGCCGAGCGAGACGAAGATCACGCTGGAGGGATGCCGGCCGAGCAGCAGGAAGCCGCCCAGCAGCAGCGCGAAGGTGAGGCCGATGATGGTGCCCGCCGGCAGCACCAGGAAGATGTTGGTGATGTCGAGGTCGCGCGCGAGCAGCGCGACGCCATAGCCGGCCGAGCCGAAGAACAGGGCCTGGCCGAAGCTCATGATGCCGGCATAGCCCCAGACCAGGTCGAACGACAGCGCGAACAGCGCGAGAATGATCACGCGCGTCGCGAACACCGTGAGATAGTCCTGCAGCAGCAGCGGCGCGAGCAGCGCCGCGACGAGCACGACGCCCTCGACAATGGGCAGGATCTTGCGCGGCGACGTTTGCTTCGCCGTCCCGCTGCTATCCATGGCGACGTCCGCCGCCCCGCCGATTGCGGCGGGGATCGCCTGTTTCACTGCGCCCATCGACTTCGGCATTCCGCTTTAACATTCCTTCTCAGCATTCTTTGGGATCGACGAGCCCGTTGCTGCGGCCGACGATCTCGTAGTTCCCGGCCTTGGCGACCGCGGTGTACATCTTCATCTTGCAGTGCCGCTTGCCGGGGACCATCTCGGCCGGGCCGCCAGGACCTTCGGCGATCTTGGCATGGTCGAGCGCGGCGGCCACCGAGTCGCGGTCGACCTTGCCGGCTTCCTTCACCGCGGCTTCCCACAGCTTGAGGCCGCGATAGGTGCCGGTCGCGGCGCTGCCGGCGGCGAACAGGAAGTTGCCGGGGAAGTCCTTCTCGTAAGCCGCCTGGATCTTGGCGTCGAACGGATTCTCCTTGGTCAGCACCTTGAAATAGTCGAGGCAACTGGCGAGGCCCTCGATCTCGGCGGCCTGATTGATGTTGAGCGTGTTCTCGTCGTAATAGACGCAGGCGAGACGGCCGCCGCTCTTGAGGAAGCCGGCTTCATAGAGCTGCTTGAAGAACGGGCCGACGCCCGGCGGGATGACGGTGTTGAAGACGACGTCGACCTTGTTGGAGATGATGCGGTTGACGGTCGCGGAGAAATCGACCTGGTCGAGCGGATAATATTCCTCGAACACGACCTCGCCGCCGTTCGCCTCGATCACCTTGCGGGCATAGACGTTGAGCGTGTGCGGCCAGACGTAGTTCGCGCTCGGCAGCGCGAACTTCTTGCCGCCGTTCTTGATCAGCCAGGGGATGAATTCGTCGCATTGCTGCGCCGGCGTCGGCCCGGTGCAGAACAGATAGGGCGTGCACTCCTTGCCCTCATAGAGCTGCGGATAGATGTAGAGCGTCTTGCCGCGCGCCACGATGGGATCCTTGATCGCGTTGCGCATCGACGAGGTGATGCCGCCAAGCACCATGTCGACCTTGTCGCGCTGGATCAGTTTTCGCACGTTGCCGACCGCAACCGATTCGTTCGAGGCGGTGTCCTCGATGTAGAGCTCGAGCGGACGGCCGAGCAGGCCGCCGGCGGCGTTGATCTCCTTGATCACCATCTTGGCGACGTTGGCGTCGGCGTTGCCGGCGTACGCGATCGGGCCGGTGAGATCGGTGGCGATGCCGACCTTGATCGGCGCCTCGGCGGCATTGGCCCACGGCGCCGGGATCACCCAGGAGCCAACCCCGGTTGCGACCGCGCCGGAGGCGAAGGCGAAATTGGACAGGAGACGGCGGCGTGAAAGCTGCGTACGATCGAACATGGATTAAACCCCTTTTCCAGCGATGAGGCCCTGCGGCCGGAATTTGATGAAAGCAATGGCGAGCACGAAGACGAGAACGTCGGCGACCACGGGCGCCATGATCCATGGCAGCGCGGCGCTGAGCGTGCCGATGACGCCGGCGCCCGCGACCGGCCCGATGAAGGAGCCGACGCCGCCGACCATGACCGCGACGAAACCCTGGATCAGGAAACGCAGGCCGAGATCCGCATAGAGGCTGAACACCGGCACGATCAGCGCGCCGGCGAGACCGGCGAGCGCGGAGCCGAATGCGAAAGTGGCGCCGTACATCAGCGGCGTGGAAATGCCCGAAGCGCGCGCCAGCGACGGGTTCTCCAGCGTGGCGCGCATGCGCAGGCCGAAGCTGGTGCGCGACAACAGGAGATAACAGCCCGCCATCACCAGCAGCGTGATGACGATGATGGTGAAGCGCCACGCCGAGATGTGCATGGCGCCGATGTCGATCGAGCCGCCGATCGGCTCGGGCACGGTGAGATAGAATCCGCCGATCAGGCCGCGCACGGATTCGCGGATGATCAGGCCGAGCGCATAGGTGCCGAGCATGGCGACGATCGGCGCGGCGTAGAATCTCCGGATGATCAGCGCCTCCAGCACGAAGCCGAGCGCGCCGACGACGAAGGGCGCCGCGACCATGCCGGCCCAGATCGGCAGGCCCTTGGCGTAGGCGAGATAGGTGATGTAGGCCCCGAGCAGGACGAACTCGCCCTGCGCGAAGTTGAAGATACCCATCATGCTGGCGATGATCCCGAGCCCCAGCACGATCAGGACGATGATCGCGCCGAAGCTCAGGATCTCGAACGCCGCGACGAACGCGTTAGCCATATGACGGTATTCCGTCCGTCTGCATTGATTCTTCGCTCACATCTTCTTCCAGTCGCCGATCTGCTCGAACGCATGCGCGGCGCGATAGATCGTGGATTCCTCGAACATGCGGCCGACCAGCATCAGGCCGACCGGCAGGCCGTCGACCATGCCGCACGGCAGCGACATCGCGGGATGATGGGTGATGTCGAACGGCGCGGTGTTGGAGATCATCTCCAGCGCGCGGGCGACATAGTCCTCGCGGCTGGCTGTCGGCTCCGGCAGCTTGGTCGCCTTCATCGGCGTGGTCGGCAGCAGCAGCAGGTCGTAATCCCCAAAGGCCTTGTCGTAGGCCGCGGTCAGGCGGCGCGAAATGTTGAGCGCCTTGCCGTAATAGCGCGGGCCGAAATTGTTGTTGATGTAGGTGCCGAGCAGCAGAAACAGCTTCGTGGTCTCGGACAGCGAATCCGCCTGGCGCCGCCAGCCGCGATGGAAATCCATCAACGAGGTGGAATAGAGGTCGGACCGGCTGAGGCCATAGCCGTCACCATACATCATGGTCTGGGTCATGCCCTCGGTGCCGATCGGGGTCCAGATCGCGGGGCCGGCGAGGTGCATCGGGATCGAAACAGTCTCGACCGTCGCCCCCAGATCCTTGAAGCGCTTGGCGGCCTCGCGCACGCTTTCGTTGACGGCGGCCTCGGCGGTCGCCTGCTCGAAGCCCTCCTTCAAGATCCCGATCTTCATGCCCTTGACGCCCTGGCCGAGCGCCTTGGTGTACTCCTCGACCTTGGGCGCCTTGATGCGGGGATCGTAGCCGTCGTCGCCGGCGATCACTTCGAGCATGAGCGCGTTGTCGGCGACACTGGCCGTCATCGGGCCGGTGTGATCGACGAAGATCTCGATCGGCATGATCCCGGTATAAGGCACGAGGCCCCATGTCGGCTTCATGCCGTAGGTGCCGCAGAACGAGGACGGCATGCGGATCGAGCCGCCCTGGTCGCCGCCCATCGCCATGTCGGCTTCGCCAAGCGCGACGACGACGCCGCTACCCGAAGACGAGCCGCCGGCCGAATAGCCCATCTTGTAGGGATTATGCACTGCACCCACCGCGCCGGTGTGGCTGCCGCCGGACATGCAGAAGGATTCACAATGGGTCTTGCCGAGGATTTCCCCACCGGCGTCGAGGATGCGCGTGACGACCGTGGCATCGAAATCTGGGATGTAGCCCTCGAGCGTCGCCGAGCCGTTCATCATGGGAACGCCGGCGAGCATGATGTTGTCCTTCAGCGCAACCGTTTTCCCCTTGAGCTTGCCGCTCGCCGCGCCTTTCACGGTCGACTTGCGATACCAGGCATTGCGCGGGTTCTCCTCAGCCGACGGCCGATAGCCCGGCGTACGCGGGTATTTGACCTCTGGCACCTCGTCCGGCATCGCGCCGACGAGATTGTAGGCCTCGATCGAGCCCTGCATCAGGCCGCGGAACGAAGCGACGTCTTCGTCGGTGAGCGAAAGACCGCATTGCTCGGCGACACTGCGAAGCTGGGCTGGCGTGGGAAGGACGACTGTCACGGCGCTCTCCTGAAAGTTTCTCTGTAACGTTGGGCGTGGCCGCCCCGGCGCGAGGCACGCATCCGCGGCCGCGCCGAACATTCAAAACGGAAATATTTTCCTTTTCAAGTATTATTTTGCAATGAGGCCTGCGCGGATCGCCGCGCGCCTCAGATCGGCTTGATCAGCTTGAAATCGAGACCGTCGGCTTCGGCAAGATGCATCGGCATCCGCGCGCGCCCGTCGCGGACGGTGACCGGGCCGCGGGCGCCGCTATAGACGATGTTGCGGCCGGCCACGAGCATCGGGCCCATCGACAACGAGCCGGCCTTGTTCGCGACGGCCTCGAGGAAGCGCAGGCCCTCGTAGCTCGACTGTCCGACCGACCCGATCGGCGGCGCATTCGGCCCGAACATCGCGTGATAGCGGCTCTGGAAGTCGTCATTGGCGCGCGTGCCGGTGCCGGTGAAATAGCCCGAGGCGCAGAACATGTTCTCGCTGTTGTCGGCACCGATGCCGAGCAGCACGGTGTCGTCCATCGCGCCCGCCAGCCGCAGCGTCGTGCTGCCGAGACCCCATTCGCCGAAGGCGCGGTTGAAGGTGATGCTGTCGGTGCCGATCAGCGAGATCAACACGACGTCGGGCTTGGCGGCGCGGATGCGCGCCAGATGCGGCTCGTGGTTGTCCTCGCCAAGCGGAACGAACTCCTCGCCGACGACGTGGCCGCCGGTTTCCCTGATGTAGTTCTTCACCGCGCGGTGCGACTGCCAGGGCCAGACGTAATCGCTGCCGATCAGGTACCAGCGCTTCGCCTTCTTGACGTCGGCGAGCCAGTGGATGGCGGGGCGGCTCTGCCAGCGCGGCGTCTCGCCGATCGCCATCACGCCCGGCGTGCGCTCGCCGCCTTCGTAGACCGGCGTATAGATATAGGGGATGCGGTGACGCGTGATGACGTCGCGCAAGGCGACGCGAACCGCGCTGGTATGCAGGCCCACGATCAGGTCGACCTCGTCGAACGCGATCGCCTGATCGGCGCGGTCCAGGACGTCATCCAACGGGCCGCCGGCGTCGTAGATGGACAGCTCGATCTCGCGGCCGAGGATGCCGCCGCGCTTGTTGATCTCGGCGACGGCGAGCTGCGCACTGTTGGTGGCGCAGGGCCCCCAGACGCCAGGCGAGCCGGTGCAGCAGATGAAGCCGCCGACACGCAGCTTGTTGGCGCCGCGCCGCCTGAACAGGGCGTGGTCGCCCGGCGCCAACGCACCGCCAGCGCCCGATGACGACAGATTCCTGAACAGCATGGACGGCGGCAACGCCGGACCGCCGTGAGCCGGGAAGTTTACCGTCGCGCGCACGCCAACTCCTGTCCGGGGCCAGACCTGAAAGCACATTCTACGGGCGACCGCGGCGTCCGCCCTTTTGTTGGGCAATGATCCTATTTTGAAAATATTGAATATTCAACGATTGAAGTGCATATAGATGCAGCATTGATTGCAAGACATTCACTCATTTGGGTCAAGACGAAGTCTTAGCCGTGGCAAAACCGACCAAAGCAAACACCCCGATCACCGAACACCTGGCCTATCTGCTGGCGCAAGCCAACCGGGAGATCAACCGGCAGCTCGAACTGCGGTTGAGCAAGGAAGGAGTTCCCGTCGAGCAATGGCGCATCCTGAAAGTGCTGTCGGATGGCAACGGCCATTCGATGGGCGAACTCGCGGACGCCGTGCTGCTCAACCATCCAACGCTGACCAAGATGATCGACCGCATGGTCTCGGACACGCTGGTCTACCGCGTGCAGGATCCGAACGACCGCCGCAAGGTGCTGATGTTCATTTCCGACCGCGGCAAGGTGCTGAGCAAGAAGCTCAACTCGCTCGCCGTCGACCAGGAGGAGCACATCCTGGAGAGCTACGGCGACAAGTCGACAAGCGAGCTCAAGCGGCTGCTGGAGAGCTTGATCGACAGCTCGAATTGATTCAGCCGGCAGTCGCAGATTGCAAATCAGGCCCAATGCATGCCGGAACCAAGATAGGAACTGCTGGTTGATCCCCGCTCCTTGGGCGTGGAGGAATACGTCCGCTGCGCCGATGCCGCATCTTTGAGGTCACCCGAAGGGTCGCGAATGACACGCTCAGTGTTGATTGTCGAAGACGAGATCTTTGTCGCCAGCGACATTGCCCGCATCCTGGAAGACGCGGGCTACCGCATCGCTGCGATCGCGGCCGATCGCAAGGAGGCCCTGGAAGCGGGCCCAAAGGCTCAGATCGCGCTGGTGGACATCAATCTGCGCGACGGATCGACCGGGCCGCAGATCGCACTCGACCTCTCGCGCAATTACGGCACCAAGATCGTCTACGTCACCGCAAATCCCGCGCAGATCGCGCCCCGGGCCGAGACCGCTATCGGCTTCATTCGCAAGCCCTTCAGCGATGATGCGATCCTGACCGCGGTCCACCACGCCGCCGGAGAGGCAGCTCCGCTCTCCCCGGAGATCACGTTCTTTGCGGCGCCGGGCGGCTCATCGAAGTTTTTGGAATCATAGCGACGGCCCGAAGCCCTTCCGGCTTCCAGTCGTAAGAAAGCTTCCCGCCCAACTGGTTGGTCATGCTCAAAGCGATCAGCCTTGAACCGAAGCCTTCCGCAGTGGGCGCCGACTTAACTTGCGGACCGCCACTTTCCGTCCACGCAATGACAACATCGTCGCCCGCCTCGCTGATGTCGACGGCGACGTGCCCATCCAGCGTCGAGAGCGCGCCGTACTTTGCAGCGTTGGTCGCCAGTTCGTGGAACGACAGCGCCAAGGGCGTGGCAGAGCGATCGTCGATCCGGAAATCGCCGCCCCTGATCCGAATCCGCTGCGCTTCCGATTGATAGGCCGACAAAAGCTGCTCCAGAAGCCCCGTGAGCGTCGCTTGCATCGAGGTCGGCCGAGACCGCGCGCTGTGCGGACGCACGAAATCGTGCGCCTTGCCCAGCGACATGATGCGCGAACGCAACTCGTCCGCCAGACCCTTGAGCTCAGGATGGGTGCGTGTCGACAGGCCGATCAGCCCGTTGATCACGGAGAAGATGTTCTTGATGCGGTGGCTCAACTCCTGGCTGATCATCTCGCGCTGCTCCATCAGGAGCTTCTGCTCGTGGATGTCGGTACAGGTTCCGAACCAGCGGATGATGTTGCCTTCCGCATCGCGAATCGGCAAGGCGCGGCCGAGAGTCCAGCGGAAGTTGCCCTCGGCATCCCTCAGCCGATACTCGATCTCGTAAGGCTCGCCGGTTCTCAGCGAATGCCGCCATCGCTCCCAGGCCTTGTCCTGATCGTCGGGATGAAACATTCCGTTCCAGCCCTCGCCATCAGTCGACCCCTCCGGCACGCCCGTAAACTCGTACCATCTGGCATTGTAGTAATCGTGGTGGCCGTCCGGCAGCGTCGACCACACCATCTGAGGCATAGTGTCAGCCAGAATGCGAAACTTCTGCTCGGTCTCGGAGAGTGCCTGTTTCGCGACCGCCTCGCTGGCCAGTTGGACCTTCGTCTTCTTGCGGTGTCCCATCGCACTCACGACCTGGGAGGCCATGACGCGCAGGCCCTGCTGCTGCAGCGGCGTCAAACCCGGCCTGGGGACACGATCGATGACGCAGAGCGAACCGAGCGGAAAGCCGTCCTCCGTCACAAGCGGCGCACCGGCGTAAAATCGGATGAACGGGTCTCCCGTCACCAGGGGATTTTCGGCGAACCTCGGATCCCGGGTCGCATCCGGCACCACCATCAGGTCCGAGCCCAGCATCGCGTGCGCACAGAATGAGGATTCGCGCGGCGTTTCAGTGACGTCGAGGCCATGCTTGGCGACGAAGCGCTGCATGGTTTCGCCCACCACACTGACGAGACAGATCGGCGCTTCGCACAGAGCCGCGGTGAAGGACGTCAGTTCGTCGAAGCCCGCTTCGTCGGCAACGCCATCAAGGTCGTGTGCGTCGAGTATTTCGGTTCTGGACGGCGGGAGATCGTCTGCTGAATTCATGAACGGTCTTAACCCCGGCACCAGCGCAGCCATCGAGCGATATCGCCCGGCGTGGCCGCCTCCCCACGTTAAGCCATCCCGACCTGCATTCCGGCCGTCAATTGTCAGGCAGCAGCGGACGACATTGTCCTACCTTGCGAGCCGAGCCGCGCTCACAAGATCATAAGACGATAACACCATATGTCAGATCGGGTTCCGCCCGATATGGACGGCGCGGGCGGCAGTGATCGAATGGGCCAAAGGCGCCGGCGGAAAATCCTCCGCCGGCCCGGGACTACGCATACCGCCCGTGGCAGTGCTTGTACTTCTTGCCGCTCCCACACGGGCAATCCTCGTTGCGGCCGACCTTGCCCCAGCTGGCGGGGTTCTTCGGGTCGCGCAGCGCGGCGTCGGTGGCCTGGGCGCCCAGCGTGACGCTGGCAAGCGCCATTTCGTCCTCACCGGTGTTGGGGTCGAACTTGTGCGCTTCCATCGGCGGCAGCACGGGAGCTTCCTGCTCCGGCGGCACGATCTCGACACGCATCAGCTGCGCCGTGACGGCCTCGCGCAGATGCGCGCTCATCTCCTGGAAGAGATTGAAGGCCTCGGTCTTGTACTCCTGCAAGGGATCGCGCTGGCCGTAACCGCGCAGGCCGATGACCTGGCGCAGATGGTCCAGCATGATCAGATGCTCGCGCCAGAGATGGTCGAGCGTCTGCAAGAGGATGGTCTTCTCGACGTAACGCATGACGTCGGGACCCCATTGCCCGACCTTGGCCGCCATGTGCTCGTCCGCCTTGGTCTCGATGCGGTTGAGCAGCTCCTCGTCGGCGATGCCCTCTTCCTTGGCCCATTCGTCGACCGGCAGGTCGAGATCGAGCACGCGCTTCAGCTCGTCCTTCAGGCCCGCGACGTCCCATTGCTCGGCATAGGCGTGCTCGGGCACGTGCTTGGCGACGAGGTCGTCGATGAAGGCGTGGCGCATGTCGTTGACAGTCTCGGCGACGCTCTCGTCCTTCATGAGCTCGACGCGCTGGTCGAAGATCACCTTGCGCTGGTCGTTCTGGACGTTGTCGAACTTGAGGAGGTTCTTGCGGATGTCGAAGTTGCGCGCCTCGACCTTCTGCTGCGCCTTCTCGAGCGCCTTGTTGATCCAGGGATGGATGATGGCCTCGCCCTCCTGCAGGCCGAGACGCTGCAGCATGCTGTCGAGACGGTCCGAGCCGAAGATGCGCATCAGATCGTCTTCCAGCGACAGGAAGAACTTGGAGCGGCCGGGGTCGCCCTGACGGCCGGAGCGACCGCGCAGCTGGTTGTCGATGCGGCGGGATTCATGCCGCTCGGAGCCGATGATGTAGAGGCCGCCCGGTTTCTTCACGGTCTTGGCAGGCTTGGATCCCTTCGCCGGCTCGATCTCGACCGTCTCCTCGGCCTTCAGCACGATGTCGCGGAAATGGGCGATGTCGGCCTTGATCTGCTCGATCTTCTTGGCCTTCTCGGCCTCGTCCTCGATGCCCGCGGTCTCCTGCTGGATGCGCATCTCGAGCGAGCCGCCGAGCTTGATGTCGGTGCCGCGGCCGGCCATGTTGGTCGCGATCGTGATCGCGCCGGGCACGCCGGCTTCCGCGACGATATAGGCTTCCTGCTCGTGGAAGCGCGCGTTCAGCACGGCGAACAGCTTGGCCGGCTTGCCGGCGCGGGCCGCCGCATACAGCTTCTGCATCGAATTTTCGTTTCCGAAATCGATCTGCCGGTAGCCGTGCTTCTTGAGGTATTCGGCGATCACTTCCGACTTCTCGATCGAGGCGGTGCCGACCAGCACGGGCTGGAGCCGCGCATTGGCGCGCTCGATCTCTGCCAGGATCGCGGCGTACTTCTCGTTCTGGGTGCGGTAGACCTCGTCGTCCTCGTCGAGACGGGCGACCGGCAGGTTGGTCGGGATTTCAACCACTTCGAGCTTGTAGATGTCGAACAGCTCGTCCGCTTCCGTCAGCGCCGTGCCGGTCATGCCGGCGAGTTTTTCGTACATGCGGAAGTAGTTCTGGAAGGTGATCGAGGCCAGCGTCTGGTTCTCGGGCTGAACCGTCACGTGCTCCTTGGCTTCCAGCGCCTGATGCAGGCCTTCGGAATAGCGCCGACCGGCCATCATGCGCCCGGTGAACTCGTCGATGATCACGACCTCGTCGTCGCGGACGATGTAGTCCTTGTCGCGGGTGAACAGCGTGTGGGCGCGCAGGGCCTGGTTGATGTGGTGCACGACGGAGACGTTCTCGACGTCGTAGAGCGACTCGCCCTTGAGCTGGCCGGCATCGCGCAGCAGCCCCTCGATCTTCTCCATGCCGGCTTCGGTGAGCGTCACCGTGCGCTGCTTCTCGTCGACGTCGTAATCGGACTTGTCGAGCTTGGGCAGGAAGCTGTCGATAGTGTTGTAGAAGTCGGAACGGTCGTCGAGCGGGCCGGAGATAATGAGCGGCGTGCGCGCTTCGTCGATCAGGATGGAGTCGACTTCGTCGACGATGGCATAGAAGTGCGGCCGCTGGACCATGTCCTCGAGCCGGTACTTCATGTTGTCGCGCAGATAGTCGAAGCCGTATTCGTTGTTGGTGCCGTAGGTGATGTCGCAGGCATAGGCGGCCTTGCGCTCGGCATCGTCGAGGCCGTGCACGATCACGCCGGTGGTCAGGCCGAGGAAGCCGTAGATCTGACCCATCCAGCCGGAGTCGCGGCGGGCGAGGTAGTCGTTGACGGTGACGACGTGGACGCCCTTGCCCGCGAGCGCGTTGAGATAGACCGCAAGGGTCGCGACCAGCGTCTTGCCTTCGCCGGTCTTCATCTCGGCGATGTCGCCCTCGTGCAGCACCATGCCGCCGATCAGCTGGACGTCGAAATGGCGCTGGCCGAGGGTGCGCTTGGCGGCCTCACGCACCGTGGCAAAGGCGGGGACCAGGAGGTCGTCGAGCGTCTTGCCCTCGGCAAGCTGCTGCTTGAACTCGGCGGTGCGGGCCTTGAGCGCCTCGTCGGAGAGTTTCGAGACCTCTGGCTCCAGCGCGTTGATCGCGTTGACGCGGGACTGATATCCCTTCACCCGCCGGTCGTTGGCGGAGCCGAAAAACTTGCGGGCGAGCGCGCCGATCATGCCTGGTTCCTGTGTTCGCGATTCAACCGCGTTGGCCTAAGAAGTTGTCCCCCGCCTGCCTATCAACTCACCGTGACGCCTGGTGGCGCCGCTGGCCCGGACTGCGGGGGTCGTCCGCCATATGGGTGGGAATTGGGCAAGTCTGGGTTCAACGGCCAAAAACGCAGCAAAATAAACGCCATCGCCATGGTCGCGACCGGGCAGAGATATGGCCCGGTCAGGGCCTTGTCAACGGCGGCCGCATTGCGGCTAATTCATCATTTTGACAGACTTTTCGCGTTGCAAAGCCCCCCTGAATTGGGCGAGTGTCCGCCCCGCTCGAGCAGCCCCCTGCTTCAACAAAAGGATTTTCCATGACCACCTCGTTCCCGGTAACCACCGGCCAGCGTTTCCGCCGTGCGTCCGCCCTGGCTGGCAGCCTTGCTTTGGGGCTGTCCCTGGCGCTCGCGGGCCCGCTCCGGGCCGCCGACGATCCGGTGCTGGCGAAGGTCAATGGCGCGGAAATCAAGAAGAGCGACGTCGCCATGGCCGAGGAGGAGCTCGGGCCGAGCCTCGCCCAGATGGACCCGGCGACCAAGGACGAGAACGTCCTGTCGTTCCTGATCGACATGAAAATCGTCAGCAAGGCTGCCGAGGACAAGAAGGTTGCCGACAGCGAGGAGTTCAAGAAGCGCCTGGCATTCGCCCGCAACCGGCTTCTGATGGACAGCCTGCTCGCCGGCGAGGGCAAGGCCGCCACCACCCCCGACGCCATGAAGAAGGTCTACGAGGAGGCCTCCAAACAGATCACCGGCGAGCAGGAGGTGCGCGCGCGCCACATCCTGGTCGAGACCGAGGACGAGGCCAAGGCGGTGAAGGCCGAGCTCGACAAGGGCGCCGATTTCGCCGAGCTGGCCAAGAAGAAGTCCAAGGATCCGGGCTCGGCCGATGGCGGCGACCTCGGCTTCTTCACCAAGGAGCAGATGGTGCCGGAATTCTCGGCGGTCGCCTTCGCCCTGGAGCCCGGCAAGATCTCCGACCCCGTGAAGTCGCAATTCGGCTGGCACGTCATCAAGGTCGAGGAAAAGCGCAACCGCAAGGCGCCTGATTTCGAGCAGGTCAAGACTCAGATCGAGAGCTACGTCACCCGCAAGGCCCAGGCCGAGTATGTGGCCAAGCTGCGCGCCGAGGCCAAGGTCGAGCGGCTCGACCAGCCGGCCGCGGATGCCTCCAAGGACGCCAAGCCGGCCGACGCGAAGCCGGCCGACAGCAAGATGGCGCCGCCTGCGAAGAAGTAAGAATTTACTGTCACTTCGCTGACGCCAAGAGTATCTAAGCCTTCGTGATGCCCGGCCCCCGTGCCGGGCATCTGCATATCCAGATCCCACCAAGGCGCCCCGCGATGTCCTCAACCGTCTCCCCGCTCGCCCCGAAGAACGTTCCCGACATGCCCGTGATCGCGGGTGTCCGTCTCGCGACGGCCGAGGCCGGCATCCGCTACAAGAACCGCACCGACGTGCTGCTGGCCGTGATGGACAAGGGCACCGCGGTGGCTGGCGTCTTCACCAAGTCGAAATGCCCCTCCGCGCCGGTGGAATGGTGCCGCGCCAAGCTGAAGGGCGGCGGATCTTCTAAAAAAGGATTGGCGCGCGCCCTCGTCGTCAATTCCGGCAACGCCAATGCCTTCACCGGCAAGACCGGTCGCGCCTCCACCGCGCTCACCGCGAAGATCGCGGCCAAGGCGGTCGGCTGCAGCGAGAGCGAGATCTTCCTGGCCTCGACCGGCGTGATCGGCGAGCCGCTGGACGCGACCAAGTTCGACGGCGTGCTCGGCCGCCTCGCCGAGACCGCGGAAGCCGGCGATTACCTCGCCGCGGCCAAGGCGATCATGACCACCGACACCTTCCCGAAGGTCGCGACCGCGACCGTCAAGCTCGGCAAGGCCAAGGTCACCATCAACGGCATGGCCAAGGGCGCCGGCATGATCGCCCCCGACATGGCGACGATGCTGTCCTTCATCTTCACCGACGCGCCGATCGCGCCCGCCGCGCTGCAGGCGCTGCTCAAGGCCGGCGTCGAAGACACCTTCAACGCGGTGACGATCGACGGCGACACGTCGACCTCGGACACGCTGCTGGCGTTCGCGACGGGTGCCGCCGCCGCGCATGGCGCGCCCAAAATCAGCCGCGCCAGCGATCCCAGGCTGAAGGCGTTCGTGAAGGCGTTCAACCAGATCCTGGCCAATCTTTCCGAGCAAGTCGCCCGCGACGGTGAAGGGGCGCGAAAACTGGTCGAGATCACGGTCGAGGGCGCCAAGACCAAGGCCTCGGCGCGCAAGATCGCGATGTCCATCGCGAACTCGCCGCTGGTCAAGACCGCGATCGCCGGCGAGGACGCCAATTGGGGCCGCGTGGTGATGGCGGTCGGCAAAGCCGGCGAGCCGGCCGATCGCGACAAGCTCTCGATCTCGTTCAACGGCATCCGCGTCGCCAAGAGCGGCGCGCGCGATCCTGACTATGACGAGGCGCAGGTGTCGGAAGCGATGAAGGCACCGGAGATCGCGATCAAGGTCTCGCTCGGTCTCGGCAAGGGCCGCGACCGCGTCATGACCTGCGACCTCACCAAGGAGTATGTCGCAATCAACGGGGACTACAGGTCCTGAATTTTCTTCCTCGCCCCGCTTGCGGGGAGAGGTGAACAGTCACCCCGAAATCCGGGCGTCCGCGACCGCTTTCTTGAACAGTGCGTTCATCGCGTCCGAGATGCCCTGTGTCGGGCTCACCTCGAAATACAGCCCTGGCGAGGCGCAGCTCTGCATGTTCTGCGCGATCTCGCTGTTCGGCGAGGGGCCGAACGGTCCCTTGTTGAAGGGATCGATGTAGCTCATGTACCAGGAATTGGTCGGCAGCTGCAGATAGGTGGTGTAGAGCACCGCGATCTTGATGCCGCGGTTCTTGATGGTGGTGCAGAGCGAGACGTCGATCGGCGACTGGCAGCGTCCACCGCTCACCAGCGGCTTGGAGCAGCCGGTGTTGTATTCGTCGGCGACGCCGTCGGAGACGAAGAACAGATATTTCATCGGCGCCGCCGAGGTGCCGGCGCCCGGCGCGCTGATCGCGCTGTTGATCGCGGGGAAGACCGTGCTGAACTGGGTGTCCTTGTCAGCGGTGTAGGAATCGTTGTTGCCGTAGACGCCCATCAGGTCGATACCGCCCGCCGCCGTCTTGGCGCTCGACAGGCTGGCCGACAGCGAGAACAGCGCGCGCAGGCCGATGGTCTTCGACGAGGCGCCGAAATCGTAGATCGCCATGCGGAACTGGTTCGAATAGGTCTCGGTCGCGCTCGCCGTGTCCATCAGCGACTGGGTCGCGCTGCGCAGCACGTCGATCCGCGTCGTCACGCCGAGCGTCTTGGCGAGATTATAGTAGTTGTTCGAGTCGTTGTAGTCGTGACAGGCGAAGGCGCATTTGTCGGACGTGTTATTGACCATCTTGGTGACGTCCGCCGGCGTCGCAGCGACGCCCATCGACGGCGAATTGTCCAGCAGCAGGTAAAAGTCGATGTAGAGCGGCATGGTCGCCGTCGCGGTCGAGGTCCCGCTCATGTTCAGCGCGGCCTTGCCGATCACGCCGAGGAACATCGTGTTGATGGTGCCGCTGAACGCAACGGTCGAGGTGACCGTCGAGCCGGTCTTGACCACGGTCGGCGTGACACTGTTGAGCGTATAGCCGGTCAGATTGGCGACGTTGGCCTTGAAGATGTTCTTGGCGTCGGTGACGCCCACGGGGATCGCACCGTCCGAGGTCATCGTCCCCGCGGCCGCAAAGGCCGGCGATGCCTTGGCGACCGCGCCGACGCTGGCCGAGTCGGCCGCGGCCTGAAGCTTGGCGCGTATCTGCGTGGCGCGGGCGTAATCGACGGCGCAGCCGACCACCGTGATCAGGGGGACGCAGGCGAGTGCGAAAATCACCGCGATGTTGCCGCGCCGGTCGCTTACGAACCGGCGGATGGTGGTGGAAAGCGCAGTGCGCATGGACGGAGCCCGGAATGATCTAAATATGTTTCCAGTCTAGGAACCGTTGATTAAATATGACTTATGGGAACCGTAAGAATCGGGGCCGTCACCGGTTTAACGATCCGTTACCGATGATCTTCAGCGAGCGACACATTCACGCATGGCCGATCTCAAACTGACACTGGTGGTGGCCTGCGCGCTGGTCGATGCCGACAAGCGTGTCCTGATCGCTCAGCGCCCCGAGGGCAAGACGCTGGCCGGCCTCTGGGAATTTCCTGGCGGCAAGTGTGAGCCCGGCGAGCGGCCGGAGCAGAGCCTGATCCGCGAGCTCCACGAGGAGCTCGGCATCACCGTCGCCGAGCCGTGCCTCGCGCCGCTGACTTTCGCCAGCTACGGCTATGAGAGCTTCCACCTCCTGATGCCGCTCTACATCTGCCGGCGCTGGGAAGGACAGGTGACGTCACGCGAAGGCCAGGCCCTGGCCTGGGTCCGCGCCAACAAGCTGCGCGACTATCCGATGCCGCCCGCGGATATTCCGCTGATCCCGCATCTGGTTGATCTGCTGATGTGAGGGCTGTGCCCCGGACGCAGCGCAGCGCTTCTTCAGCGATGCGCTGCAGAGCCGGGGCCCAGGGGCCGCAGAGCTGGGTCCCGGCTCTGCGCAGCAGCGTTTCACGCTGCAGCGCGTCCGGGACACGTCACTCCTTCCCCGCCTTCTTCACCGCTTCCGCCAGGCTCGCTTTGGCCGAGCCCGGCTTCAGCGGTTGCTGCTGGCTCGCATGCGGAGCCCAACCTGAGAGCCAGATGATGTCGAACGTCGCACGGATGCGGCCGTCGGCATCGGCAAAGCGCTCGGCATAGATTTCGGCCATCCGCAACAGCGTCGCGCGCCGCGACGGCGTGCGGCGGCGTTCGATCAGCACATTGGCCGCGCCCATGCGGCGGAGATCCTGCATCAAGGCGAACGCATTGCCGTAACGCACCACGACGCGATCGACATCGGTCACCGGCAGCGCAAAGCCCGCCCGCTGCAACAGCGCGCCGACATCGCGCAAATCCGCGAACGGCGCTACGCGCGGCGACACGCCGCCCTCGCATTCGGCCTCCGCCGCGGCGAAGGCTTGCCTCAGCTCGGCGAGGCTGTCGCCACCGATCATCGCGGCAAGCAGCAGCCCATCCGGTTTCAGCGCACGGCGGACCTGCGCGAACACGCCCGGCAGGTCGTTGACGAATTGCAGCGCCAGCGCGGAGACGACGAGGTCGAGGCTTTCCGGCGCGAGCGGCAGTTTCTCCGCCCCCGCCACATCGAGCGCAAAGTGCGCGATGGAGGGAAGGCGCGTGCGCAGGACTACGAGACCCTCGCCTGGCGTCCAGAGATCGGCGGGCGCCTGAAACTCCCGCTTCACCGCCGCCAGCCGATCGGACATGTCCTCGGCGACCCGGTCGAGCAGAAAGGTCGCGGCCCCCCGTGACTGCGCACGCCGCTGCCGCGCATGCAGCAAGGCGCGATCGAACAAAGCGGGCGGGGTTTGCGGGGGCTGAGCCATGGCGCTGGTTACGCCGATCACACTGGCCAATGCAATCTCCTCTCTCGTGTCCCGGACGCGCTGCAGCGCTCTTAGCACTGCCGCGCAGAGCCGGGATCCAGAAGGCGGCACGGCACAAGGCGGCGACATGGGCCCCCGCTCAGCGCATCGTCGAAGAGACGTTGCGCCTGCGTCCGGAGCACGAGAGCGTGGCTTGAGCCCGGAAGCGCGGAACGCTAGCCTCCGCGCATGGAAGCCGAGGCCGCCCCAACCCGCTCGATCGCCGCACCACTGCGTGGCGCGTGGACGGCTGGCCGCACCGTGTTGAGCCGCGCGGCGCGGCTGGCGCTCGACATCGCGTTGCCGACACTGTGCGTGTCCTGCCGCGAACCGGTCGATGGCGAGGGCGTTTGCGCGTCGTGCTGGGCGCGGCTGTCGTTCATCGAGCGGCCCTATTGTCCACGGCTCGGCATTCCCTTCGTCTACGATCCCGGCCCCGACATGCTGTCGATGGAGGCGATCGCGAGCCCACCGGCCTACCAGCGGGCCCGCGCGGCAGTGCGCTATGACGACGTCGCGCGCACGCTGGTGCATGCACTGAAATACCAGGACCGCACCGATCTGGCGCCGGCTATGGGCCGCTGGATGGCGCGGGCAGGCGGCGAGCTGCTGGCCGGGGCCGACATGCTGGTGCCGGTGCCGCTGCATTGGCGGCGGGCCTGGCGGCGCCGCTACAACCAGTCCGGGGCGCTGGCGCAGATCATCGAGCGACAGAGTGGGGTCAAGACGCGGGCCGAGGTGCTGCGCCGCGTACGGGCCACCGAGCAGCAGATCGGCCTGTCGCGGGCCCAGCGCGCCACCAATGTGCAGGGCGCATTCCAGGTATCTCCCGATCGGCAGGCCGAGGTCCAGGGCCGCCGGATTGTCCTGATCGACGATGTCCTGACATCGGGCGCGACCCTGGATGCCTGCGCGCGGGCCCTGCTGCGCGCCAAGGCCGCCCAGGTCGACGTGCTGGTGTTCGCCCGGGTTGTGGAGGTCAGGTAAAGTCCCATATAATTCAATGAATTCATGACATGAGAGCGCCAGACGAGATGACCGCTGCTGTCGAGATCTACACCAGGCCGGGCTGCGGCTATTGTTCCGCCGCCAAGTCGCTGCTGACCCGCAAGAAGGCGATCTTCACGGAATTCGACGTCGCCAAGAACCCGTCCTGGCGGGCCGAGATGTACGACCGCGCCGGCGAGGGTTCGACCTTCCCGCAGATCTGGATCGGCGGAACGCATGTCGGCGGCTGCGACGACCTCTACGCGCTCGATCGCGAAGGCAAGCTCGACGGCATGCTCGAAAGTGTGAAGGCAGTGTCATGATCGAAAACCGCACGTTCACCGCCGCGATGGTGCAGATGCGCACGGGCCTCTTGCCCGGGCCGAGCCTCGAACAGGCCACCAAGCTGATCCGGCAGGCTGCTGCCAACGGCGCCGACTACGTGCAGACGCCCGAAGTCAGCAACATGATGCAGCTGAACCGCAAGGCGCTGTTCGAACATCTGCAGAGCGAGGAGGACGATGCTTCGCTGAAGGCCTATCGCGCGCTCGCGGCCGAATTGAAGATTCATCTCCATGTCGGCTCGCTGGCGCTGCGCTTCTCGCCCGAGAAGGCTGTCAACCGTTCCTTCCTGATCGGGCCCGAGGGCCATGTGCTCGCGAGCTACGACAAGATCCACATGTTCGACATCGAGCTGCCGGACGGGGAGAGCTATCGCGAATCCGCCAATTACCAGCCCGGCGAGACCGCCGTGATCTCCGACCTGCCCTGGGGCCGGGTGGGCCTGACGATCTGCTACGACGTGCGCTTCCCCGCGTTGTACCGTGCTCTCGCCGAGAGCGGCGCCTACTTCATCACCGTGCCCTCGGCCTTCACCCGCAAGACCGGCGAAGCGCATTGGCACGTGTTGCTGCGTGCGCGCGCGATCGAGACCGGCTGCTTCATCTTCGCAGCGGCCCAGGCCGGCACCCACGAGAACAAGCGCGAGACCTACGGCCATTCGCTGATCATCGACCCCTGGGGCGAGATCCTCGCCGAGGGCGACGTCGAGCCTGGCATCATCATGGCCAGGATCGATCCGGCCAAGGTCGAGACCGCGCACCGCGCGATTCCCTCGCTCCAGCACGGCCGCCGCTTCGGCGTGTCCGATCCCAAGGCGGGGCCGGACCATCTGCACCTCGTGCGGGGATCGGCATGATCCGCTACGCGCTTCGCTGCGACCGGGACCACGATTTCGAAAGCTGGTTCCAGAGCTCGTCGGCCTATGATTCCCAGGTCAAGCGCAAGCTCGTGACCTGCCCGATCTGCGGCTCCGCCAAGGTCGAGAAGGCAATCATGGCGCCGCGCATCGTCGGCAAGAAAGGCCGCGGACGCGCGACCCCGCCGCCGGAGGCGGCGGTTGCGGCGACCCCCGAGGCCGCGCCGTCAGGGCCAACCTCGCTGCTGATGGCGCAGGAGAAAGAGCTGCGCAGCAAGCTGAAGGAACTGCGCGATCACATCGTCAAGAACGCCGACAATGTCGGCGAGCGTTTTGCGAACGAAGCCCGCGCGATGCATTACGGCGACAAGGAACATCGCCCGATCTACGGCGAGGCCTCGCCGGAAGAGGCGAAGTCGCTGATCGACGAAGGCATCGAGGTGTCGCCGCTGCCGACGCTGCCGGAAGACCGGAACTAGACTCCCACCAGCACCGCCACACCGACCACGATCAGCGCGATGCCAAGAATCTCGCGCGGCGCGATCGGCTGCTTGAACGAGTAATAGGCCACGGCCTGCGCGAACAGCACCTCGATCAGAGCGAGCGTGCGGACATTGGCGGCGGCCGTCAGCGCGAAGGCCAGGAACCAGAACTGCGAGGCGAAGGCGCCCATGAAGCCCGCCAGCATCGACGGCTTCCACAAGCCCAGGATCGCCTGCAATATCTTCGGCGCGCGCCAGAGCAGATAGATCGTCAGCACCAGCGTCTGCACGAACAGGCCGAGCACCAGCGTGAACGAGGCGGAGGTCACGAACGAGACGCCGGGCACGTTGATGATGGCGCCGCGGAACCCGACCGCGGAGAGCGCGAAGGCCGCCGCCGCGACGAGGCCGGTGATGGTCGGCCTCAATTCGGCAAAGCTCTTCTCGCCACCGGGCCGCAGCGCGGTGATGACGACGCCGATCGTCGCGATCACGATCGCCAGCACCTTCAGCCAGGTGAGGTGATCCCCGAGGAAGACGAAGCCGAAGATCGCGGTCTGGATCGCCTCGGTCTTGAGGTACGCCGTCGTCACCACGAAGGAGCGATCGTTCATGGCGAGCAGCATCAGTCCGGTCGCGACGATCTGGCTGAGCGCGCCGAGCAGCAGCCATGGCCAGAACACGGCCGGCGGCATGCCGAGATGATCGCCGGTCGCGATCAGCACCACCCCGAGGAACACCAGTGAAAACGGGAAGCCGAACAGGAAGCGGATATTGGTCGCGCCCCAGGTCCCCAGCGGCTTCGTCAGCGAGCGCTGCATCGCATTGCGCGCGACCTGCCCGAGCGCGGCAACGACGGTGAAGGGAATCCAGAGGCTGGCGATGGTGAGCATGGGGGCACTAACGGGAAATGACTGCGGCCAACCTGCAAGCTGAGACCGGCGGGGTCAACCGCGGGGATGTCATGGGAGCGATGCCCGCCCTACAAACTCCACTGTCGTCCCTGCGAACGCAGGGACCCATAACCACAGGGAGCAGTTGTGCGAAGGCCGCCGACCCGCGCATCTCACAGCGAACCCCACCGAGAGATCACGCGGTATGGGTCCCTGCGTTCGCAGGGACGACAGCGAGGGCTTGGCGCGGGCCTGCGTATCAAACCAACAGATCACTCAGATCTCGCCAGTCCGGATTGTCTCGCTCGATCAGCTCGATCTTCCAATCGCGCTTCCAGCGTTTCAGCTGCTTTTCGCGGGCGATCGCGTCCTCGGCCCTCTCATAGGCTTCGGTGTAGACGAGGCGGTGCACGCCGTATCGCTTGACGAACTCCGAGCCCTTGCCGGCGCGGTGCTGCTCCATCCGCTTTTGAAGGGAATTGGTCACGCCGATATAGAGCGTTCCGTGATGGCGGCTGGCGAGGATGTAGACGTAGTACATGCTCGGGGCGCCCGTCTTGGCTAACTCGATGGGCCGGTGGTTATGGGTCCCTGCGTTCGCAGGGACGACACCATCCTAGAGGCACGAGCTCGCATCTCGCTCACAACAGCCTCATACCATCGCTTCGGCCACCACCATGTAGTTCACGTCCATGTCCGACGAGAGGCTCCATTTGTCGGCGAAGGGCGAATAGACCACGCCGGTCTGCTCGGTGATGACGAGGCGGTTGTCGAGCAGGTATTTGGTCAGCTCGTCGGGCGTGACGAACTTGTTCCATTCGTGGGTGCCGCGCGGCAGCCAGCGCAGGACGTATTCGGCGCCGACGATGGCGAGCGCGAAGCTCTTCCAGTTGCGGTTCAGCGTCGAGACCACCATGAGGCCGTTCGGCTTCAGCATCGCCGCGCAGCGCTTCAGGAAGATTCCGACATCGACGACGTGCTCGACCACTTCCATCGCCAGCACGATGTCGAAGCGCTCGCGCGGGTCGATCTCCTCCACCGTGGTGCAGCGGTAGTCGATCGCCAGATGGCCCTTGTCGGCATGCAGCTTCGCCGCGGCGATGTTGCTCTGGGAAGGATCGACGCCGATGACCTGCGCCCCGAGGCGCGACAGCGGCTCGCACAACAGGCCCGCGCCGCAGCCGATGTCGAGCACGCGCAAGCCGCCGAGGCAGTTGAGGCTTCGTACGTTGCGCTCGAACTTGCGGCAGGCGGCGTCGCGGATATAGCCGAGCCGCAGCGGGTTGATCCGGTGCAGCGGCGCCATCTTGCCGTTGGGGTCCCACCACTCCGCCGAAAGTTTCGAGAACTTTGCGATCTCGGCGGCATCGACGGTCGAGCCCGGCTGCGGGCTGGCGGAGAGGGAAGTATCTTGCTGCATGCTCATGGTCAGGCGCGGTCCTACCGCGTGGTGATCGAACTACGGAAGGCGAGCGGCGAGGCGATGGTCCGGATGGTTTCGCGGCCTTCGCCGACCCCGTTGATGGTCACATCGCCGTAGTTGAGAATACGTCCAAGGATGGTCTGGTTGACGTCGACACTCTCGACCTTGTCCAGCGCCATCTCGAAGGTGCGGCGCTTGATGAACCCGGTCTTGTGCACGACCCGGAGGTTGGTGACGTCGGTCTCGGTGGTGAAGCGATGGAACCAGCCTTTCAAGGTCCAGTACAGCGCAGCCAGCGCGACGAGGCCGGCGGCGACGAGACAGAGAAGGACGAGCCCTTCGACGACCGTTTGCCGGGACGCGACGAAGAGTGCGAGGGCCACGATCCAGGCCAGGATGGCCGGGAAATAGAATATCCAGTGCGCATTGGTCGAATACAGCACCTTCTCGCCGGGCTGCAGAATCTCGTCGATATAACGCGCCATGACCTCGGTTAACCCATTGCCCGCACCCGGCCCCGCAGGAACCCGCTTGCCCCCGGCGCCGCCGCTATGTATACGCGCGGTCGGTGTCCGCAGGCACCTGTCCGGTGCGGGTCACCATACTGATCCCTTTGAAGGAATGCACGCGTCGTCATGAGCCGCCTCGTGATGAAATTCGGCGGCACATCCGTCGCCAACATCGAACGTATCCGCAACGTCGCACGCCATGTGAAGCGTGAGGTCGACGCCGGCCACGAAGTGGCCGTGGTCGTCTCGGCGATGTCCGGCAAGACCAACGAGCTGGTGGCCTGGTGCACCGAGGCCTCGCCGATGCACGACGCGCGCGAATACGACGCCGTCGTCGCCTCCGGCGAGCAGGTGACCTCCGGCCTGCTGGCCATCACGCTGCAGGGCATGGGCATCCAGGCCCGTTCCTGGCAGGGCTGGCAGATCCCGATCAAGACCAGCGACGCCCATGCCTCGGCCCGGATCGAGGACATCGACGGCAGCGAGATCATCAAGCGTTTCCAGGAACGCAAGGAGGTCGCGGTCATCGCCGGCTTCCAGGGCATCGAGCCCAAGACCAACCGCATCACCACGCTCGGCCGCGGCGGCTCCGACACTTCGGCCGTGGCCGTTGCCGCAGCCGTCAAGGCCGATCGCTGCGACATCTATACCGACGTCGACGGCGTCTACACCACCGACCCGCGAATCGTGCCGAAGGCCAAGAGGCTCGACAAGATCGCGTTCGAAGACATGCTGGAACTGGCCTCCCAGGGCGCCAAGGTGCTCCAGGTCCGCTCAGTGGAACTCGGCATGGTCCACAACATGCCGATCTTCGTCCGCTCGAGCTTCGACAAGCCCGAGGATATCGACCCGCATGCCAACCAGCCGCCCGGCACGCTGATCTGCAGCGAGGAGGAGATCATGGAAAGCCACGTCGTCACCGGTATCGCCTTCTCCAAGGACGAGGCCCAGATCTCGGTGCGCCAGATCGAGGACAAGCCGGGCGTGGCCGCCTCGATCTTCGGCCCGCTGGCGGATGCCAACATCAACGTCGACATGATCGTGCAGAACGTCTCCGAGGACGGCAAGACCACCGACCTCACCTTCACGGTGCCGGCGGCCGATTATACCCGCGCCAAGGACACCATTACCGCCGCCAAGGGCAAGATCGGTTATGCCAGGCTCGATACCGCCACCGACGTCGCCAAGATCTCGGTGATCGGCAGCGGCATGCGCAGCCATGCCGGTGTCGCCGCCCAGGCGTTCTCCGCCCTCGCGGGGCGGAATATCAACATCCGGGCCATTACAACCTCCGAGATCAAATTCTCGGTTTTGATCGACACCGCCTATACCGAGCTTGCGGTGCGCACGCTGCACACGCTCTACGGCCTCGATCAGGCCTGAAGCGCGGCCGCGGTCGCGCTTCAGATTGTCCTTTGAGCGTGGTCTGACCGGAGAACCGCCTCGCGCTTTTCCGGACCGCGCTTAGGCTAATTTTCTCTTAGCGGTCGCAGCAAACGCGAAGGTGTACACACCTTCGCGTTTGGCAGGCGTTTTGCTTGGCAAAACAAACCCCAATTCGCTATACGGCGAACAGGGTGGGCTGCCGCGGACTGTGTCCCAGTTCTGGCGGCGCTGATTCGGTGCAAGCGCTCAATCTCACGTGGATTTTGGGTTTGTGCCTGCGCCGGACAAACAATTTGGTTGTTTTTCTGGAATTTTAGGCCAGCCGCCGGCCGATACCGCCGGGCCCGGCAGACGGAGGAGATTGACGGTTCATGCGGAGCGCGTCGGGAGGTCCCCGCGTCTTGTTGAGACGGCTCCGCGAAACCATGGCGGAGCAGGTCTCGGCCCAGGAGCGGCTGGACAAGATCGTGGTGCTGATCGCCGCCAACATGGTGGCCGAGGTGTGCTCGGTCTATGTGCTGCGCATCGACAACACGCTCGAACTCTACGCCACCGAAGGCCTCAACCGCGAGGCGGTGCACCACACCGTGCTGAGCGCCCATGAGGGCCTGGTCGGCCTGGTCGCCAGCGAGGCGACGCCGCTCAATCTGAACGACGCGCAGAGCCACCCGGCCTTCTCGTTCCGCCCCGAGACCGGTGAAGAAATCTACCACTCCTTCCTCGGCGTGCCGATCCTGCGGGCCGGCAACACGCTCGGCGTGCTGGTGGTGCAGAACCGCGCCAAGCGCAATTATGTCGAGGAGGAGCTCGAGGCGCTGCAGACCACCGCGATGGTGCTGGCGGAGCTGATCGCCTCTGGCGAGCTCTCCGCGCTGGCCCAGCCGGGCCAGGAGCCGGCCGCGCGCCATTCCGCGCAGAAGGTCGGCGCCATCCTGTCGGAGGGCATCGCGCTCGGCCACGTCGTGCTGCACGAGCCGCGCGTCGTCATCAAGGACTACATCGCCGAAGACCTGCCGAAGGAGATCAAGCGGCTCGACACCGCGCTCGCCAAGCTGCGCGCCGATCTCGACCGCATGCTGGAGCGCGGCGACGTCGCCGAAGGCGGCGAGCATCGCGAGGTGCTGGAAGCCTACCGCATGTTCGCCAACGACCAGGGCTGGTCGCACAAGCTGCACGAGGCGGTCGCCACCGGCCTCACCGCGGAAGCCGCGGTCGAGCGCGTGCAGTCCGACACCCGCGCGCGCATGCTGCGCTCGACCGACCCTTATTTGCGCGACCGGCTGCACGATCTCGAGGATCTCGGCTACCGCCTGATGCGGCAGCTGGTCGGCCAGGACCACGCGCCCTCGCGCGAGCAGCTGCCCGACAACGCGATCGTCATCGCGCGCGCGATGGGCCCGGCGGCGCTGCTCGACTATGACCGCAAACGCCTGCGCGGCATCGTGCTCGAGGAAGGCACCGCGAACTCGCACGTCTCGATCGTGGCGCGCGCTCTCGGCATTCCCGCGGTCGGCGAAGTCCCGAACGCGCCCGGCATCGCCGATCCCGGCGATGCCATCATCGTCGACGGCACTTCCGGCTCGATCTATGTGCGCCCTTCCCAGGAAGTCGAGGCCGCCTTCGCCGAGCGTGTGCGCTTCCGCGCCCGCCGCCAGGCGCAATATCTGGCGCTGCGCGACCGGCCTTGCGTCACCAAGGACGGCCAGAAGGTCGAGCTGATGATCAATGCGGGTCTGGCCATCGACCTGCCGCATATCGAGGACACCGGCAGCGCCGGCATCGGCCTGTTCCGCACCGAGCTGCAATTCATGGTGGGACAGAGCCTGCCGCGCACCAGCGACCAGCTGGCGCTCTATCGCGCCGTGCTGGATGCCGCCGGCCCCAAGCCGGTCACCTTCCGCACCCTCGACATCGGCGGCGACAAGGCGCTGCCCTATATGGAAGCCGTGATCGAGGAAAATCCCGCGCTCGGCTGGCGCGCGATCCGGCTCGGGCTCGATCGCCCCGGCCTGTTGCGCGGCCAGATCCGCGCGCTCTTACGCGCTGGCGGCGGCCGCGCGCTGCGCATCATGTTCCCGATGATCTCGGAGGTCGCCGAATTCGATTCGGCGAAGGCCCTGGTCGAGCGCGAGCTCACATACTTACGCCAGCACGGCCACACGCTGCCCGAACGAATCGACATCGGCACCATGGTCGAGGTGCCGGCCCTGCTCTATCAGCTCGACGAGCTCTTGCGGAAGGTCGACTTCATCTCGGTCGGCTCCAACGATCTGTTCCAGTTCCTGTTCGCGGTCGACCGCGGCAACGCGAAAGTGTCCGAGCGCTTCGACACCATGTCGGCGCCGATCCTGCGCGCGCTGCGCGACATCGCGCGCAAATCGCAGGAGGCGAAGAAGTCGCTCTCGCTCTGCGGCGAGATGGCCTCCAAGCCGATCGGTGCGCTGGCGCTGATCGGGCTGGGCTACCGCTCGCTGTCGCTGTCGGCGACCGCGCTCGGCCCGGTCAAGGCGATGGTGATCGACCTCGATGCGAAGAAGGCCGAAGCCATGCTCGGCCCGCTCCTGGACGCGCCGGCGGGCAGCGTCTCGATCCGCCAGAAACTGACGGAATTTGCCGAGGCCGAAGGCTTGGCGTTGTAGCGGGCCTGCCCGCTCCCTGCCGCCTCGCCTCCTTACGCTCATTTGAGACTGAACCGATGTCGTCACTCCCCGAAGCCAAACTGGACGTGCTCCTTGCACATCATGCCTCTCTCGAGGCCGAATCGCTGGGGCAGCTCTCCTCCGAACGTTACGTGCAGGTCACGCGCGAGCTGGCCGAAATCACCCCGCTGATCGAAGCGGTGAAGGCTTATCGCTCCGCCGTGAAAGAGCTCGCCGACACCGAGGCGCTGATCGCCGATCCCGCGACCGATGCCGAGATGCGCGGCATGGCGGAGGCCGAGCGCGACGAGCTGGCGCCGAAGATCGAGGAGCTGGTCCAGAAGATCCGCGTCGCGCTGCTGCCCAAGGACGCGATGGACGATCGCAACGTGGTGCTGGAAATCCGCGCCGGCACCGGCGGCGACGAAGCCTCGCTGTTCGCCGGAGACCTGTTCCGGATGTACGAGCGCTTCGCTGCCCTGCAGGGCTGGAAGGTCGAGGTGATCTCGGCCAGCGAAGGCACCGTCGGCGGCTACAAGGAAATCATCGCGGAGGTGCAGGGCCGCGGCGCGTTCTCCAAGCTGAAGTTCGAATCCGGTGTGCATCGCGTGCAGCGCGTGCCCGACACCGAGACGCAGGGGCGCATTCACACGTCTGCCGCGACCGTCGCCGTGCTGCCCGAGGTCGAGGACGTCGACGTCGACATCAAGAACGACGACCTCCGCATCGAGACCATGCGCGCGCAGGGCGCCGGCGGCCAGCACGTCAACAAGACGGAATCGGCGATCCGCATCACCCACATCCCGACCGGCATCGTCGTGATGATGCAGGACTCGCGCTCGCAGCATAAGAACCGCGCCTCCGCCATGAACATCCTGCGCTCGCGCATCTACGACGCCGAGCGGCAGCGCGTCGACGCCGCGCGCTCGGCCGAGCGCAAGGAGAAGGTCGGCTCCGGCGACCGTTCCGAGCGCATCCGCACCTACAATTTTCCGCAAGGACGCGTCACCGACCACCGCATCAACCTGACGCTCTACAAGCTGCCGCAGGTGATCGCGGGCGAAGCGCTGGGCGAATTGATCGACGCGCTGACCACTGAGCACCAGGCCGCACAGCTCGCCGCGCAAGGCGCGGCGGCGTGACGCCGTGAGCAACTCGTTCTCCGGACAATCCCTCGAAAGCGCACGGCGCGTACTCGCTGCGCAATTGAGATCGGGAGCGATCGAGGAGGCCGAGCTCGACGCTCGCATCCTCATCGGCGCCGTGCTGCGCCTCGATCTCACGGGCCTGATTGCGCACGCCGCCAGGCCGCTTACCGACGCCGAGGCCATTCAGCTCGCGCAGCATGCGCAGCGGCGGATCGCGGGCGAGCCGGTGGCGCGCATTCTCGGCACACGCGAATTCTGGGGCCTGCCGTTTCGTTTGTCGGAGGCGACCCTGGTGCCGCGTCCCGATACCGAGACCGTGGTCGAGCTTGCGCTCGAGATGTTTGGCGAGCGCAAAGAGATGCAACCTCCACGCATTGCCGATATCGGCACCGGATCAGGCGCCATCCTGCTCGCGCTGCTCCACGAAATTCCCGATGCCTTCGGCGTCGGCACCGACCTCAGCCTCACTGCGCTGGGCACGGCACGGGACAATGCACGCGCGCTCGGCCTCGCCGGCCGCGCCAGCTTCGTCGCCTGCTCCTATGCATCGGCGCTGCGCGGCGCGTTCGACCTCATCGTGTCGAACCCGCCCTATATCCCTTCGGCCGAAATTCCGACATTGAGCATCGAGGTGCGCGAGCACGATCCGCACCTCGCGCTCGACGGCGGCAATGACGGCTATGACGCCTACCGCGCCCTGATTCCGCAGGCGGGCGAGCGTCTCACCCCCGGCGGCGCGCTGATCGTCGAGGCTGGCCAGGGCCAGGCGGGAAATATTGGGGCCCTTATGGCGGCTGCGGGGTTGAAGGTGGACAGGCCACCCAAGGCCGACCTGGCGGGCATTCCGCGGGCCGTTTCGGCCCGAAAAATGCCCCCATAAAAGCCGGATTGGCCTGTAAAAAGCTCTTGGAATATCCCTTGGGAACGACTACGTTCCGATCAACACATCGGTGCCGGCCCCGTAGACCTACGGGCGAAAGCCGGGCTCTCGGGCGAGAGCTTTACTGATAAAGGTTCCAAGCCGCAGGTCCTGTGAAGCGCGATAGCCAGTGAAGCTGCGCTGCTCTCCGACCGCAAAGTGAACGAAAGCCTGATATTGCGCTTGAAGACTTACGCGAGAGAGCTGGGCTTGTTTCGGCAGGCAAAATGAATGGGTTCGCTGGCGATCAATGCTGGCGGGTGGGGAACGCGTCTTTGTTGAGCGCGATGGTCGACGAACATCGGCAGGGATCAATCCGCTTGCGCGCGGTGCGCGTGAGCGATGTGAACCGCTGTCACCAGGTCACTCCTAGCAATCAGTAATGCGTGCAACCTTTAGGGCTGGAATTAAAGGCAGGACATGAGAAACGGTCAGAACAAGCAGCGGATGCGCAACCGCAACAACAATAATAACAACAACAACCGGCGCAGCCAGAACCCGATGACCCGGGTCTACGAGTCCAACGGACCCGACATCAAGATCCGCGGCACCGCCTCGCATATCGCTGAAAAGTATCTCCAGCTCGCGCGCGACGCGCGCTCCTCCGGCGATCCCGTTGCGGCGGAGAACTACTACCAGCATGCCGAGCATTATTTCCGCCTGATCGCGGCGGCCCAGGAGCAGTTCCGCCAGAACCAGCAGCCGCGCGGCGACGAGCCCATCAGCAGCCATAGCGACGATGGCGAGGACGACGGCGAGAATTTCTCGAATTTCGGCCAGGAGCCGGGCTTCGTCCCGCAGCCACCGCCGCAGCAGCAGCCCTTCATGCGCGAGCGCGACGGCCAGCGCGATCATCACCAGCGCGATCATCAGCAACGCGACAACCAGCCTTATCAGCGCGACCAGCAGCCGCGCGAGCACCGCGAACGCGACCATCGTCCGCAGCCGCAATATCAGCCGCAGCCGCTGCCCGCGAACCAGCCGCAGCCCGTCATCGCCGATGCCGCCAGCGTCGATCGCCTGCCGTCCTTCATCACCGGCCCGCAGCCGCAAGTGAATGGCGGCGCGAATGGCGGCCAACCCGGCTTCGAGGGCGGTGCCGGCGGTGGCGAACGCTTTCCGCGCCGGCGGCGCCGGCCGCATGGCCCGCGCCCCGAGCGTGAAGCTGCTCCGGTCGCGTCCAGCGACGAAGTGGCTCCCGGCGAATAAAGCTCCCTCTGATCTTCCGATCTGAAAACGTCCCGGCCTCGCCGGGACGTTTTGTTATTGCGTCGGCTGAAGCGGTGGGCACGGATCACCTCTCCCGAAGGGAGAGGAGCTAACTGCGCGTCACCGTCGTCGAGGACGGCACCAGCACCGGCTTCGCAAGCGAGGGAATGAGCCGCGCCCGTTCGCGCTTGGCGGGGATTGCGCGGTAGACCTGCTTGGTGGCCTCGACGATGTGCACGCCGGCGAAAGGCAGCGACAACGCCGCACCGGCGCGCTCCCACATCTGCGCCGATTTCAACACCCAGCCGCCGGCATAGGGCGGCATGAACAGCGCTTCACCCCAGGCCGTCGGCGTGAACCAGGTCTGGCGCAACAGATCGGTGATCTGCGAGCGCGAATAGGGCCGACCATGACCGAACGGCGTACTGTCGGTGCGGGTCCAAACTCCGCGCCGGTTCGGGATCACCGCGATCACGCGGCCCGAGGGCGACAGCACGCGCCACACCTCCCGCAGCAGCGCGGCCGGATCGTCCGACATCTCCAGCGCGTGGACCAGCAGGATCCGGTCGACCGCGGCGTCGGGCAGCGGCAGCGAGAATTCGTCGACCAGCGAGGCCAGCGCCGGCCGTCCCGTCGGCCATTTCAGGACGCCCTGGGCCGCCGGCATGAACGCGATACAGCGCTCGGCATCTTCGCGGAACAACCCGAGATAGGGCGTGGGATAGCCGAGGCCGAGCACGCGCTGGCCCACCGCGCCAGGCCAGCGCTCCCGGATGCCGCGATTGATCATCTGTCGCGCCACAATTCCGAGGCGGCGGGAATAGAACTCGCGGAGGTCGACGACGTCGATGGTCATGACCGCAATGTAACATGCGCAAGGCCGCGCCTGCGCGCGGAATATTGCATTGCCTGCGCAACGTTAACGCCATATTTGTCTGGCGGGGTTGAGCGCGATGGAGATGACATGGCCGCCGAAATTCGTATTTTCACCTGTTTAAACGACAATTTCGGTTATTTGATCCACGATGGGGAAACCAAGGCAACGGCGTCGATCGATGCGCCGGAGGCCGGCCCCATCCTGAAGGCGCTGGACCGCGAGGGCTGGCAGCTCACCGACATCCTGATCACCCATCATCACGGCGATCATGTCGGCGGCGTCGCCGAGCTCAAGGCCAAATACAATTGCCGCGTCGTCGCGCCGCACGACAAGGGGACCGAGATCGCGAACGTCGATCTGCGCGTTGCCAATGCCGACGTGGTCAAGATCGGCAATCTGCTGGCGCGCGTCCTGGAGACGCCCGGCCACACGCTCGACCACGTCTCCTACGTGTTCGACACCGAGAAGACTGTGTTCGCCGCCGACACGCTGTTCTCGATCGGCTGCGGGCGCGTGTTCGAGGGCACCTACCCCATGATGTGGGATTCGCTTCTGAAGCTGCGCGCCCTGCCCGACGACTTCAAGCTCTATTGCGGTCACGAATACACGGCCTCCAACGTCAAGTTCGCGCTCACCGTCGAACCCGACAATACCGCGCTCCAGGCGCGCGCGGCAGAGGTGACGAAGCTTCGTTCCGAGAACAAGCCGACCATTCCCACGCTGCTTGGCGAGGAGAAGCGGGCCAACGTGTTCCTGCGCGCCGACGAGCCGTCGGTCGCCGCCAGGCTGCACATGAAGGGCGCCGATCCCGCCGCCGTGTTCGGCGAGCTGCGCGAGCGCAAGAATAAATCTTGAAGCACAAGTCCTGACGAGGATCGATGCCGACCGCAGCCGAGATCATCGCGCGCCTCGAGCTCCGCCCGCACCCTGAAGGCGGACATTACCGCGAGACGTTCCGCGACCAGACCGCGGACGCCAACGGCCGGTCGCGCTCGACCTCGATCTATTTCCTGCTCGCACGCGGCGAGCGTTCGCACTGGCATCGCGTCGATGCGGTCGAGACCTGGCATTACTACGCCGGCAGCCCCTTGATGCTGCGCATCGCCCATGACGGCTGCTCGCAGCACGAGGTGCGGCTCGGCGCCGATCTCGTCCATGGCGAACGGCCGCAGGCGATCGTGCCGGCACAGGCCTGGCAGATGGCGGAAACCACGGGCGAATGGACGCTGGTCGGCTGCACCGTGGCACCCGCGTTCGAATTCGCCGGCTTCGAGCTCGCACCGAAGGGCTGGGAGCCGTAGGTCAAACCGGCCCCGTTGGCCGCCACTCCCGTTCCCTCGACACCTAGTCCTTGCTGTCTTTCCGCACGGGTAATCGACGAACGATACTGGTCGGAAGCGTTTCGTAGGCCGGCCGATAATGACCGGTCCGATACTGCTCCTCTGTCAGCCGGATGAAGGATTTTCCATCGGTTATCGTCGCCGTCTCGGGGCGGCCACCGATGCTCTCGTTCCGATGCATGCCCGTAAAGGTCTCAGCCGTCGCGCCCATTTGCGCCGAAGCGCTCGCGCAGACGAGTCCGACCAACATTGTCAGCGGGACCGTGATCGAGCGCATCACCGCTTCCTGAGCACCATGTCCTTCGCCGCGATCAGGCCACCGCCGGCGATCAGGATCGCGGCGATGGCGATGTTGGCGCTGGCTTTGGCAAAACCGGCGGCGATGAGAAAGCCGGTCGAGAGCAGCGGCGTCGCGTAGGAGGCGGCGCCGAGCACGCGGATGTCCCCGCGCTTCATGCCGATGTCCCAGGCGTAGAACGCGGCACCGACGGGGCCGATGCCGAGCGCGATGACGGAAAGCCATTGCAGCGTGGTTTCCGGCCACACGGTGGTCTCCAGCAAACCATGCATCAGCGCAGCGAGCACTGACGTCGCAAGGCAGAAGCCCGCGACCGCATCGGTCGGTACCGCTTTCAACCGGCGCGACAGTACCGAATAGGCGGCCCACACGAAGGCGGCGATAAAGGCCGCGATCAGCCCCGGCACCGCGCCGGGCGCAAAACCACTGGTGTTGCCGGCGAACAGCAGCACGGTGCCGACGAGCCCGAGCACGGCGCCGATGATGTGATGCGGGGCGAGCCGCTCGCCGGGCAGGAAGGAGGAGAACAGCACGATCAAGAGCGGCCACATGTAGTTCAGAAGACCGGCTTCGGCCGGCGGCGCGAAGCGCAGCGCGAGAAAATACAGCGCGTGATAACCGAACAACCCGCCGACGCCGACGACCCAGACGACCAGCGGTTGACGCAGGCTTTTCGCGGCGTCGCCACGGCCGATCCAGGTGAGCAGGCCGACCAGACCGCCGATCGCAAAGGTCATCGCGGCGAGCTGGAACGCCGGGATCTTTCCGGTCGCCACCGTCATCACTGACAGCAGCGACCACATCAGGATTGCGGTCAAACCGATCAGGGTGGCGGTACGGGGAGTCATCGGCCCAATGTTTCCGTCATGGCCGGGCTTGTCCCGGCCATCCACGTTCTTCCGTGGCGACGGCTGTTGTAAGGCCGTGGATGCCCGGGACAAGCCCGGGCACGACGATGTGGGAAATATCAGGCCGCGTGATGCGATCGCATCACACCATGTACTGGCCGCCGTTGACCGTCAGCGTCGAGCCGGTGATGAAACCGGACTCGTCGGCGGCGAGGAACACGACCGCGCGCGCGATTTCCTCGGGCTCGCCGAGCCGGTTCGCCGGAATCTGCGGGATCACGTTCTTCTCCAGGACGTCCTTCGGCACCGCCTGCACCATTTCGGTGTTGATGTAGCCGGGGCAGATCGCATTCACGGTAATGCCGCCCTTGGCATTCTCGAGCGCGAGCGCCTTGGTGAAGCCGATATCGCCCGCCTTCGCCGCGGAATAGTTGACCTGACCGAACTGTCCCTTCTGGCCGTTGATCGACGAGATCGAGATGATGCGGCCGAACTTGCGCGAACGCATCCCCTCGATGACCTGGCGCGTCATGTTGAAGAGCGAGCCGAGATTGGTGTTGATGACGGCGTTCCACTGCTCGAGCGTCATCTTATGGAAGGCGGTGTCGCGGGTGATACCGGCATTGTTTACGAGCACCTCGACCGGACCGAGATCGGCCTCGACCTTCTTCACGCCTTCGGTGCAGGCGTCGAAGCTGCTGACGTCCCATTTGTAGACGGCAATGCCGGTCTCGGCCTTGAACTTCTCCGCCGCCGCATCGTTGCCGGCATAGCTCGCCGCAACCTTGTAGCCAGCCGCCTTCAGTGCCTTGCTGATCGCAGCACCGATGCCCCGCGTACCACCCGTGACCAATGCAACACGTGCCATATCGTATTCCTTCCCTTGGACTCTTCGGACGTTTCTGACGTGGTCGTTTTTTAACTGCGGATTATGCGGCTGGTTTGACGGACATCAAGAACAAAACGCCCGGCGTTGAGCCGGGCGTTTCTCTTTAGTCGAGGCCTGCACGGTTGCGAAGAATATTTGATTTGCAACCGCTGCCTTTTTAGTCGCGTGCAACGCACTAACCAGTGTGTGCAGCGCACGCGCAAACTGCGCGTAAGCTACACGTCAGCCACCGTCAGTCGCGCGCGATGCACATCGCGATGCCCATGCCGCCGCCGATGCACAGCGTGGCGAGGCCCTTCTTCGAATCGCGCTTCTGCATTTCGTGCAGCAGCGTCACCAGCACGCGGGCGCCGGACGCACCGACCGGATGGCCGATCGCGATCGCGCCGCCATTGACGTTGACCTTGGAGGTGTCCCAGCCGAGGTCCTTGTTGACGGCACAGGCCTGCGCCGCGAAGGCCTCGTTGGCCTCGATCAGATCGAGATCGCCGACATTCCAGCCGGCCTTCTTCAGCGCGGCGCGCGAGGCCGGGATCGGGCCCGAGCCCATGATCTTCGGATCGACGCCGGCCTGCGCCCAGGAGACGATGCGCGCGAGCGGCTTCTTGCCTTCCTTGGCCGCCTGCTTGGCGGTCATCAGCACCACGGCGGCAGCGCCGTCATTGATGCCGGACGCAGATCCCGCGGTGACCGTGCCTTCCTTTTCGAAGGCAGGCTTGAGCTTGGCCATCGCGTCGATCGTTGCGCCATGACGCGGATATTCATCGGCGCTGACCACGACGTCGCCCTTGCGGGTCTTGATGGTGACGGGAACGATCTCGTCGTTGAACTTGCCGGCCTTCTGCGCGGCTTCCGCCTTCTGCTGCGAGGCGACCGCGAACTCGTCTTGCTGGGCACGGGTGATCTGCCACTGCCGCGCGACGTTCTCGGCGGTGTTGCCCATGTGGTAGCCGTTGAAGGCATCCCACAGGCCGTCCTTGATCATGGTGTCGACGAACTCGACCGGGCCCATCTTGACGCCGCCACGCAGGTATTGGGCGTGCGGGGCCATGCTCATGGATTCCTGGCCGCCTGCGACCACGATTTCGGAATCGCCGTTGAGGAGTGCCTGGTAGCCGAGTGCGACTGTGCGCAGGCCCGAGCCGCAAAGCTGGTTGACGCCCCAGGCCGGGCTCTCCACCGGGATGCCGGCGCCGATCGAGGCCTGGCGGGCGGGGTTCTGCCCCTGGGCGGCGGTCAGAATCTGCCCCATGATGACTTCCGAAACCCGGCCGGGCTCGATGCCACCGCGCTCCAGCGCGGCCTTGATGGCGATGGCGCCGAGATCGTGGGCGGGAAGGGTCGCGAAGGCTCCGTTGAAGCTTCCGACCGGGGTGCGGGCGGCGCTGACGATGACGACATCGTCTGACATGGGCATCTCCTGAGGCTTGAGGTTTTTTAAGAGGGGGCAGGCGGGGCTTTGAGAAAACGGCTCGCCAGTCTTGTCAGCCATCCTGTTAACGTCGTTGAGGCATGTCAATCGGCCGGCGACCGAATTCATGCCGCAGCGCATTCAAAATAGCGTTCTTGGCGCTTTCGCAAGCAAGATTTTGCTCCGCGATTAACCGTGCCGCACAAAACGGTAGCGTGACCCCTTTGAAAATGCTTATTTTGTTGCGTTGCGTACTCTTCCCGCCCTGCGGCATGGCCCGTCGGGTTCCCGTTCTCCGCGCTTGCAAGTGAGAGCCCATGGCGAAATCAGACCAACCCACCACCATCAAGAAATACGCGAACCGCCGGCTCTATAACACCGGAACGAGCACCTACGTGACGCTGGAAGACCTCGCCGCGATGGTCAAGGATGGCGAGGATTTCCTGGTCTATGACGCCAAGACCGGCGACGACATCACCCGCTCCGTGCTCGCCCAGATCATCTTCGAGCAGGAAAACAAGGCCGGTCAGAACCTGCTGCCGACCACCTTCCTGCGCCAGCTGATCCGCTTCTACGGCGACAGCATGCAGATGGTGGTGCCGAAATATCTGGAACAGTCGATCGCGACCCTGACCCAGGAGCAAGAGAAGTTCCGCAAGCAGATCGCCAATACCCTGTCCGGCACTCCTTTTGCTCCTTTGGAGGAGCAGGTCCGTCGCAACATGGAGCTGTTCCAGCAGACCTTCTCGATGTTCAAGCCCTTCGTCCCGCCGCGCCCGGGGGCCACTGCCGAGACGGAGTCCGAGGCGACTGCCGAGGCGCCGAAGGACAGCAACATCGACGATCTGCGCCAGCAGATGAAGGAGATGCAGGAGCGCCTCGAGCGCATGTCGAAGAAGGACGAGTAGTCTTTCCATTCGCGCCGGCGTCAGCGAGCGGGAGGACGAGCCATGTCTGACCGAAGCACCCATTGGGACCATGTCTACGCCAGCAAGGGCGAAGCCGAGGTCAGCTGGTACCAGGACAGCCCGGCGACCTCGCTTGAGATGATCCGCGCTGCCAATCCCAATCATGACGCGGCCATCATCGATATCGGCGGCGGAGCATCGAGACTGGTCGATGCGTTGCTGCAGGACGGATATCGCGACGTTGCAGTGCTGGATCTTTCTGCCAATGCGCTTGACGCGGCGAAGAAGCGGAACGGCGGAGCGGCTTCGATGGTCGACTGGATCGTTGCCGACGCCACGTCATGGCAGCCGGCGAAGACCTATGACGTCTGGCACGACCGCGCCGCGTTTCACTTCCTGACAGATCCTCGCGACAGGGCCGCTTATGTCCAGCGCCTGCGGTCGGCGCTTGCAACTGACGGCCACGTCATCATTGCGACGTTTGCACCCGATGGTCCCGAGAAATGCAGCGGCCTGCCGGTGCAGCGCCATGACAGTGCCAGCCTTGCGGCGGAGCTCGGGCCGGAGTTCGCGCTGATCGAGACTCGCAGCGAGACGCATCATACGCCGTGGGACTCGACGCAGGCCTTTCAGTTCAGTCGGTTTCGGAGGAGCGGTTAACGCCTCTCAAGCGGCGAGCTTCACGTCGTGCGCAAAGTCCCAATAGAGCTTTCGCGCCTTGGCGTAGAACGGGCCCGGCTTCAGCTCGCGCTCGTCGATGCGGATCACCGGGGCGACCTTGGCGAAATTGCCGGTGGAGAAGATCTCGTCGGCGGCCAGGAAATCGGAATAGCGCAGCGTCTTCTCGACCACGTTGACGCCGTCGCCGCGCAGCAGGTCGATGACGCGCTGGCGGGTGATGCCGTTGAGGAAGGTACCGTTCGGTGCCGGCGTATAAACCACGCCGTCCCTGGCCATGAACACGTTGGAATTGCCGAACTCGGCGACATTGCCGAGCATGTCCAGCATCAGCGCGTTCTGGAAGCCGCGCGAGGCAGCTTCCGCCAGCGCGCGCGAATTGTTCGGATAGAGACAGGCCGCCTTGGCTTCGACCGGCGCGCATTCGGCGGTAGGCCTGCGGAACGGCGACAGCGTGATGGCATTGCCGACAGGCTTCGGCATCGGCGCCTCGTAGATGCACAGGCACCAATTCGTGGTCTCGGGGTCGAACAGCACGCCGCCGCCCGCGCCATTCTGCGCCCAATACATCGGACGGACGTAGAGCTCGGCTTTCGCCGCGAAACGCGCAATGCCTTCATTTGCCAGCGTCAGCCAGGTGCCGGTATCGACCACCGGCTTCAAGCCGAAATTGATCGCGGATTGGTTGGCGCGCGCGACGTGACGGTCGAGATCCGGCGCGACGCCCTCGAAGGCGCGGGCGCCGTCGAACACCACCGAGCCGAGCCAGGCCGCATGCGTGCGCGGGCCCATGATCGGCACGTTGCCGTCGTGCCATTTGCCCTCGAAGAAAGTCCAGCTCGGCGAATATTCGATCGGCTTCTTGATCTCGGCCATATCAGGCCTCCCATGGGCGTGATGCCGCATTATAGCGCCACTATGGGTCGGAACTTCTAAATGATTCCCTGCGGGGAGCTGCTGAGTTACCCTCCCACAAGGGGAGAAGGAAGTGTCATGCCGCTCGATCCGCTCGCAAAGCGCTTGTTGACCATGATGGCTGCGGCCGTGCCGCAGGGGAGAAGCCGGCCGAGCGTGGAGGCGCGGCGCCAATCGCTGGCCAAGCTGATGCAATTCGTGCGCGCTGAGGCGCCCGACGTGACGACGCGCGACGGCATGCTGCCCGGCCGCGCCGGCGAGCTGCCCTATCGGCTCTACACGCCTGCAAGCGCCGGCGAGCGCGCGCCCGGTTTCGTGTTCTTTCATGGCGGCGGCCTCGTCGCCGGCAGCATTGCCACGCATGATCGCATCGCGGCGGCGCTGGCGCATGCCACCGGTTGCCGCCTCGTCTCGGTCGACTACCGGCTCGCGCCGGAGCACCCATTTCCAGCCGCGGTCGAGGACGCAGTCGCCGCCACCGAATGGGTTGCGCGCGAAGCCGCTTCGCTCGGCATCGACGCCGAGCGCCTCGTCGTCGGCGGCGATTCCGCCGGTGCGACGCTCGCTGCGATCGTGTGCCAGGAGGCCGCGCAAACCGCCGGCCTCGCCATCGCCGCGCAATGCCTGATCTGCCCGGTGCTGGATTTCGAGGAGACCTCGCCGTCGCGGGATGAATTCGCCGAGGGCCATCTGATCGATCGCGTCACGATCGAGGCCGATCTGTCCGACTATCTGCCTGAGGGCATCGCCACCGCCGACCCCCGCGTCTCTCCCTTGCGCGCAACACGGCTGGCCGGCCTGCCGACCGCGATCATCCACACGGCCGAGTACGACCCGATGCGCGATGAGGGCAATGCCTATGCGCGCAAGCTGCTCACTGCCGGCGTCGCCGTCGAGCATGTCTGCCACGACGGCATGGTTCACAATTTCCACGCCATGGGCGCGATCCTGCCGCAGGCGCAGCTGGTGCTGTCGCAGATCGGCGAGCAGGTGCGGCGCGCGGTGGAGAGATAGCGCGGATCACGCGCGCGCGTCGAGCACGGCCCGGGCGGCCGTCACATAGTCGGGCCAATGCACGTCCGCATAACGCTCCGCCTGGCGGGCGCAGGTGACGTCGGGCGCATGCGCCGCCGCGATCATGCGTGCGAACCGCTCCTCGGCCACCGTCGTGTCATCGGACACTGGCGCCGGCGCAGCCGCCACGACGGTCGGAGCGACGGCGAGCCCTGCCAGGCCAGTGAGCAGGATGCGGCGTGACGTGTTCATGACTGTCGTCCTTCAATTGTCCGGCCCGCACTCCGGCCGGCGAGTGTGTCGTGCGATCACGGCAGGGTAACCGCGCGCATCCGTGCAGTCCATCGCTTGCGGATAGCGCTTGACCATCGGAACGATCACGTTCCATCTAACGCCCGCTGCGTCATCAAATCGCCACGCGTCGGATTGTCACGTGCTCCCTCCCACCCCATTGCACCTTCAGGCTATGCGTGCCGCCGCGATGGGACTGCTGTGTCTGACGATGTCGGCGGCGGCCGCCCTCGCTGCCGATGAGGAGGATGGCGCCCCCGCAAAGCCTGATGTCCCCAACATCTATCTCGACCTGCGCACGATCTATGCGACGATTCCCGCAGGCACGCTGGGGCTCGGTTTCGGCAACACTTCGCTGTCGGCGGCGTTCGAAGCCCTGGCGGTGCGCAGGGGCGCAACGCTGCCGAACGGCCTGCCGGCGGCAAAATCGATAGCGGTGGATCTGCCGCTGACCGTCGACGTCACCGATCGTGTCTCGCTCTATGGCGGCGTGTCGGGCTCGACGACCGACGCCGGCGGCGGCTGGTCGACATTCGACATCACGAGCTGGAATATTGGCGTGCAGGCCGATCTCTACCAGCAAAATGGCGGAACGATCCCGACCATCACGCTGCAATCGACCCTGACGCAGTCGGTGCCGAACGATCAGGGCATGACGAATTCGTTCAACAACATCCTGGAATTCGACTACGCGCTGGACGAGGACGAGACGCGGGGCTGGCTTGCCGGCGTGCAATACACCACCACCGCCATCGCCAGTCCGTTCGCCAGCATCCGGCCCAACACGATCCTCTATGCCGGCGGCTATTACCAATGGCCGAGCAACTGGAAGTTCACCGGACGGCTCGGCATGCAGTCGTTCGGCGGCGCGCAGTTCGCTGGCCGGACGCTGGCGGAGCCGTTCACCCAGCCGATCCTGCGGCTCGACCTCGATCGCATGGACGACAACGACAACCGCCTGTTCGGCATCACGGCGCAGATCGCCTGGATGCCGAAGCCGTCATATCAGGTGACGTTGCGAACGCCGCTCTACGCCGTGCGCAACTGACCACGATCATGGTGGATGTCAGGTAAACAAATATCCGGCTTAAAGAGCACGGGACGACGGGCGGCGGCCCTCTCGTGTTGATCATGAAGGTCTTTTCACCTTGCAGCCGTCCCGCCTCGCGGCTTCCGACGAATCAACCGCTTGTTAATCTACTTCGCGAGATCGCTCACCACGTTACCTCCCGGCAAGATGCTTGCGGGAGACTTGACCGGTTTCGCGTGGGAGGTTGGAAATGTCCCGTCTGGTATCGGAGCGAACGTTCCTGGCCGGCAAGATCATCTTCAATTTCGGGCAATCGACCATCGATTGCGTCGTTCGCCGGATGTCCGAGGATGGCGCGACGCTGGAGATCCAAAGCAGCGTCGGCGTGCCCGACCAGTTCCAGCTCAAGCTCGCAAGCCAGGATGTCCGCTCCTGTCGCGTTCTCTGGCGGTCCGATCGCCAGATCGGCGTCACGCTCGGAACGGATGAGCATGCCACCCCCGGAATCGACAACGCGAAGGAGCGCAGCGCTGACTCGCTGATGCGCAGCCAGATGCTGGCGCTGCGCGCCGCGCTGGATTTCGTTCCGCTCGGCATCGTGCTGCTGGATGCAAATCTCCGCGCGAAGCTGATCAACCGCGCGTTCCGGCAGATGTGGCAATTGCCGGATGAAGTCGCCAACAGCAATCCGTCATTCGTGACGCTGATGCATCACGGCCGCGATACGGTTGCCTACGAAATTCCACAGGCCGAGCTGGACGCCTATGTCGCCGAGCGAGTCCGTCACGTCCAGGCGGGTGACGCATCGCCGCTCGATCTGCGCCGCAGTAGCGGCGACGTCGTTCGCATGCAATGCACGCCGCTGCCCGACGGCGGGCGCATGCTGACCTATACGCCCGTCACCGATATCGTGCGCTACTCCGACGAGCTCAAATTGCTGCGCGACGCACTCGAGAACGTCGAGGACGGCGTGCTGCTGCTGGATCGCGATCTCAACGCCAGCTTCATGAACCGACGGATGCGGCGGTTCTGGGAGGTGAGCGAGCAGGAGGCGGCGAGCCGACCGACCTATGCATCGCTGGTGAGCCGGGCCCACCGCGCGAGCGCGCCGGATCTTCCTGCAAATGAATTGGCGAGATTTCCGGCGAGGCGGGTCGCGGAGGTCAAGGCCGGCGATCATGTGCGCGACCTGCAGACGCCGGATGGGCGGCGCATCAGGACACATTGCACCACGATGTCGAACGGCGGCCGCATGCTGACCTATGTCGACATCACCGACCTGACGCAAAAAGCCGCAATGCTGGAGACGCTCGCGACCACCGATCCGCTCACCGGTCTCTACAATCGCCGCCACTTTCTCGAAAGCCTTGATGCCGAATGGAGCCGGTTTCAACGCTATTATCGCTCCGTTTCGGTGCTGATGCTCGACATCGACCATTTCAAGTCGGTCAACGATCGCTACGGCCATGCTGTCGGTGACGCCGCGATCAGGGCGGTTGCCGCCGCCTGTCTCGACGGCAAGCGCAAATCAGATCTCGTCGGCCGCCTCGGCGGTGAGGAGTTCGCGGTGCTGCTGCCCGAGACCAGTCTGTCGCGCGCGAGGACCGTCGCCGATCGCATCCGCAAGCGCGTGATGAGCGCGCAGATCGTCGCCGGCAAAATTCAGTTCGGCGTGACCGTGAGCATCGGCATCGCGGAGGCCGCCGTCAGCATGTCCGGCATCGACGCACTGATGAGCGCGGCCGATCAGGCGCTCTACCAGGCCAAGGCCGAGGGCCGCAATCGCTGCATCGCCTTTGTGCCGCCGGCGCCTTCGAACAAGGCGGCGGAGTGATCTACTCCGGCACCGGCACGTCGAACGTGTTGAGCGTGACCGAGACCATGCAGTAGACGCCGACCAGATAGGACAGCTCGGCGGCGCCGTGCTCGCCGAACTCCTTCACCGCGGCGCGCCAGGTCAATTCCGGCAGCACGCCGCCGCTGACCAGCGCTGAGGCGACGTCGTAGGCGACGCCCTCTTGCCTGGTGAGATCCGCCGGCCGCTGTCCGGCGACGATGGTCGCGAGCTTGTCATCGGACAGGCCGCGCTGCTCGGCGACCAGCACATGGGCATAGAGCTCGTAGCCGGAGCGGAAATGCGAGCCGGTGACGAGAATCGCGACCTCTCGCACCGGACCAGGCAGCAGCGGGTTCGACGCGATCGCCTTGACCAGCTCCCACACCGGCTTGCCGAAACGCGGCTCGCGGATCCAGGGATTCCAGGGCCCGAGCAGCGCGCCGTCCTCGCGCATATTCACGAAGCCCTTGAAATGGTCCGTGATGCCGGCTCGCATGTCGTCATAGAGCGGCTTCTGTTCGGCGGTCAGATCCTTGGGATCGAGAATGGGAAGGCGCACGGCGAAGATCTCCTCGTTGAGACGGCGAGGCTTGCCCGCATGCGCACGCAACGCAAGTGAAGTTGCCGTGACATTGCACAGCGGGCGGGCGTTCTGACAAATTCGACTATGTCGTCTCGGGGCTTCGTACGCTCTGGGGATTTGCGACATCGTCGGCGGCGAGCGCGAGCGGCTCGCCGGTCGCGAGGAATGACGTCAGCGCGGCTTCGAAAGGCGCCGGATCGAGGCCCCGCCCCTTCAGCCATTCGGGCTCGTAATAAGTCTGCCGGTAGCGTTCCCCGGAATCGCAGATCAGCGTCACCAGCGATCCCGCGATGTTTGCCTGGCGCATCTCCGAGGCGAGCCGGCATAATGCGAGGAAATTGGTGCCGGTGGAGCCGCCTACCGGACGACGCAGCCGGCGCGACAACACGTTCATCGCCGCGATCGTCGCCGCATCCGGGATCTTCATCATGCGGTCGACCACATCAGGCACGAAGGACGGCTCGCAACGTGGCCGGCCGACCCCCTCGATCAGCGACGGGCGGTCGCAGACATGCGAACGGTCCTGCGAGCGGAAACAATCGAAGAAGGCGGAATGCTCGACATCGGCGACGCAGAGCCGCGTCGGATATTGCCGATAGCGCAGATACCGCCCGATCGTGGCCGAGGTGCCGCCGGTGCCGGCGCCCATCACGATCCAGTCGGGCAACGGGCACCGCTCGCCCTGCAACTGCGTGAAGATCGATTCGGCGATGTTGTTGTTGCCGCGCCAGTCCGTCGCGCGTTCAGCGAAGGTGAACTGGTCCATGTAGTGACCGTTCAGGCGCGCGGCGAGCGCGGCCGCTTCCGCATAGAGCGCGCGGCCATCGTCGATCAGATGGCAATTGCCGCCATAATGCTCGATCGCTGCGATCTTCTCCGACGAGGTCGTGCGCGGCATCACGGCATAGAATGGCACGCCGATCATCTCCGCGAAATAGGCCTCCGACACCGCCGTCGATCCCGACGACGCCTCGACCACGGGCGTGCCTTTGCGGATGTGGCCGTTGCAAAGCGCGTAGAGAAACAAGGAGCGCGCCAGGCGATGCTTCAGGCTGCCGGTCGGATGCGTGGACTCATCCTTCAGGTAGATGTCGATGCCTGACAGCGCCGGCACGATCAGCCGGATCAGGTGCGTGTCGGCGGTGCGGCACTGGTCGGCCTCGATCGCGGCCACGGCCTCGTCGACCCAGCCGCGCCGATAGACCGGCACGACTGGATTGGAGTGGCGGAAGGCAGGCGACTCGATCGGCATGACCAGTGATCCCCAAAACAACAAATGTCCATCTACCACGAGCCGCTTGCGCGAACGTGCTCAAAACTCCAGCGGCGCGTTGTCGACGACTTCCTTCATCACGAAGAAGGTGCGGGTCTGCCGCACACCGGGCAGCGCGATAAGCTGCTCGCCGTGGATACGGTTGAAATCCTCCATGTCGCCGACGCGGATCTTCAGGAAATAGTCGAAGTCGCCGGCGACGAGGTGGCAGTCGAGCACGAATTTCAGCCGGGCGATCGCCTGCTCGAAGATGGCAAAGCTCTCCGGCGTCGAGCGGTCGAGCACGACGCCGACCATCACCAGCGTGCCCTTGGCCACTTTCTTGGGGGCGATCATGGCGCGGACGGCAGCGATGAAGCCGTCCTCGAACAGGCGCTGGGTGCGGCGATGGCAGGTGGCGGGGCTGATGGCGACGGTTTCGGCCAGCTCGGCATTGCTCAGCCGACCGTTATTTTGCAGCAATCTCAAGATCTTAAGGTCAGTGCGGTCAAGCCGGGCGGTCATGAAAGAAGCTTCCGTAGTAGGCCAATATTTCGGAAGAATTCTTATCCTATCGCGCAATTAGCGCAAGAAGTTGCGCAATATGAGCGCAATATTCGAGAGCACCTTTTGCTTGGGCGATGCTAAGGCAACCACCGAGATCAACGCCAATCGGGATGACCCATGAAGCTCGACAAATTTCCGCGCTACAAGCTGACCTTCGGCCCGACGCCCATCGAGAAGCTGGAGCGGCTGTCAAAGCATCTCGGCGGCCAAGTCGAGATCTATGCCAAGCGCGAGGACTGCAATTCCGGCCTCGCCTATGGCGGCAACAAGCTGCGCAAGCTCGAATACATCATCCCCGACGCGATCGCCTCCAACGCCGACACGCTGGTCTCGATCGGCGGCGTGCAGTCGAACCACACCCGCATGATCGCCGCAGTTGCGGCCAAGATCGGCATGAAGTGCCGCCTGGTGCAGGAAGCCTGGGTGCCGCACGAGGATGCCGTCTATGACCGCGTCGGCAACATCATGCTGTCGCGCATCATGGGCGCCGACGTGCGCCTGGTCGACGACGGTTTCGACATCGGCATCCGCAAGAGCTGGGCGCAGGCGATCGACGAAGTGAAGGCGGCGGGCGGCAAGCCTTACGCCATTCCCGCCGGCGCTTCCGTGCACAAGTTCGGCGGTCTCGGCTATGTCGGCTTCGCCGAGGAGGTGCGCCAGCAGGAAGCCGAGCTCGGCTTCAAGTTCGACTACATCATCGTCTGCACCGTGACCGGCTCCACCCATGCCGGCATGCTGGTCGGCTTTGCAGCGGATGGCCGCGCCCGCAAAGTGATCGGCATCGATGCCTCGTTCACGCCCGCGCAGACCAAGGCGCAGGTGCTCGAGATCGCGCGAAACACCGCCGAACTCGTCGAGCTCGGGAAGGACCTCGTGGCTGACGACGTCGTGCTGGTCGAGGACTACGCCTATCCCGCCTACGGCGTGCCGTCCGAAGAGACCAAGGAGGCGATCCGCCTCAGCGCACGCCTCGAAGGCATGATCACCGACCCCGTCTACGAAGGCAAGTCGATGCAGGGCCTGATCGATCTCACGCAGAAAGGCTATTTCGAGAAGGGCGCGAAGATCCTGTACGCCCATCTCGGCGGCGCGCCCGCGCTGAACGGGTACGCATATGCGTTCCGGAACGGGTGAGTGAAGGCGTAGCTTTCGCGCATCATACACCGCCGTCGTCCCGGGCAAGCGTAAGCGCAGACCCGGGACCCATACGCCGCAGCAGTCGTTTTGCGAAGACTCGTGGTCGCCAGCCTGCCGTACCCACACCGGCTTGTGGTTATGGATCCCGGATCTGCGCGCGCTTTAGGCGCGCTTGTCCGGGATGACGTGTTGAGAGAATTGAGCGCACCAGCGCCCTACCGCGTCCTGACGATCTGCAGCAGTTCGTCGCCGTAATGCTCGAGCTTCTTGTCGCCGATGCCGGGGACGTTGCGGAGTTCGTCGAGAGTGGTTGGCCAGGCCCGAACGATGCCGTCGATGGTGGCATCGTGCAACACCACATAGGCCGGAACGCCGCGCTCGCGGGCGATCTCTGAACGCCAGGACCGCAGCCGCGCGCGCAGTTCCGGATCGACATCGCCTTGCGGCGCGCCGGCGGCGGGCGCGAGGTCGCCGCGGCGCGATTTGCCACGGCTGGCGCGAACGCGCGTGCCGGGCGTCTCCTCGCGCAGCCACACTTCCGTCTCCCCGCGCAGCACGCCGCGCGCGCTCTCCGTCAGCTTCAGCGCGCCATAGGCTTCGCTGTCGCTGTGCAAATGCCCCATCGCCACCAGCTGCCGCAGCACGGTGCGCCACTGCTTTTCGTTGAGCTCGCGCCCAATGCCGAACACCGACAATTTGTCGTGGCCGAACTGCGTAACCTTCTCGGTCAGCCGTCCGACCAGCACGTCGATCAGATGCATCGCGCCGAACCGCTGGCCGGTGCGGTAGACGCAAGACAACAGCTTCTGTGCCAGCACCTTGCCGTCGCGCATCTTCGGCGGCGTCAGGCAATTGTCGCAATTGCCGCAATTCTCCGCGGTCACCGCCTCGCCGAAATAGGCGAGCAGCCGGCGGCGCCGACACTGTGCGGTCTCGGCCAGACCGACCAGCGCATCGAGCTTGCCGATCGAGACCCGCTTGAACTCGTCCGAGGCGCTGGATTCGTCGATCATCCGGCGCTGCTGCACGATGTCGGAGAGCCCATAGGCCATCCAGGCCGCCGACGGCTTGCCGTCACGGCCGGCGCGGCCCGTCTCCTGGTAATAGGCCTCGATGCTTTTGGGCAGGTCGAGATGGGCGACGAAGCGCACATCGGGCTTGTCGATGCCCATGCCGAAGGCGACGGTCGCCACGATGACGATGCCGTCCTCGTTGAGAAAGCGGTCCTGGTTGCGCGAGCGCACCTGGCCGTCGAGCCCGGCGTGGTAGGGCAGCGCCGCAATGCCGGCGTCCTGAAGCGCGGCGGCGACCTCCTCGACGCGGTTGCGGGACAGGCAATAGACCACGCCGGCATCGCCCGCATGCCGCTCCCGAATGAACTCCTTCAGCTGCGAGACGGCATTGCGCTTGTCGACGATCTCGTAGCGGATGTTGGGCCGGTCGAAGCTCGATACGAATTGCGGCGAACCCGCAAGCTGGAGCCGCTCGACGATCTCCTTGCGCGTCAATTCGTCGGCGGTCGCGGTCAGCGCAATGCGCGGCACGTCGGGAAAGCGTTCGGCGATGATCGAGAGACCGACATATTCGGGGCGGAAATCATGGCCCCATTGCGAGACGCAATGCGCCTCGTCGATCGCGAACAGCGCCACCTGGGCCTGCGCCAGCAGCGACAGGCAGCGCGGCGTGACCAGCCGTTCCGGCGCGACATAAAGCAGATCGAGGTCGCCCGCGAGCAGGCGCCGCTCGATCTCGGAGGCTTCCTGGAACGACAGTGACGAATTCAGCGCGGCGGCGTTGACGCCGGCCTCGATCAGCCCGGCGACCTGGTCGCGCATCAGCGCGATCAGCGGCGATACCACGATGCCGCAGCCTTCGCGCAGCAGGGAAGGAAGCTGGTAGCACAGCGATTTGCCGCCACCGGTCGGCATCAGCACCAGGCAATTGCCGCCCTCGGTGACGTGCCTGATAATCTCCCCCTGCGCACCGCGAAAACCGGGCAGGCCGAACACCGAATGCAGCACCGACAGCGCATCGCGGCCGTTGGCCGGCGCAGGCAGCGGAGCGGTAGAGGAAGCGGACATGGGCGGATAGAACCAGGGCCGTGGGATTCGTCACAAGGCCAGTCGCATGCTGGCGCGGGCGTGGCAAGACTGTTTGCGCGGCTAGGCGCTGCCTTTCCCTCTCCCCTTGCGGGAGAGGGTGGCTCGCCGCGCAGCGGCGAGGCGGGTGAGGGGTTCTGTCCTCGAACGCAGATGGGAGTTTGAGGAAACATACCCCTCATCCGGCGCTTCGCGCCACCTTCTCCCACAAGGGGATAAGGAAGAAAAAGAAGCTACGCCCCGATTCGTCGTAACGCCTCCGCGACCGTCACGATCGGCATGTTGCGCTTTCCGGCCGCCTCCAGCGCATGACGCATCAGATCCGGGGTACAGCCATAGGGGCTCGGGGCGAGCGCGACGTCATGGCCGTAGAAGATCAGCCATCCGCCGCTCGCGACGGCCTCGTCGAAATAGCGATCGACGCCCGCTCGATCGATCTCGCGATCGACCAAGGGCGAGGCGCGCAGGAACTGGAGGTCGATGACGTCGCTGTTGACGCCGGGGAGAATGCCGCGCGCCGAACGAAAGGCCTTGGCGAGCTGCGGCTTGCGCCAGACCGAGGCGATCCCATAGGGATAGGCGAAATTCTCCAGATTGATCGAGGAATCGATCGCACGGAAATAGGCCCGGTTCTGCTCGATCTCGCGCGCCATCGCGACCTCGTCGAGATCGGCCGAGCTCTGATGCGAAAAGGTGTGGCAGGCGATCTCGTGACCGGTGCGGTGAAGCCGCACGATCGCGTCATCCGACAAGCCATGCCAATGGTCCGACGGCTGACCGATCAGGCTGCCGGCGAGATAGAACGTGCCGCGGCCGCCGTGCTGCTCCAGAAGTGCGGCGCCCTCACCTGCGGCGCTGTCGGGGGCATCGTCGAAGGTGAAGCTCACGATCGGCGCATGCGCAGGCAGCCGGTGCGGCGCGGCGCGGAAATGCCGGGCCAGCCGATTGCTCACGCGTCCCTGGAGTGCCGACCACACGACTTAGGCTTCCCGTGATGACGTATTTCCATACTGAAACATTCGCGCGCCGGTTGAGGCAAGCCTAACGCCTGGGTAATCCTAACGCGGAACCAACATCCTTCGGCTGACGCGCAGGCACCGACGCATCGGCTTCCAAGCTGAGATATTGCAACCAGTTGCGGAAAAGCACCGCGGCCGCGCTGCCGGCGCCGATATCGGCGCGCAAATTCAAGCCCGGCAGCTCGTTGGTCAGCGCCGGATGGCGCTGGTGCGCCGCCTTCCTCTCGAAGCGAACCAGCCTCTCTTCCGTCGCTGCGTCAAAATAGCTCACCGGCAGGCGCGGATAGTTCTCGCGCTCCCGCGCGAGATAGCGGCCGATGTCACGCAGATATTCACGCTGCAGCGACAGCGCGTCGTATTCCGGGTGGCCCTGAAAGAACACGAAGCGGCTGGCATATTGCCGAATGAAAACATCGACGCCGGCCTCTGCCGAACGTGTCAGCACCTGATAACCGGCCTGCACCAGATCGCTCTCCGCGATCTCGTTCAGGCGCGAATGCGAGACCTTCAGCGGCGCCGGCGCGGCGCGCGTCAGGGAATCGCTCGTCACGGCCTCGCAATCGAAAATGCCGTGGCATTTGGCCGGCAGCCGTCGCCTCGCGATGCCGTCGAGATGCAGCACCGCCGCATGCGCGGCCAGGCACGACCAGATCGTCGAGCGCGTGTTGGCTTTGGCCCAGTCGATCAGCTCGGTGAGGTCCCGCCAGTACGGCTCCTGGTCGAGCTCGGCCGCGACGGGCTCCGCACCCGTTACGATCAGCCCATCGAATTTCTGCTTCTTCAGATCGGAAAGATCCGAATATTCGCTCTCGACATGCCATTTCGCTTCCTGCGACCGCTTCACGCTGGGAAGCGAGAAGCAGTGGAAGCGGATGCGGCAGGAGCCCGCTGCGGCCTGCAGCAGCTTCATGAACTGCCGCTCGGTCGCCTTCAGCGCCGGATCCGGCATGTTGTTGACGAGCCCGATCGTGAGCTCGACGCCATGGCCACGCGCGAGATCGCGCTCGGTCGGCACCAGCGCCGGGCTCGAGATGACTTGATCCCTGTCGATCAAGATCGTCATGGGCGCGGCCGCCTACTCCGCGGCCTCGAGGCGCGCTGACCGGCAGGCCTTGTCCAGCGCCTGGTCAATGTCCTCGATGATGTCGGAGATGTGCTCGATGCCGATCGAAAGCCGGATGGTTTCCGGCAGCACGCCGGCGACACGCTGCTGCTCGGCCGACATCTGCCGGTGGGTGGTCGAGGCCGGATGGCAGGCCAGCGACTTGGCATCGCCGATATTGACGAGACGCGTGATCAGCTTCAGCGCATCGTAGAAGGTCTTGCCGGCTTCCATGCCGCCCTTGATGCCGAAGGTGAACAGCGAGGAGGCATTGCCATCGAGATATTTCTGCACCAGCGGATAATAGGGGCTGTCGGAAAAGCCGGTGTAGTTGACCCAGGCCACGCGCGAATCCTTGCGGAGGAATTCGGCGACCTTGCGGGCGTTCTCGACATGACGCTCCATGCGCAATGCGACGGTCTCGATGCCCTGGAGCAGCAGGAAGGCGTTGAACGGCGACAGCACCGATCCCATGGTGCGCTGATAGACGCTGCGCGCCCGCTCGATATAGGCGGTGCGGCCGAAGCGCTCGGCATAGACGAGGCCGTGATAGGAGGCATCCGGCTTGTTGTAGGCCGGGAAGCGCTCGGCGTGCTTCGCCCAGGGAAAATTTCCGGAATCGACGATGGCGCCGCCCAGCGTGGTGCCGTGACCGCCCAAAAACTTGGTCAGCGAATGCACGGCGATGTCGGCGCCGTAGTCGAACGGCTTGAGCAGGATCGGGGTCGCGACCGTGTTGTCGACGATCAGCGGCACGCCATGCGCATGCGCGATCTTGGCGAGCGCCTCGATGTCGCAGACATTGCCGGCGGGATTGCCGATGGTCTCGGCGAATACGGCGCGGGTGTTCTCGTCGATCAGCTTCTCGATCGCCTCGGGCTTGTCGCTCTCGGCGAAACGGCCGGTGATGCCCTGCCGCGGCAGGATGTGCGAGAGCAGCGTATGCGTGGTGCCGTAGAGCTGCGGCACGGAAACGATGTTGCCGCCGTGATCGGCGACGTTGACGAAGGCGAAATGCAAGGCCGCCTGACCGGTCGCGACCGCGAGCGCGCCGACGCCGCCTTCGAGCTGCGCAATACGCTTCTCCAGCACGGCACTGGTCGGATTGGCTATGCGGCTGTAGCGATAGCCTTCGGCCTCGAGATTGAAGAGCGCCGCGCCGTGATCGGCGCTGTCGAAGGCGTATGCCGCCGTCTGGTAGATCGGCACGGCAACCGCGTGCGTGGTCGCTTCGGGCTCATAGCCGGCGTGAATAGCGATCGTCTCGTTGCGCATCATGCCACCTCCGCGTGGTGCGGGCCGCACTTATTGGCCTGGAATGAGGCATGTGCGTTGTCCGCCGTCCTCGTGTTAGAGGCGGGTGGTAAAGCGGACAATAATTCGCTTAGAGATCGAGGAAGTAACCCTAATGCTTGTCGACAAATTGGCCGGAATTCGGGTTAAATTGCATTAAGCAAACGCTGCGAGGCGAGACGCCCTCCCCCGCAAGGAGAACGGGCGCCATCACCATCGCCGCGATCGCGCTCTGTCTCAGCCCATCCTCTCCCACAGCCGATGCGAGAGCACGCCCGCGCGTTTCTCGATCGCGGCCGCGGCATCGAGCGCGAGATCCTCGCGATAGCGCCCGGCGATGAGCTGCACGCCGATCGGCTTGCCGTCGTGCAGGGCCACCGGCACCACGGCGCCGGGAAGGCCCAGCACGTTGATCGCGGAGATGAAGCGGATCTCCCCCCAGAAGATCTCGCGCACGCGTTCGGGGCTGACGGTGTCCTCACGTGGGCCCGGCGTCGGCTTCACCGTGGTCGGCGCCAGCACGATCGGATACTCCTCGAAGAACAATTGCCAGGCGCGGATGTGGCCGTTGCGTGCCGCGGTCGCCTGCATCCAGGCCTTGAGATCGAGCACGTTCGCCTTGACCTTCATGCCGCCCCAGGCCTTGTGAAAATCCTCGGACGTGACCTTCAGCATGCCGGCTTCCTGCATCACCACGGTCTCGTTGGTGATGATGTCGCACCAGGTCTGCCAGACGCCGTCGATGTCGGGCACCTCGACCTCGCTGACGCGATAGCCGGAACGTTCGAGATGATCGGCGGCCTGACGCAGCGCCGCCGCAACGGATGGATCGACGTCCATATCGTCGGGGATCTTGGCCAGCGCCACCTTGATCGGCCCCTTCGGCCTCTCGCCGACCAGCGGCGCCGGCACCCACCAGGGATCGCGCGGATCGCGCTGGCTCATCACCTCCAGCGCAAGGCGAACGTCGGCGACGTGGCGGGCGAGCGGCCCCTGCGCCGACATCAGATGCGCGAGCATCGGCCGCTCGGCCGTCGCGCTCGCATTGAACGCGGGGATGCGGCCCTGCGTCGGCTTGATGGTCGCGACGCCGTTGCAATGCGCCGGCCAGCGCAGCGAGCCGCCGATGTCGTTGCCATGGGCGATGGTACCGATGCCGGCGGCGACCGCCGACCCCGCACCGCCCGAGGAGCCGCCGCAGGTGATATCGGGATCCCAGGGGTTCAGCGTCAGGCCGTGCAGGGGATTGTCGGTGAAGCCGCGGAAGGAGAATTCCGGCGTGTTGGTGAGCCCGATGACGATCGCGCCGGCCTTCTTCAGGTTGCGCACCACCGGCGCATCCGACGGCGCGACGAGGTCCTTGTTGGCGGGAACGCCGTTGAAATTCGGCCGACCTTCGTAGTCAACGTTCTCCTTGATCGTGATCGGCACCCCATGCAGAAGGCCGAGCGCACCACCCTTGGCGCGCTGCTTGTCCGCGGCGTGCGCAGCCTTCAATGCCTCTTCCGAGAGATCGACGACGACCGCATTCAGCTTCGGATTGACCGCGCGCATCCGCTCCAGATGCGCCTCGACCGTCTCGACCGCGGAGATCGCGCCGGAGCGGATCGCGGCTGCGGTCTCGACAGCCGACCATTGCCAAGCCGGTCCCTTGGGCCGGCGTGCGGCGGTCGATTTACGCGGAGCCGCTTTCTTGACCGTTCTCTTCGCGGTTTTCGCGACGGCGCCCTTTCGGGCAGCACTGGTCTTGTTCGATGATTTCGCCGATGTCTTCGCTGCAGTTCTCTTCTTGGCTGCCGCCTTCTTCGCCACGTCGCATCTCCCAAAAATTGCGCCGCGGAGGTTATGGACGTCACGCAACCATGTACAGGTGCGTTTCTGCATGGCGCATTGCCGCAACGCTCTATCACGATCGCCGCCTATATAACCACTCTCCTATACCGGCGGCGGATTGAGTCGCGCAAAGCCCTCCTGGACGCGATAGGGGTAATAGGGATAAGGCGGCATCACCGCGCTGACCTCGTCAAGCCGCCCGATCTGATCCGGACTCAGCGACCATCCGACGGCGCCGAGATTGTCGCGCAACTGCGCCTCGTCGCGGGCGCCGATGGTCACGGAGGAGACCGTCGGGCGCGACAGCAACCAGGCGATTGCGACCTGCGGCACGGTGCGGCCGGTCTCGGCAGCAATCGCGTCGAGCACATCAACGATCGCGTACAGGCGCGCATCGTCCACGGGCGGGCCGAACTGCGCGGTGGCGTGCAGGCGACTGCCTTGCGGCAGCGGCTGGCCGCGCCGGATCTTTCCGGTGAGCCGGCCCCAGCCCAACGGGCTCCAAACCAATGCGCCGACGCCCTGATCGCGCGCGAGCGGCATCAGCTCCCACTCGTAGTCGCGGCCGAGCAGCGAGTAATAGACCTGGTGCGCGACATAGCGTGGCCAGCCATGCCGGTCCGCAATGGCGAGCGACTTCATCAACTGCCAGCCCGCGAAATTCGAGACACCGACATAGCGCAGCTTGCCGGCACGCACCAGCGCATCGAGCGTGGACAGCACCTCCTCGATCGGCGTGAACGCATCGAAGGCGTGGAGCTGAAACAGGTCGATCATGTCGGTACCAAGCCGTCGCAGCGCTGCATCGACCGAGGCCAGCAGCCGCTGTCGTGACGAGCCGGCATCGAACGGGCCGTCGCCCATCGGCAGGCTCATCTTGGTCGAGATCAGCACCTTGTCGCGGCGGCCCTTGATCGCAGCGCCGAGGATCTCCTCGGAGGCGCCGTTCGAATAGACGTCCGCGCTGTCGAACAGATTGACTCCCGCCTCGAGGCAGATATCGACCAGCCTGCGGGCCTCTTCGATGCCGCTGCGTCCCCAGGCCGAGAACAGCGGGCCTTGGCCGCCGAACGTGCCGGTGCCGAAGCTGAGGACCGGGACCTTCAGCCCGGAAGCGCCGAGATTGCGATAGTCCATGACCGCTCTCCTATTCCGCCGGGCATGCCGCAACGACGGCCGGCCTGCGGTCGAGCTGAAGGCTCCACAGGGCCAGCACGAGGCCGATCGCGGTGATGCCGGCCGCAACCAGCGGCAGCGCGGAAAGGCCGAACCCGCGGTCGATGGTGACGCCGCCGGCCCAGGCGCCCAGCGCATTGCCGAGATTGAAGGCGGCAATGTTGAGGCTGGAGGCGAGCGTGCGCCCATGGGGACCGGCAGCTTCCAGCACGCGAAGCTGGAGGGGTGCGACGGTTGCGAAAGCGGCGACGCCCAGCAGCAGGATCAGCATGACCGCGGGGATCTTGACCGACAGCACCGCGGCAAGGCCGAGCAACACGATGGCGAGCGCGGCGAGCGTGCCGATCAGGGCGCGCGCAAGACCGCGGTCGGCGAGCTTGCCGCCGGCGACATTGCCGATCGCGAGCCCAACGCCGAATACCAGCAGGATCGGCGACACCGCGGCCTCCGAAAAGCCGGTGAAGCGCGTCAGGATCGGCTGGATGTAAGTGAACACGACGAACAGGCCGGCGAACCCGAACACGGTCATGGCAAGGCCGAGCAGGACCTGCGGACGGCCGAGCACCGCGGCCTCGTCGGCGAGCGAGACCGGCCTGTCGCCATGGCCGACATGACCGGGGACGAGAACAGCGACCACCGCGAATGCAACCACGCCGATGACCGTCACCGCCCAGAACGCCGCGCGCCAGCCGAGCATCAGGCCGAACCATGCGCCGAAGGGCACGCCCAGAAGCGTCGCGACCGTCAGGCCGATGAACATGGTGGCGATGGCGGAGGCGCGCTTGTCCTCGGCGACGAGGCTGGTGGCGACGACCGAGCCGACGCCGAAGAACGTGCCGTGGGCGAGCGAGGTCAGCACCCGCGCCGCCATCAGCAATTCGTAGTTCGGCGCCAGCGCGCAGGCCGCATTGCCGAGCGTGAAGATCGCCATCAACGCCAGCAGCACTGTCTTCCGCGGCATTCGCCGCATCGCCAGCGTCAGCACCGGCGCGCCGACGAAAACGCCGAGGGCATAGCCGGAGATGAGCAGCCCTGCGACCGGCACCGAGACATGCATGTCGGCCGCGACCTGGAGCAACAGGCCCATGATGATGAATTCAGTGGTGCCTATGCCGAAGGCACCGGCGGTGAGAGCAAGAACGGCGGGAGGCATGCGTGGCTCCAAGGGATGAGACGAGCCACGCAGATAGCGGTCCTGCCGCAAAACCATTAGAATGTCCGCAATCCAATCATTTGTGACGTGAATTCAAATATGGCCCGCTTCGACACCAACCGCGCCGCCGAGATGGAGGTGTTCGTCCGCGTCGTCGATCTCGGCGGTTTCACCCAGGCCGCGAGAAAGCTGCGCCTGACCCCGTCGGGCGTGAGCAAGCTGATCTCGCGGCTGGAGGCGCGCCTCGGCGCGCGGCTCGTCAACCGGACCACGCGGAAGCTGACGCTGACGGAGGAAGGCCGGGCCTTCTACGAGCGCGCTGTGCGTATCCTCGCCGAGATGGAGGAGGCCGAACGCGAGGCGGCATCAGGGGCGACGCCGCGCGGCCGCCTCACGGTAAACTGCAACATTCCCTTCGGCATGCTGCATGTGATCCCGTTGATCCCGCGCTTTCTGAAGCAGCATCCCGATGTCACGCTCGATCTCGTGTTGACCGACACGCTGATCGACCTGATGCAGGAGCGCGCCGACGTCGCCATTCGCGTCGGCCCGTTGCGGGCATCGCGTCTGATCGCGCGAAAACTTGGCACCAGCCGCATGGTCGTGGTCGGCGCGCCGGACTATCTCGCCCGCTGCGGCACGCCGAAGATACCGGCCGATCTCGCCGAGCACCGCGGCATCGGCTGGACCTTTCCGCGCAGTATCCGCGGCTGGCCGTTCAAGCGCGGCGACCACACCGAAGAAGCCATGCCGCCGCCTGTCGCGCGCGTCAGCGACGGCGAAGCCGCCCGCCGCCTCTGCCTCGGCGGCGTCGGTCTCGCCCGCCTCGCCCTCTTCCACATCGGCCCCGACATCGAATCCGGCCGTCTCGTCCCGGTGCTGCAAAACTACAATCCCGGCGACCGCGAAGACGTCCACGCCGTCTATGTCGGCCACACCGCGCCGCTGCCCGCGCGGGTGCGCGCGTTCATCGATTTTCTCGGCGAGCATGTGCGGGTGAGCGATCCCGGGCTGAAGCGGACGGGAGATGGCAGGTGGAGGGTGGCGGGATGAGGCTGATGGCGGAGGGTGCAGAAGAAAATTCGACGCCGGCTTGGCAAGCCGAAGCAAACGGCAACCATGCCGCCTTCGCCCTGCGGGCTTCGGCGCGACACTCTTGCGAAAACTGCATTTGCGGAGCACTGGCGGAGAGAGTGGGATTCGAACCCACGGTACGGTTTCCCGCACACACGCTTTCCAAGCGTGCGCCTTAAGCCACTCGGCCATCTCTCCGGAGCGCCTTCTCTTGAAGGGGCGCCGAAGATTTTGCAAGGGATCGCGGGGAAATCGCGGAAATTTTCCGCAACCCATTGTATTTACGAGATAATATCTGGCGTCGCCCACGCCTCGAACGGCTTGGCGGCTGAACCCGTGGCGGGTTTGGCGCGACGATTCACGTGAGGACGCCAACCATGACCGGGGACGCCATGACCATCCGCAACACCATCGCCCTGCTGAGCCTGATATCGGTCCTTGTCCCCGCCTTCGCCGTGCCGGCTCTGGCCCAGGTCTGTACCCGGCAGGGCGTCGATGTGAGCTGCGACGACGGGCGGCGCGGGGTGCTGTCCGGGGATTCGATCATCTGGCCGGACGGGACGCGCTCGAGCTCGACGCCGCACCCAAGCGTGATCATCGGCAACAAGAGTTCGGTGCATGTCGGGCCCGGCGTGTTCGTCGGCCAGGGCAAGGGCATGGTGCCGATGGATGATCCCAACGCGCCGAACAAGCGGCAATGCGCGATCCTGGACGGCGTGTCGTATTGCTATTGAATGTTTCGTCCTGACCTCTCCCCGTAAGAATGGGGCGAGGAGAAGATCTAAATCAACCGCACGCCCGAGATCGCCGATTTCAGCCAGCGCAGCGCTTGCGGCGGCTGTGCTGCGAGCGGCGCTTCCGCGGCCTTCTCGGTTCGGCACTTCTCCAGCTCCGCGACGAAGTCGGCCGACCATTGCTGGATGGTGTGGCCGCGCAGCTTCTTCATCATCGCGTCCCAGCGCATCTTGCGCTCGGTAAGCGGCATTGCGGCCGCGACCGCGATCGCGCGCGCCATGCCGTCGATGTCGTGCGGATTGACGAGCAAGGCAGTCTCGAGCTCGTTGGCAGCGCCCGCGAATTTCGACAGCACCAGCACGCCGGGGTCGGCCGGGTTTTGCGCAGCGACATATTCCTTGGCGACGAGGTTCATGCCGTCATGCAGCGGCGTCACAACGCCGACCTGCGCGGTGCGATAGAGGCCCGCCAGCACGGCCTGGCTGAAACCCTTGTTCAAATAGCGGATCGGCGTCCAGTCGACCTCGCCGTGGCGGCCGTTGACGTCGGTGACGAGACGCGCGACCTCGCTCTGAAGATTGCCATAGGCCTCGATCGCGCCGCGCGAAGGATTGGCGATTTGAAGCAGGGAGATGCTGCGCGCAAATTGCGGCTGCTCGGTCCACAGCCGGTCGAATGCGCTGATGCGGTTGACGAGGCCCTTGGAATAATCGAGGCGGTCGACGCCGATCGCGAGGCGCTCGCCGTTGAGGCTGCGCCGCAACCGCGACACATCGGGATGCGATGCCGATTTCGCGGCATAGGCGGCGAACTTGTCCGCATCGATGCCGATCGGAAACACCTCGCAGCGCGTGCGGCCATGCTGCGAGATCGCAACGCCGTCCTCGACGGTGAGGCCGAGCTCGCCGCTGACATAGCCGAGGAAGTTCTCGCAATCGTCCTTGGTCTGGAAGCCGAGCAGATCGTAGGCCAGCATCGCCGTGATCAGCTCGCGATGATTGGGCACGCCTTGCATCACGGCAGTGACCGGCCAGGGCGTATGCAGGAAGAAGCCGATCGGATCGTCGACGCCGAGATCGCGCAGCTCGGCACCGAGCGCGAGGAAGTGATAATCCTGCACCCAGAACGCGGTCTTTGTCTTCCGGAATCGCATCAAGGCGCGCGCCATGAAGGCGTTGACCTCGCGATAGCTGACATAATCTTCGCGCGAGACGCGGATCAGATCGCTGCGCGAATGCAGTGCCGGCCACAGCGCCGAGTTGGCGAAGCCTTCGTAGTAGCCGCCATAATGGGCTGCCGGCAGATCCAGCGTCGCAATCGCGCCTGTTCCCAGTGCTTCGATCTCGGCAAACGGTTCTTTCTGATGGCCGTCACGCACCCGGCCCGAAGATCCCACCCAGATCGCGCCCGAATGTTCCACCACCGGCAACAAGGCCGCTGCGAGGCCGCCCGTCATGGGCTCGTTAGGTTTGCCGCGCGCGACGCGATTCGAAACGACGACTAAGTTCACAGGTCGTCCCCTCCTGTTTCATTCCACCCCGTTTAACTGCCGTTCATCAATATGGTTCCTGTCATCGTTTCAACCAATTGAAACCAAAATCGGGCGCGCGCGTTGGAACTGGTTTTGCTCGTGGGAACCGGCATTTTCACTGCAAAGACAACTCTTCGGGCGATATTGCGCAGCACGCGTTGCGGCGCGCGAGGGCGCCGTCTCCGGAGCTTCATGTCTGCGGCGTGGCGCGGCCTTGCTTTTACCTTGGATCGAGCAGCCGGGCCAGGAACGTACGCACGTCGCTCGGCGCATCGAAATGACCGTTCACGCCCATGGCCCGGCGGCCGACGGAGAAGGCAAGCCCGTTCATATCAGGCATGATCGCGAAGACGGTTTCATCGGTGACGTCGTCGCCGATGAAGATCGGGCGCCGTCCTTTGAAAGGCTCCCGCTTCATCAATTCGCGTACGCCGGTCGCCTTGGTGAATCCGGAATGCTTGATCTCGCAGACGAACTTGCCGGGCAGCACCTCGATCGGCGCATTGGGCAGGTCGGCGCGGATCACCGAGACGGATTCGTAGATCGCCTTCTCCGCATGCGGCGCGAGGCGGTAATGCAGCGCCAGCGAATAGCCCTTGTCCTCGAGCAATATGCCGGGCGAAAGCTTGGCGATGGCCGCCAGCCGCCGCTTCAGCTCCTTGTCCAGCGGCGGCGCGTGCACGGCGTCGGCCTCATTGTCGACCGACAGCCGCATCTCGGCGCCGTGGCCGGCGACGGCGCGAAACACGTCGGGTGCGAAGATCAGGTCGATGTCGTTGAGCGAGCGGCCGCTGACCAGCGCCAGCGCGCCGGAGGTGCGCTCGGTCAATTTGTTCAGCGTGTCCGACAAGCCCGGCGGCACCCACACCTCGCGCGGGGTCGGCATCAGATCGAGCAGGGTCCCGTCGATGTCGAGCAGGATTGCGGTCTCGTCGAGATGCGGCACGAGCGCATGCGGCACCGGCACAGCATCGGGGGTATCGTCGTCGGGCATGGTGCGCTTCTGGTCCAACGCCATGTCTGCAAGTTCCAATTTCATTAGTCTACTCCATAGAAGCGAGCGGCCGAGCGATTTGTTCGAGCGATTTTCGCTCGGCGGCAAAGGCGTACCGCCATCCCACGATCGCCGCCGCGAGCATCAGGGCCGCCCCCAGCAGATAGCCGGCGAACACGCTGGTGCGTGATCCCGTGTCGATCAGCGCGCCGAACAGCGCCGGCCCGATCACGCCGCCGATGCCGGTGCCGACCGCATAGAACACGGCGATCGCCAGCGCGCGAACCTCGAGCGGAAAGGTCTCGCTGACGGTGAGATAGGCCGCGCTCGCGGCCGGCGAGGCAAAGAAGAAGATCACCATCCAGGCGATGGTCTGTCCCTGCGCGGTGAGCACGCCGATGGAGAACAGATAGCCCGAGACCGCCAGCAGCAGGCCCGACATGCCATAGGTGAACATGATCATGGTGCGGCGTCCCAGCGTATCGAACAGCCGGCCGAGCAGCAGCGGTCCCAGAAAATTGCCGGCCGCAAAAGGCAGCAGGTACCAGCCGACATTTTCGGCGCTGATGCCGTAGAAATCGGTCAGCACCAACGCGAAGGTGAAGAAGATGGCATTGTAGAAGAACGCCTGCGCGCTCATCAGCACGAGGCCGACCAGCGCACGCTGCCGATACATCGAGAACAGCGTGTGCACGACCTCGCGGATCGGCGTGTGATCGCGCATCTTCAGGCGGATCTTGGTGAAGCGCGCCGCGCCCGTGTCCTGGCGATGTCCGATCACGGAGCGTTCGATCTCGTCGACGATCGCATGGGCCTGATCGGGACGGCCATGGATCATCAGCCAGCGCGGACTTTCCGGAATCCACATTCGCATCAGGAGCACGACGAGACCGATGCTGGCGCCGATCAGATAAGCAAGACGCCAGCCGAGATCGGGCGCGATCACGGCGGGATCGAGCAGCACGATGGCCGCGACCGCACCCATCGCGGCGCCGATCCAGAAACTGCCGTTGATGACGAGATCGGTCCAGCCGCGATAGCGCGCCGGCACCAGCTCCTGGATGGTCGAGTTGATCGCGGTGTATTCGCCGCCGATGCCGGCACCCGTGAGGAAACGAAACAGCGCGTAACTCGTGACATTCCATGACAGCGCGGTCGCTGCCGTCGCCGAGAGATAGAGCGCGAGCGTGATGAAGAACAGCTTCTTGCGGCCAATGCGGTCGGTGAGCCAACCGAAGCCGAGCGCGCCCAGCACGGCACCGGCGAGATAGGCGGAATTGGCAATGCCGAGATCGAGATTTGAGAAATGCAGCGACGTGCTCTGCTTCAGAGCACCGGAGAGCGCGCCGGCCAGCGTCACTTCGAGCCCGTCCAGGATCCAGGTGATGCCCAATGCGAGCACGACGCGGGTGTGAAAGCCGCTCCAGGGCAGCGCGTCGAGGCGCGAAGGAATGCTGGTCTCGACGATGCGATCGGTCGCCGCGGCCGACATCGCAGGTCCATCATTCAGGGCTGGGCGTTGCTGCAATTCCATCGCGTTGGGTCTGACCAATGGAAGCGGCCCCGGTTCACATGACGTGGACGGGGTCGATCCGATCATGAGGGGTGCGGCATTCCGCCTGCCACCTGCGACAACGTCCGCCACGTGGCCCGGTTCCCGGAGGAACACCCTTCAATAACATCCGTTTCCGACGGAGCTACAAGGAGTTGACGCATGGCTCAGGTCAGAAAGACGACACATTCGCGAAAGACAGGCGCGCGCAAGAAGACCAGCGCAAGGCGCCCCAGGACGGTGCGCAAAAGCCCCAAGCGCGGCGCGCCGAAACGCTGGTCGCAGCGCGTGACGAAGCAGAGCGACGCGCTCGACCTCAAGCAAGGCGTGTTCAAGCTGACCAGCGCGAAGGAGATCGCGGCCTCGTTGAAGCGCTCGGCCGAGCACAGCTCACGCCGCAAGGCGGGAGCGTATCGCTCGGCGCTGTCGATGCTGACCTTCTACATCAATCGCGCCGGCAAGACGCTGCCGAAGACGCAGCGCTCGCGTCTGGAAAGGGCGAAGGTGGAGCTGAAGCGGGCGTTCGGGAGGGAGTGAGATCCGTAGGGTGGGTTAGGCGAGGCCGTAACCCACCACTTAACTCTCGACGCTCGATTCGAGGTGGTGGATTACGCTTCGCTGATCCACCCTACGCGTTCCTTTCGCAGCCTCTACGCCGCCCGGATATTCCCCATGAAGCGATCGAGCTCGGCGCGCAGGCGGGTGCTTTCGGACGACAGCGTCTTGGCCGAGTGCAGCACCTCTTCCGAGGCCGAGCCGGTCTCGGCGGCGCCGCGGTTGACCTGGCCGATATCGGTGGCCGCGGTCTGGGTGCCCTGTGCAACGGTCTGGACGCTGCGGGCGATCTCCTGCGTCGCCGCGCCCTGCTGCTCCACCGCGCTGGCGATCGAGGTCGAGATCGACGAGATCTGGCCGATGGTCGCACCGATCTCCTTGATCGCGGCAACCGATTCGGCAGTGGCGCCCTGCATGCCGGTGATGTGCGAGGAGATCTCGTCGGTCGCCTTCGCGGTCTGGCTCGCCAGCGATTTCACTTCGCTGGCAACCACCGCAAAGCCGCGGCCGGCCTCACCGGCGCGCGCCGCCTCGATGGTGGCATTGAGCGCCAAAAGGTTGGTCTGCTCGGCGATCGCCGTGATCAGCTTGACGACTTCGCCGATCTGCTGGGCGGCATGCGAGAGCTTGCCGATGCGGCCGTCGGTTTCCTTGGCCTGGACCACGGCGGCTTCCGCGATCCGGCTGGAATCGCGGACCTGGCGGCCGATCTCCTCGACCGAGGCCGACAGCTCTTCCGTCGCGGTGGCGACCGACTGCATGTTGGAGGAGGCCTGCTCGGAGACGTCCGCGACCTGGCTCGACAGGCTCTGGGTGGTCTCGGCGGTGCGGGTCAGCGTCGAGGCTGCCGATTCCAGCTGCACGGCCGAGGCCGAGACGTTGGAGACGATGGCGCCGACCGCACTCTCGAAATCGTCGGCAAAGCGGATCAGCTCGGCGCGGCGGCTGGCCGCCTGCTCCCGGTTCTGGACCTCGCTGGCGGCGGCATCGCGCTCGGCCTTGGCCACAGCCTGGACCTTGAACTCCTCGACCGCGCCGGCCATCTCGCCGATCTCGTCCTTGCGGCCGAGACCCGGCAGCACGACGTCGAAATTACCCGAGGCCAGCTCGCGCATCGCCTTGCACATCGCGATCATCGGACGCGAGATGCCGTTGCCGAGCATCAGGGCGAGCACAGCGCCGATGGCGAGGCCGCCGAGCGCCAACATCACCATCAGCCGCTCGGTATCCACGATCGTCGCATTGGCGCTCGCTTCGATGCGCTGCTGATCGGCGGTCAGCTCCGATCGCAGCTCGCCCGAGAGCTTGAGGATGCCCGCCGCCGTCTTGGTCATCTCGCCGTTCAGCTTGACGATGATCTTCACGTTCTCCGACAGCTTGGTGAAGGAGGTGCGGTATTGCTTCAGGAGGTTGCCGATCTCCGTTACGCGGTCGGTGATCTTCTGATCGTTCGCATAGATCGAGACCAGCAGCGTCTCCAGGAATTTGACGCGCGCGATCACGCCATCGGCGGTCTTCGGCTCCGGCTTGGCGACGAAGGCGCCGACCGAGGTGGAGACCGCGAGGTATTGCGAGGTGATGTCCTTGGCCGTGGTCTGGACCGAGGACAGCCCCGCCAGCGCGGCCGTATCGGCGAGATCGTCGAATTTGAAGCGGATCTTGTTGCCGACGCTGTTGAGCTCATCGGCCGCGATCTTGTTGTTCTCACGCGTCAGCGTGATGATCTCTCCGAACACCTTCGTGAAGCGCTGGAATTCGGCCTCGAGCTTGCCGACCTCCTCGCGTCGGGCAGCCCCGGTCGTGGCGGACATCGACTTGGCGATCGCACTCCTCAGATTCTCTTCAGCCGCCTTGGCCGCAGTCTCGTCCTCGGCCGCGCCGGTCAGGGTATAGGCCCGCGCCAGTCCTTGATAGGCGATCAGTTCGCGGTCGACCGTCCGCGCGAGGTCGGCTTCCGACACGCTGGTTCGGTAGGAGGCGACGGCGCCGGCAATCCGCTCGAAGCCGAAATAGGCGAAAGCCATACTGACGGCGAGGATGGCTAGCACTGCCACGAAGCCGAGGATGATCTTTGCACGAAAACGCAACGTTGGCAGCCTCGATTGGCTCGACTTCGACTTGACCGACATTCCCCCACCCCATTCCATTCGCGGAAAACCAGGCGCAGCCCGGAAGCAGCCCGCTTCCTGACTCGTCCGTACGGTAATTGGCAAAGGATAAGCTGTGGTAAATTTGCGACGCCGCAACTGGCGGTTAGATGACGCAGGGAATTGTTAAGGGGCGCTTTCCCGCGCCGTTACAATTGGTGCCGCGCCAAGCTCCGCAGCCGTCCCGGACAAGCGCAGCTAAGCGGAGCGCTGATCCGGTACCCATAGCCCCAGGATCGTGTTGGGCGAAGACTCGGAGTGGCCGGGGTCGCTCCACGATCACTGCCGGGATTTAGGGGGCCCGATCGGCGCGCGCCTTGAGGGCGGGCTTGTCCAGGACGACGGCGGAGAGTGGAGCAGCAGCGCAGCGTATAACTGGCAACGAACCGAGCGAGCTTACGCCGCCCGGATATTCCCCATGAAGCGGTCGAGCTCGGCGCGCAGCCGGGTGCTTTCGGATGACAGCGTCTTGGCCGAGTGCAGCACCTCTTCCGAGGCCGAGCCGGTCTCGGCGGCGCCGCGGTTGACCTGGCCGATGTCGGTGGCCGCGGTCTGGGTGCCCTGTGCAACGGTCTGGACGCTGCGCGCGATCTCCTGCGTTGCCGCGCCCTGTTGCTCCACCGCGCTCGCGATCGAGGTCGAGATCGACGAGATCTGGCCGATGGTCGCCCCGATCTCCTTGATCGCGGCGACCGATTCGGCCGTCGCACCCTGCATGCCGGTGATGTGCGAGGAGATCTCGTCGGTCGCCTTCGCGGTCTGGCTCGCCAGCGATTTCACTTCGCTCGCAACCACCGCAAAGCCGCGGCCGGCCTCACCGGCGCGCGCCGCCTCGATGGTGGCATTGAGCGCCAAAAGGTTGGTCTGCTCGGCGATCGCCGTGATCAGCTTGACGACTTCACCGATCTGCTGGGCGGCATGCGAGAGCTTGCCGATGCGGCCGTCGGTTTCCTTGGCCTGGACCACGGCGGCTTCCGCGATCCGGCTGGAATCGCGGACCTGGCGGCCGATTTCCTCGACCGAGGCCGAGAGCTCTTCGGTCGCGGTGGCGACCGACTGCATGTTGGAGGAGGCCTGCTCGGAGACGTCCGCGACCTGGCTCGACAGGCTCTGGGTGGTCTCGGCGGTGCGGGTCAGCGTCGAGGCCGCCGATTCCAGCTGCACGGCCGAGGCCGACACGTTGGACACGATCGCGCCGACCGCGCTCTCGAAATCATCGGCAAAGCGGATCAGTTCGGCACGGCGGCTTGCGGCCTGCTCGCGGTTCTGCACTTCGCTGGCCGCGGCATCGCGCTCGGCTTTAGCGACAGCCTGAACCTTGAACTCCTCGACCGCGCCGGCCATCTCGCCGATCTCGTCCTTGCGGCCGAGACCCGGCAGCACGACGTCGAAATTGCCCGAGGCCAGCTCGCGCATCGCCTTGCACATCGCGATCATCGGACGCGAGATGCCCGTGCCGAGCAGGAAGGCGAGAACCGCGCCCAGCAGCGTGCCGCCGATGGCGAGGATCAGAACCAGGTGCTCGGTCTGCCCGATGGTCGCTTCCGATTCCGAGTCCAGCCGTTGCTGTTCGGCGACGAGGTCCGCCTTCATGGCGGTGGCGCCTTGCAGGATGGCACCGGCCGAACCGCTCATCTCGGTGACGAGGTCGTCGACCAGCTTGGCTTGCGCAATCAGCTTCTCCAGCGCCTCGCGATAAGCACTGAGAAACGCTTTGGCCTCCTTCAGGCCGGCGACGATCTTGTCGTCCATGGAATAGACCGCGCCGAGCGAGTTCTCGACGAACTTCAGTCGCGCCATCGCACTGGCTCCGACGGCCTGGTCGGAGTTGAGGATGAAATTGCTTGCGGCCGCACTCGCGGTCTGGAATTGGGCGTTGACCTGCTTGGTGCCGAATTCGATCGCCTGCGCTTCGGAGTCGGAGGCGTTGTTGCCGACGTCGTCCAGCTTGTATTTCAGCAGGTTGGCGTTGCGCTGAAGCTGATTCTGGACCAGCAGCGCGCTGTCGCGCTTGGCCTGCAAGATCTTGGCGAAGGTCGCCGAGAAATTGGAAAACTCCTTGGCGAGCTTGTTGAGGCTCTCGAGCCGCGCCGGCTTCTTGGCATTCTTGATCGCTTGGTCGATGGCATTCTTCAGGCTGGCCTCGGCGTCCAGCGCCGCCTTGGCGTCGTCCTCCTTACCGGTCACCACGAAGTAGCGGGCGGCGGAGCGATAGCCGAGCAGTTCGCGATCGATATTGCGGGCAAGATCGGCCTCCGAGACGCTGCTACGGTAGGATCCGACGCCTTCCGAAACGCGCTCGAAGCCGAAATAGGAGAAGGCCATGCTGCCGGCGGAGATCGCCAGCACGACGGCAAAACCGAGGATGATCTTGGCGCGGAACCTGAGAGTCGGAAATATTGTGCGCTTCGACGGCGACGCGATACGCCCGGACATTCCCACCCCCATTTTCATTCAGCTCTGATCCGGGGGCGCCCTGTCCCCAGATCCGAATGCGCAAAACTAGGGCAGAATTGATAAGGGGTGGTAAATTCCTCCCGGCTCGCAATCAACGGCTGTACCAGCGCCAGCTCGGCAGCTTCCGGTCCAAACCGGGTACCGCGCGGCTTTGTTGCGGCTAGAGCGAAAAAGCCCTACTGTTTTCGGCACTTGACGGAAGATCTTGGCAACAGACCAAGCGCGTCCTTGAGGAGAGAAACGAAGTGGGGCAGGCCGATCTTCGGTTTGACGGTTCGTCCGGCGTTGCGGTCGCGAAATCGAAAGCTCCGACCGTCGATGACGCCGTTGCCGAGCTCGTCGCCCAGCTTCCGTCCGACGAGCTGGCCCTGGTCCTGGTCTTCCTCTCTCCCCGCTACGATCCCCATCGGTTCATCGCCGAGATCACGAGACATTTCGCGGACACGCCGGTCTGCGGCTGCACGACAGCTGGGGAACTGGCGCCGGACGGCTGGGACGAGAACAGCGTTGTCGCGCTGACGTTCAGCCGGGCCGATTTCAGCGCCGTGGTCCGGCCGATCCTGAATCTCGCTAATTTCCATGTCGAGGACGGCCGCCGGATCGGCAGCGAGCTTCGCCACGAATTGCTGCGGGCCACCTCGGAGGTCAGCGGCGGCAACCCGTTCGGCCTGGTGCTGATCGACGGCATGTGCCGCCGCGAAGAGGCCGTGATGTCCGCCATCTACGCCTCGCTCGACAATATCCCGATCGTCGGCGGGTCGGCCGGCGACGGCCTGCGCTTCGAAAGGACCTGGGTGTTCTTCGACGGCAGGGCCCACACCGATGCGGCTCTCCTCATTCTCCTCAACACGTCGCTGCCGTTCCGCGTCTTCAAATGCGACAATTTCGAGCCGACCGCGCAGAAGATGGTGGTCACCGAGGCCGATATCGAGCAGCGGGTCGTCAAGGAATTGAACGCGGAGCCCGCCGCCTCCGAATATTCCCGTGCGGTTGGAATCATCGACGCCAAGCTCGACCCGTTCTCCTTCGCATCCCATCCGGTGCTGGTCCGGGTCGGCGGGTCCTATTACGCACGGTCGATCCAGCGCGTGGATCCCGACGGCTCCTTGCGCTTCTTCTGCGCGATCGACGAGGGCATGGTGCTGACGACGGCAACCTCGGGCAGCCTGGTCGGAGCCACCCGGGATGCCTTCGCGGAAACCCGTGAGCAGATCGGTGACGTCTCGCTTTATATCGGCTTCGAATGCCTGCTGCGCCGGCTGGACGCCGAGCAGCACCAGCTCTCACGCGAAATGTCCGAACTGTACCGGCAGAACCGCGTCGTCGGCTTTCATACCTACGGCGAACAGTTCGGCTCGATGCACGTGAACCAGACCTTCACCGGCGTCGCCATCGGCAGGCGGCCGACGTAACGGAGCCGACGTGGCAGAGACCTGGCAGGACGGGGAAACGATCGAGCAGCTTCGGCGGGAATCCGTCAAGCTGAAGAAGATCAACGCGGCGCTGATGTCCCGCGTCGAGCGGTCGATGGATCAGCAGCTCAACGCGTTCTCGCTGTTCGAAACCGCGATCGCGCTCGACCACCAGGTCCGCGACCGGACGCATCAATTGCGAGACGCTCTGCGTTCGGTCGAGCGGGCCAACGAAGGCCTCTACCGCGCCAAGCAGCAGGCGGAAGCTGCGAGCTCGCTGAAATCGTCCGTGCTGATCTCGGTCACTCACGATCTGCTCCAGCCGCTGAACGCGGCGCGCCTGACCCTGTCGGCACTCACCGAGATGATGGAGTCGCAGGAAGCGGGCGTGCTGATCGACCAGGTCGACCGGTCCCTGGTGACGCTGGAAGACCTGCTGCGCTCGCTCCTGGAGATCGCCAAGCTCGATGCGGGCGCGCTCCGGCCCGACGTGCGGCCGATTGCAATCGGGCCGCTGCTCGATCAGCTCCGCAACGAGTTCGAGCCGATCGCCTGGAGGCAGGGGCTGTCCTTGCGCGTCCGCAGCTCGCCGCTCGCGGTGCTGTCCGACCCGATGATGCTGCGAAGGATCCTGCAAAATCTGCTCGCCAACGCGATCCGCTATACAAGCAGCGGCGGCGTCATCATGGGATGCAGACGGCGTGGCAACGGCATCGCGATCCAGATCTCCGACACCGGACCCGGAATTGCACAAGCGCAGCAGGAGGCGATCTTCCGGGAATTCCAGCGCGGCGACGTCAGCGCGACCGACCAGGCCGGCTTCGGTCTCGGCCTTTCGATCGTACGCCGCTTCGCGACGGCGCTCGGGCACGAGGTGCGGCTGTCGTCGCATGTCGGCCGGGGATCGACATTCGTGCTCGACCTGGAGCAGGCCGATCGCGCCGATGTCAGCGACGATCTCCATGAAGTGAAGCCCGCCGATCTGCACTATGGCGGTCTGGGAGGGGCCAAGATCCTGCTGATCGAGAACGACGCGTCGGGCGCGGAGGCGCTGGCCGCCTTGTTGGAAGGATGGGGCTGCGACGTCGCGACCACGAGATCCGCCGCGGACGCCGCCCAGCGCTTGAGCGAGCTGGGCGGCACGCCGGACGCCATCATCGCCGATCTCCATCTCGACCACGGTGAAAGCGGATTGTCGGCCGTCGAGCGCATCCGGCAGCAGCTGACTTCGGACGTGCCGGCGATGATCATCACGGCGGATTATTCCGAAAAGGCCGCGGCGGAAGCCAACCGCTACGGATTGGAAGTGCTGAAAAAGCCGATCCGGCCGGCGGAAATGCGCGCGCTGCTGTCGTTCCTGCTGAGCTAGTTCGTCACCTGTCGCCGCATCGGCCGCGAGGCGAAGCAGGCAGGCATCAGGCCTGCGGATCGGTCCGGGCGCGGTCGCGCTTGGTGGCCGCACCCGAGCCCGCCAGCGTCGCGAAATCGATCTTCGACATTTCGACGATCGCCTTGGTGCGGCTCAGTACATTCAGTTTGCGCAGGATATCGGAGACGTGAACCTTCACGGTGGTCTCGGAGATCTTCAGCTCAAAAGCGATCTGCTTGTTCTGCAGGCCGCGCTTGAGCATCTCGAGGACACGCAATTGCTGGGGCGTCAGATCGTGAAGCCGCTTCAGGAGCTCCTGGGCCGCGAGCGGCGATCGCTGGGGGCGGGCCAGCGCGCGAAACGCAGCCGGCAGACAGACTGCGCCGCGCACGACTTCGCTGATCGCATGCGCCAGCTCCTGCTTGGACGAGGACTTGAGAATGTAGCCGGAGACGCCGAGCGACAATGCGCCCGAGATGATCTGCGCGTCCTGGTGCCCCGACACGATGACCACGGGAATGCGCGGAAACGCCTTGCGGATGCGGATGATGCCGGACAGTCCCGTCGTCCCCGGCATCGACAGGTCGAGAAGAATGAGGTCGATGTCGAATCTCGACGCCAACAGGTCGAGCGCACCGTCGATCGAGGTGGCCTGAAGCATGTCGGCATCCGGCGTCGCCATTTGCAGCGCTCCCTCGAGCGCCTCGCGAAACAGCGGATGATCTTCGACAATCAGAAACCGCATCAGGTTTGGGCCGTTCCCAGCTCGTCACCGAAGTCAGTCGTCAGGCCGGCGAGCATGCGGCCTCCGATGCAAACCGGCTTGATCCAGATCAAATCGGACAGGCCGCTCATTGCGGCCTCCCGCGATCGATCCTTGCATGCGGCCGCTGCCGCGGATCCGGCAAGTCGACCTTGCCGACCTCGACGATTGCCTTGTTGCGGCTGAACAGTCCAAGCTTGCGCAGGATCTCGGTGATGTGTGCCTTCACGGTCGATTCGGCGAGTTGAAGCTCCTGCGCGATCTGCCGGTTCGGATAGCCGCGACGAAGCAGATCGAGCACACGAAGCTGCTGCGGGGTAAGCTCGCGAAGCTTGACCCCGAGTGCCTTGCTGCTGTCGGCCCGCTTCCGCTGTGGCGCCGCCACGAAATCCTTCGGCACCGACACCGATCCGCCGAGCACGCCTTCGATCGATTGCGCGAGCTCGCGCTTGGAGGTGGATTTCGGCAGATAGCCGGCGGCACCGAGCGCCAGCGCCTCGCGGACCACATGCTGGTCCTCCTCGCTCGAGACGATGGCGATCGGCAGGCGCGGATGGGTCTCGCGCAGCCGGAGAAAGCCGGAGAAACCGGTTGCGTCGGGAAGCGAGAGATCGAGCAGGGCAAGGTCGATCCCCCGTTCGACCGAAAGAACCCGCAAGGCGTCCTCGATCGACACCGCTTCGAGAATACGGGCCTCCGGCAGCGCCAGCCGCACGGCATTGCCAAGCGCCTCGCGAAACAGCGGATGATCGTCGATGATCAGGAAGCTGGTCATGGCGCCTTCCCCGGGGTCCATCGCGCGGGCGCATCCATCGGACGGCTGTGCCGATGGATGCGAAACGGACCTAAGAACATCTGCCCGATGCTGTCCGGTCAAGACCGTTCAGTCATCCGATTCGGTCTGAACCGTCAGCAGAAAGGCGTAGATGTTGTCGAACTGGCCATCGGTGAAGACCTCCTTCCAGGACGGCATGCCCTTGGCCGGACGCCCCTCATGCACGGTGGTCCAGAACTTCTCGCGCATCTCGTCCCCGTAGCGGTGGCGCAGCAGCCTCAGATCGATCTTCCGCTCGCTCTGGATCGCGTCGGGACCATGGCAATGCGCACAGGTGCCGTTGAAGATCTCCTTGCCGGTGCCGACAGCTTCGACATTCGATCCCAGCGCATCGCCCTTGGTCTCGGTCGCGACAACATTGGCCTGTTGCGCCACGCCGGTGCCGGCTCCAGTCGTGGTTCCCAGTGGGGTCTGCGCGGCGCTAAAGCGGAGCGGCTGACCGGTCGGCAGGCCGTACTTCACCTTGAGATCGGCGATGGTACGCTCGAGGTCCGGCAAGACCGCATCGATCTGGTCGCGCAGTTCCGTCGAGGCCTTCGCGAAGCCGATCGCGACGTCCCACGACAGACCTTCGCCTTCGGTGAGTTGAAGCCGATAGCGATCCTGGTAGACGGTCTTGTTCAGCCAGCCGGCCACGGGTCCCCATATAAAGGCGACGTCGGCTGCGCCCCGATCGAGCGCCTGCATGCCTTCCTCGGGCGACAGCACCGTCACTTTCTGGATGTCGTCACGCATCGCCAGGAGGTTTTGCGGCGTGCTGGCGAACTGCACGGCGACCCGCTTGCCCCGGAGATCGTCGATCCCGGAGATCGGCCGGTCCTTTGCCGTCAGGAGAGCGTAGCCTTCACGCGCAATCGTGTTCGAGAAGATGACGGCCGGCCCCATGAAATCCTCGGAGCGCGGCAGGCCGATCATGGCGTCGCACTGATTGCCGAGCAGGGTGACCCGGACGGTGCGCTTGCCGAAATACGACTTATACCAATCATAGGCGATCGGCCGCCCGAGTGTCCGTGCCAACGCCTGGCCCAGCTCGACATAGAAGCCGGGTTGCGAGGGGCTGTTGCTCGAGAACGGGAGATTGGACGGGTCGGCGCAGAGCCGGAACGGCTTCACTTCGTCCGCGCGGCTCGTGGCGGCCGGCACGACGAGCGCCGGACCGGCGATACACGCAAGGAAAGCTGCGATGGCGCGACGTCTGCGATTGCCGATGCCGGAACAATTTGAGCGCATCCTGATCTCCCGCGGTTGGGCATGGTTGGTGTGACGTTGCGACAAGGTCCGGCCTGCGCCGCAACGACGCGATCACTCTGTGGGAAAAGAGCGCGTGTATCCCGTCACCTCTGGGATACACGCGCCAGTCGTCACTGGACGGAGAATACGAAGAGCGAGCCGCCCTCGGGAGCTGCAGCCGTCATCTTCTTGCCAACCTCGCCCAGGAACGCGGGCAGCGCCGCCGTGCGGCCGACGACGATGGCGACGTATTGCTTGCCGTCCACCATGTAGGTCACGGGGCCCGCACCGATGCCGGAGCCGAGATTCTTGCTCCAGAGCACCTTGCCGGATTTCGCATCGATGGCACGGAAGTCGCCGTGGATGTTGCCGGCGAACACCAGGCCTCCGCCGGTGGTCAGCGTACCGCCGTTGAAAGGCAGGTCTTCCTTGATGGACCAGACCTTCTTCTGGTTGACGGGATCCCAGGCCACGAGCTCGCCGAGGAAGCCGCCGGGACCTTCCTTGGTCGGGAATTCGGCGCCGAGATAGAACACACCGCGCTTGTAGGCGACGTCGCTGACCGACCAATCCATGCAGACATTGTTGGAGGGAATGTAGACGAGGCCGGTCTGCGGATTGAACGACATCGGCTGCCAGTTCTTGCCGCCGATCAGATTGGGGCAGATGTCCTTGGCGGGATGGCCGGGGCCAGGACGCTTGTCGGGATCCTCGACCGCGCGCATGGTGGCGAGGTCGAACTTCTGCGCCCAGTTCGAGAAGACATACTTCTCCGCCGAGAGAACCTTGCCCGTCTCGCGATTGGCAACGAAGAAGAACCCGTTGCGGTCCGCCTTCATCAGCGCCGGAACGTTGCTGCCGCCGATGTTGAGATCGGCGAGCACCGCCTCGTTCACGCCGTCATAGTCCCAGGCGTCGGCGGGCGTGGTCTGGATATGCCACTTGATCTTGCCGGTGTTGGGGTCGAGCGCGAGCGTCGAGGCGGTGTAGAGGTTGGTCAGCTTGCCGAAATTGCCGTCGCCGGTCGAGCGGACGCCGGTATTCCACGGACCGGGATTGCTGGTGCCCCAATACACGGTGTCGGTCTTGGGATCGTAAGAGCCGACCAGCCAGGCCGCGCCCCCGCCATGCTGAGCGGAATCGCCCTTCCACGTGTCGCCGCCGGGCTCCTCCGGCGCCGGAACGGTATAGGTCTGCCAGGCGAGCTTGCCGGTGTTGATGTCGAAGGCCTGAAGCGAACCGCGCACGCCGTACTCACCACCGCCGAAGCCGGTGATGACCTTGTCGCGCACCACCAGCGGCGGTGAGGTGATCACCGAACCCTGCTTGTAATCGACCACCTTCGTGGTCCACAGCGCCTTGCCCGTTGTAGCGTCGAGCGCGGTCAACTTACCATCGAGACGGCCGACGAAGATCTTGCCGTCTGCATAGGAGACGCCGCGATTGTTGACGTCGCAGCAGGCGTATTGCAGTACGTCGTCCGGAATCTCCGGCTCGTAGGTCCATTTGCGCGCGCCGGTCGCGGCGTCGAGCGCGTAGACGTATTTCGGGCCCCATGACGTCGAGACGTACAGGGTGTTGCCGACGACGATCGGCGAGGATTCGTTCGAGCGCAGCGATGCAAGCGAGAACGAATAGGCAAGCGACAGCTTGCCGGCGTTCTCGGCGTTGATCTGGTTGAGCGGGCTGAATCGCGTGTTGGCGTAATCGTGGCCCGCGACCGCCCATTGATTGGCATCGGATTGCGCTTTGAGCAGTGAATCGTTGGCGCGAACGCCAATCGTGCCGGCGCCGAGCATCGCGATCATCGAAATGCCGGCCAAAAAGCCCCTCGTTCCAAAGGTCATGATTCCCTCCGTGATGTTGCTTTGCGCCCCCGTTGGGCGCTGATGCGCTTTTGCGCTTTTCGATACGCAGTTCGACTGCGAACCATCACGGAAATTACAGCATCGCCTTTTCGCGCTTAGTATAGGCGGAAGGTAGTAGTGCAAATCATTGTCAGGCTTGACCGCTCATCTCGTTGTCTGCACTCGCTTCTTGTCGCTTGTCGGCAGCTCGAAAAACGGCGAACGGATTGCGGCAGCATCGTGCAGCCATCCGGTCGCGCTGTCGAAAATCGGTATCGACCCCGGCTGCAAATCACGACAGCGGTGCGACCGCGGCGGATGGTCGCCGGCGCCGCGAGATCCATCGATGTCGCCATGTCGTTTGCGGGTCGCTTTTGATCGGCCGGCCTCCCGCGCGACGATGGCGCTCGGTCGGCAAAGCCATCTCCCAGTTGGTTCTTCTCGTCCACCTCTCGTCAGGGAGAACAGGCGGACTTGGGCAGCCCATCTCCCGGCGGGCTCCGCCACGCCGGCCGGCGCACGTCAGCCAATCAACGTCACAATGAAATCAATGGCTTATCTTGCAAAATCCTACTACCAAGATCGCGGTTACAAAGGGGCCCGGTCGTGCTCCTATTTGCGCAACGACGACAAAGAGTCCCAAGGGAGAGACAATCGGCGGCGCCAGGACCGGCATCCGCGGGCGAGCAGCCTTAGCGCGATGGCAGAGCAGACGCCGCGGGAGACGAGAGACCATTTCCTTGCAGTTTTCGGACAAGTCGCGCCATGCACTGGCAGCGGCACGGATCACTGTTGTCGGATCGCGGCGTCTCGGCGACCGTTTCGTGACAACCGGCAATCAAAATCCCAGTTGCAAAGTTTCATCGCGCTGTTTCTAATTGGAATAACTACAAACATTCGGGAGGACTCCACCGTGTCTACAGTCAAACTGACAGTGAACGGCAAGGCCGTTGCTGTCGACGTCGAGGACCGCACGCTGCTGGTCCAGCTGCTGCGCGATCACCTCAACCTCACGGGGACGCATGTCGGCTGCGACACCAGCCAGTGCGGCGCCTGCGTCGTGCACATGGACGGCCGCGCGGTGAAATCCTGCACCATGCTGGCCGGCCAGGCCGACGGCGCCAGCATCACCACCATCGAGGGCATCGCCAAGGGCGACGAGCTGCACCCGATGCAGGCCGCCTTCCGCGACAATCACGGCCTGCAATGCGGCTATTGCACGCCGGGCATGATCATGTCGGCGATCGACATCGTGCACCGTCACGGCGGTCAGCTCGACGAGGCCACCGTCCGCACCGAGCTCGAAGGCAATATCTGCCGCTGCACCGGCTACCACAACATCGTCAAGGCCGTGCTCGATGCAGCCGGTCGCATGAAGGTCTCGCAGGCGGCCGAGTAAGTCGGCGCGCCTCGGTAGAACAAATCACCGCTGCCGCTCTCGAAGGACAGCGCAGCCATAAAATTTCCGGTCGGGAGAACCAGCCATGGGTGTTGAAGGCATCGGCGCACGCGTCGTGCGCAAGGAAGACAAGCGTTTCATTACCGGCAAGGGCCGCTACGTCGACGACATCAAGATGGTCGGCATGACCCATGCCCATTTCATCCGCAGCCCGCACGCCCACGCCAAGGTGAAGGGGATCGATTCCTCTGCCGCGCTCAAGATGCCGGGCGTGGTCGCCGTGCTCACGGGCCGAGAGATCGTCGACGACAAGGTCGGCAACCTCATCTGCGGCTGGGCCATCACCTCCAAGGACGGCAGCCCGATGAAGATGGGCGCATGGCCGGCGATGGCGCCGGAGACGGTGCGCTTCGTCGGTCAGGCCGTCGCCGTCGTGATCGCCGAAAGCAAGAATTTGGCGCGCGATGCCGCGGAAGCCGTGGTCGTGAACTATGAGGAGCTGCCGGCCGTCGCCGACGTCCAGGCGGCGATCAAGTCAGGCGCGCCGCAGCTCCATCCCGAGGCCCCCGGCAACCAGGTCTATGACTGGGTGATCGGCGACGAGGGCGCCACCGATGCCGCCTTCGCCAAGGCCGCCAATGTCGTGAAGCTCGACGTCACCAACAACCGCCTCGCGCCCAATGCGATGGAGCCGCGCGCGGCGCTCGCCGATTACGACGCTGCAGAAGAGCATTTCACGCTCTACACCACCTCGCAGAACCCGCACGTTGCCCGCCTCGTGCTGTCGGCGTTCTACAACATCGCTCCCGAGCACAAGCTGCGGGTGATCGCCCCCGACGTCGGCGGCGGCTTCGGCTCCAAGATCTTCATCTACCCGGAAGAGATGGTGGCGCTGTGGGCTTCCAAGAAGGTCGGCCGTCCCGTGAAATGGACCGGCGACCGCACCGAGGCCTTCCTCACCGACGCGCATGGCCGTGACCATGTCACCCATGCCGAGATGGCTTTCGACGCCAACAACAAGATCACCGGCCTCAAGGTGAAGACCTACGCCAATTTCGGCGCCTACATGTCGCTGTTCTCGTCCTCGGTGCCGACCTATCTCTATGCGACGCTGCTGTCGGGCCAGTACAACATCCCGGCGATCCATGCCGAGGTGATCGGCGTCTACACCAACACCACGCCGGTCGACGCCTATCGCGGCGCGGGCCGCCCCGAGGCCAGCTACCTGATCGAACGCCTGATGGAGACGGCGGCGCGGCAGCTCAAGGTCGATCCGGCCCAGTTGCGCCGGAGCAACTTCATCACCCAGTTCCCGCATCAGACGCCGGTCATCATGGCCTACGACACCGGCGACTTCAACGCCTCGCTCGATGCCGCGATGAAGGCGATCGATTATGCGGGCTTCCCAGCCCGCAAGGCGCAAGCCAAGGCACAAGGCAAGCTGCGCGGCATCGGCGTGTCCTGCTACATCGAGGCCTGCGGCATCGCGCCGTCGAAGGCGGTCGGCAGTCTGGGCGCCGGCGTCGGCCTGTGGGAATCGGCCGAGGTGCGCGTCAACCCGGTCGGTACCATCGAGATCCTCACGGGCTCGCACAGCCACGGCCAGGGGCACGAGACCACGTTCTGCCAGCTCGTCGCGGAACGCCTCGGCGTTCCCATCAGCCAGGTCTCGATCGTCCATGGCGACACCGACAAGGTGCAGTTCGGCATGGGCACCTATGGCTCGCGCTCGGCGGCCGTCGGCCTCACCGCGATCCTGAAGGCGATGGAGAAGATGGAATCGAAGGCCAAGAAGATTGCGGCCCATGCGCTGGAAGCTTCCGAGGCCGACATCGTCATCGAGAACGGCGAGTTCAAGGTGACCGGCACCGACAAGGCGATTGCCCTGCCGATGGTCGCGCTCGCGGCCTATACCGCGCACAATCTGCCTGACGGGATGGAGCCGGGCCTGAAGGAGAGCGCCTTCTACGACCCGACCAACTTCACCTTCCCGGCCGGCACCTATATCTGCGAGCTCGAGGTCGATCCCGGCACCGGCAAGACCTCCTTCGTCAACTTCGTCGCGGCCGACGATTTCGGCCGGCTGATCAACCCGATGATCGTCGAGGGCCAGGTCCATGGCGGCCTTGTCCAGGGCATCGGGCAGGCGCTGCTCGAGCACGCGATCTACGATGCCAACGGCCAGCCGGTCACGGCCTCGTTCATGGATTACGCCATGCCGCGCGCCGACGATGTGCCGTCGTTCAACCTCTCCCACACCACGACGCTGTGCCCGGGCAATCCCCTGGGCATCAAGGGTTGCGGCGAGGCCGGCGCGATCGGCGCCTCCGCGGCCGTGATCAACGCGATCACGGATGCGATCGGCAAGAACAACCTGGAAATGCCCGCGACCCCTGACCGGGTGTGGCGCACGATCCACGCGGCTTAAGAGGGAGCAACCAAGATGTACCAGACCAAATATCATCGCGCTTCCTCAGTCGACGAGGCCGTCAGCCTGTTCGGCAAGAGCAGCGAGGCGAAGTTTCTGGCCGGCGGCCAGACGTTGCTGCCCGTCATGAAGCAGCGGCTCGCCAGCCCGTCCGACGTGATCGACCTCGGCAAGATCAAGGAGCTGCAGGGCGTCGAATTGTCGGGTGACACGCTGACCATCAAGGCCGGCACGATCTATTACGACATCATGACGAATGCCGATGTGAAGAAGGCGATCCCCGCGATCGCCCATCTCACCTCGGTGCTCGGCGACCCCGCCGTGCGCTATCGCGGCACGATCGGCGGCTCGATCGCCAACAACGATCCCGCCGCGGACTTCCCCGCCGCGCTGCTCGCGCTCGGCGCCACCGTGAAGACCAACAAGCGGTCGATTGCGGCGGAGGACTTCTTCCAGGGCCTGTTCTCGACGGCGCTCGAAGACGGCGAGATCATCACGGCCGTGTCGTTCCCGGTGCCGGCGAAGGCAGGTTACGAGAAGATGCGGCATCCGGCCTCACGCTTCGCGCTGACCGGCGTGTTCGTCGCCCAGACCAAATCGGGCGAGGTTCGGGTGGCCGCCACAGGGGCCTCGCAGAGCGGCGTGATGCGGGTACCCGCGATCGAAGCCGCGCTGAAGGCGAACTGGTCGCCATCGGCGATCGACAGCGTGACGATCTCGGCGAACGGACTCTTGGCCGATATCCACGGCACGGCGGAGTACCGTGCCAACCTCATCAAGGTGATGGCGCAGCGCGCGGTGGCCGCTGCAGGCTGATTTCGCCGCAGCGTCTCGACACAAATTTTCCGCGGCGCGCACTTCGGTGCGCGCCGTTTTATTTTGACCGTGCGGCATGAAAACCGCTTGCCTCGCTGGCATGAAGGCGAGAAAAGTTAATCAGCCGATTAACTCTCTCCGAAAAAGAAGGTCAGCGGCGAACGCCGAGCCATCGGCATCTGCCCGCGACCCGAGGAAACAAAAACGTGCTCGACAAATCAGCCCCCACCTCCTCCGTCCGCACCTCTGGCCCGCTGTCGGGCTTCCGCATCGTCGAATTCGCCGGCATCGGACCCGGCCCGTTCGCCTGCATGATGCTGGCCGACATGGGCGCCGAGGTCGTCACGCTCGACCGGATCGGCGCGAAGAAGAGCATGAAGTCGGTGGCGGGCCGCGGCCGCAAGGTGATCGAGCTCGACCTCAAGGACAAGGCGGCGATCGCGCAAGTGCTCGATTTGCTCGCCAGCGCCGATGCGCTGGTCGAGGGCTTTCGTCCGGGCGTGATGGAGCGGCTCGGCCTCGGGCCCGACGTCGTGCTCGCGCGCAATCCGAAGCTTGTCTACGGCCGCATGACCGGCTGGGGCCAGGTAGGCCCGCTCGCCAATGCCGCCGGCCACGACATCAACTACATCTCCATCACCGGCGCGCTCGCCGCCATCGGCACCAAGGAAGCGCCGGTGCCGCCGCTCAATCTCGTCGGCGATTTCGGCGGCGGCGCGCTCTATCTCGTCGTCGGCGTGCTCGCAGCGCTTTTGGAAGCCTCGAGGTCCGGCAAGGGCCAGGTGGTGGACGCCGCGATGTGCGACGGCGCGGCCTCGCTGATGTCGTTCTTCTTCGACATGACCACGATGGGACGCTGGACCGAAGGCCGCAATCAGAACTTCCTCGACGGCGGCGCGCATTTCTACGGCGTCTACGAATGCGCCTGCGGCCATTTCGTCTCGATCGGCTCGATCGAGCCGCAATTCTACAAGCTGCTGCGCGAGCACGCGGGCCTGACGGACGCCGATTTCGACGCGCAGATGAATCCCAAGGCCTGGCCGGCGCTGAAGGAGAAGCTCAAGGCGGTGTTCAAGAGCAAGACGCGCGAGGACTGGTGCAAGATCATGGAAGGCACCGACATCTGCTTCGCGCCGGTGCTGACCATGTCAGAGGCGACCCAGCATCCGCACATGGTCGCCCGCAACGTCTTCATCGAGCGTCACGGCGTGAAGCAGCCCGCGCCGGCGCCGAGATTCTCACGCACGCCGTCGGCGGTGCGCGAGCCGGAAGGTGCGGAGATTGGGGCGGTGACAAAGGCGTGGGCGGGGCGTTAGACCCGGGCTGTTGCAACAACCTCCGCCGTCGTCCCGGCGAACGCCGGGACCCATAACCACAGGAAGTAGTTTGGCGAAGACTCGGAGTTCGTTACTTCTGTCGACCGCAATCGATGGATCACGCGGTATGGGTCCCGGCGTTCGCCGGGACGACGGCGGTGACGTGGACCCAATTCGCGCCTCACAAGCAACCTACGCCGCATCCACCTTCAACACGCCGCGGCGGATCTGGTCCTCCTCGATCGATTCGAACAGGGCCTTGAAATTGCCCTCGCCAAAACCGTCGTCGCCCTTGCGCTCGATGAACTCGAAGAAGATCGGGCCGATCGCATTGGCCGAGAAGATCTGCAGCAGCACCTTGGTCTGGCCGCCTTCGACCACGCCTTCGCCGTCGATCAGGATGCCGTTCTTCTTCAGACGCGCGAGATCCTCGCCATGCTCAGGCAGCCGCGCGTCGACCTTCTCGAAATATGTGTCGGGCGGTGACGGCATGAACGGCAGGCCGGCCGCGCGCAGGCCTTCGATGGTGCGGTAGATGTCGCGGCAGCCGCAGGCGATGTGCTGGATGCCCTCGCCGCGATAGGTCTTGAGATATTCCTCGATCTGGCCGGAATCGCCGGCATCCTCGTTGATCGGAATCCGGATCTTGCCATCGGGGCTGGTCAGCGCGCGCGAAAACAGGCCGGAGGCGCGGCCTTCGATGTCGAAGAACCGAATCTGGCGGAAGTTGAACAGCTTCTCGTAGAAGCCGGCCCAGACATCCATGCGGCCGCGATGGACGTTGTGGGTGAGATGGTCGAGATAGAACAGGCCGGCGCCGACCGGCCGCGGGTCGCGCGCGCCAAGCCATTCGAACTCGGCGTCATAGGCCGAGCCCTTGGCGCCGTAGCGATCGACCAGATAGAGCAGGCTGCCGCCGATGCCCTTGATCGCGGGCACGTCCAGCGTCTTCTGCGCGGAGGACACATCGGCCGGCTCGGCACCGAGCGCGATCGCGCGGTCATAGGCGGCTTTCGCATCGACCACGCGAAACGCCATCGACGGCGCGCACGGGCCATGCGCGGCGACGAAGTCGTAGCCGTGGGTGCCGGGCTCCTCGTTGACGAGATAATTGATGTCGCCCTGACGATAGACCGTGATTGTCTTGGTCTTGTGGCGCGCGACCGGCGCATAGCCCATCAGCTTGAACAGCGCGTGCAGCTCTTCCGGATGGGGATGCGCGTATTCCACGAACTCGAACCCGTCGGTGCCCATCGGATTGTCGGCGCTGACGGTGGCCGGCGGTGCATCGTGCGGAAACGGTCCCATGGTGTTCTCCCGAATGGTGGCTGGAGGAACTATCCTTCATGCGACGCGCAAGGAGCGTGCAAACGGGGCGCGTTTTGGCTATCATATGCACGATCCGTGCACGAAATGGGCAAATGACGCATGATTCCGGTTGACGCCTTCGATCTCAAGATCCTCAGCGCGCTCCAGGACGACGGCCGCCTCACCAATCAGGAGCTCGCCGACCTCGCGGGATTGTCGGCCTCGCAATGCTCGCGGCGGCGGATGCGGCTGGAGGAGGACAAAGTGATCGCTGGCTATCACGCCGACCTCTCCAGCGAGGCACTCGGCTTTGGCGTCATCGCCTTCATCCAAGTGGGGCTTGCGACCCACTCGCCGGACAATTCCAAGCGTTTTCGCGCGCTGGTGAACCGGATCGACGAGATCCAGGAGGCCTATTCGCTGACCGGCGATGCCGACTACGTGCTCAAGGCCGTGCTGCGCGATCTCAAGGGCCTCTCCAACCTCGTCAACGACGTCTTGATGCCGCACCAGAGCGTGGCACATGTGCGCTCCTCGATCGTGCTCGACAGGCTGAAGGAGAGCTCCCGATTGCCCCTGAAGGAGATCAAGCCCGGCTGAAATCGAGGGAACTACGGCATTCGCGCGGGCGAGGCGATCTGCGATGATCCCCTCTAGTCCGGAGATTTTCCATGGCCCTCCAGCTTCGACCGAACTGCGAATATTGCGACCGCGACCTGCCGCCGGATGCGACGAATGCGCGGATCTGCTCCTACGAATGCACGTTCTGCGCGGATTGCGTCGAGACCAAGCTGTTCAACGTCTGCCCGAACTGCGGCGGCGGTTTTGCCCCGCGCCCGATCAGGCCGACGCAGGAATGGCGGCCGGGCGTATGCACGAGCAAGCAGGCGCCGTCTGACAAGCGGGTGCATTTGAAATACAGCGTCGAGGACGTCGCCGCGCATTGCGCGCGGATCAGGGACGTGCCGCCGGACAGGCGGTAGGCTCTCGACGCCGTCAGGTTGCGGCAGTCCCGTAGGGTGGGCAAAGGTGCGTTAGCGCCGTGCCCACGTTCTTTTTCCATCGCAACGAATGGTGGGCACGCTTCGCTTTGCCCACCCTACGAGACCTCGCACGCGGCAATCACTCCGCCGCCAGAATCGTCCCTTCGACCTCGCCGAAGCCAACGCGATAGCCATTGCCCTGGCACCAGCCGCGCATCACCAGGCTATCGCCGTCTTCCAGGAACGAGCGCTTGGCGCCGCCGGGCAGCTCGACCGGCTCGGTGCCATTCCAGCTGATCTCGAGCAGGCTGCCGCGCTGGTTCTTCTCCGGGCCGGAGATCGTGCCGCTGCCAAGGAGATCGCCGACATTCATGGCGCAGCCTGAGGAAGCGTGGTGCATCAGTTGCTGCACCGAGGACCAGTACATGTATTTGAAATTGGTGCGGCTGATGCCGGCAGGCGCGTTGGCACCCGCCGTGCGCAAGGCCACGTCCAGCTCGAGACCGTAGTTCTGGGGCTTCGCCTGCTTCAGATAATCGAGCGGCACCGGCTCCTGCTCCGGCCCCTGCAGGCGGAACGGCTCCAGCGCCTCGCGCGTCACCACCCACGGGCTGATCGAGGTCGCGAACGCCTTCGCGAGAAACGGACCAAGCGGCACATATTCCCATTGCTGGATGTCACGCGCGCTCCAGTCGTTGAGCAGTACGAAGCCGAAGATCATCTCCTCGGCCTGTTGCTCGCTGAGCATGCCGCCCATCGGCGAGGGCTGGCCGATCACGACGCCCATCTCCAGCTCGAAATCGAGCCGCTTGCACGGCCCGAAGCTCGGCACGTCCACATTCGGCGGCTTCAGTTGCCCGCGCGGGCGCTTCACCTTGGTGCCCGACACCACGACGGTAGATGCGCGGCCGTTATAGGCGATCGGCATATGCAGCCAGTTCGGCTGCAGCGCGTTGTCCTTGCCGCGGAACATCACGCCGACGTTGGTGGCGTGCTCCTTCGACGAATAGAAATCGGTGTAGCCGGAGACGGCGAACGGCATGTGCAGCCTCGCATCGCGCATCGGCACCAGCGCCCTCTTACGCAGCTCCTCATTGTCGCGCAGCTCCGGATGATCGGCGCGCAGGAGCTCGCTGATCCGTGCCCGCGTCCTGGTCCAGACTTTTGGCCCCAGCGCCATGAACGGATTGAGCGAGCCGCCGGAGAACACACCGAGCGGCCCGACGTCGAGCCGGCAATCCTGCTCGAGCTCCCAGAGATCGAGCACATAATCGCCGATCGCAACGCCGACCCGCGGGGTCGGATTGGCCGCGGTCGAGAACACGCCATAGGGCAGGTTCTGGATCGGGAAGTCGGAGGAAGGATCGACATCGATGAAAGAGCGGAGGCTGGGGTCGTTGGGGTGGATTGTCACGTTCGACTCGATTCTGTCTTCCTTCTCCCCTTGTGGGAGAAGGTGGCGCGAAGCGCCGGATGAGGGGTCTCTATCCACGCGTCCAAATGTGAGAGGTTCACTCGCGGAGAGAAACCCCTCACCCGTCTCACCGCTGCGCGGCGAGCGTCCCCTCTCCCACAAGGGGAGAGGGGAAGAACGCTACGGCTTGCTCGGATCGAAGCGCTTCTCCAATCCCTTCCAGCAATCCGCGTAATCGTCCTGCAGCGTGGACGCATTCGCCGCATGCGCGGTGACGCGCTGCGGATATCTCGTCTCGAACATGAAGGCCATGGTCCCCGTCAGCTTCACCGGCTTCAATTCGCCATTGCTGGCGTGCTCGAAGGCGTCGCGGTCGGGGCCGTGCGGCAGCATGCAATTGTGCAGGCTCATGCCGCCGGGGACGAAACCTTGCGGCTTGGCGTCGTAGACGCCGTAGATCAGGCCCATGAACTCGCTCATGATGTTCATGTGGTACCAGGGCGGACGGAACGTGTTGTCGGCCACCATCCAGCGCTCGGGGAAGATGACGAAGTCGATATTCGCGGTGCCCGCGGTCTCCGATGGCGAGGTCAGCACCGTGAAGATCGAGGGATCGGGATGATCGAAGCCGATCGCACCGACCGGCGAGAAGGTGCGTAGATCGTACTTATACGGCGCGTAATTGCCGTGCCAGGCGACGACGTCGATCGGCGAATGCGGCAATTTCGTCTTGAACAGCGCGCCGCCCCATTTCACGAACAGCTCGGTCGGCGTGTCCTTGTCCTCGTAATGGGCCACCGGCGTGAGGAAGTCGCGCGCGTTGGCGAGGCAGTTGGCGCCGATCGGCCCACGCTCCGGCAGCGTGAACGCGCCGCCGTAATTCTCGCAGAGATAACCGCGCGCCGGCCCGTTCGGAATCTCGACGCGGAACTTGACGCCGCGCGGGATCACCACGATCTCCCCGGGCTCGGCGTCGATGCGGCCGAACTCGGTGACGAGGCGAAGATTGCCCTGCTGCAGCACGAACATCAATTCGCCGTCGGCATTGTAGAAATGCTGATCTACCATCGACTTGGTGATGAGGTAGACATGCGCGGCCATGCCGGCTTGCGTGTTCACATCCCCCGCCGTCGTCATGGTCTGCACGCCCTGGACGAAGGTCATATCGTCCTTCGGCAGCGGCATCGGGTCCCAGCGCATCTGCGCGATCGGCAGATCATATTCATGGCACGGCGCCGAGCGCCACAGGCCGGCATCGACCTTCTCGAAGCGGCCGGAATGCTTCACCGACGGGCGGATCCGGTAGAGCCAGGAGCGCTCGTTGCTGCCGCGCGGCGCGGTGAAGGGCGAGCCCGAGAGCTGCTCGGCATAGAGCCCGTAGGCGCAGCGCTGCGGCGAATTGCGCCCGATCGGCAACGCGCCGGGAAGCGCCTCGGTCTCGAAAGAGTTGCCGAAGCCGGACATGTAGCCCGGCGTCACCTGCGCCGAGCTGCGGATGATCTGGTCGGGCGAGGTGTTGATGTTCATGTCTATCCTCCTCCTTGCAGGGCGGCCCACATCTCCTGGTCGCGCTTGTCGGTCCAGATCACGGGATCATCGATGCCCGACGCCTCGTCATAGGCGCGCGACACGTTGAACGGCAGGCAATGCTCGTAGATGGCAAAGCTGTTGAATTTCGGATCCATCACCTCGCGCGTCGCCGCCATCGATTCCTTCAAGCTGCGACCCTTGGCGACCGAAATCTCCGCGGCGCCATAGAGCGAGGTGACGAAGTCGCGCGTCATCGCGATCGCTTCGCGCACCGTCGCCGTGCCCTTGAGCGCATCGCCGCGGCCCGGCGCGATCGCCTTGGGATTGAAGTTGCGGATCTCGTTCAGCGTCATCGGCCACTCGCGCAGATGCGCGTCGCCGCAATAGCAGGCCGAGTGATATTCGATGAGATCGCCGGAGAACATGACTTCAGCGTCGGGCACCCAGGCGACGATGTCGCCGGAGGTGTGGCCGGCGCCGAGCTGCATCAGCCGCACCTCGCGCTTGCCGAGATAGATCGACATCTCGCCTTCGAAGGTCAGCGTCGGCCAGGTCAGGCCGGGGATGCTCTGCGCGTCCTGGAACAGGCGCGGGAAGCGGCCGTATTCGGAATCCCAATCCTGCTTGCCGCGCTCCTCGATCAGCCGATAGGTCTCCTGCGAGGCGACGATGCCCTGCGCGTGATAGGCCGAGGCGCCGAGCACGCGCACGGCGTGATAATGCGACAGCACGACATATTTGATCGGCTTGTCCGTGACGGCTTTGACGCGCTCGATCACCTTGTTCGCCATCGCCGGCGTCGCCTGCGCGTCGAACACGAGGCAACCGTCGTCACCGACGATGACGGCCGTGTTCGGATCGCCCTCGGCGGTGAAGGCATAGAGATCGGTGCCGATCTCGGAGAAGGTGATCTTCTTCTCGGCGAGATCGCCGGTGGATGCGAAGTTCTTCGCCATCAGTTCATCCTTACGAGTTTATTGCTGTTGCTGTTGTTGCTGCTGGCCGTCGATCATGCGCCGCTTGGCAAGGGTGATTGCTTCGCGCAGCACGTCGATGTCGCCGATATGGTTGGCGAGGATCAGCACCAGCGCCGAATCGAAATCGGCGCTCTGCTCCTCGGTGAGACCACGATGTGCCTCGACGATGGCGCGGAACGCATCGTCAGGTCGCGCGAAGTTGGAGCTGGTGGACAGGGGCATGAAAACCTCAATTCAGGCCTTGCGCCCGCGACAGGGCCGCCGCGATCGCCTCCCGCGTCGGATGGCGGAAGCGCGCCGCGACGTAGCCGTCGGGCCGGAGCAGATAGGCGGTTCCCGGCGCGGCGTCATAGCGCTTTGCGACGAGGCCCGCGGGATCGGCAAGTCCATTCACGCCGCCGATGCGGATGTCCCTCACTCCATCGGGCGCAGCGATCGCCGCGCCATTGCTGAAGGACAGCAGTGTAAAGTCCGTTCCGCCATTCCGGAACGCATCCGTGAGATAGGCCTGCTCGGCAATCGGCGCATCGAGCATGGAGCAGCCGGGACGCGGACCACCACGCCAGGCATCTGCATCGGATGACGATAGCGGCGAATCATAGCTGCACGGCACCGACAGCCTTCCGCCATTGACCATGCGCTTGCCGAACTCGGTTTCCTTGGCGAGCGACAGCACCGCCTTGCGCAGCCGCGCTTCCTGATGCGAGTTCGGCGCCATGAAATCGGTCGAACGGGTCGATTCGCGGATGTTCTCGTCGGCCGCCATGCTGCGCTCGGCGTGATAGCTGTCGAGCAGGCTCGCGGGCGAGGTGCCGCGCAGCACGCGGTCGAGCTTCCAGGACAGGTTTTCGGCATCCTCCAGGCCCGAATTGGCGCCGCGCGCGCCGAACGGCGAGACCTGATGGGCGGAATCGCCAGCAAAAATCACACGGCCATGGATGAAGCGATCCATCCGCCGGCACTGGAATTTGTACAGCGAGATCCACTCGAACTCGAACTTGTCATGACCGAGCATGCGCGCGATCCGCGGCCGCACGTTTTCCGGCTTCTTCTCGAGGGCCGGATCGGCGTAACGGTTGAGCTGCAGGTCGATGCGCCAGACGTCGTCGGGCTGCCGGTGCAGCAGCGCCGAACGTCCCGCATGGAACGGCGGATCGAACCAGAACCAGCGCTCGGTCGGGAATTCCGCGGTCATCTTGACATCGGCGATCAGGAACTGGTCCTCGAACACCTGCCCCGCGAACTCGGCGCCGACCATCTGCCGCAGCGAGGAGCGCGCGCCGTCGCAGGCGATGACATATTGCGCGTGCAGACGATAGACGCCCTCCGGTGTCTCGATCGTCAGCGCCACACCATCGTTGCGCTGCTCCAGCGCCGTCACCTTGTTGCGCCAGCGCAGGTCGACCTCAGGCAGATCCTGGATGCGATCGACCAGATAGGCCTCGGCGTAATATTGCTGCAGGTTGATGAAGGCCGGCCGCTTATGGCCGTCTTCGGGCAGGAGATTGAACTGATAGAGCTGGGAGTCGCCGTGGAAGATGCGGCCGACGCTCCACACCACGCCCTTGGCGACCATGCGGTCGCCGACGCCGAGCCGGTCCCAATATTCCAGCGAGCGCTTCGAGAAGCAGATCGCGCGCGAGCCCTCGCCGATGCGGTCGGCGTCATCCAGAAGGACGACGCGCTGGCCGCGCTGGGCCAGATCGATCGCGAGCGACAGCCCCACCGGCCCGGCGCCGACCACCACGACCGGATGCTCGGCCGGGTGTTGAACGGGACGATCCTGGTCGGGGTGGCGTCGATAGCCGAACTGGGATTTGGCCTGCGCCATGCACTAACCTCGGCTCTGGTCAGGAGAGGACTGATCTGCTAGATAGTCTCACGTGCAACTATTTTGGACCGGAGCCGGCCGGCCGTCAACTGGAATTCGGAGCGCTCTCCTTGGCGAGGACATCCAGCAACATCGCAGTGAAGGCACGCGAAGCCGATGAGGCCTCAGGGCGGCGAAAGGCCCGGCTCGATCTGTTCAAGTTCGTGCCGTTTCGCCTCAACCGGCTCGCAGCCGAAGTCAGTTCCGCGCTCTCGGTCGAATATCAGGAACGCCACGGTCTGGACATTCCAGCCTGGCGCGTGATTGCCACGCTCGGATTCCGCAACGATGCCTGCAGCGCACAATTCATCGCGCAATGCACCCGCACACATAAATCGACCATCAGCCGGGCGGTTACAATGCTGTTGCATCAGGAGTTGATCGAGCGGGTCGAGAACGAAGCCGACCGCCGCGAATTCCGCCTGCAGCTGACCAAGAAGGGCCGCGCGCTCTACGAGGAGCTGTTCCCGCAATTGCTACGGCGGGAGGACGAAATCCTCGCCTGCCTCTCCGCGCAGGAGCGCAAGCAGCTCTCGATGCTGCTCGGCAAGATTGAGCAGAGCCTCGATTTGATCCAGACCAGCGAAGAGGCGGACGCCAAGCAGGCGTATTAACCTCCATTGTCATTCCGGGGCGCGCGTAGCGCGAGCCCGGAATCCATTCATCCGCCCAACCCGGTCGCGCGATGGATTCCGGGCCTGCGCCTTCGGCGCATCCCGGAATGACGACATCGTCATTTCGCAAACGACCGCGTCGGCGGCAGATGCAGCGCCCATACATCGACCTTGTCGCTGGCGCGCGGATAGATCTCCGTCACGATTGGATCGTGGCCGGGGATGAATCGATCGGGGTGGCCGGCGAGGCGTTCGATCGTCTCCCACCCCACCGCCATGTCGCCGACATTGTAGACGATCGGGAACGGGCTCCGGCGCTGCAGATTGGCGTAGTAATGCGCGGCATCGGACGCCAGCACCACCGGTCCGCGGGCGGTTTCGACCTTGACCACCTGCAAGCCGTCGGAATGGCCGCCGACACGGTGCACGGTGACGCCGGGCGCGACCTCACCGTCGCCCGAATAGAAGGTGACACGCTCGCCGTAGACATGGCGCACCATCTGGGTGACGTGCTCGACCGAGAACGGATGTCGCAGCAGGCCGTTGCACATGCAGCGTCCCGTCGCATAGGCCATCTCGCGCTCCTGGAGATGGAAGCGCGCGCTCGGGAAGCGATCGAGATTGCCGGCATGGTCGTAATGCAGATGCGTCACGATGACGTCGCGGATGCTTGATGCCGCAACGCCAAAGCGCTCCAGCGCGTCGACCGGATTGAGCGTCAGCTTGCGCGCCCGCGCGCTCGCCTCCTCGGCATTGAAGCCGGTGTCGACCAGGATGTCGCGGCCGTGCCCTCGGATCAGCCAAACGAAATAGTCGAGGTCCTGCGCCGCGCTGTCATGCGGGTCGGGAGCCAGGAAGTTCATGCTGGGGGTGCGCGGCGACATCGTCGCATAGCGCAGGGCGTAGATCTCGTAGGCGTTTCCCATGGTTTTTGCTTTTGCTTCGCTCTTCTAAGTGGATCTTTTAAGTGAACCTTGCGGGACGATCCTGCGCAGCAAGCCATCGTCCATTGCAAAGGTCAAACGGCTCGCGGCGCGACGGGCAGGCCCTTCAATGTGAGACCAATCACATTTTCGTCGCCATGGCAGCCCTAACGTGCCGCCGACAAGATTGAGCCGGATCACCTCGAGCACAACCATGACAGCCACTTTATTCCCCTTGCGACCCGCCCCGGCGTTGCGGTCAATCGTCGCGATAACGCCGAATCTCCAAGCGGTTGACGCCCCCCGCCCGCGGTTTGATAATGCGGGAAGCGTAAGTTAAGGTCGCCGCGGCGCAAGCTGGTAACGGCGCCTTTTTGGCTGGACCGCGCTGATTATGAAAATTCGCTTCTTTTTTCTTCTGCCCTTGCTCGTCTCGCTCGTCCCGACTGCCCCATCGCTTGCAGCCGGTGACCGTTTTGCGTTGGTGATCGGCAATGCCAAATATCCGGACGCGGATGCCCCGCTGAAGGAACCGATCAACGATGCGCGCGAAGTCGCCGACGAACTCAAGCGCGACGGCTTTGCGGTCGAGATCGGCGAGAATCTGACCGGCGACGGCATGCGCCGCGCCTTCGACAAGCTCTACGGCAAGATCAAGCCGGGATCGGTGGCCCTCGTGTTCTTCAGCGGCTTCGGCATCCAGTCGGCGCGCCAGAGCTATATGCTACCGATCGATGCGCAGATCTGGACCGAATCCGACGTGCGCCGCGACGGTTTCAGCCTCGAGACGATCCTCGGCGAGCTCAACACCCGCGGCGCCGGCGTCAAGATCGCGCTGGTCGACGCCTCCAGGAGGAACCCGTTCGAGCGCCGGTTCCGCAGCTTCTCGGCCGGCCTGACCCCGGTCATCGCGCCGAACGGCACGCTGGTGATGTATTCGGCGGCGCTGGCCTCGGTGGTCTCGGACGCCGGCGGCGATCACAGCCTGTTCGTCCAGGAGCTCCTGAAGGAAATCCGTGTCCCCGACCTGATGGCCGAGGAGACGTTGAATCGCACCAAGATGGGCGTCACCCGCGCATCCCGCGGCGAGCAGGTGCCGTGGATATCCTCTTCATTGGCCGAAGATTTCTCGTTCAGCCCGGGAGCCGGTGGATCGCGTCCGGCACCCGGCGCGCCGCCTGCGCCTCCCGCCCCGCCGGCTGTCGTCGCCAACAACCCGCCGCCGGCACCGCCCGCGCCGCCGACACCACCTCCGCCGCCGAAGCCGGCCGACACCGCCGCGGCACCCGCGCCTCCACCTCCGCCCGCACCCGCGCCGGCCCCGCCGCCGAAGCCGCAGGTCGAGGCGGCATTGCCCCCGCCGCCACCGCCGCAGCCGGTGAAACCGATCGAGACCGCTCCGGCGCCGAGCCCGGACAGCGGGCCGAGCGCCGCCGCCCTGGCCGACGATCCCACGATCAAGAGCCTGACTTCCAAGATTGCCGCCAATCCGGATGACGTGAACGCGCTGTACCGGCGCGGCCAGGTCTATGCCAGCAAGGGCGCCTACAACCTCGCCATCAAGGATTTCGACGACACGCTCCGGATCAACACCAAGGATGTCGAGGCGCTGAACAACCGCTGCTGGACCCGCACCGTGGTGGGCGACCTCCAGGGCGCGCTGAAGGATTGCAACGAGGCGCTGCGGCTGCGGCCGAACTTCGTCGATGCGCTGGACAGCCGGGGGCTCGTCAATCTCAAATCGGGCGCGGTCAAGAATGCCATCGCCGATTTCGATGCGGCCCTGAAGATCAATCCGCGCCTGACCTCCTCGCTCTATGGGCGCGGCCTCGCCAAGCAGCGCAACGGCTCCGCCCAGGAAGGGGCACTCGATATCGCCAATGCCAAGGCGATGGATCCGAACATCGTTCAGGAATTCGCAAGCTACGGAGTGCGTTAGTATTTTTTTGAATTGAGGCAGGCGGCGCCTCGAACCCTTGATGGCCCAGGGAAGACTAACCAACGGATGCCGCAGGCGGCCTTCTCCGGGGGGGCCATTGCAGGAATTTTGGAACCGCGCGAGCTGGCTGCTCAGGAGGGACTGGCTATGAAGTTGGCTGCAAAAGGACTTACCGCGATCCTGTCCATCATCGCTCTCGGCGCCGCCCTGTCGCTGCCGACCTCGTCCGCCTTCGCGGGCGAGGAAAGCAACAGCAAGAACGTCACCGAGGACGACATCGTCCGCGCATTGGCGCCGGCGCAGAAGAAGCCTCTCACCCGCGGTCTCTCGATCGCTGCCCCGCAGGCCGACCCCGCGCCGAACGCGGCGGAGACCAAGCTGATCCAGTCCGTTCGCGGCCGCTCGACGCGTTCGCTGTCGTCGACCGAGCGCGAGGAGATCGCGTCGGTCGCCAAGGACAAGCCGAACATCGATCTCGAGATCACCTTCGACTACAACTCGGCCAATATCAGCGCCAAGTCGATGCCCTCGGTGCAGGCCCTTGGCCGCGCGCTGACCAGCCCCGACCTCAAGGGCTCGACCTTCGTGGTCGCCGGCCACACCGACGCCGCCGGCGGCGAAGCCTACAACCAGGACCTGTCGGAGCGCCGCGCGGATGCGATCAAGCGCTACCTCGTCGACAAATACAGCATCTCCGCAACCGACCTCGTCACCGTCGGTTACGGCAAGAGCAAGCTGAAGGATCCGAGCCAGCCGATGGCGGAAGCCAACCGGCGCGTGCAGGTCGTCAACATGGAAAACAAGACCACCGCATCGAAGTGAGCACGACGCAATCCCTCGGAATGACCAGTCGTGATGTGGTGTAAAGTCTTGCTTCCAGAGCGCGTCCCGCAGCCTTGCGGGACGCCGCTTTATTTCAGGGAAACGCTTTTCATGGGCCGCGCGCGGATGGCCGTGAGCCAGGCCAGGATGAGCCCGCGATGAACCTTTCCAACTACCTCAAGCCCGCCGGAACCGTGCTGTTCGTCGTCGCGCTCGGCGTCGGCTATTATCTGTTCGAGCATCGCAAGCGCCCCGAGCCGAAGGAGACGCAGAGCGAGGCGCTCGTCATCGTGACGAAGTCGACCAATGCCTGCTTCTCCGACCTCGTGCGCGTGACCGGCTTCTTCGTGCCGCGCCGCGAGGCCGTGGTCATCGCCGACCAGGAAGGCTCCAAGGTCACCGATCTCTTCGTCACCGAGGGCGCAATCGTCGCCGACAACCAGGAGCTGGCGCGCCTCACGGCGCCGCCGCAGATTCCGGGCCAGCCGCAGCGGCCCGGACCGCAAGGCCCGGTCTCGCTGAAGGCGCCTGCGCCGGGCCTCGTCACGGAAGTCCGCACCATCGTCGGCGCGCCCGCTTCCCCGCAGGCCGGCCCGATGTTCCGCATCGCCGTCAACAACGAGATCGAGCTCGACGCCCAGGTCCCGGCGGTGCACATGCCCAAGCTCAGCGCCGGCGCCACCGTGCGCATCAGCCGCGACGACGCGCCCGATCTGATCGGCCGGGTCCGGCTGGTTGCGCCCGAGATCGACCGCGCCACGCAGCTCGGCCGCGTCCGCATCAGCGTCACCAACAATCCGTCGCTGAAGGTCGGCGTGTTCGCCCGTGCCTCGATCGACGCCAAGCGCAGCTGCGGCGTCTCGATCCCCAAGACCGCGATCGACCATCTCACCATTCAGGTCGTCAAGGGCAACACCATCGAGACGCGCAAGGTGCGGGTCGGACTCTCGTCCGACAGTGCCACGGAAATCCTTGAAGGGCTGGAGGTCGGCGAGATCGTCGTCGCCGATGCCGGCTCTTCGCTCCATGACGGCGACCAGATCAAAACCATGTTCGCCGATGAACTCGATCGCACGCGGGTACGCTGATGGCTCTCAATATCTCGGCATGGTCGATCCGTAATCCGCTGCCGTCGGTCGTCTTCTCGATCATCCTCCTGGTTCTCGGCTGGGTGTCTTTCACCAAGCTCGCGGTGACGCGGCTGCCGTCGGCCGACATTCCCGTGATCTCGGTCGTGGTCTCGCAGTTCGGCGCGGCGCCCGCCGAGCTCGAATCGCAGGTGACCAAGACGGTCGAAGACGCCGTCTCCGGCGTCGAGGGCGTGCGGCACATCACCTCGCAGATCACCGACGGCGTGTCGGTCACCACGATCCAGTTCGCGCTGGAGACCAACACCGACCGCGCCCTCAACGACGTCAAGGACGCGGTGACGCGCGTGCGCTCGAACCTGCCGCAGAACGTCACCGAGCCGCTGATCCAGCGCGTCGACGTGATCGGCCTGCCGATCGTCACCTATGCCGCGATCTCGCCCGGCAAGACGCCGGAGCAGCTCTCCTATTTCGTCGACGACGTGGTCAAGCGCGCGCTGCAAGGTGTCCGCGGCGTCGCCCAGGTCGAGCGCATCGGCGGTGTCGAGCGCGAGATCCTGGTCTCGCTCGACCCGGACCGTCTGCAGGCCATGGGCCTGACCGCGGTCAATGTCAGCCAGAGCCTGCGCGGCACCAATGTCGACGTCGCCGGCGGCCGCGCCGAGATCGGCAAGAACGACCAGGCGATCCGCACGCTCGCCGGCGCCAAGACGCTGGGCGATCTCGCCGGCACCATGATCCCGCTGTTCGGCGGCGGCGAGGTCCGGCTCGACGATCTCGGCACCGTCACCGACACCATCGCAGACCGCCGCACCTTCGCCCGCTTCAACGGCGAGCCGATCGTCGCGCTCGGCATCAAGCGCTCCAAGGGCGCCAGCGACGTCAAGGTGGCCGAGGCCGTGCAGAAGCGCGTCGACGCGCTCAAGGCCGCCTATCCCGACGTCGACCTGAAGGTGATCGACACCTCGGTCGAATACACCAACGGCAATTACCACGCGGCGATCTCCACCTTGTTCGAAGGCGCCATCCTCGCCGTCGTCATCGTGCTGTTGTTCCTGCGCGACCTGCGCGCCACCATCATTGCCGCGATCTCGCTGCCGCTGTCGATCTTCCCGGCGTTCTGGGCGATGGACCTGCTCGGCTTCTCGCTGAACCTCGTCAGCTTCCTCGCCATCACGCTGTCGACGGGTATTCTCGTCGACGACGCCATCGTCGAGATCGAGAACATCGTCCGGCACATGAACATGGGCAAATCGCCCTATCGTGCCGCCCTCGAGGCCGCCGACGAAATCGGCCTCGCGGTGATCGCGATCTCGCTGACCATCATCGCGATCTTCGCCCCCGCAAGCTTCATGTCGGGCATCGCCGGACAGTTCTTCAAGCAGTTCGGCATCACCGTCTCGGTGCAGGTGTTCTTCTCGCTGCTCGCCGCGCGCTTCGTCACGCCGGTGCTGGCCGCCTACTTCCTCAAACACGGCCACCACGAAGAACCGCCGCCCGGCCGCATCTTGCGGTCCTATCACCGCATCGTGGCCTGGTCGGTGAGACACTATTTCATCACGGTGCTGATCGGCTTCGGCGTGTTCGCCGCCTCGATCTGGAGCATCACGCTGCTGCCGCAGGGCTTCCTGCCGGCGCAGGACAGCGCGCGCTCGCTGATGGCCCTCGAGCTGCCGCCGGGCACCCAGCTCGCCTATACCGAGAAGGTCACCGAGGACATCGTCGCGCGGCTGCGCAAGCGACCCGAGGTGAAGAGCATCTTCGTCGACGGCGGGCGCGTTCCGCCCGGCACGCAGGAAGTCCGGCGCGCCGCACTGATCATCAACTACACGCCCAAGGATTCCCGCGACATCACCCAGCGCGAGCTGGAGTTCTCGATCAGCCAGGAACTGGAGAACATCCCCGACATCCGCTTCTGGTTCCTCGACGAGAACGGCCTGCGCGCCATTTCGCTGGTGGTGACCGGCGTCGACGCCAACATCGTCAACAACTTCGCGAGCGAGCTCGCGACGCAGATGAAGCGGATTCCGACCATCTCCAACGTGATCTCGGAAACCACGCTGGAGCGGCCGGAGCTGCGCGTCGAACCGCGCGCCGATCTCGCCGCCCGGCTCGGCGTCTCGACCGAAAGCCTGTCGCAGACCATCCGCGTCGCCACCATCGGAGACGTCGGACCCGCGCTCGCCAAGTTCGACGTCGGCGACCGCCTGGTGCCGATCCGGGTGCAGCTCGAGGATGCCGCGCGCGGCAATCTGAAGACGCTGGAGCAGTTGCGCGTGCCGCTCGGCGAGCACGGCGAGAAGGGCGGCGTGCCGCTCTCGGTCATCGCCGACGTCAAGCTCGACCAGGGTCCGACCAGCATCAACCGCTACGATCGCGAGCGGCAGGCGACCGTCGCGGCCGACCTCGTCGGCTCCGCCGCGCTCGGCGACGCCACCAAGAAGATCTACGACCTGCCGGTGATGAAGAGCCGGCCGAAGGGCGTGAAGGTCTCGCCCTCCGGCGACGCCGAAAGCCTCAACGAATTGTCCGACGGCTTCGCCACCGCGATCACGGCCGGCCTGATGATGGTCTACGCGGTGCTGGTGCTGCTGTTCGGCACCTTCCTGCAGCCGATCACCATCCTGTTCTCGCTGCCGCTCTCGATCGGCGGCGCCATCGCGGCCCTGCTGCTCACTGGCAAGCAGCTCACCACGCCGGTGTGGATCGGCATCCTGATGCTGATGGGCATCGTCACCAAGAACGCGATCATGCTGGTGGAGTTCGCGATCGAAGCGATCCACGCCGGCAAGCCGCGCGACGAGGCCATGATCGACGCTGGCATGAAGCGCGCCCGTCCGATCGTGATGACCACGATCGCGATGGCCGCGGGCATGATGCCGAGCGCGCTCGCGGTCGGAGCCGGCGGCGAATTCCGCTCGCCGATGGCGCTCGCAGTGATCGGCGGCCTGATCTTCTCGACGATCCTGTCGCTGGTGTTCGTGCCCGCGATGTTCATGGTGATGGACGATCTCGGCGCCCTGATCTGGCGCTTCGCCAAGCGGCTGATCGTGCACAGCGATGACTCGGAGGCGGACGCTCATCACGGAGCGGCAGCCGCGCAGGCGGGGCCAGCGCCGAAGAATATCGTGCACCCCGCGGCGGAGTAAGGCTCGAAAGTCCGCGGTCGCGCACTGGCGTAAGGCAGGCGCCGACGCTATGTTGTACTTATGACGTTTACGCGCATCACGATCGACCCCGTGGTCTGCACCGGCAAGCCCTGTATTCGCGGGCTGCGTTTCCCGGTGGCACGGTTGCTCGGCCTGCTGGCGGCCGGCGAGACCCGGGAATCCGTCTTGAACGACTACCCGTATCTCGAACGTGAAGACATCGACGAAGCGTTGCGCTACGCGGCTTTCCTTGCTGAGGATGAGGCCGTCGAGTTGCACCCCTCAGTCCCGGCCAAGCGAAGTTCCTCATCGACATGCCACTCTCGCCAACGCTATCGCGCTGGCTAACGGAGACGGGGCACGACGCCGTCCATGCATCCGAGGTAGGGCTTCATGCAGCGAGCGATTCTAAGATTATTGAACGCGCCCGGCGAGAAACTCGTACGGTCGTCACCGCAGACCTCGACTATCCTCGACTGATTGCCGCTGCGGGCAGCGACAGCCCAAGTCTCATTCTTTTCCGAGGCGGCAGCTGGACAGAAGCGGGCGTTCGGACCCGACTCGCAGAGATTCTGTCTGCCCTGACCGAGGACGAAATTCAGGGTAGCATCATCACCGTTGACCGGGATCGTGTTCGCCGCCGCAGGCTCCCGATCGCTTGATTCTACTCGTTCCGCGCGATCGCGGTCAGCTTGGTCATGTTCCTGAGCAAGATGCGGCCGCGCTGCAGATCCAAGATCGCTTCCTTGCGCCAGGCCTGCAGCTGACGGTTGACGCTCTCGCGGGCGGCGCCGACGAAGACACCGAGCTGCTCCTGCGAGATGTGCACCTCCGAGCCGAAATCCGCGGCGAGCGCGCAGAGCCGCCGCGCCAGGCGCACCGGCAGCGGCTGCAGCATGGATTCCTCCATGCGCTCGCTCTGCCAGCGGATGCGCTGGCACAGCAATGCGATGATCTTGATCGCGACCTTCGGCTCGCGTTCGAGGAAGGCGAGAAAATCTTCGCGCCGCAGCACGAACAATTCGCTGGCCTCGCCCGCGGTCGCGTCCGCGGTGCGGTTCTGGCCGTCGAGCACCGCGACCTCGCCGAACAGGTCGCCCGGTCCCATGAAATTCAGCGTCAGCCGGCTGCCGTCGGAGGCGCCGGTCTCGATGCGGACCTGGCCGCGGCGCACGCCGAACAGCGCGTCCCCGGGATCGCCCTTCTGGAACAGCACCTCGCCGTTGCCCAGATGCTGGGTGTGACAGAGATTGGACAACCGCTGGAGCTCGTCTGTCCCGAGATCCGCGAACATGGCGTTCATCTTCAGAATGACCGCAAATTCGGCCTGCTTGCTCATTTCAATGTCCTTGTGAACGTCAGGTCAGTTTTCTTGTCAGTCGTCTCGGGCAAATCGCTTGAAACCATCACCGGCAGGATCGCGTAAAACCGCGTCGAGGAAGTGTGTCATAAGTCACATAACTTTGCAGCACCCCCTGACTATTTTTACGCGCTTGGAGCCGCTTCCTGTCCGGGGATAAACTCGGACGCGAAGGATGGATAGCCGGCGGGATTCGACGCCGTTTGTCCGCCGTTGGAAAGTCGAGATGAGAGCCATGAAATTCGCCGGCGCCGCTTTGGCCGCCGTCATCGTCGTGATCGCACTCTTGCTGGTGGTCGGGATCCCGTCGGGATTCCTGACCTCGACCATCGCCTCGCGGGTCGAGAGCGCCACCGGCTATCGGCTGTCGATCGACGGCACCACCAAGATCAGCCTGTGGCCGACGTTGAACGTCACCTTGAACGACCTCGCGCTTGCCGATCCCCGCGATCGCAGCGGCATCACGCGCCTCACTATCGACAGCGTGCAGGCCGACATGTCGCTCTCCAGCGTATGGTCGGGCCGCCCCGCGATCAGCGAACTCGTCGTCACCCGTCCCGTGATCTACCAGCCGCTGCTGCGTGAGCGGCTGCCGAATGCTGGAACGTCCTCGAAGCCGCCCCTCGCGCTCGACGCCGGTGGCGCGACCATCGACCGCGTCAGGATCAACGACGGCGAAGTCGCATTCTCCCGCGTGCGCGACCGTGTCGACGGCCGCATCAGCGCCATCAACGCCGACGCGGTCATTGGCCGCGATCACAAGGTCAATGTCACCGGCACCGCGCGCGTCGGCGACCACCCGACCAAGTTCGACATCAAGGCAACCACGCCGGCTGCGCCAGGCGATCGGCCGACGGTCCCGGTGGATTTCGCCATCGACATGCCCAGCGTGCTGAAGTCGCAACTCACCGGTCATGCCGAGATGCGGATGAACGGCGACGTCGTGATGATCAACGGTGTGAATGGCCGGCTCGGCGACAGCGCATTCAACGGTTGGGCCTCGGTCGACATCGCGAGCAAGCCGCTGGTGAAGGTCGACCTCGACTTCCAGCGGCTGGCTGTACCGCTGGCGAAGACGCCGGAGGGCGCGTCCGGACAGCCCTGGAGCAATGCGCCGATCGACGTCTCCGGGCTCAACTACGTCGATGCGCAAGTGAGGATCTCCGCGAACGAGGCCGCGATCGGCGATACGCGCATCGCGCCGCTGGCGCTCGACGCAAAACTCGCCGGCGGCGTGCTGAAGGCCGGTACCGCCAATCTCGGCGCCTATGGCGGCCAGGTTTCGGGCGAGGTGATCCTGGATGCGACCACCGGCGCGCCGAGCTTCGCGATGCATTCCGATCTCGTCGGCGTGCGCGCGCTGCCGCTGCTGCAGGGTCTTGCCGAATTCGACCGCATCGACGGCAGACTGCAGGCCAAGCTCGCCTTGCGCAGCGCCGGGACCAGCCAGCGCGCGTTGATGGCGAACATGCAGGGCACTGCCTTTGTCAATTTCCAGGACGGCGCCATCCGCGGCATCAACGTCGCACAGATGATCCGCTCGCTGACATCGGGCACGCTGTCCGGCTGGCAAGACAACCAGAACGCCAGTCAGGAGCAGAGCACGGATCTGTCGCAGCTCTCGGCCTCGTTCCGCATCGACAAGGGCCAGGCGGTGACGACCGACCTCAATTTGATCGGGCCGCTGGTGCGCGTCACCGGCGCCGGCACCATCGCGCTCGACACCAAGATGATGGGTTTTCGCGTCGAGCCGAAGCTGGTGATGACGACCGAAGGCCAGGGCCGCGCCAACGAGCCGGTCGGCTTCGGCATTCCCGTGATGATCACCGGCCCCTGGTCGCAGCCGAAGATCTACCCCGACATGGCCGGCATGCTGGACAATCCGGATGCCGCCTATGCCAAGCTGCGCGAGATGGGCAAGGGCCTGTTCGGTCCCGACGGCGCCGGGCTCGGCAACATCCTGGGTAGCCTTGGCAGCAATCTCGGCAATCTCGGTCTCGGCGGCACCACCGCGCCGAGCGGCGGCAACGCGCCCGGAAACGCCAATCCGCCGACCCAGCAGCCGGGCCAGAACGATCTGCTCGGCGGCCCGCTGGGAGCGGCCATCGGCAATTTGATACAGCAGGGGCTTTCGAATGGCGCGGGAAGCAGCACCGGTGCCGCGCCAGGCAGCGGCCGCAGCCGCAGCCTGCCGGCCACGCCCTCCACACCGGCGCCGCAGGCCTCGCCCGCGCCGCCAGCCATGGACGACCCGCCGGTCGCGCAGCAGGACAGTCAGCCAATGAACGACGTGCTGCGGCAACTTTTCAACCGGTGATGGGCGGGTTGGCGAGTTCGGCTCCACGGCCATCCGCTTACACCAGCCGCCCCGCTTCCGGCTTCCTCCGAACGGAGGAGGCAGGGGCAATCCGTCCCTTTTTACCTGCCACGGCGAGTAACCACGCCGGCTGCCCGGCGGCCCTTTGGCCCGAATTGTGATAGAAGGACCCCGCAGCGCCGGCGTCGATGGCGGCGCGAGAGGATCGGGATGGCAGGAGCGAACGACAAGAGACGGTTTCTGCGCGAGGGCCTGTTCGCCAAATACGTCGTCTCCCTCGTCGGCCTCGTCGTGTTCGTCCTCGCCGTCAACGGTGCGATGGAGACCTGGATCTCCTACCGCGCCACCAGGACGCAGCTCACCGACGGGCTGGAGGACAAGGCGCAGGCCGCCGCGCGGCGGATCGAGCAGTCGATCTCGGAGCTCGATCGCCAGATCAGCTGGGTGACGCGGGCAAGCCAGGACACGCTCGAGAAGCGCCGCGCCGACTACGCCTCGCTGCTGCACCAGGTCTCGGTCGTCAACCAGCTGTTCCAGCTCAACGGCGAGGGCCGCGAGGTGCTGCGCGTCTCGCGCCAGTCGACCACGACCGGCAGCAACGCCGACCTCTCCCGCGACATGCGCTTCACCGAGACGGTCGCCCGCGGCGTCAGCTATGCGCCGGCCTGGTTCGCCGACCGGACACCCTTGATGTCGATCTCGGTGGCGCATTCCGGCTTCAATGCCGGCGTCACCGTGGCGGAGATCGATCTCAGCTTCCTCTCCGATTTCCTGTCCGACGCGCAGGTCGGCAAGGCCGCCTTTGCCTATGTGGTCGATCCCCGCGGCCGCGTGCTGGCGACGTCGTCGAAAGGGCCCGATGTCGGCAAGGATCTGTCGAAGCTGCCGCAGGTCGCGGCCGCGATCGCGCCCGGCCACGAGGGCGACAATTCGGGCACCGATTTCAACGGCCATGCAGTGATGAGCGCCGCGAGCACCGTGCCGAAGCTCGGCTGGAGCGTGCTGTTCGAGCAGCCGACCACGCAGGCCCTGATGCCGATCCGCGACCAGCTGGTGCGCATCGCCCTGCTGATTGGCATGGGCCTGATGGTTGCGATCCTCGCCGGCACGCTGCTGGCACGCCGCATGATCATCCCGATCACGGCGCTGCGCGACGGCGCACACAAGCTCGGCGAGGGCGATTTCAGCCACCGCATCGACGTGCACACCTCGGACGAGCTGGAGGACCTCGCCAGCCAGTTCAACAGCATGGCCGACCAGATCCAGGAGACCTACTCGAACCTCGAGACCAAGGTCGAGGAGCGCACGCGCGATCTGGCGCAGTCGATCAACGAGCTGAAAGTGCTGGAGGAGGTCGGCCGCGCCGTCGCCTCCTCGCTCGATCTCAACGCGGTGCTGCCGACGATCGCCGCGCGCGCAATCGAGATCACCCATGCCGACGCGGTGCTGATCTACGGCTTCGACGCCGAGCAGCACCGCTTCAACCTGATCGAGGCTGACGGCATCGACAAATCCGCCGACGGCGCGCATGTGAGCATCGACGAAGGCGAGAACATCCTGAGCGATGCCGCTGGGAGCGGCGAGCCGATCGCGCTTGCCGATCTCGATCAGGCCGCCGAGCAGCCGCTGCGCGAGGCCGCGATCGCCGCCGGCTTCCGCTCGGTGCTCGTGGTGCCGCTGGTCGACCAGCAGGGCACGCTCGGCTCGCTGGTGGTGCTGCGCCGCCCCAGTGGCGAGTTCGCGCCCAGCGTCATCGGCCTGATGCGCACCTTCGCCAACCAGGCGGTGCTGGCGATGCGCAATGCGCGCCTGTTCAGCGAGGTCGATCACAAGGGCCGCGAGCTGGAGGCGGCGAACGGGACCGTGCGCGCCCAGGCCGACAAGCTCAAGCAGCAGACCGAGCAACTCAAGGACTGGAACAAGTCGCTGGAGGAACGCGTCAAGACCCAGCTCGGCGAGATCGAGCGCATCCGCAAGCTCGAGCGCTTCCTGGCACCGCAGGTGGCGCAATTGATCGCCTCCTCCGACAGCCCCGAAGGACTGCTCACCAGCCAGCGCCGCGAGGTGACGGTGGTGTTCTGCGATCTGCGCGGCTTCACCGCGTTCACCGAAGCGACCGAGCCGGAAGAGGCGATGAACGTGCTGCGCGAATATCACGCCGCGCTCGGCAAGCTGATCTTCAAATACGAGGGCACGCTCGACAAATATGCCGGCGACGGCGTGATGATCCTGTTCAACGCGCCGATCCAGTTCGAGGACCACACCAAGCGCGCCGTGAAGATGGCGGTGGAGATGCGCGACACCATCGGCCCGCTTACCGAGCGCTGGCGCAACCGCGGACACAGCCTCGGCTTCGGCATCGGCATCGCGGTCGGCTATGCCACGCTCGGCCAGGTCGGCTTCGAGCAGCGGCTGGAATATGCCGCGATCGGCAGCGTCACCAACCTCGCCTCGCGCCTTTGCGGCGAGGCCAAGCCCAACCAGATCGTGGTCAGCCGCCGCGTCTACGGCATCGTCGAGCCCTGGGTCGAAGCCCGCGCGCTCGACGATCTCCAGCTGAAGGGTTTTAACCACCCCGTGCTGGCGATGGAGATTTTGAGCTGGCGCGAGGAAGTCGAGAACGTGATCGATGCGTCGGTGGCGCGGCGAAGGGGATAGTTGCCTTGACGGTTCAGTAGCCCGGATGGAGCGAAGCGAAATCCGGGTCGTGCGACCAGCGACGACAATCCCGGATTGCGCTTCGCTCCATCCGGGCTCCGGGCCCTTGTATCGCTCACCGACAATGTTTCGCGATCCCGCCGCGCTTGGCGCCCGGGTTTTGCGTGGGTCACAGCGCCCTTCGAAGTGGAAGGGCGCAGGGAAGACCGGGCACCGGCTGGCACCCGCAAGACCCCTGTGCATGAGTGCGTGATAGTCGCTCACAGGGGAGAAACAGGTGTAGCCGAATGCCCGGCCTTCCCTGCGCGATGGTTGAAACGGCTTATGTCGCGCTCTCGCCGGTGAGACGATTTCCCGTTGCCACCGTCGCCTTGCAGCTTTCATCGGATGCGCCGTCCGGTCGGACATCGCACCGCTGCAAGACTTGACGCCGGAATGTCGGGCGTCACGACCACACGATTTTGCCGTACGTAGGCAGCGCCGTCGTACACGCGCCCGCTGGTCGCTCACGGGGACTACCCGCCCTGCGACCGCATCTGGCGCCGACGCCGCCCGCGTCCACCGCCCCTCACCCCACGAACCCTGACGATCGCGATCCGTCCCTTACCGGGGGATGAGTTGGAGGGGATCATAGGGCGTGTCGTTTTTCTTGTAAAGCGAATTTTTGATTATTCGAAGGGGAGGCGAGAGCAGGCCTGCTCAAAATCTCGAAAACAACCCCATGCACAGTAGACGCGGCTAGCGAGATCAATGGGTTACGACAGGCGATCGGGAGCCGTAATTCAACGCGGCGGATCTTCGCTCGGACCGTCACCCGTATCCTTGATCTCGGCAGTGGCTGCGTTTCCTTTGGTCGCGACGATTTCGATATCGTCACCGTCCTTGAGCGCAAGTCGGTCAGTCAGCTCCTGGGGAAGAACCACGGCAAGATCGTCATCCCATTTGAAAACCTTCATCGTGGCCTCCGCTCAAGCGACTGCGCTGTCATTGATTTCACGAATCGTGCTGACCAGACGGACGACCTTGGCCTCATCGAACAGATGCTCCGGCCCCGTCGGTGCGATCGCGGTGAAGGGCGGCTCGTACAGCAGCGACGGGTCCATCATGCCCTGATCGGTCAAATGCTCGATCACCATGTCGATGAACTCGATTTGCGCCGCGGTGGCCGTGCCAGCGGCGATGAAGCCACCGAATACTTCGCTGACCGCCGCGCGGTCGAGCCCGACGAGGGAGCGCACGAACCGTCCGAAGCCATGGCTCGTCTCCCGCGCCCGCTCTATGTCGCCGGCTTCGCCAACGCCTGCGTCGAGCAACAACTTTTCCAGCTCGCTCAGATCCGAGGGCGTCAGCGGCTTGCCCTGCTTCAGCTTGTGCAGGACGATGTTGTCTTGATGTGCGCGCAGGAAATGGCGCGCCTTGGTCTTGAAGCGGGCGAAATCGGCCTCGCCGACTTGCGGCAATTGCAGCTCGACGCCTTCGCCGATCTCGTCGGCGAAGTTTGAATAGACCAGCGCCTTCTTGCCTTTCTCGATGTGCTGGACGAGATCCCGCAGCCGCAGACGCACCAGCTCCAGGAGTGGCACCGTGACGCCTTCCCACCACTGGTCGGTCTGGATGTCCTCGATCAGTTCGGCATGCTGCGCGATGGCCGGAATGGCCGTCTGTTCTTCCAAGGCGGAAGCGATCTCGAGCAATTGCTTGCGCAGTGTGTCGAAGCGCTTCGATCCCTTGAGCAGCGCCAATTCGAGCTGGAACATCAGGAGGTCGAAGCGTTTGGCGTCCTCGGTGCCCAGCATATGGCTTGACGGCAACGGCGCAACTTCGTCGACCAGCTCTTTGCGTTTGTCGTCATCGATCGTCTGCCATTCATTTGGCTCACGGAACTTCTCGACGGAGCGGCGGTGCTGACGGACGATGAAGTTGTCTTCATTCATTCCGCTCACGATGTCTTGCAACGTTCTGGCCGCCGACGCACGAATCTCGGGCTCGCTCGGCGGCGGCGCGTCGTCCGTCTTGTAAGGAGTCTGTTCGCCGGCCGACAGCCCGTCCGCCCTGGCGTGCTTTTCGTCGAGTGCTCGCACCAAATCGACCCGTCCCGCAAAGAGACGCTCGGAAAGCGAGCGTGCAGCGCTCGCTTCCTTCAGTTCCGGATTGGCGCCGAAGAACTCGATGTTCTGGCAATAGTCGAAGACCCGAAAGAACTCCTTGTCCTGGCCGGGACCGAACAGATCGGGACACAGCCGCGTGCCGCGGCCGATCATCTGCCAGAATTTTGTCTTCGATCGCACCGGCTTGAAGAAAACGAGGTTGACGACCTCGGGCACGTCGATGCCGGTGTCAAGCATGTCGACGGAGATCGCGATGTGCGGGGCCTTGGTCTTGTTCGAGAAATCGTCGATCAGGCTCTGAGTATAAGCGCCGGTCTGATGGGTGATGACGCGGGCGAAATGGCCGGCCAGCGCCGGGTAGGCGGTGTTGAACCGCACCTCGATGTATTTCGCGTGGGCCTCGTTCTTGGCAAAGACGATGGTCTTGCCGAGACGGTCACCGCCCTCGACCTTGAGGCCGTTCTGCATGAGGTGGGCGATGACGAGATCGACCGTCTCCTCGTTGAAAAGTCGTTTGTTGACCTCGGCGGCCTCCACGGTATCGGGAACGTCTTCCTCGCCCCATTCCAGCATGTCCCACTGGTCTTTTTCTTCCGGGGACAGATCGTCATAGCGAAGGCCGGAGCGGACGATCTTCAACGGTACTGAGATCGTCTTGGGCGGCACAAGGTGTCCCTCGGCGACCGCCTCCTCCAGTGAATAGGCGTCAGTGGGAACGCCATCCTCGAGGTCGAACAGCGAATAGGTGTTGCGGTCGATCTCGTCCTTCGGCGTCGCCGTCAAGCCGACGAGGAGAGAATCGAAATACTCGAAGATGGCGCGGTAGCGCTGGTAGACCGAGCGATGCGCCTCATCGATGACGATGAGGTCGAAATGGCCGGGGCCGAACTTGGCCTTGCCGTCCTGCTTGCCGTCGATCAAGCCCATCATGGTCGGATAGGTCGAGATGAAGACCCGGCCCTCGCTGGTCCGCTCGGTCACGAGATTGACCGGTGCGGAGTCGGGCAGATGAGCCTTGAACGCACCGGCCGCCTGGTTCACCAGCGCAACCCGGTCGGCGAGGAACAGCACGCGCTTGACCCAACCGGCCCGCATCAGAAGATCGACCAGCGCGATCACCGTCCGGGTCTTGCCGGAGCCGGTCGCCATGACGAGCAGCGCCTTCCGTTCCCCGTCTTGCTCGAAATGCTTTGCGATGGAGCGGATGGCCCGGTGCTGGTAGGGCCGCTCGACGATCTTGCGGTTGATCGCCTCGGCGGCGAGCGATCTGCGACTGGTGCGTCGCTGGATCAGAAGCTCGAGCTCGTCGCGCTTGTAGAATCCGCCGATCTGGCGCGGCGGTGAGCTGCTGTCGTCCCAGATCCAGTGCTCGTAGCCGTTGGAGTAGAAGATCACCGGCCGCTGGCCGTAGCGCGCTTCCAGGCAGTCGGCATAGAGCTTGGCCTGCTGCTGGCCCGCGCGCGCATCCTTGCGGGTACGCTTGGCTTCGACCAGGCCGAGCGGCTTGCCGTCCGCGCCCCAGAGCATGTAGTCGACGAAGCCAATGCCCTCATTGTTGGGCATCCCCTCGACGCGAAACTCGGTGTCATCGGGCTTCTCGAGCGACCAGCCGGCCTCGCGCAGCAGAAGGTCGATATAGCGATCCCGCGTCTCGGCCTCGTTGTAGTCGTGCCTATCAGGCTTGGCTTCCGCGGCCTTGCGGGCAGCGGCGACCTCGGCACGGACCTTCTTCAGCTCCTCGTCGAGGTTCTGCTTGTCGAGCAACAGCTCTGTCAGCTCGCCATTCTTCGCATCAAGCTCGGCCTGCTGCGTCTTGAGCTGGACGAAGGCCTTCTTCAGGACATCGTCGCGGCGCGAGAGCACGGAGGCATCAAATGTGAGGCCATCTGCGGGCTTGGTCTTGGCGTAAGTCCGAGCAAACCAGAAACAGACGTGGAATAGCTCCTTCACCGCGCCGGTGGCGTCGCCGGAGCTGATGCGGCGCTCTTCATGGACCGCCCGGTTGCGGAGCGTATTGATGTACTTCGCCTTGGCGAACACCGCCTCGCCCGCGGCACGGCGAAAGCTTGGCTCATGCAGCAGTGCGGAGATATTGTCCTGATAGGGCAGTTTGAGATTGGGATCGGACCGGAACGCCCACTTCACGGCGACTTCGACCGTCTTCCCGGCGAAGAAGGCCGCCGCGGTCGGCGATACCGCCGCCTGGCGCTCGGCCTCGACCGCGGCTTCGTGCACGGCGGGGAATTCGGCGGCTAGGAAGGTGAAGTTCGACATCGGCTGGCTCAGGCGGCTTTAGCGACCGCGCAGCCCCCAACGTCTTGATGAAGACTCTTGGACAATCCAGCTTCCCCTGCCTCGCCTGTCTGCCGACAGGCGTCAATTGCGGGGGATCGTCCCATCTCGACGATTGGGATGCAACCCCTACGGGTTAGCTACTTGCCTGCGCGCGCCGTGACGGGCCGCCGGGAGCGCCGGCTACTTGGCCGCGTCGATCCGTTCAATGTCCTCCTTGAGGAGGGTGTTCACGAGATCATTCAGCGAGGTTCCCTGGGTGACGGCCAGGTCCGAGAGATAGGCCCGGTCGCCGGCTCCAGATGGACCGGCGGCACCAGACGCGCGTCCTTCCGGAAGAACTTGCCGCGCGCGGCGGTCGAGAAATCATATTCGTCCTTCATCGGATCACCCATTTTCATAGGACTTGATCTCGCGACAGCGCCAGCGGATCGCCGAAAACGCCTATCGCCGCCTCGATTGTGCCGATTGCTCTCCGCCTTGACCGGATCCCAATCGAACTCAAACTGCATGGTCAGAGCTGCCCAGAGAAGGCGCGGTGCTGGAGGGAGGAGAAGAGCGTCCCTAACGGAGGACTCCGCCGTTTCATCTTTTCGTATTCGATAGCGACCCGACCTGCCATAGCCGCAAACCGCTTCTGGGTCTCGATAGGGGGTAGCAAGACTTGGAATTTTTCCGCAGTAGGGAAGTAGATTGTCCGATGTGTGGATCCCGACGCGAGCGAGAGTAGCTCGCGTCGAGCAGCAATGAGTGCACCAAGAAGGAAAACCGGGTCAATTCGCGGACCACACACCCAGTTTACGAAATCTTGCGACGTGCACATTGGCTGCCCCATAATCGTCGCGAACCCAACTGAGGCGGTTCGAGAGAAGCAAACGGTTCCCTTCGGTAACAAGACAGAGGAAGAATTCTCGATACCCTCCTCAGTAACTTGTTCAGCTGTTGAGTGCGCTATCTTGCCGTCGAGAGAACGAATGTCCCCAAGGGACAACCAGGGAATTGAACCATTCCAGTAACTCGCTTGTTTGCGATCGGGCGTATGCCCAGTCGCTAACCGCGCTACGTCCGCAAGCGCGACCCAACTCCAACCGTTTGGCAAATTGGGTTGCGCTCTACGGACGTGAACCGGCGGAAAATTGCAGAACTTGCCAAACATATCAGCAAAGATTGCTTGGTCTAGTCCGGTCAACAACGCAACCGCATGTTCATGCTTTCGACGCACCGCATCCGCCTCGTCAAGAATGGCGGCAATCCGCTGCTGCTCACCGATGGGCGGCAACGTAAGCGGGATTGAACGTATGATCGAGGTATTGAGATTTGGCATGGTTACACCCTTGGCGTGGTGCAAGAGCCAAGAACCGATCTTCTCTTGTTGTAGGTAGTGGCGAAGATAACCAATGTCCACATTTGGACAATTGAGCCGAATGCGGATGCTACCCGTCCCGCACAGCCACCCGCTCTCACGTTCTGTTACTACCGCAAAACGAGTTACATCACCTCGACGACTAAATACGATATCACCAGTGCGAAGTTGATGCTGACTAAGTCGCCGAACATGGCCGTCGTCCACACGTGCGATCCTCTCGCACGAAATCTTTCCCTCCACCATGTCTTGCGGCATAACGACCGGTGTACCCTCTTCCGAATAATCCGACGCATGAAGCTGGCTGCCAAAAGGTCCCGTCTGGACTTCCCCATCGAATTGGTCGCAAATCTGACCTACGGTCGTTTGCTGAATTCTCGGACTTTCCAGCAATTTTGACGCTACGCTGAGTGTCAAAGCAAATTCTCCAGCTCAATCAAGCCGCTCGCTATCTCCTTCTCGAGCGACTTGAGCTCCGCAAGGATTTCTTGAGGCGACCGATGGATCCCCGCCTCGTGCACAATTTCCCTGTACCGGTTCAATGAGAGATCGTAGCCCGCGGCAGCGATTTCCGCCTTGGGCACGCAGAAGCTCTGAGCGGTACGGGGGCGTTCTCGCTCTGACCCGGCTCTATCTTTCCAGCGTAACGCAATGTCGGGAAGATTGTTCTTCAAATGCTCATCGGCGTTGAGCTTCGCTCCGGGACCGATCTTGTCCGCTGGCAGTAGCACGTTGCGCTTGTCGTCCAGCGAGAGTCCATCGGCCTGGCAATCGTAGAACCAGACGTACTCCGTACCGCCGGAATTGGTCTTGGTGAGCAGCACGATCGCAGTGGATACGCCGGCATACGGCCGGAACACGCCCGATGGCAGCTTGACGATGCCGTCGAGCTTGTGATCCTCGACAAGCATCTTCCGGATCGCCTTGTGCGCGGTGGACGAGCCGAACAGCACGCCGTCCGGCACGATCACCGCCGCGCGGCCGCCGGGCTTCAAGAGCTTAAGGAACAGCGCCATGAACAGCAGCTCGGTCTTCTTTGTCTTGACCACCGCGAGCAGGTCCTTCGCCGTGGTGTCGTAATCCAGCGAGCCAGCGAACGGCGGATTGGCGAGAACGAGCGAGTAGCGGCCTTCGTCGCCGGCATGCTCCTGCGATAGTGAATCCTTATAGCGAATGTCCGGGTCTTCGACGCCGTGCAGCGTCATGTTCATCGAGCCGATGCGCAGCATCGTGCCGTCGAAATCAAAGCCGTGGAACATCTCCTCGTTGAAATGGTCACGGCTTGCCTTGTCGTGAAACAGCTTTGGATGGTTGTCTCGGAGGTATTCGCCGGCCTGAACGAGGAAGCCGCAGGTGCCGCAGGCGGGATCGCAGATCACGTCCTTCGGCGTCGGCGCGGTCATCTCCACCATCAGCGCGATGATGTGGCGCGGCGTGCGGAACTGGCCGTTCTGGCCGGCGCTCGCGATCTTGCCCAGCATGTATTCGTAGAGGTCGCCCTTGGTGTCGCGGTCCTCCATCGGGATATCGGCAAGGAGGTCGACGACCTTGGCGAGCAGCGCCGGCGTCGGAATGGTAAAGCGCGCGCCCTTCATGTGGGTGGCGTGCGCGGTGCCCTCCTCCGCCATGCTGCGCAGGAACGGAAAGACGTGCTCGGAGACGATGGTGAACATCGTCGCGGGGTCCTTGTTCTTCAGCCGCGACCAGCGCATTTCCTCATAGGCGACGCCGCCCTTCTTGTCTTTACCTTCGGGGAAGATGCGCCGTTCCATCGGCTTGCCGAGGCGGTTGGCCTTGTTCTCCTCGCGGGTATGGGCCTCGTCGAGGCCGCGGATGAAGAGAAGGTAGGTGATCTGCTCGATCACCTCGATTGGATTGGCGATACCGCCGGCCCAGAAGGCGTTCCAGACGTTGTCGATCTTGGAACGAAGTTCGCCTGTGAGCATTCCCTGCCTCGATTTGCGCGTGTGGGAGGTTGCATTAGCAAATGGGGCGGGGGAAGCGAAGCTCAGCTTTCGGATGATCGTGGACACTGTAGAGGACAGGTACCTGCACCTTCCCGGGTCGTCCCGGCGAACGCCGCGACCCATACCGCGTGATCTATCAATTGCGGAGCCCAGAAGTACTGGACGCCCAATCTTCGTCAAACTACTCCCTGTGGTGATGGGTCCCGGCGTTCGCCGGGACGACAGCGGAGATGGAGGCGCGGTCGTCACGAATGATCCGGCGCACCCAACTCGCCCCCCGAACCCCATCCCCATTCCCCGCGACTAACCCTCGCCTCAACGGCGAGGCGATTCCGATGGAGAGACCCGTGGCGTTTGCCTTGCCTTCGCGCGCTTATGATCTGCAGATGCTGGGGCGTCCCGTCGACCGGGCGCGCGATCAGGGCTGGGTGTATGGGCTGCCGCCGGGCATCTCGAGCGAGCAATGGCCGCTCGATCCCGTCACCGGCTATCCGCTGATGCACGGCTTCACGCTGCTGCTGCCGGAGGATTATCGCGTGCATGGCGAGGACATCGTCGCATTGTCGTTCTTCGGCACCCCGGCTGATCACACCGACGGCGGCGCGACGGATACCCCAGAGATCCGCGAGGCCGTGATGGCGCGGCCGTCGCATCCCCGTCTGTCGCGCATGACCGACATCCTCGACTACGAATTTGCCGCGCTGTTGCTGACCAGAAGCGAGTACGAAGGCGCGTTCGCGACACCGCCGGCGGCGCTGGCGCTGGCGGCGGCGGAGCGTCCGCGCTGGCTCGATGTCGGCGGCGCCAGCGCTTTCTACGGGGCCGCGCCGCCTTTCGCGCAGAAAATGTTCGCGAGCCCTCCGCGCGCCGATCTGACGGAGAACCTCGGAATCGCCCTGGTGCCGCGCGCGACCGATCCCAATGCCGGCAAGGCCCCGCAGGACCCGCACTTCCCGCGCACCCCGCCGAGCGACTATCAGCCCTATTACTACTTTGTCGGCGGCGTCCCGAGCCCCGAGAATTACCGCCTGCACGACTGGGCCAGGGATCACGCGCGCGATCATCTCGGCGGCACCATGCGGCCGTGCCAGGCGGTGCCGGAGATGAGCCCGTTCTACATCGAGTTCGAGGAATATCTCGGCGGCTACAATTTCGGCACTGGCAACGCGCAGCTCGACTTCAAGGAGATGAAGTTCGACTGGGCGTGCGGGTGATCGCGTCGAACGTGCCACGCCTGCAAAAGCTCAACCAGCGCGCGGCAAAAAATCGATTTTCGATTTTCTGTTGACCTCGGCGCGGGCCCTTGCGATCATCATTCCATGGGTCCGCTTCAGTTCGATATGTCCGGGAGCCCGGGCGACGGTCCGCGCAGCCTGACCTCGGCGCTGCACGAGCGGCTGCGTGCCGACATTCTGGCGACGCGGCTGCTGCCGGGGCAGAAGCTGCATATTGCCGGCCTCGCCAAGCAGTTCTCGGTGAGCCTTGCCGCCGTGCGCGAGGCGCTGTCGCGGCTCGTGGCCGACGGCCTGGTGCAGGCCTCGGACCAGCGCGGTTTTCGCGTCAGCCCGGTGTCGCTGGCCGATCTTGCCGACGTCACGCAAACCAGGATCGATATCGAGGGGCTCGCGCTGCGCCGCTCGATCGAGCACGGCGACGAAGCCTGGCTCGCCTCGGTGAAGTCGGCGTGGGCGGATCTGAAAGCCGTTCCCTATCGCTACCCCGATGATCCCACGGTGCATTACGAGGAATGGGTGATCCGTCACCGCATCTTCCATCGTGCGCTGGTCAATGCCTGCGGCTCGCCATGGCTGCTCGGCTTTCGCGACGTGCTGCACGAGCAGAGCGAGCGCTATCGCCGTCTGTCGATCCGTCGCGAGGTCGGCGCCAAGCCGCGCGACGTCGAGGCTGAGCATCAGGCGATCGTCGCGGCCGTCCTCAAGCGCGATGCCGACGCGGCGGTTCGCGCCCTGTCGAAGCATTTCGGCATCACCAAGGAGTTCGTCGAGCTCGCCGCCTCGCGCATTGCGGAGGTGAGCCGCACGATTTGACGATCCGGAACAATCCGGCACGTAAAAAAACAGAACCGGGAGAGAACAATGAAGATCAATCGACGCCACGCGTTTATGTCGCTGGTTGCCGCCACCATGCTGGCCGGCCCTGCGAGCGCCGCCGACACCATCCGCGTCGGCCTGCCTACCAAGACCTACTGGCCGACGACGATCGCCGAGACGGCGGTGCGTCAAAAGCTGTTCGAGAAGGAAGGCATCCAGGCCGAGCTGACCATCTATCGCAGCGGCGCCGAGACCTTCGAAGGCATGGCGGCGGGCGCGGCCGACATCATCCTCGATCCGCCGTCGCTGGTCTCCGCCGGGCGCAAGAAGGGCGTGATGTCGCGCATCGTCGCCAACGCCGCGATGGGCAATTTCGGCTGGCAGCTGATGGTGCCGGTGAAATCGACGCTCGAGGTCAAGGACCTCAACGGCAAGAAGGTGGCGATCACCGCGGCCGGCTCCGGCTCGGACCTGCTGGCGCTGTGGACCATCCAGGACAAGAAGATCGATTTTACGCGCGTGCCCGTCGGCGGTGGCGGCCTGGTGCCCAATCTCCTCGCGGGCAACGTCGAGGCCGCCGTGGTCTATTCGCCGCTGAGCTTCCAGATCGCCAAATCCGGCGAGGCCAAGACCATCCTCGACTATTCGGCCGCGGTGCCGCCGAATCTCACCGCAGGGTGGATCGTGCTCGACAAGCTCGCCGAGGCCAAGCCCCAGCTGGTGCAGAAGGCGGTGAATGCGCTGTACGGCGCGGTCGCGTTCATGCGCGCCAACCGCGAAATCACCGTCAAGCTGATCGCCGAGCTCTACGAGATGCCGCCTGAGATCGCCGCCCTCGAATACGACAACACCATCATGAAGCTCGAGACCAGCGGCGACATGGGCGCGGCCAACGTCAAGGACGCCGTGCAGCTTTCGCTCGATCTCGCCAAGCTCGGCGGGCTCAAGGACATCGTGCCGGCCGAGGACGTGATCTCGACCAAGTTTAAGCCGGTCCCGACCAAGTAATCGCGATGCAGGGCACGCTTCTCGTCAACCTCGCACGGATCGCGATCATCGTCGCGATCCTGGCGCTGTGGGAGCTGCTGTCGCGCACCGGCATCGTCAACCCGCGCCTGCTGCCGCCCGCGTCCGACACGTTCGCAACTCTCGGCGATCTCCTGCAACGCGTGGCGGTGCAGAAGGATTTGATGGTGACCGCGACCGAGGTGCTGACGGCGTTCGCGCTGGCCGTGCCCGTCGGCACGCTGATCGGCTTTTTGGTCGCGGAGAACCGCTATTTCGCCGACGTCGCCAAGCCGCTGCTGTTCTTCGCCTTCAGCATCCCGAAATCGATCTTCCTGCCGATGTTCATCCTGGTGTTCGGCGTCGGCTTTGCCCAGAAGGTCGGCTTCGGCTTCTTCTCCACGATCTTCATCGTGATCATGTCTACCACGACGGCGGTGGAATCGGTCAAGGTCGAGCATCTGACGGTGGCGCGGTCCTATGGTGCCACGCCATGGCAGACCGCGCTCCGCGTTTACCTGCCGAGCATGCTGCCGGTGCTGCTGGAAGCGTTGCGGATCTCCATGATCTTCAACCTCACCGGCGTGATCCTCGCCGAGATGTACGCCTCGCGCGACGGCATCGGCCACCAGATCGCGACCTGGGGCGAGAATTTCCAGATGAAGCAGCTTCTCGCCGGCGTCGTGATGGTCGCCGCGATCGCCATGACCTTCAACGAACTTGTCAGATGGGTGGAAACGCGATGCAGCCATTGGCGAACGTGACCCAATTGAAGCCCGCCGCGCGCGCCGGCGCGATCGAGGTGAAGAATGTCGGCCAGGTCTTCAAGACCCGGTCGCAGGACGTCGTCGCGCTCGAGGACGTCTCGCTCGAGGTCAAGCCCGGCCGCTTCGTCGTGCTGGTCGGCCCCAGCGGCTGCGGCAAGTCCACGCTTCTGATGATGATGGCGGGCCTGCGCCAGCAGACCGCGGGCACCATCACCATCAGCGGCGCACCGATCCTGCAGCCCGATCCTGACCGGGTCGGCGTGGTGTTCCAGGAGGCGAGCCTGTTTCCGTGGCTGACGGCCGAGGACAATGTCGAGTTTCCGCTGGCGCTGCGCGGCGTGCCCAAGGCGGAGCGCCGCGCCAAGGCACAGGACGCGCTCAAGCTGGTCGGGCTCGACGGTTTCGGCAAGCGCCATCCGCACGAGCTCTCGGGCGGCATGAAGCAGCGCGTCTCGATCGCGCGCGGGCTGGTTCAGGATCCGCCGGTGCTGCTGATGGACGAGCCGTTCGCAGCGCTCGACGAGCAGACCCGCATGACCATGGGCGACGAACTGCTGCGGATCTGGGCTGCGACCGGCAAGACCGTCGTGTTCGTCACGCACAGCCTCACCGAAGCCGTCTATCTCGCCGACGAGGTGATCGTGATGTCGGCGCGGCCGGGCCGCATCGTCGACCATCTCCAGGTTCAGCTGCCGCGGCCGCGCACCTACGAGATGCTCAGCGGCGATGCGTTCGGCAGCTTGCGCGACCGCATCTGGCGGCACATCCGCAAATCGGCGTGAGGCGGCGATGAGCGCGAGGATCAGTGCAAAGACGCTGCGACAGCTGATCGTGATCGGTCTGGTCGCGCTGTGGGAGCTGCTGCCGCGCACCGGGCTGATTCCCGAGCTGTTCCTGCCCTCGCTGTCGTCCACGCTGATCGCGGGATGGACCGATGCGGGTGAATACGGTCATGCGCTGGCGGTTACGCTCTACGAGGTCGTGGTCTCCATGGCGTTCGCCTGCGGCGGCGGCATCCTGCTCGGCGCCATCGTCGGCAGCCTGCCGCGCCCGCGCGTGCTGATCATGCCGATGGTATCGAGCCTCTATGCAGTGCCGCTGGTGATCCTCTATCCCGTCTTCACCGTGTGGCTCGGCATCGGCTCGGAATCCAAGATCGCGTTCGCCTCGATCTACGGCTTCCTGCCGACAATGCTCGCGACCGCCGCCGGCATCCAGACCATCGACCCGCAGCTGCTGCTCGCCGCACGCAGCATGGGCGCGACGCTGAGCCAGCGGCTGGTTCGCGTCATCATTCCGGCCGCGATCCCGACGGTGCTGTCGGGCCTGCGCGTCGGCGGCGCGCTGGTGATCGTCGGCGTCGTCGTCTCGGAGATGCTGATCTCGTCGGCCGGCATCGGCTATCTCATTTCGCGCTACCGCACCATCCTCGACAGCGCGCATGTGTTCGCGGGCGTGCTGCTCGTGCTGTTCCTCGCCATCGGCTTCAACGCGGTGATCCGCTGGATCGAGCGCAAGGCCGCGATCTGGCAGACCGGCACCCGCGCCGGGCAAGCCAATGACGACGCTGCCGTGGGCGCGTTGCAGCCGGCAACGTGAGGTTCGAACGCGTGTACGATCTGACCCTGACATTCGACAACGGCCCCGATCCCGACGTGACGCCGCGCGTGCTCGACATCCTCGCCGCGCGCGGCATCAAGACCACGTTCTTCGTGATCGGCGAGAAGCTGGCCGATCCTGAACGGCGCAAGCTCGCCGAGCGCGCGCATGGCGCGGGGCACTGGATCGGCAATCACACTTTCACGCACAGCATTCCGCTCGGCGAGCAGACCGGACGCGACACCGCCGAGTGCGAGATCGGCCGCACGCAGGAGGCGATAGGCGATCTCGCCCATCCCGCCCGCTGGTTCCGGCCGTTCGGCGGCGGCGGCAATCTCGACCAGCGGCTGCTCAAGCTGTCGGTCGTCGACCATCTCACCCGCAACAGACACAGCTGCGTGCTCTGGAACTCCATCCCCCGCGACTGGGACGACCCCAACGGCTGGACCGCGCGCGCGCTCGATCAATGCAGCCGGCAGCCCTGGACCTTGATGGTGCTGCACGATCTGCCGACCGGCGCGATGGCCCATCTGGAACGCTTCCTCGATCGCGCGGAAGAAGCCGGCGCCCGCTTCCGCCAGGACTTCCCGCCCTCCTGCGTTCCGATCCGGGGCGGCGAGATCGCGCTTCCGATCAACGACTATGTTTCCTCCATCGAAGAGAGTGTTTGACCGATGAAAGTTGCAAGCTTCACCACCGCCGGCACCGCGAGCTACGGCATCGTCACCGACAAGGGCGTCATCGATGCCGGCAAGCGCCTGAAGGCCACTCCGACGCTGAAGGCGCTGCTGGCGAAGGGATCGCTCGACGAATTGAAGAAGCTCGCCGGCGAGAAGCCCGACTATGCGCTTGCCGACGTCGCGCTGCTGCCGACCATCCCTGACCCGGACAAGATCTTCTGCATCGGCGTCAACTACGCCACGCATCTGGCCGAGAGCGGCCATCCGACGCCGGCGCATCCGATGATCTTCACCCGCTTCGCCAACAGCCAGGTCGGCCATGGCCAGCCGATGATCCGGCCGCTGGAATCCGAGCGTTTCGACTATGAGGGTGAGATGGCCGTCATCATCGGCAAGGCCGGCCGCCGCATCTCGCGCGAGGCCGCGCTCAGTCACGTCGCCGGCTATTCCTGCTACAATGACGGCAGCATCCGCGACTGGCAACGCCACACCTCGCAATTCGCGCCGGGCAAGAACTTTGCCGGCACCGGCGGCTTCGGGCCCTGGATGGTGACGACTGACGAATTGACCGACGTCACCAAGCAGACGCTGATCACCCGGCTCAACGGCGTCGAGGTGCAGAAGGCGCCGATCTCCGATCTCGTCTTCGACGTTCCCGCCCTGATCGCCTATTGCTCGACCTTCACCGAACTTGTGCCTGGCGATGTGATCGTGACCGGCACGACCGGCGGTGTCGGCGCCTATCGCACGCCGCCGCTGTGGATGAAGGGCGGCGACGTCGTCGAGATCGAGATCTCCGGCATCGGCATCCTGCGCAATCCCGTCAAGGACGAGAGTTCAGTCGCGGCAACGCGGGCGGCCTGAACGGCTGGGCTCAACAACAAGAAGGAGACTCCCATGCCGATGCCAACGCACATCCTGCCGACCACCGTGGTCGGCAGCTACCCGCAGCCGGAATGGCTGGTGAATCGCGCCATGCTGTCGAAGGTGGTGCCGCGTACGCGCCTGCACGACATGTGGCGGCTGCCGGCGGAGCATCTGGAGGAAGCCCAGGACGATGCCACCATCGTTGCGGTCCGCGACATGGAGCGTGCCGGCATCGACATCGTCACCGACGGCGAGATCCGCCGCGAGAGCTACTCCAACCGCTTCGCCACCGCACTCGACGGCATCGACGGCGACAATCCCGCGATGATCGTGGCGCGCACCGGCAACACGCAGACGCCGGTGCCGCGCGTCGTCGGGCCGGTGAAGCGCAAGGGTCCGGTCGAGCTGCACGACATGCAGTTCCTGCGCAGCAACACCGACCGCGCGGCGAAGATCACCCTGCCCGGCCCGTTCACGATGAGCCAGCAGGCCAAGAACGAATACTACAAGGACGAGGAAGAGCTGGCGATGGCGCTCGCCGAAGCCGTCAATGCCGAGGCGCTCGATCTCCAAAAGGCCGGTGCCGACGTGATCCAGCTCGACGAGCCCTGGGTGCGCAACAATCCGGAGCTCGCCAAGCGCTATGCGGTCAAGGCGATCAACCGAGCGCTACAGGGCATCACGGTGCCGACCGTGGTGCATCTCTGCTTCGGCTATGCCGCCGTCGTGCCCGGCTCGAACAAGCCGGCCGGCTATTCCTTCCTGGCCGAGCTCGACGACACCATTGCCGACCAGATCTCGATCGAGGCGGCGCAGCCGAAGCTCGATCTCGGCGTGCTCAAGGATCTGTCGTCGAAGAAGATCATGCTCGGCGTGCTAGATCTCGCGGACCCCGCGATCGAGAGCGTCGAGATTGTTGCTGATCGCATTCGCAACGGCCTCAAGCACGTGTCGCCCGATCGCCTGATCGCGGCGCCCGATTGCGGCATGAAATACATGCCGCGCGCGACCGCGTTCGGGAAGCTGAAAGCCATGTGCGACGCAGCGGCGAAGGTGCGGCGGGAGATCAGCTGACGTTTGGAAGACGGCTCGGCGGCGGCGTCACGCGCCCCGCTTCGGCCCGATCGCCTCGAACCCCGCCTTCTGCTCGTCGCTCAGATCTGCCTCGAAATCGTCGAGCGCATCTGCAACACCGTTGACCTCCTGCAGCATCGTCTGCAGCCGCGTCTTCACTTCGGTGAGGCGACCTTGCGGCGTCTCGGCGGGCTTGGCCGGGCAGGCGCTCAGCGTTTGCATGGTCCGGAGCGTGGTATCCTGGAGCACCTCGAGGCGGGCACGGGCGGTCTCGTCGAGGCGCAGCGTCGCGGCGATCTCGCCCGCGGGCCATTGCTGCTGCACCAGCTGCTCGTATTGACGCTGCAGCTTTTCGTCATAGCGGGGATCGCTGTCGGCATCGCAGGCTGATGCCGCCTGCGCATCCTTCTTCTGGCCTGCGGCCAGCGCGGCGCGGCGCTCCCTGGCCAGTCCGTCGAGCTTTGCCTTCTGGCCGTCGTCGAGGAGCCCCTCGAATTTCGCGAGCGCCGGCGCGAAATTGTCCATCGCCTTGATCATGGCCGCAAGGCGCTCGCGCATCAGGCCGAGGCGCTCCGCTGCGCTCGCAGGCACCTCGGACGGGCAGGTGGCGCGGATGCTGTCGCGGGCGGCCTGCCAGGCGTTCACGAGCTCGTCGAGCGCGGCGCGCTGCAATTCGTTGGGCTGCACGGCGGCGGCGATGAGGTCGGCAGGGAAGCCGGCGGGATCGCTGACATCGCAGATGTTCTGCGCCGACGGGATCTTGCGCGCGCGCCTGCCCTGCGGCGCGGTGTAGGCGGCGAGCTCGGTGGGGACGTAGGGCGAGAAGATCGCGGCATAGATGTCGCCATAGCCATAAAGCGAGATGCTGGTGGTGTCGGCGAAGATGATCGCATTGGCGAGATCGTCATGCGCGAACGGCCAGAACACCGGGCCGGCCCAGCCATAGCTGCCGTCGGGATGGCGCCACCAGCCCTGCGGGCGACGACCGCCGCGCCAGCCCGCCAGCGCGGCCTGCGCCGAGAGAGCCGCACGGATGATGTAGGGGTTGGAAGGCTGCCCGCGCTCGGCGCCGCGCGGATCCTGTGATCTCAGCGCCGCGGAGCGATAGCGACCACCCCGCACCGCCATGCGGGAGTGGCGCAAGCGCGACATGCCGATCATGTGGCCGACGGCGAAACGCGCAACGCCGAGCGGGCCGCCGCGCATCCCGAACTGCGCCTCGGCTTTCACGGGCAGCAGCACCGCCGCAACCATGATTGTCGCGCCGGCGAGTGCCAGCCGCATGCGTCCCGACATGACCGCTGACCTGACCAATTCGGCCTCCTCCCAGCGCCAAGCGCGCATCGCGCCGCATCCGAATGACGCGCGAGGGAACCAATTGTTCCCAGGCGGCACAGGGCAAAGCGTCGCGGGGCACCTCGTCTTGAGGGCCCGTCAAGGCCTGCGCCTCGAAGGATGGCCGCAGAGGAAAGCCCGCTCACTCCGCTTTCAGCGGCATCACAAAGGTCTGGCCGGGATAGATCAGGTTGGGGTTGTGGATCTTGTCGCGGTTGGCGTTGAAGATCACGGCGTAGCGTGCGCCGTCGCCATAGGCGAGGCGGCTGAGCGTCCACAGGCTGTCGCCGCGGGAGATCACGCGGTTGCCGCCGGCCTCAGCCGGTGCGGGTTGGAGCGCGTCGGCCGGCGAGGCCGATGCAACCGTCGTCGCCGCGGGCGCCCGCGCCATCATCTTCGGTTTCGGCGCGCCGGTCAGTCTCGGCCGGGACGCGGATTTGTCGGATGCCGAGGCCAGATGCGGCGCGCCCGACGCCAGGGACGCCACGACATCCGATCTGTCATCCGGCTTGTCCGCCTGCTTCGCGACCGGTGCGGGACGCGCGGGCGGCGGCGCCGCCTCGGCGATGGTCACCGGCATGGTGCGGCCGGACTGCGTGACCGTGCCATCCGGCGCCCTGGCCCGGAGCGTCAATTCATAGGAGCCGGGGGGAAGCCGCGGCGGGGTCATCACGAACTGGCCCGAGGCGTCGGCGACCACGGTGTCGAGCGGCTTGCCGTCGCGCAGCAGCTCGACCTTGGCGCCCGGCGCGGCCTGGCCGGCGATCACCGCGGCCTCGCCGTGATCGTCGACGCGGGCGACGTCGAAGCGGGGGCCGGTGTCGGCGACCGCCGGCGGCGGCTTGAGCGGTGCGAGATTCGGCAGCGCGGTGGCCTGCTTCGCCGTCTCGGCCAGCGCGGGAGCCTTCGCCTCGGATTTGGCCTCGGAATTGGCCTCGGATTTGGCCTCGGGCGCCGGGACCGCCGCTGGCACTGGCGATGCAATGGCGGCGAGCTTTGGCTGCTCCGCCTTGGGCTCTTCCGGTTTCGGCGCGGGCTTGAGATCGGCCATGGCCTGGACCTTGGCCTCGACCTTAGCCTCGGGCTTGGCGGCGATCGCGGTCCCGTCCGGCAGCAGGCGGCGCAGCTCGGTCGGGCCGATCACCAGCACCGTGCCGACCAGCGCGAGCAGGCAGAAAGCAATGAAGGCCTTGGATGCGGTCATCATCGGAAAAGAACCTTGGGTGGCAAATCAACCGAGGCCGGCAAGGTGCGCCGATTTGGCCACGGCAGCAAGTCGGTCGAAGGGATGATCGCTTGGCCCCACGCGCCTGCGGATGAACCGGCGCGGCCCCCTCGGCGTCAAATCAGCGAGGCCGCACCGCGGCGATATTTTGGGATTTTCCCGTGACTGCATTTTTCCGCACCGCGCCATGGCTGGCGCTTGCCCTGACGCTCTCCGCGGCCCCCGCGCTCGCGGCCTCCGGCCCGCCGCCGGGCTTCGTCCTCACCGACAACGCCGACCTCGCCTTCACCTCGCCCGACGGCGCCACCAAGCTCGAACAGTACATGAAGGACAGTGAAGACCTGTTCGAGGTCAAATGGCAGGTCTGGGCGCGACGCGGCGATCAGATGACGGAGCTGAAGCCGGAGCAAGGCTACGGCGCCGGCTTCCGCTTCACCAGCGACTCGCAATGGCTGGTGCGGATGCAGAAGACCGGTTCGGGCTCGCAGGACCTGTTTCTCTATCATGTCGAGAACGGCGCCTTCGTCAACGCGACGAAGAAATCGCTCAGCGACCTCGCCTGGGCCTATTTCTACAGCCGGCCCGACACCAAGAACATGAAGCTCGACTACCACATCTCCGCCAACCTGATGAAAGGCACGGAAGATGCCTATCGCTGGCTCGGCGTCGACTGGCCCAACAACCGCTACCTCGTGATCTCGCTGTCGGGCGCGATGGACAAGCATCCGAAGAACGTCGCCGTGAAGGGTCTGGCGGATTGGAAATGCCGTTACGATCTCACGACCGGCAAGTTCGACGTGCCCAAGATGTTCGCCAAGGGCAATGCGGCAGCGCTGAAGTGGGAGATCAGGCGGTAGGATCGGCCTGGTAGGGTATGTTAGCTTCGCAAGCTGGGCAAAGCGGTAGCGCGCTTCAGCCTGGCAGTCGCTACCGGCTCTACGTCTTCTTGCCCTGTCGACTGGTCGCGAGCAGCACGAGGAGGAAGGAGGCCGCGGTCATCAGCGTCGATATCGCTGCAATTGTGGGATCGATCTCGTCCCGAAGCGCCGTGAACATGCGCTTGGTCAGCGGCTGGTATTGCCCGCCGGAGATGAACAGCGCGACGATGGTCTCGTCCATCGCCGAGATGAAGGCGAAAATGCCGCCGGCGACCACGCTGGATTTGATCTGGGGCAGCGTCACCGCAAAAAAGCTGCGGAGGCGGTTCATGCCGAGGCTGCGCGCCACCATCTCCTGCGCGGGATCGAAGCTCTGCAGGCCGGCCAGGACGGAGATGAGGACATAGGGCAGGCCCAGCATCACGTTCGCGAGCACGAGTCCGGGCATGGTCGCGACCAGGCCGACCCTGGCGTACACGAAGAAGATGCCGACCGCAGTGATGATGATGGGCACCACCAGCGGCAACAGCAGCGTCATGTGTATCAGCCGCATCAACCGGAGCTTCGACTGGCTGATGGCATAGGCGGCGGCCACCCCGAGCGGCGTCGCGATCAAGACGGTCAGCAGCGCGACCGTCAGCGTCACCCGCGTCGCCTGCATCCAGGCCGGATTCGAGACATATTGCTGGTACCAGCGCAGCGAAAAGGACGGCGGCGGAAAGGTCAGAAAGCGCGCGCTGGAGAACGAGATCGGCGCGATGATCAGCACCGGCAGGATCAGATAGACCAGCACCAACGCGCTGACCACAAACAGGACGATCCGGGCCGGCGAGGCGCGCATCATTTCTGCCCCAGCACGCGGTCGAGAGAGATGAAGCGGCTGACGATGAAGAAGATCGCGAGCACGCTGAGCAGCAGCACCACCGCAACGGCGCTCGCGGCGCCGAACTGGTTGTAGAGCTCGACATTGCGGCTCACCAGCATCGACACCATCACGGTCCGCCCGCCGCCAAGCAGCTCCGGCGTGATGTAGAATCCGAGGCAGAGCACGAACACCATGGTGCACCCGGCGAGCACGCCCGGCAGCGACAGGGGCAGGAACACGCGAAAGAAGGTGAGCGATGGGCTCGCGCCGAGGCTCGCGCCGGCCTGCATGAGATCGTCCGGAATCTTCTGCATGGTGGCATAGAGCGGCAGCACCATGAACGGCAGCAGGATATGCACGGTCGCGACCACCGTGCCGAAAGTATTATGGACCAGCGCGAGCGGCTCCGAGATCAGATCGAGATAGCGCAGGAACTGGTTGATGACGCCGGTGCGCTGCAGCAAGGCCAACCAGGCATAGGCGCGCACCAGGACGCTGGTCCAGAACGGCAGCAGGACCAGCGACAGGATGAGGATGCTCCACCCTTTCGGCAACGAATTGGCGAGGTAAGCCAAGGGATAGCCAAGCAATAGCGCGATCAGGGTGACCGCGAGGCTGATCTCGAAGGTCAGTGCAAAGCTGCGCCAGTAGATGTCCTCGGTGAAGACGCGGCGATAATTCTCCAGCGTGAAGCCGTCATGGTAGATCGACTGCCAGGCGAGCCAGCCGACCGGCAGCACGATCAGCATCAGGATCACCAGCAGCGCCGGCGACACCAATGCCAGCATCAGCGCATGCTCGCGGCGCTGATGTTTCTGGGAGGGATCTGGCACTGATCTCGTCAACGCCGCCTCGCCTTACTTCTGCATGAACGACGCCCAGCGCTTCTCGGCGGCCTCTCCGGCCGGCGAGGACCACCACGCGTAGGACATCAGCGCCTGCTTGGCCGCATTGGCCGGCTCGCTCGGCAATTGCGCCGCGCGCTCGGGCTTGATCACGCTGGTCTCGAACGCCTTGGGATTGCCCGGACCATAGTCAATGTGCAGCGGCAAATTGGCCTGGTGCACGGGATCGACCGCCTCGTTGAGGAATTTCACCGCCGTGTCGAGATTCGGTGCACCCTTGAGGATGCAGAGCGAGGTGCTCTGCAGGATGCCCTGGTTATAGGTGAACGACACCTTGGCGCCTTCCTTGGCGACCGCGCTGACGCGGCCGTTCCACGCCATCTCCATGTCGACCTCGCCGTCGTTGAGGAGCTGCGCCGACTGCGCGCCCGAGGTCCACCACACCGTGATGTGCGGCTTGATCTCCTCCAGCTTCTTGAAGGCGCGGTCGACGTCGAGCGGATAGAGCTTGTCGGGCGCGACGCCGTCGGCCATCAGCGCGGCCTCGAGCGTGGCGAACGGGTGGTTGCGCAGCGCGCGGCGGCCCGGGAATTTCTTCACGTCCCAGAAATCCGCCCAGTTGCTCGGTGCGTCCTTCGGAAAGGTCTTCTGGCTAAAGGCCAGCACGCTGGAATAGAACTCGTAGGACACCGAATAGGGACTGCGATAGGCCTCCGGCATCGCCGCACCGTTTGGAATCCTCGAGAAATCGAGCTTCTCGATCAGGCCCTGCTCGCCGCCGCGCAGGCAGTTTCCGGTCGGCGTGTCGACTACGTCCCAGATCGGCTTGCCACTGCCGACCTGCGTCTTGATCGCAGGCCAGGCGTCGGGAATGGAGTCCTGGTTGATGGTGATGCCGAGCTTCTTGGCGGAGGGATCGAGGATCGCCACCGTCTGCGCCTGCTGATAGGCGCCGCCCTGCGAGACGAAGGTGATCTGCTCTGCGGCGTCAGCCGCGGTGCCGCCGAGCGCAAGCACGCCAAGCAGCGCGCAGCCAAGTTCGAAATTCCGTTTGGTGTTCATCATCGCCTCCTCCTTCGCCAAAATGAGCTTACCTGCCGATCGCATCGAGAAACTGGTACCAGCCGGCGACCACGCGCACGGCGGGCTCGCGCAGCGGATAGAACGGAATGGTTTTCATGCGCCTGACATCGAGCAGACCGACGTCAGGCGTCTCACCGCGCGCGAGAGCCGCGAGATAGCGCCCCATCAGGCTCGACATCGCAACGCCGGCGCCGTTGTAGCCCATCGAGACCAGCGTGCGATCGTCGAGCCGGCCGATATGCGGCACCGAGTCCAGCGTCATCGCGACGAGGCCGGACCATTTGTATTCGAGCGGAATGTCGGCGAGATCGGGGAAGATGCCGACCATCGCCTTGCGCAAGGCGTCGAAGGCGGCCTGCGAGTCCTGCTTGCCGAAGGCGCCGCGGCCACCGAAGATGACGCGGTTGTCGACCATGCGGAACCAGCGCATCATGCGCTTGGTTTCGGTATAGGTGCGCCCGGTCGGCATCAGTTTTCCCGCGAGATTGCGTGGCAGCTTTTCCGTCGCGACCATGGCGCTGCGGAACGGAATCAGCGTCCGTTGCATGTGCGCGGTGGCGGCGGTCAGATCCGAATAGCTGTTGGTCGCGATGATCGCCTGCTTGGCGCGCACCGCGCCTTGCGGCGTCTCGGCGACGATGCCGTCCTTGTCCCGGCGGAGCTTGACCACCGGCGATTCCTGGAAGATCGGCACCCCGCGGCCGGCCACGCCCTCGGCGAGACCACGCAGATAATTCAGCGGATGGATGCCGCCCGAGCCGGGATTGAGCACGCCGCCGACGAAGATGTCGGAGCCGGTCTCCTCGCGCACGCCGTCCTTGTCGAGGATGCGGACCGCTGCCGAGCCCATCTCGCGCGTCATCCAGTTGGCCTCGTCGATCGCGGCCCGGAGCGTCGCCTCGTTGTGTGCGGCCTTGACCTGGCCGGTGCGCGTCAGGTTCGCGCCGGCGATGCCATATTCGGAGACGAGCTCCTCAACCATGTCGGTCGATTCATGCGCGATCTCGTACATGCGCTTCGCCATGGCGCGGCCGTGGGCGGCATCGACTTCGCGGAACGACAGGCGGAATTTTGCGGTGATCACGCCGCCGTTGCGTCCGCTCGCGCCCCAGCCGGGGCGGTTCGCTTCCAACACGACGGGCGACAGGCCGCTCTTGGCGATGTGATGCGCCGCGGACAGACCGGTATAGCCCGCGCCGACGATCACCACATCCGCTTGGCTCTCGCCAGACAGCACGGGATAGGCGCGCGCCGGATTCGCCGTGGCTTCCCACAGCGAATTGACCGGTGGCAGCGCGCGCCAATCCCGTGTCATGGCCGCGCTCATCTAGGCCGCCGGCCCGATCGCGGCGTCGGCGAGCGCCTTCAGCGTCGGGTAATGGAAGTCCGGCTTGGTCAGCGTCTCCACCGCCGGGGTGCCGCCGAAGCCGGCGATGCCTTGGCGGCGCTCGATCCAGCACACCTTGTAGCCGAGCTTCCGCGCGATCCCGATGTCGTGGTACTGGCTCTGCGCCACGTGCAGGATGTCCGACTGCTTGTAGCCGAAGGCGGACTGACGCCCCTTGTTGTAGGCGAAGAATTCCGGATTGGGCTTGGCAACGCCGGTATCGTCGGCACACACGGTGTCGTCGAAGGGATTGCCGAGCGCATGCGCGTAAGCCGACAGCGCGACGCGGTCGGCATTGGTCATCGCGACCAGGCGGAACCGGGTGCGCAGGCGCTTAAGCGCCTCGACCGAATCCGCGAACGGCCCCCAGCGCAGCACCGCGAGCTGGAAGGTGTCGCAAGAGGCGTCGTCGGAAGGCAATCCGAGCTCCTTGGCGAGATGCCGGTAGACGTGGAACATCGCCTCGCTGGAACGCTCATAGTGCTTGTCGCGGCCACGCTTGTAGGGCTCGAAAATCTGATCGTCGCTGAGCTCGGCCGGCGTCTTGCCCGAGATCTTGCGCACTGCATCGATGACGCCGGTCTCGAAATCGATCAAGGTGCCGACGACGTCGAAGGTGAGAACCTTGAAATTGCTGAACGCGGCTTGGGTCGACATGTCAGTTTCTTCTTTCGGTTGGACAAGGTTTTGGTTCAGTCCACCCTGGGCACGACGATGGTGTCCTCGGGGTGGAGGGTGACGGTGAGGCGGCCGCCAAGCGGCGGAATGCGGCTGTAGGCCTGGTGATAGCTCGGCTGGCGCAGGCTGAGCGCGAGGCCGCCTTCGAGCGCCAGGAAGATGCGCAGGCTTTCGCCCTGATAGACGATGTCGGTGATCGTGCCGGTCAGCCGGTTGCAGGCGGCATCCTGCGCGCCGTCGTCGATCAGGAGCTTTTCACTGTGCACGGCGAGCATCAGGGCATCGCCGTCCGGAATGACGCGGGCGCTGCGCAAGAGCGCATTGCCGAGCGCGACGCTAGAGGCATCGACGCGGCGAACGGGAAGCATCGTCGCCTCGCCGATGAAGCTCGCGACGAAGGAATCGGCGGGATGGTCGTGCAGCCGCTCGGGCACGTCGATCTGGATCAGCCGGCCGTCCTTCATTACGGCAACGCGGTCGCTCATGGTCAACGCCTCGCGCTGGTCATGGGTGACGTAGATGATGGTGGCCTGGATGCGCTTGTGCAGCGCGCGCAGCTCGATCTGCATGGATTCGCGGAGCTGCTTGTCGAGCGCGGACAGCGGCTCGTCCATCAGGATCAGGCGCGGCTCGAAGATCATGGCGCGTGCGAGCGCGACGCGCTGGCGTTGGCCGCCGGAGAGCTGCGCAATGCCGCGCTCCTCATAGCCGGCGAGGCCAACCATGCCGAGCGCCGCGCGCACCTTGTCCGGCCATGAGGATTTCGGCAGGCGCCGCGCGCGCAACGGAAAGGCGACGTTCTCGCCGACGCTCATATGCGGGAACAACGCGTAGTTCTGGAACACCACGCCGATGTCGCGCTTGTGCGGCGGCATATAGGTGACGTCGCGGCCGCCGAAGAGAATCGTGCCCGACGTAGGAAGGATGAATCCACCGAGAATACCGAGCAGCGTGGTCTTGCCGGAGCCGGAGGGGCCGAGCAGGGAGACGAATTCACCGGCGCCGACCGTGAGCGAAACATCATCGAGGGCGCGGACGGCGCCATAGGCCTTGCTGGCAGACTTGATCTCGACGCTTTCCGCTCGCTTGTCCAACGATCGACCTCGCCATGTCCCCAGCTGGCGTGCCTCGCTGCGCGCCATAAGCCTGCTTTATAGACAGAGTGCTCGCTGCAACCATGGCGGAAGCGTGCGCTGCACCACATCGTCGCTCTGAGCCGCTGTCTTTTGGCTGTCATGTCGATGACACCAGACTTGCGAAAACTCGGCAATTGCCAAATTCTCACCGTGCTCATAACATGACGTTATGCCCGAGCTCCGCCGCATGCTGCCATCCAGCAACGCCCTGTTCGTCTTTGACGCAGCGGCGCGCAACGGCAGCTTCACCGCAGCGGCGGCGGAATTGAACGTGACGCAGCCGGCGGTGAGCCGGATGCTCGGCCAGTTCGAGGAGCATCTCGGCGTGCGCCTGTTCGATCGCAAGGCAGGCCGCGCCGTGCTTACCGAGGAAGGCGAACTCCTGTATCGCCGCGTGCTCGACGGCTTCCGCAGCATCGAGAGCGGGCTTGTCGAAATCGAGCGGCGCCGCAAGGGCACCGAGACGGTGACTCTGTCGGTCTCCTCCGCCTTCACCACGCACTGGCTGATGCCGCGCATCGACAAGCTGCAGAAACAGTTTCCGCAAGTCGACCTGCGCTTCCAACTCATCTCCGGCGCGTTGCGCGGACCGGTCGAGAATGTCGATCTCGGCATGCGCTTCCGCGATCGCGACGAACCGTCGTCCGACGGCACACTTGTGATGAAGGAAGTGATGCTGCCGATGTGCAGCCCCGGCTATCTCGGGGAGACCGATCCTGCCGAGGGCAACACCATCATCCGTCTCGCCGAGACGCCGGGCGACTGGGCCGCGGATTACGCAGCGCTTCTGACCGGGCGCCGCGGCGCAGCCAAGGGGCTGAGCTTCACCGATTATGCCGTTGTCGTGCAGGCCGCCCTGCTAGGTCAGGGCATCGCTCTCGGCTGGATGACGGTGACCTCGCATTGGCTACTGACCGGCGCACTGGTGCCGGCCTCCGATACACTGACCATCACACGCCGACTCTGCGAGTTTCTGCCACCCCGCAACCGGCCCATGCGGCCCATCGCCGTCGAAATCCGGGATTGGATCATCGCGCAGATGCGAAAAGAGATGACCGCGATCGACCGGCAGTATCCGCAACTTGGATTGATGTCGGCCTGCTATGGCGTGAGCCTTGCCTAATTGGCGCAAGGCAACAGGTTCGCTTCGCCTCACATCGGCCGTCTGGCGGCCTGCACTTCGACGAACTCGGCGTCGGGATGGCTGACGATGGTGGCGACCCAGATGCCGCTGATGATCAGCGACCAGGCGGTGTCCCAATAAATCCAAAACACGAGCCAGCCTCCGTCTTCGTCTCACGCGTCATCTCACGCGCCCGCAGAGCCCAGATAACGGCACCGCGGTGCCGCCGTTCCCGACGCGAGGCGCGGCACGACCGCGCGGCGAGGCGCTATTTGGATTTAGTCTGCGGCGAGGCGCGGTCGGTTTGACCGGTGTGGCGCTTTGCCACGACGTCTTCATCGCGCTCGCCTTCCTGCGGGAGCGGCGGCGACTTGGGCTGGCCCTTCTGGCCGCCATGCTTGCCACCCATGTCGGGCTGGCCTTCGAGATCGTTTTCGCGGGGCATGCGGGATCAATGCGCTGGCGCGGCATTGGTTCGCAACGCGCCTGCCGTTTTCGGCTGTGAACGAGTTCATAGGATTGCCGCGGTTTGCAGTGCACGATCCGGATGCCCGTGACATTCACGACACCGACGGATTCGGCCTGATGCGGAAGCGGCTCATCGCCTGGACCATCCTGACCTCCGCCCTGGTCGCGGTGACCATCTGGACCGTGCTCGGACCGCCCGTCCCTCCGTCCGGCCCGCATCTGCCCTCCCGGACAGCTTCCGCGCGGTAGCCTGTCCGGCGACCGATACAATTTCGGCATCGATTGATCCCAATTGGAATTTGGTGCGGCGGCACGGTGCCCGCTATCCTCATGGGCAAAACGACAAGGAAGCGACCCGGCCTTCAGGAGGAGCCCATGTTGAGACTGACTCGACGCATCGCGTCCAGAGCGCCGCGCGCTGCGATCGCCACCACCCTGTTCGCAGCCCTCACCCTCATTTCTGGAGTCCACGCCGGCATGGCCGAGACCTTCGCCTATGTCGGCAACGCCGACAGCAACGATATCAGCGTGTTCAAGATGACCGCGGGCGGCGAGATGACGCCCGTGCAGACGGCCGCCTTCAAGGGCGTCGACAAGCCCGGCTCCTCGACGCCGCTTGCGATCACGCCCGACCACCGTGTGCTGATCGCCGGTGTGCGCTCGCAGCCCTTCCAGGCGGTGAGCTTCGCGATCGATCCCAAAACCGGCCAGCTCAGCCATATCGGCAACGGGCCGCTCGCCGACAGCATGGCCAATATCGCGATCGACCACAGCGGCAAATTCCTGTTCAGCGCCTCCTATGGCGGCAACAAGGTGGCGCTGAATCCGCTTGGCGCAAACGGCGTCGCGGGAGAGCCGAAGCAGGTGATCCCGACCGGGCTGAACGCGCACGCGTTCCTGCCCTCGCCAGACAACCGCTTCGCGTTCGCGACCAATCTCGGCTCCGACCAGATCCTGGCCTTCGCCTTCGACGCCACGTCAGGCACGCTGACTCCGAGCGATCCGCCGGCGCACAAGGTCCCGGAGAAATCGGGGCCGCGGCACTTCGTGTTCCACCCCAACGGCAAGTTCGTCTATCTCGTCCACGAGCTGAACGGCGACGTCGCCGCCTTCGCCTATGAGGCCAAGAGCGGCGCCTGGGACGAGATCCAGCGCACCACGGCGCTGCCGGAGGGCTTCGGCGGAAAACCATCTGATAAGAAGCCTTGGGCCGCCGACATCCACGTCACCCCGGACGGCCGCTTCCTCTACGCTTCCGAGCGCACCACCCACACCATCGCCGCCTACAAGGTCGATGCGGCCAGCGGCAAGCTGACCGCGATCGGCAGCGTGCCGACCGAGAAGCAGCCGCGCGGCTTCAACATCGATTCCTCCGGCCGCTACCTCGCGGCGGTCGGTGAGCTCTCCGACAGCATGACGGTCTATGCGATCGACCAGAGCAGCGGCGCGCTGGGCAAGCTGAAGTCCTATCCTACCGGCAAGAAGCCGAACTGGGTGGAGTTCCTGGACCTGCCGTGAGCAGGGTGACCCTGCAAATTTGGGCACTGTCGTCTCCAAATCGTCATGGCCAGGCTTGTCCCGGCCATCCACGTCTTTGCCCGCGGCCCTGAGAACGTGGATGCCCGGGACAAGCCCGGGCATGACGACCTCTCGTGGAGGCGCAGGTGCGATCACGCCGCTGCCCAGGACAGGGGCAGGCCGACCTACGTAATCATCCGTAATTTCGGAGCGCGCGCCTTCTCGTCATATCAGGGTCATGGACCGTCAGATCGTCTTCAAATGCCCTCAGACCGGCATGAACGTGCAGCATCGGCTCGGCGACGAGTCGACCGGCCGTACGCATGAATCGGTGTCCTGTCCGGCCTGCGCGCGGCTGCATTTGATCGACCGGGCCAGCGGCAAGCTGCTGGGCGAGCGCCGCCGCTGACGGGCCGTTTACGGCCGCCCCCCGACCTGCCCGGTCACTTGCCCCGTGACGTCTTCGACGTGGTGCAGCAGATAGACCAGATGGCCGGTGGTGTCGTGGATCGGCGAGTTGATCGGCTGCCAATGGCGCTCGATGAAGGCGCCGTCGGGATCCCGGATGTCGTAGCGCTGGACCGCCATGGCATGCGCCTGACCGGTTTCGCCGACGATCCTCAAGCTGCCGTAGAGATTGCTGACGCCATCGGCGAGCGGATCGTCGGGATTGTCAGGGAATATCTCGAACAGCGATCGACCGACGATGTCGGCGCGGCCGGTCAAGGTCGCGGCTGCATAGGCATCGTTGACGTCGACGATCAGCAGGCCCGGCCCGGGGTCCAGCAGCATATAGGGATGCGGCGAGGCATCGAATTCGGGCTGGAATTGCCGCCGGATCGCGTCGGCGTCACCGTGCTGCCGCCGGCGCTGTTCGAGCGGCGTCGTATCGGCCCCTGATGCGGCCGAGTTCAGCAGCGCCAATTGGCGTTTCGCCGATGCCAGCAGTGCGCGCACGGTGTTCTGCACCGTCGGATCGGCCGTTTCATGGAGCAGGCGCTCGAAATGAACGATATTCTGCTCGCAAACGAACCGTTGCATCCCACCTCAACCACGAGCTGCGCGGCGGTCGTGCCGCGTCATCCTGATCATAGTCCCTTACAGGCGGCTCAGGCCGATGAGAAGACCGTGATGGCCGGCACCTTGGGAGTAAGGCCGGCAACGGCACTCGCTCATGAAAAGCGAACCTGTTGTTCAATCCCGCGACTAATCAAAGACTTGCCGCGACGGAGCAGCGGCGGCGTGGCATCCTCTTTTGGGACAACGCTGCCGTAGTCCGCGCCCCTGCCATCTGCTATCGATTGGAAGCATAGCTCCCGTGGAATTTCCGATGCGTCATTTGCCCCGTGCCGTTGTTCGAAGCCTGTGTCCCGTCGCCGTCGCCGGCGTGCTGGTCCTCGGTCAATATCCGGCCCGAGCTGCCGATGAGGACGCGCCCAAGGGGCCGGCCGTCACGGTGCTGAAAGTCGCAAAATCCTGCTTCTCCGACATCGTCGAGGCCACCGGCACGATCATCGCGCGGGAGGAAACCTCGGTGCGGCCCGAGCGTCCGGGCCTGAAGGTCACGGACGTGCTGGCGGAAGCCGGCGACACCACCACCGCCGGCCAGGTGCTGGCGCGGCTGGCGCTGCCCGAGGGCGGCACGCTGCAGGTCACCGCACCGGTGGCAGGCGTGATCGCGACGTCGACCGCCCAGATCGGCAATTTCGCCTCGGCCAAGGGCGAGGCGCTGTTCACGATCGTGGCGCGCAGCGAATACGATCTCGTCGGTCTCGTGGCGACCACCGACATGCGCAAGCTCGCCGTCAATCAGCCGGCAACGGTCCGGATCGCCGGCGCTGGCGACATCGAGGGCAAGGTGCGCCGCATCGGTCCGACCGTCGAGCCGAACATCCAGCAGGGCATGGTCTATATCGGCATCTCCTCGCAGAAGCGGCTGCTGCTGAAGGCGAGCGGACGGGCGCTGATCAAGACCGGGCAGAGCTGCAACGTCGCGGTGCCGCTGACGTCAGTGCAATATTCCTCCGCCGGCACCGTGGTGCAGGTGATCCGCCGCAACCGGGTCGAGACCAAGCGTGTCGAGGTCGGATTGATGTCGGGCGGCAATATCGAAATCCGCGACGGCCTCAATGAAGGCGATGTCGTCGTCGCCCGCGCCGGCGCGCTGTTGCGTGAAGGCGATCCCGTGCGTCCGGTGATGGCCGCGGAAGCGGCGAAGTAGTCTCTCGACAACTCTCGTGTCCCGGACGCGCTGCAGCGTGTAACGCTGCTGCGCAGAGCCGGGACTCATGTCGCCGCAAAAAACACCCAAAATAATGGGCCCCGGCTCAGCGTCGCATCACTACATGATGCGCCGCGTCCGGGGCACGGGACGTCGCGGGACTTACGAAAAACTAACCTCCGGCTTCGCCGAAATGGACGTCTTCGAGCAGCGAGGACGAGACGGTCGGGACCTGGTCGCCTTCGCTGGCGCGGGAGATGGCAACGCGAGTCTTGTTGAAGACGCTTTCGGCGCTGCCCTTGGCGTTGAGGTTGTTGAGGAACTCGCTGACCAGCACGCTGTGCTCGCCCTTGCCGTCGTCGACGACCTTGCCGGGCGAGGCCGAGGTGAGGATCAGCGCATTGTCGGACGCGCTGATCGGCGCGAGGCCGTGGCTGTAGGAGCGGAAGCGGCGCTCGTAAGGATTACGGCGGGACGCGTCGACGACGACGAGCTTGGCCTTGGCGCCCTGCTCCTTCATCATGTCGAGCACGCTGTCGATGGAGATACCCTGGCGGCGAACGTCGCTTTCCTTCCAGATCGCGGCATCGACCGGCAGCATGTAGCTCTCGCGGCCGGCCTGCACGCCATAGCCGCCGAAGAACAGCATGACGACGGTGTCGCGCTTGATCCGGGACTTCAGGCGGCTGACGGCGCGGACCATGTCGTCCTTGGTCGCGTCTTCCACCATGTCGACGTCAAAGCCGTTCTTGCGCAGGGACGAGGACAGCGCGCGGGCGTCGTTGATCGACTGCGTCAGCGGCGCGCTGGCGTCGGGATAATGTCCATTGCCGATGACGAGGGCGAGGCGCGAGGACTGGCCGATCGAGCCGGTGATCTGGTCGGTCGAGACGGCCTTGGCGGCATCGATCGCACGCATGTTGAGAGCAGCATGGGCGCCGATCACCAGCGAGACCGTGCCGATGAGGGCCGCGGCCACCGCGATGGTGCGTCGGGAAAGGTCGAGCTGCTTTACATTCATCTCGGTTCGTTTCCTGTGCCAAAGACCAGCCAAGCGCGCGCACACTGTTTGAGTAGCGCGATAGCGTCTTTAGGTTTGAGGGATTGGCCGGGGATGTGCCCCCGAATTGCGCGCAATTTGCGGCGCCGCACCAAACAAACCTTTAACCGGATATAGGAGCCCGGGCAATAGATTGCCCGGAATTTGATCTAAGACGCTGAAAATACTAAATAATCTCTCCGTCAAATTTCTGAGCTTCGGCGCTTTCCCCGTAGCCTTCCGGGGGTGATCTTGCAGTTCTCATGCCTGCTTTTCCGTGACGCCCATCACATTTGTTTTTCCTGCGAATCCGGGTAGCCTTTTCAACGACTTGCAAGGGGGTGGCGCGTGGGGAGCGCGCTGGCCGGCCCCCGGCCAAAACCCGCTAAAGTCCCCGCGACCAGGTATTTCATGAACTTTCATTATTTTGCCGGCGCCGCCTGCCGGGCGCTGCTGGCGCCAAAGGACGGCCCCTCGCTTTACGATGTCTGCGATCCCGTATTATCGGGCCCAGCCAGTGGCGATCCGCATCTGGCCAAGTTCTACAAGACCGCGCTCGGCAATCCCGCGCTGCGGGTGCTGCTGCGGCGGGCCGGGCTGCCCGAGCTGCGCGACGAGGCCCGCCTGACGGCGCTGCGGCAGGCGCTGGCTCACGCCCGCGACGAGGCCGAACCCGACTGGGCGGCGGTCGGCCAGCCGGTTGCCGATCTCGTCGACAGCATCGCGCTCGACCATCCCCGGCCCCCGCCGGCGATGTTCACCGGCTCGGCGCCGCCAGAGGCGCAGATCGACGGCGTGATCCGCGATTGCGCGCAGCATCTGCTCGGCTCCTACCGCAAGAACGGTTTCCTGCCGACCTATGCCGCCTTCAACCTGATCGGCGATCCTGACTTTCGCGGCCGCGAGCTGATCATGGCGCTGACCGGCCTCAACGCGCGCGGCTACAAGAATTCCTCGCTGCTGTTCAACCTCGCCCGCGTCTTCATCGCGCGCTCGAAGGCCGCCGGCGTGGTCAATCCGCCCTGGCGCGGCATTGCCGAGCCGATGTGGGAGCCGGTGCAGATCCGCCATCGCTCGGCCTATTACGATGCGTTCTTCATCGAGGCGCTGCTGAGCTATGGCGAGACCGGGCTCGCCTCGCCGGCCGACAAGATCGCGGCCGAGCGCGCCATCGCCGACATGGTGGATTTCTGCGTCAACATCAGCCGCGAGGAGGTCGAGGGCATCGACGGCGCGCGCTTCAACGTCGTCACGGCACTCGCGCCCGCGCCGCATCCGCGCTTCTCGCGCTACTTCGCGCAGATCAAGCAGGATCTCGGCTTCGGCATCTACGTGCCCGACTGCGACACCACGGCGTGCTCGATCTCGGCGGCGACGCAGGCCGGCTGTACCGATCCCATCATCGACCAGCCGCTGCTCGACTTCTATTCCGGCTACCAGGTGCGCGCCGGAATCAACGCGCCGCGCGTGACCGTGCCGCTCAACGACAATATCGACTACGAAGGCGGCGTTGCGACCTGGATCGACAACCTCGCGGGCGAGCGGCCCTACGGCAACGATCTCGATCCCACGCTCAATCTCGACATCCTCGAGGTGAGCTTCCGCAACCTCGCGCGCTGGAAGATTTTGGAGACGCCGTCGCGGCTCGCCACGGTGCATCGCATCATCGGCTTCCAGAAGCGGCTGGCCGCGAGTGGCGCCTTCGCCAATCCGCGCTCGCACATCTATTACCTGCCGGAGCTCTACAGCGCCTATTTCGGCCGTTGCTATGCCGCCTTCCTGGCGCTGCCGCTCAGCGCGCAGGCCGCGATCGATCCCGCCGGCGATTTCGACTTCATCAGGCATCGCGTGCTGTCCTACGTCAAGGGCGAGCTGATGGCCGCGGAGATGAACGTGTTCGACGCCGCACTGGCGCTGATCGCGCTCGGCCATCTCGGCGCCGACCCGCGCGCCTTCGCGCCGGCGCTGAACGTGATCGTCGCAAATCTCGGCGAAGGCGGACGCAAAGGCCCGTTCCGCGCCTATGAGTGGAACAAGATGAAGACGCCGACGCGAATCCTGGTGGGCGGGCCGGAGGTGACCTCGGCGTTCGTGCTGATGGGACTGGCGGTGGCGAAGCGGGCGATGGCGCGGGGGTGAGGCACGGCTCTCGTGCCCCGGACGCAGCGCAGCGCTTCTTCAGCGGTGCGCTGCAGAGCCGGGGCCCATGCCGCCGCAAGATGCATCTATGGATTTCTGGGTCCCGGCTCTGCGGAGCGGCGTTACACGCCGCACCGCGTCCGGGACACGAGCAGAGAGGCCGTCGCAAGATGACGGGAAGTTGAAAGCTCAATCATCAGGCACAAGCTGGCCGAGCGGACAAAAGCCGACCACAATTGCGCGGCTTATCGAGATTTCCATCACAACGCGGACCGGCATGTTGCGAAAGATCCTGATTGCGCTGTCTCTGCTCGGCTTGTCCTGGCTCGCTCTCCCCTCGCTGGCCGAGGCCGCCGACATCACCGGCACGGCAAAAGTCCGCGCCGGCGATGCCGTGGTGATCGGCAACACGCGGATCCGACTCGGCGGCATCGACGCGCCCGCGGTCGATCAACTCTGCCTCAACACCAAGACCGAGCGCTGGACTTGCGGCGTCGCCGCGCGCGACGAGCTCGCCAAATACGCCGAGGGCAAGAGCTGGGTCTGCCATGCCCGGTCGATCGACCGGCGTGGCCGCACCGTGGCGCGCTGCGAGGTCGGCGGCGAGGACATCCAGAAATGGCTGGTGCGCAGCGGCTGGGCGCTGGCCTACACCCGTATGTCCCACGACTACGAAGCAGACGAAAAGGCTGCGCGCGAGGCAAAAGCCGGAATGTGGCAAGGCGCCTTCATCGCGCCCTGGGACTGGCGCGTCCGCAACAAAAAGACTCACATCCTGGGTGCGACCAAGCCACCCGACGGGGCGCATGCGGTGCTGCTCGCCTCGGCCTCGGGGCCGGTCGCGCCCTCCCCGGACTGCACCATCAAGGGGAACGTCAACAGCGCCGGCGAGTGCATCTTCCACCAGCCGACCAGCCGCTGGTACACCCAGATCAAGATGAAGATCAGCAAGGGCACCCGCTGGTTCTGCTCGGTGGAGGAGGCCGAAGCCGCCGGCTGCCGCGAGACCAAACGATAACCCAGACCTGCGTTTTGGGCGCTTTTCCGAGGCCCTCGGCCCGCGTAAAAGCGTGAATCAGCGACCCACCCATCTGTTCTCTGGCGATAAGGACTGACAGCAATGACCGTTCGCGCGGGCCGGGAGTTTCTGGCCATCCCCGGGCCCACCACGATGCCCGACGAGGTGCTGCGGGCGATGCATCGTCCGGCGATCGACATCTACTCCAAGGAGATGCTCGACCTGACCGAGAGCCTGCTCGGCGACATCTCCAAACTGTTCGCGACCAAGGGCAAGTCCTACATCTACATCGCCAACGGTCACGGCGCCTGGGAAGCGGCGCTCAGCAACGTGCTGTCGCGCGGCGACAAGGTGCTGGTGCTGGAGAGCGGGCGCTTTGCGATCGGCTGGGGCAATGCGGCGGCCCTGATGGGCGCCGAGGTCGAGGTGCTCAAGGGCGACTGGCGCCGCGCGGTGCGGCCGCACGAGGTCGAGGAGCGCCTGCTCCGCGACACCGAGCACAAGATCAAGGCCGTCGTCGTGGTCCAGGTCGACACGGCTTCCGGCGTGCAGAACGACATCGAGGCGATCGGCAAGGCGATCAAGGCGAGCGGCCATCCCGCGCTGTACATGGTCGACACCGTGGCCTCGCTCGGCTGCATGAAGTTCGAGATGGACAAATGGGGCATCGATGTCGCGATGTCCGGCTCGCAGAAGGGCCTGATGACACCGCCCGGCCTCGGCTTCGTCGCCGCCAATGCCCGCGCGCTCGAGGTGCACAAGAAGGCCAATATGTCGACGCCCTATTGGAGCTGGAGCGAGCGCGAGGGCACCGAGAATTACCGCAAATATGCCGGCACCGCGCCGGTGCATCTGTTGTTCGCCTTGCGCAAGGCGATCGACATGCTGCACGAGGAGGGCCTGGAGAACGCCTTCCGCCGCCACAGCCTGCTCGGCGAAGCCGCGCGGCGCGCCGTTGCCGTATGGTCGGAAGGCCAGGTGCTCGGCTTCAATGTCGCGGAAGCCAGCGAGCGCTCCAACACCGTGACCACGGTGACCATGAGCAACGGCCACGACCCCGCCGTGCTGCAACGCTATTGCAAGGACAAATGCGGCGTCGTGCTCGGCACCGGCATCGGCGATCTCTCCGGCCAGGCCTTCCGCATCGCCCACATGGGCCACGTCAACGCACCGATGCTGCTGGGCACGCTCGGGGTGGTTGAGATCGCGTTGAACGCGCTGAAGATCCCGCACGGCAAGGGTGGGCTGGAAGCGGCGGTGTCGTATCTCGGGGACGAGGTGGCGGCGTAGTTACTGTCGTCCCTGCGAACGCAGGGACCCATACCGCGTAATCCATCGATGGGGCGCGGTCGCAATACTGCGCCCAAACTTTTTCACTGCGAATCTTCGCCAAACTCCTCCCTGGGGTTGTGGGTCCCTGCGTTCGCAGGGACGACAGCGGAGTGTCGAGTTAGGGCTGTGGCACCCAATACGCTTCCACCTGCTTCTTCAGCTCATCCAGCGAGGCCGTTGGCGCCTTCGGATCGACCTGATACTCCCCGCTCGCCAGCCATCTCAGCACCATCGCATCCACCACCGGCGAATGGTGGATGACGTCGCCGTAATTATCCAGATCGTGCGTCACCTGCTTGATCCCCCGGAAATCGTGCAGGCGCACATTGGGAAGCTGCGTCAGGCGCCGAGCGATGAGCGCCGTGAGATCCATGACGATCTTCAGCGTCTCGGGCGAGGCATCGCGCATGGCGACGAATTGCAGGATCGAATAGGGCGGGAAGTAGATGTCGAAGGTCACCTCGGGGTAGCGCGCAATCAGGCCGACGGCGTCCTGCTCGAAATGCCGCACCATGGCCTCGAAGCCGTAGCCTTCGCCGAGGAAACGGCTGCGCACCGGACTGGTGATGTAGGCGAAGGCGGCAAGCGCCTTCGTCGCGTTGTAATCACGCGCAATATCGAAATTTCGCGGCAACGCGTAGATGTCGTCCACGTCTTCCAGCGCGAATTTGACGGGAAGATAAGGCGCCGCGCGGGTCAGCGGCGCCTGCAGTGGGGGGATCGACCGCAGCAACGCGAACAGGGATTCCTTCACCATCGCAGCGCTGAACAGATAGGATGCGATGCCCTTGGCCGTCCTGCGGTAGAGATCGACGGACAAATAGGGATCGGCCTCGATGTCGGCTGCATCGACAAAGATAAAGTCGTCCATCGCCCAGATCACCCGCTTTGCGCCGCGCGCGATCGCCTGCTCCAGCACAAAACTCTGCTGGCGCGAATTGGAGCCGGTCATCGCCAGCTTGAGCGAGCGGACGCCGAGCGCACGGTCGATGTCGCTCTGGCGGAAATGGATCGCGAGCGAAGTGCCCATGAAAACAGTGTCGAACGACTGACTGCGGATCAGTCCGGCATTCTGCACCCGCGTGTCCTCGGAATAGAATGCGCGCGGGGAAGGACGGAACAGCTGCAGGGGATCGACGACATAGGTGAGCAAGGCCGCGCCGAGCACGCATGCGATGCTCGCGAGCAGAAGTCGTCCCAGTTGTGCGAACGCCCCGCCCATCAGAACCTGAAATAGATGAACTCGCTGTGGCTGCCGATGCCGAGCAGCCCGAACGCGAGCACCAGCGACGCCGCGTAGAGAACCAGCGGTCGCATGCGGCCGGCCCGCAAGGCTTCGCCGACCCTGCGATTGGCATGGTCATATCCCAACAGCGATTGCGTATTCGGTGCCAGCCACACCAGCGCGGCGTAGAAGGCGATGAGGACGAGAGCTGCGATCTCCTCGCGGCCAAGCACGATAGTCGCGGGATCGACCATGGCGTGGAGCACGCGCAGTGCCCATTCCACGCTTGCGGCGCGGAAGAACACCCAGGCGACGACGACGGCGAGGAAGGTCAGCGCTGCGCCTGCGATGCGGGCCGGGCGCGCAAGCAGCGGCGGCACATCAGGCACCAGCGCGTTGAAGGCGTGGTTGACGCAGAGATAGGCGCCATGCAATGCGCCCCACACCACGAACGTCCAGGCCGCGCCGTGCCAGAGCCCGCCGAGCAGCATCGTGACCATCAGATTGACGTAACGCAGCACACGGCCGTGCCTGTTGCCCCCGAGCGGGATGTAGAGATAGTCGCGCAGGAATTGCGACAGCGTCATGTGCCAGCGGCGCCAGAACTCGACGATGCTGGTCGCCTTGTAGGGCGAGTTGAAGTTCACCGGAAGGAAGATGCCGAACATCAGCGAGATCCCGATCGCCATGTCGGAATAGCCGGAGAAGTCGAAATAGAGCTGGAAGGTGTAGGCGAGCGCCCCACACCAGGCCTGGTCGAAGCTCGGCGAGCGCGCCTCGAAGGCGAGCGCGACCAGCGGCTGGATGCCGTCGGCAAGGCAGGTCTTCTTGAACAGGCCGATGGCGAAGATGATGACGCCGCACAGCATGAGATGGCCGTCCGGATGCTTCGTTTCCTTCCGCTCGAATTGCGGGATCATGTCCTTGTGGTGAAGGATCGGCCCCGCGATCAGATGCGGAAAATACGTCACGAACAACGCGTAATGCGGCAACGCATAGGCCGCGACCTGGCCGCGATAGGCGTCCACCAGAAACGCGATCTGCGTGAAGGTGTAGAAGGAGATGCCGACCGGCAGCAGGATGTGGACCGCAAAATGTGAGCCGAACAGCGCGTTGATATTCTCGGTGACGAAGCCGGCATATTTGAAGATGCCGAGCACGAGCAGATCGCCGGCGACGCCCAGCGCGAGCGTCATCTTTCGTTGCGTCGGCGTGAGCTTCGCCACGATCAGGAGATGGCCGACGCCGTAATTGAAGGCGATCGAGAGCAGGAGCAGGGCCACGAACTGCCAGCTGCCGATGGCGTAGAAGACAATCGAGGCCAGCGCCAGCCAGATCACCGGCGCCAGATTGCTGCGCCGTCCCAGCCCGAAATAGCCGGCCAGCACGATCGGCAGGAACAGCAGGATGAACGGGTAGGAATTGAACAGCATCAGGCTGGACCGGCGGCGGGGATATGGCCCCTCAAAGCACACAAGAGGCGGATCAACAACCCGGCGCCTTGGCGCAGGTTCTTATCGCAGGTTCTTCTCAGGTTCTTGGCGCAGTCCTCGGAACTGCCGCGCTGGCAATTCTCGAAATCGGGACGATATAAGGTGGAATGCGGTGCCCTTTTTCCCCTCTCCCCGCTTGCGGGGAGAGGGTCAGGGTGAGGGGGAGTCTCCACAGGGACGGTAACAGTCGGACTCGCCGTGAGTCCCCCTCACCCGGATTGCATCTGCGATGCAATCCGACCTCTCCCCGCAAGCGGGGCGAGGTGAAGAAAGAGCGCCGCGCGAACGACAGATGACGAGGACCGAGTGACCCAGGCCAAAACCCCTTCGAAGCCCCCCGTCGCCCCGCGCCGGCCGCATTCCTTCACGCGGCACGGGATCACCGTGACCGACGACTATGCCTGGTTGAAGGACGACAAATGGCAGGAGGTGCTGCGCGATCCCGCGGTGCTCGACCCCGACATCCGCAGATATCTCGATGAAGAGAACGTCTACACCGACAGCCTGCTCGGCCATACCGCGCCGTTGCAGAAGACGCTGGTGCGCGAGATGCGGGGACGGATCAAGGAGGACGATTCCAGCGTGCCGTCGCCGGACGGGCCGTTCGCCTATTTCCGCAGGTTCCGCGAGGGCGGCCAGCACGAATTGTTCGGCCGCATGCCGCGCGACGGCGGCGAGGGCGAGATCGTGCTCGACGGCGACGCGCTCGCCAAGGGCCACAAATATTTCAAGTTCGGCGGCAGCCGGCACTCCTGGGATCACAAGCTGCAGGCCTGGAGCGCGGACACCAACGGCTCGGAGTATTTCTCCATCCGCGTCCGCGACTGGGCGAACGGCAAGGATTTCGACGACCTCGTCGAGGAAACCGACGGCGGCGTGGTCTGGGCTGCGGATTGCAAGAGCTTCTTCTACGTCAAGCTCGACGACAACCACCGGCCGATGCAGGTATGGCGTCACAGGCTCGGCACCAGGCAGGCCGACGACGCGCTGGTCTACGAGGAGCAGGATGCCGGCTGGTTCACCCATCTGCACGAGAGCACCAGCGGCCGCTTCTGCGTGATCGCCGGCGGAGACCACGAGACCTCGGAGCAACGCCTGATCGATCTCGCCCATCCAGAAGCGCCACCGCGGCTGGTCGCGGCGCGCGAGGAAGGCGTGCAATATTCGCTGGCCGACCGCGGCGATCAGCTGTTCATCCTCACCAACGCCGACGACGCCATCGACTTCAAGATCGTCACCGCGCCGCTCGCTTCGCCGGAGCGTGCGAACTGGCGAGATCTGATCCCGTATCGTCCGGGCATCTACATCATCGACCTCGATCTCTATGCCGGCCATCTGGTGCGGCTGGAGCGTGCCAACGCGCTGCCCTCGATCGTGATCTGCGATCTCGCCTCGAACGAAGAGCACGCCATCGCCTTCGACGAGGCCGCCTATTCGCTGGATACGATGGGCTCCTACGAATTCGACACCACGAATTTGCGCTTTGCCTATTCGTCGATGACGACGCCGTCGGAGGTCTATGACTACGACATGGTCAAGCGCACGCGCACCTTGCGCAAGCGGCAGGAAATTCCCTCGGGCCACAATGCGGCCGACTACGTCACCACACGCATCATGGCGAAATCGCATGACGGCGCCGAGGTGCCGGTCTCGATCCTGTATCGCCGCGGGCTGAAGCTCGACGGCTCGGCGCCGCTCTTGCTCTATGGCTACGGCTCCTACGGCATGGCGATGCCGGCCTCGTTCAGCACCAACCGCCTGTCGCTGGTCGACCGCGGCTTCGTCTACGCTATCGCCCATATCCGCGGCGGCGCCGACAAGGGCTGGGGCTGGTATCTCGACGGCAAGCGCGAGAAGAAGACCAATTCGTTCGACGATTTCTCAGCCAGCGCGCGCGCGCTGATCGATGCGAAATACACCAGCGCCAAGCGTATCATTGGCCATGGCGGCTCGGCCGGCGGCATGCTGATGGGCGCGGTGGCCAACCGCGCCGGCGAATTGTTCGCCGGCATCGTCGCCGAGGTGCCGTTCGTCGACGTGCTCAACACCATGCTCGACGACACCCTGCCGCTGACGCCGCCGGAATGGCCGGAATGGGGCAACCCGATCGAAAGCGAGAAGGATTTTCGCACCATCCTGTCCTATTCGCCGTACGACAATGTCGCGGCGAAAGAGTATCCGGCGATCCTGGCGATGGGCGGCTTGACCGATCCGCGCGTCACCTATTGGGAGCCAGCCAAATGGATCGCCCGCCTGCGCGCCACGATGAAAGGCGGCGGCCCGGTTCTCCTGCGCACCAACATGGGCGCCGGCCATGGCGGCGCCTCGGGGCGGTTCGACCGGCTCGACGAGGTCGCGATCGTCTATGCGTTCGCGCTGTGGGCGGTGGGCATGGCGGAGGCCGAGGTGTAGCCACACCCACCGCTGCAGCAACAACTTCCGCCGTCGCCCCTGCGAACGCAGGGGCCCATACCGCGTGATGTATCGGTGGAGTGCGGCAGCAGTACCGGCAAAGGCTTCTTGACTGCCAGTCTTCGCCAAACGCCTCCCTGTGGTTATGGGTCCCGGATCAGCGCTCCGCTTCGCTGCGCTTGTCCGGGACGACATCGAGCATGAGGCGCGCCTACCTCACACCGCCCCGTGCGCTTCCACATACAGCGCATACACCGAGTGGCTGCTCGCCATGTACAGCCGGTTGTTCTTCGGCCCGCCGAAGCAGAGATTGGCGCAGCGTTCCGGTAGCTTGATGAAGGCGAGCGGCTTGCCGTCCGGATTGAACACCATGACGCCGTCGAGATCCTCGGGCCTCGCCTTGAGCTGAAACACCTTGCGGCCGCCGATGTCGGTGGGCTCGCCCTGCAGCGCGCCGTTGGAGCCCCAGCCGCACCAGAGATTGCCGTCGCGGTCGACGCGAAAACCGTCGAGCGAGCCCTGGTCGGCGGCGTCGATCAGCTTGGTCTTGCCGCTGAGCGCGCCGTCGTCGCCGATGTTGTAGCTCCAGATGCTGCGGTTCGGCGTCCCCTTCCACTCCACGACGTAGAGCTTCTTCTCGTCCGGCGAGAAGGCGAGGCCGTTGGGATTGACGAGGTCGGTGAGCACGGCGCTGATCTTGCCGTCCTTGGCGATGCGGTAGACGTTGGTGGTGGCCTGCTCGGCCTTCTCCTTCTTGCCTTCCCACTCGCCGTTGATGCCGAACAGCGGATCGGTGAACCAGATGCTGTCGTCGGACTTCACCACGATGTCGTTCGGCGCGTTCAGCCGCTTGCCCTCGAACTTGTCGGCGAGCACGGTGATCTTGCCGTCCTTCTCGGTGCGGGTGATGCGGCGGGTGACGGAATGCTCGCAGGTGACGAGACGGCCCTGGCGGTCACGCGCATTGCCGTTGGCGTAGTTGGCGTTGGCGCGGAACACGCTGGTCTGCCCGGTCTTCTCGTCGAACTTCATGATCCGGTTGTTGGGAATGTCCGAGAACAGCAGGTAGCCGCCTTCGGGAAAGTAAGCCGGCCCTTCGGCCCAGCGCATGCCGGTCGCAACCTGCTCGACGGTCGAGGAATAGAGCCGGTATTTGGCGAAGCTCGGATCGAGGATCTGGACCGCGGGATCGGGATAGCGCTGGTTCGGCGTGAACGGGAACGACTGCGCGCCGGCAGCGCGGGCGAGCAACGTGGAAGCGGCCACCGCACCAGCGCCGGCCATGAGGTTACGTCGCGTGAAGTTCATGGAAAATCCTCCCTGCTTGTCAAAAGGCCGGCGCTTGATGCGGCCGGCCTGCTTCTCGACGTGATTTCGTTATGCCTTTACCGGCCGTTCTTCTTCCGCCATTCCGCGAAGTCGGTGAGCGTCTGCGGGTCGGTCGCGGGATAGAGACCGAAAATGCCGCGGCCTTTGCCGACTTCCTCGGTGACGAAATCCTCGAACGCGGTCATCTCGAAGGTCTCGTTGGCGATCTCGTCCGCGAGATGCGCGGGGATGACGATGACGCCGTCGGCATCGCCGAGGATGACGTCGCCGGGAAACACCGGCGCATCGCCGCAGCCGATGGGCACGTTGATCTCGATCGCCTGGTGCAGCGTCAGGTTGGTCGGCGCCGAGGGGCGGTGGTGATAGGCGGGAATGCCGAGCTTGGCGATCTCCGCGGAATCGCGGAAGCCGCCGTCGGTAACCACGCCGGCAACGCCGCGCTTCATCAGGCGCGTCACCAGGATCGCGCCGGCGGAGGCCGCGCGCGCGTCCTTGCGGCTGTCCATCACCAGCACGGCGCCGGGCGGGCAATCCTCGACCGCCTTGCGCTGCGGATGGGAGCGGTCCTTGAAGACGTCGATGGTGTTGAGGTCCTCGCGCGCCGGCATGTAGCGTAGCGTGAAGGCCTCGCCGACCATGGTCGGCTGGTCGGCGCCGAGCGGGTGCACGTCCTGGATCATCTGGATGCGCAGGCCGCGCTTGAACAAGGCGGTGGCGACGGTGGCCGTGGAGACGGATTTGAGCTTGGTGCGGGTGGCTTCGGAAAGTTTGGACATTGCATACTCTCTCTCTTCGTCATTCCGGGGCGCGCCACTTGGCGCGAGCCCGGAATCCATCGGGCGACAGGTACTGCTGCGCGATGGATTCCGGGTTCGCGCTGCGCGCGCCCCGGAATGACATCGGTTAATAAATCGACGGCTCGCCGATCGGCGCGCCGAAATCGGTCTCGAGGAAGTCGAAGTCGCAGCCGTCATTGGCCTGCTTGATGTGTTTTGTGAACATCCAGCCATAGCCGCGCTCGAAGCGGCGCTCGGGCTGCTTCCAGGCGGCGCGGCGTTTGGCGAGCTCGGCTTCGGGGACGTCGAGATTGATGGTGCGCGCGGCCACGTCGAGCGTGATGCGGTCGCCGTTCTGCACCAGCGCCAGCGGGCCGCCGATGTAGGATTCCGGCGAGACGTGCAGGATGCAGGCGCCGTAGCTGGTCCCGCTCATGCGCGCATCGGAGATGCGCACCATGTCGCGCACGCCCTGCTTCACGAGCTTGGTCGGGATCGGCAGCATGCCCCATTCCGGCATGCCCGGCCCGCCCTGCGGCCCCGCATTGCGCAGGATGAGGATGTGGTCTTCGGTGACATCGAGGTTGGGATCGTCGACCGCCTTCTTCATCGACGGGTAGTCGTCGAACACCAGCGCCGGCCCGGTGTGCTTGAGGAAGCGCGGCGCGCAGGCGCTCGGCTTGATGACGCAGCCGTCGGGCGCGAGATTACCCTTGAGCACGGCGAGCGCGCCTTCCTTGTAAATGGGATTGTCGATGCCGCGGATGACGTCGGCATTGTGCACTTCGGCGCCCTCGATGTTCTCACCCAGCGTCTTGCCGGTCACGGTGATGCAGTCGAGATGCAGATGCGGCTTGATCTGGCCCATCAGCGCCGGCAGGCCGCCGGCGTAGAAGAAGTCCTCCATCAGATAGGCATCGCCGCTGGGACGGACGTTGGCGATCACGGGCACCTTGCGGCTGGCGATCTCGAAATCGTCGAGCCCGATGTCCTGGCCGGCGCGGCGAGCCTGGGCGATCAAATGGATGATGGCGTTGGTCGAGCAGCCCATCGCCATCGCGACCGCAATGGCGTTCTCGAAGGCCTTCCGGGTCTGGATCGCCTTCGGCGTCAGATCCTCCCACACCATCTCGACGATGCGGCGGCCGCATTCGCTGGCCATGCGGATGTGATTGGCATCGGCGGCGGGGATCGAGGAAGCGCCGGGCAGCGTCATGCCGATCGCTTCCGCGATCGCGGTCATGGTCGACGCCGTGCCCATGGTCATGCAGGTGCCGTAGCTGCGGGCGATGCCGGCTTCGATGTCGAGCCAGTCCTTGTCGGAAATCTTTCCGGCGCGGCGCTCGTCCCAATATTTCCAGCCATCCGAGCCGGAGCCGAGCGTCTTGCCTTTCCAATTGCCGCGCAGCATGGGACCTGCCGGTAAATAGATCGCCGGGATGTTCATCGAGGTCGCGCCCAGCAGCAGCGCCGGCGTGGTCTTGTCGCAGCCGCCCATCAGCACGACGCCGTCGACCGGGTGGCTGCGCAGCAGCTCCTCGGCGTCCATCGCCAGCAGATTGCGATAGAGCATGGTGGTCGGCTTGAGCAGCGATTCCGACAGCGACAGCGCCGGCAGTTCCAGCGGCAGTCCGCCGGCCATCAGGATGCCGCGCTTGACGTCGTCGACGCGCGACTTGAAGTGCATGTGGCAAGGCTGCGCGTCCGACCAGGTGTTGAGGATCGCGATGATCGGCCGGTCCTTCCACTCCTCGGGCGCATAGCCCATCTGCATGGTGCGGGAGCGATGGCCGAACGAGCGGAGATCGTCGGGCGCGAACCAGCGCGCGCTGCGGAGCTGGTCGGGTGTTTTTTTCTTGGTCATGATTGGGTGCCCCATTTCTGCACGGTGTTCCGCTCGATGGCGCGGAAGATCAGGTTCTCGACAAAGAGCCCGATGATGATCACCGTCAAGAGGCCCGCGAACACTGCGGGTATGTCGAGCAGGTTGCGGTTCTCGAAGATGAACCAGCCGAGCCCGCCCTGGCCCGAGGACACGCCGAACACCAACTCGGCCGCGATCAACGTGCGCCAGGCGAAGGCCCAGCCGATCTTGAGCCCGGTGAGGATCGAGCCGAAGGCGGCCGGAATGAGAATCTTGGCGACATAAGGCAAGCCGCGCAGGCCGTAATTGCGCCCGACCATGCGCAGCGTGTTGGACACGCTCTTGAAGCCGGAATGGGTGTTGAGCGCGACCGGCCACAGCACCGAATGGATCAGCACGAAGACCAGGCTGCCATTGCCGAGGCCGAACCAGATCAAGGCGAGCGGCAGCAGCGCGATCGCCGGCAGCGGGTTGAACATCGCGGTGACGGTCTCGAGAAAATCGGTGCCGATCCGGGTGGAGATGGCGAGGATGGTGAAGATCGCGGCCAGCACGATGCCGGCCGAATAGCCCATGAACAGCACCTTCAGCGAGGTCCAGGCCCGCATCGGAATGGTGCCATCCTTGACACGATCGAACAGCGTGATCGCGGTGTCATGCAGCGTCGGGAACAACAGCGGATTGTCGAGAGTGACGCCGTAGGCTTCCCAGATCGCCGCCAGGAACAGGATGATGACGGTCTTGCGGACGAAGCCGTCGTTCCACAACATTTCAGGCACGCTCAGCTTGCGCTCGACCTCGCCGGCGCCGATGACGGCAGAAGGCGCGTCACGCAGCAGGATTCTCGCTTCGCCCATCACAGGATCCTTCAATGCGCGGTGGCTTCGCCGGCGAACAGGAGATCGTGGATCTCCTTCTCCAGCCGGCCGGCGCTGCCGTCTTCGCTTCCGACCTTGTCGACATCGACGACCTCGGCCTTGACGCGGCCGGGATGCGGCGACAGCAAGAGGATGCGATTGCCGATGCGGATCGCTTCCGCAATCGAATGGGTCACGAACAGCACCGTGAACTTGGTCTCGCTCCAGAGCTGGAGCAGCTCGTCCTGGCAGGTCCGGCGCGTCAGCGCGTCGAGCGCGGCGAACGGCTCGTCCATCAGGAGGATATCGGGCTCCATCGCCATGCCGCGCGCGATCGCGACGCGCTGCTTCATGCCGCCGGACAGCGTGTGCGGATAGGCATCGACGACGCGGGTGAGACCGACCTTCTCGATATAGGCGCGCGCCTTGGCCTCGGCGTCCTTGCGCGACAGTTTTCGCGCGGTCAGCAGCGGGAACATCACGTTGGCGAGCACGCTCTTCCAGGGCAGCAGCTGGTCGAACTCTTGGAAGATCATCATGCGATCGGCGCCGGGACCGTGGATTTCGCGGTCATTGATCGTCATGCGGCCTTCGCTCGGCGTCATGTAGCCGCCGACCGCCTTGAGCAGCGTGGACTTGCCGCAGCCGGAGGGACCGAGCAGCACGAAGCGGTCGGACTTGTCGACGGTGAAGGAGACTCTCTCCGTGGCGGTGACGACGGCGCTGGAGGTCTTGTAGCGCAGCGTCACGGAGCTGACGTCGAGCAGCGCCATCAGTTGCCCTTCAGATCGTGCGCGACGGGCAGATAATAGTCCGTCCAGGCCTTGGGCTGGTTCTTCAGCGTGCCGGTCTTGAACAGATGGGCCGCGAATTTCATCGTGCCCTGCGGCTCGAGATTCCACTCCATCATGCCCGGCTCTTTCAGGAGAGCGAGCAGCTCCTCGACCGAGGTCTTGTCGCCGGTGATCTCCTTGTAGATCTCGACCGCCTGTTTGGTGTCGCTGCGGATCAGGTCCTGCGCTTCCTTGGTGGCGTCGCGCACGGCCTGGATGATCTTCGGATTGGCGTCGGCGAACTTCGTGGTGGTGAAGAACTGGGCCTGGCTGAGCGGCCCGCCCATCACATCAGGCGACGACAGCACGATATGCGCGCCCGGCACGTTCTTCAGTTCCAGGAAGGTGAAGGGCGGGATCGAGAAGTGGTTGTGCACCTCGTGCTTGGGGTTGGACAGCGCCGCATAAGCGTCGGGATGGCCGAGCTGCACGGTGTTGGCGTCGAGCTTCGACCATTGGTCGGCGCCAAAGGCCTCGGCGGCCGCGATCTGCAGCACGATCGCCTGGGTCGACACCTTCACCGTCGGCACCGCGATCTTGTCGCTCGGGCCGAAGTCCTTGATCGACTTGATGTTGGCGTCCCGGCTGATCAGTGTCATCGGCTGCGCCGAGGTCGCGACGATGCCCTTGACGCCGCCGCGGGTGCGATCCCACAGCAGCAGCAAATTGCCGGTCCCGGTGTTGAGGATATCGACGCCGCCCGCGAGCAGCGCGTCGGTCTGCGCGCCGCCGCCGGAGAAGGTGATCCATTTGGTGGTGACGCCGGAGACACCGAGAGAAGCCGCGTGCTTCTCGATCAGCTTCAGCTTCTCCATGATGTGGCTCGGCATGTAGAAAATGCCGGGCTGGCGCGACAGCGCGATCTCGGATTTCTGCTGGGCCCGCGCCGGCGAAGCCGCCAGCAGGCTTGCGGCGATCAGGGCGATGGCGGCAACGCCACGCTGAAATGGCTTGATCATAATTGTTGGTTTCCTCCGGCCGGCATTGACGGGCGACCCTGGTGATGCACTAATGCATTAGTGCATCAAAGGCAAGCCCGCCGGAGCCCTTCGCATGGAAACCGCCCGTTCCACGCCCCGCGCGCCCGCCCGGCGGGGGCCGCCGCTCGACCGGGCCCGGCAGGCCGCACCGCAGGTGTTCGAGCGGCTGCGCAACGCCATTCTCGCGCTCGAGCTGCCGCCGGGCGCACCGCTGTCGCGCACCGATCTCGCCGCGCAATTCGGCGTCAGCTCGACCCCGATCCGCGACGCCTTGATGCGGCTGGAGGAAGAAGGCCTGGTCGACGTGTTTCCGCAGCACGCGACCGTCGTCAGCCGGGTCAATGTCGGCCGCGCCGAGCAGGCGCATTTCCTGCGCCAGGCGCTCGAACTCGAGATCGTCCGGCTGCTCGCGAAGCAACACGACGAGGCGCTGGTGCTCCGCCTCGATCACGCCATCGCGCTGCAGCAGCAATTCGCCAAGGCCGGCGATTTCGCGAGCTTCATCGCCGCCGACAATGATTTTCACGCGGAGCTTTATGCCGCGGCCGGCAAGCAGGAGCTGTGGACGCTGGTGCGCAGCCGCAGCGGGCATATCGACCGGCTGCGCCGGCTGCATCTGCCCTCGCCCGGCAAGGCCCAGAACATCGTCCGCCACCACAGGCTGATCACCCGTGCGATCGAAGCCGGCGATCCCGACGCCGCGCAGGAACATCTGCGCAAGCATCTGTCAGGCACGCTGAGCGAGCTCGACAAGATCCGCAGCCATTATCCGGAGTATTTGACGGATTAGAGCGATGAGACGCTGGAGAGGTGAACGAGCCGGCGGCCTCGATTCCAAGCCTGCGGTTACTCCGTCTCAGGCCGCATTCCGGCGGCTTCGCCGCTCCGGCCCGCGATAGTCCGAGTCGCGGCTCTTGCGGCGGTCCATCGGGCCGCTGCGCAGCTTGACGAAGAAGGCCTGAACCTCGGCCGCGAGCCGTTCGGCCGCTCCCGAGACCTGGTTCGCCGCTCCCCTCACGTCGTCGGCCGAGCGGTTGGTTTCCGTGATCGCGCCGGAGACGGTCCCGATGCTGGTCGCCAGAGTCTGCGTGCCCGAGGCCGCCATCTGAACGTTCTGCGAGATCTCTCGTGTTGCGGCGCCCTGCTGCTCGACGGCACTGGCAATCGCCGCGGTCACCTCGTCGATCCGGCGCATGGCTGTCGCGACCTCCTTGACCGAGGCGACGGCACTGCCGGTCGAATTCTGGATCGCGGTCACGTGCTGGGCGATGTCCTGCGTCGCGTTGCGGGTCTGGTCGGCCAATGCCTTGACCTCGGAGGCCACCACCGCAAAGCCGCGGCCGGCCTCGCCGGCGCGCGCGGCCTCGATGGTCGCGTTCAGCGCCAGCAGGTTGGTCTGGGCCGCAATCGCCTGGATCAGATCGACCACCGAGCTGATGCTCTGGGCGGCATGCGCGAGGCCTTCGATCTCGGCCTCCGAGCGTGCGGTGACATCGCCAGCCGACCGCACGGTCGTGTTCGACAGTTCGATCTGCCGGCCGATCTCGACGATGGAGCTGGCAAGCTGCTCCGCGGCGGCAGCGACGGTCTGGACGTTGACCGCGGTCTGCTCGGACGCGGTCGCTGCGGACGCGGCCTGGTTCGTCGCATGGTGGGCGATGCCGCCGAGACTCTCCGCGGTCTGCCGCATGGTGCCCGCATTCTCGCCCACCAGCGCGAGCAGGTCGCGCGAGGTTACGCGAAACTCCTCGACCGCGCACTCCATGTTGCGATTGGCCGCCTCGCGCGCCTCCGCCTCGCGCGCAAGGCCTGCCGCAGCCTGCTGCTGGGCGATCACGTTGTCGCGGAATTTGGCCACCGCCTGGGAGACGGTTCCGATCTCGTCACCGCGTTCCGCCGTCCTGAATGCGACACTGGTGTCGCCGCCGGACAGCCGCGCGGAATCGTCCACCAGCTCGACGATCGGACGCGTGATGGACCGCGCGACTAGGATCGCGATCGCGGTGCCGAGCACGAGCCCCGCGGCGAGCAGGATCCATTGCAACTGCAGCAGCCACTCGGCCTCGTCGGCCACGCGACGTGCGTCCCCGACGAGCTTGGACTGCTGGTCGCTCTTGAGGCCGCCGGCACGCTTGCCCTCCGCGTCCTTGCGCCCGTCGAGCAGATCGAGGATGCGGGCCGCACGCGGCGCCGCCTCGGTGGACAGGATGAAGACGGGCATGTTCCATTGCGGCGTCTGGCGGATCGCGAAGATCTTCCCCGGCGATGCCGCGAAGGCGTCGTTCGCCTTGACGATGGCCTGATAGGCGGTTCTCTGCGTGGATGTCAGCAGCGCTTCCTGGGTCCCGACCGCGGCGAGCGCGGCCTTGAACGTCGCGAATGGCTTCTCGAATTTGTCGCGGTCGGCGGCCTCGCCGGAGGCCACATAGAGCCGCAGCTGCGATCCCGCTGCGGCGAGATTGCCGCGGACGTCGGCGAAGGTCTTGAGCAGGTGCTTGCGCTGTGGCGTCGCCTCCAGCGTCTCCTCCTCGTCGATCATCCCTGTGATCTCGGCGAACATCGTCGCGATCAGCGGCGCCGCCTGTTTCGTCAACAGCTCGCTCGCCGGATAGGCCGACGGTGTGAAGGCGGCCAGCTCGGCGTTGTCCTGGGCGTGGCGGAATTCCGCGATCAACGCCCGCGCCTCGCTCCAACTCGCCTTGTTCTCCGCGCTGGAAAATCCTTCCGCCATGCGGTCGACCGCGGCCATTGTGCGGTCGAGCTCGGCCCAGACCGCCGCGCGGTCGCGCTTGCCCTGCGCGTCGCCTGTCAGCAGGTAGCCGCGCAGCGTCGAAAGCGTGGAATAGAGATTGCCGACGAGTTCGGTGCTCGCAATCGCGACCGGCGTCCGCTGGTTCGTCACGGTCTTGATGCGCGAGGAGATCTCGGAGACCCCGGTGACGGTGTAGATCACGGTCGCCGCAAGCAGGACGCAGATGAGCGCGAAACCGCCGAGCAGCCGGGTGCGAATTCCGGTGTTCGTCATCGATTTGAACATGGGGCTCTCGTATTGAATTCGTTTGATCGACGGTCTCGCCGGGTGGGCCGGAGGGGGCAATACGATCCGTGGCAATTGACTGCTGGAACCGGCACCAATTCTGGTCAACCGCCTTTAATCTCCGGTGAAACCTCGCCTCCGTGCAACTACGGCGAGAACAATAGTTCTGGCCGCCTTGCCGCGGGGATCCAGAGGTGGGCGCGAACGCCATGTGCACGGAACCATGCATAATGGCGGCGCCGCGCCGAGGCCGGGCCAAGCGACCTCGCACCATTTCGCGAAGTGCTTGCAGGCTGGCCGGAAACCGCGCAACAATTTCATCTTTGATGGTTTGATTTGCGGCCGGTAGGAATCTTCCATCCGGCCCGGAGGAATTCAGACGTGGCCAACATCCTGATCGTGGATGACGACCCGGCCGTTCAAATCACGATCCGGCTGCTGCTGGAGAGGGCCGGTCATCACGTCACTGTCGCCGGCGATGGCCGCAAGGGACTTGCGCTGTTCGAGGCGGGCCGGTTCGATCTGTTGTTTCTCGACATCTTCATGCCCGGGATGGACGGGCTGGAGACGATGCGGCACATCCGGGCGCTGGTCCCAGCCATTCCGATCATCGTCATTTCCGGCCGCTCGATCACGCCGGACGCCTATGCAGAGCCGGACTTCCTGAAGATGGCGACCAAGCTCGGCGCCGTGGCAAGCCTGCAAAAGCCATTCAGACCCGGGGCACTGCTCGCCGCGGTCGACGGCTGCCTGAAGGCAGGCGAGCCGGAGGGGTCCGATGTCAGCTCCGGCCACCGATAACGAGGCCTCCTCCGCTTCAGGCCAGATCGGCCGTGATCGTCCGGGAAGTCCTGCGAGCATCCCCATGACGCTCGCCACGCGGCTGGCCGTCGCAATGATCTTGCTGGTGGCGGTCACGGTGGCCGCGGTCGGTTGGCTGGGCTATCGCAACACCACGCAAGCGGTGATTCCGCGGGTGCTGGAGCGGGTCGAGGCCCAGTCCCGCCTGCTCGCGGCCAGCCTGGAATCCTATGTTGCCGGCGCTCGCGGCGATTTGGTCGGCTATCGCTCCGCCGCAGCCATCAACGGCCTGATCCGAGCGCATGTCGGCGGAGGCGTTGATCCTTCCGACGGCGTCTCGGAGCAAACCTGGCGCGCACGTATCGCCACGCGGCTCGCCGCCGAGATCGAGGCCAAACCCATCTACGGGCAGTTTCGCATCATCGGTCTCGACGACGACCAGCGCGAGCTGGTGCGCGTCGACCGCTCGGGGCCGAACGGAGCCGTGCGGATCGTGCCCGACGGCGAGCTGGAGCGGAAGGGCGAACGCGCCTATTTCCACGACACGATACGGCTGGCGCCGGGCGAGATCTACGTGTCGCCCATCGACCTCGCGACCCGCCAGGGCGGCACCACGGATCCGCACGTGCCGACACTGCGGGTCGCGACGCCGCTGTTCACGCCGGATGGCAAGCCGTTCGGCATCATCATCGCCAATATCGACATGCGTCCGGCCCTCGAGCACATCCGCGCGACGGCGAACTCGGGTGGCGAGATCTACGTCGTGAATTCGCGCGGCGACTATCTCGTTCATCCCGATCGCACGCGCGAATTCGGTTCATTGCGAGGACGCCCCACCAACTGGCGCGATGATTTTCCGTTCTTCTCGGCCATGGCCGGCACCTCAGACGTGTCCACGCGGCTGATGACCGACAGGTCGGGCCGGCCGAGCGGCGCGGCGATCGCGCCGACCCTGCTGGCGGGCAAGGAATGGGTCGCCATCATCGTGACCATTCCCCCGGCCGTCTTCGGCCGGGTGCCGGCCGCGATCCAAAAGACGTCCGTGCTGGTCGGCGTGCTCGCCGTCCTCGCCGCGGCTGCGCTCGCGGTGCTGCTGGCGCGCTCGTTGACGCGCCCGATCGGCCGGCTGACCGCGGCCGTGGAGGCGATCGGCCGCGGAAAGGCGGCGGACATTCCCGTCGATGCCAGCGGCGAGACCGGCGTGCTGGCGCGGGCTTTCGCCCGGATGGTCGAGGAGACAAGGGCGAAAACGGCCGCTCTCGAGCGCGAGATCCGGGAACATCGCCGCACCGAGGCCGCGCGAAGCCATCATGCGGCGCGCGAGCATTTGTTCAGCGCCGCCGTCGAATCATCCGACGACGCGATCGTGATGCAATCGCTCGATGCCGTCATCACGGGATGGAATCCTGCCGCCGAACGGCTCTACGGCTATTCGGCCGATGAGGCGATCGGGAAATCCACCTCGATCATCGTTCCGCCCGACCGCCGTGACCATGGCAAGGACTATCTGGCGCGGATCGCCCGGGGTGAGCCGATCGAGCGGTTCGAGACGGTGCGCCTGCGCAAGGACGGCACGCCCGTCGAGATCTCCCTCAGCCTGTCGCCGATCAAGGGCCCTTCGGGCGAGATCATCGGCGCCTCCGGAACCGCGCACAGCCTCACCGAGGCGCGGCGGGCCGAACGGCAGCTCCAGCAGCAGCTCGAGGAACGCCGGCAGATCTTCGACACCTCGCAGGATCTCATCATGATCATGGATGCGCGGGGGCATATCGCGCAGATCAGCCCGAGCAGCGAGACCATTCTCGGCTACCAGCCGGATCAGATGATCGGCCGCAGCGGCGCCGAGTTCATTCATCCGGACCATCTGGCGCAATCACGCGAGGATATGCGCGCGCTACGGCGCGGCGAACGCCCCAAGCTCGGCGACACCCGCTGCTTCCACAAGAACGGACACGAGGTCTGGCTGTCCTGGCTCGGCAGCTGGTCCGAGCAGGCGCATCGCTTCTTCTTTGTCGGACGCGACATGACGGAAGCGCGGCTCGCGCAGGAATCGCTGCGCGAGAGCGAGCGGCTCGCCCGCAACATCGTCGAGACCTCGCTCGACGCCTTCATCCAGACCGACGAGACCAGCAGCATCCTGAACTGGAACTCGCAGGCCGAACAGCTGTTCGGCTGGCGCCGCGACGAGGTGCTCGGCAAGAGCACGATCGACCTCATCGTCGCCGAGAGCGAACGCGAGAGGGTCAGGGCGGGCCTGAAGCTGTTCCTGAAGAACGAGGACGGCAGGACGCTGAACCGCCGCCGCGAGCTCCTGTGCCGCCGCCGCGACGGCAAGGAATTCAAGGCCGAGCTGAGCGTCACCGCGCTGAAGCGCCGCGAAGGCCTGCTGTTCAACGTCTTCTACCGCGACCTCACCGACAAGATCGCCGCCGACGAGCGCATCCGCCATGCCGAAAAGATGGAGGCGGTCGGCCAGCTCACTGGTGGCGTGGCGCACGACTTCAACAACATCCTCACCGTCATCACCGGGACGATCGAGATCCTCGCGGAGGCCGTCGAGAAGGAGCCGCAGCTCGCGGCCATCACCAAGATGATCGACGAGGCGGCCGCGCGCGGCGCCGACCTGACCCAGCATTTGCTCGCCTTCGCGCGCAAGCAGCCGCTCCAGCCGCGCGAGATCGACATCAACTCGCTGATCGTCGACACCGCGAAATTGTTGCGGCCGACGCTGGGCGAGCAGATCCAGATCGAATCGGTGTTCGAGGGAGAGAATTGCGTCGCGATCGTCGACCCCAACCAGCTCACCACCGCGATCCTCAACCTGGCGCTCAACGCCCGCGACGCCATGCCCGGTGGCGGCAAGCTGATCGTGGAGACCGGCGCCGCCTATCTCGACGAGGTCTATGCCAGCGTCAACGATGTCCGCCCCGGCCATTACGTGCTGATTGCCGTGAGCGACACCGGCACCGGAATCCCGGCGAACATCCTGACCAAGGTGTTCGATCCCTTCTTCACCTCGAAGGGACCGGGCAAGGGCACGGGACTCGGACTTTCGATGGTCTACGGCTTCATCAAGCAGTCCGCCGGACACATCAAGATCTACAGCGAGGAAGGCCACGGCACCACGATCAAGATGTACCTGCCGCCCGGCAAGACGCCGACGGCGGCCGGTGAAGGCGTCACGCCGGCGACGATCGAGGGCGGACACGAGACGATCCTGGTGGTCGAGGACGACAGGCTGGTGCGCGACTACGTGCTGGCGCAGCTGCATTCGCTGGGTTACGTCACCTTGCAGGCCGCGAACGCCGCGGAGGCGCTCGCGATCGTCGCCGCCGGAAAGCCGTTCGACCTTCTGTTCACCGACGTCATCATGCCCGGCAAGATGAACGGACGGCAGCTCGCCGACGAGCTCCAGAAGACGCGGCCCGATCTCAGGGTGGTCTACACGTCAGGTTATACCGAGAACGCGATCATCCATCACGGCCGGCTGGATTCCGGCGTGATGCTGCTGGCCAAGCCCTATCGGAAATCGGATCTGGCGCGGATCATCCGCAAGGCGCTGAGCGTGTGAGGCCGTAGCCCGGATGGAGCGAAGCGCAATCCGGGGCAGTCTTGCCGCACGCGCGAGCCCCGGATTTCGCTGCGCTCCATCCGGGCTACGCAAGGTCGCTGACAGAGCTCTCGTAGGGTGGAGGCGCACTTGCGCCGTGCCCACGATCTCTCTCTACATCGTCTGACGCTACGAGGCGCGCTGGGCCGCGGTCATCACGATACGGATCAGATCGGCGGCGTTGCGCGCGCCGAGCTTCTTCATGATGTTGGCGCGGTGGTCCTCGATGGTGCGCGGGCTGATGCCGAGGGTGCGGCCGGCTTCCTTGTTGGACGCACCGGAGGCGAACTGCTCGAGCACCTCGCGCTCCCTGCGCGTCAACGGCTCGCGTCCGGGGAAATGCAGCGAGCCGAATTTCGGCGAGGCGTTCTCCGCCTGCCTGCGCGCATAGGCACCGATCGCCTCGTCGAGCCGGCCGACGATCTCGCTGCCGCGGAACGGCTTCTCGATGAAGTCGAGCGCGCCGCTCTTGATCGCGCCCACCGCCATCGCGATGTCGCCCTGTCCGGAGATCATGAAGATCGGCGCCGGATAGTCCTCGCCCTGCAGCTCCTTGAGAATGTCGAGGCCCGACTTCCCGGGAATGTTCACGTCGAGCAGGATTGCAGCAGGCGTACGGTTTCGCGCGACGGAGAGCAGCGCTGCACCGTCCGCAAAACAGATCACCTCATAGCCCGCCGCCTTCAACACCATCGACAGGGTGTCGCGAACGGCAGGGTCGTCATCGACTACGAAGATTTCACCGCGAGAGCTTTGTTCGGCCATGTGCCACATCCGGTTGGCATGAAGGACTCGCGTCCGCGCCAACCGTTTATGGCGTTCGGCGCGGATTCGGCCCACCCGTATTTGTACGGGACATGGACTTAACGCACAAGTAGCGGCGTGGTGCCTAATTGCGGGGTACGGAGAATATCCATGCTAAATTACGCTGGCACACCCCCGCTCGCCGCGATGGCTGACACCGACAGCCGTCAGTTGATTGCAGCCGAACTTCGCTCCCTGATCGCGCGCATCGACCTCAGTATGCGTCTGATCGACGCGGCCATGGAGGAAGAAGACGAGGGCGGTGTTACGGGTTCCAGCGAGATTGTGGTGCTCGACGACGTTACGCCCCGTTATGCCACGGCAAGCGCCGCCCTCAACGCGTGCCGGGCTGAACTCGGCCAGGCCTTGCGACAGCTAGCGGAATCCGGCAACCCGGCATAGAGCGCGATCGGCGCCGCACGCCGACCGCATCGCATGGCAGCTCCGCGGCTCAGGCGCGGTGCCGTTCCACGATCGCGTCGGTGGCGACACCGCCCCAGGTGTGGATCGCCGGAAGGCCCATCGCGGTCTTGCCGAGATTGGCGAGGCTGATGCGCAAGGCCGCGAGGTCGAGCGGCTTCGGCAGGCTCTGGAGCTCGATCCCGACGGACCGGGCGAAGCTGCGAGCGGCACTGCGGCGCTTGCCGTCCATACCGCTGATGACGATCACGGCGCCGCCGAACTTCGCCGCCGCCATCTCGCGCAGCACGTCGATGCCGTCGCCATCCTCGAGCACGAGATCGAGCGTCACGCAATCGAAGCGGGCGGCGCGGAGCTTCTCGATCGCGTCCGCCACCGACGGCGCCACGGTGACTTCGTGGCCGGCCTGCTTGGCGGCGACCGTGATCAGGCTGCGCTGCGTGGCGTCGTCATCGACCACCAGGAGCTGAAGCGCACGTCGCTCAGTGCCATCGGGCAGGTTTGACGGGAGGGGGGAAAGAGAACTTCTGGGCATTACCGTATCCTGAGATTGAGACCGTCAACGGATACACGGTTCGCGCTTAAGCGACGTAAAGCGGCCGGTGCAAATTCGCTCGGATGTTTCAGCAAATATAAAGCAACGTGGCGGACAGCGCGGCGGCTGCCATGCCGATCAGGCCGCCGCGTCGCGACCGCCGGCCGCACCGCGCTTCTTCCGGTTCTTGCCGCGCAGGAACTGGATGTCCATCTCGGCGCCATTGACGCGGACCAGCTCGCAGCGGCGGTAGGCGAGGCCCGTGGACGACAACAGCAGGAAGAACTCTTTCAGGTTCAAGCCCTGGATCGAGCCTTCCACCGTCAGGATGGCGTCGGTGTCGGAGATCGCGTTGAGCTTGCAGTCGCGGCGCCAGGTGCCGTCGATGGCCATGATGCAGACGTCATAGCCGCGACTGAAAGTTACGCGTTCCGTACCCTTGCCATCCTCGGCCATATCTATCGTCCTGCCATGACCGCCATGCGCGGTGCTGCGCCGGCGAGAACCGGCTTGGCGGCAGCAGCGCGCGGATCGTTCGGCTTGTAGAGGCCGCGGCGCTCCGGAATCGGGCGGAACGTGTCGGTCAGGCCGACCACGGTTTCGGCCGCGCCCAGCACCAGGAAGCCGTCGGGCTCGATCTGGCGCGCCAGCCGGTTGAAGATGTTGATCTTGGTTTCCTGGTCGAAATAGATCAGCACGTTGCGGCAGAAGATGACGTCGAAGGTGCCGAGCTGCGCGAAATCGTGCAGCAGGTTGAGCTGGCGGTGCTGGATCATCGCCCGCAGCTCGGGATTGATCTGCCAGGTCTCGCCGGTCTGCTTGAAATATTTCATCAGCATCTGGATCGGCAGGCCGCGCTGCACCTCGAACTGGCTGTAGATGCCGGCCTTGGCCTTCTCCAGCACCTCCTGCGACAGGTCGGTGGCGATGATCTCGACGCGCCATCCGGTCAGGGCCGCACCCATCTCCTTCAGGCTCATCGCCAGCGAATAGGGCTCCTGCCCGGTCGAGCCGGCGGCGCACCAGATGCGCACGCTGCGGCGACCGGCACGGGCCTTGATGATCTCCGGCATGATGTGGTCGCGGAAATGATCGAACGGGACCTTGTCGCGGAAGAAGAAGGTCTCGTTGGTCGTCATGGCTTCGACCACGTCGGTGATGAGCTGACGCGCGCCGCCCTGCAGCTTCTGCACGAGCTCGGCGATGCCGGAGAGTCCGGCCTTGCGAGCGAGCGGCAGCAGGCGGCTTTCGATCAGATATTGCTTGTCTGCGGACAGGTCGAGCCCTGAATTGTCCTTCAGGAACTTGCGCAGATACTCATACTCGGTCGGGGTCACGGATGGCCTCTTCGAAGCTGTACTGGAACACTCTGGCCAAAGCACTTCGGCCAGACACACTCAGACCATGGCTTGTCCGACCGGGATCAAACCAACCTCTGCGAACTTATCGGCGATGATGTCCTTGTCGAAGGGCTTCATGATGTACTCGTTGGCGCCGCCGCTGAGCGCCTGGGCGATATGAGCCACGTTGTTCTCGGTGGTGCAGAACACGACCTTGGGCTCGTCGCCGCCGGGCAGGCGGCGCATGTGGCCCATGAATTCGAAGCCGTCCATCACGGGCATGTTCCAGTCGAGCAGCACCGCATCGGGCAGCTTGCGCTGGCAGATCTCCAGCGCCTTCGAGCCGTCCTCGGCCTCGGTGACTTCGAATTCCAGGCCTTCCAGGATCCTGCGCGCGATCTTGCGCACGACGCTGGAATCATCGACCACCAAGCACGTCTTCATTTTAGTTCTCCGGCTTCGATGTTTTCGTTGGCTCAGGCAGCCATTTGCACTTTGGTTTCGAGCTCGAGGACGCGATCGACGTCGAGGACGACCATGAGCTGTCCGTCGAGGCGGTGGACGCCGCCGGCGAGCTTGGCCATGCGGGGATCGAGGTTGACGGGGTTTTCTTCCATGCCGGCTTCGGGCAGGCGCAGCACTTCGCCGATCTGGTCGATCAGCAGGCCGTAGGATTCGCCGCGCAGGTCGACGCCGACCGCCATCGGCACCTTGCCGTCCTCGGGCTGCGGCAGGCCGAGACGGGCGCGCATGTCGACCACGGTGACGATGCGGCCGCGCAGGTTCAGCACGCCGGCGATCTCGCGCGAGGACAGCGGCACGCGGGTGACGCGCTCGGGCATGAACACGTCCTGGACGCGGGAGATCGGCAGGCCGAACAGCTGGCCGCCGATCATCGCGGTGACGTATTCGACCATGGCGCCTTCGGCGGACTGGGTCTTGTTGGTGGCCATAAGCGTATCTCCTGATCCTGTCCTGCTCTTACGCCGCTGCCCGGCTCAGCTCGGAGGCGCCGGCGGCGCCCGCGGTCTGCTCCTTCAGCGCCGCGATCAGACCCGGACGGTCGAACTTGGCGACATAGTCGTGGAAGCCGGCCTGACGGCCGCGCTCGATCGCCGCCGGCGACACCAGGGCGGAGAGACCGATGATCGGCATCGAGCCGAGATTGTTGTCGGAGCGGATCACCTCGGCGAACTCGAACCCGTTCATGTCGGGCATCTCGATGTCGGTCAGCACCACGTCGAAGCTCTGGGCGCGGAGCGCAGCGAGGCCCTCCTGCGCGGTCGGCGCGGTGCGGACGCGGTAGCCGGCGGCCTTGAGCACGGGCGCCAGCATGTTGCGGAAGAAGGCGCTGTCGTCGACCAGCAGCACCGACTGCGAGTGCAGCGACGGCTTCATCTCCTTGCGGGTGAACCAGTCGGAGAACGCCATGGGGAGGAAGTGGCCGACGTCGATCACCTCGGTGGCCTGGCCCTTGATCACGGCCGAGCCCAGAATGCCGGAGGAGGAGCCGCCGACCTCGATGTTGAGCCGTTCCTCGACGATGTCGATGATCTCGTCGACGACGAGGCCCATGGAGCGGCCGTCGTCGGCGAACACCAGGATCGGCTGGGCACCCTGGCTCGCGATGGTGACGCTTTCCATGGCGACGAGCGGCATCAGCTGCTCGCGGTACTGCACCATGTAGCGGCCGTTGGAGAACTCGATCTTGTCGGCGGGCAGCTCTTCCAGGCGCGTGACGAGGCCAAGCGGGACCGCCTTGGGCTGCGACGAGCCGGCGCGGAACACGAGCAGCGAGGTGGTCTGCTCGCCGCTTCCGATGTGGTGCGCGCCGTTCTCGTCGCCCATGTCATGGGCCGAGGAGCCGGCGGCGCCGAGCGCCTTGGCGATGCCGTTGGGGTCGATGATCATGATGACAGCGCCATCGCCCAGAATGGTGTTGCCGGAGAACATGTCGATGTGACGCAGTTTTGTGGACATCGGCTTCACGACGATTTCTTCGGTGTGGAACACGCCGTCGACGACGATGCCGAAGGTCTGGCTGCCGACCTGCGTCACCACGATGAAGCCGTTCTCGGGATCGGAGGCCGCGCCGTCGTCGATCTTGAGGAGCTTCTTCAAATGGATCAGCGGCAGCAGCTTGTTGCGCAGGCGGAGCACCGCGGTGTCCTTGATGCGCTCGATGCGGTGCTCTGAGTTGGCGCGGGCACGGACCAGCTCGACCACCGAGAGCTGCGGGATCGCGAAGCGGTCACCGGCGGCTTCGACGATCAGGGCCGAGACGATGGCCAAGGTCAGCGGGATCTTGATGGTGACGGACGAGCCTTCACCGGCGACCGACTTGATGTCGATGGTGCCGCCGATCTGGTCGATATTGGTGCGGACCACGTCCATGCCGACGCCGCGGCCGGAGACCGAGGTGATGGCGGCCGCGGTCGAGAAGCCCGGCGCGAAGATGAACTTGTGGATCTGGGCTTCGCTCATCTTCTCGAGCTCGGCCTCGGTGACGAGACCGGACGAGATCGCCTTGGCCTTGATCTTGTCGGTGTTGAGGCCGCGGCCGTTGTCGGCGATGCAGATGATGATGTGGCCGCCCTCGTGATAGGCGGACAGGCGGATGGTGCCCTGCTCGCCCTTGCCGGAGGCGAGGCGCTCGGCGGGGGTCTCCAGGCCATGATCGGCGGAGTTGCGCACCATGTGGGTGAGCGGGTCCTTGATCAAATCGAGCACCTGGCGGTCGAGCTCGGTGTCGGCGCCGTGCATCTCGAGTTCGATCTGCTTGCCGAGTTCGCTCGAGAGGTCGCGGACGATGCGGGGCAGCTTCTGCCAGGCATTGCCGATCGGCTGCATGCGCGTCTTCATGACGCCTTCCTGCAGCTCGGCGGTGACGTTGGACAGGCGCTGCAGCGGCACCTTGAACTCGGTGTCCTCGTTGCGGCGGGAGATCTCCAGCAGCTGGTTGCGGGTCAGGACCAGCTCGGAGACCATGGTCATCAGATGCTCCAGCGTATCCACGTTGACGCGGATCGACTGGTTGGCGATGCGGTCGCCTTCGGAGGCGCCCTCGTCGGCCATCGACTTCTTCGGCGCAGCCTTCTCCTTGGTCGCCTTGGCTTCCTTGACGACCGGCGCCGGCGCTTCGGCGGCGGGCTCTGCCTTGACCTCGGCAACGGCAGCCGGCGCTTCGATCGGGGTCTCGCGGAAAGCACGCTCGAGCTCGTCGAGCGACACTTCGCCCGGACGCAGTGGACGCTCCAGGGTCTGATCGATCAGCGTGCCCGTGGTCATGTCTTTTGCCGGTGCAGCAGCAACAGGCGCTTCCGGCACCAGCGGCGGTGCTTCGGCAACGGGAGCAGCGGCGCCTGCGGCCATCGCCGCTATGCCCCGCTCGACCATCGCTTCCAGCTGGTCAATGAGATCGCGGTCGTTACCCTCGGGCTCGGCTTCGGTGGCCTCGAGACCGGCCAGGATTTCCTTGATCCGGTCGATCGAAGCCAGAATCAGCGACACCGCGTCCGCCGTCACCGGCATGCCGTCACGGAATTTGCTCATCAGGGTCTCGCCGGCATGCGCCAGCGCTTCGAGCCTGGGCAGTCCGAGGAAGCCGCAGGTGCCCTTGATGGTGTGGACCAGGCGGAAGATGTTATCCAGGATCTTGGCGTTGTTCGGCTCCTGCTCGAACTTCACCAGCTGATTGTCCACGGTGTCCAGGCTCTCGCTGGTCTCCGTCAGAAACTCCCGCAACAGATCATCCATGAGCTACGCCTTACTGACCTGAACACTGACTTGAATCTGGACTTCGACGCCTGAGCCACCCTTGGCACGGACGGAAGTCCCTCTCCTGGATCGTTAGACAACCCCTTTCACAGTCCCGTTAATTTCATCCTCCGTGCTAATACGGATATTGAAGAGAAGTTTGCTTTTCAGCTGCCTGCAGCAGCGCTTTTCGGCAAAGCCGGCTCCGTGCCGTACCGGCGCGAAGGCGCGCGGTAAACAAGCCGACAAGGGCGCCGCGAGGCGCGCGGGAAAGTCCTGCGCGTGAAGGGCGATAGGGCCGGCCGGCGTGACATTGAAACCAGCCGCGCGCGCATTCGGCCCCTTCGTTTGGCGGTGTCGCCGTGCGCCGCGCGCTCCGCAGACGCGGTAAACGAACGGTTACCCCGTCGTCAGAGCGGCTCGCGCCGCGCTAACCCATTCGCGCAGCCGAGGTGATGCCACCGTCGGGACGATGCTCCGCCAGGCAATCGTTGATGGCGGCGAGCAGCGCGTGCGGCGTGAACGGCTTGCGCAGACACCGGGCGGCGCCGAGCTCGAGCGCCATCCGGAGGAAATCGGGCGCGGGCGAATTCAGATTGGCGAAGGCGTAGCCCGACATCGCAATCAGCGGAATGACAGGCGCCCGCTCGTGGAAGATCCGGATCGACTCGAACCCGCGCATGTGCGGCATGAAGATGTCGATGATCATCAGATCGAATTGTTCGTGTTCGAGGGCCCGCAGTCCGGCTTCACCTCCCTCGGCGATCGTCACCCGAAAATCATTGCGCTGGAGATAGATTTCGATGGCCATGCAAACCATCGGGTCGTCGTCGACAACGAGAAGATGGCGCAGACCTTCCCTCCCCGTTTGAGCTTCCCGTTTCGGCAATTCAATCATCGAGCCGTGGGGCACGCCCTTCTCCTCTGGTTTCGATCGAGCAATGGATGGTGATCAATATCGTTGGCGGCGCCGGGAGAACGAAGACGACGGACGCGAAATCTGCGGCCAGGTTGCGCCATGATCGCGAGCAATGTCGGACGAATGTAACCACCGGCCCGATGCAGGAGGAGGCACGTGTCGACCGGCGTCCGATCGCAGCCCGGATGCAGTGCTTCCGGTTCATGAAAGCCCCCTTGCCGCTTTTTCCTGCGCTCTCTGCAGGACAGGCGCGCAGGCCCCGAAACGAATCAGCGCGCCACCCATATTTCCGCCGCAAATGTCCGGGGCTGTCTGCCCTCTAACGGGTATATGGACATCACTACAACCAATACTATAAGTCTTTTTCGTCGCGCAACCGGATCACGAACAGGCGCGGCACCCATCGGAATATCAAACGCGTCAGATTGACCTGCATGACCGCGAGCGATCGCCCGCCCAACCAGTTGCTGCAAATGCTCGATGCCGCCGATTTCGATCTGCTGCGCCCTCATCTTGCGAGCGTGGAAATGGTCAGGAGAACTGTCTTGGGCGAGGCGGGGTCCGCGCTCAAGCATGTCTACTTTCCACACAGCGGCTCCGTTTCGATCACGGTCGGCTTGTCCGACGGACAGATGATCGAGGTTGCGATGCTGGGCCGTGACGGCGTCGTGGGCGGCGGCGCAGCGCTCGCCGACGGCATCATGCCGGCGGACGCTGTCGTGCTGTTTCCCGGCATGGCTTCCGCGCTTGAAATCACGGCTTTCCGGGCAGTCGCGGCCGCAAGCGCGCCGTTTCGCGCGCTGATGGTCCGCCATGAGCAGGCCCTGCTCGCGCATGCTCAGCAGTCCCTGCTCTGCAATACGCTGCATCCCGTCGAGGCGCGGCTGGCGCGCTGGCTGTTGCGGGCCCGCGATCTGTCCGACAGCGAAAGTCTCGCGCTGACGCAGGAGGCGCTGGCGCAGATGATGGGCGTGCGGCGCAACGCCATCTCGTTGGTCGCGCATGCGCTTCAGCGTGCCGGCATCATTCACTACGCGCGCGGTCAGATCGAAATCGTCGACTTGCGGGCGCTGGAGGCGACCTCCTGCGGCTGCCATTCGGCGGTGAAGGCCCACCAGCTGCGCCTGATGGGACCCTCACCGTGACGGAAATTCCGCACGCCCGACCGCAGGGCGACGTGCGTGCCCGCCGGTGGGACGATCTGCCGACCGTGCCGCAGTCGGACATCTTGTCTCAATTGCCAATATATCCCGACGGGAAGATGATGGAACTTACTCGCCCACGGGGCGGTCTCGCCGACCGCTACCGGCTGGTGCAGGAAAGGGGAGGCAACTTTGGAAACGATGGTGCGCCCGTCCAACGGTTTCCTGTCCGCACTCCCCGCGGACGATTATGAATTGATCCGCCCGCATTTGCGGACAGTCGATCTGCCCCATGACGCGGTGCTGGTCGAAACGGGCGAGACGCTGAAGCGCGCTTATTTTCCTCACCGCGGAGTCATCTCGCTGGTGGTGAAGCTCGCCAAGGGCGAGCATGTGCAGGTCGCCATGATCGGCCGCGACAGCGTGCTCGGGGCGCTCTCGACCATGGGCGACGCGTCCGCGTTGAACACCGCCATCGTGCTGGTGCCGGGCCTTGCGTCGGTGATGGATCTCGAGCGGCTGCGGATCGCCGCCGACCAGAGCGGAACCCTGCGCACCTTGCTGGCGCGCCACGGCCTGGCGGTTTACGCCCAGGTCCAGCAGACCGCTGGCTGCAATGCCGCCCATCCGGTGGAGGCGCGGCTGTCGCGTTGCCTGCTGCACACCCATGATCTGTCGGGCGACTACCGGCTGCTGCTGACCCAGGAGGCCATGGCACAGATGATCGGGGCGCGGCGCAACAGCGTGTCGCTGGTCGCCAACACATTGCAACAGGCCAATTTCATCCACTACAGCCGCGGGCAGATCCAGATCGCCAATCTCGACGGCCTGCGCCAGACGGCGTGCGAATGCTACGCCACCGTGAAGGGCCAGTACGACCGGCTGCTCGGCGCGCGCTGAGCGCGGCTCGCGTGGTAAACCGCCGGCTAATGCCGGCCCGCAAACACTTGATGTCCCGCTACCGGAACTGAAATTCGAATGCCGTAGACACGAGAGCATATCCTCGCGCCGGAACGTGCCGCGCGACAACGACCCGTGATCAAGGCAAGGCCATGTTTGACCTCACCGCCGCGCCCGCGCAGAAGGCGCCCGATGCCGAACCCGCGCGCGAGCCGCGCGCTTACGAAGCGCTGGTGCGCGAGATCGGCGAAGACGGCGCCTGCGAAGTGCGCGACGTGTTCTGGAGCGAGACCTGCGCGCGCCTGCGGCTGTTCCGCACGCTCTCGCTCGCGCAAGCTCACGCCAGGATCGCGCGCGAAGCGCATTCGCTGAAGAGCGCGGCCGGGACGTTCGGCTATGTCAGGCTCGCGGCGCTGGCGCTGACGTTGGAGAAGTCCGCAGAAGGCCTCGGCGATGGCGAATTCCGCGATCTCCTGGACCTGATGGATGCCGCCTATGCCGCCGCGCGCGAACAGGAGCCGCCGGGCTGACCACCCGCGCGTGCATTCCCGCCGTACTTCTACGGCTTGGGATTTTTAGAAACGGCTAATCATAGGTGGTGATAGTCGCGGGAAACCAGGAGGGTTTCCATGTTCACCTACGAGACCGCGGACCAGAAGGAGGTTCGCCGCTTCCGTATCGCACAGTTCAACGGCCGGATGGCGACGGTGAAAGCCGGCGGATCGACGGTGACCGGCTTCGTGCGTTCGGTGCTGGAGCAGGAATCGAGCATGCCGCCCCGCTGGACCATCACGATCATCCCGAACGGACCGAAGGAAGAGATCAAGCCGCTGCGCCCCGTCTCGCGCGCGCGTCCCTTCGCCGAAGATTATTTCTGAGCGCGATCGGTTTTCGGCAGAGCCCGCGCCGCCCGAGGCGGCGCCAGCCTCTCAGTCGATTGAATGCAGCAGTGCCGCACGGACGAGATCCGCGGTGTTGCGCGCACCGAGCTTGCGCATCGCCTCGGCACGATGGCTTTCGAACGTGCGCGGACTGATCTGCATCCGAAGCGCGCCCTGCTTGTTCGAGAAACCTTCGCTGATCAGCCTCAGCACCTCGCGCTCGCGCTTGGTCAGCCGTTTCTGGCCCGCCAGGCCGATGAGCTCGGCGCTCGGCACGCGCTGGGCTTGCTGGGCGCGGGCGGCCTTCGATTCTGCGTCCTCGGCGCGGGACGGGATCGGCAAGCCGACCTTGTCGGGGCCGGCAAGCTGCTTGACCAGGCAGCAAACCCGCTCGGTCTGGGCCAGCGCGTTTTCGACCACCCGCTGCAAATAGGCACGGTCGCTGGTCACGGGCGCGAGTTGATCGCTGTGATGCTTGATCTCGCCCATGTAGAGTAGGAGCGCGGTCAGGGGGCCGTTGAGCTCGCGGGCAATGGCAGCGGCCATTTCGTCGGCGGCCTTGGCCCGGGCGGCGCTCAGGCGGACGAAATCGAGCTCTTCACTGGGAGCGGCGCTGCTTTCGTACCATTCCGACGGCCGCGAATCGGTGGCCGTATCATTCTGTGACCCCATGTCACTCATTTAGCGGAACCGGGGGCGATCTGTGGTTAACTTTCTGCTCCGTAAGACTACGGTGATTTCGGCGGTTTTGTGCAAAAATGGCGTCAGCGGCACAATTTGTGCTTGCGTTGCGCGGAACCTGAGCCCGCAGGGGTTGCGTCTCCGGCTGAAATGGCAGGCAAACGGGCCAAAAACATCTTAATCGCCGGCCTTTGGCCGCCGCGGCCCCCCGGTTTTTACGGAATAATTAACGGCGACTTGCTTCTCTTAGCAGGTTGAGAGCGCGCAAATGCCTCCACGCATTGGGCCCGCACGCGCGCGGGAAACGCTGCGAAAGATTGCGTGCCATGGACGAGATCGATCGGCTGTCGGAATTCCTGCAGAGGCTGACGCCGCTGTCGCGCAGCTGTCTGCTCAGTGAGCTGGAGCGGCTGGAGCTGTGCGGCATCGACATGCCGGGCTCGGCCGAGATCCAGGCCCGCTTGCGCGCCGAGTTTCGCAAGGACGGATCGACCCAGGCGCGCGCCACCAGCCCTTCACGCTATTTCTTCGCGCCGCTCGAACTGCTGCTGATCGACGGCGCGCCCGAGCACGCCAATATGGGGCGGATCTCGCGCAACACCCTCACCCCGATCTGGGAATGGATCTGCCGCGACCTGCTGCCGACCATGGCGCGCGATTACATCAAGGCGATCAGCGACCAGGTTGCCGCCAACAATCCGAAGGAAGTCCTGAAGATCGCATCGACCTTCCAGACCAAGGTCGTCAAGGTCCTCGAGAGCACCTTCGCATCAGCCGAGAGCACCGAATTCGCCCGCGCCAAGCTCGCGCAGTACACGGCGTCGCGCACCGCCTTCGACGACGTCAGGAAAATGCAGCATGTGCTGCGCGCCGGCAATGCGCTGCCGAAATTCAACGAAAAACTGCCTGAAAAAATCGCGAGATTCGGCGACAGCCAGGTTGCCCAGATCACCGCGCAGCTCGACGCCTTCAAGAAGGCTCATCCCGAAGCGCTGCCCTTTGCGCTGGCGCTGGTGGCGAGGCGCGTGACGCCGTCCTGGCAATTGGTGCGTCTTGCCACCAAGGCCGCCGCGAGCAAGAGCCCCGCCGACGTCGCCGCCACGCCCTATGCCTGCGTCGTTCACATGGTGCTCGACCGGCTCGACGACAAACGCCTCGCGCTTCGCGTCGCGCTCCGCCACAACCGTGTGCTGGTCGCCCGCGACCTGCTCACCGAGATCTACGACACCGAATATGCACTCAGAGTGCGCATCGACGGCATCGAAAACTGCGAATGGGGAATCCGCCTGCAGCAATTGATGGATGCGATCGCGGCGCTGGTGTCTGCCGAGGTGAGCCGCTTCCCTTCCAATGTCGGCCACATCCTCGGCTCCCGCCGGCTGCGCAGCCATGACACGATCGGCGGCAAGCTGACTTATCTGGCCTGGAAGGGGCGCGACGCGATGCAGGACGGCGCGGCGGCGTTTCGCAAATTGATCGGGCAGACCTGATCGCGCGATATACCGCGCGGCGCGCCTTAGGGCGCGCGCGGGAGGCACAGGAAGCGATCGAGAAATCGCCCTGACATCACGACTCTGAACCACCAATACATCAATCGCCGCGTCGTCATTGTCGCAAATCCTCGACAGCCCACCACCGGCTGAGCCGAGCAATAGCGCAAGTGCAGCAACCCGCGTGTGATGCGTTTCACATTCGCGGTCGCGGGCCGGGCCGCGTTGTCGCAGAACTGTCGCGAGCGAATGCGGAACATGCGCGCATCGCGGGAAGAACAAGAGCTTCCAACCTGGCCATCCCTCGCGAACTCCGGTGCACGCAAAGTGCATCGCGAAGACGCGACCGCCGCAACGCCCGGCGCGGTCGTGTTCACCGTGTTCATTGCGCACGGCCGGTCGCGCGTGCCGAAAAAGGTGCCGCCTTTTAATCCTCCGGTGGTCTGCTTGCTGCATCGAAAGGGCACACCACTCAGCCTCCGACTTGCGTCCCTCGGCGAGCAGGACACACCGACATCGCGCGAGAGGAATTTCGCATGCGCTGACAGTCCTTGCGCGTGTGGTGTTCGGGTATGCGAATTCTTTTCGAACAGACTGTCGAAGAATTAGCTCGAATTGCAGGGTTTAACGTTACTCAAATAATTCAAGAACGATGTGAAGCTCTCCTTATTTGAACCCACGCTCGGCGTTTAAGAAACCGTCACGGAACGGGAGTGGTATACGATGAACGATGGGATGGTTGAGCTCGTCGGACGAAGGCCTGTGACCTTCGGACGACGAAAGGTGACGCCGCGCGCCTGCGTGGCCGACAGCAAGCGGCATCTGCGCGCCTTCCTCAGCGAGGTGCTGGAGGATCTCGGCTTCGTCACCAGCGAATGCGCCAGCGCCGACGAACTGCAAGCCGTGCTCGCCGCTGATTTGCCGGATCTGATCCTGCTCGGCGTCGCCACCGACGGCATCGAGCCGGGACGATTCCTCGAAATATTGGTGCGCGAGGCTTTTGCCGGCAAGGTTCTGGCCGTCGGCGCCCGCGACTCCATCATCGTCAAGGCCGTGCGGCAGGTCGGCGAGGAATACGGCCTTGCCATGCTGCCGCCGCTGACCACGCCGTTTGCCGCGGAGACGCTGCGCGAGCGCGTCGCCATGCTGCTGCCGGAGGAGCCGGCGCCGAGCCCGGCCGTGCATGTCGGCGAGGCCCTGCACGCCGGCTGGCTCGAGCTCTGGTACCAGCCCAAGATCGACGCGCGCACGCTGGTGCGCAGCGGCGCCGAGGCGCTGGTGCGGATGCGGCACCCGACCTGGGGCGTGGTGCCGCCGGCTTACTTCATTCCCGAGGAGCGCGATCCGCATCTGCGCAGCCTCTCCGAATTCGTGATCGAGCGCGCGATGCGCGACTGGCATTATTTGCTGGAGCAGCAGACCCCGGTCGATCTCTCGATCAACCTGCCTGCGTCCTATCTGAAGGAGTCGCAGGCAGTGCGGGACCTCTGCCGCCGCATGCCGACGCATCCGGCCTTCGGCGGGCTCACGGTCGAGATCGACAGCGAGGAGGCGATCCGCGATCTCGACCATTTGACGGAGGTCGCGCGCGAGGTCGGCCTGCACAATATCGGCCTGTCGATCGACAATCTCGGTGCCAACTGGCCGGCGCTGATGGAGCTGGACAAGATTCCCTTCGTGAAGCTGAAGGCCGACCGGCAATTCGTCACCGGAAGCGGCAGCGATCGGCTCAAGCGCACGGTGTGCCGTCACATCGTCGAGCTCGCGCACGGCTTTGGCGCGCGCAGTGTGGCGCAGGGCGTCGAAAGCCGCGCCGATCTCGTCGCCGCCAACGAGCTCGGCTTCGACCTCGTGCAGGGCTTCCTGTTCGGCAAGCCGATGCCGCTGAAGAAGTTCGCAAAGGGTGCGCTGACCAAGACGGTGATGGGACAGGCGTGAGGCGACAGGCCTCACGCAAAGCGGCGCGCGAAGAACACGCAGGCGACCACAACGACGGTCGCGGCGACCATGCTCCAGGCGACGGGCTCGTGCAGCAGAAGGCCGGCGAGCGCGAGGCCGAAGAACGGCTGGAGCTGTTGCAACTGGCCGACGCGCGCGATGCCGCCGAGCGCGAGGCCGCGGTACCAGAAGATGAAGCCGACGAACATGCTGAAGATCGAGACGTAAGCGAGCCCGATCCAGGCGGGCACGCTGACGGCGCCCCAGGCGGACGGCCAGGTCAGGATCGCGACCGGCACCATCAGCGGCAGCGCGAGCAGCAGCGCCCAGGAGATCACCTGCCAGCCGCCGAGCCGGCGCGATAGCGCCGCGCCCTCGGCATAGCCGAGGCCGCACAGCACGATCGCGGCGACCATCAGGAGATCGCCGGCGAGCGAGGCCGATCCGTCGCCGGACAAGGCGAAGCCGGCCACCGTGGCGCTGCCGAGGACAGCGAACAGCCAGAACGGCGGCTGCGGCCGCTCGCCGCCGCGCAGCACGGCGAAGATCGCGGTCGACAATGGCAGCAGGCCGATGAAGACGATCGAACGGGCCGAGGTGATGTGCTGCAGCGCGAGCGCCGTCAGCAAGGGAAAGCCGACCACGACGCCGATCGACACGATCGCAAGCGAGGCAAGATCCCCGCGCTGCGGCCGCGCCTGCCGGAGCAGGCCGAGCACGGCAAGACCAATCAGCGCCGCGATGACCGCGCGCGCCGAGGTCAGGAACAGCGCCGAGAAGCCGCCGACCGCGACGCGCGTCGCCGGCAATGAGCCGCTGAAGATGATGACGCCGAGAAGCCCGTTGCCCCAGCCGGTGGCGGTAGAGTGCATGGTGTTTCCATCATTCGGAGCGCGGCCTCCGGTCCCCCGAACCACCGGCGCTAGTACAGTGGCTCCTCATACACCTTCTCGCCGTCGAGCAGCAGCCGCTTGATGGCGGCGCGGCCGGACGGAAGCACGGCGGCGACGATGCGCAGCTTCTGCTGGTTGCGCGCCTGCTCGAGCTTGCCGCCCTCGCCTTCCGGCACGAAATAGCTTTCGAGACCGTATTTGATCGGGAGCGTGTCGCAGAAGGTGCGGGCGGTCGATCCGCAGGAATGGCTGACGCGGCCGCGGATCAGCACTTCGGGCGCGGTGACCGGCACCGGCTCGGCATGCACCGAGACAGCCGCGTAAACGCCCTCGGCATTGGGCGCGAGCCTGACGAACACGGTCGGATTGCGCGACTCCGCCGGCTTGCCGGCGAGTGCGCCGGCCGGCACTTGCGAAATGTCGTAGCGCAGCACGACATAGTCGCCGCGCAGCAGGTCGCGCGGATCGACCGGCTGCGTCTGCAAGGTCACCTCACGGCCTTCGCGCAGGATCTGCATGCGGTCGGCGACCATCAGCACCAGCAGCACGCATTGCAGCAGGATGGCGACGCCGAACAGCACCGCTTTCGGGATGCGCTGCCAGAATTGTGTGATGGCTCCGATCATCGCTCGGCCCTCGGCAGCATGCGATTGAGCGCGGTTGCAAAGACCATTGCAATGAGTCCGGCGCCCGCGAGGAACGCCGAGCGGCCCAGCAGCGAGCCCTTCACCGCCCAGGTGATGCCGGCAATGACGCCGGCGATGCCGAGCCAGCCGGCGACGATCCGCGGACGGACATCGTCGAGCACGCCCGAGACGACGAGGCACAGCATGGCGCAGAGCAACGCGGCGTAAGCGAACCAGGGCTCGCCGGCTGTCGAGACCGGCCAGAGCGGCGCGGCGAGCAGCGCGAGCCCGATCGCGCAGGTGCTGAGAATTTCACCGGCGCGCTTGGTGAATACGGCGGAGACGAGGGCGAGGATCACACCTGCGGCCCCGCACAGGATCGCCCAGATCGGCTGGGCGGAGGCCGTGCCGGTGCGGAAGCGGATGATGTCGTCGACCGTCGTCACCTCCAGGATAGCAACAGCGGCCAGCGAAAACGCGCCGTAGATCGACAGCATGCTGCCAAGCTGGCGCGCCCTCGGCGAGGGCATGGCTGCGATCGCGAGCCCGGCGCCGAACAGCAGGGCGGCGCCGTTGGCGAGCACGAAGGACGGTTGGGCGCCCTCGAGCTCGAAGCGGAGCGACGTCGCGATCCACCACGGCAGCACCGCGAGCGCGACCAGATGGGCGGCGGCGCGCGAATTCCAGGCGAAGGCGAGACCCGCGGCGATCAGCCAGACCGCCGGATATGGAAGATGCAGCACGTCCGGCGCATCGTAGATGCGCATGCAGGTCCAGATGCCGGCAGCGGCGAGGCCGACCGCGAGCGCGCCGCGCGAGCCGGTCAGCATTGCGGCGGCGAGCGAGCCGATCGACCACAGCAGCATGCCGCCGGCAAAATCCTCGCCGAGATGGTACATCTGGCCGACCAGCGCGATGCCCGCACCGAAGATGATGGCGCCGACGCTGGCGCAGAGATCGGCGAGCACGTCGCGGCCGCGCGCGGCGAACCAGGCGCCGAGGGCGCCCGTGACGACCATGCCGGCGAGCAGGATCGCAAAGCGCAGCAGCCGCGCGATCTCGGTCCAGTGCGCGGCGACGAAGGCGAGGAACGCGGCCGCGATCAACAGCCCGCCGACGATGCCGACCACCACGGCGATGTTGATGCCCGCAGGCAGCGGCGGCAGCGCCTGGCGGATTGAGGCGGCCGCCGCCGGCGCAATCACGCCGTCGGCCTCCCATCGCGCCAGATCGGCCTGGAGGCGGTCCCGGTAGGTCTTCTCGAACATTGTGGTGGATTACCTTGGTCCCGCCTGATGGCGGGGCATTGCTGGGTCGGTGCGGGCGGGGCGTGGGTTCAAGCGATTGGCGCCGTGCGGGGCGGTCATATCACCTCGCACAACAAAAAGCGCGAAAACAACCCCATGCACAGTAGAAGGGGGCCGTGAGATCAATGACTTACGGGGGCAGATTCGTCGGCTCCGTCGGGCAAATTCCAGGGAGCGATGCGCGCCGCGTCATCGCCCAAGGCTGCGCATCGATCTTTTCATATTCTGCAAAAGTGATGCTCGGATTACGCGAATGGTTGGAGGGCATTCCAGGCTGTAGCGTTCGCTCAACACGGCCACAAACGGCCACATTGCAGCGAGGGGGGGACTGCAGCCATGGGATCGCTGGCGCAAACCAGTTGCCTGGGATCGACGGTGAAGAGAGCGCTGCTGTGTGTCCTCGCCGCGGCTATGCTGGCGCTTCAGGCGGGCACCGCGAGGGCCGAGATGCCCGCGGATTCCTGGCCGAACCGTGCGATCACCTGGGTGGTGCCGTTCGGCGCCGGCGGCGTCACCGACCTCGTCTCGCGCAAGATCGCGGAGCTGCTGCGGACGCGGCTCGGGCAGCCCGTGGTGGTGGAGAACCGGCCCGGCGCCGGTGGCACCATCGGCACGGAGTTCGTCGCCCGGGCGCAAGCGGACGGCTACACCGTGCTCTACGCCTCCGGCGGGCCGATGACGATCCAGCCGAGCCTCGGCATGACGAAGCTCAACTACGACCCGCTGAAGAGCTACGTCCACGTCCGCGGCGTGAGCTCGTCGAACCAGATCCTGGTCGCGACTGCGGCTGCGCCCTACAACACGCTGGCCGAGTTCGTCGCCTACGCGGAGGCCAATCCGGGCAAGGTCAATTTCGGCTCGCCCGGCCCCGGCACCGCCCAGCATCTCGCCGGCGAGATGTTCCAGGCGGCAGCCCACATCAAGCTGACCCACGTGCCCTACAAATCGGGCTCGAGCCAGATGACCGACATGATGTCGGGCATCCTCGACGTCTCCTTCGACTACCTCACCGTGCTGAGGCCGCTGATCGACACCGGCAAGGTCAAGGTGCTCGGCACCACCGGCGCGGCGCGGATGGCCGCGCTGCCCGACGCGCCGACGGTGCTCGAGGCCGGCTACCCCGACGCCGTCAATGCCGGCGCGACCTGGGTCTCGCTTCCCGCCGGCACCGACCCGAAAATCGTGAGCAAGCTCTCCGACGCGCTGGCCGCCGTGCTCGCCGACCCCGGCATCGTCGCCGACCTCACCACCAACGGCCAGGTCTCGATCGCCGACAAGGGACCGGCGGAGCTGGTGCCGTTCATCGTCGAGGAGACGGCGCGAAACAAGCGGGTGATTGAGAGGGCGGGGATTGGGGTGCGGTAGCGGGGGGACGGATTTTGAGAAGTCGGTGGGAGTGACGTGAAGGCGGGCGGTGCCCCGACGACAACAATTTCGAAAACAATCCCATGCACAGTAGCCGGCATATGCAAGGTCAATGACTTACGCGGGGACGAAATTGGATGATGCGTCGGGCAAAATTTCAAGAGCAAAACGAGCCAAGGGACCGCAGGTTTGACTCGCCCGTCCGGCGCGCCGTGGCGGCCGACGGGAGTGGGCGCGATCGTTGCGGCGGATATCGCATAATGTCTCTCGTCGTCTGACCTGTAAGGCAAAACAGGAGCATAATGCCGTCATTGCAGGAGGTCCGAGAGGCATGGTCGGGCCTAGAAGGCGACCGAGTTGCTCGGTTGATACTAATTCGGACCTTTGTTTGCCCCAACGTTCGCCGCTGGATAGTCCCGGTTTAGTGCACCGTGACACCGCCGTCATCCGCTCAGCGGCACATCGACGGCCCTGCCCTGGATGACGTTCTCCAAAATTGAAGATAGCTCCGCCTCCAGCGTGCTCATATCGGACGCCAGCTCCCAAATTCCCAAGCCGGCATTCCTGCTCCGGTGATGTTCCACGAAGCCGGCAAGGCTTACTGGCACATCCGCTCCTTGGGCAGGACAGTGGTACAGCTTTACGATCCGCTCTTTCAGATCAGCCGGGAAGTTCGGAATGAGGAGATTGTCAAAATATTCCGGCGAGAAGTGGCCGCCACTACCGCCAACAGCCATTAGATCAATTAACCGCATTTTCCGGTACCAATGGAAAATGCACCGGAAGAATATTGATTCGGCAATATCTCCGTCATCCCGCCTAGCGTAAAGGCCGTGCGCATTGGTGGTAGCGTTTCCGGGCTCATCGATTAGCACGATTGTCCGACCCTTGCGAAAACCTGCTTCGCCGAACAAAATGTCTCCCCGTCTCAGGAGCGGCAGCTTCTTTGCCGTGCCCAGCCAAGTAACCTTACTCATCGTTCCGAACTCAGAGATGTTTGCAGGAATCAACAGGGTGTAAAATCCCGGCTTCCGTGTCTCTGAGTCGATCCGCGTCTTCAAAATTTTGATTTCGAGACTTGGTCCAGGCTTGATTACAAAGCCTGCCTTTGTCGGCGTCCGGTATCCTCTAGCGTAGTTTGACACGAGCCAAATCTTTGATTTGTACTCCTTGCCGTATATAGCCGCATCGAACCGCGCACGTCCCCGAACTTCAGACAGCTTTGGATATTCGTAAGAGAAATCTTTCGTCGTCTGCTTATCCGTTAGTTCGGAACCGATTAACGCCAGAATCAGATCGTTGCGTTTCCGTACCGCACATTCCTTTTCGGCAATCGCTTCAGCAAGCGCTGCAATGTACGCACAAACCCGTGGATCACGCGCAATCGGTATGTGGATTCGCCCAAGGGCGCCTGTGTCCATACGCGGGTATCGAGTGCTCTCAGGACATCAGAGAACGCAGTCTGTATTTGAACAGATGCAATCGATGTGATGACGTCCAAATCTGCGATGCCCCTGCTGGATCTATCGAGGGTGGCAGGACGATTGATCCGCCGCTTTAGATCTTCCATTCCGGGCAGGTAGGCGTAAGCGTCCGGGAGGTGCAGCGACAAATCACCAATCTTGCTGTCCAGCCCCTTCTGATTCTTTGACTCGTCGTAACGGAGGACCGCGCCGTTTTTGCGCTGGAAGAGGTAGAGACGCTCCGTGTCGTAGTACACTCCAAGGACGTAAGCGCCGGCAGGCTCCTTCTCTCGCATTGCCGGTTTGACTTGGCCGGTGAAGACCTTTTCGATCTCCTTATCGCCCTTTTTGAACTCGATGACGCAGATTAGGTGTTCGTTCAGCCACTCAAGGTCTGAAGACTTCCGAGTGTCCCAATACGAATTGTAATGCTCTACCCAGGCAGGATCATCGAAGATGGCCCCATCGAGCTGCAATGCGGCAGAGTTTTTGTTCCCCTTTGGGAAGTGAACTTCGACGCCGACATAATCCTTTGCATAAAGGCCGCTCATCACAATGGAGTTGATGAACTGCCACTTGTAGTATTCTTCGTTCGGCCCTCCGCCAACTGCACGGATGGAAATAGGGGCATGCGCCTTGCCACGCACGGGCACGATACATTCGGCGTGCGTAGCGGTCGCGTGCTTATTGTCGAACTGGCGCTTGGACTCGGCAAACGACGTTGACGGGGAGCTTGTCGTCAATGGGGTCGGTCGAACCGTGGACGTTTCAGCCGCCGGTCTTGCCGGGGTCGCAATCTTTTTTCCTTTGACTTTCCGATTGCTCACTTCGTGTCCTCATTTCGTGGGCACGGCCCAGCGTGCTCGCGTGATTCCCATCTGCAATTGCTTACGGGTGAGGAAGACCCCTGTCTAGAACGACTGACTAGACAGTTTGAGGTGACAAGGTGTGCGGGCCTAACGGCGATGTTGTCCTGTAAGCCTCGAGAAGGCCAACCTCCGTTCGAGTCTCCTTCGCTTTTGAAATCGTCCGACGAAGACCGGCGAAAGGCCCGCGGGTTGCCGTCCACCATGGCTCCAGAGGGTCACAGCGCTTGTATAAATTGTAATTGTCCGATTGGTCGGTGATCGCAAAGGCTACCACTTCGCAGGAACTAAGTTAGTTTGTTTATGACCCTGCCTGCCCTTCTTTGTTGAGCGAGAGAGATGTTGAGCGACAGAGATCCAAACGATAAGCTGCTTGGCCCGCTGGAAAATGCCGCACTATCGAAGTACAAAAGTAGCTTTTGATCGGCTCGCGGAACACAAGGGATTCGGACCGACGGTACGATTCACGAAAGCCAGTGTAAAAAATCCGGCTCGGGAGAATCGGGGCCTTTCCCGGCTAGTCGGCGCTGCAATTCGACCAGGCTGATTTTCTTCGCCGTCAACCAAGCGGGATATCCGGCCTTTTTCTCGCGAAAGTTTCGACGAAAGGCCGCCAGGCAAGCCAACTCAAACTTATGGCGGAGAGGGAGGGATTCGAACCCCCGATAGGCTTGCACCTATGCCGCATTTCGAGTGCGGTGCATTCAACCACTCTGCCACCTCTCCTGAAGGCGCCATGTAGAGGCAGGGCCCCTGTGGTTGGGGGCGTTAATAGGCGAGGATGGCGGGCCAGACAAGGCGCGAAAGGGGAAAATCCGCTGGCTGTTTCGGTCCCTGGCCCGGCTTTCGGTCATGAATGCGGAGAATGGTGGGTCTCGTTGCGGTTTTGGCGCGGTTTGCCCGGTGCGCGCAGGCGAGGGCGAGGGCTGGCGCCGCGCAGGGACATTCTCGGCAAATCTTGACAACCCCAATGCAGAAACACCCTCTCCCCGGCCCTCCCCCGCGCGCGGGGGAGGGGGCGCACCGCTTGTGGGGCGGGCGTTCAGGCTCATCGCATGTTCGGTAAAACAGGGTGGGACCGCCAGACGCGGTAAACACTGGCGGTCCCGTGCCGCTCATTGAAAAACTGACCAGGAAGGGCGGCTTCGCAGGCCAGGTGAGGCGACGATTCGACCCTAGCGTGCGGCTGGCGGCCCGCAACGCAATCCGGTCCTTAACCTAACCGGTCAAGGTTACCTGGGGGGGCGCCAGGGTGTCCCGGGGTTTTGCCGAGAGTGCCCCATTGCCGAGGCACCCTCTCCCCGGCCCTCTCCCGCTTGCGGGAGAGGGAGTGGACCTCCGTCGTCGGGGGACGGAGCTCGTCCCGCACGGGGGCTAGTCGCCCTTCTTGTCCTTTTTCTTGCCGTTGTCCGCGGAGTCCTTGTCCTTGCCGTTCTCCTTGCGGCGGTTGGTGAAGCGGGCATTGCCGAGGCCGGTGCCGATGGTGAGCACGCCCCAGCGATCGACGTCCTGCATGAACGGCACCTCGGAGAGGCCCTGCACCACGCCGTCATTGTGCATCAGGATCGCGGTGTCGTGCTCGCCGATCTGCGGAATGCCCTCGAGCAGGCTCGCCGGCAGGTTGAACTTGCTGCTCTCCCAATTGCCGGGCAGGTTCTGCGCGCCCTTCTCGATCGAGCCGTCCGCATTGATCACGCCGGGACAGGCGATGCCGATGAAGGGGGCGAGCTTGTAGCCCTCTTTTTCGGCCTCCGTGATCAGCCCCTTCAGCATCTTGATCAGACGCTTCACCGCACCTTCGCGCGTAGGCTCGTCGTCGGCATGACGCCACAGCTCCGAATTCACGACCTTGGCCTTCGACAGGTCCTTGGCCTTCTTCCAGCCGGTTTCCACCAGGCCGCAGCGGATGTTGGTGCCGCCGATGTCGACAGCGAGGATGCTGTCATGGGCCTCGAAGATCCAGGACGGCGCCAGATGCAGCGCGCCGATCAGGCCGGCTTCATCGGGGTGATGGCGGATCGGCGTCAGGTCGATCTTGAAATCCTCGGATTTGAGGATGATCTCGGTGCGCGCGATCGCGAGCTCGCCGAGCCTGGAGTCGCGAAAACCGCCGCCGACCACGATGCGCTCGGTCTTGGCCCAGGCTTTTGTCTTCAGGAAGCGGCGGGTGACGTACGCGAGCTCCTGGGCGAACTCCTCGATGGCGCTGTGCACCACCGCCGAGGCCTCGACGTCATCGCCGATGAGAATGTCGTCCAGCGTCTTCTTGCTGATGTTTTCCGACGGCTCCTTGCCGAACGGGTCCTCGCCCGTCTTGCGCAGCGGCTTGCGCCAGCCGTCGAGGATGTCGCGGAACGCGCCCTTGCTGGCGCGGTCGCCGAGGAAGCCGTCCTCGTCCTTGATCTCGATGTTGAAGCTGTCGACGTCCACCGACGGCAGCCGCTCGGCGCCGTGATGGGCGATGCCCGTCGTCGTCGTCTTGACCAGTTCGTCCGTTGCCATTGAAGAGCCCTTGCCCGCTAAACGTGTTCCGGCCTGACTAACGGCGCGGGAACCGGTTTGTTGCAAAGCCCAACCGAGATTCGGCTGATGGCCGCCAGAGAGCCAAATCATTCAAATCCGGGCGCTTTTCGCCCGCTTTTCCCTGACTCTTGCTTGACTCTTGGCGCCTTGCGGCTATAAGTCCCGCAACCGGCGCGGGGCGTTTCTCGCGCCGCTTGTTTTTGCGTGGGTTTTCAAAGGGATAAAACCCGCCCGCACAAAACTCGCATAAACCCATAGCGACTGACAAAAAGCCGGCCCCGACATGACAGTCGCGAGGCCGGGATTGAACACGGAGAAAAAAACGATGTTCGCAGTCATCAAAACCGGCGGCAAGCAATACCGCGTCGAGCCGGATGATGTTCTCGAAGTAGGCAAGATCGAAGGCGAAGTCGGCTCGATCATGCAGTTGAATGAAGTCCTGGTGGTCGGCGGCGACACGCCGGTGCTGGGCATTCCGACGGTGGCCGGTGCCTCCGTCGCGGTCGAGGTGCTCGACCACAAGCGTGGCCCCAAGGTCATCGCGTTCAAGAAGCGCCGCCGCAAGAATTCGCGCCGCAAGCGCGGCTATCGCGACGAGATCACGGTGCTCCGCATCTCCGAGATCCTGACGGACGGCGCCAAGCCCACCAAGGGCCCGCGTCCGAAGCGGGAAAAGGTGGCGAAGGAGCCGGCAGCGGAAGCCGCCGAGTAACGCAAGATCGATCACGCCAATTCACGAATTGATGCGTGAGAAATTTTGAAATGATTCCGTCAAGGAATTGATCTAGAAGTACGCAAGATTTCGGAGACGAGCCATGGCTCACAAAAAAGCAGGCGGTTCATCGCGCAATGGTCGCGATTCCAAGGGCAAGCGCCTCGGTATCAAGGCGTTCGGCGGGGAAGTTGTGATTCCCGGCAACATCATTGCGCGTCAGCGCGGCACCACCTGGCATCCCGGCCTTAATGTCGGCATGGGCACGGACCACACTCTGTTCGCCAAGATCGAGGGTCGCGTCACGTTCCAGGCCAAAGCCAACGGCCGCACCTTCGTATCGGTGCTCCCGATCGCCGAGGCTGCTGAATAGACGGTGGACCAAATTGGAGTCCGCCGGGTCCCAGACCGAACCGGCGGAGTCCTAGAGATCGCAGAGATCGAAGGCTCCAAGGGGAGGCGGGAAACCGGCCTCCCCTTTTCTTTTGACTTGCTCACTTTGACTTAGTGACTTTCACGGAGCCGGACATGTTGCAGGATTTCTCGAGCGTGACCTTGGCTGAGGCGAGACCGAGTGTCGTCGCCACCGAACGGCTGACATTGCGGCGGCCGACGCTGGCCGATGTCAGGACCATCGCCCGGCTCGCCAACGACCGCCGCGTCGCGGAAAACACCCGTCGCCTGCCGCATCCCTATTCGCAGGACGACGCCGTCGAATTCATCCGCGCCACCGCGGCGCTCGGCAGCGAAACCGTGTTCCTGATCGAGCACGATACCGGGCCGGTCGGCATGGTCGGCATCGACTGCTCCACCCCTGGCAATGCCGAGCTCGGCTATTGGCTCGGCGTCGAGCATTGGGGCCGGGGCTTCGCCACCGAGGCCGCGCGCGGCGCGATCGACTTCTTCTTCGAGGAGTTCGAGGACGAGCATCTCTATGCGGGTGCGCGCGTCACCAACCCGGCCTCGCGCAACGTGCTGGAGAAGTGCGGCTTCCAGTGGAGCGGCGTGCAGCTGCACCGCTTCCTGGCGCTGGGCTCCTCGACGCCGGTCGATTGCTTCCGCCTCTCGCGCGGCGTGTGGGCCTCGCTGAAGAGCTGGAGCAGCGCAAGACGGATGCGGTAGGGGCGGACACTTACCCTCCCCTGGAGGGGGAGGGTCGATGCGCATGCAGCGAAGCGGAATGCGCAGCGGGGTGGGGTGAAAGTCCCTCAGCGGAAGCAGTGCCGGAGTTGAGAGATCACCCCACCCCGGCGCTGCGCGCCGACCCTCCCCCTCTGTTCAGACCGGGGAGATGGTGGACGGGTGTTCGGAGACATCGTGGACACTTTCGACAGCTCAGTAAGGAGGCTGTCGGATGCCGTTCCGCGAGGTATCTCGGATGGACGCGAGATTGGAGTTTGTC